>Ga0210387_10000002_pt1 | contig 538842 bp, 490 predicted proteins | sample IncBWC7OmetaG_FD_160108 | JGI IMG/M metagenome (GOLD analysis project Ga0210387, IMG submission 160108) | Forest soil microbial communities from Barre Woods Harvard Forest LTER site, Petersham, Massachusetts, United States - Inc-BW-C-7-O ...
AAAAAAGCCACTGATAAACAGTGGCTTTTTAAAAGTCGGGATGGCAAGATTCGAACTTGCGACCTCCTCGTCCCAAACGAGGCGCGATAACCGGGCTACGCTACATCCCGAACGTAAAACTATTTGTATGGGTTTATTGGGAGCACCATAACAAGACATTATAATAAGAACTTTCTGCGGAGAAGGTGGGATTCGAACCCACGGTACAGTTTAACCCGTACGACGATTTAGCAAACCGTTCCTTTCGGCCACTCAGGCACCTCTCCTACCTGACCTTATTTTACTAAGGGGTGGCAAAAATACAATTCAGTAACGTAATCCCCAAAACAAAATAGTGTTTCTGTGGAAATATATTTATCCCGAGTTCTATGAACCACTGAGCCACTAAGAACACTGAGTTTCACTGAGGTGCGAATATTTACTTAGACCCTTCGCACTCAGTGGTTAAAAAAACTAACTAAAATAAAAATGCTGAAATGTACGATGTCACCGAAGTTTAACAGTATTACGGCTTAGAAAGCAAAAAAAAATCCGGAATCATTGCTGAATCCGGATAGTATTTTGAAGGTATATTTTTTACATCGCTGCTAATTGAACTTTTTGCTGCAATTCCAGCACGCTTTCTTTGAAAAGGCTATCCGTATCCATGATATCTTTTACTGTCTGGCAACTATGGATCACCGTAGTATGGTCTCTTCCGCCAAAATGTTCGCCAATTGTTTTCAATGAATTCTTGGTAAAAGCTTTTGCCAGGAACATTGTAATCTGGCGTGCCTGAACGATCTCGCGTTTGCGGGTTTTCTGCAATAATTTATCGTAAGGAACATCAAAGTATTCACATACCATTTTTTGAATGGCGTCGATCGTGATCTCTTTGCTGGATGATTTTACAAAATTGCGCAATACTTTCTTTGCTAATTCAAGATCTATTTCTCTTTTGTTCAAAGAAGACTGTGCTAATAAAGAGATCATCGCACCTTCCAGCTCACGAATATTACTATTGATATTATAAGCGATATATTTAACAACTTCCTTCGGCATTTCAAGGCCGTCATTCTTCATTTTCTTTTCTAATATCTCGATCTTGGTATCATAATCAGGCGCTTGCAGATCTGCACTTAGCCCCCAACGGAAACGGCTTAATAATCTTTCCTGCACACCTTCCAGGTCTTTTGGCGGCTTATCGCTGGTTAATATCAGCTGTTTGCCACTTTGGTGAAGATGATTGAAAATAGAAAAGAATGCATCCTGAGATTTTTCTGCTCTATTGAAAAATTGTACATCATCAATGATCAATACATCTATCAGTTGATAAAAATGAATAAAATCGTTGATGGCATTATTGCGTCCATGATCAATAAACTGATTAATGAATTTTTCTGAGCTTACGTATAATACTACTTTATTATGGTGCAGGCGCTTTACTTCATTACCTATTGCCTGTGCCAAATGTGTTTTTCCCAAGCCAACACCTCCGTAAATAACCAAAGGGTTAAACGAAGTAGCGCCGGGTTTTTCAGCAACCGTTTTACCGGCACGGCGTGCAACACGGTTACAATCTCCTTCTATAAAACTATCAAATGTATACGCACTGTTTAATTGGGGATCGATCTGCATCTTCTTTAGCCCCGGTATTACGAACGGATTCTTAACAGGGTTATTTATGACTAAAGGAAAATCCATTTCGTTGTTTGCAAATGATTTAAATCCATTACCCGGAATATCCATTGTTAACGGCTTATTTTTACTATTGCCGCTATCAACCATTATCCTGTATTCCAATCTCGCTTCCTTGCCGAGTTCTCTTTTCAAAGTTTTCGCCAGCAGACTAACATAATGTTCTTCTAAATACTCGAAAAAGAATTGGCTCGGAACCTGAATCGTTAACACCTTATCTTTTAAACCAACTGGCTTGATCGGCTCAAACCATGTTTTAAAATGCTGCCATTCTACAATGTCTTTGATTATCTCAAGGCAATTAGTCCATACTTTATCAAAAACTTTATCCATTATACCTTAAGTAATTTATATTTTTCTACGTAATTTTTTTTCGTACAGCTTGGCAAAAAGTGAGTTTTTCTATAGGGTTCAAATTTTCGTCGCAAGACAGCGAATATCAAAACTTTTTGTTGAAAAAAAAATTTTTTTATTTGCTTGTTTTGTTACCTGTAGATGCAGTATAGCGTTCCGCCGTTTTTTAATTAAAACTTTATACTATTACAAGCTAAACTTGACCGTATTCTACTATTTTCCTACTATTTTGGTGTACTAATACTTTTTTTATCAACATAGTTTATATCATGTTTTAAGCGCTAATTCACAATAAAACCCTCTAAACGGAAGATACTTAATTTTTTCCCGACTTTGAAAAAGAATTCGGCTAATTTTTTTCGGTAAATAAGTGTAGTTTTGACAACATAATTGATATAAAATGAGTTACGAATTAAACGGCAAATTAATAGCCAAATACGATACGGTTCAACGTACAGAAACGTTCAAAACAAGAGAATTTGTGGTAGAAAAAAGCGAAGATATCAACGGCCGCACTATTACTAATTATGTTAAGTTTCAGTGCGTACAGGATAAGACCGCGATGGTAGATAAAATTAATATTGGTGACGAAGTAAAAGTTCAATTCAATATTAAAGGGAGCAAATGGGAAAAAGACGGTAAAGTGAACTATATCACTAATCTGGATGCCTGGAGAATAGAACAGGTGCTCCAATCCGGCGCAGCTACTACAAAAGACAATGATTATTTAGAGCCTTTAGATACGTTTTCAGCCACATCGCCTGATGCGATCGATGATCTTCCATTTTAAAACCCCTGCCCCCTAAAGGGGTTGCGAACTTTTAGGATCAATACCTAACGTTTATATATGCAACAAAAAATTCCCCTCAAGCTATTGGCTTCCCAGGCTGCTGATGAAGCAGTTATAAAAAACCTGATTGCTACAACTACCGGCAAAAAGCCAGCTTCTATTACAGGTTTTCATATTTGTAAGAAATCTGTCGATGCAAGAAGCAAAACAGTCTGGATAAACCTTACTGTCAACGCTTTTATCGATGAGCCTTTTCACTCACGTGATTATACAAAAATCGTTTTCCCGGATGTAAGCAAAGCTGCAAAAAAAATTATTATTATAGGCGCAGGGCCAGCCGGACTATTTGCTGCATTACAATTAATGGAAAAAGGCATACAGCCTGTCATCCTCGAAAGAGGTAAAGATGTTCGCGCAAGAAGGCGCGACCTTGCTATCTTAAACAAAGAAGGAATTGTTAACCCTAATAGCAACTATTGTTTTGGTGAAGGTGGCGCCGGTACTTATAGTGATGGTAAATTATATACGCGCAGCAATAAAAGAGGTAATATAGACCGTATCCTGAATCTCTTCGTGCAATTTGGAGCAGACGAAAAGATCTTATACGAAGCGCATCCTCATATCGGTACAAATAAATTACCGCATATTATTGTTGCTATGCGCCAGCAAATTGAAAATAGTGGTGGCAAATTTTTCTTTGAAAAACAAGTAGTTGACCTCATCACTGAAAAAGAAAAAATAAAATCCGTTATAACTGCTGATGGCGATTCGTTTGAAGGTGATGCTGTAATATTGGCCACGGGGCATTCTGCAAGAGATATTTTTGAATTGTTGCACCGCAAAAATATTTTAATAGAAGCAAAACCTTTTGCCTTGGGTGTACGTGTTGAGCATCCACAAACTTTAATTGATACGATACAATATCATTGTACCGTCAGAGAAGAATATTTGCCACCTGCATCGTACAGTTTGGTACATCAGGTAAATAATAAAGGCGTGTTTTCTTTTTGTATGTGTCCGGGTGGTATTGTTGCACCTGCTGCAACAACTGAAGGTGAGTTGGTTGTTAATGGCTGGAGTCCATCTAAAAGAAATAATCCTTTTGCCAATAGCGGCATGGTGGTTGAAGTTGATTATGACGACCTTAAAAGTTTGCAAGATTTTGAAGCGGTAAGTCAGCAAAACAAATCTGTTCTGGATGGGCCATTGGGTATGATGTATTTTCAACAATATGTAGAAAGAAAAGTATTTGCAGCCGGCGGCGGAAAATTTGTTGCACCCGCACAACGCATGATCGATTTTTCGAATGGCAGACAATCTTCTTCGTTGCCTGATAATTCTTATCTGCCGGGTTTAAGATCTGTCAACTTAAAAGAAGTCCTACCTCCTTTTATTTATACTGCATTAGCAAAAGGCTTTGTAGAATTCGGTAAAAAAATGAAGGGTTATTTTACAAATGATGCGGTAGTGATCGCTACAGAGAGCCGTACATCTTCACCCGTTCGTATTCCGAGAGACAATGAAACGTTGACGCATCCACAATTAAAAAATTTATATCCCTGCGGAGAAGGTGCCGGTTATGCCGGTGGCATCGTTAGCGCTGCGATGGATGGAGAAAGAATTGCATTGCAACTAGCTGAAGTGCTATTGTAATTATACATAGATGCCGAAATAATACACCCACACAATAAAAAAAAGTTGCGCAGGTATCCTGAACCAAAGATATTCAGGGCCTCTGCCATCTGTATTCCCTTTTACAAAATCAACATTTTCTTTGGCAGCATTGATATTTGCCGGTAAGATAATAATGAAAAAAGCTATCAGCAGCCAGGCAGTTAATTTTTGAAGGTCGGGTATCATAAGGCCAATGGATGCAGCAATCTCATCTATCCCTGTAAAATAAACGATCTCTCTTTTGAAAGGAATGCTTTCCGGGATCATTAAGGTCATGCCATGCACAAAAGTAAAATGGCCTATTGCCGTAATCAGTAACATGACCGACATGGCAACTCTGCCAGCCAAAGGAATATCAATGGCTCCTAAAAATAATTTAGTAGCCAACAGACTAATAAAAAATGTTACGATCAATATAATAAGCGGTTTCATATTCTTTATTTTATATCATAAAACGCATAATCCCCGTTAATATTTTATTCACTTTCTTCTGTGTTAGAAGCTTTCTTTTTTGATGCAATTTAATTACGTCAGTATTTCTTTTTGATTCGAATTGATTTTAATAATCGATAGTATTACCAAAATAGCCAACACACTAAAAAGTATCGCCGATGAACCGATCGTACCAAAATTCAATCCTCCTTTTGCAATTGGTTTCGTTAACAGGTCTCCAAAAGTCGCACCAAACGGACGGGTTAAAACAAATGCCAGCCAAAATAAGACCACATGAGATATTGTAGTAAAATAATAGGCGAGAACGATCAATAATAATAAGCCGCCTATAAGCATTGCCCCACCTGAAAATCCCAGACCGGAGTTATCTGCCAAAAAATCGCCAAGAGCTGTGCCCAAAGTATTGGAAAATAAAATAGCTGCCCAGTAAAATATTTCACCGGGTAAAGATTTGATATTGGTTACGGATAATGAGCCTTCCGTTAATCTCCAGATAATTAGTACGGTGATTAAAAGGCTAACCAATAATAATGAGCCGACTGCATATCCTAATCCCAAAGTACGATCCATAAAATCTGACATTGTCGTGCCAGCCGTGCTCGTAGCCAATATGACCAACCAATATATTGCCGGATGGTATTTTTTAGAAAAAAGTTGTATCAATAGCGTAACAAAGAAAAAGCCCAATAACATAATTGAACTCAACGCGTAGCCAATTTTTAATGTCATTGAAAAAAGATCACCTGCCGTTTCGCCTAATGTGGTGGCACAAATTTTCATTATCCAAAATACGATAGTGATCTGCGGAAGTTTATTCATCGTTGGAGTGTTTATCAAATATACAATCGTCTAAATATACCCACAACGCAAACAAATTAATTTAACGTTGTTTTACGCAAGAATGCACTTGTGATGCTGAGGAACAAAGCATCTTATAATTTATCAGGCTTAGCCGGTGCATCAGTTGTTGGCAAAACCAAACTGATACCTTCCTTATTTAACGCATCCAATATCTGTATCATTACATTACTTCTTGTTGAACCGGATTTTGATAGATCGGGTATCCAAAACAATACCCTGATATCGATTCCATTGTCTACAAACGTTTGCAGAATAACTACAGGTGCAGGATTTTGTAATATATATTCACTCTTCTTAAGCGTATCAGTCATGATCGTTTTTACCTTTTGCACATTTACATCTAACGGAACGGTAATGGTAAATTCAACCTGTTTACTGAGGTCATGCATTGTCCAGTTGATGAGTGGCTGCGATAACAGATCGCCGTTAGGAATAATAATATCTGCGCCTTGTCCGTTTCTTATTTTGCTGGAACGAACGCCGATCTCCTGTACTGTACCTGCCTTTCCCCCTACTTCTATCTGATCACCAATTTGTATAGGGCGCTCAAATGCAATGATGACACCGGAAACCAGGTTGTTCACGATATTTTGCAAACCAAAACCTATACCTACACCCAACGCACCGATTATTAAAGACAATTTATCTAACGGAATTCCTGCAGCTGCAATTGCAATAAAAAAACCCACTGTCCAAATAGCCAAACGTATCAACAACATCATTGAACCGATACGACTTTGTTTGCCCGCTACTTTTTCAGTACCAAAGAAAAAACTAATAAACCCGGATATAACTGAAGACACCCAAATAATAACAAAAAACACTGCTACACTTTCAAAGGTAAAAGCAATGCTACCGATACTTCTCGGTGTGGTAAAAAAGGTAATTACCAAGTCAGTAAACTGATCATACAATGTCAGGTCCCTTATTAATGATACTGCCCAGACTACGCTGGCTACGACCCATAAAACTTTTTGAAAACGTGATTGTAATTCTTTAAAATTTATAAAGTTGGAAAGGCGACTTTCCCGGTATGCTTCCGATTGGATATAAATAGCTTCCAATACCATGGCGCAAAATACTTTAAGCGTAACACCCAATACAAAACATTGAATGGCGCTCACACCAAATATTTTTGCCAGCGATACGCGGCCGGTTAAGTTAAAAACAATCGACAATACAACCTGCGTCAATGTAAAAATTGCCAGTGCCTTTGCTGCCGGCGATTCTGGTATTTTTACAAAGTGATTCTTTTTATATTGAATGATCTTTATGCAAACGATGATCAATAATATGCCTGCTATAAACAATCCCCACCGTTCCCCGAATGCCGATTCTAATAAAATATCGTCCAGCACATAATAAATCCAGAGCCCACAAATGCCTATCCACAAAAGCTTTGATTGTCTCGTTAAATACGGAAATAATAAATAGCATAACGCAGCAAGCCTGAACACTTCATTCGCATGCAAATAAGACATCGGCGGATTACCGAAGAAAAAAGGCGAATAGATAAAGAACGACATCAGGCAACCTATTAACACCGAGCGTTTTAAAAAATTCACTGGCTCCAAAGTACTTGTCGCATCGTCTGAATGTTTAATGCGCCACATATTAGACATGCACCAGGCCATAATCAGGATAAACAATAAAAAACCGAGCGTAACAAGATTCCATTTATCTGCTAAATAAAAAACGATGATTTTTTCAGATCGATCAAAGGCTTCTTTTGTTGCCTGTACAAGATCTTCGCGATAGTCATTTGGTGTTGCACTGAATAATGGCGGTTCTTCTTCTCCCCACATTGCCTGTCGCACGGATACAACCCGGTAATTCAAATCAGACAAGAGGTCGTTGGCTTGCAAAATATCTACGGATACCTGGTTGCGTAATAAGGTAACTCTCGCCAAGGCAATTCTTTCCACTGAATCGAGGTGGATTGCCTTGCTATCCAAACTACTTAGCTGATCAACAAGATCCGAATCGTCTATCTTCAAAGTAAACACAGGGTCTTTGATGATCTCCTTTACATCAATATTCCCTTTTGTTAGCTGATCGCTATAATAAGAAAGGTTTGCTTCGTAGATCGTTAAATCATTTTGCGATTCTTTTATAAGTATAAGCGCGCTGTTTAAGCTACGCAAGTTCATTTGAAAACCTTTTTTATCTATCCTCACGCGAAAAGCATCCAGCCGTTTTTCAATGCCAGGCAAAGCGGTGATGATAGGTGTTACATTCAATGAACGTTGCACGATCGAATTGCTGCGCCGAATGGTCAACGAATACGTTGCTACTTTATTTACCAATGCCGGAACTAAAGTATCATTTTCCGAAATGATATGCTGAGGTTCTATTTTATTATGAAGGATAGCCTGTGCAAAGGCTGACTGCAACAGAAACATACAGCCTATAATAATTGCCGATATATATTGAACGTATTTCTTACGATAAAAAGTTATTGTCATGATATTGTTTTGTATAAGCTACTGTTGGCACGTTGATAAATAATATAAAATTGTACCAATTGCAAATGTAAATGGCAATAAAGCAAAATAAACATAAATCTTCCCAAAAAACACAGCCCCTCTCTTTTCAGAAAGGGGCCAAAACATACAACAATTAATCACATCTTCTATAGGGATCAAACACAAACAACATGTATAACTAATCAGGTTTTTTACTGTCCAAAAAAGTATTGATCGTGCTGATCTCTGCCTGGTTATTTTCATCGGACTTAACCGTATAATTACTATAAAAACTTTCTATGTTAGCAATTTGATTATGCGATGCTTCCGTATTACGACGCAGGTAAGCAGGCACAGTTTCAAATTCATTATTTGGATCTGCCGCATTGATATTGAAAGACAGGTTGCGTAACTTGGTAATACGATCTAATGAACGACGGGCATTGTCCTCCTGCTCACTTTCAACAACAGGTTCCTCTTCTACAGTTGATAAGGTTACTGTTGTAGGCTGCTCCTGTTCTATTTCTTTTGCAACAGGCTCTTCTTTTTCTACCAATGTCATTTCGAGTAACGGTTCTTCTTCCTGTATATGTAATACGATCGGTTGAGACCGTTCCGTGGTTTCTTCTGCTGATTTATTCACAACCGCTTTCGTTTCTTCCGCTACATAAATTTGAGACGGCTTAGTTAGAAACCCTGTTGTTGGTTGTGGTGCCGCTTTTTTAATTTCTTCTACTACAGGTTTTTCTTCTTTTGCAGGAAGCGTTGGCATTTCAAATTCAAAGATCGGCACCTGGTCTGCTGCAGACGATATTTCAAAAAATATTGGTGTAGTATCCTCCTTGGCTGGAGCCGCTACCGGCACTATTTCTTTTACAGGTTCTTTATGTTCTACCAATGTTGGCATCAAGGGGTCTGCTGCTTTTTTTGCTTCAACAGCAGGTACTGCTGGTGCTATATTTTCAGCTTTTATTTCAGCTGGTTCTTCCTGTGGATTTTCTTCCGGCAATAAACTTAACTGCTGCAATGGCTGTGTTCTCTTGTCATCCTTTGCCGGCATTTCTAAAGTGATCACAATTTTTTCTTCCTTCACTACTTTCTTTGTATCTGTTGATTTTGCAAACGGGTCTTTATGTTCAAAACCTGTTGCGATCAAGGTAATTCCTATTTCCGTATTCAATGTGTTATCATATCCCAGGCCTAATATCACATCAGTATTCTCACCTGCCTGTGCCAATAAATAATTTTGGATCACTTCCACTTCATCCATTGTAAACTCATGTTCACCTTCTGCCGAATTGATATTGATCAGTATCCATCTTGCACCACGAATATCGCTGTCATTTAATAACGGAGAATTCAATGCATTTTCAATGGCCTGTTGCGCCCTGTTTTCACCTTCTGCAGTTGCGCTACCTAAAATAGCTACACCACCGTTACTCATTACTGTACATACATCCGCAAAATCGACATTGATCTGTCCGGTACTATTGATCACGTCCGTGATACATTTTGCTGCAGTTGCCAATACATTATCTGCTTTGGTAAATGCCTCTTTCATTTTTAAATTCCCAAACTGATGACGCAATTTATCATTGCTGATCACCAACAAAGTATCGACATGGCTCTTCAATAACATAATGCCTTCTTCTGCCTGTGCAATTCTTTTCTTTCCTTCATAAGCAAAAGGTGTGGTAACAATACCCACAGTTAAGATGCCAAGATCTTTGCAAATTTTTGCAAGGATCGGCGCACCGCCGGTTCCGGTACCACCACCCATACCTGCGGTAATAAATGCCATTTTGGTATTTACTTCCAGTATGCGTTTTATTTCTTCCAGGCTTTCTTCTGTAGCCTGGCGGCCGATCGCGGGGTTTGCGCCGGCACCTAGTCCTTGTGTTAGGTGTGGACCGAGTTGTATTTTATTAGGGACCTTGCTTTGTGCAATAGCCTGGGCATCGGTATTACAAATGATAAAGTTTACGCCCTCGATGTTTTGCGAAAACATGTGATTAACAGCATTGCTTCCGCCGCCGCCAACACCAATAACTTTGATGATGGACGATTGCTCTTTAGGCAAATCAAAATGTATCATATATATAGTATTTGTGGGTTAGTATTTTTTTGCAGGATCCTAATATGATTATTTTGTATCCAACAGGTTGAATTTAATTTACAAGTGCGCGTCTTCTTCTTCTTTAAACAGGTCTATCAAGCCAATTTTAAATGAATCCATAAATCCTTTTAAAGTTTTGCGTTGTCTTGATTTTTCATATTCATTCAACTCGCGCTCTTCAACTACTTCCTCAACAACCTGCTGGCGTTGTAAAGATTCTGGCACTGCAATTTTTTTGAATGTTTCTTCAAATTGCTTGTTGTTGTTTTCGTAATCATTGTATCCTTTCAATATTAAACCGATACAAGTACTGTACATTGGCTTAGCTAATTCATCGATATGTCCGCCGGCCAAATGTTCGTTAGGGAAACCGATCCTCGCGTTTAGGCCGGTAACATATTCTGTTAACTGGATCAAATGTTTTAATTGAGAACCGCCACCTGTTAAGATGATACCTCCGTTCAACATTCTTGTATCCAAACCAACTTGTTTTAAATGGTAAGAAACAAAATCCATGATCTCACTCATTCTTGCCTGGATGATATTCGCTAAATTCTTTACAGAAATTTCTTTCGGTGCCATACCACGTAAACCGGGGATCGTAATAAAAGTATTTGATTTAGCTTCATCACTTAACGCACTGCCAAACTGCACTTTCATTTGTTCCGCCTGCGTTTTTAAAACACCTAAGCCTGTTTTGATATCATTGGTAATATTCTCTCCACCAAAAGGAATAACTGCGGTGTGTTTTAAAATACCTTCATAAAAAACAGCCATATCAGTTGTACCACCACCAATATCTACAATGGCTACACCTGCTTCCAGATCCTGATCGCACATTACTGCTGCTGCAGAAGCTAAAGGTTGTAACACCAGGTCTTTTGTTTGCAATCCTGCTTTATCTACACTTCGTGTGATATTACGAATCGCGTTCTTATCGCCGGTGATGATGTGGAAATTGGCGCCGACTTTTACACCGCTATATCCGATCGGATTCGGAATATTTTGAAAATTATCTACCGTAAATTCTTGCGGAATAACATCGATGATCTGGTCTCCTGCAGGAATATAGGTTCTATATTGATCTGCTACCAGGCGATCGATCTCTTCCTGTTTAATTTCTTCATCCGTATTTTGCCTTACAATATCACCACGTGTTTGTAAGCTTTTAATATGGTGGCCCGCAATACCAACGTATACTTCATTCAGTACCAGGTTGGGATTAGAGGCATAACAATTTTCCAAAGCTGTTTGAATAGCTTTGATCGTCTGATCAATGTTCAGCACCATTCCGTGTTGTACACCATTACTGTTAGCGCGGCCAAAGCCTAATATTTCCAGCTTGCCGTACTCATTTTTACGTCCGGCGATGGCAGCAATTTTTGTTGTGCCGATATCCAGACCTACAATGATTGGTTGTTCGTGAGTCATAGTTGTATGTTTTGTGTTTGTGTTTTAATTGTTGTTTATATTGAATGAATTAATAATCATTATTCTGTGCTTTTTCTTTTGGCGACATTGAAACAGCTTTTGGTTTAACCGCCGCCGGTTTTGGTTTTGTTGCCACTGCCGGTTTTTTTATCACGACAGCTGGTTTTGTTGCCACTTGTTTTTTAACCGGTTTAGCTAACTGCTTCGTCTTCGGCAATACTGCAACCATTTTTTGTTTTGCTTCAGGCTTTACAACCGGCTTTACTTCTTTTGGTTTTACCATTGCAGGAACCGATAGCACAATTGGTTTTGTAACAGGAGCCGCCATTTGTGGTGCAGCTTGTTCCACATCTGCCGAATCGATAGTCTCATCATCTCTTTCTTCTGACCTTTGAATGACACTGCTATCTATTTCATTACTGTTATCATCAGCAGTTGTCTGAATAGAATCTTCCGAATGTTTTTTTGCATTCGCGGCAATCGCCTGCAATAATTGTATCGTTTTCAAAGAATCTGTTGCATAATCTGCTGCGCCTTTTCTTTTGGCCACTATCTGGCCTTTATATTCAAGATCAATTGAACTATAATAATTCCAACCGGTTTTTGTGATCACTCTCTGATAAAACAATTGCAGGTTATGCAGTTTTTCTTCGATATCATTTCCATCGCCAAAAATTATTACCTGATTGCCGATCTTCGGCACCATCTCAAATGTTTCTTGTGGCGTGATATCAATTTGATCGATCATAGCCATGCTGAACGAATCTTTTTGAATGGCCAGACTAATATCCCTGATATTGTGTAACAGGCCATTTTCTACGGAAGTTGCTGTTGCATTATCTGACGGAAAATCAGTGAACACGGGCAACCTTGCAGAAAACTTCTCACTTAAAGGCAACATTGCAGTACTACTATCTATATAGAATGTAGTTCCTACCCTGGTGAAAATTCTTGCAACAGGTTCTCTTTCAAAAACATTTACCTGAAGCAATTCATTATTGTCAAAGAACAATTGTGCAGACTTAACCCAAATGTTTCCGGTTAATCCATTTTCCATTTTTTCCAGATCAAAAGAACCCACTTTTTCTCCTATCGGATCACCACCTACTATTGCCGTGATGGAATCCATAATATCTTTTTTATCTACAAAAAAATTATTACTTACTCCATGGATGTTGATATAAATACCGCTACATCTTTTAGCATCTTTTTTTCTAGCCGCCGCTACCAATAAAACAATTGTTCCTGCCCCTATGGCGATCCATAGTGTTGTAAGCAATAACCTTATTATTTTTCGGTTTTTAAATGCCATACCAGCGCCGTTATTTTTGTTTTATTATTTCCTTTATTGGTTCTACTAACATATCGATATCTCCTGCACCCGCCGTTATTAATAGTTCGGTCTTATTATTCTTTATCCACTCTTTCAGCTCTTCTTTATTGACCACTTTTTTATTTTTGCTTTTCATTCTGTCTAATATCATTTCGCTGTTCACTCCTTCTATCGGCAATTCTCTTGCAGGATATATTGGCAACAGTATTACTTCGTCTGCCATATCCAATACTTCTGCAAAGCCATCAACAAAATCCCTCGTTCTTGTATACAAATGCGGTTGAAATATCACCGTACTTTTTTTATTTTTAAATAAGCCTTTCGCGCCTGTTATTAATGCCCTTAATTCTTCCGGATGGTGCGCATAATCATCTATAAAAACTAATTCTTTCTCTTTCACGATATATTCGAACCGGCGCTTTACACCTTTAAAATTTGCTACCGCCTTTATTATTTTATCTTCTTCAATCCCTAAATGATAAGCTACTGCTATTGCCGCTATTATATTTTCGATGTTATGTAAGCCGCCCATATTCAATACCACATTTTCTATTACATAATCTTTTATCACTACTTCAAAAACATAACTGCCATTGACTATCTGAATACTTTTAGCATAGATATCAGCTTTACTATTATCCAAATGGTAAGTGCTATGATTATCCGCTATTAATTCAGCCCCTTTTTTTAATCCGTATTTGCTTAGCAACAAACCATTTTGTTTTATTTTAGCACTGAAATCAATAAAAGCCTGCTGCATTATTTCTTCCGTTCCGTATATATCCAAATGGTCTGCATCCATTGCTGTGATAATGGCTATATCCGGACTCAATTTCAAAAAGCTTCTATCGTATTCATCTGCTTCTACAACACAAACATCTTTTTCATTGCTCCAGAAATTACTATCATAATTAACTGCTATACCTCCTAAAAAAGCATTGCACCCATAACCACTATCGCGTAGAATATGTGCCACCATTGTGCTGGTGGTTGTTTTACCATGTGTACCTGCTACGCAGATATTAAAAGAACTATTTGTTATTGCACCCAACACATCGCTGCGTTTCAAGATGGTGTACTTATTTTGCTGGTAATAATTCAGTTCTTTGTGATCTTTTGGTATTGCCGGCGTATACACTATCAATTCTGCTTCTTTATCTATCTGCGATAAATCATCTTCGTAATGGATCTTTATTCCCTCCGCTACCAATTGTTTCGTTAATGGTGTTTCTGTTTTATCATAGCCGCTCACCTTAATTCCTTTTGAATTAAAATACCTTACCAACGCACTCATGCCTATTCCGCCTATTCCTACAAAGTATACCCTCGATATTTTATTGATGTCGATCATTATATTATTTTATCTATTCTATTTGCTCTTATAGTACTAATTATTTCCCCTGCTATTATTTCGTCTGCATTTACTACTCCTAGCTTACCTATATTCGCCCGAAGCTCTTGTTGCTCTTTTTCGTCTTTCGCCAATGCTATGATACTAGCCACTAATTTTTCTATTGCTTCATTATCCTTTATCATCAACCCCGCATTTTTATTAACAAGGCTTATTGCATTCACCGTTTGGTGATCCTCGGCTGCATAAGGAAATGGAACAAATACCACCGGCTTTTTCACCACACATAATTCAGCAATGGCCATTGCGCCACTTCTGCTTATTACTACATCTCCCGCTGCGTATGCATGATCCATTTCTGTTATAAAATCATTTGCCCAAATGCCCGCTCTGCCAGCTGCTCTTTCTTTTGCTTTTGTTATATAGGTTTTACCCGTTTGCCATACCAGCTGTAAATTATTTTTCTCAAACTCTTCTACATGTTTGTCCAAAGCTTCATTGATATTTTTTGCACCCAGACTTCCGCCGATCGACAATATGGTTTTCTTAGCAGGGTCCAATCCAAAATAACGAATGCCCTGTTCTCTTGACACCGTACTTTTTGAAATACTTTCCCGTACGGGATTTCCGGTGATCATTATTTTTTTTGACGGGAAAAACTTTTCCATTCCATCGCTGGCAACAAAAACTTTTGTTGCTTTTTTACCTAACAGTATATTACTTCTTCCTGCAAAAGAATTACTCTCGTGAATAAAAGAATCTATTCCCTGCGATTGCGCGAAACGTAATACCGGAAAACTCGAATATCCTCCTACACCAATCACTGCTGTCGGTTTGAATGCTTTAAATATTTTTTTTACCTGCAAAAAGCTTTTTAAAAGCTTATACGGTAATCCAATATTTTTTATCAAAGAACTTCTATTAAATCCCGCTATATCCAATCCTTCAATTGTATATCCCGCCTGCGGCACTTTTTCCATTTCCATTTTTCCTTTAGCGCCCACGAACAGAATATCTATTTGTGGATCCAACTTCTTTAGCGCATTTGCAATAGCGATAGCCGGAAAAATATGTCCGCCTGTTCCACCGCCTGCTATTATTATCTTATACGCCATTTTTAATTATTATTACTCAACTACTACATTGTCTCCTTCTGCCTGTTCCACATTTCTTGCTACACTTAAAATGATACCGATCGATAAACAGGTGAACAGAAAACTACTTCCGCCCATACTTACCAATGGCAAGGTCACCCCCGTGTTTGGAAAAATATTTACGTTTACACCCATGTTCGCGATAGCCTGTATCACTAATGTAAAACTCAGCGCCAATGCTAAAAATGCGCCAAAGGCAAAAGGGCATTTTCTATACAAACGAATACACCGATATAAAAACAACAGGTATATAAAAACTATAAATGCACCACCGATCAATCCGTATTCTTCTAATATGATCGCGTAAATAAAATCGCTGTAAGAGTGTGGTAAAAAATTTCTTGCGCTGCTGTTTCCGGGACCTTTACCAAACCAACCGCCACTTGCAATTGCGATCTTCGCCTGGTTTATTTGGTATAACTTTTCATTCTCATCTTCTTTATTGCTGTACACAAATGTTTGTATCCTTCCTATCCATGTTGGTATACGGCCGTGAGAAATAATGCCGGGCAGCTCTTTCATTTTGTGTTCCTGCTTATCGTAATATTTTACAGCGATCGTTAGTAATAACAAAATGGGTAACAGTGCAATGCTTATTGACAATAACATGTGTTTACCACTTACCCTTCCAATGAACATCAACATAAAACTTGTACCGCCGATCAATAATGCTGTTGATAAATTTGCAGGTGCTACTAATATTACAATAATGGCTACCGGAATAACGATTGGTAAAAACCCTTTTTTAAAATCTTTTATTACATTTTGTTTTCTGCTTAGCTGTCTGCTCAAATACATAAACAATGCCAGCTTCGCCAGATCCGATGTTTGGAATGTCATGTTGATAACAGGTAGTTTTATCCACCTGCTTCCCGCATTTAATTGCACACCAAAAAATAATGTATACAACAACAATGGTATGGATATTAAAAAAAGTATCAACGCTACTCTTGAATAAATGGTGTAGTTAACCCGATGTGCAAAATAAATAATTGCTACACCCAGCATGATGAAAGCAAATTGTTTGAACAAAAAGCTTTCGGTACTCTTATCATATTTATAGGCTAATGATCCGGTACTGCTGTACACTACCAATAAACTGACCATGGTAAGAATTACTACTACGCCCCAAATAACACGATCCCCTTTGGTATTTTCTACCAAATTGCCGCCCATATTACTGAGTGATGGCCTGAAGAAAGATTTGATATCTATGTTATTTTCCATAATTTTTTTAACCGCAAAGAGCGCTAAGCTTTACGCAGAGATCCTTTGCGTTACTTTGCGATTTCTTTGTGCACTTTGCGGTTCATTACTTTTAGGTTTTGCCTTTTAACTTATTACTTATAATTCCTTCACTGCCTGTTTAAATTGGTTACCTCTATCTTCATAATTTTTAAACAGATCGAAACTTGCACAAGCCGGACTTAACAACACCACATCGCCTTTGTCTGCAAAATGGAAAGCTGCTTTTACCGCTTCTATTGCCGAACCTGTATTCACCATTAATGGAATAATATCTCCAAAAGCTTCATGTATCTTTTCATTATCTACCCCCATGCAAACAATAGCTTTTACTTTTTCACTTACCAATTCTTTCAACAAAGAATAATCGTTGCCTTTATCAACACCGCCCAATATTAAGACTGTAGGCTTTTCCATTGTCTCTAATGCAAACCAGGTGCTATTTACATTGGTGGCTTTACTGTCGTTGATAAATTCAACATTTCTTATCGTCGCAACATGTTCCATCCTATGTTCCAGGCTGTGGAAGGTCTGTAACGCTTCTCTTATTTTTTCTTTTTTAATGTCTACTGCACTAGCTGAAAGACTTGCTGCCATGTTGTTATAATTATTATGTTTCCCCTTTATGGCAAAGTCTTTAATGCTCATTTGCATTTCTTCGAGCTTCCACTTCATGGTCATCTTGCCGTTCATCATGTAGGCGCCCTGGCTTAATTCTTTACTCATAGTAATGGGGTATATGGTTGATTTAATGGTGTACTTGTTAATATTTTCTTTTGTTATGGCATCATCTAAACAATAAATAAAAATGTCTTGCGCCTCCTGATTCATTATTATGCGAAACTTACTGTTGATGTAATTTTGCATCTTGTAATCATACCTGTCCAAATGATCCTCGGTAATATTTGTTAGTACCGCAACATCCGGACGAAATGTTTTACAATCATCCAATTGAAAAGAACTTATCTCCGCGATGTACAATGGTTTCGGATCTTCAGCTACTTGTTTTGCGAACGAATAGCCAATATTCCCTACCATCGCACAATCAGCACCACCGTGTTTGCATATATGATATATCAATGCGGTAGTAGTGCTTTTTCCGTTACTGCCTGTTATGGCAATAATTTTACTGTCTCCCTTATACCTGAAAGCCAATTCTATTTCACTTATGACTGAAATATTTTTAGCTCTTATCTTTTTTATCAATTCATTCTTCTCCGGTATACCCGGACTTTTTACGACCTCGTCTGCATTCAATATCTTTTCTTCCGTATGTATTGCTTCTTCAAAAGCGATGTTGTTCTCCTGCAACTCGATCTTATACTTTTCCTGTATTGTACCTCCATCGCTTACAAATACATCATGCCCGTGCTGCTTTGCCAATAAAGCCGCGCCAACACCACTTTCACCCGCACCAAGTATTACGATCCTCATTGCTTATTTTTTTATTGCACGAATTCATCTCTTCGAAAATCCGTATCATCACTTTTTCTTTTATCTCACCTTCAATGTTACAATTGCCAGTATCACACTTAATAATGCCAATATCCAAAAGCGCACGGCTATCTTACTTTCGTGATACCCTTTCTTTTGATAATGATGATGTAACGGGCTCATTAAAAATATCCGTTTGCCTTGCCCATATTTTTTCTTAGTGTATTTAAAATAAGATACCTGCAACACCACACTTAAATTTTCTACCAGAAACACAGAACAAAAAATCGGTATCAGTAATTCTTTGCGTACAATAATTGCCAATGCAGCAATGATACCTCCGAGCGCAAGACTGCCCGTATCGCCCATAAATATTTGTGCCGGATAAGCATTGTACCAGAGAAAGCCAATACATGAACCCACAAAAGCGGCAATAAAAATTGAGAGCTCTCCGAGGTTAGGTATGTACATTATATTTAAATATTCAGCCAGTTTTATGTTGCCACTTACATAAGCAAATATGCCCAGGCAAATACCGATGATAGCACTTACGCCAGTTGCCAGGCCATCAAGGCCATCTGTTATATTTGCTCCGTTCGAAACTGCCGTAACAATAAATATTACAATGAGGATATAAACAATATAAGTATACTCAGCCCAACTTGCCGGCAGTAATTTGGCATAATTGAATTCATGATTTTTTACAAATGGAATAGTAGTGATCGGTGTTTTTACAGAAACGAATCGATGGGGATTACCATCGATCATCACTGTATCTTCTCTCAGCTTTTTTTCTCCTCTTTCAATAATTGTATTTGAACCTGTTGCTATTATTTCTCTTTTTACCGTTACACTATTACTGAAATAAAGTGTGGCACCAACAATAATACCTAACATCACCTGTCCGAAGATTTTGAACTTGCCAGCCAATCCATCGCTATCACTTTTTTTATACGGAATGCCTTTTGCTTTGGCCGTTCTTTTTGCTTTTATTTTTAGATAGTCGTCAACAAACCCCATTATACTTAACCATACTGAACACAAGATCATCAACCGTATATATACTTTATGCAGATCCGCAAAAAGTAAGGTTGGAATTAATACGCCAAGAATAATAATGATACCACCCATGGTTGGCGTTCCCATTTTCTGTTGTTCACCTGCTAAACCAAGATCCCTCACGCTTTCGCCTAATTGCTTTTTCTGTAAAAAGGAAATTAGTTTTTTGCCAAAATAGGTCGTGATCAGTAATGATACAATCACAGATAGCAATACCCTGAACGTAATGAACTGGAACAGTCCAATACCAGGGAATTTATACCCTTGCTTTATCAACCAATCAAACAGACTATACAGCATATTGTTTTTTTTTGGACGGCCCACGGCCGTGATTATATTTTTACTTTATATTTATTTCCGAATCGTGACGTCCAAGTATGGTCAATTGTCAGTCGCCGGTTTTTACTTCTCTAACAATTCAAAAATTTCCTTCAACACTTTTTTATCATCAAAATCATACTTCACGCCTTTTATATCCTGGTACTTTTCATGCCCTTTGCCTGCCACCAAAACAATATCTTCTTTTGCTGCAAGGCTCACCGCTGTTTTTATCGCTTCTTTTCTATCTGCTATCGTTATGTATTTTTTTCTTGCTACCACACTTACGCCTGCTTCCATCTCCTGCAAAATCTCTAATGGGTCTTCGCTACGCGGATTATCGGATGTAAATATTACTTTATCGCTATGCTCACAGGCAACAGCTGCCATAATAGGACGCTTCGCTTTGTCTCTATCACCACCGCAACCAACTACTGTTATAATATGTTCGTTGCCGTTCTTTAATTTCTTTATGGTAGCCAACACGTTCAGTAAAGCATCGGGTGTATGCGCATAATCAATAATGCCAATCACTTTGTCTTTTTTACTGACCATATAATCGAATCTTCCTTCGGCACCATCGAGACTGCTTAACATTTCCAGCACTTTATCTTTTTCTTCGCCTAAACAAATAGCGGTGCCATATACCGCTAGCAGATTGTATGCATTGAATTCTCCTATCAATCTAAAATATACTTCCAGGTCATTGATCGTCATGTGCAAACCTGTCAGGCTATCATCTAAAATTTTTCCTTTGAAATCAGCCATTGTCTTAAGGCTGTAGAAATATTTTTTAGCCCCCGTATTTTGCAACATTATCATCCCTCTTTTATCGTCTGCATTACTAATGGCAAAAGCTGTTGAAGGAAGCTTGTCGAAAAATGATTTTTTTACTTTTATATATTCATCAAATGTTTTGTGGTAATCCAAATGATCATGCGTTATATTGCTAAATAAAGCTCCCGCAAATTGTAAACCTGCGATCCTATGTTGGTGAATGGCATGACTACTGCATTCCATAAATACATATTCACATTTTGCATCTGCCATTTGTCTTAGCAATGCATTAAGGCTGATTGCATCCGGTGTAGTATGTGTTGCTTCAATTATTTTCTCTCCGATCTGATTTTGAACCGTGCTGATCAAACCACATTTATATCCCAGGCCATTGAATAATTTCCATAATAAGGTGGCGATGGTTGTTTTGCCATTTGTGCCCGTTACACCCACCAACAGTAATTGTGCTGAAGGCGCATTATAAAAATTATGACTAATAACACCCGCTGCTATCGAACTATTCTCTACTTCGATATAAGTGATAGTATCTTTGGTAATCGCAGGAAATTTTTCACAAATAATTGTTGTCGCACCGTTCTCTATCGCTTTTTCTATAAAATCATGCCCATCGCTTGTTGTGCCTACGATCGCAATAAAGCAAGTACCCGCGGTTACTTTTCGTGAGTCAATCTGCAAATCATTTACCTCGATGCTGGTATTACCCTTCACCGATCTAATGTTCACTTTATATAAAATATCTTTCAACATATTAATTTAATACCAATGCTATTGGTGTATCTTTTGTGAAAGGTGTTCCCGGTATTAATGATTGATTCAATACTCTTCCCATACCCGTCACCGTTACTTTCAGTCCCATGTTCTCTAATAAATAAACGGCGTCTTTTAACCCCATCCCAATTACTGAAGGCGTTATCATTGCGGTTGTATTGGCTGGCGCACTTAATATTGCGTCGTCATTTTTCATACTCGCCGATCTCCAATATCCGCTGACAGATGAATCGAAAAAAGGAATACCCATGTTTTCGTAAATCGAATTCAGGTCAGTTCTCATCCCGTAATAATTGTATCGCGTTGTATCCTTGGGTATTTTTACGAATTGAGTGGTGCTCAAATATTTTCCAAATATTTTATCGCTGATCTCTTTAAACACTGTGCCTGCAACCGCGGCTCCATAAACAAGTTTTGAATGGCTCCCATTTTGAATAACTACAGCGATCGTATATTTTGGAGCGGCCGCAGGAAAATAACCAATGAAAGCTGCCTGATAAATTTTATTGTCTTTATGATATCCTGTATTATTAAATGCGGTTACAGCAGTTCCTGTTTTTCCAGCGATCTGGTAAGCGCTGTCCATTAGTGCATGTGCGGTACCTTCATTGGATTGAACAACAGCCAGCATACATTCTTTTAATTGAGCCAGGGTTTCATCACTGCATATTTTGTCAACTACAACAGTCGGCGTAAATGTTTTTATATCAATGCCATATTGCCTTACTGAATTTACCAGGTAAGGTTTCATCATCTTTCCATTATTGGCAACAGCATTATATAACATCAACATATTTAGCGGTGTAACCAATTCTTCATAACCGTGAGACATAAACGGAATTGTCGTTGCATTCCAGGAACTACTTCCCGGTTTTTTAATTACAGGATATCCTGATGAAGCAGTTATATCTACACCTGTTAATGTATCTAATTTCAGGTCGTGCAAATGTTTAACAAACTTTGATGGCTGGTTATGATAATACTGATCTCCCAATGATGCGAAGGCAACATTGCTGCTCATTGCAAATGCGTCTTTCACTGAAACAACCCCTGTGCCTAAATGAGAATCTGTGATCGTTAATCCGTAGAAATCTTTTTTACCGCCGTTACAATTCACTTTGGTATCAGCAGTTACATACTTATCTTCTATCAAACTTAATAAGGTGGCCAATTTAAAAATTGAACCGGGCTCGGACCTGTTGGCAATGCCGTAGTTTAAATTTTCTACATAAACACTATCGTGTGCTTTACCCAAATTTGCAATTGCTTTTATTTTTCCTGTTGCTGTTTCCATTACGATCGCTGTGCCATGCAGCGCATCATTATCTTTCATCATGCCCATTAACGCGTTCTCTGTAACATCCTGCATGTACGTATCAATGGTCGTGACAATATCTTTTCCATTTTCCGGATCAAGTTCTGCACCTTCAACAGGCATATAAGCGCCTGCTATGTAACGCATCAAACGCTGACCGGATGTACCTCTTAACACACTATCATAACTTTGCTCCAGTCCAACATTTTTAGTAGAATCATCTCTTGATAAACCAATTGTTCTATTTGCCATCAATCCGTAAGGATTAATTCTTTTATCCCGTTGATCAATTATAAATCCACTTTTATTTTTTCCTTGTTTTACCAAAGGAAAATCGCGCAGCTGCTGATACTCTGAAAAAGACACCTTCCGTTTTAATAAATAATACCTGTCCTGATTTTTATACGCCAACTGTAATTCTCTTTTGTAGGCTGTTGCCGATTCATCTTTAAATAAACCTGCCAGACAAATACTTAACGTATCTACATTGTCCTTAAATCTTTTTCCATCCTTCTCTCTCAAACCATCCGCACTAAAATCTATGTATATATCAAAAATTGGTACGGATGTACTTAGCATATTTCCATCTTCGCTATAAATAGTTCCGCGTTCTGCATCTAAAGGCTTGTATTTTAAATGCATGCTGTTTCCCATTGCTCGCCAAAAATTTCCCTGTACCTGTTGAATGTAGAAAGCCCTGCCTAACACTACTGCGCCGAGTAATATCATTCCTATAAAACAGAGGTATACTCTCCATAATATATCTTTCTTTACTTCCATAGAACCTAAAACCCCCAACCCCCTCAAGGGGCTTTTGTGAATAATTATTTAGAGTTTTTTTATTTTTCTTTAACTTACTACAATCTTACTTTTACCTTATGGTGTTTGGGGTAAACTATCCAACCTCATCGGCGGTGTAACTTGTTCCTTCAATCCCAACGGCGCTACTGCTTTTTCTAATTCACTTGCTTTGCTTCTGAATATCACTTCGCTCTTAATTGTTTTGTATTCGTATTCCAGCTCTTTAATGTGTTTTTCACTTTCGCTGATCTTTCGTGCAATTTTATCTGCATAATGTCCGTTATATATGTACACTACTGCCAAGAGTGCTAAAAAGAAAAAGAAAGGGATATTTTTCACCACCCACGTGGAAGTGAAAAGAAATTTCCAGTCTAATTTTTGCGCCGGAACCTGCTCTTGTTCTTCTTTTATTTTTTCTTCAGTATCCATTTTGTTTAACTACAAAGAACTCTGGCTGCGCCCATATTCTTTGCGGTTCTCACTTTTTGGTTTTGACTTTTACTCTTAATTTTTTTCCGCTATCCTCAGCTTAGCGCTTCTGGATCTTGGATTTTGTTTTAATTCTATTGCTCCTGCCGTAATCGGTTTTTTTGTAATGATCGTAAACGGATTATCCGGACGAATGCCATACACTTCGTCTGCTGCTGTTTCTGTATCATTTCCGTTCTTAAAAAAATTCTTAACAATCCTGTCCTCCAACGAGTGGAACGTGATGATGGCCGCACGGCCACCAGGATTTAATAGTGAGGGAATTTGCTGCAACAATTCTTTCAATGACCCTAATTCATCATTGACTTCAATTCGCAGCGCCTGAAATACCTGGGCAAAGTATTTTTGAGGGTTACCTTTCACCTTATCCTGAACAGATTGTTTAAATTCATTGATCGTGTTGAGCGGCCGCAACCTTCTTTGCTCAACAATTGCTTTGGCTAATGTTTTGGCATTGGTCACTTCTCCATATTGCTCCAGCATTTTATGCAGTTGCAATTCTGAAAAAGTCTTTAGTATATCCGCCGCCGTTAGTTTCTGCCGTTGATCCATGCGCATATCCAATGCCGCATCAAAACGAATAGAGAAACCTCTGCCCGCTTCATCAAACTGGTGACTTGATACACCCAGATCAGCGAGAATACCATCAATGCCTGTTATTTTATGCAGTCGTAAAAATCTTTGTACATGACGAAAATTTTGCGGCACAAATAGTACGCGCGCATCATCCGGTACATTTTTTTTAGCGTCTTCATCTTGATCAAACACAACCAGCTTACCGGTTGCATCTAATTTTTTTAAAATGGCACGACTATGTCCACCGCCGCCAAAAGTGCAATCCACATATACACCATTGGCCTTAATGTTCAAACCATCTACAGTTTCTTGCAGCAACACCGGTGTGTGATACACAATTGATTCGTTGTTTAGTTGCTCAGTTGATGATATATTTTTCGATCTATCCATATTTTACATCATCATTGAACAAGTCAACTATCAATTTTTTTATTCATCACATCATTGGCCAGCTTGCTGTAGGCTTCAGGTGAAAAATTGTCAAAGAGCGCTTTATACTTACTTTTATCCCAGATCTCAATTTTTGTAACTGCCGAAACCAACACGATATCTTTTTCCAAACCCGCATATTCCATCAGTGTTTTCGGCAACAGTAACCTTCCTGCTGAATCCAATTCAACCTGCGTTGCTCCATTCAAAAAATAGCGCCTAAAATCTCTAACTTTAGGATCAAAATCGTTTAGCTGACTGATCTCAGAGAATATAGGTTCCCAACTTTGCATTGGGTATAAACTAAGGCAGGGTTCGATGCCTCTGTTGATAACAAATTGATTTGCGCTCTCTTCCAGCAACTGCTTTTTAAAGCCAGCCGGTAAAAGGAAGCGCCCCTTGGCATCAACCGTAACTTCATATTCACCAAGAAAACCAGTCATTTACAACGATTTAGCATATTTTATACCAATACTAACACAAAATAACACTTTTTCCCACTTTATACGTTAAAATGGAGCTAACATTTTTATCCACAGTGCTGTGTATCCTTACCAGCATGGCTTTGAGGGCTATTTAGGGTGTGTTTGACGTGAATTGAGTGTGGAAAACGGTGGATTGGTGTGGATTTCGGAGTAATTAATGTGGAAGATATAAGAATTTGAACGGGGCCATATGCGATCCTTAAAAAGCATTCTGGAGTGTCTGAAACAATGCTACATAGGCGTTCAGAAGTTGGGCTAAAAATTTACAAAACTATTATTTTGCTAATGGAAAATTGAGGGTAAAAACGGTTCCTTTGCCGAGCGTGCTTTCTGCTTTGATAGTGCCATGATGTGCGTCCACCATGGTTTTTACGTAACTGAGGCCAAGGCCAAAACCTTTTACATTGTGTATGTTTCCTGTATGTGCGCGGTAAAATTTTTCGAATATTTTGCCAAGCGTTTCTTTGTTCATGCCGATACCATTGTCCTCGATACGGATCCTGAATTGATCTCCCGCATTTTGAGTGCTGAATTTTATTACAAGGTTATCTTTTGAATACTTAACAGCATTGTCTAATAAATTGCTTACGAGGTTTGAGAAGTGTACCTCATCAATTAAAAGCGCATCTTTCACCGCATCCAACTTTAATTGCAGCTTGCCATTTTTCTCCTGCACCTGTAGTTCTATATTCGTTAGGGCACTCTTTATTAATTCATTCACGTGCATTTTTTTCAGGTCCAGCTGCACGGCTTCATTATCTAACAAGGCAGCTTGCAATATGGCTTCTACCTGTTTGTTCATTCTTTTATTTTCTTCTTTGATGATACTGGTAAAATAGTCGGTTTTAGCTTTATCGTTTATCACTTTTTCATTTTTCAAAGCATCTACCGCTAAAGAAATAGTAGCCAATGGCGTTTTAAATTCATGCGTCATATTGTTGATGAAATCAGATTTTATTTCACTCAATTTTTTTTGTTTTAATAACGCCCGTACGGTATAAAAAAAAGTACTGATAATAATAAGCGTGAAAAATACAGCGCCTACGATCAGCCATGTCATTGACTTCCAGATAAAATTCTTTGCGTGTGGCACAATAACGATCAATAGCTCCTGTGGTGCCGCGCCATCTTCCATACTGGCATTTTGCGACTCTAACGGAACGATGTGATTTTGATTATTGACAGAATCTGTATAGAGGTTGTAAAAATTTTCCGATTCCATTTCATCACCAATGATAGACGTTGATGTGATAGCAAATTCAAAAGGGATATCTTTCAAATTATGTTTATCAAATGCTTTGTTGATGATCTTTCTTACCTGGTCAACATTGTATTTTTGAGCAACGGATTGCCGGAAGAATTCCATTTGCAATTTATTGCCGGGGAAAGTGATGTTGTCATTTTTATTCATGGGCATCAAATCGTTATTCTCCTGCATCAGATCCTGCGATGCGGAATAAGTAGCCATGTTTACATGCTCGTTGAATTTCTGTTCCTGTGATATCAACGAGCCTTTTATCCATAAGATCTGAAAAAAGATAATGCCAAGTAAGGAAAGCAATATCAGCACTGTTATGATGGGAAAAATCTTTTTCATTGCTACAAAAATAAAACACTGCTAGCGGTTATCAAGGAACATTAACATTTTGCTATAAGTTGCTTGTGTCTTTACAGTAAGACTGATAATCTTTTTTCACCTGTCCTGCATATTGTTTGCTGTATTTTAACAGGTCTTTTTTCCAGGAGCCGGCTTTGGAGTAAAATGTAATGAGTTCATCTGTTGTACCGGAACCTGCTCTGCCGGTACTTCGTAATTGTGCCGACGCAGTTATTTCTGCAAAAGCGCCGATCACTTCCTTGAATTTTTTTGTGCGGCCGTTGCACAATTGCAGGTCCATTCTATCTTGCGTTGGCTGTAATTTTTTGATGGTGTACGGCATTTTTTCATGAATGATCGTACCCAATAAAGCCGGCGTTACATTTTGCATATAGCTTTGAATGGAAGTGACTCTCTCCGCTTCATTTTTCCAGGCTGGCTGTTTGATCTTGATAAAAGGTTTTACAGAAGATGACACCGCCTGCTTCATATCCAGTAAAAAATATTTTTTGATCTTGCTGTAATACATCAATATTTCAAAACGATTAACGCCTAAGCTTCCTGTACCGGCAATGCGGTAAGCTACGTCACATACCTCCCAGTTCTTGTGCTTGTTCTCCATGCACCATTTATTTACAGAATGGGTCACTGCTTTTTTTACCTCACCGTTCACTAACATCGTATGGCCCTTTATAATTCTCAGCTCCGGTTTTTTTGTGCCGTTCTCCACTAATCTTCCTTCTAATAATTCTTTTGATTTTCTTTTGGTTACTGTGGTGATGAAAGAGCGTATTATTCCTTTGGTGGTATCACGTTCAAAGGCCATCGGCTTGCCTTTCAGGATCGTATGTAAATAGGTGGTGAAGAAACAATCTACCAATTCATCGGCAGTTGCTGAGGATAATTTTAATTCTTCTGAAGCGAGGTAAATGCTTGTCATGGTGCGCAAGACCTCCCAGGTAGCCGGACCTAAAACAGCTTCATCAAAATCATTCATATCAAAATACACTAACCCATTATCGCCTTTGTAGGTGCCATAATTTTCAATATGCAAATCTCCGCAGATCCAGATCTTTGTTGGATCTTTTACAGGGATATTTTGAGACAGGTGCTCGAAAAACAAATGACAGGTGCCGCGATAAAAACGAAAAGGGCTTTCTTTTAACGCCTGGTATTTTATATCCAGAAAAATTTTGTTGCGATTTTTATTATACTCGTAAATTTTTTGTGTGACTGAGCCCATCTTTTATTTTTTAAAATTCCAATTCTAATATCTCTTTATCTTTTAGCAAAAATGAAACGCATTTTTCGTGGCACTCTTTGCTGCCTTCCAATTGCCACTCGCCTTTAATGATGTTTGCGTTCAACGATTGTTTACCGCGGTATACTACTAAATCGAATTTTTCAAATATCTCTTCATAGTGTTGCAGGGTCTGATCCTGAAATTTACACATGATCGTATAATTGCGCATCTGATTGATCGCATCGATCCTGGTTTGCAATATCAAAAAGAATTGTTGCACACCAACTGTAATGACCAATCCTGCAAAAGCAACCGCGTATTCCCCTGCACCAATGGCCACGCCTATGGCCGCAGCGATCCAGATAATAGCAGCCGTGGTTAAACCGGTTACACGATTTTCTTCTTTAAAAATTACACCGGCGCCTAAAAATCCGATGCCCGTAATAATATTTGCCGCAAAGCGATCCTGGTTGGGAATAACGCCCATCTTAAAAGAAAGGATCGTAAAAATAGTAGAGCCCACACATATCAATGCAATGGTTCTTAAACCTGCAGATTTACTATGGTACTCACGCTCTGCGCCGATCAAAGATCCTGCGATCAATGCGGCAAAAAGTTTAGCGATATCTATCCAATCAATACTCGAAAGCATGTTACTTAATTGATGTTATTTTATTGTTTACTTACTATGAAATTAAGTAATAATTACTGTTGTTTGGCTTGGGGATTCAAAATAGCGAAGTTGAAGGGGATTATTGGTTTGTTAACGATTATTTAATTTCTATCTATTTGAGAAGAAATAATACACACGATTTACATGCACAAAATAATTCTGAATATTATTTAATAGATATCGAAATAAAATTTTTGAATCGATCAGAATATAAATTAATTGCAATGAATTCTTAATCTAAATGAAAAGCCCCGTAATATCCATTACGAGGCTTTTTGTGGTGCGAGCCGGGGTTGAACCGGCGACACATGGATTTTCAGTCCATTGCTCTACCAACTGAGCTATCACACCGTTCCCTTTCGGGGCAGCAAAAATAGGAGTTTCTATTGAAAAATTGCAAAAACAATCAACAAATTATAAAAGCTGCAGAAAAAGGTGGGCAGAAAAAATTTTCTGCCCACCCGTATTGAATTGTAACGGTTATTTTTTATTTCAAAGAAGCAATATCGATCACGAAACGATACCGCACATCACCTTTGATCATACGCTCATAAGCGGTATTTATTTCACTGGCAGCGATCACTTCTACATCCGACACGATGTTGTGTGTGGCACAGTAGTCGAGCATTTCCTGTGTTTCTTTGATACCACCGATCAGTGAGCCGGCCAACGCACGGCGGCGGCCGATCAAACTAAACGCAGCTACTACCGATGGCTGCGGCGGAACGCCTACTACTACCATCGTTCCGTTCAAACTAAGCAGTTGTAAAAACTGGTTGTAATCATGCTGCGCAGAAACGGTATTTAAAATAAAATCAAAATGCCCCTGCAATCCTTTCATTGTTTCAGGGTCGGAAGTCACGGCGAAATGATGTGCGCCTAATTTTAAAGCATCTTGCTCTTTTGATTTTGATGTACTCAGCACTGTCACCTCTGCGCCAAAAGAAACGGCAAACTTCACACCCATATGGCCAAGGCCACCCAATCCCATTACTGCTACTTTATGGCCCTTGCCAATTTTCCAATGCCTTAATGGAGAATAAGTGGTGATACCCGCACACAATAATGGCGCTACCCCTTTCAATGCTAATTTTTCAGAAACGTGTAAAGTGTATTTCTCGTCTACTACAATTTGTGTTGAATAACCTCCGTAAGTTGGATTGCCTTGCTTATCTTTTCCGTTGTAGGTTCCTGTCATGCCTGTTTCGCAATATTGTTCTTCATGCGCTAAACAACTCGGACAAATCCGGCAGGAATCTACAAAACAACCTACGCCTGCTAATTCACCTATCGTAAAATTTGTAACTTCTTTACCGATGTTGATGATACGGCCAACAATTTCATGCCCTGGTACCATCGGAAATATCGATCCGCCCCATTCGTTTCTTGCCTGGTGAATATCTGAATGGCAAACACCGCAATACAATATTTCTATTTGTACATCGTGCGGACCAACTTCTCTTCTTTGAATATTAAATGGCGCTATTGGTGAGGTAGCGCTTTGTGCTGCGTATGCATTTACCGTTGACATGCTTTTTATTTTTGAAGTTGATGTTTGTTTGGTTAGGTTTTATTTGGAAAGATTGCGCCTCGTCCTTTGTGGTCAATATTAATTCCCATAAACACACAAAAATTTAATCCGCATAATTTTCAGCTGCTCCCACTCAAAGTTGCTGTCGGCAAGCTCTTCCTGCGCAACTTGCAGGCTGCTTGTTTCGCAGGATTTGAAATATTCGAGTATTTCTTCCTGTTCATAGCGGTCCACTATCTCATCGATCGCATAATCGAGGTTTAATTTTGTTCCGCTTGCTACGATGGTTTCCATTTCTTCCAATAATTCATTCAAAGCGAGGTCTTTACTTTTAGCGATCGTTTCTAACGGAATTTTTTTATCGACGTTTTGAATGATGAAGATCTTGTTATTGTTTCTGTTCACCACGCCTTTCATTACAAAATCGTCGGGTTTTTCTATTTCGTTTTCTTCAACGTATTTGGCAATAACATCAATGAATTTTTTTCCATAACGAAGTGCCTTGCCTTTACTTACACCCTGGCATTTTTCCAATTCAGGAATTGTTGTAGGATATAACGTGGCCATATCTTCCAGGCTTGTTTCCAAAAAGATAACGAATGGCGGCAGGTTCTTTTCTTTAGCAACCACTTTACGTAATTCTTTTAGCATTTCTACCAGCTTTTCGTCTACCGCACTACTGGCATCGCCTGCAGGTTCTCTTTCATCATCATCTGCGTCTGCTTCTTCAAATAAATTATTCAACGCAATTTTGAAAGAAGTTGGTTTTTTCAAAAAGCTTTCCCCTTTTGCTGTCAGTTTTAATACGCCGTACTCTTCAATATCTTTATTTAATAATCTTTCCAATATCATCTGGCGCATCAAGGAGTTCCAGAAATGTTCGTCACGTTCTTTTCCAATGCCAAAAAATTCTCTTTCATCATGTCGGAACATTTTTACTTGCGAATTTGCTTTACCTCTGAAAATATGCAGCAAATAATCCATGGTAAATTGTTCATCCAATCCTTTGATAACGGTTAATGCCTGTTGTGCTTCCGTTTTAGCTTCCAACATTTCTTTTGGATTGTTGCAGTTATCACATTTATTGTCGCAATGCCCGGGGTTATATTCTTCACCAAAATAATTCAATAAAATTTTTCTGCGGCAGACGGCACTTTCGCTATACGCAACTGTTTCATTGATTAATTGTGCGCCTACTTCTCTTTCGCTTAAAGGTTTATCGCGCATTAAATGTTCCAGCTTGGCCACATCTTTATGCGAATAATATAAAATACATTTTCCTTCCATGCCATCACGCCCTGCACGGCCGGTTTCCTGGTAATAATTTTCTATTGATTTGGGAATGTTGAAGTGTATCACAAAACGCACATCGGGTTTATCGATACCCATACCAAAGGCAACCGTGGCAACGATCACCTGTACATCTTCGTTTAAAAAAAGATCTTGTCTCTCGGCTCTTAATTTACTGTCCAATCCCGCATGATACGCAACTGCTTTGATGCCGTTTGCCATCAACATATCGGCTAATTCTTCCGTTGTTTTTCTATTAAGCGTATAGATGATACCGCTCTTACCTTTGTTCTGCGCCACAAAACGGACAATGCCTTTTACCGTTTGGTCTTTATTTATTTTAGGCAATATCTCATAGTATAAATTAGACCTGTTGAAAGAGGAGATGAAAATTTTTGCTTTGCGCAAGCCTAAGTTTTTTACGATATCGCTCTGCACTTTTGGAGTAGCTGTCGCCGTAAGCGCGATCATTGGGGCATCCGGACTAATAATTTCCATCATCTCGCGGAGCCTTCTGTACTCTGGCCTGAAATCATGCCCCCATTCCGAAATACAATGCGCCTCATCTACCGCAAAAAAAGATATTTTCAGGTCCTTAAAAAATTCTACGTTCTCTTCTTTGGTTAAGGTTTCGGGCGCCACATATAACATTTTCGTTTTGCCGCTCGTCAGGTCATCCTTCACTACTTTTTGCTGGCCTTTATTCAAGGTGCTGTTTAAAAAATGTGCCACATCATCTTTACTGCTATAGCTACGTACCAGATCAACCTGATTTTTCATTAACGCGATCAATGGAGAAACGATGATAGCACAGCCTTCGCTAATAATGGCTGGCAATTGGTAACACAAACTTTTACCGCCGCCGGTAGGCATTATTACGAATGTATCATTTCCTGCTAATAGGTTTTTGATAATTGCTTCCTGCGGGTCTTTAAATTTATCAAAACCAAAATAATCCTGCAGCTGCGCTGTGAGGTTTAAATTCTTCTCTTCGCTGATCGCTTTTACAGCAACCTTGGGCGCCGCTTTTGAAGCCGCTGCTTTTACGGAAGCAGGTTTAGTTTTTTGTTTTACTGTCGCCATTGCTATCTTGCCCTTCTCACTTTTTTAAAATTATTATTATATTAATTTAATCGGTAGTAGAAAACTGAAGACTTAACTAAATTTTTAGAAGGGACGCTAAGTTACTTCAATACAGCTTCTAATTCAACAAAGATTTAACACTATTAAGATAAACAATATTTCGGGGAAATATTCTATTTTTTTAGCGATAGGGCTATTTGTGTTGTCAACGATTTAAAGTAGGTTTGCTATTAAATGATAATCATGCGCTTGTCCTTCATTTTCAAAGCAGGAGCGTGTAAACAGATACGATGAACAAAAATAATTATGTAGCGATAATGGCCGGTGGGATTGGCAGTAGATTTTGGCCAATGAGCCGCCTGGACTTCCCGAAACAATTTCTCGATATATTAAATACCGGCAGAACATTAATACAGGCAACCTACGATCGTTTTGCAAAATTCATTCCGGCAGAAAATATCTATATCGTAACTTTTGAACAGTACAGAAGCATTGTTGAGCAACAATTACCTGAATTAAAGAAAGAAAATATACTTTCCGAGCCTTCCAGAAAAAATACGGCGGCTTGTGTTGCGTATGTCTCTTACAAATTACACGAATTAAATCCAGATGCAAATCTGATCTGTGCACCTGCGGATCATATTATTTTAGATGGTGAAGAATTTAGAAATATCTGTGAACATGCACTGGAGTTTACTGATCACATAAAAGCATTGGTAACATTAGGTATAAAACCTACGCATCCGAATACCGGTTATGGATATATACAATATGAACAACAGGCGGTGGGGGATAATGTATATAAAGTAAAAACCTTTACTGAAAAACCTGATAAGGAACTCGCCAATACGTTTATTGCCAGCGGGGATTTTTTATGGAACGCGGGGATTTTTGTCTGGCAGGCTAAAAGTATTTTAGCAAGCTTTGAAAAATTGCTACCGGAAATGTATGAGGTCTTCGACGCAGAGAAAGCGTATTTTAATACTGATCAGGAACAACTGGCAATTGAAAGAATCTATCCGCAATGCGTAAATACTTCTATAGATTATGGCGTGATGGAAAAGGCGGACAATGTATATGTGATCCCATCTTCTTTTGGCTGGAGCGATCTGGGAACCTGGACGAGCATTTATGATAATATAGAAAAAGATTATTTAGAGAATGCCGTTGCAGGAAGCAATGTAATGATCATTGATGCCACTAAAAATATAGTACATACAGACAATCAAAAGCTGGTATTATTGCAGGGGCTGGATGATTTTATTATTGTAGATACAAAAGATGTATTGCTCATCTGCAAAAAAGACAAGGAGCAAACAATCAAAGAATATGTTGCTGAAATAAAAAGAAACAAAGGCGATAAATATATTTAAGCTTTCGCTGTAGTTTTATGCAAGGGGCCCAATGGCCCTTTTTCTTTTTCCGTCAAGAATAACCAATGCTGCTAAAAAAAATGGGATGCATGGTATTTTATACCGCGTCAGGCTTCCGAAATTAAATGAGGATATGCCTACAAATATTGAAAACACCAAAGTGAAAAATATACAAAGGATCAAAAAAGGATCACCGGCTATTTTAGTAAAAAAGAAAATGATCTTATTCCTGAACAACACATATAGAAAATATACAAAGATCAATGTACTCTCCAACGCAGAAAAGAAAATGAGCAGTTTACCTGATTCCCACAAATAAGGCCTGAACAGTGTTACATTTATTGCTTTAGGCGCAATTACAATAAATCCATGAATGGTGGGCTCTGCAATGCCAATATCATAACCAGATCCGTTTTCCTGATCACTTACTGCCTGAAGATACTTTCCTGTTGATACCGTATTTTCCAATAGATTTTTAACAGCGAGTTCTGCTATCTCACTACCAATATACCTGATCATAAAAAAAGATGAAATAACAGTAGCTGCTATAATAAAAAACAAAAATGCTCCCCGAAACAACTTCGTTTTAAAAGAATAGGCCCAACTTATCAATAGCCATATCATGATCGATACGGAAAAGGAAAACAAAATGTAATCTTTAATTATAAACAATAAATATCCTGCGCATAACATTATCGCTGTATTTTTTACGATCTGTTTGTGTTTAAAAAATATTTGGTAGGTGGAACAAAACAGCAAAAACATGGCAGATATCGTAACCGTATCTTTAAAAATACCAGAACCCCAAATAATAACGGAGGGCACAAAAATGATCACTATGGCAAATTTCTTTTTTAAGTTAGGGTACATTTGTGACAGCGTGGTATAAAATTTCCAAATGCACAAGTAAGCAAAAAATGCAAAGAACAAAGCGGTACACAACATACTCTGAAAACAAAACAAGCTAAAGAAAGCAGATAACTTAGCTATTATCCAGGTATTTTCTGCAAATGCCATTCTGAAATTTGAAATAATATCTAATAAGTCATCCGGCCACAGTGCATTTTTTCCTGAAACAAAAAAAAATCTTATCGCTGTTACAGGATCATGAAAAAGTAATCTATCCAAAAGCTGTCCGTCATTAAAATAACCTGTGGTATCGCCTCCCGAATAATAAAGATTATAAATCAGTGTAATAAAAGTAGCGCCGGCCATTTTTATTTTCAGTCCGGTGGTAAATAATTTTTTATCAGCGCCGGTAGGGTCTTTTTTATTGTAATAGCGTTTTCCCAGCTTGACAAATAATATAAAATAAAGAGGTACTAAAACTATTTCCCACCAGTGTAGCATATTTCGGGAGGAATCATAATCAGTATCAGTAAAAAACGGAATGTTTAATAGCATTACCAAAAATACTACTTGTACATAGTAAACACGGCTAATTGTAAAGAAAAATATTACATCGATTTTATGTAAAATGTCTACTATTCAATATTATGCAGTTATTTTACCCTAATAAATAAAGGGTATTATCTATGTGTGGCATTGCCGGTGCTTTAAATTTTAAATTATCATATGCTGCGATCAATAAAAGCATGCTCCACCGTGGCCCGGACGAGCAATATGGCTTTATCATCGATAATGTAGATCTGTACCATCTTCGATTATCGATCATCGATATTAAAAACGGCAAACAACCCATGCATTTGGATGATCGCTTTACAATTATTTTTAATGGTGAAGTATACAATTACAATGAATTAAAAATTACACACCAGCTTCCTGCTACAACTTCTTCTGATACGGAAGTGTTATTGTTGTTGTATAGAAAATACGGCGCAGATCTATTGCAATATATAGATGGCATGTTTGCATTTGCCATTTACGACAAACAAGAAAAAAAAATATTCATCGCCAGGGACAGGGCAGGCAAAAAACCTTTGTACTATTATGCCGATGGAGAAAAAATAGTTTTTGCAAGTGAACTTAACTGCATCAAAAGTTTGCTGCCTTTGCAAATGGAGCATGATAATTTTTATCATTATCTCAGGCTCGGTTCGTTTTATAGTAGCCTTACGCCTTATAAAAATGTAGCAGAATTAAAAGCAGGTACTTTTTTATTGATCGATTGTACTACGCTTGATATCCAAGAAAATTGCTGGTGGAACATCAATGACCATTTTAAAAAAAGCAACAACGACAGCTTTGAAGAAAGTACTGAAAAAACTGATCGCTACTTACATACAGCTATAAAAAATAGGATACAATCATCAGACCTGGAGGTCGGCAGTTTTTTAAGCGGGGGTATTGATAGCGGCCTTGTTACAGCCATTGCAAGTGAATATACCAATAAACTAAAAACCTTTACCGTATCTTTTGATGGAGAATATGATGAGGCGCCATTGGCGAAATTAGTAGCTGAAAAATACGACACCACACACACTGAAATAAAAATATCTTTTGATCACCTCACATATGATATTGAAAGAATCCTATCTAATTATGGTGAGCCTTTTTTTGACAGTTCTGCTATCCCAAGTTATTATGTCAGCGCAGCAGCAAAAAAACACCTTACAGTTATACTGACTGGAGATGGCGCTGATGAATTGTTTGGCGGGTATCGCCGGTATGTGCCTTTTGCAAAACATGATTTCTTTACAATGAATGCTGTTGTAAAAAATATAGCGGCTCTCGTAAAAAAAGCATTGCCGGTTCCGCATAATAAAAAATCGAAGTACAATTATCTATACCGGCTTGCTTCATTGGCATCAAAAGATAACCTGGCTGTTTATTTATCTGCCGGAGTAGATATTCTTGAAGAGTACGAAAACAATATGATCCATCCTCCTGCTACTTACTTGCAGCCGATGCAGGATGATTTTGATACAATCGCGGGTACCCATATCAGTGGTTTGAAAAAGATAATGAATATGGATTTTAATACCACTCTCTTCAGCGACCTGTTGGTAAAAATGGATATTGCCAATATGGCTAATTCAATAGAAGGGCGAAGCCCGTTTTTATGCAAAGAATTATTAGAGTATGCTCCCGGCATGAATGATCATTTTAAAATAAAAGGCAGCACAACAAAGTATTTATTGCGGCAGCTGTCAAAAAAATATTTACCCCAGGAATTAATAAACCAACCCAAAAGAGGTTTTGAAGTACCCCTTAAAAATTGGGTGGAAAACGAATTAAAAGACATCATTAATGACTACGTAAGCAGTGATTCATCTTTGTGCCAGCAATTTGTAGAAAAAAGCTTCATTATCGCCCTGCTCAATAATAAAGTCAATATATCCGCAGAAAAAAGAGCCAAGATCTTGTGGAGTTGGTTAAGTTTGGAAATTTGGTATAAAAAAGTTTATTTGCAATAATCTGCTATTATTAATCAAGTTTCGTTAATTTGTATCCTTTAAATAAAATCCGAAAATCAGTTTAAAAATCAATGGTTTATATAATTTGCATAATCGCTGATTGTGTAAATAACAGTAACGATGCCCAGAATATTACGAATATTAAATAGGTTAATTATAGGTGGCCCATCCCACAACGCTGTATTGCTTACCAAATATTTAGAACCCGATTACGATACAGTATTGGTAGTTGGCGGAAAAGGTGAAGATGAACAGGATGCCTCTCATTTAGCAAAGTGTTTAGGCATTCAACCGTACACCATTCCCGAAATGCAACGCGCTATTGATCCGGTACTTGATAGAATAGCTTATAAAAAGATCAAGGATATTATTAAAGTGTACAAGCCCGACATCGTGCATACACATGCAGCTAAAAGTGGTGCTATTGGCCGCCTTGCTGCGCAAGCATGTAAAGTTCCCATTGTTGTACATACATTTCACGGACATGTTTTTCATTCTTATTTTGGCCCGGTAAAATCTAAAATATTTGTAAAGACAGAAAAATACCTTGCGTCTAAATCATCGGGCATTATTGCCATTAGTAATTTGCAGGAACAGGAACTAAGTACTATTTACAAAATTGCTCCTACCGAGAAAATTACAATAATACCACTCGGCTTTAATCTCGAAAAATTTCAGGTTAACCAGGACCAAAAGCGACAAGAGTTTAGAAGCTTTTACCAATTACAACCTAATGAAATTGCGATCGGAATAATCGGCAGACTTGTTCGCATAAAAAATCACCAGATGTTTTTGCGTGTGGTCGAAAAAGTATTGGCAGGAACAACGGGCGTTCGGTTTTTTATTATTGGCGACGGCGACATTCGTAAAAGTTTAACCAATCAGTTGGACCAATATAATATTGATCATACTTTTTACCCAGACGATGCCAAGGTGGCTCCTGTAACTTTTACATCCTGGTTGTTTGAAATGGATAAAGTGTATGCGGGACTTGATATTGTTACGCTTACTTCTTTTAATGAAGGCACACCCGTTTCGATCATTGAAGCACAGGCCGCTGAAAGGCCTGTTGTAAGCACTGATGTTGGAGGCGTACGCGATATCGTTCAGGAAAACGTTAGCGGATTTATTACGCCCGTTGACGATGATGAAAATTTTACAAAATATCTTTTGCAATTAATCAGTGATGCCACCTTACGAAAAGAAATGGGTAAGGCAGGAAAAATTAATGTAAGTACTAAATATTCTTATCAGCGTTTGGTGAGCGATACAAAAAAGTTTTACGATACACTTCTTAACAGGTAATCAATTCGATCATCCACAAACACTGCCAGTAATTTTTATGATAACAATTCAAAAAATATCGTTAGGACTTTGTATGTTGATACTTGCGGGATGTTCGACAGGTTATAAAAATGAGGGAAATGCGGTTTATTGGGAAAGCTGGAATGAAGGAGATGGTTCTCACAAAGATAGGATCGATGCTGATCCCAAAACCTTTGAAGTGCTTAAGTTTGACAAATATGCAAAGGATGATAAGAATGTATTTTATGAAGGAGAAAAAGTCGAGGGTGCTGATGCAGCGACATTCGAATCTATTTACGAATTTTATGCAAGAGATAAGAATAATGGCTATTACGGTAAAGACACCGTAAAAAATTCTGACGGAAGAACATTCAAAGTAATCAATGGATATTATTCTACTGACGGCAAAGATTATTTCTATATGGAAGATCCGTTACATATGACTGACCCAAAAAAATTCAGGTTTGTTTATGGGGAAGGTGATTTTGATTGTTGGACAACTGATGGCAAATATTATTATTTCAACAATTATAAAGTTCCTTCTGACGATTATGCCAATGTAACGATCTATGAAAAAAGTGGTGGTATTTCAACAGATAGACATTGGGCTTATTTTCTTGACCATAAACTTAATTATGACGATTCAGGTAGAAAAGTTGTTGACACAATTGATATAGCTTCTTTTAAAGTAACAGGATACATAGAGTGTAGAGATAAATATAGTTGTTTTAATGTTTATCATGGGCGTGAAAAATGCAGTAATTAAAACTGAGACACCACCGATCATTAACCCTTTCTTCCAACAGTAAAAAATAATCTTATCTTACAGCATGATCCGTCTGTGATCTTTGCAGAAAACATTTGATGTACCCTTCTTAAAGAAAAAACAATGCAGGTTATTTTAGTAAATGAAATGGATGAGGAAATAGGAGCCATGGAAAAAATAGAGGCTCACGAAAAGGCGCTATTACACAGGGCCTTCAGCATTTTTATATTCAATAAAAAAGGAGAAATGCTGCTGCAAAAAAGAGCAGCAAAAAAATACCACAGTGCTGGCTTATGGACAAACGCCTGCTGCAGTCACCCACAACCCAACGAAAATATTTTAGCCGCCGCAAAAAAAAGATTACAGGAAGAAATGGGATTTGAAACAGATCTAACCAAAGCTTTTTCTTTTATTTACAACGCACCATTCGATAACGGGCTGACTGAATATGAATACGATCATGTTTTTATAGGTAGTTACGATGACGATATACAACCTAACCCTGATGAAGTAAGTGACTATTGTTACAAAACAATGGCAGACCTTAAAGAATCGATCCGTGAAAACGCTAGAAGTTATACAGAGTGGTTCAAGATCGCTTTTCCAAAATTGGAGGCATACCTGGCGGCTACATAAATTATTATTTTACTTCGGGCAGCTCGTCCCATCTTGTAGTATACCTCGGGCTTCTGCTCCCCATTCTCATTCTCCAATTTCTTGCAGTGCCGGATGCGGCAAATTTTAAGATATCGTCTCTCATAGAAAAATTAATATTGTCGATCATATTCATCAATAGCCGTTTATTATTGGGTAATGTTTCAAACAGATTCGCCTGAATAGATGCGTCAGGCACAAGGCCACTTAATAGCACACCCGCTTTTTTATAACTCGCCGACTTATCAAATAACTTATCTACTAAAAGAAGCGCGGGTTTTATCAGGTCATGCGTAGAAGAAGTGGCAACAGGCAAAGTCGTATAGGCATTGCGTGTTGTGCCACGCTTAAAACTACTCATATAATCCTGTTGCTTTTCTACAACAAATATACTGATGATAGCAGCAGCGCTGTTTTGTCGCCGCAATTTTTCCGCAGCCTTAGAAGTATAAGTAGCTATTGCTTCTTTGATATCATTAATACTATTGACAGGGTTTCCGAACATCCTCGTCGTCATGATCATTTTTTTATTAACCAGTTCTTCTTCCATCTCATTGGCAGTTTCACCTTTCAATTCTTTCAGTAATCTTACACCGGTTACACCACCTAAATTATTTTTTGCCCATTCTTCTTTTTTATTGCGCAGATCAAGCGCCGTAAATACGGCATGATAGTCGCGCAATTTTTCTGCGTATTGTCTGCCAACACCCCATACATCACTCACCGGCGTTTTATGCAAGGCGTCAATTATTTTATCTTCTGTATCCAATAAACAAACACATTTAACAGATTTATCTTGTTTAGATAACCGGTTTGCTACTTTCGCCAATACTTTTGTGGGCGCTACGCCGATCGATACTTTTATACCTGTCCACATTTCAACCGTATTTAAAATATTTTCTGCCATTGCTTGTAATTTATCTACGGGGACATCTCCCAGATCCAAAAAAGCTTCATCAACAGAATACACTTCTACATTATCTTTTCCTAAAAGCATGCGAAGAGTTTCCATTACGCGCCAGCTCAAGTCTCCATACAAACCATAGTTCGAAGAAAACGTAGCGATATTATACTTCTCGATCAACGGCCTTGCTTTAAAAAACGGGCCGGCCATTTCCACACCAAATCTTTTTGCTTCATCGCTACGCGAAATGATACAACCATCATTGTTGCTCAATACAATAACCGGCTTTTTATCCAGCGCGGGCCTGAATACCCTTTCGCAGGAACAATAAAAGCTATTGCAATCAACTATGGCTTTCATGCCTGGTGTACTATATACGTTACAATACCCCAGACCTTCAATTCACTAAAATCGTTTACCACAATAGCTGCTAAATTTGATTCAGGTACCAACCGTATTTTATTTTGCGTTATTTCCAAACGCCTTATCAGCATATCGCCATTCACAACAGCAATTACAATTTTACCGTTCGTAGGTTTTATGGAACGATCAACGATGGCGATATCGCCATCATGAATACCCGCACCGATCATGCTGTTTCCCGTCACCCGCATAAAAAATGTGGCCGGCTTATTATGGATCAGCTGTTCATTCAGATCAATTCCCCGCTCCATATAATCATCTGCGGCAGCGCCAAAACCCGTGGCATTGGCTGTAGGAACATCCTGTTGTGTAAACTGTTTGGTACCCCTGTACCCCGCAGTAAAAAAGTTTTCTGCTTCCATATAATTAATTTTGTTTTAGCTAAAATATTTAGTAAATTTATACTAAAATTATTGGTTAACAATTTTAATTAAAAAAGATGGCTACAAATCCTATTCAGTTGCCCGCTTACCGGCACAGCGAATACCTGTTGGTTGTTAGTCCACATGAAGAACTGAGGAATAAAATTTTACAGGTAAAAGAAACATTCCGCGAAAAATATAAAACTTCCATGCACGCCACCAAACCACATATTACGCTGGTAAAATTTAACGGACTGCAAGTGATGGAAGAACGATTGAAGCAGCGGCTACAGGTAATTGGTATGGGCACTTCGCCATTTAAAATAGACCTGAAAGACTATGGCAGTTTTCCTACGCACACTATTTATATACATATCAATACCAAAAATGCGATACAGGAGCTCGTAAAAGAACTGCGCACAGCCAGGCGTTTAATGAAATCGCCGGACCATGATCCACATTTTATCATGGAGCCACATATCAGCATCGCCATGAAATTATTGCCATGGCAGTATGAACAAGGATGGCTGGAATATTCGCACCGTCATTTTAGCGGAAGTTTTATTGCAGATGGCATGCTGCTACTTAGAAAAAGAGAAGGCGAAACACAGTATCAAATAGTACAGCGATTTGAATTTATGAATTTACCCGTGGCAACAAAACAGGGAGAGTTATTTGCCTGACTGTCTGAAACATTGATTGAAGTTGATTTTTTTGATTGAATTGATTTTTTGTCTGAATTGGGATTCGTGGGATTTTGGATTTGCAAATTGCAAATTGATTTTTTTGTTACTTTTTTCATCAAGGAAAAAAGTAAATGAACGCTTTAAAAAAATAACTATGGAAGAAATTAATCAACAAGAAGAAAAAGATAATTACTTAAAAGGCCGTGGGGCACAATTCAATCCAAAAAACCGCTTCTTAAAAAACCAGCAAGTAAAAGCAGAAATAGAATCAATAGACGACTGGACAGAACCAAACCCTGCAACAGTTTACTTAGAAGATAATGCAAAAAGTATCGTCAACAAAGTAGATAGCCCGGATGTAGGTATGTTTTACAGCATGAATCCTTATCAGGGCTGTGAGCATGGCTGTATCTATTGTTACGCACGCAATGCCCACGAATACTGGGGTTATAGCGCCGGCTTAGATTTCGAAAGAAAAATAATTGTAAAGAAAAATGCACCTGAGCTATTGAGAAAATTTTTAATGAATCCCAAATGGGAATGCAAACCCATCTCATTAAGTGGCAATACAGATTGTTACCAACCGGCCGAACAAAAATTTAAATTGACCCGACAATTATTAGAAGTCTGTTTAGAATTTAATCAACCTGTAGGTATGATAACAAAAAATGCAGGTATGCTGCGCGATAAAGATATTTTGAAAAAGATGGCAGAAAAAAAACTGATCAGTATTTTAGTATCCATCACCTCTTTGGATGAAGACCTGCGCCGTGTAATGGAGCCAAGAACAACCACCGCTAAACAAAGACTACGATTAATTAAAGAACTAAGTGACAGTGGCGTACGCATGGGTGTAATGCTCGGACCAATGATACCGGGATTAAATGAGCATGAAATGCAACGCATCATGAAAGCAGCCGCAGAAAACGGCGCGTCATTTACAGCCTATACTTTTATCAGACTGAACGGTGCCATCAAATTAATTTTCCATGATTGGCTCTACAAAAATTTCCCGGACCGTGCAGATAAAGTATGGCATTCTATTGAACAAGGACACGATGGAAAAGTAAATGACAGTCGCTGGGGCGTACGCATGCGCGGCGAAGGCAATATTGCACAAATGGTAGCACAGCAATATAAAAAATATGGAAAACTGTATGGCTTAAATGCAGAACGCTGGGAATTAGATACAACGCAATTCAGAAGGCCGGGTGAACAGGGAACGTTGTTTTGAGGAAAGAAGTTTTATATTGTGGAAAATATAATCCTCTTAAAATGCCTAGAAAACGATTTGACCCTATAATTGTCGTTAATAATGACGGTTTGAAATTACCAGATCCCGTTGGAGCATGGTCAGAAAAAAAATACGAATTAGTAGGAGGCTATTGCGATATTTTCAACGATGGGATAAAAAATAAATTTAAAAACAGAGTCTATATAGATTTATTTGCCGGTGCAGGCTTTGCTCCGATAAAAGGAAAAAATAAAATATTAAAAACATCAGCGTTAATTGCTTTATCAATCCCCAATCCATTTACTAAATATATATTTTGTGAAATGGATCAAGAAAAAATTGATACCCTAGAGAAAAGAGCCCGAAAAGAATTTCCTGATACGGATATGACTTTTATATGCGGGGATTCAAACAAAACAGTAGAGCTTGTAATAAATGAAGTTAAAAAATTGGGGCTATCTACAATCAGCTTTTGCTTTGTGGACCCATTCTCGTTAAATCTTCATTTTGAAACAATTGAAAAATTATCGCAACTCGGAAGAATTGACTTCTTGATATTATTAGCTTTGATGATGAATGCAAAAAGAAATTTGCACAACTTTATTGAAGAGGAAAGCAAAACAATTGATCTTTATATAAAGAAATCAGATTGGAGAGAACCATTTTTAAAAGGGGAAGCAAGGAAAGAAGATTTTATAAAATTTTTAGCAGACACTTATGATCAAAATATGAAGTCGTTAGGATATCTTGTTAAAAATGAAGGATTAAAACCTAAAGTGGATGCTGATGAATTCAATTTATCGTTGTATTATTTAGCTTTTTATTCAAAACATAACTTAGGAAATAAATTTTTTGCCGATATTCAAAAATATCGTTTACCACAACAAAAATTATTTTAAATGGCACAATCAAGTATTGAATGGACCGAGATGACATGGAATCCGACAACAGGTTGTAATAAAATTTCAGCAGGTTGTAAATATTGTTATGCAGAAGTAATGACACGTAGGCTGATGGCTATGGGAATTGAAAAATATAAAGATGGGTTTAAAGTAAGAACGCATGTTGACTCTTTGAATATTCCTTATACTTGGAAAAAGCCAAAAGTTGTTTTTGTTAATTCTATGAGTGATCTGTTTCATCCACAAGTTCCGATTGAATTTATTAAAGAAGTATTTGCCGTAATGAATGACAACTCACAACATGTTTTTCAGGTATTAACTAAGCGGGGAGATAGATTATTCGAAGTTCATAAACAACTTACATGGACTCACAATATTTGGATGGGGGTTTCCGTGGAAGACAGCAGAGTTACAGATAGAATCGATTTTTTACGCAAAACAAATGCGAAAGTAAAGTTCCTTTCTTGTGAACCTTTAATTGGCCCACTACCAAAAATGAATCTAAAAAAGATAGATTGGATTATCGTTGGTGGCGAAAGCGGAAGAACTCCAAGACCAATGGAAGCTGATTGGGTTTTAGATATACAAAATCAATGTGCAAAAAGCAAAGTTGCCTTCTTCTTTAAACAATGGGGCGGCACAAACAAGAAAAAAGCTGGTAGACAACTAAATGGTAAAACATATAGCGAAATGCCTTCTATTGAAAAATTAGAAGAAGTTGAATTTTAATAATGAAAATCCATCACCGTAACATACCGATACTTGGTATGTGATTGTATAGATACGCCAATACCATTATACTCTCCTAAAAAAATAGTACGGTGAATCAAAGATGGAACACCTTCATCTACTAACAAAGCCAATACAATTTCCAATGCTACATTGTGTCCGTAATCGCAACATTCACCATCAAAATACTGTTTTTCTTTACAAGCTGCAGTTTGCCTGTCATGGCCTACATACCCACGTTCACCTGATTCAGCATGACATGCTGCACTATTATAACATTTTTCATCAGGCTGTATAAGTGGGAGTGGTTGCATTCCGAGCAACTTATTAATTAATGAAGTGTAATATTTACCACGCAGATCTTTACGTTTTCTAAGCACCGTATTCACAAATAAAACAGGACTACTGCGTACCAAATTGAGAATGTAGATCACATCCTTTTCATTAGGGCTCATATAATCTGCGGCAGCGGCAGTATTGCATTGAGCAAAATTTGAATCAGCATTATTCCATTCAGGAGAATAATTTGCAAGTGGAGAGACAGCTTCAGTCTGAGCCTTTGCAACAACCGACAGCAATAAAATAGCTACGCTAAAAAAACATTTCATGTACACAATGATCTATTTAAAAAATCTTCCTATAAAAGGTAATTGAGGTAATTCTTTACGTTCTACACTTCCAATGAACCATAAATAGATCCATAACAAAAATGTACCGGATACAATACTAAATATACGGCTGCCCCAAAAATGCGACAATCCGATATGAATGAAAAATAGTAACACGACAATAATTAAATAAGCAGTCAGCTTTTTCCATGCATAAGGAATATGATATTCTTTTTGTCCCCACACAAATGATATGACCATCATGCTGCCATAGCAAAAGAAGGTCGCCCAGGCACAAGCCATATAACTAAAATGAGGAATAAAAGAATAATTAATGATAATAGTTATTGCTGCGCCAATTAGTGTGATCCAGGTACCAGCCATTGTTCTGTTCAATAGTTTATACCAAATCGATAAATTATAATAGATGCCCAAAAACATATTGGCCAATAATAAAATGGGCACCACCGCTAAACCATCCCAATATTTAGGGCCGATGAAATGTTTCCATATTGGCAAGTACAACACCACTACCAAAAACATAATGGTGATTGTAATTACAAAAAATTTCATTACCCGCGCATATACTCTTTGCGGATTGATCCCTTCGGCCTGTTTAAAGAAAAATGGTTCTGCACCCATTCTGAATGCCTGTACAAACAGCGTTATTAAAATAGATAGTTTATAACAAGCGTTGTAAATACCTACCTGGCTCTCTCTAATATCTGCACTTCCGGGTAACCACCAGTTCAACATCAGCCTATCAAAAGTTTCATTGATGATGCCGCCCATATTTACGATCAGCAAGGGTAATGAATAGGCCATCATCTTTCTCCACAATTGTCCGTCGAATTCAAATCGTATCTCAAATAATTCGCGCGACAATAATACCAGTGTAACAACGGATTGAATAACATTCGCCAACAGCACATACACAATAGGATTAGTAGCAGGGTTGTAGACCGTTGTGATGAAACTATTATCGAGATGTTTTGGACAATAACCGATAAAAAACCAGGTAAAAATTATATTGACAATGATACCGGCAATTCTTACAAAAGCGAATTTTTTTGGCCTGCCTGCATTCCTTAATCTCGCAAAAGGAATAGTACTGAGCGCATCTAAGGCAATGATGCAAATACTCAACTGTATCAGTTCCGGAAAACTAGTCAGCCCAGTTAATCGTTCAAAACTTCCCTGGTTAAACCACAATAATACGGTGAGGATCGCTGTCGAAAATATCAACGATAAACAAGCTGTACTATAAATTCTTTGTTTATGTTCTTCTTTGGAGGCAAAACGAAAATAGGTTGTTTCAAATCCGTAAGTAAATATTGCGTTGAGGATCGGAATAGCAGAATAGATAAGTCCCATTTTACCATAATCACTGGTTTTGGCCAATGAATAAGTCAAAAAAGGAGTCAGTAAATAATTGATAAATCTGGCCGCGATAGAACTGGCGCCGTACCAGACCGTATCCCCTGCTAATTGTTTAATATTACTCAATACTCGGTGTTTAGGAACAAATTTACTTGTATAATCTTTAATTATTAGTTAGTTATTGGCTTTATCAAAACTATTTTCTAATATTTGTATCTTTATATAAATTCTTAACATGAAAAAATTCGCCTTTCTAGCATTTGCACTCTTTTCATATACGCATTCTTTTTCACAGGCAATAGTAACCATTACTGATTATCAAAAGGCGCAGGAACCTGCTATACAATACGAGATCCCTTATCCAGAAGCAACCGTTACCAAAGCATTAGAAGATACATTGGAAAAACAAGGCTATAAAGGAAAAGATAGCAAAGGATATACGCTTTACCGCGATGTCCGTTCATCAGCGATCGGACCGGATACATACAATCTTTATTTCAGGATAGACCATAAAAGTAAGAATGAAAAAGAAACATCTATTGTTACCTTAATGATAACCAAGGATGATATCTTTATTAGCGAGGCCACAGATATGGACATCGTAACTAACGCAAAAGCTTATCTGCAAAATTTAAAACCTATCGTACAAGCCTACGATCTTGAACAACAAATTAGCAGCCAGATTGATGCTGTAAGAAAGGCGGATAAAAAACTAGGTGACCTTAGAAGTGATAGTACAGATATCGCAAAAAGAGAAGCTAAAATACAATTACAAATTCAGGATAATATAAGTTCGATTGCAGCTCAAAAAGCAGATATAGAAAGACAGAAATTGATATTAGAGACTTTGAAAGCAAAGAGAAAATAAATTATAAATTAACCTGTAATTTTCTTTCGGCTTTCTTTTAGCTCACCTGTCTTCTTCTTAGTATTGATCCTTTTTTCTTTAGCAGCTTTTCCCGGTTTGGTTGGTTTTCTTTTTTTAGGGATGACCAATGCTTTTTCGATCAGCGTATTCATTTTCCGCAATACTTCCTGCTTATTTCCCAGCTGAGATCTTTCTGTCTGACTTTTCATGAATAGGTTCCCATCCGCATTGATCTTATTGGCTAGTTTTTCTTTGATCAATATTTTTTGCGGCTCAGAAACAAGTGCAGAGGCTGTTACATCCCAATAGCCTTCTACCATAGTTTCCACTTTGTTTACATTTTGCCCGCCCTTACCTCCACTGCGGGCAGTCTTAAACCATATTTCAGTTGAAATATCCATAACCAAAATTACCTTATTTACGTAAATATGACTGCTATAAAGAACATTGTTTGGTATCTTTAATTTTAATAACTGCAAAAAAAAATAGATTTTTGTAGTCTAACGATAATCAGTTGAGAACAAAAGCCATATATCATTCTTTAACCTCCCGCAAGCAACAAGGCAAAAAGTCATTTGCTGTTTTGATCGACCCTGACAAGGTGAATGACAGTGATATGGAAGGGCTTATTAAATTATCCGTAGCAGCCCAGGTAGATTACTTTTTTGTTGGTGGAAGCCTGGTTATCTCTAATTACTTGGATGAGTGTTTACAGCTCATTAAACGCAGTTGCAATATTCCTACTATTTTATTTCCGGGCAGTCCTTCACAGGTAAGTAAATATGCCGATGCCTTATTGTATTTATCATTGATAAGCGGACGCAATGCAGAATTATTAATTGGGCAGCACGTGGTATCCGCTCCTGTTGTAAAGAAAAGTGGTCTGGAAATTATGCCAACCGGTTATATGGTAATTGACGGTGGTGCACCAACAACCGTATCGTATATTTCAAATGCCAATCCTATACCTGCAGATAAAAATGAGATCGCTATGTGTACAGCAATGGCTGGTGAAATGCTGGGCATGGATCTGATCTACATGGACGCGGGCAGCGGGGCAAAACGTCCCATTGCGGAAAGCATGATAGAGAAAGTAGCGCAATCTATCCATGTTCCTTTAATAGTTGGCGGCGGAATTATTGAACCTGAAAAAGCTTACTTAAATTGTAAAGCTGGCGCTGATGTAATTGTTGTGGGAAATGCTATTGAAAAAGATGCATCACTTATTAAAGAGATGGCTGTAGCAGTACATTCTATCCCTGTAAATATCGTTTAATTTACAAGCTCATCATTTCCTTAAACTTAACGGCCTGCCTGCGGCTTACTTCCACTTTATCTCCACCTTTTATTTCTAATAACAATCCTCCGTTAAAATAAGGTTCTATTTTTTCTATCATGCGCATGTTTACAATATGCTTACGGTTGGCACGAAAAAAAACTTTTTCATCCAGCCTTTCTTCCAAAGCGTTCAATGATTTTAAGATCAAAGGTTTGTTTCCGGCAAAAAACACTTTTGCGTAATTGCCCACACTCTCAAATAAACGCACATCCGACAGCTTAACAAACCAGCAGCTTTCGCCATCTTTAACAAACACCTGGTCATGTTCGCCAAGCAAGCCTCTGTTATACGTTTGTGTGGCTATTTCTTTGTCTTCTGCCTGTTGTAATTTTTGTAAGGCATCCGCCAATCGCTTTGGTTCTATTGGCTTCATTAAATAATCCAGTGCATTTACATCAAAAGCTTTTAATGCATACTCATCATACGCTGTGGTGAAGATCACATGCGGCGCCCTGTCTAATTCCTGTAACATATCAAAGCCTGTTTTTCCCGGCATTTGAATGTCAAGAAAAACAAGGTCAGGATTTAATGCTTCTATTTTTTCTATTCCTTCAGCAGCATTGATAGCTTCTCCTACCACTTCTATTTCAGCAAATTCCTGCAATAATTTTTTAAGCTCATTGCGTGCCAAACGTTCATCATCAATTATAATAGCTTTGTACGTATTCATTGTTTATGCATTTATAGGTATACTTACTTTACTCTGTACCGTTTCATTGTTCAGGTTTTTTATTTCGAAACTCGCTTTGCCATGATATAATAAATTTAAACGGTCTTCTGTACTTTGAATACCAAATCCTTCTTTATTAATTCCGCCATTTAGCTGACCGGAATTTTGAACAATGAGTTCCAGGTTATCTTCTCTGAATTGTGAAGTGATCTTTACCAATCCACCATGTATGCTTTTACTAATGCCATGCTTGATCCCGTTTTCCACCAACGTTTGTAACATCATTGGGGGAACCTGTTGCACTAAAGTTTGCTTATCAATATTAAACTCAATTTTTAGCCGTTCTTCAAAACGCATGTGTTCCAGCGCCAGATAATCTTTTACAATATTTAGTTCTTTTTCAAACGGCACCGTCTCCGATTTTCCCGCATGCATGCTGCTGCGCAAAATATTGCTTAATTCTGTAATGGCTGTTCTGGCACGTGCAGGATTTTCATCTACCAATGCGCGGATACTATTCAACGAATTAAAAATAAAATGCGGATTGATATGTGATTTTATCGTTTTTAATTCCAGCTCTTTTACGGTACTTTCTAATCGCAATTTATCCAATTCATCATTCGTATTTTTTTCTACATAATGATAGACAATATAAATAAGCAGCCATATTGCGATCAATAAAAGATTTTGATAGATGCCCAGCAAGTTTCTTTTATCATCATGCACCCATACGCCACTTTCATCTCTATACCAGCTTGTCGTATTTTTTATCTCATCAACAACAGCACTTACAGCAGCATTTTTGGTTTCATTTACATAATAGTTACCGGTAAGGCCGTACTGAGTTTCCATTCGTTTGGCCTTTTCTAATTTTTTATTTTGTAAGTACCTGTCGTACGAATAATTGGTACTATGTTCAATGAATTTATCTCCATAAAACAATATGATCCCCGACGCAGCTACGCCTATTACAAATAACAGGACGATCTTTTTATAAGAGAATTGCAACCAGTTATTTTTCTTGATGAAAGTTTTTAGTAAATGGGTAACTACAATACCAAGTATAAGAGAAATTGACAAGCTAATGAGAAATTCATTCTTGCCGCCCAGTTCTTTGAAGCGGTCGCCAAATACGACAAGGTTAAAATACAGTGCGATAAGGCCCCATACGCCCCAGCCTAAAATCTGGCACAGCCAATATCTACTATTTATTTTACCCATTCAGCAAAGTTATTGCCAATTATCGGCAGTTTGGGCACTGTTTTATTAAAGGTGAATTGTGGGTTTAAGAGGTTAAAATACACTATTGACCAGCCCTACTACAAAATTATCAATTGTCAATTGCCCTTTATAAATTCTAATTGAAGTAGCTTTACAAGATCGATTAAAAATTACTATGGCCAATCCCAATTTAAATACTGATAAAGACCAGCTGAATAATGCGGAGAAGGAATTTGAGAATAATATTCGTCCCAATCAGATGGAAGATTTTTCGGGCCAGCCTCAAACCATTGAGAACCTGAAGATATTTATTAAGGCGGCCAAAATAAGAGGAGAAGCATTGGATCATATTTTATTTCACGGCCCTCCGGGATTAGGCAAAACGACATTAAGCAGAATTGTTGCGAATGAGCTTGGCGTAAACATTAAAGAAACAAGCGGGCCCGTAATTGAAAAACCGGGCGACCTTGCCGGCTTACTAACCAACCTTGAAACCAACGATGTTTTATTTATTGATGAGATACACAGGCTCAGCAATGTGGTAGAAGAATATTTATACGCCGCCATGGAAGACTATCGCATTGACATTATGATCGATAGCGGGCCAAGCGCCAGAAGCGTGCAGATCAATTTAAATCCTTTCACTTTGATCGGCGCTACGACGAGAAGCGGTTTATTAACGGCGCCATTGCTTTCCAGATTCGGTATAAAATCAAGACTGGAATATTATAATGCTGCCACGCTACAAAAAATAATTTTACGTTCCGCCGCTATTTTAAATACCAGCATTACAAACGAAGCCGCTGATGAAATTGCGAGGCGTAGCAGAGGCACGCCTCGTATTGCCAATGGATTACTAAGAAGGGTGAGAGATTTTGCGCAGGTGCTAAATGATGGCGCTATTGATATTGGCATTACACAACATTCATTAAAAGCCCTGAATGTAGATGAACACGGATTGGATGAAATGGATAACCGAATATTGACGACTATTATCGATAAATTTAAAGGTGGCCCGGTTGGCATCACTACCATCGCAACCGCAGTGGGTGAAGAAGTAGGAACTTTAGAAGAAGTATATGAACCTTTTTTGATACAGGAAGGATTCATCATGCGTACACCAAGAGGCAGGGAAGTAACGGAAAAAGCATACAAGCATTTAGGAAAAATGCCCTACGCGGATCAGAATTCTTTATTTAAATAATTTCGCGCTAAGACGCTACAATAAAAAGACAAAAGCCGCAAAGGAAAATTTCCTTTGCGGCTTTTCTACCTTAGCGTCTTTGCGTGAAAAAACTACGCAGAAACCAACCTGAATCCATTTCCGTGAATATTTACAATTTCAATGGTACTGTCTTCTTTTAAATATTTACGCAGTTTAGCGATGTACACATCCATACTGCGGCCATTAAAATAAGTATCACTGCCCCATATTTTTTTCAACGCAATATCTCGCGCCAGCAAGTCATTTTTATACTCGCATAACATTTTCAACAATTCATTTTCTTTAGGAGAAAGCGTTTGCAATTTTCCTTCGAAACCTAATTCACGCAAGCGTGGATTGAAATGATATTTACCCAGATCGAACTCTGCGTTCACTTCTTCTTTGTGTAACTCTTCATTGCGTTTCAGGATCGCTTTGATCTTTAGCAATAATACTTCACTATCAAAAGGTTTTGTGATATAATCATCAGCGCCTAATTTATACCCTTGTATAATATCATCCTTCATTGTTTTAGCAGATAAGAAAAATAATGGAACATCTGGATTGATATCACGAATTTCTTCTGCCAACGTAAAGCCGTCCATGTTAGGCATCATTACATCCAATAAACAGATGTCGAATTTCTCACGCTGAAAAGCGGCCAATCCCAAACGGCCATCTCTTTCTAACACAACATCATAATCATTTAGCTCTAAATAATTTTTTAACACCATGCCAAGATTCGTATCATCTTCGCAAAGCAATATTTTCGGTTTAATTGTATCCATACTTTTATTGTTTGTAGCAAGTAACGCTAATTCAAAGGCTATCGATCTGTCTTGCCCTCTAATATTTTGTTAAAGCTAATTTACTATTGGTTATTCCACCACCAATTTACGCATTATTCGTCCTGTTGTGGCACTTTTTAATTCTAAAAAATAATATCCAGGACTTAATTTTTCACTTACAGTTAATGGATAAAAAACATTGCCGGCACTTACCGAAATGCTTGTTTCATTGATCGGCATTGCTTGCCCTAAATAATTCAATAAACGTATATCATAAACACTTGCCGATTGATTATTAAAATGGATATATACGTTACTGCCCGGTTTAACAGGATTAGGGAATAAGGAAACGGTGGAATATATGATGGATACTATCGGGCTATAATAAGATATGCTGTCATTGACATCAGTACTAATAGCCACAATGCGGTAATAATTTTTGCTGCCCACAGGTGATCCATCCAGGCTGGTATATGAAATGCCGTTGCTGCCATTATTGCTAACCATTGTAATAATAGCGATAGTAGTAAAGTTAATGCTGTCTGTTGACCGTTGTACTTCGTACTGCTTAACTAATACTTCACTATCTACCGTCCATTGTACGGCTATTCCTCCATCCTGTCTTACAGGGTTAAGAGAAACAAAACGAACCGCTGTCGTTGTATCTATTGTAATAACGAGTGTTTTGCTGCTCGTACCCACTCCATTCGTGGCAGAGATTGTTGACGTGTATATCCCCGATGTAGTTGCTTTACCGCTTATAAGTCCGGTTGTCGAATTAACTGTCAATCCATTTGGTAACCCCGTTGCTGTATAATTTGTTGGTGTATTAAATGCTATTATTTGATAACTGAATGCTTTCGCTGCAATCCCACTTGCTGTATCAACACTTACTATAATTGGCCCTGCAAGTGTTGTATCTCCATTACAAATCGTTAAGGCTACTGTTCCAAAATCTGCCGTGTTTTCATAATCGTCACTATTAGGTCCGTTCCAACCTGCAGTCGCTTCTCTTTGACCAGTATTATTTTGTTGGTCGTTTAAATTAATATCGAACCCTATTAATTTACCATTGTATGGTGGAATTCCACCTATTGCCGTCCAAGGCATAGAAACCTCAAGTGTATAACCACCAGTTACGGTAGGAATGGCATATGTAATTCCTGTTGTAAACCCTGTGTTTCCTGAAATATTTGCCGTAGAGTAAGGGAAAATATTCCAGTTAAACCTGTATTGATGATCGTTAGCTGTATAGGCTCCAGCCTTACTATTATTTCCGGCAATGTATAATTCCACTCCATCCTGATCCCAAAGATTTGCTCCGATATTACTTAGATTAGAGTCTTTTACATTCACCAAAACGTATAGATTGGTAGAATCATACATCGCTTGCCATGTTGAGCCTATTTGAATGACGCCGCTAATTGTTTGTGTTATAAGATTTGTTGGTGCTTTTGTCCATACTGCATCCGCTGCACCATCAATTACCGGAGGTGATGCAGTATATACAACAACCGGCCCTGAACACGGTAAAACGTCATTACCAACTATAGTAAGCGACGCACTGTCCGTCCCGGCAAGCACATAAGTTGAATCTGCATTCAAAGTAAGCGTAACTGTTCCCGTTGCAACCGATGCGGTATCGGTTGATTGAGCAATCGTAAATGTATCTGATGGCGATGTTGGTGTAAGTATAACCGAATCTAACAAAGCAGGAGTAGAAGTATAAGATGTTGATGGCCTTGTTCCTCCTATTGTATAATATACGGTAACATTAGATAATATATTAGTTGCATTGATCGTAAATGTTCCCGGAACTCCGCTACCAACAATAAAATTAGAAGATGACGAAATAAATATATTAGGTATAGAAGGATCTATACTATCCATTAACGCTTTGGCAGCGCTTATTTGCAGTGACACAAAGTAATTAAATACACGATTTAATTGTGTTTCTTTTGCAGAATTAGTGTAATATTTTTTTCTTAAAGTAAAGAAGCGATATACCTGTTGTAAATCAGAATCTCCGTATGGTACACCTGTAAATTTTTGAATGGTATCAAGACTCGCAAAACCAAATTCTACCGTAGGTTCAATAATGGTGCCTTCGCTGAAATCATTCCAGGTAGCTATTTGAATACCATCCATCATTGATTTATTTGTAACATCTAAAGCAAACAAAGCGCTTAAAGTATTACCATTCGGTCCATAATTACGAGGAATTATACCCAATTGATCGGTTCCTCCGGGACCATAAAAATCATTAAATCCCTGGTATGCTGTTCCTAATACTACATTCCGAGAAGGTCTATTATGGATCGTAGTTCCATTTCCTGAATAATAATTACTGGTATTAATATACCATGCAGGAGGAGTTCCACCCTGCCCTGCCTGCGGATCGGGCCATACAAATTCTCCGCCAGCATCTACACCGATTTGAGCAGACTGATTAAATAAGGGTAAAAATGCCTGTGTATTTCCACTAAGTATAGAGTTCCATTGACCAGGAGTTTTAAAATTCTGAGGACCAAATACACATACTAAGGGAGCGTTTTGGTTAACTGTATCCGCAGGCGCACGCATATCTCCTAATTTAATATACTGTGGATTAGTAAATAAATTAGCTACAGCATAATTACCATTGGGTTGGGCATATGTAGCAATGTTAGTTGTCCAAAAATTATCTTCCATCACCAATCCAAACTTCAGTCCTACATTGGGTGTTTGTGCAATCAAAGCGTTTGATGTATTGAACAAAGGCGTCACATCTCCATTAGTTCCTGTCTTTCCATACCAGTCTATCATTACACCATCGATCCCCGATAATTTCATCAATAGTAAATGATATTCAAGCACCGCTGTATCTTCTCCATCATAAGGACCAATTAAAGGATGGTAATGCGAAACAATATTTCTGGTCTGAACAGAATTACCGAGGTAATTGATAACAGTAGAAAGGCTATCTGGATGAGCTGTATTGGTATTTTCTGAGGTCCAATGACTTCCCCATTTATTAATTGTGCCTGTGGCTCCATTACCAAAACTTGTAATACCGGAACCCGGGTTTTGCGGAGCCGTGAACCAGGGCATATAATGCACATACACCTTGGTAGGATTGGTCTTTGTAACCTGTACCGGCTGCGCAGTAGCACCGAAAAATGCTAACAGGCAAGCAATAAGAGTCAATGATAATAGTAGACTTCTTTTCATGCAAACAATAATTAAGCTGCAAAAGTACATATTATTATTGTGAGCAAGTTGTTATTACAGAAAGAACTTATCAGCGGCAATAAGCTTATCAGCGATTCTTCTGCGTGCCTCTTTGCTATTAAACGGCGCCGTTTTAGTAAAGCGTTTTAGTCCTAATAACATCATATTCTGTTCATCCCCGTCTGCAAAAGCATTGATCGCTTCTTTACCGGCTTTGTTCACTTTATCTACCGCATCGTTTATGTAACAATGCATTATATCAATTTGAAATTGCACAGCTGCGTCTCCTTGTTTATCTGCCAGCTTCATTGTTCTTAGTAAAACACTTTCCGCAGTATATGTTTCGATGGCCATATCGGCGATATTCATTAGTATTTCCTGTTCGTCGGATATCTTCATCATCAATTTTTGAACAGCGGCGCCCGCCACCATTAAAATTGATTTTTTCATGTTCTGGATCGTTTTCTTTTCAATAGCAAAAGCACTTGAATCGTCATTGCCAAAATCAGGAATGCTCATCAGCTCTTTTGATACTGCCATTGCAGGCCCCATTAGGTCTAACTTTCCTTTCAATGCTCTTTTCAATAGCATATCTACTGTAAGTAATCGATTGATCTCATTGGTTCCTTCGTAGATTCGATTGATCCTGCTATCTCGGTAGGCCCTGCTGATCGAATACTCATCGCTAAAGCCGTTCCCACCATGTACCTGCACACCTTCATCCACTACATAATCTAACATTTCACTTCCCAACACTTTTAAAATCGCGCATTCAACAGCAAATTCTTCAGCGCCACCCAACACGGCTTCACTAAAAGTCTTGCCAGCCGCAGCTAATGCAACCTCGGTATCATCGATCCACTTCGCAGTCCTATACAAAGCCGTTTCAGCCGCCCATATCCTGATGGCACATTCAGCCAGCTTATATTTGATAGCGCCGAAATTGGCGATCGGTGTTTTAAATTGTTCTCTTGTCTTGGCATATTGAATGGTATCTTCCAAAGCTACCTTAGCGCCACCCATCGCAGCGGCGCATAATTTAAGTCTGCCGATATTTAAAATGTTGAAGGCAATGATATGCCCCTTGCCCACTTCGCCTAATAAATTTTCTGCAGGCACTTTACAATCCTGAAAATATAATTGTACGGTAGATGAACCTTTGATGCCCATTTTATGTTCTTCCGGGCCCTGCGTAAATCCTTCAAATCCTCTTTCTATGATAAAAGCAGAAAATTTATCGCCGTCAATTTTTGCAAATACGGTATATACATCTGCAAAACCTCCGTTGGTGATCCAGCATTTTTGTCCGTTCAAAATATAATTTTTGCCATCGGCAGATAATACCGCTGTTGTTTTTGCACCCAATGCGTCACTGCCGCTATTCGGTTCCGTTAGTCCGTAAGATCCTTTCCATTCGCCGCTTGCCAGTTTTGTAACATATTTTTTCTTCTGCTTTTCCGTACCAAAATATAAAATAGGCAAAGTGCCGATGCCGGTATGTGCCGCAATACTTACGCTAAAAGAATAACCGCCACCCAATCCTTCATTGACTAAAGTAGAAGTAACAAAATCTTTTCCCAATCCGCCCAGATCTTCCGGCACGGCCACTCCCAGCAATCCTTGTTCACCAGCTTTTACCATTAAGGACGGCACAAGCCCCGGCTCCATTTTATCTATCTTATCAACAACAGGTATCACTTCTGTTTTCAGAAATTGCAGACACATGTCTTTTACCATCAATTGTTCTTCGTTAAAATCTTCGGGTGTAAATGTTTCAAAAGCATTACTTTCTTTAATTAACCATTCTCCGCCTTTAAGGGATGTGTTGGTTGAAGATGTTGTACTCATAAAAAGGAAATTTTAATTTTTGAGTGAATCGTTACCTGTAAATTTTATGTAAGTAGGTTATCGTATACTTTTTGCAATACCATTTTCGCTATTTCGATATTACCATTGGTAACACCGCTAAGCGATTCGTTCAATGTTTGATTGGCAACAGCCACTGTTCTTTCTTCTAATTCCTGCGCTTCTTTTGTCAAGTAGATAAGGTTTTTTCTGCGGTCGTCTTTTGCAGCGATCCTTTTAACCATTTTTAATTTTTCTAAATTATCAACCAGTCTTGTAATACTTGGTTTATCCCTGAAAGTAGCATCGCATAATTGTTGCTGGCTCTGGCCATCTTCTTTCCATAAATGATACAGCACACTCCATTGTTCGATGGTGATATCAATACTGGCAAGCTTAAAATTTTTCTGGAGCCGACGCGCAATAGCGGTAGATGCTTTACCGGTAATAAAACTATATAGCTCGCTTCGTTTAAATTGGTTGTTTGGCATATGGTTGTTTATGCAACTACCTAAAGTTAGTATTTAATTCGAAATGCAAAAAAAATATTTTGGATAAAAATGGGCTGATTTCCAGCGCGTTTTGTTGGCTGCTCACCTTGTACAGCCTATCTTTACGACCTACAAATGCAGATCAACGTAACTAATTTGGGTAAACGCTATAACCGGGAATGGATATTCCGGAACTTTAGTTATGTCTTTACTGCTGGTAAAAAATATGCTATAACCGGACCGAACGGATCAGGCAAATCTACTTTATTACAGGTATTGGCATCGGCCATTATACACAATGAAGGAGATGTTCAATATACCGCAGATAGTACCTTTTCAAATGAGGATATTTATAAAAAGATCGCTATTGCCGCACCTTATTTGGAATTGATAGAAGAAATGACAACCCTTGAAATGCTCGCGTTTCATGCGCAGTTTAAAACATTGCAATTGCCGATCACAAAGATCATCCAAATTGTTGCATTGGAAAATGCCGCACACAAACAAATTCGTTATTTCAGCAGCGGAATGAAACAGCGCCTAAAATTAGCACAGGCTTTTTTCAGCGATACGCCCATATTGTTTTTAGATGAACCCACGACTAACCTGGATGCAGACGGTATTGCCTTATACCGCTCTCTTATCAATAATTATACAAAAGATAAATTGGTAATTATTAGCAGCAATGATAAACAGGAGTATGATTTTTGCGATGAAACAATCGCCCTCAGTGAATTTAAAAGTACAAGCAGATCACCAATGTGATTTGGAATTTCTTTTTATCTTTTACTCCCCATCAACAGATCAATATCCGTATGCTTCAAAGTAAAACGTTCGCTTAAATAGGCATTTGTAAGCGCGCCTTTGTACATGTAAATACCCGTGCGGATATTGGGTTTGTATAAAATAATATTATCAATACCACCATGATCTGCCGTTTCCAATAACAGCGGCATCAATACATTACTAATTGCCTGGGAAGCGGTACGCGCAAACCCACTCGGAATATTAGGTACGCAATAATGTATCACATCGTATTTCTTAAAGATCGGGTTTTCGTGAGAGGTTACTTCGCTTGTCTCAAAACAACCGCCTCTGTCAATACTCACATCAACGACCACAGTACCAGGACGCATATTGCTCACCATCGCATCGCTTACCACTACTGCGGTTCTGCCTCCATTGCTGCTGCATAATGCGCCAACGGCAACATCACATGTTTTTAATTGCTTCGCCAGGATCTTTGGTTCTAAAACAGATGTCCACAACCTGCCACCAATATTATTTTGTAAACGTTTTAATTTGTAGATGCTATTATCAAATATTTTTACGCTGGCACCCATCGCCAGTGCAGTTCTTGCAGCATATTCCCCTACAATACCCGCACCGATGATGATAACTTTTGTGGGTGGGATACCACTGATACCGCCTACCAAAACACCTTTACCATTATTGGCATTGCTCAAGTACTGTCCGGCGATCAACATCACCGCACTTCCTGCAATTTCACTCATGCTGCGTACGATAGGATTATGGCCGGTATCATCTTTTAAATTTTCAAAGCTTAAAGCGGTGATCTTTTTCTCCATCATCTTTTGCAAGATCTCACGTTTCATTACCGTAATATGGATTGGGGAAATGATATATTGGTTCATTTTCAGCAACTCGCAGTCGCTTTCGCTTACCGGTGCACTTTTTACCAATACATCGCATTGAAAGACAGCTTTTTTATCATACGATATTTCAGCGCCTGCTTCTGAATAATCTTTATCGCTATAACTCGCACCCTGCCCTGCTTTACTTTCTATTAACACCCTATGCCCATTTGCCACCAGCACTCCGACTGATTCGGGCGAAAGCGCAATTCTATTTTCATTAAAAGAAGATTCTTTGGGCATCCCTATAAACAACTTTGCACCTTTGGGTTTTATATCCAGCGTTTCTTCAAGCGTATCGTAAGTGATCGACGGGGATACAAAAGGTTTTGATGTGGCCATAATAAAAATAATTGAGCACTGCTAAAAAACAGGGTTTGACAAGGTACAATTTACAAATTTATTTGCATCTTTCTGCGATTAGTATCCAATATGGTGATGGTGATACGTAAAGTATCGTGCGGAAAGATACCGGGCGCCTTATCGGGCCATTCCACCAGGCAAATATTATCAGAGAACAGGCAATCTTCCACGCCGGCATTAACAGCTTCTTCGGTGTTTTTTAACCGGTAAAGATCCAGGTGGAAGATCATTTCTCCGCTCTTTGTTTTGTATTGATTGATAATGGAAAAAGTAGGACTTGAAACAACATCCACCACTTCCAATTCTTTACACAACGCATGGATAAAAGTCGTTTTACCTGCGCCCATTTCACCATCAAAGGCAAATACTTTGTGCATACCGGCACTTGCCAGTAATTTTTGCGCAGCGGTATGTATTTCTTGCAATGTAAAAAGCAGTTCCATATTGCAAAGATATTTTTTCCTTCTTTAGTAATAACAATAAGCCGTAGAAAGAATAAATTTACTATTATGGAAAAAGTAGACTGGAAAGTAGAGGGAATGAGCTGTACTAACTGTGCATTAACGATCAATAAATATTTACAAAAACAGGGTCTCCAAAATGTGAGTGTAAATTTTATTGGTGGAGATGTAAGCTTTGATGCTGCTGAAGATCAATCGAAAGATGAATTGATCAAAGGTATTGCCGGTTTGGGCTATACAGTTGTGGACGAACGGCTGCCGATAAACGCCAACCGCAGAACTACGCTCTTTTCCAATCATTTTTATCGCTTTCTTTTTTGCTTGCCGTTTACATTGGTCTTGATGATGCCCATGTTACCATGGCATATTCATTTTTTAATGAACCCATGGATACAATTGGCCATTTGCCTGCCTGTATACGCTGTGGGCATGGCCTATTTTAGTGTAAGTGCTTTTAAAAGCCTTCGAAGCGGCGTTCCCAACATGAACGTTTTAATTACGATTGGCGCAACTGCAGCATTTGTTTATAGCCTGGTAGGAACGCTGGGTAAGTATGGAATGGATTATCTTTTTTATGATACGACCGCCACTATTATCACGCTGATCTTTTTAGGAGAATGGATAGAAGACAGATCAGTACAGGCCACTCAAAAAGAATTGAACAGCTTAGCCAGGCAACAAAAAGTAATGGCGAATATGATCGTTTTTGATGATGAACAAAAAGAACAAATTTTTGCCGTAGAGAATACGCAATTGCATGTGGGTGACCTTATCTTAATAAAAACAGGAGAACAGGTTCCGGTAGATTGTAAAGTATTATGGGGTGATGCGCATGTGAACGAAGCACTGCTGACCGGAGAAAGCAGCCCGATCCATAAACAAAAAAAAGATGCTTTGATCGGTGGAAGCATGGTAACTGACGGCACCATTAAAGCGCAGGTAACGGCAGTAGGTAAAGACACGGTGTTAAGCAATATTTTAAATCTTGTAAAACAAGCACAAAGCGAAAAACCACCGCTACAACAATTGGCAGACAAGATCAGTGCGATATTTGTACCGGCAGTTATTGGCATTGCCGTGCTAACTTTTTTAATTAACTATTTCGCATTCCATATCAGCGGGGCGCATTCTTTAATGAGAAGCATTGCCGTATTAGTTATCAGTTGCCCTTGTGCCATGGGGTTGGCTACGCCAGCTGCTATTGCCGTAGGATTGGGCAGAGCGGCAAAAAATGGTATTCTCTTTCGCAATGCAAAAAGCCTGGAATTATTTAAAAGCATTGGCAATGTTGTATTTGATAAAACCGGCACGCTAACAAAAGGCATTCTAAAAATCTCAAATTTTAATTCGGCCGTTTTGCCGGAAGAAGAATTTAAACAAATTGTTGCATCGCTCGAGAAATTTTCTAATCATCCGATAGCAAAATCAGTTTCGAATGAATGGAAAAATAAAGCAACCATCAATTGGAAAAAAATTGAAGAAGTAAAAGGGCTGGGTATTATTGCAGAAGATAATGATGGCAACAAGTATCGGTTGGGTTCATATAAACTTGCAAGCCCTTATACCAATGATAAAACACATTCCGCTTATCTTATAAAGAACGATACACTTATCGGCTGGTTTGATATTGAAGATGAAATAAGGGAAGAAGCTAAACAAGTGATCAGTTACCTGCATTCAAAAAATATCAGGACCTATTTATTAAGTGGCGATAGTTTCGATAGATGTAAAAAGTTAGCCGATACGCTAGGCATTGATGAAGTATATGCAGAAAAAACACCTGAAGAAAAATTAAAAATAATTGAATCCTTAAGTAATGTTACGCCAACAGCGATGGTAGGTGATGGTATCAACGATGCGCCTGCATTGGCAAAAGCAACGATCGGTATTTCTATGAGCGAGGCTACGCAGCTGGCAGTACAAACAGCACAGGTAGTTCTGATGAACAAAGGTATTCAACATTTACCGATGGCGCTAGGTTTAGGCAAGCATACTTTTATCACGATCAGACAAAATCTTTTCTGGGCCTTTATCTATAATGTAATTGCTATTCCGGTAGCGGCTATTGGATTATTGAATCCTGGCATTGCGGCGTTGGCCATGGCATTTAGCGATATCATCTTACTATTTAATTCAGCAAGATTGAATTATAAAAAAGTGGTGTGACCTTTCGGTTGAAATCAGTTCTTGTTATTCAGGAACACAAAAGCTTTGCTTTGTTTTGACCGAAATACTTTACGCAATAGCTGTGGTTTATTGCTGATCCTGTATTTATTCAAGTCTATTACTTCGTAGGCTATTATTAAATTATCTACTCTTTCTACATTGTATAACAGCTCGTGCAATAACTCAACCTCATGCTCCATCGCTTGTGGAGTCATTAAGTCTTGATTGAACAAAACCATAAGGTCCCTGTTAAGTTTGTTCATTTTGAGTAGATTAGATTTTATCTTATTTGATTGTAATCCTTACATACCGATAGCCCTGACATTAGCTGCGCAACCACAACCTCTTCTGGAAGCGTTGCATCCCATCATCGTTAATGAAACTGCTAATGCAAACAATAAGACTATTTTAATTGATCCTTTCATAATCGCAGTTACTAAATTAAAGTATTTTTACCAATATATATTGCAATATTGATATGAATGATGGCGAATTTAATAAAAAAGCGGGGCAAAAAACAGTTCTAATTGCACCGCTGGATTGGGGCCTTGGCCACGCAACACGTTGCATTCCCATCATTTATGAGTTATTAAGCCAGAATTGTGCCGTAATTATAGCTGCAGGCGGACAAACCGAAATATTACTTAAAAGGGAATTCCCCCAATTGGGTTTTGTGCAACTGAAAGGATATGCTATCCGATATAGTAGTAAAAAAAACGGGCTTTCCTTAAAGATGGCTTTACAGATCCCTTCAATTATTTACAGTATTTTTTATGAGCATCACTGGCTTAAAAGAATTGTAAAAAAGCATACGATCGATATCATTATTTCTGATAATCGCTTCGGGTTTTATCATGCAGCCATTCCATCGATCTATATCACACATCAGTTAACAATAAAAACAGGAAATAGTTTTACAGAAAAGATCGCTCAAAAAACACACTATCATTTCATTAAAAAATATAGCCAATGCTGGGTGCCCGATTTTGAAGGAAGCAATAATTTGGCGGGAGACCTATCGCATCCAACAAAAAAAATAGGTAACATACATTATTTGGGTGCATTAAGCAGGTTTGAGAAGAAAGTGACCCCTGAAAAAAAATATGATCTGTTGGTACTTATTTCCGGGCCCGAACCACAACGCAGTATTTTCGAAAAAATATTGTTTGAGCAATTGCGGACATTTACAGGAATTGCTTTATTTGTAAGAGGTTTGCCCGGCACAAGTTTACACAACGAACAACAAAATATTATTTTAAAAGACCACCTTCCGGCCAATGAACTGAGTGAAGCAATACAACAATCAAAAGCGGTTATTGCCAGAAGCGGTTATACAACAATAATGGACCTTGTAAAATTGCAGCAAAAAGCAGTATTAGTACCAACACCCGGGCAAACGGAACAAGCATATTTAGCTCAACACCTTGCCAAACAAAAAATATTTTACACCATTGAGCAGGATAAATTCGTTTTAAATGATGTCTTGAAAAATATCGAAACTTTCCCTTTCAATATTCCTTTGATGGATATGCAACAATATAAAAAACAGATCGCTGAATTTATTCATTCGTAATGATTATGCCAGCTTAGGATAATCGAAAAACAGCAGCTCTTTTTTTGCATCGGAAAAATCTTTCCAGTTCTCTATAGCAGCTGTAACAGCAAAAATGCCGCAAGTAGGGACATTATCGATCCGTACATTATTAACCAGTTGATTCACAAAATCAGTCAATCCTGCATTATGGGAGAAGATCGCTACTGTATTGAGTTTATCATCCAGTTTTTCGATGACAGTAAAGAAAGTAGGTGCTGATGCATGATACAGCGATTGTTCAAAAATGATTTCGTCCACATTTCTTTTGTATTGCGCACAAAAAAATTCGCAGGTCTGTTTTGCTCTTTTGGCCGGACTGGAAACAAAAGCATCGATGGCTATTTTTTTATTGAATAACCGCTTGGCCATTACAGGAGCGTCTGTTCTTCCCCGTTCGTTTAGGGGGCGGTCAAAATCTGAGGGAATACCCAACTCCCAGCTGCTTTTTGCGTGGCGAATTACGAGTACGGTTTTTTTGTCGGTTTTCATCAGTATACATTTTGATTTGTATATCCTATAATCATGCCATCTCCTTCGTTTAGAAAAAAGCTGGCCTTACATAGTTCATATCAAACATGCCATTCCGCTAGAGATAGGGGTATCTAATATCCTCTTACATTTTTCCCTTCCATAAAATTCATAAAGGCTTTATTGACAACGCGGTTGCCTCCCGATGTTGGGTAATCTCCTGTAAAATACCAGTCTCCCAAATTCGTCGGACAAGCCAGGTGCAAACTTTCAATGGTTTGATAAATTACATCGATAGGTATCGTAATTTCTTTCGGAGTAATGAGCTGTGCAATTTTAGCAGATATCTGCTCAGGCGTAAAGGAACTATATACCTGCTTCACAATATTCTCTGTATGTAGTTGATTGTTGCGTTGCAGATCTTTGCATTTTTCCAATAATGTTTCTAACAAAGATTCCCTGTTCTGGTCCTTCAATAATTCAATGGCAGCGCGGAAGGCAATAAAATCTCCCAGTTTGCTCATATCAATACCATAACAATCAGGGTAGCGAATTTGTGGTGAAGAAGAAACAACAATGATCCTTGTAGGGCTGAGGCGGGCAAGCATTCTTATGATACTTTGCTTCAAGGTTGTTCCTCTTACAATTGAATCGTCGATCACAACCAGGCCATCGATATTTTTTCTTAGTGTTCCATAAGTGATATCGTATACGTGCTGTACCATTTCATTTCGGCTCGCATCCTCCGTAATAAAAGTGCGCAGCTTCACATCTTTAATGGCGATCTTTTCCATGCGCACATTACGTCCGATCATCTCCGTTAGTTTTTCTTCGTCAAAATCATTTCCCCAGCTAAGTATCTTGTCGATCTTTGTTTTATTCAAATAATCCTGCGCACCTTTTAATAAACCATAAAAGGCTGTTTCGGCGGTGTTAGGAATAAAAGAGAAGATCGTGTTCTTCAGATCGTAATTGATCGCCTTTAAAACCGGCTCACTTAAATGATACCCTAAAGCACTTCTTTCACGGTAAATTTTTTCATCATTTCCTCTTGAAAAATAGATGCGCTCAAAGCTACAGGCCTTTCTTTCTTTAGGTTCTAAAATTTGTTTGATGCTGTAATTTCCTTCTGGGTCTACGATCAAAGCATTGCCAGGCATTAGTTCCAGTACTTCGTTTTCACCAACATTAAAAGCTGTTCTAATGGCAGCTCTTTCACTGGCAGCAACAATCACATCATCACTTATGTAATAATAAGATGGACGGATACCGTGCGCATCCCTGGTAACAAACGAAGTTCCGTCACCGATCAACCCCGCAAAATTGAATCCGCCATCGAATAATGGCACTGCTTTTTTTAATACCTGTGCAATGTCCAAATTACCCGGCGATGCCTCATCTGCCTGAACCAAAAAATGATGCACCACTTCCATCATCGCAGCCAGATCGCTTTGGCGTTGAAATACACCCGGATCAATATTGATCAGACTGAATAATTCTTCTGTATTAATTAGATTGAAATTACCCGCTAATGCCAAATTTCTTGCAGGTATCGTATGCCTTTTAATGAACGGGTGACAAAATTCCGCGTTATTTTTTCCCTGGGTGCCGTAACGTAAATGTCCTAGTAATAATTCACCTAAATAATTAACGTGGCCCTTCATTAAACCCGGGTGCGTTTTTATATCCGGCTGGTATTTTTCGATCTCTTCGATCTCTTTTCCAATTTGAGAGAAAATATCAGCTATCGGCTGATTGGCAGCGCTTCTTAAACGGTGCAAAAACGGGTAGCCCGGTTCCACATCCAGTTTTACAGTAGCCATACCGGCGCCGTCCTGGCCGCGGTTATGCTGCTTTTCCATGAGTAGATACAACTTATTAAGGCCGTATAATACTGTACCATATTTTTGCTGGTAATAACTGAAAGGTTTGCGAAGCCGAATGAATGCCAAACCACATTCGTGTTTTATTTCGTCGCTCATGAGGAGTTATGAGTTGCAAAGCTACGTTATTGCAAAACAGTTTCAAATAAAAATCCCGACTTATACAGCCGGGATCCGAAATAAAAATTATATAATTTGTTTATAAGCCACTTAAAGTAATCCCGATCTGGTAAGGCCTTATAGGAGCACTTCCATCTTTTAAAAGTTGGGTAAGTGAGTAAGAGCCAAAAATGGAGTAATGGCCATAACCTATTCTTGCTGTTGCAGCTACCCGTGTGGCATCAAAAAACCTTGTGCTGCTCATTTTTTCTACATAAGAAGCTATGGTATTATTATTTATGTCCTGCAACGTTTTGCCTTTAGTATGGGCATTTAATAATACGCCAAGTTTTATCCCGAAAGCAAATTTAAAACTTTTGTTTTCGTCTACCGGATTATCAGTATACCTCAATTCAATTGGCAGTTCAAGGTAAGTAGTAGCTAATTTATACTTTTTAAAATGCTCACCAGTTGTTGCAGGAAAAGACAATGTTTGATTGCTCGTATTCGCCACACCAATACCATTGGGTGCTGGCCCCTGATTTTTAAAGAATATATTACTGTTACTGATACCTAACCCAAAAGCCACGCTCCACAAAGGGTTTGTTTTAAAACGCTGGTCAAACATCGCGTATACATTCAAGCCTCTTGAAAAACCTTTCATGTTGGTTCTGATACTATCCGGCACACCAGACCAGTTATCGTCACTTAGTTGCAACATGATGTGATCACCGGCACGGTCAATATTCAGCTTGCTAAAATCCCTTTTATGCTGTTGCTGGGCTATCGCGAATGTTGACGAAACAACAGTTATAAAAACAAACACTATTTTCTTCATAATCAGAAATCTTTAGTGGCAAAAATAACTGCCAGATAGGTTAAAGAAAGGTTAAGGCATCAATTAAATTTATTTTATGCTGTCATCCTTCAATTGCAAACAAAAAAATTGACCGAAAGAATCGGGCTAATTTTTTATGCGAGCCTGAACTGTTGGCCTTTTCCCTTATATTTTTTTATACAAATTTGATAAAATTCCAGCAAAAGTAACTGTAAAAGTCTACGCTGAAACATTTCCGATGTAAAAAGTGTTGAAAATTGAACGCTTTACTACTTGCGAGCCGGCTATATAGCAGGGCACTAGCCAGTTTATTATTTCTGTCTAACGAAATACCAGTCGTCATGGCCGTAAACTTTATTATTTCCGTAATAAGCTTCTTCACCAAAAATTAAAGTGTCTTTGTTCAGCTTGATAATTAGCTTATTTATTCTTTTTGTCGTGTCGCCAGATGCAGGTATTGCCATTCCGTTAAAAGACGTCAAGGTAAAATCAAATTTTGTTTGATCGCTATTCAGAAACCATTTGCCAGTTGATTGTAAACAATTCATTTCTTCTTCATAGCTCCCATCCTCGCTGAAAGTCATAATTTTATTTGAGCAGTTGTCAATCGTAGTTTTAATTTCAGTCGAACCGTGTGCCTTGTATCCAAATTGTTTCCATGTCCCCACCAAAAGAGATTTATTGTCTGTCTGAAAAGAAACAAACGCCAGCAGTGCCAATATGATTAATAGTGTCTTCATAAATTGGTTAATCTAGTATTCTCCATTTTTAATGATTAATAAAACGAAATAATTTTTATTCCAATTTCCCTTCTTCATCATATCGTTTAGCTTCCCCGCTTACTACATCATTAATGTAGTTGATTTTGTATTTTAGTTTACCATTCTCATAATACCCTTTTTCAATCCCATTTTTTTTACCATTTACATAATAAATTTTTGCTATCAATTTGCCATTGTTGTAATCTCGTTCTATGCCTGTGCCATTAATAAATGATCCTTGAGACGTTATTATTCCACTCGTATCATACTTAGTTACTATTCCATTTATTGATTGGTTAGTGTAAGCAGCTTCTTCTTTTAATTTTCCATTTGGATAATAATCCTTCTTTATTCTATTAGCACTAATGCCATCAATATTATAAAAGGTTTCGGATTCTATTCCCCCTTGTTCATAATAATTTTGCATTGCAGTTGCCTTGTTGGTCATCTTTTTTTCGTACAATATTAATTTTAGATTTCCATTTTTAAAATAGGTTTTAACTGAATCAACAAACCCGTTGGAGAAAAATGTTTCTGATGTTATTTTACCATTCTCATAATATGTTTTTTCTTCTCCTTGTCTTTGCCCATCAATGTATGGATCTTCCAGAAATAATTTATTACTTGGATAATACCCTTTTACCGTTCCATTTATTTTACCGTCAGTATAAGGCCTTTCTTCCTCTAATGATTCGTCTTTTATTCTATAATATCTTACAACCCCATTTTCTTTACCTCCATTATAAACAACCAGCCGAAAGTAACGCGCGCTATCCTTTGTTGTATTGTTCATTTGAAGATTGAGGTATTCGATCCATTTCCCTTCTTTCAATGAATCCTTATATTCATTTTTTGCTTCGTCTTTATTCGTGTACCCACTATCCTGAGCAATCACTGAATTAATAATACAAGTGAAAGCAAGGGTCAAGGTTATTATTACAAGAGGTTTCATTTTCATTGGTAGTTTATAATTAATTAGTAATTCATCTTAGCATACTTTTCTACTAGATCTTTCGAATTATCCATCGTTCCGATACAACCATACATGGTTGATATTCTTGGCACTTCTGTATATATTTTATCGATCCACTTCTTAATCTTTCGCTCGTTTATAATGGGGTTATTCTTTTTTATACAGTACTCAATTGCAGTAAGTCTACTAACAGGATTTATCGAGTATAATAAAGCAATTATTTCTTCATTAGTTAAGCTATCCTTTATCTCGTTAAATTCTTTTCTATTAGGAAGAGTTGTAGGAGGTAAACCTCCTCCATAACCATAATATAATCCAGTTAATGGTGACATATAGTACAATAGTTTTTTTGACAACAATATGCGATGCTTTTTTTCAACTGTTTGATATTCTTTCAATGGTATAAAAATGCCTTGTTCATTATATTTAAACGGATGTAGCATTGTTGTACGCATCTTTATATTCCCTACTGTATAGCACACCGTATCAAGCTTTGCGAAATACGGAGAATACCATTGCAAGTACTTTTTTTGCAAACTTGAATCAATATAATCTTTAGCTTCTTTTGTATCAAAATAACTTTGCGGTTGCAGCATATAGCTAATAATACTGTCTTTATAATAATAAAAAGTCGAACTAATACTACTATACCCTCCTGCCCTCAAGCACATCGTAGCTCCGGCCCAACCAAATCCTAATGTATCTTTGAATATTGGTTTGCCGCCTGAGAATAACGCCTCTATTTCTTTCGGATCATTTCTATTAAGTTTAATAATACTGCTTATTATTTCTTTATCTTTTTCTTCCCATTCAAAATGTTCTTCATTTCCGTATATAACATTTTCTTCTAACAGCAGGTTTCCGCTTTCATCATATTCGCTCTCTGTACCACTTTCTTGATTATTATAATCAATAGATGCTTTCCACCATAATTTCCCATTTTCATAATAGCAGTAGTCTTTTTCAATTCCATTTATTGTATCATTAGCATAAGGAATATATGACAACAACTTACCGTTTTCATCATATACTTTCATTATCCCATTTTTTTTGTCACTAGTGTAGGGGGTTTCTTTACTTAATTGCCCATTGGGGTAATACTCTTTCATTACACCATCTATTTTATCTTCTGTAATAGGCATCTCCAATGATATTTTTTTATCAAAATATAATCTATCTAGGCCATTCATTTTGTCATTTATATAAAAACTTTCTTCGCGCAGTTGGCCCTTTTCATCATACTTTCTATCAATGCCGTTTCTTTTACCATCAATATAAAGTAATTCATCATACAACTTTCCTGTGTGTGTTGAATAATATCTTACTATCCCATTTTCTTTGCCGGCTTTATAAATACTTAAACGATAAAAGTATGTCCATAGTGAATCTTCTTTTTCTGAAGGCCTATATAAGGCATCTGTATACTCAATCCATTTCCCTTCCTTTAACGAATCTATATATTCATTTTTTGCTTCATCTTTATTGGTGTATCCATTATCCTGAGCAATCGCAGTATTACCAATACAGTTGAAAGTAGTAATCAGGATTATTATTGTACAAAGTTTAATTTTCATTGTTGTTATTTAATATAATCAAGATCTTATTGTGGCTCTATAGTAAATTTTTCTGGTTTTGAGCACATGCCTGCACAGCCGGAAGTTTCAAAAATTATTTTCTCAAATTTAAAAGAAATATCTTCTTGTGCCTTAGCTATAAATGTTAAGCTAACTACAAATATTAAACGCAAATATTTTTCAGGCTAATTTTAATATAAAGATGCTATGATAAGGGCTATTACACATAAAAGTATTCGAATTTCTAAAAAGCTTCTACTTTAAGTTCAGTGTCTCGTAAAAATAATATTGTATGTTAGCATAATAATTACAGACAGAAAAAAAACGACTAAATAAATTATAATGTTCGGTATATTTCTTTCGGCTCTTCTCAGTTTCTTTTTGACGCCATTAATAATTAAAATAATAAGTAAGATGTCTCCTGTTGAGACGATTTCCAAATTTGATAAAATGGGAATGGAAGAAATGCGAATTAGAAATAATTGGCTTGATAGTATGTTTACGTTTTTAATGTTTATTGGTTTATTACTACCACTGACATTATATTATTTCAACATTGGGCCTCAAAATTTTTGGCCATTGGGTTTGAGTTTTGGACTCATGGTTATTTTACCTGTGACAGTAATTTCAATAATTACTTTACAAAAAGGCAGTGATCGATTCAATGAGTTTTGGCGCTATTATGAACTAAAATGGAATTTTAGTTTAAAAAGTATTCGGCTGTTGTATATGTTGTTTGCATTAATCGGACTGGTAAGCTTATTTATGATATTAGTTACTATAATAAAGTAATAATTATCACTGCGGGTAACATTGCATTGGCGTTATGTCGGCGAACAGGTATAATAAAAAAAGTGCCGATTTTACGGCACTTTCTAAGAAAAATGGTGGGCCCACACAGATTTGAACTGTGGACCCCCTGATTATGAGTCAGGTGCTCTAACCAGCTGAGCTATAGGCCCTGTTATGTTTTTACATAACGGACGGCAAAAGTAAGTAAATTATAATATTTTGCACCCAACTTTAAAAAAAACATGCAACAAATTAAAAATATCATTTTCGATTTAGGAGGAGTGCTGTTAAACATTGATTATAGCAAGACTGCTACAGCATTTCAACAATTGGGATTTGAAAATTTTGATGAGCTGTTTTCTCAATTCAAGGCAAATGAGTTATTTGAAAAATTAGAAACAGGTGATATTTCAGAAGAATTATTTTACCAGGAAGTACAAAAATATGCACCCAACAAAGTGGACCAAAAAGATATTTACATTGCCTGGAATGCGATGCTGCTTGATTTCAGGAAGAGCAGCCTGGATTTTATAGACGCTATCAAAGATAAATACCGTTTGTTCCTGTTGAGTAATACCAATATCATTCACCTGACGGCTTTTAAAGAAATATTTCAAAAAGAGATCGGCAAACCTTCGCTGGACGGCTATTTCATCAAAAGCTATTATTCTCACGAAATAAATCTGCGCAAGCCCTATAAAAATATTTACGCGTTTGTTTTGCAGGATGGCGATATGAAAGCGGAAGAAACATTGTTTATAGACGACTCCTATAATAATATAGCGACTGCAAAAGATATGGGCATTCAAACTCATTTATTATTGCCCGGAGAAAGAATAGAAGAATTAGGGTTGTAATACGCTGAAGATTACGCTAAGTCAAAATTTAAAAGTTAAACCCAATAACTGGTTTCTATACTAAAATATGCCTGCGGAGTTCTTTACTTTTTGGCTTTCGTCTTTAACTTTTGCCTTATTATTTGATCTCTTCAAAATCAATATAGTCCTCGCTGGATGGCTTTGAAACAGGCTGTTTCGCTTGCGTGGTATTGTACTGGGTATTTTGTTGATTGTGTTGCTGTTCGTTCATATGATTACTCATATTGCTGAACTGCTTTTTTACCTGTCTCGTTGTAGTTACTATCGGGATAATAAAATCAAATATGACCTTATACACGATGTACATCAAAAACAGGTCTTCTAATAAATGAAAAATGCCTTCCATGGGTGCAAAGGTATTGTTCAAAAGGAAAAAAATGCTGTTAAAATTGAGTTTTATTAAAAAATCGTTACTTTTTTTGAATTAGCCACCGTTGGTGGGCCGTTAGCGCCATTCATTTGGCTATTATATAATAACTACGTATATTTGCAAAGGATAACGAACAAAAGAAGGGGACGAAAACGTTCCCTTCTTCTATTTAGCATGAGCCAAGAGATAACATCGATACAAACAATAGAAAAATTAGTTACGCAACTCTTAGAAGAAACGGAGGATACATTCTTGGTTTCAATAAAAATTAAGCCTACTAATAATATAAAGGTATTTCTGGATGCGGATAATGGTTTAAGTATCGATAAATGTACAAAGATCAATAGGGCGATGTACAGGACCATTGAAGAAAAAGGCTGGTATCCGGATGGCAATTTTTCGTTAGAGGTTTCCAGTCCGGGCATTGAAGAGCCATTATTATTGCTTCGGCAGTATAAAAAAAATATCGGCAGGCCGGTAGAAGTAATTTTGACTGATGGCACAATAAAAGAAGGAAAACTATTAGATGCAGACGAAAAAACGATTACAATAGAACAAACAATAGGAAAAGGGAAAAAGGCAATTGTACAAATAACTGCTGTTCCTTTCGAAGAAATAAAACAAACAAAAGTTCAAATAGTATTTTAATAATTTAAACATATAAAACTCCCTTACCAGCAGGGATAAAGTGAGGCTGGATAGGTTTATGGCACGTATTAACTTGATCGATTCCTTTCAGGAATTTAAAGAGGCTGAAAATATCGACCGTCCAACGTTGATGAAAGTAATGGAAGATGTTTTTAAAACATTGATCCGTAAAAAGTATGGCAGCGATGAGCAGTTCGATGTAATTGTAAATGACCAAAAAGGTGATCTGGAAATTTTCCGTCGCCGTATGATCGTTGAAGATGATGATCTGTATAACACCCTGACAGAAATTGAGTACAAAGATGCAATCAAGATCGAGCCTGATTACCAGGTTGGTGAAGAGTTGTATGAAGAAGTAGATATTCAAAAGGAATTTGGGCGCAGGGCGATATTAGCCGGCAAACAAACGTTGGCCAGTCGCATCAACGACCTGAAGAAAAATCTATTGATCAAAAAATACGAAGATCGTGTAGGCGATATCGTTAGTGGCGAGGTTTACCAGGTTTGGAAAAAAGAAGTATTGTTACTGGATGAAGAAGGAAACGAAATGATCCTTCCTAAATCGGAGCAAATACCAGCTGATTATTTCAAAAAGGGCGAGAACGTACGCGGTGTGGTAAAAAAAGTAGAATTAAAAAACAGCCAGGCTGTTATCATCATATCAAGAACAAGCCCTTCTTTCTTAGAAAAATTATTGGAAATTGAAGTGCCTGAGATATTTGATGGTCTGATTGTTGTGAAGAAAATAGTTCGTGATCCGGGAGAAAGAGCGAAAATAGCTGTTGAAAGCTTTGATGACAGGATCGATCCTGTTGGAGCTTGTGTTGGTATGAAAGGTAGTCGTATCCATGGTATTGTTAGAGAATTAAAAAATGAAAATATAGATGTGATCAACTGGACGAGCAATCTTCAGTTGTTGATACAACGTTCTTTGACGCCTGCTAAGATCACCAGCATGGATATTAACGAAGAAACCAAACGTGCGACTGTATTTTTAAAGCCGGACCAGGTTTCTTTAGCCATCGGCCGCAGAGGTGTTAACATCAAGCTGGCTTGTGAATTGACAGGCTATGAAATAGACGTATTCCGCGATAACGAAGGTGAAGTAGATGAATTTGATATTGACATGGATGAATTTACAGATGAAATCGAACCATGGATAATCGATGAATTGAAAAGAGTTGGTTGCGATACGGCAAGGTCAGTATTGACTTTAACTGCAGAAGAATTAGAACGCAGAACCGATCTTGAAAAAGAAACCATTGCTGACGTTAGAAGGATTTTGAAAGAAGAATTTGAGAAAGAATAAGTTACGTTATAAGCTCCCGGCCTTTGGATCGGGAGCCCGTTAACAAAAAAAATTATAGACAAAAAAACGAATGGCAGAAGTAGCAAGTAATACACCAAGATTGATGGCAGCGGCCAAAGAATTCAACATAGGTAAAGAAACCTTAGTGGAATTCCTGACGCTGAAAGGATTTAACGAAGAGGACCTAAAACCTACTGCGAAATTATCGGTAGAAATGTATCGTACCCTTCAGGCAGAATTTCAGGGAGATAAAGCTGCTAAGCAAAAAGCATCCGCAGTGGACCTTCCCAAAGGCGCTGGCGCGGAATCAAAAAGAAAAAGAGACGAGGAAGACCTTTCCTTCAAAAAGAAAGAAGCTGCAGCTACAAAAGAAGTAGAAAAACCAAAAGAAGAAGCAGTTGCACCGGTAGCAGAAGCGCCAGTTGTTACACCACTGCAGGAATCAAACTTTATCAATGTTGAGGCACCGGAGATTGAAGGACTGAAGATCATTAATAAAATAGACCTTGGAGCGATCGATTCTTCTACACGCCCTAAAAAATCAACTAAAAAAACAGAAGAGAAACCCGCAGCTAAAGCGCCTGCTAAAGACGCACAACCTGCGGCAAAACCAGCGCCTCCTGTTATTACGATAGCTAAGGTTGAAGCACCTGTTCTGCCTGTTGGCCCGGTAGCACCTGCGGCGATTGAAAATATCAGAGCCGCCAGATTAGAGGGACCAAAAATTTTAGGCAAAATAGAACTTCCGGTAGATAACGATACTAGGCCAAAAAGAAACGACGACGATAAGCGCAAACGCAAGCGCATACCGATGGAGAAAAAACCAGGTGCACCGGGACAAAATCCACAGGCACCAGGCGGACAAGCTCCACCAGCAGGTAGCAATCGATTTGGCAACAGGCCTCCGGGTCAAGGTGGACCTAACCAGGGACCACGACCAGGCGGACCGGCAGGCAGTAACCGTTTTGGTACAAGGCCTCCGGGCCAGGGAGCTGCTCCTGCCCGCAGAGACGACAGAGAAATTGACGCAAAAGAAATTCAGGATAAGATAAAAGAAACGCAGGCCAAACTTTCAGGTAATGCTGGTCGTGGTAGAGGTTCGAAAGCTAAATACCGCAAGCAGAAAAGAGAAGAAATGGCCGAGTTGAGAGGTGCAGAAGGCGCAGACAGCAACAAACTACAGGTTACGGAATATATCTCCGTAAGTGAATTAGCGGGTTTGATGGATGTAAGTTTTGCAGACATCATCAGCAAGTGTATGAACCTGGGTATCATGGTTTCTATCAACCAACGTTTGGAAGCCGATGTAATTGAACTGGTAGCCAGTGAATTTAATTACGAAGTAGAATTTATCGGTGTGGAAGATGCAGCTGACCTGGCTGAAGATGAAGCAGATGATAATGAAGCAGATCAAAAACCAAGGGCGCCGATCGTTACGATCATGGGCCACGTGGATCATGGTAAAACATCTTTGCTGGATTATATCCGCCACACCAACGTAATTGCGGGTGAAGCGGGTGGTATCACACAGCATATCGGTGCATACGAAGTAACTTTGAAAGACGGCAGGGCAATCACTTTCCTTGATACACCGGGCCACGAAGCCTTTACGGCAATGAGGGCACGTGGTGCAAAGGTTACAGATATTGCAGTGATCGTTATTGCTGCGGATGACGCGGTAATGCCTCAGACAAAAGAAGCGATATCACATGCGCAGGCAGCAAATGTTCCGATGATATTTGCCTTCAATAAAATAGATCGCGATGGTGCTAATCCTGAAAAGATAAAGGAACAATTAGCCGCCATGAATATTTTGGTAGAAAGCTGGGGTGGAAAATTCCAAAGCCAGGAGATAAGCGCCAAACAAGGGTTGAATATCGACCTCTTGATGGAAAAAATATTATTAGAAGCGGATATCCTTGACCTGAAAGCCAATCCTGAAAAGGTGGCTAATGGAACAGTGATCGAAGCCTCTTTAGATAAGGGCCGCGGTTATGTGGCCACGATCCTGGTACAAAATGGTACATTGAAGCCAGGTGATATGATCGTTTCGGGCCAAAATTTTGGTAAGGTTAAGGCCATGTACAACGAGCGTAACCAACGCAGCGAATCAGCTCCTCCATCAACACCGGTACTAATACTGGGTTTGAACGGTGCGCCACAAGCTGGTGAAACGTTCAAAGTATATGCAGATGAAAGTGAAGCAAGAGAAAGGGCCTACCAGCGCGGACAAATATTAAGAGAACAAGGTATTCGTTCCAAGAAACATATTACGCTGGATGAGATCGGACGTCGTTTGGCTCTAGGAAACTTTAAAGAACTCAATGTTATTATAAAAGGTGACGTGGATGGATCGGTAGAAGCATTGAGTGATTCCTTACAGAAATTAAGCACCGAAGAAATTGTGGTGAAAGTGATCCACAAAGCAGTGGGTGCCATTACTGAAAGTGATGTAACCCTGGCAAATGCATCGGATGCGATCATTATCGGGTTCAATGTTCGTCCTTCCATACAGGCGGCTCGTTTGGCTGAAGCAGAATCTATACAAATTAAATTGTACTCAATTATCTACAACGCGATCGAAGAGATCAGAAGCGCGATGGAAGGCATGTTGGAACCGGGTGTTGAAGAAAAGATCCTGGCCAATGTGGAGATCAAAGAAATGTACAAATTTGATAAAGCTACCGTTGCAGGTTGTATCGTACTCGATGGTAAAATTGCAAGAAACAACCGTATCCGTTTGGTACGTGATGGTATCGTAATTTTCACCGGTGAATTAGGCAGCTTGAAACGTTATAAAGATGACGTGAAAGAAGTACAAAATAATATGGAGTGCGGATTGACCATTAAAAATTATGCTAATATAGAAGTAGGTGATATCGTAGAAGCCTTTGAAGAAGTAGAAGTAAAACGTACTTTATAATTCAGGGTTGATTCGATACTCAACTAATCTTTTGTTAAATAAAAACACAGTAAGAGCTATTTAATCATAGCTCTTTACTTTTGACGGACATGTTGTACTCGATTTTTGTCTGAATTGGGATTCGTGGGATTTTAGGATTATTGGATTTTTTTTATTCGCAAATCCAATAATCCATTAATCGGATAAATCCCAATTCAGACAAAGTACACTAAAGAATTAATGCACAAACAATGACAAAAAATTTTCTATTTCTTATTACCTGTTTCCTGTTTGGAACCGCTGCCTTTGCACAACAAAAAATAGTAGCAGATAAAATTGTTGCTGTTATTGGCGATAAGGTCATTTTAAAAAGTGATATTGATAATACCATTTCAGATATGGTGCGCCAGGGCCAACAGATTCCTGATAATGCAAAATGTTTAACGTTAGAGCAGGCCATGGGTATCAAAGCATTGGTGCTGCAGGCAGAAAAGGATTCCTTGCCCGTAACAGATGAAGAAGTAGATGCAGACATAGACAACCAGATAAGATATTTCATCAGCGCTTACGGATCGAAAGAAGAGTTGGAAAGAATTTCCGGTAAAACAATGTACCAGCTGAAAGAAGATTTTAAAGAAGGTTTTCGTGAAAGAAAACTGGCTTCGGCAATGCGCAATAAAATTGTAGAAGATGTGCGCATCACACCCAATGAAGTAAAAGCTTATTTCGACAGGATACCTGTTGATAGTTTGCCTTATTTTGAAAGTGAGGTAGAGATCGGGCAGATCGTTGTTTTCCCGGTAGCCAGTCGTGATGCGGAAGATTATGCCGTTGAGATATTGAACGATTGTAAAGCACAATTAGAATCCGGCAGAAAAGATTTTAGAACATTGGCAGCCATTTATTCTGATGATCCGGGAAGCAAGGACAATGCAGGTGAATATGAGATCAACAGAAATGAAAAACAGTGGGACCCTGTATTTTTAGCAAAGGCTTTTAGTTTGAAAGAAGGACAAATATCTACCCCCTTTAAAACAAGATTCGGTTACCACATTCTTCAATTGGTAAGTCGTACGGGTGATGATGCAGTCGTTCGGCATATTCTTAAAGTACCGCAGATCACACAAACAGAAATTTCTGCAGGCACACAAAAATTAGATTCGATAAGAACGGAATTATTGGCTGGCAGGTTACAATTTGGTGAAGCAGTATCAAAATACAGCGATGACGAAAGCAGTAAATTTACCGGTGGTAGAAAACAAAATGCAGAAGGAAGCACTTTCTTAACGATCGATCAGCTGGATAAAGACATGGTGATATTGATGCGCGGACTTTCAGTAGGCGACTATTCTGATCCAACACCATTTGTTGATGAAAGAGGCAAAAAAGGAATAAGGATCGTTTACCTGATGAGCAGAACGGAGCCGCACCGTGAAAATTTAAAAGATGATTACAATAAAATAGCACAACAGGCATTAGAAGAAAAGAAAGGCGTTGCATTGGATGATTGGTTCGCGAAAAATGTGGGCACTAATTATATTTACCTGGATACTGAATATAAATCCTGCCCGGAAATGAAAAAATGGGTGAATGCAAATAATAGCAATATAGCAGGCAGCAACTAAGTAAAACATAATTATATTTACAAAGCGTTCCGGTATGCATCGGAACGCTTTATTTTTGCAGATATTCACTAAACAAAAAATAATTAGTGTAATTAGTGAATAAAATTCGTGTAATAAAAAATAAATAATTTGATAGACAAACACCAAAAAATAAAACAAGAGGACCACGCAGTATTGGTAGGACTGGTTACGTCTGAACAAACAGAAACGCAGCTGAATGAATATTTAGATGAGCTGGCTTTTTTGGCAGAGACCGCCGGTGCTACAACAGTAAAACGTTTCACGCAAAAGCTTCCGCATCCCGACCCAAGAATATTTGTTGGTAAAGGAAAACTGGAAGAGATAAGGAAATTTATTCTCTCCAAAGGAAATATAACGCTGGTAATATTTGATGATGAATTAACAGGATCCCAGATACAGAATATTGAAAAGGAACTCAATGTAACCACCATCGATCGCAGTGATCTAATTCTTGATATATTTGCCAGCCGTGCAAAAACCGCGCAGGCAAAAACCCAGGTAGAGCTGGCACAATACCAATACATTTTACCAAGGTTAAAAGGAATGTGGAAGCATCTGGAAAGACAAGGTGGCGGCGTAGGCACAAGAGGCCCCGGTGAAACGGAAATCGAAACAGACAGGCGTATCGTAAAAGATAAGATAACGCTATTGCGTAAACGCTTGGCCGAGATCGACAAACAAGCCTCTACACAAAGACAGGAAAGAGGTGAATTTATCCGTGTATCATTAGTAGGTTATACCAACGTTGGTAAATCAACATTGATGAACCTGTTAAGCAAAAGCGACGTATTTGCGGAAAATAAATTATTCGCTACGCTCGATACCACCACGCGTAAAGTCGTATTTGAGCAAACGCCTTTTTTATTAAGCGACACCGTAGGTTTTATTCGCAAGCTGCCGCATCATTTGGTAGAAAGTTTTAAAAGCACGTTGGATGAAGTGCGCGAAGCTGATATACTATTACATGTAGTAGATATATCACATCCGCAATATGAAGAACAACTGGATGTGGTAAATAAAACCCTCGCCGAATTAGACGCCAAAGAAAAACCAACCGTAACCATTTTCAATAAAATGGATAAATACGAAGCAGAAGCATTTGACCAATGGCTGGAGCCGGATGTAAAAAAAGAAATTCTGACAGACCTAAAACAACGCTGGCAAAACGAGACGAAAGATAATTGCGTATTTGTCTCCGCCTTACAAAAAACCAATGTGGATGAATTAAGACAAACGATCTTAAACAAGGTGAGAGAAATGTACCAGATACGTTATCCTTATAGAGCGGAATTCTTTTATTAAATTTTCACGCTAAGACGCTAAGATGAATACAATAAGCCGCCAAGCTAAACTTTGCGCCTTTGCCACCTTATTTTGCTTTGCGTGAAATCCCAATAAAATTTTAGTATCTAGTCGCAAGAAAAAGCAAAAGCCTGTATTTTCTCACGACTTGATACTTATTACTTACGTCTTTTTTCATGGAAAAAAAATACAGCTGGCACAAGATCGCTGAAACAATAAACGAGATCTCCTTTAACGCTAACGGACTGGCGGAAGTGCAGGTAGACGGCAAAACGATCTGTGTAGCTTTAAAGGATAATAAGCTGCAGGGATGTGCCCAAAAATGCCCTCATGCAAGCGCTCTGCTGGTAGATGGATATGTGGATGCGGCGGGTAATATTGTTTGTCCGCTTCACCGCTATAAATTCAGCTTGCAAAACGGCAGAAATGTGAGTGGCGAAGGTTATTTTTTAAAGCTTTTTCCTGTTGAAACACGCGCTGATGGCATATTTGTGGGCATAGTGGAAACGGGCTTATTTAATTGGCTCAAATAATTGCGTTTATTTTTTTGGGTAAATGTAAAAAGCCTTACTTTTGCCCTCCCAAATAGGGTACATTCCTCCTTAGCTCAGTTGGTTAGAGCATCTGACTGTTAATCAGAGGGTCTCTGGTTCAAGTCCAGAAGGGGGAGCAGAGAAAGCTTTATAGATCGTGAGATTTATAAAGCTTTTTGTTTATATCACATTCTCGAATTTTACTTTCTATTAGTTAGTTTACAAGTTAATAACAAATGTAAACTAAAAGCTATTTTAGTTTACATTTGCAATATCAATGTTTACTAAAAATCAAGAATATGTCAATTGGTAAATTAATAAAACAAGCAGAAGGATACATAGCCTTTATACCTGAAAGTTTTCCTTCATCAGAATTGTTAAGCTTTCCTCCTGATTTAATAGCAAAAGCTGCAAATGCAGAAAGGCTTATAGGTAAGCTTGATGGTATTACGCACGTATTACCAGATGCAGATTTTTTTCTAAGTATGTACGTTGTTAAAGATGCGACAAGCTCAGCTCAAATTGAGGGTACCAGAGCTACGATGATGGATGCATTGGAAATGAGTGCGGGAGTAAATGTAAAAGATACGGATGCTAATGATATTTTATTTTATATAAAGGCTCTAAACTATGGGGCGCAAAGATTAAAAGAATTTCCTTTTTCATTACGTTTTATTCGTGAACTACATAAAGAATTAATGAGTGGTGCCAGGTCTTCACATTTTTCTGATCCTGGAGAATATAGAAAATCACAAAACTGGATAGGTGGAGCAACATTGCAAAGTGCCTCATTTGTGCCGCCGCCGGTAGAGGCAATGCATAAGGCATTGTCTGATTATGAAAAATTCATTCATGATAAAACATTAATGCCTGTTTTACAAGCAGGTATTTTGCATGCACACTTTGAGACCATCCATCCTTTTTTAGATGGAAATGGAAGAACGGGACGTTTACTGATCACTTTATTTTTATTTGAAAGAGCCATACTGGAAAAACCGGTTTTATTTTTAAGTAGCTTCTTTAAAAAAAATCAACAAATGTATTATGATAAGCTTGACGCATATCACCATAATAAAATGAACGAATGGTTACATTTTTTTTTAGATGGCGTAATAGAAACTGCTAATAATAGTATAGAAACTTCAAAAAAAATAACAGCACTACGTGAAATAGATATGCGTAAAATTCAGGCTTTGGGAAAACGTGAGGCAGAAAGTGGCGTAAAATTTTTACAGCATTTATTTACAAATCCTATTGTAAGTAATATAATGGTTGTTAACACAATGAAATTCACCAGAGCAGGTGCTGCAAAATTGATAGAAAGATTTATTGATTTAGAGATACTCACCCCTGCGCACGATTCTGCGAAATACGGGAAAACTTATATTTATGATAAATACATTGCTATTTTTTATGAATAAAAGGTTTAGCCAGTTTAGAAACTGTAGATATTTTAGAAATATGTTACAGGAATCCTTGCGCTAGTTGGAGAAAATACATTTTATAATTCTTCTTCTTCGTATGTTATTGGAAAGAAAATTTTTGGGTCATAACCATCACAGTAACCTGTAGGAATGTTTTTAATAAATTCATATCTTGTTATATACTTTTTCTCTTTCCATTTTTTTCCAAATCTTGAAACTACATTAAAAAAAAGAACATACAATTCAGGATTAGAAAGTTGAGCTCTATAAATTTTTATTAGGTCTTTTTTCTCATCTATTGACAAAAACTTATTATCATCAATCAGTTTTATGGCATTATACATATTTCGAAAATAAGTACTCAAGCTTGTCTGATTTGTTCGCCCTAATTTCAAGTGCGCGTTTTGCTCAATTTTTATTAATAACTCTTCAATTAAAGCTTCGTGGTAAGGATATTTTTTTAGTTTTTCCTTTATAAATAATATCCAGCCACTATCAATACCGAAAAAAAATACGATATAGGTAATATCAATTATTTCAGTTTGATTAAACTTGTAATTATTTTTTTTATTAATTTCTTCTACTAACCTAAGTAACTCATGAATCTGTATTTTGAAAACTACAAACGCTCTTCTTCCATCACTTTTGTAATCCTTGTCTAAATCAATATGTTGTATACTCAGTGACCTAACATTTTCATTATGATAGTCAATCATTTTAAAAAAATGATTTCTTGATTCAGTTTTTTTAGCTTCGATATTTTGATTGTAAATAGAATATATTAATAATAGCACACTTAATATAGAAAATAATGTTCCAATATATCCTCCAAAAAATTCGCCAAATTTTGATGCTAACTCTGTATCAACAGAAAATGATGTATTAAAATATTTCGGATTAAAAATTACAAAGAATAGCGAGATAAATCCTATTAAAGCAAATATAGTTATGAATGCAGTAAGAAGTTTTTTCATGGGTTACGTTATAAAATTAATATAGAAGTCACTCGATAATATAATACCCCAACAAAAATCGTACGGGGAATGTCAAAATATTCAATCTACAATTGGTAAAATAATTAGTCTTCTTCTTCGAGATCATTTTGAATCAACCAATTGTATATTTCTTCTAAAAATTTAATTTGTGATTCTTGACCAACCCAACTATGTACATTATCATTACGAATTTTATTAAATTCTACTAACCAACTAGTTTTAGCCTCGGCATTAAGTTGATCTTGCCCCTGTTTTGTAAAATCCTTCAATAACCATGATTTATTATGCATAATAATGTCTCTATAGTCAATTATATGCAGGCAATTCCAAGGTTCGATTTCCTCATCTTCATCTTCTACTTCTCTGTTTTTTTGACTAGAGAGACTTTCTGCATTCTTATAAACGGGAAGAGGAACTCCCTTTTTCCACCAATTCTTTTCATATTTTTCAACTAATCTTTCTTTTAAAACCCGGTTTAAATGCTTTTCAATTCCTTTTATATATTTTATTGCGAGATCATTTAAAAACTGGGCTTTTTCATCATCATATTTTTTTAAAGATGCCGGATTAAAAGTGGGATAAGAATCGCGAATTACTTTTTGCAGCCTGTGCCAATAATCTGTCCTACCTGATAATCCATAACTCTTCCGATAATTTAGTCGCTCATCTATCGATATTATCTTAAAATGATTAACAATCGGTTGTAAATATTTAATTGTTTTACTTACAATTAAATCAAGTTTATGTTTTTTGGGATCAATAGTATTATTTTCATTAAGAAAATTTACTATATCGTTCAATAGTAAAATTAAGACATAAATGGTCGCATTAATTGTTATAAATCCATTTTCTCCTTCTCCCAAATCCCAATCATTTGAGAGTTCTTCTTTTAAATGATCAAAACATGCTACTATGAAGTTAAAAATATTATCGTGGGTTTTATCAAAATTGCCATTATAAAAAGTGCCGTTTTCTTTCACTATATCTTTCGAAAATTTACCATAAAAATTTGTTTTGTTTAATGCTGTACTAATGGTATCTAAAGTAATACATGTGCGTTTTGTTTTATTATCTTCTCCTACAATAATTCTGCCAAACAAAGGAGACGCTTTTTCTTCTCCTAAGTCAATAGCTAATAATAATTTCGAAGCCCTCGCTGCTTCATTTAAGTTTGCTGATCCCCATAACAAATCTGCGTTTAAAGTATTTTTTAAATTTTTAGGGATCGCTTTTTGATTTTCATTTATTTGCATAAATATTTCGATCTGTTCTTGGCGATCTAAGTTTTCAAATGCAACTACAGGTATTGAGTTTGTCGTTTTATAATCAGAATTAGCATAACCATAAAGGCGATGTTGACCATCTATTATAAAAGCAGATTTATATTTTTTTGGCAGATGAAGTAGCCCAATTTTAGCAATAGTTCCATCGGATTGTGTATTTGCTCTATCAAATCTTAGGCTTCTATCCGTCTCAATATTTATTATAATAGAATTAGCAAAATACCCACCGGCATTTATAAATTTTTCAATAGATAGAAGCCTTGATTTTTTATATCAATTAACTGTGTATTAAGATCGCTAAGATAAAATTTGCCTTTTTGATTGCTAATATTGAAGAAAACTGCAGCTCCGCCCAAAAATGGTTCGTGATAATTATTAAATTTTTGGGCTGAAAGATACTTTGAGATGGTAGGAAGACTCCAACTTTTTCCGCCTGCCCATCGTAAAAAAGGTATAGGTTTTGGATTATTGATTATAGGTGTAGGCAATTATTATTTGTGTTAATTGAAATTAAATATATAATAATATTTTTCAAAAACCGTATTATTCTCATTTTTTAATGGAAATATCTATTAGCATTCACATTTATGACTTAATAAAACCCACCAACGCAAGTCTTCCTAAGGACGACTTGTGTCTATCATTCGCTAGTTTCCCAACTGGCGAATATTAAACTATTTTGAAAATATTTTCTATTGCTTCCTTCGTCAATTGCTTATTTTAGTTGAAAGATACTTGGCATCAAGGAAGTAAATAATTTTATACTTATATAAAACCATTATGATCAATTTATCTCATATTGATAATCAAATTCGCTGTGTTACGAATTTCGAAGACCTTGTTTCCACGCCTTTTCATGGAGAAAATAATGCGATTTGCTGGACCCGTAAACTACAAGGTGATTTTTCTGAGATCGTTGAAAAGGTAGCGCTAAACGAAAATGTAGTGGTACTTGATCCCGGGGAGCTTCGTGAACTTAGCTTGAGTGAACAGGGGCAACTTGCCCGTGAAATTCTTTTACATGATCTACAGCTGTTAAAAGCTCATGGCGCATCGCCGGTCCTTAACCTGATCAGGTGCTACGAAAGAGATGATGCCTATCCGTTTTTTCCAACGGATGTTTATTCTTTTCATGTAGACCGGTCTCCTGTACCAACCGATACTTTTTTATGCACTTACTATGGCGAGTCGAGTGAAATAGTATCAAATGCAGAAGCCGAACAAAAAGTGCTTATTCCGGAAATACGTGACGAACTCAAAAAACTATATCATGGAGCAGCCGAAGGTTTTGACTCATTTTTAAGTGAGCATTTTTTTGATCTACACTACAGGGCTACTCCTGCCGCACGCCCTTTGAGCCTAGGCCTTGGTAACTTATGGAGGTTGGCGGTCGATCATCCCGGAAGCCAGGTTCTTCCCTGTGTTCACCGGGCTCCAACCGAAAAAACCGGAGAGCACCGGTTGTTGATGATCTGTTGAATACAAATCAATTAAGTACTGAAGAATTTTTTCATTGGCAATTACTAATACTAATCTCTCCAGATATAGGAAAGTATAAAATTTAAAAACTCTTGTCATCCTGAGGAACGAAGGACCTGATCATTAATCAATCATTCTGCTGGTTTGGAATAAGATGCTTCGTGCCTCAGCATGACAAAAGAAGGCTGAAATGTAGTGATTGTTTATTATTCGAAGAGTACTTTACTATATCTAGGAAGCTAGTATTACTAATAAAACAAAATAGTAAATAGGCTACCAATCAAGGTAACCTATGAACCAATAGCTTTTTCTATTAGCCTTATCTATATTTTATAGTATGTCTTTTTTCTTGTTGCTGCTAAACAGTAACTTCTCTCTTCACTTTCTTTTGCTATTTTATTTTTCCTCGTGGTGTCTGTATCGTGATACGTTTGTTCCACGGCAATAATTACTAAGAATAAAACAATTTACGTGCCACAATCAAAATAAATTGCCTGCTTTTTCTTATTTTTTTGATTGATCTATCGTCTCCCAATCAGTGTTATATTTGTAAACAACGATAAAAGCTTCTATGCAAGAAGATACCAATCCGGCATATTACAAAGCGTACACGATCTTAAATACCATCAACTACCCTTGTTATGAATTAGACAAGGAAGGCATTTTTGTGTTTGTCAATAAAAAAGCAGAAGAGATTTTTGACATGCGCAAAGAGGATATGCTTGGCAAAAATGTATGGGAAGTTTTTCCGCATTCCTTCAATACGCCAAGTTATGCTGCCATCAACAATGCCTTACACAAAAAAGAAGCCGCACAATACGAATATATTTCCGAGCTGTTAAAAAGCTGGGTATTGGTCAATATTATTCCTATAGAAACGGGTGCTATTGTTAGTCTTACAAAAATAGAAACGCTTCGCCAAAGCAAGGAAAATCTACAAAAAATACTCGATGCCATGCCGCAACTGGTATGGACCACCACACCGATGGGTGATGTTGATTTTTTTAACGAACAGGTTTTTAAATATACGCGCCTTACCTACGATGAGCTGAAAGCCTGGGGGTGGTCTTCCATTGCACACGCTGATGACCTCGCAGTTAATATGCCGATTATCATGAACGGCATACAAACGGGTACTGCCCTGAATTATGCCATTCGCTTAAAAAGATATGATGGTGTTTACCGCTGGCACCTCAACAAAGCGATCCCGCTCCGCAACGAGCAGGGAGAAATTTATATGTGGGTAGGCAGCTCTACCGATATCGATGATGAGAAAAAAAACAGGGACCTGTTACAATCCGTATTCGATGCGTCTTCCAATACCATCAGCTTCATGAAAAATATTCGCAATGAAGAAGGTGTCATTATCGATTTTGAATTAAATACGATCAATGAAAAAGCAAGGGTGGTATCGGGCCCAAACAGTCAGGGGAAACGATACAGCGAAGTGTTTGCTGTTGCATCCGGAATCAAAGAAAAATTTATTGATACTGCCACAACAGGTAACCCTTTACAATTTGAAACCTGCTACCCTGTTGATGGTATCGATAACTGGTATGATGTAAGAGCTGTAAAAATGGATGATGGTATTTTGATCACTTCAGAAAACATTACCGAACGCAAACTCGCAGAAGCGTCTTCTATCACTGCACTGGAAAAATTGCATGCGCAAAACCGCCAGCTTAGCGAGAGCCGCGAAATGATCAAAAGAAAAGATGAGTTCATCAACATTGTGAGCCATGAATTAAAAACACCTATTACTTCTATCAAAGGATATGTTGGCCTGATGATGGAAAAATACGGCGAATCGGAAGATCCGTTTTTATCTAAATCGATTGTCACCGTAAACAAACAATTAATAAAACTAACAGGCTTGATCAATAATTTGCTGGACGTTACGCGCATTGATATCAAAAGAATGGAATTTACGATGCAGCCATTTGATATCTGCGCAACGGTAGCGGATGCCATTGCTATTATGCAGCCAACGATCGCGCATAAACTGATCCTTGAAGGGCCGGAAAATTGTGAGGCCTATGGTGATAAAGACAGGATAAACCAGGTATTGCTGAACCTGTTTACCAATGCCATTAAATATTCGCCTACGGCAGATAAAGTATTGATCAATATAGAAAATGATCCAGGCGAAATAAAAATTACGGTAAAAGATTTCGGCATCGGCATCGACCCCGAATACCAGCACCGTATATTCGAACGCTTCTATCGTGTTGAAGGAGAGGTTGAAAAAAACTTTGCCGGATTTGGTATTGGTTTATACATTTCTGCCGAGATCATTAACAGGCACAATGGCAAAATTGGCGTTGAAAGTAAAAAAGGCGAAGGCTCTGTTTTTTATTTTTCTATCCCTACACAAGTGCCTATAACTTAGCCGTAACCTGAAATTTAGAATCTGCCTCTACCGTCACATCCTGCGTTAAAATTTCATTGGTTGTTACCTGTGTCCTCAAATTGTAAGTAGGTGATTTTACATACACGTCCAATGCTGCTGATGTTGGTATTAAAGTAATAGTATCTACATTTTGTGGAATAGTGCTAAGCGAAGCCAGTTCAATTTCATTAGATGAATCGGTAGAAATATAAATAGTGATCGATTGTAAAAAATTAAAATTTTGTCCGCTCGGGTTCGTGATTGTTAACTGTAAATTTTTAAGGTAGATATTTTTAACATGGTTTGCATCTGTATTGTTATTACTAAATGCCTCTGATGAATTACTGGTATTATTTGGGTCAGGAACATCAAAAGGCAAACTAATAGCCCCGCCACTCGGAATAGTAAAAGATGTTTGGTTTGAAATAGTGAACGTAAGCAGGTCATCAATTTTTTTGCAAGATCCGCAGAAAAGTACCAGGCTTAAACATGCAGTGTATAATAATAGCTTCTTCATAATATAATAATGATGATTTTATTATACATATGCAATTAGGGTGCCATAAGTTTTAAGGTTTAGTTGTTGGCCAGATATTTATGGCGCCTTTTATTTTTCAATACTGACTCCCTGATATAGAACTATGAACGCCTTCCGGCAAAACATTTCTAATCCATCATAATAGTTTTGTAAATTTTTAGTCTTCCTCGCTCATAGCCGCTGGGCTGTGTTCCTTCTCCAGCGCTCCTTTGGCTGCTGACTAAAATCTGCTTCGCATGATTTTGTCTAGCCTCGCTTCGCTTGGCACCACAGCCAAAGAGGCGCTTCCGCAGGAACTGATGGAATTAGCGAAGTGATTAGTGGGTATGATTTTATTTTTACCAGCTGCTTGAATTAATTACTTTCCTATATCTGGGAGTCAGTTCCTCCTAAAGTAAAAACCCACCAACAATTCTCTTCTACAAATTCCTTCCGCATTTTTACTAATGGAATATCGCCGTCTGTCGCCATCATCTTAGTACTTAATGCAGGATGAATATCCGGGGAGGCGATTGATGAGATCGCGAGGCTTATTTCATCATCAGGGCCATCAACTTGTTTAACAGCGGTTACACAATAGGTTGATGAATTGCGGGGATCACTCTGCTCAATATCATCTGTCGGATTCCCCTCCAAAGGGTTTTTCTTTACAATAATGCCGGCTTGTATATCGGTTGAAGCTTTTATTTTATTCCACATAGAATGTTTTTAGAATGGTTATTGTATTATAGCACAATCCGTTCCAAAAATTCTATTTGATATGTTTTGTTGCAAAACCTATGAGGCGATTTAATTAATTCTTAATCACTTGAAAAATAACAGACTGCCTTTTGTTTCTTTTTTGAATAGGCAATTCCGTAAGTTCCTTCATAACCGTGCGAATACAAAAAACCTGTGGCTGAAGTATCCGATTTAATATCCTGCCATAGTTGTTTATCGTAATTCTCATCCGGGTCAAATGTATCGCTTGCATCTATTGCCGGCTTATCAAAATTGCTTTCTGAAAAGAAGCTTTTCATTCTTGCTATGATCGTGTCTTCTTTTTCTTTATTTGTTGAGATTGAGTTTTCCTCATCACCCAACAAGTCAGTTGCGGGAAATTTTTCATTATGGATAACCCGCTTATTGAAATCTATTATTTTAAAAAATATTTGTCCAGTATAAATAGAATTGCCGGTAAGTATAAGTGAAAAAGTGTCTTCCTTATTTATATTGGAAAATGGATGTAAAGTGGTGATGTGAAACAGCGCTTGATTATTATCAGGTACAGTATTGGCCGAAACAATTTTCTGTGTATCTATTTGTGATGACGTTATTACACTATCTTTTAAAGGAGTAACATTTTGCCTTGCTTTATCCGGTTGCGTGCAGGAAAAAATACAAACAGCCATAAAAGTTATAAATGAAATCTTCTTGCACATGATAATAAATATAAATGCTGATCAGGTATAGAAATAATGTTTTCTTATTTATTATCGTACAAGGTGATATGGATTTTTTGTTCATTATTAAAGAAACGGATCCCTATGTATTTATTTTTCACCAAAAAGAACAGATCCTTTTCATCTTTGTAAATATAATAGCCTAAAAAATGCAGGCTGTATTTTCCTTTAAATTTTATACATTTTATTGTCCGGTTAAAATTCAGGTATACATATTCGTACTTTTCATTCGTTCCTGTGCCTATTGTAAGGAGGTGATTGGCCAATTTATAATTTGTCACATCCATAGCAATAGCCGAATCGCATGTTATGATTTTTGTTTGGTTATTGAGGATTTTCTGATCGTTATGGATCTTCCCGATAGCAAAAAGAGTACTTGAACTAAAATCAACCTTATCACCAAATAGTATATCTGATACCACATGAGGACCAATTCCAATATCCTGACCAATCGCAGTCTGACTTATTAAAATGAACAATATGATGATGGTATTCTTGATCATAGCATAATTAAATTTACTGAGCTACTTTCAGGCCGTTCTTATACTTTAGTATCTCGTATATTTTCCCGTCTATTGTATAATAATTAAGGAGCCCACTGCCATTACTGAATGTTCCTTTATACAATTTGTTCCCAGTATCGTCTACAAGTGTTTTTACATTCTCTAATAATCCGTTTTTATATATTCTTTCTGTCCATAGAAGTCCGCTTGGGTAATAAAAACGGTAATCGCCATCCATCATACCGGCTGTATAATTTGTCGATTCTTCAACGCTTCCATTTTCATAATATGATTCTTCTTTACCTTCTTTTACGTCATTGGCATAATTTGAAATCCGTTTTAATTGTCCGCCCCGGAAAAAACATTTTTCTTCGCCATTCTTTTTGTTGCTCATAAATAATTGTGAAGCAAAAGTTTTTCCGTCTTCATAATATATTTTTAAACTGCCTTCCACATTACCACCAACGTAGGTTCCAGCTGCTGCAATATTACCATCCGCATAAAAATATTGAAATGCACCATCTTCTTTTCCATTTTTAAAAGATACTTTTTTTAGGAGTGTTTTTGTAAATGTACTGTCCTCAATAATATATGTATTCCAATTCCCTGTTCTCAATCCATCTGAATAGTCTCCCTCTTCATACAACAAATAATTACTTATAATTTTTTCCGGTTGCTGATGGATGATTTGGTAAAGCGCTTCTTTACCTGCTTCATATTCATACCAATGGCCCTGACGCTTACCATTTTCATCCGATCTTCCTGTGGATTTGAAATGATCATTCACATAACCTTTTTTTGTATAATTATCGAGTATACTGTCTTTAATAAATGATGGCTGCGCCAACGAATCTAAAATATCTATTTCAACTCTTCTGTATTGAGCCGCCGGAAAAGAGTCTTCTTCATTTTGAGTTATTACAAAATTGTGGCCCTTTGTCAAGATCCTGTTAGAATCAATTCCTTTACCGATCAAATATGCTTTTACCGCTTCCGCCCTGCTCAATGATAGTTCTAGTTGCTCCATTTCACTACTATCTGTATATCCATCTATTTCAACTCTTCTCTTTTCTGCAATATTGAGATAGTCAGCCAGCGAGTCAAGGGATTTATAATATTCCGCCTGTACATCATGTTTATTAAAGAGAAAAAGACAATCCCTAAAAGATTTTGGCGCTTCGTACTCTATATCGATCCTGAAAGGAGTTACGAACCTGGTAGTAGTCGTATTTAAAGAAGGGATATCTAAAACGGTGGCAGATGTAAATGCTTTATTTCCTAAAACGATCGTTTCATAAGAATCTCCCGGTGGTAATTGCAAAGAAAAACTACCCTCTATATCTGTAAATGCCGGATACTCTTTCCCTGTTTTTTTTGCTTTTAAAACAACCATTAAATTATATAAGGCTTCGTGTTTTTCATCCGTAACAAAAACATTTACAGTAGCATCCCTGTCTGACTGTTCATCAGAAACAGTATTATACGTATGCTGATAATTTTGAGTATAGTTTGTGTAGTCAAACTGCCCGTTACCTTTTAAGATGGTTAAAGTATTGGTTCCCAGATCAAGTTGTACTACTCCGATTTTTTTAATCGCGGATTGTCCTAGCAAAAGTGGAGCATCAAGATCTTTTACAATGAGGGCCTTGATATTATATAATTGCAGTCCTGCAAATTCAATCTTTTTAATATTAATAACATAGCCCTTTGATACTTCACCATCCGCATTCATATAGTCGGTAACACCTAAAATATCACTGCTACTTAATGATCCCTGTTCTAACATATATATTGCTTCTCCCAAAGAAATGGTGACATCGGAAGCACCGGTATCAAAAGCAAAGGCAAGGTCAACCCCATTTATCTTACAAGGAATGATGGAAACGCCGCCCTCTCTTTTCATTTTAACGACTGTTTGCGATAAACATACTTGCACACTTATAAATGTAGCAATGAGGGTTAATAAACATTTTACGCTTTTATTCCATCGCAATTTTTTGGAAAAGTTCATATAGTCAACACCGGGGTATACTGCTCGCATATTAGGGATCTATAAAGAATAAAAAAAGTTAATAAGTCGAAGTAAAAATAAGGATTAGTTCTGATCTGTATCAACTACCTATAATCAAATTTCGGCTTCTTCTTTAGAGTAGTTATTTTTATCCATCACTTAACAACATTAACATGAAAAGGCTGCTTGTCATATTTCTATTTATTATTTCTGTCAATGGTATAGCACAAACACATGCACCAGACTTTATCATCGATATGCCAACAGTAAAAGTGCCTAACAGCCTTTACAATACTATTCAATATATCGACCTAAGACCTGATAGCAGCTTCGGTTTTCTTCAAGCGGGCACTTTTAATAGAAAAACCAATGTAGTAGTGACTATTCCGCTGGCGACGCAACTAAGCAACCTGTTACATGCGCTGACAGACAGCACTGCAAAAAATGGCGAGCTGTTATTACAGATCAACCGATGTAATTTTTCGGAAATAAACACTGCAGATACTAAGAAAAGTTATTGCCAGCTTCAGGCAATATTGTACGGAGGAAAAAATGGGCACTATCAAAAATTACAATCATTCGATTCCGTTATAACAATTGAATCAACAACCGATATCACAAAAGAATCATTAAAAAATGTAGGTTATACCCTAACAACATTGATCGCACAAAACCTCTTGAAGGTGCCCACGGATTCCATTGATTATTCTTTGACTGATATTATTAAAGCTGATAGCCTTGAACAATTAAATATCCCTCTTTATACTGCCACCACTTACACTGATGGTTTGTATTATACGTATCAATCTTTCAGAAATCAGGCGCCTGACGGAAAGATAACTGCCAAACAAAAGGATTCTGCAACGATCTCTTCTGTAAAAACAGCACAAAAAGATGGCTCCCTAACAAAGCTTGATCCAAAAAGTGTGTATGCTATTGTGTACAAAGGCTGCCCTTTTATCGCAACGAGGTATGGCTTTTATCGGTTGTACAAAATAAACGGAGACTTGATATTTACCGGGGATATACAAGTTGCTGTCAACGGCATGGACCTCATGGTAGCAGGTATCATGTTCGGCCTTATTGGAGAGTTGGCCACTCAAAGAAGTGAACAGCGGGCAACCTACGAAGTAAAGATCAACCATGCCAACGGCAATTTTATCCGCCTGAAATATATAAAACCAACGGAAATACCCGATGCATTAGGGCCTTAATAAACCTGCGTTCTTACTTTATTTAACCTCAGCTATTTCTTACCTTTGCACACATTTTAATAGATTTTATTAGCTCAACCCGATACAGGATCAAATATGGCGGCCAAATACAAAGAATACCAGCAATTGAATTTACCCAATATCGGGGAAGAATTACTGGCTAAATGGGAGCAAAGCAAAGCTTTTGAAAAAAGCGTTGAACTGAGAGAAGGCAAACAACCTTTTGTTTTTTACGAAGGTCCGCCAAGCGCTAATGGTATGCCCGGCATTCACCATGTGATCAGTCGTACATTAAAAGATCTTGTCTGCCGCTACAAAACAATGCAGGGTTTCCAGGTAAAACGTAAAGGCGGTTGGGATACACATGGGTTACCGGTTGAATTAGGCGTTGAAAAATTATTAGGCATTACAAAAGAAGATATCGGAAAAAAAATATCGGTTGAAGAATACAATGCTACTTGTCGCAGAGAGGTCTTAAAATACAAAGACAAATGGGATGATATCACCAAAAAAATGGGCTACTGGGTTGATCTGAAAGATCCTTATGTAACATTCGAAAATAATTATATCGAAACATTGTGGTGGTGCCTGAGTGAATTGTATAAAAAAGATTACCTCTACGAAAGCGTAAGCATACAGCCTTATTCTCCTGCTGCAGGTACCGGTTTGTCATCACATGAATTGAACCAGCCAGGTACTTACAAAGATGTAAAAGATACCAGTGCCGTTGCGATGTTCAAAGCGGTTAATAATGCTTTATCAAAAAAATTATTCGACGCGGCAAAAAGCGAAGAGGTTTTCTTTTTAGCCTGGACCACAACACCATGGACACTTCCATCGAATTTAGGTTTAACGGTTGGGCCGAATATCGAATACGTTCTGGTAAAAACATTTAATCCTTACAGCGGTAAACCTTGCGCAGTTGTATTGGCAAAAGCATTGCTGCATAAATATTTTCCTGAGCATTTAGATGTATGGGTCGAAGGTGCAAAAACAGATCTCTATGATGCGATATCTAACTGGTTAGATAAAGGCACAGATAAAAATATCATCGAAGAAAATGCCACACTAAGAACAGAGTTCGATTCTTTAGTTAAGAAAAAACAATTGCCTTATAAGATCGTTGCAACAGTCACAGGCAATGATATCAGCGGTTGTACCTACGAACCGCTACTTCCTTTCGAAGCAAATAGCCTTACTAAAATTGAAGAAGAAACGCCGGAAGCAAAACCTTTCCGCGTGATCACTGGAGATTTTGTTACTACAGAAGATGGAACCGGTATAGTGCATACGGCGCCTGCATTTGGCGCAGACGATTATAAAGTAGGAAAGAAAAACAACCTGGGCATTTTAACCCTTGTTGATAAACAAGGAAAATTTATTGATGGCGTTGGCGAATTCAGCGGCCGTTATGTAAAGGATTATAAAAACGAAAAAGATTATGTAGATGTAAACATCGACATCTGCGTAAAGCTTAAAAAAGAGAACCGCGCTTTTAAAGTAGAAAAATACGAACATAGTTATCCGCATTGCTGGCGTACCGATAAACCCATTATTTATTATCCGTTAGATGCATGGTTCATTAAAACCACGGCAGCAAAAGATAAGATGGTTGAGTTGAATAAAACCATCAACTGGAAACCAGCTGCAACGGGCACTGGCCGCTTTGGTAACTGGTTAGAGAATATGGTTGATTGGAACCTGAGCCGCAGCCGTTATTGGGGAACGCCAATACCCATCTGGCGAACAGAAGATGGCAGCGAAGAAAAATGCATCGGCTCTATCAAAGAATTAAACGAAGAAATAAAAAAAGCGGCTGATAAATTAGGCGGCGATACCAATAAAAATTATTTACACGAAGGCATTCTTGACCTGCATAAACCATTTGTAGATGAGATCGTTCTGGTAAGCAATAATGGTGTTGCGATGAAACGCATACCTGATCTTGCGGACGTTTGGTTCGATAGCGGTGCAATGCCTTATGCACAATGGCATTTCCCTTTCGAGAACAAAGAGATATTTGCACAAAACTTTCCGGCAGATTTTATTGCAGAAGGTGTTGATCAGACAAGAGGATGGTTCTACACACTACATGCATTGGGTGCTTTACTAAAAGACAGCGTTGAAGCAGAATTAAAAAAAGCCGGGTTATATGAAACATCAGGAATGAAAGCCGCGGGCCCGCAAGCCGGCGTAGCTTACAAAGCAGTAGTGAGCAATGGTTTGGTGCTAGATAAGAACGGCAATAAAATGAGCAAACGTATCGGCAACGTAGTTGATCCGTTTGAAACCATTGATAAATTCGGTGCAGATGCAACACGCTGGTACCTCATCACCAATGCATCTCCTTGGGATAGTTTAAAATTTGATATCGAAGGTATCAAAGAAGTACAGCGCAAATTCTTTGGAACACTATACAATACGTATCAATTTTTTGCACTCTACGCCAATGTTGATGGATTTGCATTTAAAGAAAAATACATTCCGCTAAAAGAAAGGCCGGAGATCGATCAATGGATCATCTCTTCTCTAAATACTTTGATCAGCACCGTTCAGCAAAATCTGGATGACTACGAGCCAACGCAAGCGGGCCGTGCCATTGAAGAATTTGTTGATTCATTATTGAGTAACTGGTATGTGCGTTTATGTCGCCGCCGCTTTTGGAAAGGTGAATACGAGCATGATAAAATTGCTGCGTATCAAACGCTCTACGAATGTTTGGAAAAATTAAGTCAGTTGATCGCTCCTATCGCGCCATTCTTTTCTGATTGGTTATTCGTTAACCTAAATGATATCACCAATCGTTTTGCTGTTGCTTCAGTTCATCATACGGATTTTCCTAAAGCTGATCCTTCTGCAATCGATATCGCTTTAGAAAAAAGAATGCAGCTGGCACAAGATGCTTCTTCATTAATATTATCGCTACGCAAAAAAGTAAATATCAAAGTACGTCAGCCTTTGCAAAAAGTATTTATCCCTGCACTTGATGCTACAATGGCGGAAAGAATAAAACTGGTAGCAGATATTATTAAAGCAGAAACAAATATTAAAGAAGTTGATATTTTAAGCGCCGATAACGATTTTATCAAAAAGAAAACGAAAGCAAATTTTAAAACCCTGGGTAAAAAACTCGGACCAAAAATGAAATGGGCGGCCGAAATAATTGCCGGCTTCGATAATGCTACCATTGATAAAGTACAGGAAGGGCCGTATTTGTTAAACCCGGATTATAAAGTAAAAGGCGAAGAACCAGTTACCATCACAACAGAAGACCTCGAAACATCAACCGATGAAATTCCCGGGTACGAAGTGGCGAGCAAAGGTACCCTAACCGTCGCATTAGATATAACTATAACGGATGACCTTAAAAAAGAGGGTGATGCCAGGGAAATTGTAAACCGCATTCAAAACGTTAGAAAAGACCAAAATTTCGAGCTAACTGACCGAATTATTGTTACAATCTCCGAAAATGCTGGACTCATGGCATCTATCAATCAATTTAAAGACTATATTTGTCGCGAAATTTTGGCAGATTCCCTTGAGTTTGTACCCCAAATAGATGGTGGTACAGAAATTGAAGTGAACGAAGCCATTGTAAAATTGAACGTACTTAAAAAAGGATAGTTGTATGGCAACAAAAAAGAAGGTCGTAAAACCGGCTGCTAAAAAAGCAGTTAAACCTGTGAAAAAAGCTGCTCCTGCAAAGAAAGCGCCGGCTAAAAAACCGGCTGCAAAAGCAAAGCCAGCTCCTAAAAAACCTGCACCAAAAAAAGCGGCACCAGCGAAAAAACCGGTGGCTGCTAAAAAAATAGCTAAACCGGCACCAAAAAAAGTGGTTCCTGCAAAAAAAGCAGTACCCGCTAAACCAGCGCCGGTAGCAAAGAAAGTAGCTGCCAAAGTAATAGTGAAGCCTGTAGTAAAACCAATGACAAAAAAAGTAGAAGAAAAGAAGCCTGCAGCTAAAGTAATTGAGAAAACGCCGACAAAGCCTTTTCCTAAAAATGCAAAAGATATTAAGGTATTACCTCCTAAACCGGTTGTTATACCTAAGTATTCTACCAAAACAGTTCGTAAGTATCAACCGGAATTCACCAAGTCTGTTTTAGATCAGGCTGCGCCTGATCCGGGAGCTCCGTCTCAACGTTACAGCGATCCTGAATTAGCAGAATTTAAAGAATTGATCCAACGTAAATTGGAAGCGGCTAAAAAAGAATTGTCTTATCTGCACGGTTTAATTACCCGTAAAGATGAAATGGGTGGAGACGAAACCGATAACCGCTACATGACAATGGAAGATGGTAGCTTAAGCATGGAAAGGGAACAGCTTAGCCAGATGGCTAGCCGTCAGATCACTTTTATCGATCATCTAGAAAAAGCGATCATGCGCATTGAAAATAAAACATATGGCATCTGCCGTGTTACCGGCCGTTTAATAGACAAAGCTCGTTTACGCGCCGTGCCTCACGCTACACTTAGCATTGAAGCTAAGATGGGCGGAATGAAATAAATATAAATCACAAGTCATATAAAGGAGAATCGCGCAAGCTTTTCTCCTTTTTCATTTAGAGCCAGTTACTCTTTGCGCAGCATCGATGGTGTCGCACATTTTATCAGTTGAATATCTATTAAGCAATTCAAACACAACACACCCAATATTTGCTCCATCGGGGCAACCCCTTTGTAGAAATAGTCATGCTGTATTGTATCTTACTCCGTAGGAGTAAACCCATCTTATTAAATTATTAAAACAAGGGAAACTCCTACGGAGTTTAAAATTCATTTTATCTTGTTTTTCTACAAAGAGGAAACTCCTATGGGGTTTGGCCAAAATGGGCTTTTAGTATAAAGTGCCTTAAACGCTGTAACTTTACAGCACAAACAAGTGAGTTATGGCTGAAAAAGCAGAAACGAAAAGACAAAAACAGGTAGCAGGATTAATAAATGAAGAATTGAATGATATTTTCCGTCGCATGAACTTGACCATGCTTGACGGAGGAATGATCTCATTGGCATCTGTAAAAATAACACCCGATCTTTTTGAAGCAAGAGTGTACTTAAGTATGTTCCAGGTAAAAGATTCGCAGGCGGTATTACATATGTACGAAGAAAAAAACAAGGAGATCAGAAAAGAATTGGGTACCCGGGTTCGCCACCAATTACGCAGCATACCGGAATTGAAATTCTTCATTGACGATACGCTTGATTATGTATTTAAAATGGAAGAGTTGTTCGAAAAAATAAAAAAAGAAGACGAGAAGAAGAAGTAAGTTTATAGTTGAGGGTTTACAGTTTAGAAGTCTCATTCACTAAACCCTAAGCGACTAAACACTAAACAAACCTAAACTTATCACTTGAATTTCTTATTCGCCTGGAGATATTTTAAAGCAAAAAAAAGTGCCAATGCAATAAACATCATTGCGTGGGTAACCGTTAGTGTGATTGCTTTTGCTACGGCTTGTCAAATTTTAGTACTGAGCGTATTCAATGGTTTTGAAGGTTTGGTAAAATCATTGTACGCATCTTTCTACACCGATATCAATATCATTCCTGCCAAAGGCAAAACATTTATTTTAACTGCCGATCAGATCAGATCGATCAAACAACAGCCTGGCGTATACGCTATTTCATTAGTGGCGCAAGATAAAGCGCTTATCAAAAACGATTCTGTACAAACGGTTGTTTACCTGAAAGGTGTGGACGATAATTACGTGAACGTAAGCGGTGTTGCATCAAAAATTGTTGATGGAACATATAATACCGGCACATTGGACAATCCTCAATTGGTTATTGGTGCGGGTATACAAAATGCAGCAGGCATCTACGTAGAAGGCGCGTTAAAATCTCCGGCCCTCACAATCATTTTACCTAAAAGGGGCGACTACGCTATCAACGATCCGATATCATCCTTAAGCGAAGGAACCATAATGGCCAATGGTGTATTCGAGATACAGGAAGATTTTGATAATAAATATGCGATCACCAATATCAATTTTGTAAAACAACAAATGGGTTTTGGGCGTGATGAATATAGTGCCGTCGAGATTAAGCTGAATAATCCGGAGAACATAACGGCTGAACAAAAAACATTATCAAACCTAATGGGGCCAGCTTACCTGGTACAAACGAAATATGAACAAAATACCAGTTTGTATGATACATTGCGATTAGAAAAATGGGCCATCTATGCCATACTTACATTGATCTTGATCGTAGCGGCGTTTAACATGGTAAGTGCTTTGACAATGCTGGTATTGGAAAAACAAAAAGATATCAGTGTACTGCAAAGTATGGGCGCCAATAAAGACCTTATCCAGAAAATATTTTTGACCGAAGGTTTGTTGCTCGGCGCGATCGGTGCTGTTACCGGAATACTATTGGCCATTATCATTTGTGTATTGCAATTAAAATTCAAATTAATAAAATTACAAGGCGGCTCATTTTTAATAGACTATTTTCCTGTTCAATTAAAAGTGGCCGATTTTATATTGGTATCGGTAACGGTATCGATCATCTCCTTTATCGCTTCCTGGTTTCCTGCACGCAAAGCAGCACGGCAATCTTTTGAATTACGTGGTTCTTAAAATCAGGAATGCAATTTGCTAGCTTCAGCAATATCCAATTACCGAAATAAAAACTTATATTGAATAAAATATGAATTACACATTCATTGAAAATGTAATTCGTTATTTTTTGAAAATATTTTTAATAATAAATGAACATGCAACAATACGATATTATCATAATTGGTACCGGGGCAGGCGGTGGTACATTGTTACACAAATTAAAAGATTCAGGTAAAAAAATATTGATACTTGAAAGAGGTGATTATTTACCAAAAGAAAAAGAAAACTGGGACAGTGTTGAAGTATTTCAAAAAGAGAGATATCATACCAAAGAAGTTTGGAAAACAGATGGCGATAAGGACCTGCATCCCGGAATTGGCTACTGGGTCGGCGGCAATACAAAAGTGTATGGTGGCGCGTTATTTCGTTTGAGAGAAAGAGATTTTGAAACGGTACAACATGCAGGTGGCATATCATTACCATGGCCAATAAAATATAAGGACCTCGAACCATATTATACTGCTGCAGAAAAATTATACACCGTGCATGGTAAAATGGGTGATGATCCAACAGAACCTTACCGAAGCAGTGAGTATAGTTTTCCTCCTGTTAGTCATGAACCGCGTATACAGGAATTGCATGATGACCTAGTGAAGTTTGGCCACAAACCTTTTTATTTACCCATCGCCATCAAATTAAACGAGGCAGATATGCCTAACAGCCCATGCATCCGTTGCAATACCTGCGATGGTTATCCCTGTATGGTACATGCCAAAAGTGATGCTGATATCAATTGCACACGCCCTTCTTTGAATGGGAATATTACTTTACTAAGAAATTTTAAAGTAAATAAATTAGTAACGAACGCGAACGGCACCACGATCGATTATGTGGAAGGAGAATACAATAATGAAATAGTACAATATAAAGCAGATATAGTTGTTGTTTCCTGCGGAGCAGTTAACTCCGCAGTATTGTTGTTAAACAGCGCTAATAATAAACATCCCAACGGGTTGGCCAACGGAAGCGATCAGGTCGGTAGAAATTTCATGAAACATTTAAATGAAGCCATGCTGGCGATCAGCAGTAAACCGAATCCGACAAAATTTCAAAAAACCTTAGCGGTAAATGATTATTACTGGGGAGATAAAGATTACCAGTTTCCCATGGGACATGTGCAAATGCTGGGTAAATCAGACAGGTTTCAATTAGAGCCTGATGCTCCTTTTTTTACACCGAACCTGGTGTTAGATGAAATGGCAAGCCATTCAGTAGATTGGTGGATGACTGGCGAGGATCTTGCCGATCCTGATAACAGGGTACGCGTCATCAACGGACAAACTCATTTGGATTACAAAGAAAATAATACAGAAGGTTTTAACAGGCTGATCAAAACATGGAAAGAAGTGTTGGTTAAAATAGATGCGGCAGAAAGCTTTCTTCATTATGGTGTGAACGTTCGCAAAAGGATCCCGCTTTCAGGAATAGCGCACCAGGTTGGCACGGCAAGGATGGGCACAGATCCAAAAAATTCTGTAGTGGATACAAATTGTAAAGCGCATGAAGTAGATAATCTATATATTGTAGATGGCAGTTTTTTTCCATCGATCGGAGCCGTGAACCCTTCACTAACGATCATGGCTAATGCCTTACGTGTAGGTGATCATTTACTGGAAAGAATGAAATAGATTTTTATAGTACACTCTAACAAAATAAATTCAAATGAATCCCAATCCAAAATTAAAGGGCCAGTCTGCATTGGTCACGGGCGCCAACAGCGGCATTGGTAAGGCTGTCGCCATCGCGTTAGCAAATGAAGGCGCTAATACAGTTGTCAATTACGTAACGCATCCTGAAGACGCACAAGCGGTAGTAGACGAAATAAAAGCCAATGGCGGAAATGCTATTGCATTACAAGCAGATGTTAGTAATGAGGCGCAGGTACAAGCAATGTTCCAGGAAATGTATAAATCATTTGGCACCATCGATATTTTAGTGAACAACGCCGGGCTTCAAAAAGATTCTCCCTTTGAAAGCATGAGTCTGGCTGATTGGCAATTGGTGATCAATGTAAACCTTACCGGGCAATTTTTATGCGCGCGTGAAGCGGCAAGAGAATTTATACGCAGGGGAATTGTACCGGAAAGAAGTCGTGCTGCAGGAAAGATCATTTGTATGAGCAGCGTACATGAAGTTATTCCATGGGGCGGCCATGTAAACTACGCAACGAGCAAAGGCGGCATCATGATGTTGATGAAAAGCATGGCACAGGAATTGGCGCCTAAAAAAATAAGGATCAATAGCATTGCGCCGGGTGCCATTCAAACACCTATTAATAAATCGGCTTGGAGTACACCCGATGCGCTGAATAGTCTGCTGACATTAATACCCTATAATCGGATTGGAGAACCCGAAGATATTGGTAACTTAGCGGCCTGGCTGGCAAGTGACGAATCTGATTATATTACCGGTGCTACTATTTTTTGTGATGGTGGTATGACTTTATATCCGGGATTTTCAACCAATGGTTAATTTATGAGCGATAAAAATATAACGGCAGAGCATAGACGCATTCAAGAGAATAAAGAAAAGGAGATTCCGTTAGAAAAATGGGGGCCTTACTTAAGTGAGCGGCAATGGGGAACAGTGAGGGAAGATTACAGTGCGGGCGGAGATGCCTGGAACTATCTTTCGCATGACCAGGCGCGCAGTCGTGTATACAGATGGGGAGAAGATGGACTGGCAGGCATTTCAGACTACATGCAAAACCTTTGCTTTTCTGTTGCTTTATGGAACGGAAAAGATACGATATTAAAAGAACGTTTATTCGGCTTATCGAATGGCCAGGGTAACCATGGTGAGGATGTAAAAGAATTATATTATTACCTCGATAATGTTCCCTCGCATTATTACATGAAGTACCTGTATAAATATCCGCAGCAGGCATTTCCTTACCAGGATATCATTAATAAGAACAGGAGCCTTTCAAAAAATGAGCCGGAGTATGAATTATTGGATACCGGCGTTTTTAAGGATAATAAATATTTCGATGTATATGTAGAATATGCAAAGAACAACAGCGAAGATATTTTTATTAAAATAGATATTGTCAACCGTGGCTCGGATGCCGCGCCAATAACGGTGCTGCCTACCCTATGGTTTAGAAACAGATGGCAGTTTGATGCTTCCACTGCAAAGCCATCTATTCAATGGATCAGCAACACAGAATTAAAAACTACGCACGAACCTATCGGTGAACATCATTTATATTTTAAAGGTGCGGGGCAAATATTAATTACGGAAAACGAGACCAATACGGAACGTGTTTTAGGCAGAACAAATGTTACGCCTTATGTAAAGGATGCTTTTCACGATGCGATCATATCAGGAAAAAATACAGATGCGCTCATCAAAAAAAAGGAAGGCACGAAAGTGGCGCCTGTTTACAGGTTAACGGTCGATGGCAATTCTTCCAAACAAATTTATTTACGTTTAACTAATACTGCAACCGATCTTCCTTTTGCTGAAGGCTTCGAAACAATATTTGACCTGAGAAAAAAAGAAGCCGACGAATTTTATCAATCGATACTTCCTCCGGGCACCAATGAAGACATGGCCAATATTCAGCGCCAGGCTTTTGCAGGTTTATTATGGAGCAAACAATATTATCATTATGATGTGGAAAAATGGATGAGTACCAGCGATGGTGTAACACCGTTATCTCCTGAAAGATTGGAAGGGCGCAATCATGAATGGAAATATTTAAAGAATCAGGATGTTATATTGATGCCGGATAAATGGGAATACCCATGGTATGCCGCATGGGATACTGCTTTTCATTGTATTGCTATTGCTGCCATTGACCCCACCTTTGCAAAGGGACAATTGATATTGCTGATGCGCGAATGGTACATGAATCCTTACGGACAAATACCTGCCTACGAATGGAACTTTAGTGATGTAAATCCTCCGGTACATGCATTTGCTTCATTAGGTGTTTACCGTGCGGAAAAAGATGCTACCGGCGTAGGCGATGTGCAATTTTTAAAACGCATATTTCAAAAGCTGATCATCAATTTTACCTGGTGGGTAAACAGAAAAGATGCGAATGGTAATAACATTTTTGAAGGAGGGTTTTTAGGCCTGGATAATATCGGTGTATTTAACCGCAGCATTCAATTGCCCGATCAGATAGCATTAGAACAAGCTGATGGTACCAGCTGGATGGGCATGTACGCTTTGAATATGTTGGATATTGCTTTAGAGATCGCCTTAACGGATGATGCGTTTGAAGATACCGCTACCAAATTCTATGAGCACTTTGTATTGATAGCTGATGCGTTGAACGAATTGAATTTATGGAACAGTGAAGATAATTTCTTCTATGATGTGTTGTGTTTAAAAGGTAAATTACCGGTGGCATTAAAAGTACGTTCTATTGTAGGTGTTGCACCGGTGTTTGCAGTATCAATTATCAGTAAATACAGTATGGACAAGTTGAGTGATTTTGCTAAACGTACTGCATGGTTTGATAAATACCGTATCTACAATAACGATTACTTGCCTAATGAAAACAGGGCAGACAGTGACGATGCTTTATTGTCATTGGTTCCAAAAGAAAGATTGGTACAGATACTTGATAAACTATTAGATGAAACAGAATTTTTATCGAAAGGTGGTATCAGGGCTTTATCAAAATACCACGATAAAAATCCCTACTCGATTACTATACAAGGCATTAATTATTCCATTGAATATGATCCAGGAGATTCTACTTCTGATTTTTTTGGCGGTAATAGTAACTGGCGCGGGCCGGTTTGGTTCCCGATCAATTACCTTATTATCAATGCGATTAAAAAATACGGTGAATATTATAAGGACACCTTAAAAGTTGAATGCCCGAGAAATTCCGGCGTTATGATGAATTTAGAAGATGTTGCTTCAGAGTTGACCAAGCGTATCTTATCTATTTTTGAAAAAGATGAATTAGGTGAACGTCCTGTATATGGAGAATACAACGCATTCTATAAACTTCCCGAAAATAAGGACCTAATATTATTTCATGAATATTTTCATGGAGATACCGGTAGCGGTTTAGGTGCCAGTCACCAAACAGGCTGGACCGCACTGGTAGCAAATTTGATCGGCACTGTATAATTAAGTGATAAGGTAAAAGTGAAAACCCAAAAGTGAAAACATTGTTCTCTGCTTTTGGGTTTTTACTTTTCAATTTTACCTTTACTTTCTGATCTCCGCCTGTAATTCTTTTTCATACGATGCAATGATCTTACTCATCATCGCATCAATGTCTTTATCTGTCATTGTTTTTTCTTCATCCAGAAAAATAAAATTTACAGCCAGCGATTTTTTATTAGCGCCTAATTTTTCACTTTCAAAAATATCAAATAAGCTGATCGATTGCAATCTGTTGACTTGCGCATTCTTTGTTGCTTTTTCAACCTGTTCATATTTCAAGCTTTTATCAACAACAATTGCCAGATCCCTTTGTACTGCAGGAAATTTTGAGATCTCTTTATATTCGATCTTTGCTTTTTTGCTTAAAGCAATTAATTGTTCCCAATCAATATCAATATAAAAAACAGGTTGTTTAATATCAAAAGTAGCTAGGTTTTTTTTATCCATACTTCCGATCGTTGCAATATCATATTTTTTGATCTTTGCTTCGATCGCACTATCATATTTTGTGTTGGTCGATATGGTGTATTCAGTTAATCTTACGCCGGCTAATTCAATGATTTTTTCGAATACCGCTTTTGCAAAATAAAAATCTGCTTTATCACCTTTGCCTTTCCAGCTGTCAACAGTTTTTTTACCGGTGATGTAAATACTTAAATGTTGCTTTTCTGAATAGTTACCAATACCGCTTGTAGCATAGGTCTTGCCAAATTCAAATAATTTCAGATCAGTATTCTTGCGGTTCAAATTATGTGCAATACTTTCCAATCCTGTTTCCATCATGCTTGGGCGCATTACATTTAGTTCTTCGCTTAGGTTATTGATCATTTTTACAGTTGTCTGTAAAACTTCGTTAGAAAAATAAGCGCTGTTCGTGATCGAGTTCGTAAATATTTCGTTGAAGCCTTCGCCTACTAAATAGTTGGCGATCTTTTCTTTGTATAGCGCATCATGTGCCAATGTTTCTACCGAAGGTGAAATAGTAATAGCAGATGGTATCTCCACATTATCCAATCCATCGATGCGCATTATTTCTTCAACAATATCTGCAGCGATCGTAATATCGGGTTTGCTATATGGAACGGTATAACTCATTTGTTCAGCATCTTCCTTTATCAACTCAAAACCAAGACTCGTTAAAATACTTTTGATATTGGCAGCAGGATAATTTTTGCCGCTTAATTTTTTCAGGTAAGCATATTGGATCGTTACTTCAGCTTTTGCTTTCGGTGCAGGATATACATCAATAACTTCAGAAGCAATTTTACCACCCGCAATTTCTTTAATTAATAAAGCGGCTCTTTTTAAAACATTTACGGTGTTGCTGATATCAACTCCTTTTTCAAAACGTGTTGCGGCGTCCGTACGTAATCCATGACGGAACGATGTTTTACGGATACTCGTCGGACTGAACCAGGCACTTTCTAAAAAGATATCCGTTGTTGTATTTTTTACACCGCTTGTCAGCCCACCAAAAACACCGGCGATACACATTGGTTCGCTTTCGTTGCTGATGATCAGGTCTTCCGCAGATAACTTTCTTTCTTTTTCATCCAGCGTAATAAAAGGTGTTCCTTCTGCTACATTTTTTACGATCACTTTATTCCCTTTGATCTGACTGGCATCAAAAGCATGAAGCGGCTGACCGGTTTCATGCAAAATAAAATTCGTGATATCTACAATATTATTGATCGGGCGAAGTCCGATGCTTTTTAGTTTTTGTTTTAACCAGGCTGGACTTTCAGCAACTGTTACTCCTTTAATGCTAACACCACTATACCGCTGACAAGCTTCTTTGTTTTCAATGGTTACACTTATTGGCAGCTCATTGCTATCTGCTTTAAAATCGCTTTTAAATGGCAGTTTAACGCTGGTTTCTTTTTTGTTATGGTAAGTCAGGTATGCGCAGACGTCTTTGGCAACACCCAGATGACTCATCGCATCCATTCTGTTGGGCGTTAGTCCTATTTCGAAAATAAAATCTTCGTTGGGTTTAAAATAATCAGCCGCAGGCGAACCAAGTTTTGTATCAGCAGGCAATATCATAATGCCTGCATGACTTGTTCCTAATCCGATCTCATCTTCAGCGCAGATCATCCCGAAACTTTCGGTTCCGCGGATCTTTGCCTTTTTCATCGTCATTGGTTCTCCGCTTGATGGATAGATGGTAGAGCCTACTGTAGCCACGACTACTTTTTGTCCTTTTGCAACATTGGGTGCGCCGCAAACGATCTGTAATAATTCGCCGGTTCCAATATCAACTTTAGTGATGCTTAATTTATCTGCATCGGGATGTTTTTCGCATTCCATTACTTCGCCGATAACCAGGCCCTGCAATCCACCCTTTAGTTCCTCGTATTTTTCAAGCGTTTCCACTTCCAATCCTATTGATGTTAAGATCTTACTTAGCTCTTCCGGGGCAACTGTTTCAGGCAAATATTCACTAAGCCAATTGTAACTAATAGTCATTTATTACTGATTAATTTTTTCTAATAAGTTGCAAAGATAGCTATTGGCAGTAAAGTGTAAGCAATGGAAGCACAGGAATCAAAAAACAAGTGGAAAAAGGAGGGATACTAATCAAAGTATTGACACAAAACAAGTGAAAAAAAAAGCCGTTTCCTGAATAAAAAAAACAGCCAAAAATAAAGTTGTGGAGAAAAAAGGAATCGGCGGCAATTGTGCTGAATTTTCTATGTGAATATTTATGTTAATAGGCGTTAATAACCTAACTTACGGAGTGGATTTCCTGTGGATAATCATTATTAAAAAGTTCATAACACGGCTATGTTAATAAACGGTAAAGTTTCGCTGTTACCTTAGCCGTCCTGCATAATTCTAAAACATCCTTTTATCATTCTGCAGCGCTAACAATTTCAGCTGACTAACCCAGTAATAAGTAAACAAAAATGGATCTAACTAATCTCAATAAAGACAGAAAGCCAAGGCGCAAACCTTCCTTGGATCTCGGCTCAATGGTATTCGGTAAAGTACCGCCGCAAGCCAAGGAATTAGAAGAAGCTGTTTTAGGTGCAATCATGTTAGAGAAAAGTGCTTTTGACACGGTAGTAGAAATTTTAAAGCCCGAATGTTTTTATTCAGAAGCGAATCAACGTATTTTTAAATCAATGCAATCATTGGCACAAAAGAGCTTGCCGATAGATTTGTTAACGGTTGTTGAAGAATTAAAAACCAAAGAAGAACTTGACCTGGTAGGTGGTGCTTATTATGTATCCAAACTAACCAATTCCGTAGTTTCTTCTGCCAATATTGATGCACACTCGCGTATCATTTTACAAAAATTTATTCAGCGTGAATTGATCCGCATCAGTGGAGAGATCATTGGTGATGCATACGAAAACAGCACCGATGTGTTTGACTTATTAGATGACGCTGAAAGTAAATTATTTGAAATAACCAATAATCACCTTCGTAAGAATTTTGATGATATCAATACGGTTTTGGTAAAAACCATTCAGCGTATTGAAGATATGCGTAGCCGCGATGAAGATATCTCCGGCGTAACAAGTGGTTTCCCTACGCTAGATAAAATTACTTACGGATGGCAGCCAACAGATCTTATTATCTTGGCGGCTCGTCCTTCAGTTGGTAAAACGGCTTTTGCCCTGAATCTTGCGCGCAGCGCTGCTTTACACCCAACTAAACCTACAGCCGTAGCATTTTTTAGTCTGGAAATGAGTGCAGGACAGCTGGTACAAAGAATACTAAGTGCGGAAAGTGAAATATGGTTAGAAAAAATTTCCCGTGGTAAATTAGAGGACCATGAGATGAAACAGCTCTATAAAAAAGGTATCGAAAAGTTAAGCAACGCTCCGATCTTTATTGATGACACGGCAGCCTTAAATATTTTTGAGTTAAGAGCAAAATGTCGCCGTCTAAAAAACAAACACAATGTTGGTTTGATATTAATTGATTACTTACAATTAATGAGTGGAACAAGTGATGGAAAAAATGGCGGTAACAGGGAACAAGAGATCAGTCGTATTTCAAGAGACCTAAAGGGTTTGGCAAAAGAATTACAAGTACCGATCATTGCACTGAGCCAGTTAAGCCGTGCTGTAGAATCAAGAAAAGAAGGCAATAAAATGCCGCAATTAAGTGATCTGCGTGAATCAGGAGCGATCGAGCAGGATGCAGATATGGTTATGTTCTTATACCGCCCGGAATATTATGATATCAACCAGAACGAAATGGGCGAAAGCAATAAAGGCGAAACCCATGTAAAAATTGCAAAACATCGTAACGGTAGTTTGGAAACAATTAAGCTAAAAGCATTGCTACATATCCAAAAATTTGTAGAAGATGAAAGTTCCGGATTCGGCGATGGTGGCGGATTCCCTTCTGGCAGCGGAGGCGGCAATTGGAAACCGATAAAACCTGAAACCGGTGGAAATAGTGATGGCGCTAAATTATACATTCAAAAAGGCAGCAAAATGAATGATAATGAATTTGACGATGATGCTCCTTTTTAAATAAGAGAAAAAATTAAATTAATATTGCTCACTTAACTGTGAGCTTTTTTTATGGCACTACCTTTTTTTTACGCAGAAGAATTAACCACGAATACAGCGCAATGTGTTTTGAGCGAAGAAACATCAAAACATGTAGTACAGGTATTGCGTATGCAAATTGGTGAACAGCTACAATTAACTGATGGCAAAGGAAATTTATTTACATCCGCCATTATTGATGATAACAGAAAAAGATGCCAGGTAAAAATTGAGGCTATACAGCAGCAACCTGTACCAAAAAAGCAAATTAGCATTGCCATCTCCCTCGTAAAAAACAATACCCGCTTTGAATGGTTCTTAGAAAAAGCAACAGAGATCGGTGTAACAGAAATTATTCCGTTGATCTGCGAAAGAACAGAGAAGCAAAGTTTTCGCCATGATAGAATGAAAGGTATTTTAGTGAGCGCGATGTTGCAGAGCCAGCAGTGCTGGTTACCCAATTTACACGAAGCAACAAAATTTACTGAGCTGATAAAAAGATCGGCACATCAACAAAAATTAATTGCGCATTGCGAAGAAGATAATAAGCAGCCGATCAATCAGTACATTAATCAATCAACCAATCAATTAATCTGTATCGGGCCTGAAGGTGATTTTAGTAAAGAAGAAATTGCGCTGGCTTTGAAGAATAATTTTATTCCTGTGGCTTTAGGTGAAACGAGATTACGAACTGAGACCGCGGGAATTGTTGCTGCAACCTTATTATACGTTGTGTAAGGCAAATGTTCAATTTTCAACTATCAATGTTCAATGCTCAATTAATTAATACAAGCCGAATGCTTTTGCAGTTTAAAATTGAACATTGAATATTGAGCATTGAACATTTATTTGTCAATTAACGAAGAACAGATATTCTTCACAATAGCGGGACCTTCATAAATAAACCCGGTCCAAACCTGTACCAATACTGAACCTGCTGCTATTTTGTCTTTTGCATCTTCACCAGTAAAAATTCCACCGCTACCGATGATCGGTATTTGTCCGTTCGTTTTTTGGTTGATGTATTGGATGATCGAAGTTGATCTTTCTTTTGCGGGTTTTCCGCTTAAGCCGCCTGCGCCAATCTTTTCCAGTTCGGCTGCAGTAGTTTGCAAATTATCTCTTACGATGGTTGTGTTGCTTACAACAAGCCCGTCTAATTTTATTTCGAGCGCCAAACTAATTACATCATCAATTTGTGTCTCATTAAGATCCGGTGCTATTTTAAGTAAGATCGGTTTTGCTATTGAAAATTTCGAATTGGCTATTTGTAAAGTAGTCAGGATCTTCCTTAAAGAATCTTTCTCCTGCAATTCACGCAAACCTGGTGTATTCGGACTGCTAACATTGACTACAAAATAATCTACATAGTCATGTAATTTTAAAAAGCAGGTTTCGTAATCTTTCCAGGCATCTTCGTTTGGGGTTATTTTATTTTTCCCGATATTTCCACCGATGATGATGTTGATGGGATTTTTTTGGTTTCTTATTTTTTTTAATCTTTCTACAATAATATCTACACCATCATTATTAAAACCCATGCGGTTGATCAGGGCTTTATCTTTTGGTAAACGAAATAATCTTGGCGTATCATTTCCTGCCTGTGCTACCGGTGTAACGGTTCCTATTTCAACAAATCCAAAGCCTAACATTTCCAGCTCATTCAGGTAACGTGCATTTTTATCAAATCCTGCACCTAATCCAACCGGGTTTTTAAAATTCAATCCAAATACTTTCTTTTCCAATTGAGCGTTTTCTACAACAAAACAATTCGTAAGCAATCTTTTGGCAAAAGGTAGCTTACTGATCAGTTGCAGGGAATTCATTGAAAAATAATGCACCCATTCAGGGTCAAAACAAAATAAAATAGCGCGTAAAAGGTTGTACATGGTGCAAAATTAAGTTACTGTCTTGAGTTTTTTGTTTTTGAAATAAAATTGTAACTTTATATAGAAGGTTGCATAAACAACTATCTGATTTTCTCGATTGTAAATTGTTATATTTTAAACCATCTCCACATGCAAGAAGCATATATAGTCGCCGGTTACAGAACAGCCGTTGCAAAAAGCAAAAAAGGAAGTCTTCGTTTTACAAGGCCGGATAACCTGGCGGTAGATGTGATCAAAGGTTTGATGGCAACTATTCCGCAATTGGATCCAAAAAGGATCGATGATGTTATTGTGGGTAATGCAGTACCCGAGGCGGAACAAGGTTTACAGGTAGCAAGATTGATTGCCGCAAGAGCCATCGGCATCCATACAGCAGGCATTACGATCAACCGTTATTGTGGCAGTGGATTGGAAAGTATCGCCATGGCCACGGCTAAAATAAGAACCGGTATGGCAGAATGTATCATCGCCGGAGGTACAGAAAGCATGAGTTTGGTACCAACCGCCGGATGGAAAACATCACCCTCTTACGAAATTGCAAAGGATGAACCAGACTATTATTTAAGCATGGGACTAACGGCAGAGGCTGTAGCAAAAGAATACAATGTCAATCGGGAAGATCAGGATGCATTTAGTTATAAGAGCCATGTAAAAGCAGGACATGCTATTAAAAATGGTTATTTTAAATCAGGTATTCTTCCTGTTACTATTGAAGATATCTATGTTGATGAAAGCGGAAAGAAAAAAACTAAAAGCTGGGTATTTGATACAGATGAAGGCGTACGATCGGATACAACAAAAGAAGGATTGGCCAAATTAAAACCCGTATTCGCTGCAGGTGGTTCTGTTACAGCGGGCAACTCTTCTCAAACAAGTGATGGGGCTGCTTTTGTAATTGTGATGAGCGAAAAAATGATCAACGAATTGGGATTAAAACCGATCGCAAGATTAGTGAATTGTGCCGCAATGGGCGTGCACCCACGCATTATGGGTATAGGCCCAGTTGAAGCTGTACCTAAAGTATTAAAGCAAGCGGGCATGACATTGGATAAAATAGACCTGATAGAATTGAATGAAGCCTTTGCATCGCAATCGTTAGCGGTCATTCGTAAACTTGAATTAAATCAGGATATTGTCAATATTAATGGAGGTGCTATTGCATTAGGCCACCCGTTGGGTTGCACGGGTTGTAAATTAAGTATCCAATTGATCAATGATATGAAGAGATTGAAGAAAAAATACGGGATCGTCACTGCCTGCATCGGCGGTGGACAAGGGATCGCAGGTATCATCGAAAATATAAATTAGATAAAAAAGAAAATATTCTGGAGGCGTTCTTAATGGACGCCTTTTTTATAAATAATATTTTAATAATTTCAACATTGTTGCAAAAATCATATATTTGCCATCTGATAGTTATTTATGTTGTATAAAAATTCTTACATACGAAGTAGCGTGGCCGGCCTATTGCTGGTTCTTTTTGCTTTTAGTGTAACACCCAGAAATATATTACATGAGCTGTTTGCCAACCACACGGATGAAACTACTTTATCAAAGAAGTCGGATGCTGCCCAGTTAAAAAAACTGGATCTTCTTTGTAAGTGTGATAATCTGGTTGTTGAATCTCCCTTTATAGAAAGCATTATTCATTTTGAATGCGCTTCTTTTCAACCATTTTCACAACACCCAATTATAACCTCTTACTTTTTCTATTCACCGCAATATTTTTTCTTCGAACATCGTGGCCCTCCCTTTGCTGCATAATTTTTCTGCTCCGCAGATAATCACACATTCTTTTTACAAATGCCATTTCATAACAACTTAGTCTGTTATTGAAATAACTATTATTTATTGAACTGGTAGCAAAATAAATGACATGAAACATCTTTTTAAAAATATATGCCTATTCATACTTATACTTTTATGCGCACGAGAAAGTATAGCACAAGGGACGATAGAGAAGCCCTCCCTCAAATTACTCACAACCGGCACACTTTCAGGAATTGTTACAGATAAAAGAAGTAACAAACCTTTAGATGGTGTTACTATTTATACCGCTGATCTGAAAATGAGTGCGGTAACGGATTCCAGCGGATACTATATTTTCAGTTCACTGCCCAGTGGTACTTATTTAATTGAAGCGCGATTACAAGGATATAAAACAATTACCAGAAATGTATTGATCAATGGTGATGTTGTTGAAAATTTTGTGTTGACCGATAATTATATTGAACAGGATGCTGTGGTTATAACCGGTTCTTCTAAAGCAACACAGATCAAGCGTAATCCGGTACCGATCATTTCTATCAGCAATGCTTATATCACACAAAATTTAAGTACCAATATTATTGATGCTATTGCAAAAGTTCCTGGTGTTAATGCATTGACTACCGGCCCAAATGTCTCTAAACCTTTTATAAGAGGATTGGGTTATAATAGAATTTTGACATTGTATGATGGTGTAAGGCAAGAAGGACAACAATGGGGAGATGAACACGGTATTGAGGTTGATCAGGATGGAATAGAAAAGATCGAAGTGATAAAGGGGCCTGCCAGCTTAAGTTATGGTTCTGATGCCTTAGCGGGTGTAGTAAATTTAATTCCTACTCAGCCTGCACCTGAAGGAAAAATGATCGGCGATATCAGTACGGAATATCAAACCAATAACGGCCTGTTTGGTGGCTCAGGTATGTTAGGCGCTACTAAAAATGGTTTTGAATGGATGGCAAGGGTCTCTCACAAACAAGCTACCAATTATCAAAACAGTGTTGATGGCAGAGTATACAATACAGCATTTAACGAAACAGATGCCAGCGCTACTTTTGGCCTGCATCGTAAATGGGGTTATTCTCATCTCAGTTTTTCTTTGTATGATGACCTGCAGGAAATACCGGATGGAAGCAGGGATTCTGCTACAAGAAAATTCACCAAACAAATAACCGAAGCGGACACTTTCCGTCCGATCGTAACAAATGCGGAACTGACCTCTTATGCCATGACACCCTTACACCAGCATGTGCAACATTACAGAGTTTATTCAACAAATAATTTTACAGTGGGGAGTGGCCGCTTAGCAGTAAATCTTGCTTTTCAAAGAAGTGTTCGTCGTGAGTTCAGTCATCCTGAAGATCCGTACCAGGATGTTCCCGGATTATTTTTACAATTGAACACTTACTCTTACGATGTGAAATATTATTTTCATGAATATGCAGGATGGAATTTAACAGCGGGTGTAAATGGTATGTATCAGAATAACATTGTAACCAACGGAACCGAATTTATCATTCCATCGTATCATCAGTTTGATATCGGGCCCTTTGCTTTATTGAAAAAAACTTTTAATAAGCTCGATATTGCCGGTGGTGTGAGATATGATAGCCGTTCATTCAATAACAGTGAATTATACACCAAACCAAATCCTGTTGATGGTTTTGATATGCCTGTGTATGGCGCAGATACTATTGGCGCAAGTAAACCTTTTTCAAAATACAGTCATGTTTTTTCGGGCGTCTCAGGAAGCATTGGCGCGACGTATAATTTTTCGGAAAAATTATCTGTCAAAACGAATATTGCAAGAGGATACAGAGCGCCGAATATTGCAGAGATATCTGCCAATGGCATACACCCGGGAACAAATACGTACCAGATAGGTAATGATAATTTTAAGCCCGAATTCAATCTTCAGGAAGATCTAGGCATGGAATATTTTTCCAAATATGCATTGATATCAGTGAGTGTGTTCAATAATGTTATCTCTAATTATATCTTTAATCAAAAAGTAGGAAGCAGCACTAATGGAAGCACCATTATCGATACGTTTAAATTTCAGCAAGGCAAAGCACAGCTGTACGGAGGAGAAGCCAGCATCGATATTCATCCGATAAAAGCATTGCATTTTGAAAACAGCATATCAGTAGTATATGGGCTGAACAAAGACATTCCACCGGCAATGAGATCAGATAGCAATAAATATGTTGCGTCAATTCCGCCACTACATGGCCTTTCAGAATTACGGTATGATTTTAATTCGAAGGCAGATCATATGGTTGATGGATTTGTAAAAATTCAACTGGCTTATTATGCTACGCAAAACAGGGTTTATACAACCGATAATACAGAAACGCGTACACCCGGTTATACTTTAATAAATGCAGGCGTAGGAAGTGGCTTTACAAATAAAAAAGGTGTAACAATTTGTAATTTATACCTGATGATGAATAATATTTTTGATGTTGCCTATCAGGATCATTTAAGCAGGTTAAAATATTTTGAACCATATCCGGATGATCCAAGGGGCCATCATGGTATTTATAATATGGGTAGAAATTTTAGTATTAAGTTAGATATACCGTTGAATTATTCTTTAAAGAAATAGATCGATGTACGATGTTAAAAGTAACATGAACTAAAAAACATCGTACATTTTTTATGCATCGAACTTAGTTGGTGCTGTCGATTCATAATCAGGATCGTAACTTACAAAGAAGTAGAGGTAAATAACACGGCTCAATCGCATCATCCAAGGTTGTAACACGACTAAAAAAACGCAGTTCAATCCAAGCCACCAGAATATTCGATTATCATCTACAGAAACACCTATCAAAACCCACCAGGCAATAAATGTGGCAACAGAAATGGCTACGGCTAAAGCATAACTTACATAACCCGTGCCGTACCAAAAACCAGTTTCCAGATCATATTTTTGTCCGCATTCCGGGCAATGATCAGGCATATCAAAAATATGCGACAACTTTAAACTTTTGTATGGATTACTATCTTTAAACATCGGGCCACGGCGGCAACGAGGACAACGCATGCTGAAAATACTCAAAAGGTAATTAGGCGTAGATGTCTTGTTTTTCATGGTTACAAAGGTAGTTAACTTATAGTGGTTAATTGTTAATGATGCATAACCATCGACAATTAACCATTATTTTTTACGCTTGCATTTTTTTACGTTCACCAATTTGCTGGCGCCACATGGCGTAATACAAACCTTTTTCTTCTATCAGGCTTTCATGCGTACCCGTCTCCGCTACTTCACCACGTTCTAATACGTAAATTCTATCCGCATGCATGATCGTGCTTAAACGATGTGCAATTAAAATAGTGATCTGTTCTTTTGCAGATGATATTTCCTTAATGGTATTGGTAATTTCTTCTTCCGTTAAAGAATCGAGCGCACTTGTTGCCTCGTCAAAAATCAATAAATGAGGTTTCCGCAATAAAGCACGTGCAATAGACAAACGTTGTTTTTCGCCGCCCGATAATTTTAATCCGCCTTCACCGATCATTGTATCCAATCCTTTTTCGGCACGCTCTACCAGTCCGGTACAACTTGCTTTTTTTAATACTTCATGCAGATCTTTTTCTGTTGCAGCGGGATTCACAAACATTAAATTTTCCCGAATAGTCCCACTGAATAAATTGGTGTCTTGCGTTACAAAACCTATCTGATTGCGCAGGTCATCAAAACGAATAGCCGTTTCGTCTAACCCGTTATAAAATATCTTTCCTTCTTTAGGGCGATACAATCCTACTAATAATTTCATCAGGGTAGATTTTCCACTTCCTGAAGGACCTACAAATGCTATCGTTTCGCCTACGTTCACATTAAAACTTATTCTATCAATTGCTCTGTGCGCCGCCGTCTGGTGCTGAAAAACCACTTTATCAAATGACAATACTTTAATATTACCCAACGGTTTTGGATAACTAGGTTCGGTCTCAGGCTCTTTCCTCATCAATATATCAAAATTGATCAATGACGCTTCGGCTTCTCGGTAAGAAAGTAAGATGTTGCCTATTTCCTGTAAAGGGCCAAAAATAAAAAAGGAGAAAAATTGCATGGTCACTAACTGGCCTGCGTCCATTGTGTTATGAAAAACAAGCCACATCAAAATGAATAAGATGATTTGCCGCAACGTATTGACCATCGTTCCTTGTATAAAACTTATGCTCCGGATGCTTTTCACTTTTGTCAATTCCAATCCTAATATTTTATAGGTATTTTTATTTAACCGCTGCACTTCCTGGTGTGTAAGCCCAAGGCTTTTGATCAATTCAATATTGCGCAAAGATTCTGTTGTAGAACCGGCCAACGCATTCGTCTGGCCAACAATATTTTTTTGAATTATTTTTATTTTTTTGCTCAGCAGATTGGTTAGAATCGTTAATACGACTGCTCCTACGAGATAAGCCAGGGGTATTCGCCAATTGATATAAATAGAAGACCATATAAATACAAAAACAACCCCTACCAATACGCCAAATAATATGTTTATGAAATTGGTCATAAACTTCTCTACATCTAATCTTACCTGTGTTAAAATGGATAAGGTTTCGCCGCTACGTGCATCTTCAAATTGCTGATAGGGCAATTTCATAGCATGCTGCAAGCCGTCTGTAAAAACTTTAGCCCCAAATTTTTGAATGATCACATTTAAAAAATAATCCTGAAAATTTTTGGCAATACGGCTTACCATGGCCACTGTTATGGAAAAAAGCAATAAATAAAAAATACCCAATTCTAAATAGGGTTGTATTTTTCCTGAAGCTTTATTGAGTTTTGGTATGTATTTATATATCCAAAGAAATGTATTCCAGTCAAATTTCCCTCCGGCAACACTTTGGTGCTCGTTTGCCAGGTTAATTATTTTACCAAACAGGATAGGGTCTATCAGCGAAAACCCTATATTGATCGCTGCCAATATTAAAGTTAAAAACACCAGCCACTTGTGTGGCTTCAAATATTTTAATAAAATTTTCATGCTGCAAAGTTAGGAGAAAAAATACATCGAAAGTTATCTATATATTAATATTTTAGCAATGCTTATTTGCCGCATACTGCTAATAACTCTTTCACGCGATTAATGTAGGTATGGTTTTGTGACACGATCAATGCCTCAGCAGCTATAGCCTTGCGTTCATTGTCATGGGACAAATAATAGGAAAGTATTTCCGGCAACTCTTCGATCGATGAATACAATACGATACTTTTTTTATCTGTAAAAAATAGGGGTATTTCCTCTTTTATATCACTTACCTGAAACGCACCACAACCCGAAGCTTCAAAAAGCCTTGGATTAATACCATAACCCACTTTATCAATCCAGGTATGAATATTAAAGACAATTTTAGCATCATTATATGCCTGTACCATCTGTTCCGGCGAAAAAAAACAATTACTGATGATATGCGGGATGATAACGGAGTTTTTACTGATCTTCCTTTTCCATGGCCCCAGCACCGCTACATTAAAACCTTTACTTATTAAAAATTCGATCGCTTTTTCCCGAACAGGATGATGATCGCCCGCAAGAATAATATCATACTTTTTATGCTCAATATGCAGGTCCTTATGAACATCGGTATCTATACCTGAAGGAAGAAAATGAATATTTTTTACGCCATTTTTCTTATACGTTTCCTGGGTACCCATACTATTGGAAAAGAAATAATCATAAGAAGGAGCGCTATCCATCGTTTCAAAAGGCAACATAAAAGGATCATTGAGCCACCAGCAGGCAGTCAAAATCCCCTGCGCTTTTATCTTTTCGATAACCTTAGCAGTATGCGGCCTGCCATAGATACTTAAAAAAAAATCGGGTTTCTCTTTTTTAATCAGCCTCATCAGCTGCTTATTTTTATAATTCAGGCAGCCTTGTTGATCCAGCCTGTTATAAGCACTTTCCAATAAGCCCGAATAATCATGATTAAATACAATTACTTCATGTCCTATTTCCTGTAAAGCCTTCACTGTAAATCTGCCCATTGGTATAGTGTATTGCTCACCAGGGATAGAAAGAATGATTTTCATGGCGTGAAATTAATTATTTACTTCTTATAAATACCATGAATTATAAAAAGCAGGCTTTCTTGCCCACAATAATTCAATAATTAAAATATAAGAATAATAATTATCTTCAATTTTTTACAATGTGCTAGCTAGTTTAAATAAAATATAACAAGATTTACTGGGAAATTATGCAGAATTATATATTGTACGTGGCATATGGAAGTATTAATAACATAAATGAATGCCGGTACGCCTTATTGAAATATTTAGATACCCATTTATCTGATACAGCATCGACTACTTGTATTGTAATTTATACCGATCAACCTCAGTTTTTTGAGCCATACACTTCTCTTTATAAATACATAACCATTAAAGAAGTTACGCTTGCCCAAATAAAAGAATGGCGCGGGTCAAATGATTTTGTCTTCAGAACTAAAATAAAGATCATTCAGGATTTTTTTTGCAGCCAAACCGGAAATTTATTGTATTGCGATACCGATACTTTCATCACGCAATCTTTGCAGCCAATATTTGCCCAAATAGAAAATGGCCAATTTTATATGCATCAATATGAAGGAATAGTAGGTGACCCATCAAATGCTTATTTTAAAAAATGGGATAAGTTCTTATCAAAAAATCCCATTGAATACAATGGAAAAAAATTACAGTATTCCAATCAGATACAAATGTGGAACGCAGGTGTACTCGGACTTAACAGCAAGAATAGTGATCTGTTAGAGGATGTATTACAGCTTACCGATACGATCTACGAAAAATTTCCAAAGCATATTGCAGAACAGTTTGCTTTTGGCTACTGCATGCAACAAAGAGGTACCATTCGATCTACCACAGATGCGATCGTACATTATTGGGACCTGAAAGAATTTAGGATTGTGTTAGCGCAGTTTTTCAACCAGTATGCTGACGTAAAAATTACTGAACTAATAAAAAAGGCGAACCAGTTAGATATTATTTCCATGCAGAAAGAAAAAGACAGCTTTAAAAATTTACATTGGTTAAAAAAAATAAAAAACAAATTTAACCACAGGCAATTCGATATTAAAAAATACCTGAATTTTTAATAGACAAACTTCTTTTTGAACCAGGTCTTTAATTTATCTTTTTTGATGATGTCAGCCGAAGGTTCTTTTAAAAACCCTGCAAATGGCTGTCCTTTCAATATATAGTGCTTATTGAATATCGAAGAGCTGCAATCCCACTTTAATAAAAATTGTTTTCTTCCATTATTCTTTTTAATGCGTAACGTTGATTTTGTCTGGAAATGATACACCATACTTTTCCCAACACCTTTAAAATAGCGGCAACCGGCAGCCCACATTTTTTTTGCATAATCATCATCACTGGCCATGCCCGGACTAAACTCTATACTAAACCCACCAATGATGTTCCAATATTTTTTTGAAATAACCACCGGGGGCCAGCTTGAGCCATTCCAATCGGCTTTATGAAAAGTAGGCAATGCGTTTAACAGATCCTGTTCCCTGAAGCTTTCAACATCTCTTCCAAAATCAGCAACGATCACGGCTCCGTTACCGGAATCCCGCGGTTCTATCATAGTGGAAGAAAGCATGAAATTATCAGTAGATAAATTATTGATCTCCTCCGCTAAATATTTATCCCAATCCGGACAAGCATACATATCATCATTCATGTAAACGATATTATCATTTACAGCCAATTCACCCGCCATATTTACCGCAATGCAAATGCCCACATTTTCAGGCGTATGTGTATATTGTAATTGTTGCTCTTTTGCCCAGGCAAGTGTGCCGTCACTACCATCATTGATATGTAAAATTATCTGGCAAGGCAAAGTTGAATTCTTGCGAATACTTTCTACGCAAAGCTTTACATAAGGGAGATTATTCCAGGTAGGAATGATGATAGAAAACATACAATATTTTTTGAACGATGAAGCGCAAAAATAATCAAAATACCATGCCTAAAAAGTAATTATTTTGCCCAGCCTTCTCTATCTAAACTTCTGTACTGTATCGCTTCAGCCAAATGTTCTGCCCTGATCTCTTCTACGCCTGCTAAATCTGCGATGGTGCGACTCACCTTTAAAATCCTATCATACGCCCGCGCAGATAAATTTAATTTTTCCATCGCTGTTTTTAATAAATTTTGACTGGCGCTATTGATCGCACAGATCTCTTTCAGCATTTTACTACCCATTTGTGCGTTGGCATACACGCCTTCAATAGTTTTATACCGCTCTGCCTGAATGTCCCTTGCTTTAATGACCCGTTCCCGAATTCCCGCACTTTTTTCAAATTGTTGTGTAGAAGACAATTCATTAAATGCCACAGGCGTTACTTCTACATGCAGGTCAATCCTGTCCAGTAACGGGCCCGATATTTTATTTAAATATTTTTGTACGCCTCCCGGCGGGCAAGTACACTCTTTTTCAGGATGATTAAAATAACCGCACGGACAGGGATTCATAGATGCGATCAGCATAAAGCTCGCCGGAAAATCCAAAGAAATTTTTGCACGCGAGATCGTAACTTTTCTTTCTTCCATTGGTTGTCGCATTACTTCCAATACGGTTCTTTTAAACTCAGGCAATTCATCTAAAAACAAAACGCCATTATGTGCCAAAGAAATTTCACCCGGCTGAGGATTACCACCGCCTCCAACTAATGCCACATCACTCACCGTATGATGCGGCGAACGATATGGCCGCCTGGATATCAATGTTGAATTTTCAGGTAATTTGCCTGCTACACTATGTATCTTGGTTGTTTCCAATGCTTCCTGCAAAGTAAGTGGTGGAAGTATTGTTGGTAAACGCTTTGCCAGCATAGTTTTTCCGGCACCGGGCGGCCCGATCAAAATAGCATTATGACTACCGGCTGCTGCAATTTCCAATGCCCGTTTTATATTTTCCTGGCCTTTAACATCGCAGAAGTCTACATCAAAATCATGCTCTGAATGCGCAAATAGTTCTTTTGTATTTACAATCGTTGGCTGCAAAGATTCTTCATTCTTAAAAAACTCAATTACATCATTGATATGGCCCACGCCATACACTTTTAAATTATTGACCATGGCCGCTTCCCTGGCATTTTGCAAGGGAACTATCAAGCCTTTGAATTTTTCTTTTCGTGCCTGTATAGCGATCGGTAGTGCGCCCTTGATAGAACTAACGGTTCCGTCTAAACTCAATTCTCCCATTATCACATACTCCGCTAACTTTTCAGGATTCGTTATTTGTTCTGTGGCGCCTAATGTTCCGATAGCAATGGGCAAGTCAAATGCCGTTCCGCTTTTTTTAATATCTGCCGGTGCAAGATTTACTACCAGCTTGGTACGGGGCATATAATAATGATTGCTTTTGATGGCACTCTCTACGCGTTGTAAACTTTCTTTTACAGCATTATCCGGCAAGCCGACTATATAATAATTTTGGCCCTGGTTGTTTACATTTACTTCTACGGTGATGGTAATAGCTTCTACGCCATATACGGCACTGCCATAAGTTTTCACTAACATTGGTACGAATTGAGGATTTAAAAAGGAAAAATAGTACAATTATGTAAATGACGCGGCATTATTTTATCAACTCAATCGTTTCAACAGATCAACTACCCCTTCTCTTTGTAATATCAGGTAACCCAGCCGATCATTGCTTACGCCTTTTTTTAACTGGTAATTGAATTCAAGCTGACCGGCAATGGTGGTAGTCTCGAAATAATAAAAACTTATGTTAGGATATTGTTTAAGCCCATCTGCAATTTCATATAAATGCGTAGATAAAATAAATAAGGAGTTTTTCATTTTTATCAACCCTTCTATTACTGTTGACGAACACTTCATGGCATCTTCAACATTTGTTCCCTTAAATAATTCATCGATGAGTATGAACCATTTTCTTCCGTCAGAAATTTTTGTAACCGTTGCTTTGATCCGTTGTACTTCATTATAAAAATAGCTTTCGCCTTTCAGGATATTATCCGCCACATTTATATTACTTAGTAATCCGTCAAATAAACTTAATTGCATCTGTTGTGCCGGCACACCCATACCTATATGTGCTAAAAAAACAGCACTGCCAACAGATTTTATAAAAGTGCTTTTGCCCGCCATATTAGCACCGGTCAAAAACAAAAAATTATTGTCTTTATGCAGGCTTATATCATATGTAACCGGTTCTTGTAATAAAATATGATATAATCCTTTCGTGTCAAATATTGGTTGATCCGCATGTACAAAATCAGGAAAAATAAGCCCGTATTTTTGGACTGCCTGCGCCATGCCATACCAGGCATCTAACTGAGCATAAATATCCATTAGCGCCGTTATATTCTGTTTGTATTGATACCGTAGAAAATTTGCCAGCTGCAATTGTTGTGTTATGGTCAGGTCTTCTGCTTTATTATTTTTCTCAATTATAGTAAACTGGTTTTTTGTAATGATTTGTTTTGCCTTTGACAGTATTTCGAACAACGGTGCCGGCGCATTATCTTTTAAAAAAAACTGTACAAATAATTGCATGCCTTTAATAAAATCAAAAGCATGCTTCATTGAATATTTTACTAAAGAAAAATCGGGGCCGTGGAATAATTTATAATTTGACGCAGTGAATGCTGAAGGAGTAGCTGGTATCTCATCAATGGTAGCCAGGTAAAATTTTTCGATTACCATCAAAGTGCCATTGCTTATTTGCTGCGGCCATGATTGTTGTTCGGCAATGATCAGTTGGATCGTTTGCTGAATCCCTTTTATTGCAGCAATACTATTTAGTGGTGTATTAAAATTAGCACGCAATTGTATCCTTCCATTGGTCGTACGTGTACAATCCAGCTTGTTAAAAATGGAAAGATCTTCATCGCCAAAAATAGAAAGGTCGTCTACGGTTGTTTTATCTATTTCCATGTTTTATTTGATAATGTACTATTATCTATTAAATAGCAACCTTTGTCCCTTATTAGATTCATCCCACACCCCATTTCCATAAACCATTTTGCCATTAATAAATGTATGGGTGATAGCATTGGAGAAAGTAACGCCTTCCATCGGGCTCCAGCCGCATTTGTATAAGATATTTTCTTTGCTGACCGTCTGTTGTTTTTTTGGATCAACTACAACCAGGTCTGCAAAATACCCTTCGCGGATGTAGCCTCTGTCCTTTACATTAAAACAATCGGCGACAGCATGGCTCATTTTCTGTACTATTTTCTCTATCGATATTTTTCCCTGCTGGTGGTATTGCAACATTAACAATAGCGAATGTTGTACCAATGGCAAACCCGAATGTGCATGTTCGTATGGCCCTTGTTTTTCTTCCCAGGTATGTGGCGCATGGTCGGTTGCAATAATATCCAAGCGATCATCCAGTAAAGCTTTCCACAAGGCTTCTTTATTATGAGCTGCTTTGATCGCAGGATTGCATTTTATCTGGTAACCCAATCTTGCATAATCATCCGCAGTAAAATGTAAATGATGAACACAAACTTCCGCAGTGATCCTTTTTTCTTTCAATGGTAACATATTTCCAAAAAGCTGTAACTCTTTTTCTGTGCTGATATGAAGAATATGCAACCGGCTATTGTATTTCTTCGCCAACTGTATTGCCGCGAGTGATGATTCAAAACAGGCATTCTCATCTCGGATGACCGGATGATCGGCTGGAGACAATTCTCCTTTTTCTTTTTTTATCCTTTCGTAATTATCCCTGATTATTTTTTCATCTTCGCAATGTGTTGTGATCAACATTTCGCTTTCACGAAATATATTTTCCAGGGTGCTGTAATTGTCTACCAACATATTCCCTGTGCTGGAACCCATAAAAATTTTTACACCGCATATATCTTTTCTGCCATTTATCTTAAGCACTTCTTCTGAATTGCTATTGCTGGCACCCATAAAAAAAGAATAATTGGCCAAAGAATTTTGCGCGCCAATTTTATACTTGTCCTCCAATAAATCGACTGTTAATGCATTAGGTATCGTATTGGGCATTTCCATAAAGCTCGTAACACCGCCGGCAACTGCCGCTTTGCTCTCTGTATAAATAGTTGCTTTATGTGTAAGTCCGGGCTCTCTAAAATGTACCTGGTCGTCAATAGCACCGGGCAATAGCAGCTTTCCCTCACCGTTTATTTCTGTTACTTTTTCTTTCACGGTTATTTGTGGTTCGATCTTTTCAATGCGGTCGCCATTTGTCAATAGATCAAGCACCTGGCTCTTGCCTTCATTTACTATTTGTATGTTCTTAAAGAGGTATTTTTGCATATCTTGAAAATTAACGAATTGTCTTTACAACCAATTTCTATGCAAATTATAAAAAGCTTTATCAAACTACTCGTTTTTATTTGCCCGTTAACAGCAATGGCGCAAACGACTTATCTGCCTGAAGGAGATAAAGCCTATCATTTTATGGACAGGCTGGAAATTAAACAAGGCGCCAATACTGATATTAATTTTTCAACAGTAAAACCTTATAGCCGGCAAAACCTTGTGGCTGAAGCCGAATTTATAGATAGCATTAATGTAAGTTATAGAAATCCATTAGCGGCAACAGGAGTAGGTTTAGACAGTGCGGATTCCACTATCGCAATAGATAAATATAAAAAAGGCAATAAGCTACGCCTTTCAAAAATAGATGCCTATAATATGCATAGCTTATTGATGGATAATAGCGAATGGGTCACCGGATCTAAAGCATCCTTTGTTAGTAAGCGCCCAATTTTAAAAGACTTTTACACTACCCAGCCAAACCTGCTGGAAGTAAATACCAAAGACTTTTTTCTAGCTGTCAACCCCGTATTAGAATTTAGCGGCGGTAAAGAATCGGGTACGGGTGCAGATCCCAAAACTATTTTTATAAACACAAGGGGTATTGCTGTAAGAGGCATGATCGCTAATAAAATAGGGTTTTCAGCAACCATGTCTGATAATCAGGAAAGAGGCCCCGGCTATTTTACCCGGTCTGTTTACAGGGGAGGTAGAAATATTGTAGTGCCCGGCGTTGAATTCGCCAAGCTTTTTAAAAATGATACTACCGCTTATGATTATTTTGATGCCAGGGGTTATTTCACTTTTAACGCGGCAAAATATATCAATATACAATTTGGATATGATAAAAATTTTATCGGTGATGGCTACCGCAGTTTATTTTTAGGTGATGATGGCGCCAGCTATTTATTCTTAAAATTAAATACCAAGATCTGGAAATTTCAATACCAGAATTTATTTATGGAGCTGATCCCGCAATTCAATAAAGTAGGCGATACGCTGTTGGGTAGAAAATATGCGGCCATGCACCACCTGAGCATGAATTTTACCAAGTGGTTGAATGTAGGGTTATTTGAAGGAATAATTTTCGGCAGACAGGATCATTTCGATTTTGAATATCTAAACCCGATCATATTTTACAGATCTGTAGAAGGAACGGTTGGCAGTCCGGATAAAGCACAGGTAGGACTGGATTTTAAAGCCAACGCCGCGCACCATCTTCAATTTTACGGACAATTTTTATTAGATGAATTTGTTTTGTCTGAGATCAAGGCAGATACCGGTTGGTGGGGCAATAAATATGCCTATCAAATAGGCTTGAAATATATTGATGCCTTTGGTATCAAAAATTTAGATGTACAACTTGAAGACAATCGAATAAGGCCATTTACTTATGAGCATGATAATAATATTTCCAATTATACTAATTACAATCAACCGCTGGCACATCCATTAGGTGCCAATTTGCAAGAATTCATCGGTATCGTAAATTATCAGCCTTCTACAAAATGGTACATTACCGGTAAGGCCATTTATTATTTTCAGGGGCTGGATAGTTTAGACGGAAGATCCTATGGCGGTAATCCTTTAGTAAGTTATAATGATCGTAAAGGAGATGGCGGATACGAAGTAGGAAGCGGAAGAAAAGCTACCTGTTTAAATGCCTCCTTGCAATTGACTTATGAACTAAGAGAAAATTTATTTTTTGATGGTTTATTACAGGCAAGAAATTATAAAATCGCAAACGAACCGCAAAACTCAAGCAATACAACCTTAGTTACTGTGGGGATTAGATGGAATATTCGTAAGAGGTTGTATGACTATTAATGCCTGGAAATGCTATTCTACCGTTAAAGAAAAAGTGATCATCCTTGAATTGATCCTGTCGATCGTATTAGAGTATTTAGTATTCTCGCTCTTCTGTTGTAAGTTAGATAAACCCCAGCCCAATTTTAATTCCGGTGATAATACAAAGTATGGAAAGTATAAATGAAATCCAACGCCACCTTCAACACTAACATTTAGTTTCTTCAAGCTTACCGTTGCGCCATTATTTACATCTCCGCTATTTGAAGTAAGGTCATCATCTACCCTTCCTCCGAGAATCGTATATACTTTAAAATTATTGATCCGATCGCTGCTGAATTCTAATTGTACCGGCAAACTCAAAACAATTGATTGTATTCTTTTGTCGGTAATCTTTGTTTCTCCTTCTGAAGCAACAGGCATTGATAACGTGTACTCAAAAACCCTTTCAGCAAAGGTCAGGTCTATCGGAAATGTTCGAATATCAAAATGCGGACTCAAATTAAAATTCACCAGCCATGCAAGATTTAATCCTACACTGTTCAAACTTTCAATATCCAGTACACTATCATTTGGCGGAGTAAGCTGATTAAGGAATTGTTGTGAATGGGAAAAATTAAAATGTGATTGATTATACCCGAAATTTATTCCAAAACGAATGGCTTTATCGTCATGCTCTTCCTGGTTAGGTGTATACCTTAACTGCGAAAATCCCGTAAACGGGATAATCAGTATAATGATGCTGATGAATATTATTTTTCTCCGCAATAGATGCTGCATATTCCTAAGCTCAAAGGTTTGTAATAAGTTTTTGTATACCCTGTCTTATCAAGGATATCAATAAAGTTTTTCCCTTCCGGAAATTTTCGGATCGATTCGTCCAAGTATTTATAGGCATCTGCATTTTTTGAAAATAATTTTCCCATATTAGGTGCTACTATTTTCATGTACAAATTATAACCCCATTTTACGATACTCGATTTTGGCGTACCAAATTCCAATACTACCAATTTGCCGTCCGGTTTCAGCACCCTTTTTATTTCATTTAATCCTCGTTCTAAATATTCAAAATTCCTAACGCCAAAGGCAACAGTTACTGCATCAAAACTATTATCGTCAAAAGGTATTGATATACTGTCTCCGTTCAACAACTCAATTTTATTGCCAAGGTTAAGCTTTGCGATCTTATTTCTGCCGATCTCCAGCATGCCATCGCTAATATCTATGCCTATTATTTTTTCCGGTTGTAATATATCAGATGCCATGATCGCCACATCTGCTGTACCGGTAGCCACATCTAATATTTTTTTTGGCTGTAACGATACCAATTCACGCAGCGCTTTTTTACGCCATGTAATGTCGATACCCGCACTTAAAAAGCGATTGAGGAAATCGTAGCGTACGGCAATATCGTCAAACATAGCTGCAACCTGTTGTCTTTTGCCCTGGTCAGAGTCTTTATATGGAACCACATTGTCGTGTGCAAACTGAGTCATTGTTACAAAGATAAAGAGAATCCATCTGCTTAAAGCTCAAAAACATACGCCGGAAAATAAATTTTAACAAGTGACGCGATGTGTCATGTACGACGTGTGATGCACGATGTTAAAGAGCAAGAACTATTCGATATCGTACGTTGTACAGCACACATCGTACATTATTCTGAGTATCTTTGCGAAATGCAGATCAAGTCAGCCAAGTATATTATCAGTAGTCCGAATTATGAACTCTGTCCTGATCCTGATAGAAAGGAATACGCGTTTATCGGTAGAAGCAATGTGGGCAAATCTTCCCTGATCAATATGTTGTGCGGCAATGAAAAACTAGCTAAGACTTCTTCTGCCCCCGGCAAAACACAAATGATCAATCATTTTATTATCAATTATGAATGGTATCTGGTAGATCTGCCAGGATATGGATTTGCTAAAGTAAGTCAGACAAGCCGTCGCCGTTGGGAACAAATGATTGAAAATTATTTGAGAAAGAGGCCGAATCTCACGATGGTATTTGTATTGATAGATTCCCGTCATTCTCCTCAAAAACTAGATCTTGATTTTTTAAACCAGTTAGATAAATGGCAGGTGCCTTTTGCATTGATATTTACTAAGGCAGATAAAGAGACCCAGGCTGTGGTAGCCAAAAACGTAAAAGATTTTTTGAATACCCTTAAAAAAACATGGCAATTTTTGCCACAACATTTTGTATCCAGCGCCACAAAAAAATTAGGGAAAGATAAAATCCTCGATCTGATAGCAGAAAAAAATACGGAAGAATAAAAACTAAAGAGGAGTCAATTTTATTGTTCGTAATTTTTCAACTACGAACCAACGCAGATCAATGCAAACTTTAATTAGTTCACGATCTTATTCGCACAGCTACTGCTGGCAAAGGCTTCAGGCTTTGCTTTAAAAGCAAAACCCATTCCCAGGATGTAACCCATTGCTTCACGCAAAGCTTCATTACTTTTAAATTGCGGGTTGGTATTAATGTCGACATGTACTTCCATATCTACATCATACAAAGTAAAAAGGTTGCATAGCTCGTAAGCTATTTCAATACTTTTTGCTACTTCAACCAACATCCGTTCTTTAATGCCGTACTTCACCAATGTTTTTTCATTGTGGATGAACATAAAGCCACCGCGACCTTCCCGTAAAAAAACAATCACAGTCGCAAACTCTGTGTCTTTGCCTTTTACCTGGCTGTCGGTGCCAATACAAACTTTTAAGTGATTTCCGGCTTTGGTTTCTCTAATGATAGCCTGTTCTACTGCTTCCTTAATCGGTAGCTGAATGGGATCGCCATTGAATTTTCTCCATAGCATATAAACGGGGTTTTCTAAAGTTACGAAGAAAACAAATGCACACAATGGAATTTTGCCGGCAAAATATTAAGAAATCATTGCCATTTAATATTGTCCCGTGCTCAATAATACTAAAGTACAAGCCTCTTTTACTTCAATACCGTTTTGTTTGGCAAGATCGTAGAATTCCGGATTCTCCGTACCGGGATTAAATATGATACGTTTCGGATGCAGTGAAATGATATAATGGTAATATTCTTTTTGAATAACGGGATTCAGATAAAGCGTTACCGTATCAATATCTTCCCATTGTTTTCTTTCTGTTTCAATAGGCACGTTATCAATAACGCCTTTTTTAATTCCTAATGCAATAACCGGCTGTTGATGACCGGTTAATTTTTGTACTGCCAAATGGCTATAGCGTTCGGGATTTTCCGAAGCGCCGATCACTAATGTTTTTTTATTTTTCATACGATGATTATTTACAATAAAAACCTGGATTGTAACGCAGGAGTTGGCATCATACAGGCATCCTGCTTTCCAAACCATTTGTAGCGGTTGCCGGCGATTAGCCTATAAACCGCATTGCGTATAAAAGCAGGTACAATAATGAAGCCATATAATAATTTCCATGCGCCTCGTAATTGCTTTATTACTTTTAATGCTCCTGTTGATTGGGTATACACTTTATCATTTTGCAATAACACAAATGAGCTCAGGTCATCGGGAGAAATAGCAAATTTTTGTAGCAGATTTTTTCCTGTTTCACTTTGTAATGAAGTAAACAAAAACCTTCTATCAGGATCATGTTTAATTACAAACTGAACAGCACCATTGCAGAGATTGCAGACACCATCAAACAATATAATCGGATGATCATTCATTATAGGTGCAAGGTAAATACTTATCCGTGTTTGATAACTATTTACCTGTTAAACCATATCAAGGTCTCCGAAAAAAAAATTGAAGTTTATCTGGCTCAAATGGGTGGTAATCTCGGGTGATTTCCCTTTCACTAAAAAATTAAGCCTGTTTTTAATTCTTAGCCGGAATACCCTTCTCTTAATGGCAAAAGCACCATCGAACATAACCAATCCAAAAAAGAATTTTTTGGCAGAATAGACGAAACAAGCTTCTACAATTGCAGAAAAATCAGTTTCATTTTTACAAATCACATCCATTAATAACAAAAACCTTATACCCTTTTTCTTCTCGCTTTTCAAAATTGCATAGCCGATGATCGCATTATTTTTTTTCACCGCAAGCAAATGAATGTTTTTCTCTGAATATAATTTATATCTCCATTTAAAATGCGCTTCGCTCTTTAGCATTGCATTATCATACTTGTACATAGCGGCAAAAGACATCTCGTCAATAGAAGACAATCTTACTACGTCATTTTTAGAAAAAAGATCGGCGATATTAAATGGTATAATCAGCAGGTCAGGGCATTTACCTCTTGTATAAGAAAACTTATTTAAGAAGATCGGTGTGCTTAATTTATTGGTGAACGTCAAAAAACAGTCGACTTTATTTTCCTGCAGGTTATCCTGTTCTGTTTTAAAATACAATTTATTGAATAGCCCCTTTCCTCTCACCTGTAAAGAAGTGAGTACATTTTGGGGCATTGCAACCAAAGAAGGTTGGCCCTCTATCGTAAACATAAAATTATTAGTAGTGGCGTATCCTTCAATTTTTCCTTTGTCACTTACAACTTTGCAAAGAGACCGTGAATGAGAAGGATTATTCAGGTACCAGCTCTCAATAAATTCTTCTGTCAGTTTTTTACTTCCTCCATTAGCTAAAGCAAGTTTTGTGACCTCAGGCAAATCGTCTTTTGTGATCTTTTCTATTGTAAATTCAGATTGCATCTTTTGTTTTAATTAAATGATTTGCCAATTCCGACATCGTACAGCTTTGAAAACCATACAGTTTGTTTAGCTGTTGATAGTGGATCAATATTTTTTCTAAAAAAGCAAAATTCTCATCCTGATCAACGCCAAAATTATGAGGATGCCACCACAAATGATAGGTCATCTTATTTTTTGCGGCGTAAGTCATTCCCTTTTTTATTCTTCTGATCCGCAGGAAATCCAACATCTTTATTTTTTTTGAAAAGGGACGCAAAAAACGACTGGCTGGAATATTGACAGGCATTGTACTTTTTAAATGGTCGTCCGTATAACAATTGTGTCCGGAAATATCGACATATGCATCTATCAATCGTAAGGCTCTTCTTACCAGGCTTTCATTATCGTAATTTCTTGCCTGGTATATCCATGATCGCTCATTGCCTCGTATACAAATTATTCCCAGGTCTTTGCAGGCATTTAAATAGTGATCATTAAACTGATTTCTTGGAAAGACCAGAGATGTTAATTGTATTCCATAAACAGCCGCGATTTTTTGTGCAACAATAATATCTGCCATAAAATCATCTACATTCTGTCCGTTTTCCAAACAATAATAATGTGAAAAGGTATGTGTCCCTATTTCCTGTGCAGGATATTGCCGGATCAATTTTATTAAATGGGGCGCGTAGTGATACTTATCTTTTTCACAATCACTGCCAACCGTATCAATGTATCCAAGGTAAGGAGATAAATTATGGTTAGTGTATTGCGGAATTTTTAATGGCAGGTTTTCTTTTACTTCTTTTTTATTATCAAAAAACAACAACCCTACAATTGAAAATGTTGCATTAATTCCATATGTATCAAATGCTGTAAGTAACCTGGGAATAACTTCGTGAACGCCGATGATATTATTTCCATACTCCTGCATTGTTCTAACGTCCCTCACTCCCCAAAACAACTCAAAATCCAACGACACAATAAATTTGCCTTTATCCATTACCGGCTTATATAAATTTTGCATTTAATTATGACCGTTATTTTTTATATTGTTATACAGAACGATCAAATATACAAAAACAAAAAGTGCCATAAATGCGGTAATTGTACCAATCAGCATTTTAATGCAATACTTTTATCAAAACTATTTGAGCATCATTGATCCAACTTTTTATTGTCGATTATGAAAATATTTATAACCTGTTTAGGATTTTTGTTTTGTTGCACTGCTTACAGTCAGGATACGAGTAAGCTCTTCATTCATTTGATACAGCCATTTAAGGATGCCAATAACGTAAAAACAGCTAAGCAGTATATTATCGGCAGTACTTGTAAAACCTGTACTATTACTATTAATAATATTGATGTGAAAGTATATTCAACAGGTGCTTTTGTTGATGAATTGAATTTAACCCCGGGAGACACCCTATTTACTATCACTACTTCTGGTGGGGAAGATGTTGCACTCACTAAAAACATCCGGTATAATTATACACTACCCAAACCTGCCGATACAGTAAAAACATTGGGCATAGAAAGTATAGAAACATTTCCAGAAGGAGACCTGATCTTGCAAACCGGCGATAAAATAGATTTCCGTGTAAAAGCCCTGCCGAATAGTAAAGTAACGGCATGGGACAATGTTATGTTATACGAAATGCCCGTAACCCAAACCAAAGGAATGCCGGGCATTTATCAGGGTGAATACATCGTTGATGAATCTGATAGTTTTTCTCCAACGAAAATTCCCATTACTGTAACAGATAAAAAAGGAAAAAAAATTACAAAAGAAACCAAAAATTATTTTTCCATCCTGTCCTCCTCCGATTCTGATATAGCGATTACCAAAGGAAGGTTAGCGCATCTTGAATATGGATTGGGCACTGATAGGCTGGGTGGTTCAAAAATTGGTTATATAGATAGTTCCATACAATTAAAGATCATTGGGAAAGTAGGGTCGCATTATAAAGTCCGTTTAGCAAGCGACCGCACCGCCTATATCCCGGACAACCTTGTTAGCCTGCTACCTAAAGGAACGCCCACACCGGAATCCCTTACCGATAAAATGACCGTATATGGCGACGAACATTTTGATTACGTAAAAATTGGATTATCTACAAGACTGCCTTATCAATCTTTTCAAGAACTTGATCCGTCAAAAATTGTGGTGGACATTTTTGGTGCTACCAATAATACCAATTGGATAACACAAATGCAAACTACAAAAGAAATAAAAAATATTTCATACGAACAAATTGCAGATGGCATATTTCGCATTACGATTGAATTAAAACATACGCAGTTCTGGGGGCATCAGCTTTATTACAATGGCAATAATCTTATCATAAAAATAAAACAACAACCGGAAATCTTAACGGTGAAAAACTTAACGATTGCCATAGATGCGGGCCACGGGGGAACCAACAATGGTGCAGTAGGTGCAACCGGAGTTTATGAAAAAGACCTGGCATTGGCTATTGCTTTAAAATTGCAAAAAACCTTGACAGCAGCGGGAGCAAAAGTAATAATGACCAGGACCACTGAAACATTCGTTGATAATTTAGACAGGGTGACTTTTTACAGAGATAGCGTACCTGATCTCCTGTTAAGCATACACCTAAATTCATCGGACGATCCTTTACACTCCGGTGGTGTTAGCACTTACTACAGGTATCCCGGTTTTCGTAACCTCAGCCTGGATATTTACAAACGCGTAGCGGAGCTTGGTTTAAAAGAATACGGCAATACTGGTTCTTTTAATTTTATGCTGAACAGTCCCACTGAATATCCAAATGCATTGATTGAAACATTATTTCTCAGCAATCCTGATGAAGAAGCAAAAATTTTAGATGAGGGCTTTCAGCAAAAGATGGTTGATAAAATTGTATTGGGCGTAAAAGATTTTTTAGATGGTTGTAAAACCGATACTCAATAGGTTTTAACCTTTAACATTTCCTTAGTAAACAAATAATAGCTATTTCATTCTATATAAGCGTAACAAAACTTACACAAAATGAAACATCATTTTACAACAAAAATTATTTTAAGTACTGCAATAATTTTTGCTTCGATTGCAACTGTAGCCGCGCAAACCAGTACTGATAATATCGGATACGATCAACCTCAGTCTGCTTATCAGGATCAATACCAACAACCGCAAAGTCAGCCCGTGCAACAGGCTCCAGCCCAGCAGTACACGCAGCAGAATCAATATCCACCATCAAATCAATATAGTGATCAACAAAGTTTTTATTACTATCCTGATGCGAATGTATATTATGATCCTGCCTGTAACCATTACATGTACAACGATGGTGCCAATTGGTTAACAGTAAATGTATTACCATGGAACATCAGGATAGGAGGTTTACCAAGAATATTGGTTTATCACAGAGGTCCGCAGGTTTGGTTGGATAACAGGATACACAGGGGTTATTATTTTGCCAACCGCGGTCGTTTTGGCCCACAAGCACGATTTGGTTACCATGACAATTTCAGAAGAGACGTAGGATTCAACAGAGGTTTCGGGGGAGGCAGAGGTTATGGTGGTGGAAGAGGTTTCGGTCACCATCGTTAAAATACTTTTAAGCTAAACAAGAAGCCCGGTTATATTAGCCGGGCTTTCTTTATTTTTATGCAAATAATATCCTGTTGTAATGGCACAAAAAAATATTGCGGTGATCGGCGCGGGTACAATGGGCAATGGCATTGCGCATGTATTTGCACAAAATGATTATAAAGTAACACTAATAGATATTAATGCGCCTCAATTGGAAAAAGCAGTATTGGCCATTACCAAAAACCTTGACAGGCAGGTTGCCAAGGAAATAATTACTGAAACCCAAAAGCAATCAACATTAAACAATATTGTTTTTGTAAATGACATCGCTGCCGGCGTAAAAAATGCTTACCTGGTAGTAGAGGCTGCCACAGAAGATGTAGCATTGAAATTAAAAATATTTAAACAGATAGGTGAAGCTGCTCCGGCTGGCTGTATTTTAGCAACCAATACATCTTCCATTTCCATCACAAAAATTGCAGCTGTTACCAAAAGGCCTGAGTCCGTGATCGGGATGCATTTTATGAATCCTGTTCCTGTAATGAAATTGGTAGAGGTCATTAATGGTCATGCAACAAAAAAAGAAGTAACTGATACAATAGTTGAATTAAGCAAACAGTTGGGTAAAATCCCTTGTGTTGTAAATGATTATCCGGGTTTTATTGCTAACCGTATTTTAATGCCAATGATCAACGAAGCTATTCTTGCCTTGGAAGAAGGTGTAGCTGGCGTAGCAGAAATTGACACGATCATGAAATTGGGCATGTCGCACCCGATGGGGCCGCTTCAATTAGCTGATTTCATCGGCTTAGATGTTTGCCTGAATATTATGTTTGTATTACACGATGGATTCGATAATATAAAATATACACCTGCTGCTCTTTTAATAAATATGGTAGCGGCAAAAACACTGGGCGTTAAAACGGGTGAAGGTTTTTATACTTATTCAAAAGATAATAAAGACCTGGTAGTCAGTTCAAGGTTCAAATGATTCTATATTTGCTATCTGAATAATATATATGGTCTACAAAGTAATTGGTATTATGAGCGGCAGCTCTATTGATGGGTTGGATATTGCGTACGTTCATCTTCATGAAGCCGGCGGTAAATGGAACTATGAAATATTAGCGGCCGAATGTGTTGATTATTCTCCGGAATGGAAACAACAGTTGACTAACGCTATTCATCTCTCCGGATTGGATTACCAATTGCTTCACATACGTTACGGACACTTTATCGGCGAAAAGATCAATCACTTTATCACTGAAAATGGGTTACAGCATAAAGTAGACCTCATTGCATCCCACGGCCACACTACTTTTCATCTACCTAAACAAAAAATGACCGCACAGATCGGTGATGGTGCAGCCATTGCCGCTGAAACACAATTGCCGGTAGTAAGTGACCTGCGATCTTTAGATATCGCCTTCGGCGGACAAGGCGCACCGATCGTTCCCATTGGACAAAAATTATTATTTAGCGACTATCATTATTTTTTAAATATCGGCGGTATCGCAAATATTTCTGTTAATAAAGAAGGGAATTATATTGCTTTTGATGTTTGCCCGGCAAACAGGATATTGAATATGTTGGCTGAAGAGCGAAATATGCAACACGATGAAAGTGGTAAGATCGCTGCATCAGGAAACGTCAATGACATTCTATTACAGCGATTGAATGCATTGGACTATTATCAGCAAGCTTTTCCAAAATCACTGGCTAATAGTTTCGGTGTTGATACTGTCTATCCTTTAATAAAAAAATCTTTTCTCAGTACTCAGGATGCTTTGTGTACTTACGTAGAACATATAGCTGTGCAAATAAAAAATGCGTTGTCTTCAGCAATAACTATTCCAGGTACCCAATTATTTGTTACAGGTGGTGGCGCGTTGAATACTTTTTTGATAGAAAGATTAAAAACAATACTGCACGACAAAGGAATTGAAGTGATAGTTCCTGATGAAAGATTGGTGCAATACAAAGAAGCACTTATTATGGCACTATTAGGCGCTTTGCGCTGGAGAGAGGAAACGACCGTGCTCTCATCAGTAACAGGTGCCAGAGTCAACAGCGTTGGCGGCGCTTTATGGCTTGGAAGATTATAATTTTAACCGCAAAGAATCGCAGAGACAACTTTGCGGTTTTTCTTTGTGCACTTTGCGGCTAAGTCTCCGCAACATTCAACTCACATTTCGTAACTTTACTGCTTATGAAATATTTAGACGAGTTAAACGAACCGCAGAGAGAAGCTGTACTACATAAAGACGGACCCATTATGATCGTTGCCGGCGCAGGAAGCGGCAAAACAAAAGTATTGACCACACGCATTGCACACTTAATGGGTGCACATGGCATCGATGCATTTAATATACTGGCGCTGACTTTTACCAACAAAGCCGCGGCAGAAATGAAGGAAAGAATTGAAAGAACTTTAGGCAATACAGAAGCAAGAAATTTATACATCGGTACTTTTCACAGCGTGTTTGCCAGAATACTTCGTGGCGAAGCCAACAAATTAGGTTACCCCAATAATTTTACCATTTACGATACGGATGATGCCAAGAGCGTTGTTAAAACGGTTATCAACGAAATGGAGCTGGATGATAAACAATACAAACCTAATGTTGTTTACAATAGGATCTCTTCGGCAAAAAATAGTTTGATCGGTCCGGCTGAATACATGAATGACCACGGGCTTCAACAAGAAGACGCAAGAGCTAACAGGCCATTGATCGGAAAAATATACGATGCCTACGCCAAACGTTGTTTCAAAAATGGCGCAATGGATTTTGATGACCTTTTATTCAAAATGTACATCTTGCTGAAAAATTTTCCGGAAGCATTATCCAAGTACCAGAAAAAATTCAAATATATTTTAATAGATGAGTACCAGGATACCAACACTTCTCAGTACGAGATCATTAAATTATTGGGTGCAATGCACGAAAATGTTTGTGTTGTGGGTGATGATGCGCAAAGCATTTATAGTTTCCGAGGAGCGACGATAGAAAACATTTTACAGTTTCAAAAAGATTATGATGATGTAAAAGTGGTAAAGCTTGAACAGAATTACCGCAGCACCAATAGCATCATCAAAGTTGCCAATCAGATCATTGATAAAAACAAGAATCAATTACCCAAAAAATTGTGGACCGATAAAGCGGACGGTGAAAAAATAAGATTGGTAAGAACTGCCACCGATAACGAAGAGGGGAAATATGTAGCCGATACGATCAAAGAACAAAAGCTACGCAATCATTTTATGAATAGCGAGTTTGCTATTTTATACCGCACCAATGCACAAAGTCGTGCGTATGAAGAAAGCTTGCGCAGAATGAATATCGCTTATAAAATTTATGGCGGCTTATCTTTCTACCAACGTAAAGAGATAAAAGATTATGTTGCTTACCTGCGTGTGGTTGTAAATACCAGGGATGAAGAGGCATTAAAACGCATCATCAATTATCCGACAAGAGGTATTGGTAAAACAACTGTTGACAGAGCGATCCTTGCTGCCAATGAGAACAATATTACTTTATGGGAAGTCTTTGAACAGGCCGCCGCATTCGGTTACAAAGCAGGCACACTAGAAGCTATACAGAACTTTGTGATCATGATAAAAATGTTTCAAAGTGAACTGGAGAAAAAAAATGCCTATGATCTTGCAGTGATAGTTGGCAAAAGCACTAGCATCGTTAAAGAATTATTCAACGATAAAACCACTGAAGGATTAGCGCGTTATGAAAACACGCAGGAGTTATTAAACTCCATTAAAGAGTTTACAGAAACACCGATGAATGAAGAAGACGGCGAGGTAGGCGACAAAGGGTTAGGCACATACTTACAACAAATTACCTTGCTAACAGATGCGGATAATAATAAAGATGAAGCAGACAGCGTAAAGCTAATGACCATACACGCAGCAAAAGGATTAGAGTTTAGTTGCGTATTTGTAGGAGGTTTAGAAGAAACATTATTTCCCAATGCCATGAGCATTAATACAAGGGAAGAGTTGGAAGAAGAACGCAGGTTATTTTATGTAGCCATAACACGCGCCAAGAAAAACCTTTGGCTAACGTATGCGAATGCACGCTATCGCTTTGGCCAGTTACAACAAAATGATCCCAGCCGTTTTATTGAAGAAATGCCGGCAGAATATATTGATAAAAGTTTTGCAGGTGGTGGCGTAAACAACCAGGGAAATGCAACCCGCCAATATGGAAATGGCAATCCTTTATGGACCCGCGGTGATAAGAGCAGCGAAACAACGGCAAAACGCGATACTTCTTCAAAACCTAGTTTTGTAACACCGGCACCTCGTCCGCAAACTAAAGAGCATACACCATCGGCAGATTTTGCTGCAAGCGATACCAGCAATTTACAGGCGGGTCAAAAAGTTGAGCATCAAAAATTTGGATTCGGAGAAGTGATCAAATTGGAAGGCGCTGCACACAATCCAATTGCCACTGTGCAATTTGATCTGAATGGAGAGAAAAAGATCATGTTGAATTACGCTAAACTGCGCATTCTAGAGTAACTCCCGGATTGATTGATGAATGAGAATGGTAAGTTCTTAAAGCTGTTTACAGAAATACATCAGATCCGTAGTTCCAAAGTCAAATTCTTGTCCATCTGCAACGGCAACAGGAAGATCAAAACTAACTTCGCTCGTAACTATTTTTATATTGGTGCCATCAATAGTAACAGTGCAGGGTACTTGTTCCGATACGGTACTTTTGTAAATCGTTACCATTCCGCTAGCCGTATTTTTATCTACTTTTTGTGTTAGTTCAAGATATTTTATAACTGTTAAAGCCGGTGTTACAAAGCCTGGTTTAGCCTGTCTTTTGTAAACGGTCCAATGTCCCATTATCTTGGTCAAAGATATTTTTCCTAATTCAGGCTCGGGCGTTGTATTGTTTTTAGCGGGCACATATTTTTCCGCTAATTCGTAAGCGAATACACCCGATCTTTTAAAATAATGTACAACTTCATCCTCACCCTGTAATGCCATTGCATCTTTGCTAACTGATACAATAGTATAATCCTCTGCACCTGTTGATAGAGAATTATCTTCATCAATTGTTGCTTTTTCTACCATGTGCATGGTCATTTTATCATCTGCCGTATTTCTTGTTTCTACCGTCTTATCATCATTAAAATGAAGTAACGTAGTATCTGTAAAAGCAATATTTTTTTTACCGGCATTGGTACGTTTTACTTCCTGCCACCTACCTATAAATTGTGATACCGAGTAAATGGAAGATTTAGCATCTTCGGTACCTGTCGTTCTTCTATGGCCCCTGGCCACCAATTCACCCTGTTGAGCAAACGATGCGTTGGCAAAATAAAAAAAGACAACAATGGATAAAAGATAACGTGGATTCATATTTGGCGGCATTTTAATAATCGTACTGCAAAAATAGGGCATTAAATAAGGTTTATGGCCACTATTCGGTTTAAAAAATGTTTGTATATATTTTCGAGATAAGAAATAATTTGATCCGGGCTGTTATTCCAGGCAGACAATTTCGCCTTTATAGCCACATAATTGTTACCTTTATATACAAGATTTAATGAATTAAATACATAGTATGATAAAGACAGGAAGCACTATTATAAGCATTTACACAGAAATGACGCCCAACCCGGAAACCATGAAGTTTGTGGCGAACAAATTGTTATACCCTGGAAAAAGCATTGATTTTCCAGATGAAGCAAGCGCAAAACCCTCTTTGCTGGCGCAGGAATTATTTACATTTCCTTTTATAAAATCAGTTTTTATAGCAAGCAATTTTATTACGCTTACTAAAACCGGTGAAACGGGAGATTGGGATGACATTATCCCAACCATCAAACAATTTTTAAAAGAATACCTCGAAGAAGGTAAACCTGTGGTGAACGAAGATGAGGTTGCTACCATGAAATCGGAAAGCAGCAATGAAGTAAGCGCTGATGATGACGATGTGGTAAAACGCATTAAAGAATTATTGGAGAGTTATGTAAAACCTGCCGTTGAAATGGATGGCGGTGCTATCCAATTCAAAAGCTATGAAGATGGTAAAGTAAACCTGATGCTACAGGGAAGCTGTAGCGGTTGCCCATCATCAATGATCACTTTAAAAGCGGGTATTGAAGGGATGATGAAAAGAATGATCCCCGAAGTGAAAGAAGTGGTTGCAGAAGCAGAATAAAAAAATCTCCCCAAAGGGAGATCAAACACAAATATATTTTAAGAGGCGTCTATTCCAGGATGCCTCTTTTATTTTCTCTGTCTTCCCTGTGCCACCATGCCCAAAGGATCAAAAATGGTTGCGTTACAAATAACCTGGTCCACATTTTCCAATTACCCGGCGCTATTTCGATCATGTAGATATGTGTAGGAATATATATGATCAGCATTACGATAATACCCGTTGCCGCAAATTTTCTGGTCGCGGGAAATATCAATAATAGCGCAAACAACACTTCTATGGCGCCGGCTATATAATTGATAGCGCTATGATAAGGAATATAAGGCGGCATCATTACATAATAAGAGTCCGGATTTATAAAGTGATTAACACCGCTAACAATATATAATACTATCATTAGGCCCAGACTAAGCATCTTCCTTTTCATATTCCTTTATTTTTTTGCTAATATAGTTCATTGTTAATATCTGTAAAACAATATCGGTATAATGTTATAAATTGACAGCTGTTAATGTGTTCAACGGAAAAGATTAAAACGAATGTTACCAAAAAAAATTGTGGTCATAGGGCCTGAAAGTACAGGCAAAAGCACTTTATGTGAGCAACTGGCTGATCATTATAAAACCGATTGGGTGAAAGAATATGCGCGAGAATATTTATTGACAAATGGAACAGACTATACTTTTGATGATCTGTTAGTTATTGCTAAAGGACAGCTGCAGCTTGAAGATAAATGTTCAATGTTCAATGCTCAACTATCAACCCTCAACTATCAACCTTCAACTATCTTCATCGATACCGACATGTACGTTATGAAGGTTTGGTGTGAATTTGTTTTTGAAAAATGTCACAATTTTATTTTGAATCAAATCGTAGAAAGAAAATATGACCTCTATTTATTTTGTAATGTTGATCTTCCCTGGGTAAAAGATGAGTTACGTGAATATCCTGATCTTGCATCAAGAGAAAAATTATACCATATTTATAAAGATGCGATGGTAAATCAAAATGTCCCTTGGATAGACATTAGCGGTACTTATGACGAGCGATTACAAAAAGCAATTACTGCCATTGATAAAATAATATAAAAGAGCCCGGCAATTACCGGGCTCTTTTACTTTTTGGTTTTGCCTTTTAACTTTTTACTTATTATTTATACTCAATAAACATTTGCTCTTTAGGCTTACGTACTTTTTTTGCATTCACCATATAATCATTGGCTGCATCGCGATAACCTAATGGCAATAAAGCAACACTTCTTAATCCTTTTGCTTTTAATTCTAATAACTCATCTAAAGCTGCTGCATTAAATCCTTCCATCGGTGTTGCATCAACTTGTTGTTCTGCTGCTGCGATCAATGCTGTGCCTAATGCAATGTATGGCTGGCGCGATAACCACTCGTATACTGCATCATGCGGGCGACTGATAGCACCGGTTAAATTTGCTTTGAACGCATCTAAAGATTCAACAGGCATTTCTCTTTCACTTGCTATTAAATGCATGTACTCTGTTAAATGATCCGGTGTAACTTTTTCCCAGGTAGCAAATACTAATAAGTGCGAGCAGTCATTAATTTGTGGTTGGTTATTAGCTACGGGTATTATCTTTTTTCTTAATTCTTCGTTTTCGATAACCAATACATTAAAAGCCTGCAAGCCTGCAGACGTTGCCGTTAGGCGAATAGCTTCTAAAATCTTATCGACTTTTTCCTGTGGTACTTTTTGTCCGTTGTACTTTTTAGTGGCGTAGCGCCAGTTCAGTAATTCTATTAAGTTCATTGTAGGTGGTTTTTATTATTTGAATACACAAACTTAAACATATATGCTATACAAATGATAGTACTATACTTTAAGATACCGCTATCATTTGGTATAGTGAGCCATAGTAGCGGGTATAAAAAAACCGGAGCAAAGCTCCGGTTCATATTTTAACAAAAATTATTATCTATTGTAGCTGCGTTGAGAAGAACCCTGGCCACTTCTAGGATTATGGCCCCTGTCAGATCCGCCGCCGAAGCTTCTCTTTTTGAAAGCCGGTTTTCCACCACCACCGCCACGCACCATTGGTGGCGCTGTCATAATTTGCATCGGGTAAGGATGCGCATCAAAAACGGGGATTGGTTTACCGATCACTTTTTGAATATCGCGCAGCATTTCTTTTTCTTCTGCTTCGCAGAAAGACATGGCTTCACCACTTAAACCCGCACGGCCGGTACGGCCAATACGGTGAACATAGGTTTCTGGAACATCAGGCAATTCGTAATTGATCACATAACGTAATTCGTCGATATCAATTCCTCTTGCCGCAATATCAGTCGCTACTAAAACTTTGATAGTGCCATTTTTAAAATTGCTCAATGCGTTCTGACGTGCATTTTGAGATTTGTTGCCATGTATCGCAGCAGCCTGAATACCATGTTTGTTCAGCATGATCACTACTTTATCAGCGCCATGTTTTGTTCTGGTGAACACCAACACGGTCTGCATTTTCTTTTGCTCGATCAGGTAAAACAATAAGGAAGCTTTATTTGCTTTATCAACATAGAACAAGGTCTGGTCGATCATATCCACCGTAGAAGACGGAGGGGTAACTTCTACTTTAGAAGGATTGGTCAGCAATACATTGGCCAATGTCTGAATTTCAGGAGGCATAGTGGCAGAGAAAAAAAGCGTTTGTCTTTTTTGAGGCAATTTGGTGATCACTCTTTTTACATCATGGATAAAACCCATGTCAAGCATACGATCTGCTTCATCCAGTACAAATATTTTTATTTGCGCTAAACCTACAATTCCCTGACTAATTAAGTCAAGCAATCTACCCGGTGTAGCAATTAAAATATCAATACCTGCACGGATCGCATTTGCCTGGTGCATTTGAGAAACACCACCGAAGATCACGGTGTGTTTAAGGCCCGTGTATTTACCATACGCAGCAAAGCTTTCACCAATTTGAATGGCCAGCTCACGCGTAGGCGTTAATATTAAGGCGTGTATTTTTTTGGGTCCTGCTTGTTTTTGTTCTGTCAGGATCTGTAGTACGGGTATAGCAAATGCTGCTGTTTTACCGGTACCGGTTTGAGCACAACCCAATAGATCTTTGTGCTGCAATACTATAGGAATAGATTGTTGCTGTATGGGTGTGGGTGTTGTGTATCCTTCTTCCTTTACGGCTTTGAGGATTGGATCGATCAGATCTAATTCATTAAATGTCATTATAAATAGTTTATGACTGTTGGCTGGAGAGACGTTGCATTTTCTAAATCAGCGTGGAAAAATTATTAAGTACCACAACGGCTTACAACCTGCCGTAAATTATATCCTGAAAGGACAATATCAAGAGTGGATGGCAAAGGTAAGCTTTTATTTTTTAATGGGGGTTTGGGAAGGGTTCGTGGTGATTTTGGTTATTAAAAGTCTGGAGTTCTAAATAATCGGTCTATTTAAATAACTTTATAAAACTAATGAATCCTTAAATAGATAAAATTAATCTTAGTAAATAAACCCGGCATGCAAAACAATCAAAAGTTTATACTGTTTTTTATTCTTGTATGTACCTTACTATCTTGCAAAAACAATAGCAACCCGAAAGATCTTGCCCTAATCGATAGTTTAAATAAAGTATTGCTGCGATCAAACTGTAGCCTTGATGAAGACACTCGACATATATTTATTGCCTTTCAAAATAAAAGGGAGGATCATATTTATGATACTATTATTGCAACCTGGCAACCGAATGCGCTTTTAATAAAAAAATTATCAGATTCTATTTCTACATATATTGATTCCTTAAAACTTGTGTTACAAATTGCCGAAATGAAAAACGGTTCCTTATCTTTTAATGAAACAAATAGATCTACCCCAATAAAAGTGTTTATTACAAATGGCAATGGAAATTCATTGTACAAAAAACTGAGACAATATAATTATGCCATAGTAAATATTGCCCCTCAATTAAAAGATGAGTTTGTCGATTTAAGTATTCCCCTTGATACAACAGGAACAGAAGAGCAAAACAAAACAAAATTTACAGAAACTTATTTTTCAGGCACCTCAATGGCTGGTGCATTGGCCCAGTTAACCAACTTTCAAAACCAGGTGAAAATTACAGAAAAAAGAGGTGCTGATTTTTGTTTAAGAGAAACGGCAGGCGGGTGTAATCTTGCTGTTGAAAAAACATCATTTTTAGTAAATGCCAATACTTCATGTGTAAAAGCAGGCGAAAAAATAAAAATAACAGCTGGTCTGTTCGAATTTTCTGTAGAACAATCTCCTATAATTACTATTAATGGAAAAAACGTTCCTCTAGTTGACGGAATTGCCTCTTATACAATAACCACAAATAAACCCGGTAAATATACCGTGCCTATTACTGCTCAATATGTAGATGGACATGGCGTAATAACTAAAGAGCCGCTTTCTGTACAATATGAAGTTGAGAAATAATTAAGCCGGCTTTATGAAATTCTTTTTGCTATTGTTGGCAGTGGCGAGAAAATGTTAAAACAGCTACAGCAAATATTGTGAAGAGATATTTTACAATCAACATAATTAGTACCTTCATTTTCTAATTGTAAGCTAAAATGAAAAGCAGCAGCATCACCGCAACAACATTGATACTATTTAGCTGTATCAGTTTCTCCGCCATTGCGCAAACAGATTTCACCAATAAAGCCGAAGCAACCAACCAAATAGTAGATTCTGTGAAAGAAGGTAAATGGATCGAGTATTTTAATGCCACATTAAAAGAAACAACAAAAGACAGCGCCACCTATTATCGCTTAGTGATATACAACAAAGGCAGAGAAAACGGGATAGCCAGAAGATACATGATCGCAGAAGATGTATTGCTGGCAGAAACACCTTATGTAAATGGTAAAAGGGAAGGTATTGCCAAGGGCTACTTTCCAAATGGTATATTAAAAGTGGTGACGACTTTTCACAACGATCAAATAGAAGGCGTACAAAAACAATATTATCAAAACGGAAAAACAGATTGGATCATTCCGTATTATAGCAGCAAGATCCATGGCATTGCGAAAGAATACTATCCTACAGATACTTTAAAAGCAGAGATACCGTACAGTTATGGCGCCAAGTATGGTGTATCAAAAGAATATTACGATGACGGTGAGTTAAAAACTGAGACCCCTTATGTGAATGGCGCTAAATCGGGAGTAGAAAAAATGTATTATAAATTTTCACCCGAAACCCCGAATAAACGGAACCCCGATAATATAGAATGGCAGACACCTTATACCAACGGTAAAATAAACGGCACCCAATTACATTACAGCACCGACGGCAGTAAAACCGAATTTGAGTTTCTCAACGGCAAAAAAATATAAATAATTATGAAACGTTCTACTTTTTTACTGATCACCGCTTTGCTATCTTTCGCGTTTGGAGCAATGATGTTTTTTCTTCCTGCAGCAGCGGCTAACTTTTTGGGTATTGCCACTTCTCCGGCAACAACATCCGTATTACGAGGCATGGGAGGATTAATTATTGGTACAGGCACCATGAATTTTTTGATCTACAATAATAATAACCCGGCTACCATTATGATGGTGCTGTTAACAAATATTATTACACATATCCTAGGGATATCTGCGGATGTTTTAGGAATAATGAGTGGTGCATTACTGCCAATTAAAATGGCGCCTGTAGAGATCGTGCATCTTTTTATTGGTATCGGATCGTGGATCTGTTTGTTACGATTTAAACCTGAGCCTAAATAAATCATTCGAAAAGCGGCATTCAGCAAATTTTTTGTAGAAACTTTTTGTACATGTCTGCCCAGTCTTTAAATAATTTATTACCTCCTATCATATGGTTGTGCCAAATGGTAATGAATGTTCCGTTTACTTTTTTGCAAATAGTATAATACTGCATTAGCTCATCAAAGGCTTCTGACGCCGTTAATTTCTGCTCGTAATAAGAATTGGCTTCCATGTAACAAAAAGGGTGGATCCTTAGATCTGTTTGCATTTCTTTTTGCAGGTCATACCAATAAAAAGAATTGGCCACCGATGCCCTGAAACCATTGATGCTTCCATAACCCATCGAATAATCATCTTGTATCCCTGCGTTGATCAGTTGCCTGTATCCGCCAGGTAAAGTAAACCGAATATAATGTTGCCTGGAGCTGGTAATCGTTTTTTTACCGATGGTTTCTAGATACTCCTTTTCTTTTTTTAATAAGGAAACATCGTCTCCGCTTTGCCAGGAGGGATGAATGCCAATACTATATTTTTTACTATGCGCTTGTATTAAGTGTTGTATCGCTTTTTTGTGTGGGAGAATATTTTTATCATACATAGCATTTTTCTCCGCTACTAAAAAAAAGTAGATGGGATGTAATTCATATTGCCGGTGTAGCGCATCCAATTTATCATACGTATCAAATGGATCTTTTTTATTTGCCAGTAACGTATTTATTCTTTCACCTAAACCATCTATGTCAAATGAAAACAATGATCGTATAGCTCCTGCAAAATTTCTGAAAAATCCTTTGTGTTTATATGCGTAGGCAATATCAATATCATAGGTAGGTACAAACTTAAATCCGGAATACTGGCTATTGACTATTGAATATTTTTTTTGCAGCAACTTCCTGAGATCATCTGCCCAAATATTGATAAGTGGAAGTGATAAAAATTGCTCTTTAAATGCAAGCGAATTTTCATGTGCATACCTGCCATACATATCTTTTGTATGAGGTAAATATTCTTCATAACGAGTGGCCAAATAAAAAGAAGCAGCAAAAATATCAAATAGAAATCCGATAGGTTTTGAATCAAATTCTGCTGTTCTAAAAAACGCTTTATATCCATTTACCTCAAAACAATCAATTGTTTGTTTTTGTATTGTCGATTCAAATAACAGGTCATGATTGATTATTTGAATTTCATTGTCGGTGATTATTTGTTTGCTATAATTTACTCTAGCTCCATTGTGTCGTCGAAAAATCTCTTTATCATCTGTAATAGAAAAACCAATACCCATCATTTCCTTAAAAATAAGAGAACAGCTGTATTGTAACCGTGAAGAAATGGTATCAGAATAAATTAAAACCATACAAATAAAATAGCCGGCTTATCCGACTATTTAAAAATAATTATAAATACTGGTAAGATCATTTATTAAATAGATCACGCCATTGTTGGTTAAATGTTTTGGGACTAAAAACCAGATCACTTCTATTCGTCTTCCAGTCTTTAAATAAACTATTTACCAGTTTAGTTTTCAGGTTGCCGCTACCTGTGTTCATCAGGCTTCTTTTTAAACTGGCCGCCTTCCATATTTTCCAGGCTGTTCTTTCATTAAAAGTAGTCAGGCCTTCTTCTACCGATTCATGGCGGTTTTCCAATAACAATTCGTGCAAATTAATTTTCACCGCGCAAACTTCCGTGCAATTACCGCAAAGCGAAGACGCATAACTAAGGTGCTTAAATTCTTCCAGGCCTTGCAAATGTGGTGTGATCACACTGCCTATTGGTCCGCTGTAAGTCGCTTCATAAGCATGCCCGCCAATATTTTTATAAACCGGACAAGCATTTAAACAGGCGCCGCAACGAATGCAGTATAAGCTTTCTCTTTGTTTAGGATTTTGCAAAATATTAGTGCGGCCATTGTCTAATAATATCACATACATTTCATCCGGGCCATCCGATTCATTGGATTGTCTTGGACCCGTTACAATACTATTATACACAGTAACCTTTTGTCCCGTCCCAAATGTAGAAAGCAATGGCCAAAACAATGCAAGGTCCGTAACAGATGGTATCATCTTTTCAATACCAACAATTACGATATGTGTTTTAGGAAACGAACAACTTAATCTGGCATTACCTTCATTTTCTGTTACAGCTATGCCGCCGATATCGCTGATAATAAAATTGGCGCCTGTAACACCAATTTCTGCCTGCACATATTTTTCACGAAGAATATTTCTTGCCACCAGTGTTAACTCCTGCGGAGTCAATTTAGATGGTGTTCCTAATTTTTCTGCAAATAGTTTAGCCACATCTTCTTTGCTTTTGTGCATAGCCGGTGTAACGATATGATAAGGAGCTTCACCATCTAACTGTTGAATGTATTCGCCAAGGTCTGTTTCTATACTGTCGATACCGTTTTTTTCTAAAGCTTTATTCAGGTGTATTTCTTCCGTCACCATGCTTTTACTCTTCACCAGTGTTTTGCAGTTTTTTTGTCGGCAGATGGCCAGAATTTCTTCAATCGCCTGTTCACCTGTTTCTGCCCAAATTACCTTTCCGCCCCGAGCGGAAAATTTATGCTCAAATTCCAGCAGGCGCTTATCTAATGTTTCGATCGCTTTCCATTTAGCATTTTTCGCTTTTTCTCTTACCAGGTTAACATCAATAAATTGCTGTTTTCCCTGTGGCACCGCAGCATTGTACCTGCCTATATTAAAATTGATCTTGCGGCGATGCTCAAGATCTGCAGATTTAATAGTGCTTTTGGCTATAAATGATTTTGCTGTATCGGTCATAAGATAAATTCCTCTTTCTTTAGAACTCGCCGTAAGAGCGAGTTACAAATATAATTTAAAAATAAGTTAATTCTGTTTGTTAAAATGTTTAACAGCAAAAGATTAAACTATGCGATCCAAGCGATGTCAAATTATTGAACAAGAATTTGTCCACATTGACGATAACGATGGAAGTATATGAAACTAATAAAATAATTTTGTCATCCGCCGGTTTTTTCAAGCCCGTGCGCAATTACGCAGCATATGAAGAATAATAGATTTGCTTATTTATTTGTTTTTATCATCAGTTTTTTATTGCTGTCATTCGTCTCTACAAATGACAGAAGAAAAGTTTCTATAAAAAAAATAGTCCCTATAGATACTACTGGAAATCCTTACCTGATCATTATTTATAAAGCTAGTTATGAATTACAGGTGTTCGACAGTGCCGGGTGGCTAGCGACATACCCCGTAGTTTTTGGAAGTAAGGATCTTACTGATAAAAAAATGAAAGGTGACAGATTGACTCCTGATGGAAATTTTAAAGTGATCCTAAAAAAGATCAATCCGAAATGGGGACCAGAATTACTACTGGATTACCCCAATGGCATGAGCTATGAAAAATTCAAAGAAAGAAAACAAGAAGGATTGATTCCAAAAAATGCACAGATAGGAGATGGTATCGCCATTCATGCAACAAGGCCCGATGAAGAATGGACGATCGATAATTATTATAACTGGACCGATGGTTGTATCTCATTAAAGTATACGGAAATGAAAGACCTGTTTAGCTATATTCCTGTAGGTACGCCGGTTACGATTGAGCAGTAACCACTGCCCTCGTTTATTTAAAGAAGTATTTTATAGCGGCTTAAGTAGCCGCTATTCTTTTATGTATAGTAAACTTCCATCGCCGTAGCTTAGAAAACGGAAATCGTTTTCCATTGCGTATTGGTATACTATCTTCCAGTTATCGCCGATGGCGGCGGCAACTAATAATAACAAAGTGGATTGCGGCTGGTGAAAATTAGTGATAAGCGCTTTTATTATTTTGAATGTGTAGCCCGGAGCTATTAGGATTTGGGTTTTTGTTACCAGTTTTTCATGGTCATTTTTTTTCATCCACTGTATCAAAGCAGTGAGGGCTTCAACAGCTGAATACCTTGTAGCTGCCAGTTTATCTTCATATACTTCCCATTGTTCAATTATTAATCTGTCGTAATCAATATCAGGGTTGATCATTGTTTTAACGCCTAACCAATATAAACTTTCAATTGTTCTTAATGATGTTGTGCCAGTCGCAACAATTGTATTGTCAAGATTGGCAAGTATATTATCGATCGTTGAAATATTTACATCGATCCATTCAGCATGCATTTCATGGCCTTCCATGATCGTAGCTTTTACCGGCTTAAATGTACCTGCGCCAACATGCAGCGTTACATAATCTTTGCTGATATTTTTTTTAGCAAGCGAAGAAAAGATATCATCAGTGAAATGTAATCCAGCTGTAGGTGCTGCTACAGACCCATCATGTGTGGCATAAATAGTTTGGTATCTTTCTTTATCTGTTGTTTCCGCTTTTCTTTTTATATAAGGCGGCAAAGGGATTTCACCAACGAATTGCAGTATTTCTGAAAAACTATATCGGGTTGGGTACCATGAAAATTTTATAATGTATGCATCGGATAACTTTTCTATCAATTCGGCTTTAATTATTAATTGTTCTTTATTAATTACTACTTCTTTTTCCAAAAGCCCGTCTTTCCATTTACTAACGCCACCTATCATACATTTCCATTGTACACTTTCTGTTTTACTCATAACAATAGTGTATTCATTGATGGCCTCATAAGGTTCTAAACAAAAAATTTCAATACCGCCGCCTGTTGATTTTTGAAATAATATTCTTGCCTGTATCACTTTAGTGTTATTGAAAATAAGCAAGCTGTTTGCAGGAAGATAGTCTGCTATATGTTTGTAAGTGCTTTCCTGTATTTTGTCATTTTTATAAATGAGCAATTTCGACGCATCTCTCTGTTCTAAAGGAAAAGCTGCGATCTTTTCATCAGGCAAAGAGTAAGTGAAATCTGCAATGGAATATTTTTTCGGATGCATTCGTGCCATTATAATTTTCCTTTTTTTATTTCTTCCACTACGGCAGGGTCGAGTAATGTAGAAGTATCCCCCAGATTAGTTGTTTCTCCTTCTGCTATTTTTCTTAATATCCTGCGCATAATTTTTCCGCTGCGCGTTTTTGGCAATCCTTTTACAAACTGTATTTTATCAGGCTTGGCAATAGCGCCAATTATTTTTACAACAGTTTGAATGATATCTTTTCTTATCGCATCTTCATCGTTATGCAATGCATTGCAGATCACATACGCATAAATACCTTGTCCTTTAATATCATGCGGATAGCCTACTACTGCACTTTCAATTACAACATCGTGCATATTAATGGCATTTTCAATTTCTGCAGTGCCCATCCGATGGCCGCTTACATTTAATACATCGTCAACACGGCCCGTGATCCTGTAATTACCTTGTGCATCTCTTAAGCAACCATCTCCTGTAAAATATAAGTTATCATAGGTGGCAAAATAATTTAGTCTGCAACGTTCATGATCTCCGTAAGTGGTGCGCAATATTCCGGGCCACGGAAATTTGATACATAAATTTCCGCTTACATCATTCCCGGTGACTTCTTTTCCATTTTCATCAACTAAAATTGGCTGCACTCCGGGTAAAGGCAAAGTAGCAAAAGATGGTTTTGAAGGAGTAACACCTGCCAGGTTGGAGATCATTATTCCGCCTGTTTCTGTCTGCCACCAGGTATCTACGATCGGGCAATTATTTTTTCCAACATGATCATCGTACCAGTGCCAGGCTTCTTCATTGATAGCTTCTCCGACAGTACCCAGTACTTTTAGCGTATTTAATTTTTTACTTGCTAATGGCGCTGTACCAAAAGCCATCAAACTTCTGATCGCCGTAGGCGCCGTATATAAAATATTCACTTTGTGCTTGTCAACAATATCCCAAAATCTTCCGGCATCCGGCCATGTAGGAATTCCTTCAAATAGTAATGTGGTGGCTCCTGCGCTAAGCGGACCGTAAATAATATAACTGTGCCCGGTTATCCAACCAATATCCGCTGTACAAAAATGTATTTGTGTGGGTAAGTATTGAAAAACATTTACAAATGTATAATTCGCCCATATCATATAACCAGCGCAGGTATGTACAACACCTTTTGGTTTACCTGTTGAACCGGATGTGTATAAAATGAAGAGCATATCTTCTGCATCCATTATTTCAGCCTTGCATTCGGGATATCCTTGTGCTGCCACTTTTTTTATTTCTTCATCCCACCAAACATCACGGCCATTGATCATACTAACGGTTACGTTCGTACGCTTTAATACAATTACTTTTTTTACGGATGATGATTGGGTCAACGCTTCATCAATCACAGATTTTAACTGGATCTCTTTATTGCCGCGATAACCACCATCTGCGGTAATAACCAGACTGCATTGTGCATCCTGAATTCTATCCGCAATACTTTGTGCAGAAAAGCCGCCAAAAACAACGGAATGTATAGCGCCAATTCTCGCACAAGCCAATACAGCAATAGCTAATTCCGGCACCATGGGCATATAGATGCAAATAATATCACCACGTTTAACGCCATTGTTTTTTAATACATTGGCAAATTGTGATACCTGAAAGTGTAAATCTTTATAAGTAATAATACGGGAAGGTTCTGTTGGATCATTGGCCTCCCAAATGATGGCAGGCGTATCGGGTTGAGTTGCCAGCCATCTGTCTAAACAATTCTCTGTAATGTTTAATTTAGCCCCTTCAAACCATTTGATGGATGGATCTTTAAAATTCCATTCCAAAACTTTATCCCATTTTTTTTGCCAGTGAAAATTTTCAGCAATTTTTTCCCAAAAAGCCTCAGGGTTCTCAACGCTGTTTTTATACGCAGTTTGATACTGCTCCAGTGTTTTGATTTGATATGGATATGACATGGCTAACAATCTCTTTTAATAAATGTAGTTAAATTTTTAAAATAAAAAGTTGTAATAAAATATTGATTGGCTTTGTTTAATAAGTCCTTTGTAATTTGCCCCATCATAAAATACTAATACTATAGAATGCTGATAGAAACAGATGTATGTGTAATGGGTGCCGGGCCTGGTGGTTGTGCCACGGCAATACAATTAGCCAAACTGGGAATAAAAAATGTGTTGGTAGATAAAGCAATTTTTCCAAGAGATAAAATATGTGGCGATGCGTTGAGTGGCAAGGTAATGGGTGTATTTAATAAGATCGATCCCACTATTGCTGAAGAATTTTCAAAACAAGATACGCAAATCGGATCCTGGGGCGTAAAATTTGTGGCGCCGAACGGGCAAGCATTAAGAGTACCATTCAGACAAAATTTCGATAAAGAACAAAGTCCGCCGGGTTTTATAGCCAAACGTTTTGATTTTGATAATTTTTTGATCAACCAGACAAAGCGATTCCCTGAAATTCAATTATTGCAAAACACCGATATCATTGAGCATACCAAAACAACAAACGGTTGGGTATTAAAAGATAAAAACGATATAATAATCCATGCAAAAATATTGATCGCATCCAATGGCGCTCATTCACATTTTGCCAAAGAATTTGGCGGCATTGAAATGGAACCGGCTCATTATTGTGCCGGCATCCGCGGATATTACACCGGCGTTACCCATCTTGATCCCGATAATTTTATTGAATTACATTTTGTAAAAGATTTTTTGCCCGGATACTTTTGGATATTTCCATTGGCCAACGGATTGGCAAATGTGGGCGTTGGTGTAGCCAGCGATACGATCAGCAACAAAAAGATACACCTAAAAAAACGGATGCTTGAAATAATACAGGAGCATCCTGAATTTAAAGAGCGGTTTAAAGATGCTCAATTAGTAGATACAATAAAAGGTTACGGACTACCGCTGGGCTCAAAAAAACGTATCATTTCCGGCGATAATTTTATGCTGGTAGGCGATGCTGCATCACTGATTGACCCTTTCACCGGTGAAGGAATCGGCAATGCAGTCATTAGCGGTATGTTGGCTGCAAAATATGCTGATCAATGTTTGACAGCGCAAAAATTTGATGCTGCTTTTATGCAGGGATACGATGCGTTAGTATATAAAAGATTATGGAGCGAGTTGAGTTTAAGCAGGCAAATGCAAAAATTAATTAACTACCCGTTTCTCTTTAATATGGTTGTTAACAAAGCCAATAAAAGCAAATTGCTGCGTGAAACAATTTCCAGCATGTTCGAAAATATCGACCTGAGAAACCGCCTACAAAATCCTATTTTCTATTTCAAATTATTATTTACCAACTCATAAAAAACACAACGCGTTTATATTAAATAATAATAAAATATTTTTTACGCATTTGTAAAAGATCAAACGTTCCTGCTATACAAACTGGTCATTACCAATATATCCGCGCCATACATTAAAATAATAAATAATAAATTAGTTTTTAATCAAAAACTGTCATTTTTTTAAAGAAATTGATAAAATATTTATTATTTAACATCTTTATCTAGAAAATTTTCAGTAATATTATTGTATTAAGTATAAAATATTCTTTTCAAGGAGAATTTTATAAATATTAAATAAGGTATTTATTTTTAAACAGACCTACTATGCAGACAAGCGAATTGTTGCAATCTTATTTGGTGGATAATAATACATGGGATGAAATGTATAAAGATTCATCGGTAAGAGAGCAGTACAAGAAAGTGGTAGACTTTTTACAGCATTTGTCTGTTGATGAGTTGAACAAAAAAGAAGAACTGGCCAAACGCTTGTTTATGAGCCAGGGAATTACGTTTACTGTGTATAACAGTGGCGAAGGAATTGAAAAGATATTTCCTTTTGATATTATTCCCCGTATCATCACCTCTGCCGAATGGAACTATATTGAAAAAGGTATAAAACAAAGATTAAAAGCACTTAATCTCTTCCTTAAAGATATTTATAGTACCCAGTTCATTATTAAAGACGGTATTGTCCCGGCTGATATGATCTATAGCTGTCCGCATTATTTAAGAGAAATGCACAATTTCCCTGTTCCGCATGATATATATGTACACATTTCGGGTATCGATCTGATCCGCAATAGCGATGGCTCTTTTTATATATTGGAAGATAACCTTCGTACACCGAGTGGCGTTAGTTATATGTTAGAGAACAGAGAAATAACCAAACGGTTATTCCCTGATCTGTTACCGAATAATAACGTACGCAGTGTAACGGAGTACCCTAGCTTGTTGTACAAGAATTTGGTTTCCATGTCACCAAGACAAACGAGTAATCCTACAATTGTATTATTAACACCAGGTATCTATAACTCTGCTTATTTTGAACATACCACTTTAGCAAGATTGATGGGTGTCGAATTGGTAGAAGGAAGTGACCTGGTAGTAGATAACCATCGTGTATACATGAAAACAACTTCCGGTTTACAACAGGTAGATGTTATTTATCGCAGGGTGGATGATGACTTTTTAGATCCGCTGGTATTCAATCCTACAAGCGCTTTGGGCGTGGCTGGATTAATGAGCGCATATCGTAAAGGAAATGTTGCGATCGTAAATGCACTGGGCAATGGTGTTGCAGATGATAAAGCCATTTATTCTTTTGTGCCTGCGATGATCCGATATTATCTGAATGAAGAGCCGGTATTAAAAAATGTACCTACTTATCAATTGGGTAAAGAAGAAGAAAGAGAACATGTATTCGCCAATATTGAACAAATGGTCATTAAAAAAACCAATGGAAGCGGCGGTTACGGTATGTTGATGGGAAGCGCCGCAAGCAAAGAAGAAATTATAGATTATAAAAAAGAAGTGCTGCAGGACCCAAGGCAATTCATCGGACAACCTATTATCAATCTTTCTTCTGCGCCTTGTTATATGAACGGAAAATTACAGCCGAGAAGAGTTGACCTTAGGCCATACGCTTTATGCGGGCCAGATGGTGTTGAGATCGTTCCTGGCGGATTAACACGCGTTGCATTGACTGAAGGGTCGATGGTGGTGAACTCATCGCAAGGTGGCGGCAGTAAGGATACCTGGGTATTGAGTCCGTTGGCGGTTGAACCTCCAACCCCCTAAAGGTGCTTTAGGGCAATGCTAAGTAGTACGATGTTGAATCAAAAAATAAATAATAATCTCTGCATCCATCTTTTGTTGGGCGCAATAAACAAACCACAATGCTAAGTAGAGTTGCCGATAGTTTATACTGGATGAGCCGTTATATGGAACGGGTGGATGGTATTTTACGAATGCTGAAAATTAATTACGCATCCTCGCAGGATGATATTCAGGAATTTTCATGGAAGCCTGTTTTAAAAATATTCACTTATTTGGAAGATGAAGAGATCGATGCGCTGGCTCCTTATACACGTGAAGTATTATTATTTATGGTTACCGGAAAAGACAATCCGAATTCTGTTTTAAATATTGTTACACTGGCAAGAGAAAATGGAAGAAGTGTGCAAGATCATATCACTAAAGAAATGTGGCAGTGCCTGAATGATTTTTATCATAGCATGCGCGATGACAGGTTGAATTTTTTATTAGAAAAAGATGATCCGATCACTGTATTGGATAACCTGATCAGGCAAGGGCTTTTGTATTTTGGGACAACCGACGTTACAATGGCACGCGGCGAAGGCAATTCATTTATCAGCATCGGTAAATTTTTGGAAAGAGCCATTCAGTCTACCGATATTTTAGACGTGAAATTTAGTAACCTCAATTATGAACTGGATAAAACGGCAGATACTACTTACTGGAAATATTTATTAATGTCTATTTCAGGATATGAATTGTATTTACGCACCTATCGTGATGGATTTGAAGCGAGAAATGTGGTGGAACAAATTGTGCTGAATGAACAATTTCCGAGATCGGTAGTGTACTCTATAAACCAGTTGCACCGGTATTTTGAGCGTTTAAAGAGTGACCGAAATAAAACTGATTTTGATCAGATAGATTTTATGATCGGTAAATTTAAAAGCAGGATAAAATTTTCCACTTCCAATTCGATCATACAAGAAGGTTTGCATCATTTTTTAACAGAAACAAAAACCGGTTTGTTCGAAATTGGTAAAAGTATCAGTCATAATTATTTCGCTATTTCATAATAGGTCATTTAAATAAAAGAAATTATGCCGCGTTTTATCATACACCATGTAACAAAGTATACATACGCAGAACCCGTTAGAGATAGCGCTAACCAGATCATGCTGTACCCCTTAAAGGATCAATACCAGGAGTTGGTGAGCCAGCAGCTGGTTATCACCGGTTATCCTAATATTGAAAAGTATGTTGATTATTATGGAAACGAAACGGGCACTTTCATGTATTTGGATGCACACAGCGAATTGCTGATCGATTCAAAAATTGAGGTCGTAACCAAACCTCACTTGTTACCTGTTATAGACGTGGCTATTGAAAAACAATGGGAGTATTTAGATCAGATAAAATACATTGTACCTTTCATCGATTTTTTAAAGCAGGAATCTTTTCACAGCATCAATGAAGTAAGTGAAATTATAGATCCGCAATACTGTAAAAGATTTTCTGTTTTTGAAGCAGCAGAAAAATTAAATGAATATGTGTTTCAAAATTTTCAATATATCAAAGGTGTAACCAATACGGAAACAACCGTAGATGAAATATGGAAATTAAAAGCCGGCGTTTGTCAGGATTTTGCACACTTTCTTTTATTAATGCTCCGCATGATCAACATCCCTGCCCGTTATGTGAGTGGTTATGTTTGTCCGTTAAACAAGGACCTGCGCGGAGAAGGCGCTACGCATGCATGGGTAGAAGCTTATATTCCTTTTTATGGTTGGTTAGGATTGGACCCAACCAATAATTGTGTTGTGAATGACCTGCATGTTCGTTTGGCCATTGGCAGAAGTTTTATGGATTGCTCACCGGTAAAGGGTACATATAAAGGAACTGCCAAGCAGGTATTAGAAGTGGGTGTTTCAGTTTCCTACGAAGATGGAATGGCGCCCATGAAATTGAACACTACTTTAAAGGCACAGCCCCAGGCGATAGTTACCAATGCAACGACCAATGCGAATAATTCTTACCGTCGCCATGTTGAAATGCAGCAACAACAGCAGCAGCAATAAAATAATGCGGCTCTATTCTTCAAAAATTGTTTGGGATAAGCTCTGGGTTTCATAGCCGCAATTACCACATTTGTAAACGTAATCTTCCGGTACTGTATAATTTGAAATGAGCTTCGTTAAAATGGCGGTCACAAAATTAGTTACACCCGGCTTTCCTATATAAGAAAAATCATGTGCTCCACATTTAGGACACGCCGTAGCTTCCATGTATTCTACGTCAAATTGCTTTAAAAGAATTCTTGCCTCTGTTTCATCCTTTTCTTTTACTGCCAATTTTATCCCTCCGATCGCATTTGTTAACAAGGGATCGATCGTTACCGTATTCTCATCTTTTAAATAACATTCCAGTCCGTATGCTTGCAACTTTGTCAGTGTTACATTGGCTGAAAAATAATCATTGAACGTTCGTATTGTAACCAGTTCCATTTTGTTTTATTTATCTGCCATAATCTTCATCATGAGCTTTGGCGTATTTCTCATGCTTGAGTATAAATGGAATATTTTTCTTCTCTATCACAGTAAGTTCACTTTTAACATCGCCACTTACAGGAACATACCAATCCTGCGATACAAAAAAACCCATCTCCGATGAATTTTTAAAACAATAGCCATGCCTGGCGTATATTTCATTGCGTATCACTTGAAGATCATCGCCGCTGTATTCATCAACATCGCTGTCTTTTAATGCTCTTTGAGATGCTTCGGGATACATACCTACAGTTTTTGAATACAAAAATGTTTTGCGTTGTAAAGAATAAGATATCCTTGCACTTTCGTCATCACCATACTTTTTCCAGTTTCCTGTTATGACATCGGATGAATTGGTATCAAAAGAAAAAGCATAAACACCATTATCATTGTCGTGCCCATCATCACTTGCAGTTATTTTATAAATACCATTCTCCAACGAATAAGCCCCCCGGAATGGTTTATAAATATCTGAGTCTTTATTTCTACAATATCCTCTAATGCTATCCGCCGTTATTGTTGTGATGTACATCATCATCGTATCAGCGCCCACATTGCCAATGTATTTGCCTATCAATTTATTGGTAGCGGTACCGGTTAGCGTATCACTGCTATCTGTTTTCCTGGAGGATTTACATGATATTATGAGCACTAACAAAGTAAATAGCAAAAAAGAAAGGCGTTTCATATATTTTTGTTTTATCTAAAGTAATAGTTTGAAACCAACATTCAAAAACATATCAGGCATTATATTGCTAACGGCATTGGCATTCTTTTGTTGGCTGATGTTGAAGATAGTGCTGGTGTATGCTCCCATGAAATTAGATGCGGGGTTTTTATTGCTGAAACAAGATTATATACATATTGATCTTTGGCGAGTTGCCTTTTTTACACATGTGTTTACCAGTATGCTGGTGTTGATAGCCGGTTTCTCGCAATTCTCTACAACATTGTTACAAAAAAAGCCAACATTGCATCGCACACTTGGGTACATCTATGTTATCAATATTTTATTCATCACAGGCCCGGCAGGATTGATCATGAGCTTTTATGCAAATGGAGGCATGATTGCCAGGATCGCGTTTATATCATTATCTGTGTTATGGATATTTTTTACAGCTATTGCCCTTTACAAAGCAATTCAAAAAGATTTTATAGCACATAAAAAATTTATGATCCGCAGTTATGCGCTAACGCTTTCGGCAATATCCCTTCGATCTTGGAAGGTATTGCTTGCCCATTTCACCGATATGAGGCCAATGGACAGGTATCGTGTAATAGCCTGGTTAGGCTGGGGATTAAATTTACTGATAGCTGAATTCATCATACTGCAACAAATAAAAAAAAGACAGGCTATCGCTTTAGCCAATAAAAAGATCTCCTCAAAAATTGAGGAGATCTAAATGTATATTCAGTTGGTTAGTACGTAATTAATTATTCAGCATCAACGGCATTACCAGCATCAACAACTCTTCATTCGGTTCTGTTTCAGTTGGCTTGATTATACCTGCTTTCGTGGAAGTACTAAGCTCCATCACGATGTCATCCGTTTCTGCGGCAGTCAGCATTTCAATTAAAAATTTAGCGTTGAATGCAATTTGCAGGTCTTCACCGTCATACTGACAAGACATACGTTCATTACCTTCAAAACTAAAATCAACATCCTGTGCAGCCAGCTGCAATTCACTTCCACTGATATTTAGTGCCACCTGGTTCGTGCTCTTATTACTAAAGATGCTTACACGACGCAAAGCGCTTTGGAAATCACCTTTGTTCACTGTCATTTTATATGGATTATCCAATGGTATCACTACTTTATAATCGGGGAAACGTGCATCTATCAAACGACAAACCAATTCTGTTCCGCCGTGCACTACAAATAAATGATTGCTGTTATAAGAGATCTTTAATTCATCATCATTATCAGGCAAAGCGCTTTTTAATAAATTCAAAGGTTTTTTAGGAACGATAAACGTATCTGTTTTAGGGCAGCTTACATCTGTTCTTCTATAACGAACCAATCTGTGTGCATCAGTTGCTACGCAGGTAATTCCTTTTTTATCCAATTCAAAAAATACGCCAGTCATAGCAGGGCGAAGGTCATCATTGCTCACAGCAAACAATGTTTTGTTGATCGCCGTTACCAATGCGGATGAACTCATTGAAAAAGCATTGGAATCATCAGCCACCGGCTCTTTAGGAAAGTTATCTGGATTTTCGCCCATCACTTTATACTTACCATTATCACTGGCAATTTCTACAGCAAAGGTTTTATCGATAGTAAAAGTTAGCGGCTGCTCTGCGATATTTTTTAATGAATCCAGCAAAATTTTTGCAGGAATACAAACCCTGCCACTTTCTTTGGCTTCAATATCCATATGCACTTTCATCACTGTTTCAAGGTCAGTAGCAACGACAGTCAGCTTGTTTTTTTCAATTTCAAATAGAAAATCTTCCAATATGGGTAAAACAGTATTGGTATTGATAACGCCACTAATTTGTTGCAGCTGTTTAAGTAAGGCAGAAGACGAAACAATAAACTTCATAATATGTATTTGTTAAAAATCAAAGATAAAATATTGCAGCTAATGAATAGGAGTTAATCCTATTATTTTGCCATGGCTTATCAACAACTATTTAACATCCTTGCCAATGGAGGGCTTTGTCGTTTTGTTTGTACCAAAGGAAACTCTATAATCTGCTATTTTTGTCCAAATCATGTACAAACAACAACTCACCAAAGTGCAGGCCCTTCCAAAAGCCAGACAATATTGTGCCTACCAGGAGCGCTGCCATAGTGAAGTAAAAGAAAAACTATACGGTTTCGGATTACATAAAAAGGATGTAGAGGAATTGATCGCTGATCTAATAGAAGAAAATTATTTAAATGAAGAGCGATTTGCCATGGTATTTGCAGGCGGCCGTTTCAGAATAAAAAACTGGGGCAGGGTGAAGATCAAGTATGAACTAAAACAAAAACAGGTAAGCGATTACTGCATAAAAAAGGCGTTGCAGGAAATTGGCACTGCCGATTATTTAAAAACACTCTATAAACTGGCCGATAAAAAACTAAAATTACTCAAGGGTGAAAAAAACATTTTCACCAAAAAGAAAAAGCTGCAGGATTATTTATTACAGAAGGGATTCGAACCGCAATTGATACAAACTGTTATAAAGGATATTATTTAACAGCCCGATCTTTCCAGACAATAACTCTCCATACAATTTCTGCGCTTAATAAAGTACCTACTGCAAAAAGTGCAGGCTTCAGCGATGTACCTGAAGTTGAAAATGCCGCAGCCAGGGCGATTGAATAAACGCATAAAGGAAGTACAGACATCAAACAAAGTCCGACGACATTTAATGGGATTTTAAACGGCCGGTGTTCATCCGGAGCTTTGATACGAAGTATGATCAGCGAAATAAATTCCAAAGATAGGGCCGCTCCATATAATGTGACATCTATAATTACCAGATCCGTAAACGACCACAATATCATTACACTTACAACTGCCGCACAAACAATAATAGAAACATAAGGTGTATTAAACCGGGGATGAAGCCTGCTTAATTTTGAAGATAATAGTTGGTCATCGGCCATTACTTTTGGCACGCGGGAGACAGAAAGAAGTACTGCCGAAAATAAACCGAGCGTGCTGGCCATGCCACCAATCGACAATAATAAGCCTAGCCAATGGCCTGCTAACAATTCTCCAAGAGCAGGAAATCCCTTATCTATCAAAACACCAAAATCAATTCCTGAATTTTGCGCAATGAGGGTAGTGATGAAATAAATAGCAAACACAATCGTGAACGCAATGGCTATTGAAATAAGGTAAGACCGTATCGGTTTATCAACCTCTTCTGCATAGGTTGTTGTATTATCCCATCCCATAAAATTCCACATCACGGTATATAATCCCATTCCGATCGATGTAAAACCAATGCCTTTCAATGAAAATGTTCCAAAAGAAAAACTACCTGTGTGCTGCGCAAAACCTATTGCAAAAAAAATAACAAAAGGTATCAGCACGACTGCCGTTAATACCATAGATATTTTTCCTACGGGCACAATTCCTATAATATTTAAGGCGGCGTTTATCCAGATGATCGATAAACAAATGGGTATTTTATACGCTACAATTCCGGGGAATAAAAAAGAAGCATACACAACAAATAATACCGGATAAATAGCAAGATCTACAAATGTGTATAGCCAGGTCCACCAACCTTCGTACAATGCCCATCGTTTACCCATCGCCCGTTTCACCCATTGATAGTAACCACCATTCACAGGCATCATACTATTTAATTCAAGCACAGTAAAAATAGTGGGCATATCCCACAATAGTGGAACAACGATCAATAATAATAAAGCCCCGCCTTTCCCTACATAAAACAGCAATGGCTCTAACCCATAAGGGCCGCCCGAAACCGTTAAAAAAATAATGGCTGCTAATTGCAAAGGTCGAAGCCTTTTAACCGCAGCAGGTATGGTGCGCATATGCGAAGAAAATAATTATTTAGTTAATACTAATATTTATTTGCAATTATTATTGGGCCAAAGCTTCGGGCTTCAGCCCAATTACATTGTTAGCAAATCAATGTGTAAATTTGTGTTATGTCCAGTCTTACTATAACAACGATACAAACCAATATCTATTGGGAAGATAAAACAGCAAACCTGCAAATGCTGAAAGAAAAGATCGATGCCATTGAAGAAAAAAAAGAGATCATCATATTACCGGAAATGTTTAGCACAGGTTTTAGCATGCAACCCCAATTACTGGCAGAAACAATGGATGGCGAAACGGTAACATGGATGAAACAAATTGCCGCTGACCATACAATTATTGTAACGGGAAGCGTAATCATAAAAGAAGGCGATAATTATTTTAATCGGCTGATATGGATGTTACCTAACGGCCAATTTGGCCATTATGATAAACGCCATCTTTTTGCTTTCGGTAAAGAAGATGAACAATACACCGCAGGAAATAAAAGATTGATCGCTTCTGTGAAAGGCTGGAAAATAAATTTGCAAATTTGTTATGACCTGAGGTTTCCCGTTTGGTCGCGACAACAACCAAAAGAATCAACATCCGAGTTTGATGTACTTGTTTATGTTGCTAACTGGCCCGAAAAAAGAAATCATGCATGGAAAACTTTGCTGTGTGCCAGAGCGATCGAAAATCAGTGTTATGTGGTAGGCGTTAACAGAGTGGGCGAAGATGGTAATGCTATTTACTACAGCGGCAATACGTTGGTCATTGATCCATTAGGAGAAGTATTATATCATATGAAAGACCTGGAAGATGTTTTTACTATAGACTTAGAAAAAGAAAAACTGGAAAAGGTAAGAACACATTTCCCTTTTTGGAAGGATGCAGACAAATTCAATTTATTATAATGATCATTTAGCAGCCGCCTGTCTGATCAATTCTTTTGTATATTCCATTTTTCTATCGATGCCTTTACGCACACTTTCAAGTGTGGGCATAACAATAATATCTGGTGCAACTCCACGGCCATCTTTAACTACATGATTGTATTGCACCATTCTGAATAAAGGAAGTCTTACACGTAACCTGGTATGTGGCAATGTTATTTCGGGGATCATAATACCATTGTTCCCATACCAGCCACCGCCGGTTTCTTCTCCTATTAACTTTACATTAGACTGGCCCTTCACTGCATTGCAAAATAAAGTAGATGCAGAAAAAGTAGCACCTCCTATCAGTACATATAAATTGCCGTTAAAATGATATTTTGCTTTCGGTTGATAAAAATGGCGTTTATAAAAACCATAATGATATTTGCCATCGGCATATCTTTTTGTCAGGAATAATAAACCAACATCATTTACCCAGCTATGTTTTATATATTTTCCATATGGCCTTAACGATTGTGAAGCGGCATAAGTACTGTCGCCTACTTTAAAAGGAGTATTGCGCAAATATTTAGTTAACAATATAAACATATCAACATCTCCTCCGCCATTGCTTCGCAGATCGAGTATCAGGTTATTGATCTTATTGTCCTTAATTTTTCTAAATGACCTTTTAAAAAACCGGCTAAGGTGTTTACCTCCGCCTTTAGTGAAAGTGTTTAATGTCAGGACAGCTGTGTTAATAGAACTATCAATACTCATTGACCTGAAGCTATTGATGTATTGCTTTTTAGCTTCCTTGTGTGATATTTTTAGCTGTTTTGCCTTCAGTGCACTGTCTTCCGGTGAAAGATTATATAGTGGGAGCAATGTCGTTTTTTCCGATCCTGCGCTGTCAATATAATCCACCTGGTAATTTTTATAGATGCCATATATATTGCGATGGAAATAAGGAAAGTTATTGCTTAGGCGGATGTAATTTACATTTTCTGCATAGCCATCTACTGGCAAATAAGCAAACATTTCCTGGATCATTTCTTTATTCGTAATCCCGTTAATGGAAGTGATCAGCATGCCTTTTTTAATAATAGAATCTTTGGCATTAAGATTACGTATCACAACCATTGTATCGTTCCATACTTTTAGGTAAAGCGGAAAAGAAGGAATGGTTCTTTTTATAATAAAACGATCCCAATGTTTGCTCATTATAAAACTGGTGTGCCCGCAATGGATCTTATTTGTAAGAGGAGCCAATATCTTCCAACCAAATTGTTGTTCCGTCATTGAGTCTTCAATATTTTGATAATAGGTATCAAAATAATAATCCATACTATCTTTCGATGTATACCAATAAAGTGAAGGGTGCTTTTTTTCGAGAATATTTCTCAGCAATGTATAATCTTGCTGCAATTGCTTTTTAGTATATCGCCTATCAGGATTATAGCTCTTCGAAATGATATTGCACGATGAAGTAAAAACAACAATGACAATAACAAATAGAAGAGTTCTGGCCATTATTAAAATTAAAAACTAATTGTTATATGCCAATGAAATATTATGCCAAATGATTCCAGCCTTGTGCAACCAATTTATGTTGGTTACCGCCGCGGGTTAAGATATACGCACCTTCAGCAGCTTCGGTCATATATCCAATAATACTGATCTGATCATTCTTTACAATTTTTTCATAATCACTTTGCGGAACGGTAAATAACAGCTCATAATCTTCGCCCCCGCTCAAAGCGCAAGCTGTAGGGTCCAATTCTAATTTATAGGCAAACTGCCTCGCGTCTTCGTAAATAGGAATTTTATCTTCGTACAATACACAACCAACTTCGCTTTGTTTGCAAATATGTAAAATTTCGCTGCTTAGGCCATCGCTGATATCCATCATTGCCGTAGGCAGAATATCTTTTTCAGCAAAAAAATCAATAATATCTTTTCTTGCTTCCGGTTTCAATAAACGGCCAACGATATAAGATTGATCTTCCAGATCTGGCTGCGCACCGGTTTCTGCAAATATTTTTTTCTCTCTTTCTAAAATTGTCAATCCTAAAAAAGCGCCACCCAAAAAACCACTGACACAAAGCAGGTCGCCTTTTTTTGCCGTACTTCTTTTTACAAATTTATCGGGAGCAACTTCACCAATAGCCGTTACAGAGATCACGAACCCTTTTTGAGAAGAGGTTGTATCACCACCGATCAGATCAACATTGTATTTTTCGCAAGCAGCATAGATACCTTCATAAAATTCATCCATTGCTTCCAAACTAAAGCGGTTGCTGAATGCTATGCTAATAGTTATCTGCGTAGGTGTTGCATTCATTGCATATATATCACTCAGGTTAACTATTACACTTTTATATCCCAAATGTTTTAAGGGAGTATACATTAGATCAAAATGAATTCCTTCGATCAACATATCTGTAGTAATAACTGTTTGTTTGCCAAAGTGATCGATCACCGCTGCATCATCTCCTACGCTCAAAATTGTAGAGGCATTTCTTGTCTCATTATTTTGGGTTAGATGATCAATCAAACCAAACTCTCCTAAAGAGGCTATTTCTGTTCTTTCACTCATGATTTTTGTATGTCTGATTTATGATTGCTGTGATATATGATTTAAATTAAAATGTAAGATTTGCAAATATCTGCAATCAGCAATTTTTACAATTGTATTCTGTTATTGATCACATCCAACATTTGTTGATGGATTTTTCCATTACTTGCTACGATGCGCGGTTGATAGGGAGAATAATAATTACCATCAAAATCAGTTACCATACCTCCGGCTTCTTCTACAATTAAAAATCCTGCTGCGCTATCCCAGGCGTTCAGGCTATGTTCGTAAAAAGCATCAAATCTTCCGGCCGCAACCCAACATAGGTCCAGTGCCGCACTCCCTAATCTTCTTACAGGAATCCCTTTTCTGATCAATCTTTCGAAAACCTGTAGCGGACCATTTTCCATGTCCAAGTAAGTATAAGGAAACCCTGTAACCAGGCAACTTGTAGCGACTTCTGTAGTATTGCTTACGGAAAGTTTTTTATCGTTTAACGAAGCACCCCATCCTTTTTCCGCAAAGAAAAATTCATTCATTAAAGGATTATATACTGCACCCAGTATTATTTTTCCGTTATGTTCCAATCCAATACTAATGCAACAAATGGGTATACCGTTGGCAAAATTTACAGTCCCGTCGATTGGATCAATGATCCATTTATATTCGCTATCCATTATTACTTCGCCTATCTCTTCACTTAAAATAAAATGGTTAGGATAAGCAGCCTTAATGGTTTCAATGATAACTTTTTCTGAAGCATAATCTGCTTCGGTAACTAAATTGTTGAAGCCCTCTTTATTAGAAATTTTAAAATCCCCATTAAAAAAACGTTGTAATTCTTTTGCTCCTGCCTCTGTCGCTTTTAGTAATGTAGATTTTAACATTTTGCAAAGATACAAAACCTCGCCTTTAGGCGTTACTTTCGTAACATAAACCTTCAGCAATTGCAATTATCAATTATCATAGTCAATTATAATGTCAAATATTTTTTAGAGCAGTGTCTCTATTCTGTGATAAAGGCATCTGGCACAATTGATGCCGAAGTTTTTGTTGTTGATAATAATTCGAACGATGGCAGCAAAGATTTTTTTTCTGACAAATTTTCTTCTGTAAAATTTATATGGAACACAGAAAATACAGGCTATGCTAAAGCAAATAACCAGGCGCTCCAATTATGCAGTGGGAAATATATCTTATTTCTAAATCCTGATACTATTTTACCTGAAGATTGTTTCAGCAAGTGCATCCGCTTTTTAGAGTCAGATGAAATGATCGGCGCGATTGGAATTAAAATGATCGATGGCACAGGAAATTTTTTAAAAGAAAGCAAACGTGGCTTTCCTTCACCAGTGGCATCTTTATATAAATTATGCGGACTGGCATGGCTTTTTCCTCATTCGAAAATATTTGCCGCATATTATTTGGGGCACCTGGATAAAAATAAAAATCATACAATAGATGTGGTAGCCGGAGCATTTATGATGGTTCCCAAAAAAGTATTAGCTACTGTAGGGTCTTTAGATGAAACTTTTTTCATGTATGGAGAAGATATTGACCTGAGCTACCGCATACAAAAAGGAGGATTTAAAAATACTTACTTTTCAGAAAGCACTATCATTCATTTCAAAGGCGAAAGCACCAATAAATCGAGCGTACTATACTTAAAGCTTTTTTATAACGCTATGCATTTGTTTGTAAAAAAACATTACGATTTTACCAGGTCGTCCGTATTGTATCTATTTATAAAACTGTTAATTGGCCTGCAGGCATTACTATCTGTAATTACAACAACTTTTTCTTTGTTTGTATATCTCTTCGCTACGCGGAAAAATATACACGAAAAAATGAAAAAGCTGATAGTAGCAAAGGAAGAAGAATATGACGAAGTGGTTTCCCTGTTAAAAAAAGCAGGTGTCAAATTAAGTATTACAGCAAGGGTTGAGCCTGGCAATTCAATCAAATCGACGAAATCAATTGGCACAGTAAATATGCTACCCTCGCTAATAAAAAAGTATTCAATAGAAGAGATCATTTTTTGCGAAAAAGATATGTCATTTAAAGAGATCATTAATTCCATAGAGCTCTATCAGAAAGAAAAGGTTACCTACATGTTTCATGCATCGGGCAGTAGCAGTATTGTTGGTAGTGACAATAAAAATACCCCGGGGATATTTATGGCTGCCAAATAAAATAGCCGCCCCAAAAGGAGCGGCCGTTCATTACTAACTAACCCACTTTAAAAACCATCTTTATTATGCAGCGGCCATTTCTGCTATCTTGGCCCTGATCTTTGTTTCTATTTCTTTAGCCATTTCCGGATTATCCAATAATAATTGTTTTACCGAATCCCGGCCCTGGCCTAATTTATTAGCGTCGTAACTAAACCAGCTTCCGCTTTTTTGTACGATGCCTAGTTCAACACCCATATCAATGATCTCACCTACTTTAGAAATACCTTCTCCGAATATGATATCAAATTCTGCCTGACGGAAAGGCGGCGCCACTTTATTTTTTACCACTTTTACTTTTACACGGTTACCGATCGCTTCGTCGCCATCTTTTATTTGTGCCATACGGCGAATATCTAAACGTACAGATGCATAGAATTTTAATGCGTTACCGCCGGTAGTTGTTTCAGGATTACCGAATACGATACCGATCTTTTCCCTTAACTGATTGATGAAAATACAACAGCAATTTGTTTTAGAGATAGTAGCTGTCAATTTACGCAATGCCTGACTCATCAATCTTGCATGCAAGCCCATTTTACTATCGCCCATTTCGCCTTCCAGTTCGCTTTTTGGAACCAGTGCAGCTACTGAATCTATTACTACTACATCTACAGCGCCCGATAATATTAGGCGATCCGCAATTTCCAAAGCCTGCTCGCCGTAATCAGGTTGAGAGATCAATAGGTTGTCAATATCAACACCTAATTTTTGTGCATAATTGCTATCAAAAGCATGTTCTGCATCTATAAAGGCACACATGCCGCCTTTCTTTTGGGCTTCTGCAATTACATGTGTTGCGATAGTTGTTTTACCACTACTTTCCGGACCATAAATTTCAATGACTCTTCCTCTTGGCAAACCACCGATGCCTAATGCAACATCCAATCCTAATGAACCTGTTGAAATTACTTCCTGTTCAATGTGTGGCTTATCGCCCATTATCATTACCGACCCTTTGCCATAATCTTTATCGATTTTGTCCATCGTTAATTTTAGGGCCTTCAATTTTTCTGCGTTACTCATTGTCTTGTTTTTTTAAGTGATGTATCTGGTTTTGCGTTATAAATGTAAACTTCTCGACAAAGATAATAGGTTTCTTTTATTCACACTAATTTATTTAGCATTTTTTAGTAAAATTCTTAGTTTATACTAATTTTTTTGTCTGAATTGGGATTTAAGGGTTGCTAGATTAATGGGATTCTCTATACTGGATAAGGCTTTCAATCCTGTTAATCCCTAAATCTGACAAATCCCAATTCAGACAAAAAATCTATTCGCTGAAGAAATTATTGCTGGTAAAATAGAGCAAAACATGGTCTCTAAGGAAGTTTTCCTGCTCAAAAAGGTTGAAAGCAGGCAGTGGTTTTGCTAATTTAAAATGTGGCCAGCCTTCATCATCGTGGCCTTCTAATATATAGTATCCGCTCTGTGCTAAAAGGGTGCAAACAGCTATATGCATCAGGTCCTGCTTTTGCTCTTTGGTATATTTTTGCTGACCAGTGCCAAGTTCTTGAACACCTATTAAGAATAATATGCCGTCCATTTCGGGTTTGATTCCGTAGGCTTCTTTTAATTTAATGCGCAGCTTTAACCACCGTATCTGTAGATCATCTTGTTGCATGGTGCAAAGGTACTTGATCGATTAATTATACATGCAAATTATATAAGCCGCCATTACTATTGCTATAAAAAGGTCAGAGATCATGGCAATCATTTCATTAATACCAGCTGGTTTTTTAATGATATGATTTATGCCTGCAATACCTAAATATAAACTGCCTGCAAACGCAGTTGGAATGCGCCATGAAGGAATAAATAAAGAAATAATTCCTAAACAGCCTGTACAAATATTGGCAAAGCCTAATTCTTTTACAATTACAAAAGCGTCTTTATCTGTTAGATGAAAAATACTTTGAGCGGTAAAAGCCGGATCAATAACCTGTTTAATACCTGCAGAAAAAAGACGAACACCGATCGCCCAAAATATAAACCACTTGCCGAGTAAACTGACAATTGCCTCCTGGTCATTTCTAAAATAATCTACGCCAAAAGAAAGTAGTGGAAGGAATAGCATAAATGCTACAACAGTAATTAAATATATTTTATTGGGTGTGCGAGATTTTTCCATTGTAGTTGATTGATGTTCTTCCGGGTGAACGGTAAAAAATAAGCTGCACTCATCAATTGAATCATAGGAATCAACTTCAATCAACGGTTCAGACAACCTAGCTATTCACCATCTGTTCTTCCAGGAATTTTTTCCATTCCTCAAACATCTTGCCTTTTAGTACGCGGGAGAATTTATGCTGGCCACCGATCTTGCCTTTTTTCTCCATGAAGTCCATAAAAATATGTTCGGGCAATACGGTTACGAAAATCTCTTTTAGTGCATGCTTTCTTTCTACTTCGTAGTCGTCGTTGATGTCTTTTACTTTTTGATCGAGGCGTAATTTTAATTCATTGCTATCGACCTGGTCGTTGGTAGCAATATACCAATGGTGCGCAAAGAAATTTCCGTGAGGGATGCCGGCTACTGTAAATTCAGGTATCGAAATATTTAATTCTTCGCTTACCATTTCAATGGCTTTGTTCATATTATCAACACTCAAATGCTCTCCTACTAAACTTAAGAAATGTTTGGTGCGGCCGGTGATAATGATCTCACTGTTTTCTCTGTCGATCAACCTTACGGTATCTCCAATAGCATAACGCCATGCACCCGCATTAGTACTTATCAATAAAGAGTAATCCTTATTTTCTTCGATCTCATGGATCATGTACGCTTCAGGAGCATCTACCATATTACCTTCGGTGTCGAAATTATTTTCATCGAAAGGAACAAATTCAAAGAAGATGTTATTGTTTAGCGCCAGGTGCATACCTACTGCATCCTGCCTGTTTTGATAGGCTAAAAATCCTTCACTCGCTAAATAAGTTTCTATATAAGTGATCGGCTTGCCTAATAATTTTTCAAACCCTTTTTTATACGGTTCCATAGCAACACCGCCGTGAACGTAGAAAGATAAGTTCGGCCACATTTCGTGGATATTGTTCAATTGGTAATGTTCAATTATTTTTTCCATGCACAATTGTAACCATGCAGGAACGCCTACGATAAATCCAATATCCCAGCTAGGTGCCATCTCTACAATTTCATCCAATCTTTTTGCCCAATCTTTTTCACGCGCAATTTTTTTGCCCGGTTTGTACAACCCTAGTCCCTGAAATAACAGGGGAATATTTTTTTGCTGAATACCGCTTAGGTCACCGGCATAATAGGTTGGGCCTTTTTGTAATTGCGTACTGCCGCCCAATATTAACCAGCCTTTTCCAATGGCACTTCTTGGCACATCTTCATATTTAGACAGGGTTAAAAATTGCCTGAAGCTGGTAACGGTATTACTACGGATCAACTCTTTTGTAACAGGGATATATTTACTGGCCGCTTCGCTGGTACCACTGCTTAATGCAAAATATTTTATTACGCCTGGCCAACAAACATCGGGAGTTCCTTCCAGTGTTTTGTGCCACCATTGTTCATATAGCTTACTGTAATCGTATGTAGGAACGTATTGTTTGAATTTTTTTCCGGGATGAGGATCTAGTAATATATCGTCAAACCTGTAGGCCTGTCCAAATTGGGTAAACCTGGCTTTACGCAATAATTTTTTCAGCACTTTTAATTGCTGCCGCTTAGGTGTACTAACCCTGCGGTTAAGTACCCTGGCTATGCTTGCAGGAAGTTTAATATCGAATAATGCCATGCTTTCGTTACAACAGTTATTAGGTGCAAATTAGTGTTTACATCTCTTTTTACGATAACATTTTATAAACAAATGTAGACTGCTATTATTATTGACGTAAAATACGAATAATTATTGTGTGTCATGACTAATCGCCTGGTATATGGCTTCCTGTATTTTTGTCCTTACATTCATTTTGATGAGCTTTTTATTATCCGCGCCCTGTGGTGTAACCCGGTTACTTAAAAATATATAGATAAGGTTATACTTAGGATCTACCCATACACAGGTGCCTGTAAATCCAGTATGGCCAAAGGCAAGCGGAGAAGCTGATTCACAAGGATAGGGTTCTGTTCTTGTTGCATTGTCTTTTTCTGGTTTGTCAAAACCATATCCTCTTCTACTATTGAGACTTTGATAACCCGTAAATAATGCGATGGTTTTTTTATCAAGAAATTTTATGCCATTGAACGTGCCGCCATTTAATAACATTTGCATGATCACTGCCAGGTCATACGCATCACTGAAAACACCTGCGTGGCCAGATACACCACCCAGCATAGCTGCACCCGGATCATGCACATCACCGCGGATCAACTGCATACGAAATTTATTTTCCAGTTCTGTCGGTACAATTTGATCGAGTGGCAAACGCTCTCTTGGTTTAAATCCGATCGTTGTTAATCCTAAAGGTTTGTAAAATGTTGTTTGCACATACTCATCCAATGATTTTCCCGTGATCTTTTCTACAATTTTCGCCAGGAAAATAAAATCATTATCACTGTAAACATATTTACCCGTTTCAGTTAATGGACTTTGTACAATTCTTTTGTAGATCGTATCTCTCCAATTATTATTTAAAAATAAATTTTCTGCTACGCGGATACTAAAAGAGTCGTTTTGCTTATGGCTATAATATTTTTCATCGGGAATGCCGGTGATCGTATCGATTGTTTCTTTATAAAAATCGATGTAAGGAACCAGTCCTGCTTCGTGCAACAAAACATTTTTGATCAACAACTTTTCTTTATCTGATCCTTTCACCCAAGGCAGATAATCACCCAATGTTTTATTAATATTGATCTTTCCTTCTTCATACAATTTCATCACCGCTAAAGTTGTAGCGCAAATTTTTGTAACAGAAGCAAGGTCATACACGGAAGCCGTTGTTACGGGTTCGTCATTATTATAATTAAAATGGCCAAACGCTTTTTGATATGCGATCTTGCCATCTTTAGCAACCAATACCACACAACCCGGAGTGGCGCCTGCTAGAATAGCGGCATTGGCAAGACTGTCGACCTTATTTAATTTGGTAATATCTAATCCTACAATATCCGGACTAACTGTTGGTAAGGAAAATGGTGTGGTGATGATGCCGGTTCCAAATTTTAGATCGTCGCAAACTGTTACCGGTAATTTTCCTGCATAAAACATTTTTCCTTCCAGCATGTCTATCGCAGTATTTTGAATGATGCTGTCATCTTCATAACAAGCAACCAGATTCGGCGCGTCGCACCAGTTCTTTATGGCATAAGGATTACCAAATACATAAGTAATTGTATTGGCCTGCTGCTGCAATTTTGCAACAAAATCAATCGCAGATTCACTGATACCAAAATTATTTGCAGGTATGCGATTATAGTTATGAATACTAATTACAACTTTAAGGTATTGTTCTTTTATCAGATTAATGATCGAATCTGTTTTTGTTGAATCCTGATTGTAATTGAAATAATAAATGTCTGCTTTATAATCAGCCTTCATGCGTTTAGCAAAAACATTCGCGCTATCAATACCAATTCCTACATAAGCGATAGTAGGTAATCCTGTTTTTATTGGCGCTACTAAAGGGAAAAAATCATCGCCTGTTTTTTTGACTAATGTGATCGCATTTTCTGCAACTAACTTGGTCATTGCATTTACTTTACTATTAAGATCGGCTGTAAGGTTTTTTGTATTGATCGGTTTTAATTTTGTTAACCCGTATTGATATTTGACCATCAATATTTTTTTGCAATGAGCTTCAATATCATCCCAACTCAGTAAACTATCTTTAATTGCTTCTTTAATTTTTTCAATTGCTACCGGCACATCTTCCGGCAGACAAAGCATATCATTACCAGCAATCAGTGCTTGTACTGCAGCGGCGCCATTGGGATAATATTTTTTAACGCCCTGCATTTCCAATGCATCTGTAAAAGTTAAACCCTGGTAACCTAAGCGATTACGCATGAGTTCTGTAACATTATTTTTTGATAAAGAAGTTGCCCTGTTAGCGGTGGTATCAATAGCAGGAATAAATAAATGCGCGATCATCACACTGCCGATGCCTGCATTAAAAATGGCTTTAAAAGGATAAAGCTCCAGCGAATCTAACTGTAACATTGATTTATTGATAACAGGAAGATCAAAATGCGAATCAACACTTACATCACCGTGGCCTGGAAAATGTTTGGCACAGGCCATCACTCCCATATCCTGCATACCCTGCATATATTTTATTCCGTATAACGCAACCTTATATTTATCCTCTCCAAAACTTCTATCATTGATAACAGGATTATTAGGATTGTTATTGATATCCACAACAGGCGCGTAGTTCACCTGAACGCCAATACGTTTACATTGCTCTGCAACTATTTTTCCGTACTGATAAACGATATCTGCATTCTGCATCGCACCAAGCATCATTTGATGCGGAAGCGGCAAAACGCTATCCGTCATACGCATGCCCACGCCCCACTCCGCATCGATACAAATTAAAACGGGTGTTTTAGCAATTGCCTGCAGCTTATTAATAATAGTAGCCTGCTTAACAGGATTTCCCTGAAAAAGACAGATGCCGCCAATATTGTATTCTTTTACCAATGCGGTTACCAACGAATCATAAAAAGTAATTGTTCTTGATTTACGTTCGATCGTTGAAAGTCTTACTACCATTAACTGTGCAATGCGTTCGCTATCAGACAAAGTATTGTACACACTATCTGCCCATGCCTGCGCATTTTTCATGGATGGTCGATTTTGAGAGAAAGAATGATTGCAAAAAATCAATAGGATAAAAACAAAAATGTATCGTTTCATATTAAGATAAAAATACTTAATGTGCTGTAAACACAAGGATTTTATTGTTAACATTGGTTCTTAGGGCAAGGGCAGCATCTTTATTAATGTTCGTTCGTCTCTACAATATTCCCATCCTTGTCATAGTGCATTGTTTTTTGTAACTCCCCTTTTGAATTATAATCTTTCCAAATACCTGTTTCCTTCATGTTATGGTATTCTCCTGTTTCTTTTATTCTACCATCAGGATAATAATAGGTCGCAAGACCATCGATTTCTCCATTCTTAAATTGCATTTTGCCAATTATTTGTCCGTTAGAATAATACTCCGCCGCAAAAATGTTTATCCCATTTTTTTGTTCTGTAAATGCTACAACATTCCCAATCGAATCTTTAAAAATTCTATTTGTGATACTATCTTTCCTGTTAATATAATAGTCAGCAGAATACCAATCACTTCTTTTTAATATTTTAGTATAGATAGAATCGCTGGTATTTTTTAGACTATCAATAGTTTTTGTATTAAACTTTATTACTTCTATATCAGAGAGGGTTGATTGTTTGCAAGAAAAAAGAATAATAATGATTGAAATAGCGGAAATGTATTTTTTCATAATGGTAATTATAGTCATCAAATATAATTTAAAGGCTGCGCAATTGCAGCCTTTAAATTATGGTTCAACCCACGCACCTTTTTCTTTTAATAAATTTATCAGCTCATTAACGGCAACTGCACTTTCTACATTTCGTTTTACAACTTCCTTGCCCTGGTACAAAGTTATTTTTCCAATGCCACTACCTACATAACCAAAATCAGCATCGGCCATTTCTCCGGGGCCATTAACAATACAACCCATGATCGCGATCTTCAGGCCTTTTAAATGATTGGTTACGCTTCTGATCTTTGCCGTGGTTTCCTGCAGGTCAAACAAAGTTCTTCCACAACTCGGACAACTAATATATTCCGTTTTTGAAATTCTCGTGCGCACCGCCTGTAAAATAGAGAACGATGTATTATTAATGAACTGGTGATTGTTTTTTGTTTCTAAATAAGTACGTCCGCTTACTTTACTGTTCTGAATTTTTGCAGGGTCATTTTTTAACCAGATGCCATCGCCCATGCCGTCTAAAAATAAAGCGCCTGCTTCTGTAGAGAAATGTATCAGCTGTTCATCAATGGTGCCATCATTACTGTATACTGAAAATATAACCGGACAATCAATATGTTCTTCCATTAAAGTAACCATAAACCTGCGCACAGATTGCATCGCATTTTTATTAGAAGCGCTTAGGCATAAAATAACTGTGGGATCATTTTTTATCGCTTTCAATATTTTACCTGCTTCTTCGCTATTAACATTTACCCCAATGAAATTTAGTGTGTCTGAATGGTTGGTGTTTTGTAAATATTCAGCCGCAGCATAAAAAGGAAAATTCTTTTGTTTGTCGTTCTGTTGTTGCCAGGTTGCATAATTGCAGATAACACGCAATGTGCCCGGCAATGCGAAGGCCAATTTTTTATTGGCTATATACAGATAATCTGCAGCGGCATCGCCGATATTCCATTTATCGGTTGCTTCGGTATAGGTATAGCCAATTGTTTGCAGATCTTTGTGTGCAATCGTTTCTGTCTCGCTAAAATCAGCTACAACAACCGGCACATGCCCGATGCCAATATTTGCGACGGCTTTGTTTTTATGTTTTGTGTATTCGAATGGAGAATAAGGAAGCTTAGAAATGGCTGGTAATGGTTGATCATTTGCTGAGCGCTGGATGTTGACATATCTTTTCACCAGATCCTGACAAACGGGAATTTCAAATTCAGGATCTTCCGTTAAAGAAACACGTATCGTATCTCCAATGCCATCCTCCAACAAAGTGCCGATACCGATCGCAGATTTTATTCTTCCGTCTTCGCCATCACCAGCTTCGGTAACACCTAAATGCAACGCATAACATTCGCCAAATTCTTCCATCATGTGATTGATGAGCAAACGATATGCCTGTACCATCACCTGCGGATTACTGCTTTTCATGCTCAGGATAATGTTGTGGTAATTTTCACCTCTTGCGATGCGCAAAAATTCCATCGCGCTTTCCACCATGCCCATTGCAGTATCGCCATAACGGCTCATGATCCTATCGCTTAGCGAACCATGATTGGTGCCTATGCGCATGGCGGTTCCATATTCTTTACAAATTGTAACCAGGGGTGTAAAGCGTTCTCTTATTCTTTCAACTTCTTCTGCATATTCAGCATCTGTATAATCGATCTGTTCGAATTTTTTCTTGTCGACATAATTGCCCGGGTTCACCCTTACTTTCTCTACAATTCTTGCGGCAATTTCTGCGGCATTCGGCGTAAAATGAATATCCGCTATTAACGGAACATCATACCCGCGTTTGTGCAGTTCATTTTTTATGTTCAGTAAATTTTCTGCTTCTTTTTTTGAGGGAGCTGTTATCCTTACCATCTCTGCGCCTGCTTCAATGCAGCGGATGGTTTGCTCTACCGTTGCCAATGTGTCCATTGTATCGGTAGTTGTCATCGTTTGTACCCGTATAGGATGGCCATTGCCTAATAGCAGTTTGCCTATTTTAACTTCTCTTGTTTTAAGGCGCTTATATTCCGTTAAAGATTCACAATACAACTGCATGGTTTGAATATTACTGCAAAATTAACAACAAAAAAGCAGGAGCAAATGCCCCTGCTTCTTTATTTATGCTTTAATTAGTATTCTATCTTGTACTCTAAATTTTCCTGATTGCCAGTAAGGTCATCAAAAGTCCTTTTGAAGGTCACCGTTTTTTTATCTGCTGATATCGAACTTCCCGGGCCGCTGAATTTTTTAACTGCCGATGGCAAAACAAAAGTGGTATTGTAAGAAAAGTCGCCCATTAACATAGACATCTGCTTCATCTGCATTATAGAGTCGCTTGCCATTTCTTTATCCAGGCCGGCTTTATCGGTTACGGTATAAGAAATTTTTCCAGGTGCTGAAGCAAAGGCAAAAAATCTTGATGAAGGGCTTCCTGATTTTGATGCAGAACCAATATTTGCAGTTGCAGGCAATGATTGTCCTGACAGTAAACTTTTAGCTGCATTTTTTGTAATACCAAGATTTCCTAATACAGAAAATAAATTCTTTTTAACAATAGCAAGATCGGCCATGTTTGCAAAAGGGCAAAACACTTTCATTTTGAATATATTGTTTGGCTCATCTACTTTTATTGCTAAGGTTGAATTTCTGTATAATGCTTTTTCTGCCGGCGTTAAATTACTGGCCGTGTCAATGCATTCTTTCAATACGATCAATGAATCGATCTTTTTATTTTGCTTGGCCGTGTCTCCCGGACTCATTTGCGCCAACGTCGACATTAACTTACTCAAATCTATTGATAAAGAATAATTACCGCTGTTGTCGTTATTTATTTCGATCCTCTCCTCAATATTGATACAGGAAGAAAGCATGCATATCCCCAGGATAGCAACGATAAATTTTATTTTTTTCATTTTGATCAGTTTAAATATATAATTATGTGTTTACGAATTTACTACATCTGCCCTTTAAAAAAACCAAGCTGCGTTAATATTCCTTTAGTAATATTTAACCGTACCGTTTTCATATCAATAGCAGGGTCGGCGGATTTTACCAGCGTTGTGAAAAAGTAAGGGTGCTTGTTTTCTTCTACCCAGCCTACTACCCAGCCAATGCTATTATGCTTTTCATCATAGCCCCAGCCAGTTTTATAACACAGTTTATATAAATTGTTTTCTTCCTGCGTCATTACGTCACCAACTATTTGTTGGGTGCGTTTTTGAAAAGGCAATTCATTAAAGTACAAACGTTTTACCAATCCGACCTGTTCATCAGGAGAAATTTTTAAAGTATTATCTAACCAGAATGTATCGATGCGGCTATTGATATTCATGTTTCCATAATGCAAGCTATCTATCCATAATTGCATGGTATCTTTTCCAATTCTTCTGGCAACTTCCTGATAATAAGGAACACAGCTTATTTTAAACGCTTCCTGCATCGACATGTCTTTGTTCCATTCTTCCTCGGGCCTTTTTATCCCATCCCATTTTATCACCATATTTTCATCGCTGATGATACCCGTTTCCAAACCAATTAAAGAGTTGACTATTTTAAAAGTAGAGGCTGGCAAAAAACGAGCGGTATCGATCGCCATATTATAAATCGTTATTTCGCCATTATTATTTAGGATCGTGAAAGAACCGTCTACTTTATTGTCATCAAAATATTTTTTAAAGCTATCGTCGATCTTTGCTTTGTTGACGGAGCAGGAAATAAGAAATAAGGAACAAGAAATAAGAAATAAGAAGATCTTTTGCATAAATTATTTTGATTCAAGGTGTTTGGCTGTAGCTTCTAATGCTTCATAAAAATCGGGGCCGTATTTTCTCGTTAGCGCATCCTTTAAAAAAACATATACCGGCACTTTTAATTTTTTCCCTAATGTGCATGCGGCGCTACAAAGATCTTCACGCGGTTCGTAGTTCACATAATCTGTTTTTTTATCCCTGCTTTGTTTGATACGGATCGGGTATAAATGGCAGCTGATCGGTTTTTTCCATTTTACTTTTCCATCGTTGTATGCCTGTTCTATACCACACTTTACAATGCCTTTATTGTCCTCAATGCCATATACACAAACTTTACTGGCAATAGTTGGGGTGACCCAGCCAAATTCTTTATCGTATACATATTTTCCCTGGCGCGCTAATTCTTTTTTATTTTCTTCGGCCAGATAAGGTAGCACAGCATCATGTACTTCATTAATATGGGCAAGTTCATCCTTATTCAATGGGGCGCCGGCATCACCGTCTACACAGCAACCGCCTTTGCATTTGTTGAGATCGCAGACGAATTGTTCATCTACTATTTCATTGCTGATTAATTTGTTGTCTATTACTATCATTGGTGCTGCAAAAGTACTGTGTAATTACGTGGCCGCCTACTTTTTCCACTGAAATGTATTGATTAAATGATCCAAATCTCCCTGTAAAAAATCTTCCACCGGTTTTAATGAATCCGCATTAGGCGTAACATCAAAATATAAAGCGCCACGGATGAAGTTCTTAGTGGTATCACTTAGAAAGAATTGCTTAGCTGTTGCCGCATTTCCTCCCACTTTAAAAAATATACCGCTAACGCCATTGGGTGTAAATATTAAACTGTCTTTTATTGAATTGGATATTACATTGTTTTTATTGGTCAATGCAAAAGCATCGTTCACCATATTATCAAATACATTAATGCCCACAGAATCTTTATAATTGCCGTTGGCTTGTTTTACTTTATAATCGGCTTTGCCACCTACTACTTTGTAACTTAAAAATACCCTTGCATTTAAAGTAGGAAAGTCAATATTGATCCAGTAAGGATTTTCCGGAGAGGCGTCGAAATAGGTTGTATCCTGAATGATATTTGCGTAAGCAGGATAGTCGAAGCTATAAGGAAAACCCGGCCTATCGAATTTTACATATTTTCTTGCAGGCAGGTCAATTTTATAGTACCCTTTCTTTTTTGAAGTATAGGTAGAGTTGCAGGAAACAAATGATAAGCAATAGGTAATAAATAATAAATAATAAAAAGGCCTGGCTTTTGAAATTTGCATTATGGTGTTTTGATATTTTTTATGTTATCTTTTTGCTTTAAAAAAATCTTTCATTAATTGAACACATTCTTCCTGTAGTACACCGCCAATTACCTCTGTCTTTGGATGAAAAGGCGAATTGTTACCCGCCACTTTTTTATACCCATTCTTTTCGTCTTCTGCGCCATACACTACGCGGCCAATTTTGCTCCAATATAACGCGCCGCTGCACATAATGCATGGCTGGATCGTTACATATAATGTGGCATCGGGTAAATATTTACTTCCTAAAAAATTAAACGCTGTTGTTAATGCAATTATCTCTGCGTGGGCCGTACTGTCAGTTAATTTTTCTACCTGGTTGTATCCTTTTGCAATGATCTTGTTATTGAGTACAACGATGGCACCGATAGGGACTTCTTCTTCCTCAAAAGCCCGTTGAGCCTGCTTTAGCGCTTCCCTCATATATTGTTCGTCAGTCACGAGAGAATTTATACCGGGCATTTTTCGTGGTAATTAATTAATTCGATTGGTGTTTTTTCAAATCCGAAGCCGGCATATTTTTCTACGATCTCATCCAATACTGCATCAATTTCCTCTACGGTATTTAACGTAACTAATTTATAGCGGTACTCTTTAATATTTGGCAGGCCCTTTAAATAATTGGCATAGTGGCGGCGCATTTCAAAAATACCCACCACCGGACCTTTCCATTCAAATGATTTATGTAAATGTTTTTTGCAAACAGCTACCCGGTCCTCAATAGTTGGTGGCGCTAAATGTTCACCGGTTTTCATAAAATGTTTTATCTCCTCAAATATCCATGGGTAGCCAATAGCGGCTCTTCCTATCATTATTCCATCAACACCGTATTTATTTTTATATTCAACTGCTTTTTCCGGACTATCGATATCGCCATTGCCAAAAATAGGCATCGTAATTCTTGGATTGTTTTTTACTTTACCGATCAATTCCCAGTCTGCCTGACCTTTATACATTTGTGTACGTGTACGGCCATGTATTGCCAATGCTTTAATACCTACATCCTGCAAGCGTTCCGCCACTTCTTCAATATTCCTCGTATTGTCATCCCACCCTAATCTTGTTTTAACCGTTACCGGCAATGAAGTGGATCTTACTACCGCAGCTGTTAGGCGCACCATCAAATCAATATCTTTTAAAACGCCGGCACCGGCACCACGCATTGCCACCTTCTTTACCGGGCAGCCGAAATTAATATCCAGCAGATCCGGATTGGTTACATCAACAATTTTTGCTGCCAATGATAAACTTTCTTCATCGCCACCAAAAATCTGAATGCCTACCGGTTTTTCGTAATCAAAAATATCCAGCTTCTGACGGCTTTTAATAGCATCGCGGATCAATCCTTCAGATGAAATGAATTCAGTGTACATCAGGTCTGCGCCCTTGTCTTTGCAAACGGCACGGAACGGCGGATCACTTACATCTTCCATCGGTGCAAGTAATAAAGGGAACTCCGGTAATTGTATAGGGCCTATATTGGGCATTGTAAATATATTAGTATCCATTATTCAAAATGCGTGTTTGTCAACTAAGAACCGGCATTTTAAAAATTAGAATGTAAATTTACGCACTTAATTCAAAATAGTATGCAATACAGAAGCACAAAGGGTTATAATGGTTGGGAGCAACTTGGCTTCTTCATTGCATTTCTAGGAGCTGGTTTTATATTAGCAGAGGCTTCCATTGTGTTTATCGGCCTAAAAGCTTTAGGGCCAAGTATATTGCCATTGAGTGAAAAGCTTGAGGCAATACAGTCGGCATTGCTGAAACTGGAAAATTCAGGTTATGCTCAATTAGCACAAATCATAGGCGTGTTTTTCCTGATGTTTCTTCCCGCAGCAGCTTTTATACTTTTTTGTCATGCTAAATTTTCCTGGGCAGGATTTAATAAACATTTCAGTTTAAGGCAAATATTGATCGGTGCGCTGATCATCTATTTTTCAAATTTTTTTGCAAGCCCATTTGAAAATCTTACAAAACAAGTGCTGGCCCATTTCCATCACTGGGATACTTTAGCGAAAAATGCTGAAGATGAGTACAATAGTGCAGTTCAATCTATGTCAGCTTTGCATACCTGGCCGCAGTTTTTTATGGGCGTATTTATCATTGCTTTTTTACCTGCCATGTTTGAAGAGCTTTTTTTCAGAGGCGTAATGCAAAATTTTCTTGTGCAGTGGTGGAAAAGACCGATCATCGCTATCACGGTTACATCTATATTATTCAGCCTGGTGCATGCCTCGTATTATCTTTTTATCAGCCGCGCTATTTTAGGTTTTGTTTTAGGACTACTTTTTTATTACAGCAAAAATATATGGGTGAACATTTTTGCTCATTTTGTAAATAACATGTTTGCACTTATCCAGTTATTTTATTCAAATATTACTACCACTAGTAAACCCAACATAGATGACATGGATCCCAAGCTGCCTTTTTGGACCGTTGTTATATCTTTTACTGTTTTGGCTGCTTTATTCTTTTTATTCGACCTGAGAAGTAAAGCAAATAGAGAAATAATAACGGCAGAAGAATCTGCGATGGATGATCATCTTATAATTAATTAACAATGGCACTTCATTTTGAAACACTAAAAACGCGTGCTTTAACCGCGTTGGCTTTTGTAATAGTAATGATAGGCGGTTTATCCTGGAATGGATGGAGCTTTATTTTTCTTTTCGCTTTTATACATTTTGGCTGCTGGTTCGAGTTTGTAAAACTGATGAAAAAAATAAATGCCCAAAACTATATTGCCAATAGCTTTCTGGGCTTATTATATATTACGTTGCCTGTTATCATGATGATCGATCTTGGTTTTGATGCCAGCATTTTTGCAAAGGATCAGGGGATCGAAAATTTGCATACGCTTGATTATTCGGCTGTGATCCCTTGCGGTATCATTTTTTCTATCTGGATAAATGATACCATGGCCTATTTGGTGGGTTCATTAATTGGCAGAACGCCTTTTTCGAAAATATCTCCTAAAAAAACCTGGGAGGGTACAGTAGGTGGCGCTATTCTTTGTGTTATTGCTGTTGGTTATTTTAGCGGACATATCAATGCGGCAAAAATTATTTCAGTAAACCATTGGATAATCATAGCGGCTATTTGTAGCATTGCAGGTACTGGCGGCGATCTGTTAGAAAGCAAACTAAAAAGAATGGCTGATGTAAAAGATAGCGGCAGCATAATGCCCGGCCACGGTGGTTTTTTAGATCGGTTTGATTCCTTGCTAATTGCAGTGCCTTTTGTATGGCTTTATATAAAACTGCTCGTCTAATTTTTTAGCTTCTCTCTTTAACTTATATTTGCTGTTCAATTTTTTTTAATATGACAATTCACAGAGAAGGATATAAGACGATCGCTATTAGCAGCTTGATTTTTGGTGCGATCAACCTGATCTATTTTTATTTTGTAAGCGCTTATTTACCTGCTGTTTTGGGTTGGCTTATTTTTTTTAGCACTTTATTGGTGTTGTTATTTCTTATTTCTTTTTTCAGAATACCCAATCGCCCGTTAACGACCGATGACCATGTTATTATAGCACCGGCAGATGGAAAGGTGGTAGTGATCGAAGAAACCACTGATCCTGAATATTTTAAAGATAAAAGATTGCAGGTCTCAATTTTTATGAGCCCGGCCAATGTGCATGTTAACAGAAATCCTATAAGCGGACTTGTAACATACAGTCAATATCATAAAGGGAAATATTTAGTTGCATGGCATCCTAAATCATCAACGGATAACGAACGTCATTCTGTAGTGATAAGAAAAGATGATAAGGAGATTTTAGTAAAACAAATAGCGGGAGCATTGGCAAAACGAATCGTAAATTATTTAAATGTTGGTCAGCAGGTGAAACAAACTCAGGAAATGGGTTTCATTAAATTCGGTAGCCGTGTAGATCTTTTATTACCCGTTGGTACCAAACTAAATGTAAAATTGAATCAAACAGTGCAAGGTGGCGTAACAGTTATCGGTACTTTATAAATATCGCTCAAGTAATAAAAAAGCCTTCCACAAAAATGGAAGGCTTTTTTATTATAGTAAACTCTTAAAATACTATTGAGGATTAAATTCTCCTTCTGCATCAAGATCAACTTCATCGCTCAACATTGCTGATGGAAATTTTGCGCCAAGCCCAAAGTCACTTCTATTGATAGATCCTGTGATTTTAAAACCTGCAACAGGTTTTTTATTCATAGGATTAGCTACTGTACCGCGGTACCAAAGATCTAACACAACAGATTTAGTTACACCGTGTATTGTAAGGTTACCTGTTAATTTGTATTTACCATCCGATACTTTTTCCAATTTTGTACTTGTAAAAGTCAGTGTAGGAAAAGTTACTACATCAAAAAAGTCAGCGCTTTTAAGGTGTGTATCTCTTGGATCTTCGCCTGTGTTAACCGATGCAGATTTAGCAGTTAGTGTATACACCGCATCACTGAAATCAGGTTTCGTAGTAACGATTGTTGCATCGAAATCTGTAAACGAACCTTCAACTGTAGATACCATCAAATGCGTAATATCAAATTTCAATTGAGAATGATATTTGTCTGATTTCCAGGTTGTCGCTTGTGCAAAGCTGCTCGCTACTATAACCAGCGCTGCCGCTGATAAAAAAAATTTTTTCATGGTCTTTTGTGTTTTTAAATGGTTGATTATTGTTTGTTTTTCAAATATATGCTTGTTGACTTATGCTTTTTTAGCGATCTGAATATTGGCAACTAATTTAACATCTTCGCCAATGGTCAATCCGCCCGCTTCAGTTACCGCGTTGTAGGTTAAGCCAAAATCTTTACGGTTGATCTTTCCTGTTACTTCAAAACCATATTTTTGATTGCCGTAACCATCTTTTTCAGAACCGCCATATTCAACATCCAATGTTACCGGTTTAGTAACACCTTTCATTGTAAGATTGCCTGCTAATTTATAATTATCGCCACTCTCTTTTTTAAATGAAGTAGAAGTAAAATCAATAGTGGGATATTTTTCCACATCAAAAAAATCTGCATTTTTAAGGTGCCCATCACGCATCTCCTGATTAGTATCTACACTGGATGCGTCAATGGTAAAAGTAATAGCTGCATTATCAAATCCTTCACCTTCAGTAGTCGCTTCTCCGCTAAATTTCTTGAAAGCTCCTGTAACGGTTGAAATTACCAGGTGTTTTATTTTAAACTGCACATCTGAGTGCATAGGGTCGATAGACCAATTTGTAGTTGCCATATTATTTATTTTTTGTTTGAGAAATCAAAAGTAAGTAAATTTGCTATATAAAATATAGTACTATCCTTTTAGATAGTGTATTTTGCAAAAATAAAACGCACCAACCATGTTAAAAGAAAGAACACACGAAGAATGCACCAAGGCCATTATTCCTGTAAGGGATGCGTTGGACATATTAAGTGGTAAGTGGAAGCTGCCCATTATCATTTCGTTATCCTTCGGTAATAAACGGTTCGGGCAAATGTCTAAACAAATACCCGGTATTACTGATAAGATGTTATCAAAAGAATTACGTGACCTTGAAATAAATCAGCTGATCAAAAGAACTGTATACGATAGTGTGCCTGTAGTGGTTGAATATTCTATGACCCCTTATGGAAAAACATTGGAAAAATTAATTGACGAATTGCAGAACTGGGGACTGAAGCACAGAAAAAGAATTATAGAGAAATCTAAATAAATTCAATATTTATACAACGCTATTCTATCTATTTAAAAAATAGATTCCAACTCTTTTAAATGTTTAATAATATAGGTAGGTTTCAATATTGTTGTGGCATTGATATGGTTTACAAAAACACAATCCATACCTGCATTGATCGCACCTTGTATGTCGGCCTCTAAATTATCTCCCAGCATAATGCTTTCTTCTAACGTTGCACCTGCTTTTTGCAAGGCATAATCAAATATCTCTTTTTTAGGCTTAAGGCTATTGCTGCATTCTGAAGTAATTACATGCGTAAAATATTTATCGATGCCGCTGCTGTTTATTTTATTTAATTGTACCTTCTCAAAACCATTGGTAATGAGATGAAGTGTGTATTTTTTATCAATCAAATAATCAAGTATCTCGGTTGTATGCGGAAAAAGTTTTTTCTTGAACGGCAGTATCGTTATAAATTTATCGCTCATATCTTTTGCCAATCTTTCATCTCCTAACTTGAACTCAAGCAAAGTTCGCCACATGCGTTTCCATTTTAGCTCTTCGCCTGTAATAAACCCCCGGTGATACCGCTCCCATAAAAGATTATTATGATGCAGGTATTGGGTATAAAAATCTTCAAACGGCACTATTTTCTTTTCTTTCAGATCAAACAATGCATATATTTCAGTCAGTGCATCTTTTGCATTGCTGTCGAAATCCCACAATGTATGGTCAAGGTCAAAAAAAAGATGTTTGTATGCTGGCATTGTTAAATTGAAATGTTAATTTACAAAGATACATGCCGTTTCGAAAAAGTGTTAGAAAAAATCGGATCGAATTACATTGAAAATTTTACTTTTGATGAGACCGAATATAGTTGGTTGAGCAGCAAAAAAAGAAATGAGCCAATAAAAATCAAGTCATTAAATTATGAACATAGTTATCACAGGTGCCAGTAAAGGAATTGGAAAAGCAATAGCAGAAGTATTTGCAATGGAAGGCGCTACGCTTTTTTTATGCGCAAGAAATGAACTGGTTTTATATAATGCCGTTGCCGAATTACAAACAAAATATCCAAACAGTACTATTAAAGCAAAAGCGGCTGATCTTTCCATTAAAGAAGAAGCTCAAAAATTCGGACAATGGATTTTGGGTTTTGGTATCCCTACGATTGTTGTGAACAACGCAGGACAGTTTTTACCAGGAAATATTTCTACTGAAGAAGATGGCCTTTTAGAACATACCATCGCTGCTAATTTATACAGTGCTTATCATCTTACCCGCGTTCTTGTTAGCAAGATGATTGAGGCAAAGCAGGGACATGTTTTTAATGTTTGTTCCATCGCTTCTTTACAAGCATATAAAAATGGCGGAAGCTATAGCATTAGCAAATTCGCCTTGATGGGTTTCAGCAAAAACTTACGCGAAGAATTAAAGCCATTCAATATCAAAGTAACCAGTGTTTATCCTGGTGCAGTTATGACAGATTCATGGGCAGGTTTTGATAACTCAGCCGGTAGAATTATGGAAGCGGGGGATATTGCCAAAATGATCCTTGCAGCCAGCAAGCTTTCTCCTCAAGCTGTTGTAGAAGATATAATACTAAGGCCGCAGCTAGGCGATCTGTAAATTAATTTTCAGTAAACTTATAACCAACGCCTCGTACAGAATGAAAATATTTCGGGTTGCGACTGTCTTCTTCAAAATATTTACGAAAGTTGAGAATAAAATTATCGATCGTTCTTGTGGTAGGATAAACATTATAACCCCAAACCGCTTGTAATATTTTTTCCCTTGTCACTACTTCATTTTTATTTTCAATGAGTAGTTTCAATAACATTATTTCTTTTTTTGTAAGGGTTATCTTTTGTCCGTCTTTTGTTGTGCACTCCAATGCATTGAATTCTACCTGGTTTTTCCCAAATGTATAGACCTGTGCCAAAGGTGTTCTTGCTGTCAGGCGCTTACTTTTTTCAACCAGTTTATTTACCCTTAATAAAAGCTCCTCTAAATTAAATGGCTTGGTAAGATAATCATCCGCGCCTTTTTTTAAACCCAGCACCCTGTCTGCACTGCTATTTTTTGCACTCAGTATTAAAATAGGAATATCATTGTTTTGTAAACGAATGCTTTCGCAAACGCTGATGCCGTCCAGCTCAGGTAACATGACATCTAATAGCATCAAATCAAAATGTTCATTTTTTACAGCATCTAACGCTTCTTTTCCATCGTAGGCGCTTGTAATTTCATAGCCTTCCAATTCAAGATTAAGCTTTAATGCTTCCTGCAGGTTTTCTTCATCTTCCACTAATAGTATAGAAATTTTTGCCATTTTATTATGAACGATTAAAATAGTCGTTTTTAAAAGAGATAGTGAAATTAGTTCCTGTTGGCGTATTATCTGTCACAGAAATGTTTGCATTGTGTTGCTGGGCAATTTTTTTGGTCAGGTACAGTCCTAACCCGGTCCCTTTAGCGCCTTTCGTGGCTTTATTGCCTACGCGATAAAATTTATCAAACACTTTTTTCTTTTCGCTATCGGCTATTCCCTTACCCCCATCTTTTACGGAAAGCTTTATTTGTTTTCCTTCGGAAAATAAGGATATGGTCACGATTGCTTCTTTAGGCGAATATTTAACAGCGTTATCGATCAGGTTATTAATGGCCATTTGTAATAATAAAAAATCGCCTTCGAGGTAAATTTCATTGGTGATACTATCCTGCAGGTTTCTTTGTGGGAAGCGAATGCTAAAATCATGAACGCAATTTCTAACCACATCCGAAAAATCGATCTCTTCCCTGGTAATGCTATAGCCGCCCGCTTCTATCTGCGATGCCAATAACATATTATTGCAAAGAGAATTCAACCGGTTAGCTTCCTGAATAGTATTTTGAATCAGACGCAGCTGCTGACTTTCTTCCAGCTTTCTTTTCTGCAGCGTTTCTAAATTTAATTTGGTAACGGCAATGGGTGTTTTAAGCTCGTGCGTTATTGCCATCATAAAATTATTCTGTTGTTCATTGGCTTTAAATTGACGGCGGACCGCATTATAAATAAAAGCGGCTCCGGCAATGATCAGTAAAAAGAAAACGCTTCCCTCGCCGGTGTATTGAGACGTTTTCCTTTTTTCAATTTCTTTTATTTTTGTTATTTCAGTAAGGTATTCAGGATTGTCTTTTTTTAATTGCAATGTTTCATACAGGGCCATTTGATGGTTCTGCGTATTAAGTGCAATAAACCACCATATCAAAGCCGAAATGATATACACCAGTAATATCCAGTATACGATGAATAAAAAACGGATCCGCCTTGTTTTGTAGTAGGACATTTTAATAGTAAATGATTAATCGTAAATGGAGATTGGCGCTGTACAAAATATAAGAAATTGTAAGGTTAACGGTTAACCATTACTAATGAATCATTGTTAGTTCATTTTCTCCATTCTCATGCCAATGCTCATAATATTCGGCAAAGGATTTTCCCTCATGATCTGGGCGATAGAAAATGTGTATTTACCAGTTTTAAATGCGCCTTTGGCAATTGGCTTGCGTACTTCCCAGATATCGTCCATACCGCTGCCTTCCCAGCCTGCAGCATCATTGCCCAGTTCCAGTTCCAGTTTTTGGTAACTCATTGTATCTCCGGGAAATTTTGATCCTATATTTAGCCAGATATTGTTGTACCGGTACGCATCAGTATGGCGCAACACAATATATAGTCTATACGTTGATGCAGTATCGGTAATGTCAAAATCGAAAGAAGGCTGAAAAGTACTTGACCACTCATATTGAGGAATAGTGGTATCCTTTTCAAATACATCTAGCTTATTGCATGAACAAAAAAACAAGCAGCATGTAATGGATAATAATAAAAAACGAACCTTCATCATAATACAAAAATAATTATTGCTTACTTATTATTTACTTTTTATAAAACGTTTAATATTTGTTCTTTTGCTTTTTCCAATTCGTCTTTCATCGTTACCACACATTTCTGTATCTCAGAATCGTAGGCCTTACTGCCCGTAGTATTTATTTCCCGGCCTATTTCCTGGATAATAAAGGAGAGTTTTTTTCCTTTTGATTCTTCCTTATCTGCCAACAGCGTATTAAAATATTCGCAATGCTGTTTTAACCTTACCTGTTCCTCATGAATATCTATTTTTTCGATATAATAGATCAATTCCTGCTCTAACCTGTTGCCATCATAATTTTCTTTACCAACGTGTTGTTCTAATAGTTGTACAATTCCTTCCCGTACTCTTTTTTTACGGTTAGGCTCTAATTTTATGATCGCTTCTTCCTGAATATTTATATTGCTTATTCTTTCTTTAAGGTCTTTTTCCAAACTGGCGCCTTCTTCCTCGCGGTGTTTATTCAATTCTGTTAAGGCCGATTCTAATACTTTTTTGAATTCTTCAAAATCTTTATCATTCAAAATATCATTTGCCGGAGTTACAATTTCAGGTAAACGAAGCAATGCACTTAATACGGAGTTGGTATCGATCTTTAATTCACCGGCAAGCTCTTCAATTTGTTTATAATAGGCTTTTATCAGGTCGGTATTAATATTAACCGGTTTTAAAGTGCCATTCTGTTTGATAGAGATGGTGCAATCGATCGTTCCTCTAACCAATTTTTCCTGCAAAATATTTCTTATATCAAATTCGTACGGGCGTAACAATGGCGGCAGCCTTAATTGCATTTCAAATTGTTTGCCGTTAAGCGATCGGATCTCTACCAAAAATGTTTTGTCATTTACAGTACGTTCCGCCCTACCAAAGCCGGTCATTGATTTAAGCATTTGTATTTATTTAGATGAATTTATTAGCAATTGCAAGTTACACTTTGGATGCTCAAGTTATTAAAAAATAATAGTTTGATACATCTTTTGTTTTTATCCTTTGCTATGGTTTTTGCTTGAATAGCAAATGATATAATTCCTTTTCACCAAACATGCGCATTTCGCCGGGTTCCAATCCTTCAATGGTTAATTTTTCTATCCGGTTTCGGATCAATCTCAATGTTGGATAACCAACCGCTGCAGTCATTTTTCGAACCTGCCTGTTTTTGCCTTCTGTCAGTATCAATTTTATCCAGCTGGTGGGTATGCTTTTTCTGACACGTATAGGTGGATTTCTTTCGGGCACGTTTGGCTCCTCTCTTAATAAAGTAGCGCCGCATTTTTTTGTACGGTATATTTTTCCGTCCACGGTTATGTCAACCCCGTTTCTAAGATCATTGACCGCCTCCATGTTTATCGCTCCATCTACCTGCGCCCAATATTCTCTTTCATGCTCAAATGTTGGATTCAACAATGCATGGTTTAATTTTTTATCATTGCTAAGCAACAATAATCCTTCGCTATCATAATCCAATCGTCCGACAGGGTATACATCGCCCGGTACATCAAAAAAATCTTTCAATGTTTGCTTGCCATCTTCTGAAGTGAATTGAGATAAAACATTGAATGGCTTATAAATTAAATAGTAGTGTAACAAAGAAAATATTTTTTTGAGGAAATGAAAGTATGCAAATCTATCTGTTACAAAACGAATTTCATCACATCATAAAAATAAGAAAGCCCGACATTTGATAGCCGAGCTTTATTATATGGATGGGTTAGTAAGTACTGGAAATAAATTTCCCTACACAATATTAAAAAGAAATTTTGCTAACAGAAAAATTATTTTTCAATTTTTATTAACATATTTTTTTAGGCTGTGGATAAGACAACATGTTTATGAAGATGTAAATGAGCAAAGAAAATAACTATTCATCAGTTATACAATATGATTATTGTATGCTACAAAAAAATCATTCGCACGAAAGCATTGATAACACAAGTGTTTCGGAAGAAGCGATTTTTTATTATCATAAATATAGTTACAAGTATAAATTATCGATTCGATTTTTTATACTTCTTATTTTTGCTTTTACCGCTCATTTTTGAGGCAAAAATATTTTTTAAAAAATTTTTGTTTTAGCACCCTGAAAAGGCAAAATCGGCCATAATTTCTTTCTTCGACGGTAAAACCAAAGCATAGTACATTTGCAGAAACTTATAGTATATGAAATTCCCTTCTCCGGTTTCAGTTAAATGGATAGCTGAATTTATCAAGGCAGAATTAATTGGCAACCTCAATGGAAATGCAACCGGCATCAATGAAATACATAATGTAGAACACGGAGATCTTGTTTTTGTTGATCATCCAAAATATTATGAGAAGTGTATCAACAGTGCAGCAAGTTTTATCATCATCAATAAACAAGCAACGGTGCCTGAAGGAAAAGCATTGTTAATTGTTGATGAACCTTTTGAAGCCTATTGCAAAATTGTCAATCATTTTCGCCCGTTTGAAAGATCAGCAAAAGCAATAAGTGATAGTGCAACAATTGGTGAAGGCAGTTTTATTTTTCCTACTTCATTCATTGGCAATCATGTGGCCATTGGCAAGAACAGTATCATTCATCCGAATGTATCAATAGGTGATCATTGTGTTATTGGTGATAATGTGATTATACAATCGGGCACCGTAATTGGTAGTGATGCTTTCTATTACAATACAAAAAAGACCCGCGACCTATGGTACAAAAAAATGCCAAGTTGCGGCAGGGTACTTATAAAAGACAATGCGGAAATTGGTGCGAATTGCACTATCGACAGAGGTGTAAGCAGTGATACCATCATTGGCGAAGGCACCAAGCTGGATAATGGTATTCACATCGGACATGACACGGTGATCGGAAAAAATTGTTTATTCGCCGCGCATGTTGCAATAGCCGGTTGCACTATCATTAAAGACGGGGTAACACTTTGGGGACAGGTTGTTGTCAACAAAACATTGACCATCGGCGAAAATGCTGTTGTATTGGCAAGATCAGGAGTAGCGGGTAATCTTGAAGGAAACAAAACTTACTGGGGCGGACCGGCACAAGATGCCAGCGTAGCCAGAAGAGAATTGGTTTGGATAAAAAGAATCCCTGAATTATGGGATAAGGTGATGAATAAATAGGATCCCCCATTTCTGATGTATGATTGCTGCTATAGGATTATATAAACTACAAGAGATCAGAAATATTATTGAGCTGGATTAAAATCATACGGCAACGCATCGCCTGCTTTTCTCCATGTCCAGTACCCTGCAACGGTAATATCGTTCTGATCATAATAATACCCGTTCTGTTCTATATCGATTGATTGCTTTGATGCGATCGTCATAATAGATAATTGATATTGAGTTTGTGTATCTCCCGTTTGTGCCAGGTAATCAGCGCCTGGCTTTTCTTTCGTATACAATACAATTACGTTGGGTTGATTAGGTGTAATTTCTACTGTTTGTGCACTGTCGTCTTTATCGTAATTTAAACTCGCATAATAATCCTTTACCTGGATGGCAGAATCTACTCCATTATTTCTAGTCAGGTATTGCACATCAAACCCATTTTCCTTTAGTGTTTTATTGTACAGGCTCTTCATAAAATGCAGCATTGAACCATTATAGGCGTGTAAGCGATTGTCGTGCCACTTGGTTCTTTCCGCATCATTCGCAGGTTGCATTTCTTCAAATAACGGAGATCCTGTATAAAGACTAACCTGTGTGTTGTATTCATTTACAAAAGAATCTAAAGCATAGGTTATTTTATAGCCCAATGCATTATTTTGGATGATCAATGGTTCAGACGCCAATACTTTTAAACGGTTCCTTTTCTTGCTGAAATAAAATTTCAATACTTCGTGGTTTGTTACAATACAATCCTGTCCGAATTTTGTTGTGCCGATAAAATTATCCAGAAAAAATTGTCCGTATTTCTCCCAGCCATTTCTTACGATACCTGTAGATACGATGGCTACATCCATCATTTCATTTTGTTTGGCGCTTAGTTCTATCAAAGCACCTTTATTACCCCCATCTGCTGTTGTAACTCTTCTGCTGTCTGTTTCAAAACCGGTATAAGTTACAGCAATATCATATCCTCCATTCGGCAGTTTCAGTTTAAAATTTCCTGCAGAATCTGTAATGGTACCAAAAGTTGTGTTCTGTGCAAATACGGATGCGGCAGCCAATGGTGCTTTAGTGCTTTTATCGATCACCTTACCAGTTATATAATAAAAATCGGTTTGTGAAAATGCCGCGAACGATGTAATGATCAACAGCAGGGAAAATAGTATCTTTTTCATATGACTTATTTTCTAGTAGCCAATAAACGAATTTACTTTACTTACTGTTAAGTTTTTGTTGTAATGCGGCTACTGTGTAAGTTATAGTTTCTTCTATCGGGGTATAGGTAAAATCAGGTAAAAATTGACTGAGCTTTGTTGTATCAAAGTTGACTTCTGCCAAAGCGGCTGTTGCCGTTTCTCTTGTTATTAAAGGCGACTGTTGAGAGAATACTGTTTTTAAGGCTTCCAATCTCCAGACAACTGCTGCTAAAAACGGGGTTACTTTTTTGTGCGGTTCTTTTTTGCCAAACGCTTTTGCTATCAGATTCAATACATCCCGAAAGCTTTTGTTTCCGCCACTTATAATAAATCTTTCATTCACGATATTGCTATCCATTAATTGAATCATTGCGCGTGCCACATCTTTGACATCAACAAAACCTGTGACACCTTCGCTGTACCAGGGAAAATCATCATGCACCGATTTAAATATTTTTGATGAGCCTTCATTCCAATCCCCGGGCCCTAAAATTACTGTTGGATTAACGATCACGGCATTCATTCCCTCGCTTACACCTCGCCATACTTCAAGCTCACCGAAATATTTACTTTTTCCATAGATGCTGCTGTTGACATCTTCCACCCAGGTGGTTGTTTCCGTGATGGTCGCTTTATCTTCAAATTTTCCTAAGGCCGCAACAGAGCTAATATGCACAAACTTTTGTACGCCCGCATCAAGCGCGGCGTTTACAACATTGGCTGTTCCTTCAACATTTATTTTAAACAATGCAGCGGTACGTTTCGGACTAAAGGATACAATAGCTGCGCAATGATAGACCTGTGTTATGCCCTGCATAGCTTCTTCCAGTCCAATGACATCTAAAATATCGCAGTGGATTTGTTTTAATAAAGGAGAATTAAAATCAGCAAGTGGCGTTTTATTATAAATGGCCCTAATCGATTTGCCCTGCGCAAGCAATTGAGTGATCAATTCATTGCCAACCAAACCGGAACCGCCTGTAACAAGAATACCCCCTGAGGATTCAGAATTAAGCTGCATGGCTTTTTACTTTTATGTATAACATGTATACTTCTGAATTATTTGTACGCGAATCAATTAAATCAACTTCAATCAACGGTTCAGACAGCACTCGTAAACTGCTTCAAAAACCGCACATCATTTTCGCTGAATAAACGAAGATCTTTAATTTGATATTTCAACATCGTGATGCGTTCAACGCCCATACCAAAAGCAAAGCCAGTATATTTCGTGCTATCGATACCACAGTTCTCTAATAAATTAGGATGAACCATACCACAGCCCAGGATCTCTACCCACCCGGTATGTTTACAAACATTACAGCCCTTACCACCACAGATCAAACAACTGATATCCATTTCGGCACTTGGTTCTGTAAAAGGAAAATAACTTGGGCGAAAGCGCACTTTTACATCGTCACCGAACATCTCTTTTACAAAAAAGTACAGTGTCTGTTTCAGGTCTGCAAATGAAACTTCTTCGGCGATGTATAAACCTTCTACCTGGTGAAAAAAACAATGTGCCCTTGCGCTGATGGTTTCATTTCTATACACTCTACCCGGACAAATGATCCTGATGGGCAATTTCCCTTTTTCCATTTCTCTTACCTGTACGCTGGAGGTATGTGTACGCAATAACCAATCAGGATTTTGAGAAATATAGAATGTATCCTGCATGTCTCTCGCAGGATGATTTTCGGGAAGATTCAATGCAGTAAAATTATGCCAGTCATCTTCAATTTCCGGTCCTTCCGCTACTGCAAAACCAAGGCGTTGAAAGATAGATACCATTCTGTTTCGAACTAAACTTATAGGATGGCGTGAGCCCAACGGCAAAGGGTCTGCAGGCAATGATAAATCAATACCTGTATCTGCGGCCGCCGGTTGCCCATTGTCCGTTGTCGCCTTCAGTTCTTCATATTTTGCTTCTGCAAATAATTTAAACTCATTCAGTATTTGTCCGAATTCTCTTTTTTTATCGTTGGCAACATTCTTCATTTCACCCATCACCTCTTTCACTAATCCTTTGGTTCCAAGATATTTAATACGAAAGGTTTCAGCTTCTTCACTTTTTTGAGCAACAAAGCCTGCCATCTCCTTTTTGTAGGCTTCTATTTTTTGTAACAACTGTTCCATATTGCGAAGATAATAAGATAAAGTAGTAAGTAAAATTGCAGATGGCCGGCCTCGTTTTCCGGTTGAACACGATAAAAAACTTATAACTTATAAGGTACAACTTATAACTAATCCCTAAGTTTGCTTCAAATTCCTAATTGGATGAATAATCTGACTGATTTTCTAACTCCTATTGATGTTGCTTTATTGAATGATGACAATGGTTATCATCATGGGCAACTAGCCAATCATATCAATAGCTTTACTACAGATGTACCCGACATTACGGAAGCGGATATTGTTATTGTTGGCGTTTGCGAAGTAAGAGGAACCGGTTTGCCTGATAAAGACATTACAGCTGCGGACATTATTCGCAAACAACTATATCAGTTAAATTACTGGCACCCGAATGTGACAATCGCCGACCTGGGCAATATTAAGACAGGTGCAAATTTAATTGACAGTTATTCTGCTATTAAAACGGTAGTAGCTGAATTGATAGGCCTTAATAAAACCGTAGTGCTTATCGGCGGCTCTCATGATATTACGTTAGCACAATATTATGCGTATAAAGAATTAAAGCTTTCAACAGAAGCTACTTGCATTGATGCCAATATTAACCTAAGCGGAGACAGTGAAGCAAGAAGCGAAAATTTTTTATTGGAAATGCTAACCAGCGAACCGAATATGATAAGGCATTATAATCATATCGGCTTTCAAAGTTATTTTGTTCACCCGGGCATATTAGAAACATTAGATAAGCTTCGCTTTGATTGTTTCAGGCTGGGTGTTGCAAAAGATAATATTGAAGAGATGGAACCGGTGATACGCAACACCAACTTATTAAGCTTTGATATCAGCGCCATTAAACACAGCGATGCGCCGGCCAATGAATGCAGCCCGAATGGTTTTAGCGGAGAAGAAGCCTGCGTATTAACACGTTTTGCGGGTATGAGCAATAATCTCAGCAGCTTTGGCATCTACGGTTACAAACCTCAGTTGGATACACATGAACTGACGGCCAAACAAATTGCACAAATGCTTTGGTATTTTATCGATGGCAAGAGTCGTAGTAAACACGAATCATCTATCGAAGACAGAAATAATTTTAATGAATTCCATACCGTTTTTGCTGAAGTAGAAACTGTTTTTCTGCAAAGCAAAAAAAGCAGTCGCTGGTGGATGCAGTTGCCTAACAAAAAATTCATTGCCTGTAGCTATAACGATTATTTACACGCCAGCAATAACGATATACCCGAACGCTGGTTGCGGGCACAAGAAAGAATTTGAGTTAATTGATAATTGGTTAAATAATAATTGATAATGAAACCTAATAATTACAAGAACCTCGACTTGAAAAAATTATTAATTATTAATTATATAGTATTAATTGCCTTTTCTTCCTGTTCTGTTTCTAAATATATCTCTCATTTAGCCAACGAGACTTTAATTAATGACTCTACAATAAGTACCGGACATATTGGTATCTCTATTTATGAACCTGCTACAAATACTTATTTGTATAATTATGATGCTACTAAATATTTTGTGCCTGCTTCTAATACCAAGCTATTTACATTATATGCCGGGATGAAATATTTGGGAGATAGTTTAGTAGGCTTGAGATACAGTATGCCAGAGCAAAATATATATTACCTGCAGCCTACAGGAGATCCTACTTTATTGGACCCCTATTTTACAAATCAACCAGTATTAGAATTTCTCCGAACCAACAGCAATTCAACATTTGTATTTAACTGGCAAAGAACAAATTTTTCTCCTTTTGGCAAAGGCTGGGCCTGGGACGACTATACTGCTGAATACATGCCCGAACGTTCGATAATGCCTGTATATGATAATGTTTATCGTTTTTATAAATATGACGATACTGTTCTATCATTACCATCCAAGCTTATTCTTACTGGAAATGCATTTGATTTTAAGGGTCATACATTTAAAATAGTGCGCAACCAATGTAACAATGATCTTTCTGTAGACTTTGATAGTTCATTTAGCGATTTTACAAAAACTGAAATTCCCTTTATAACAAGTACAGGTCAATCCATTTCTTTGCTAAGAGATACGTTAAAACATTTTCAAGCAATAAATGATGCTTTTGCGGCTTTTTTGATTGGAGACACTAACAAAACAATAATACATACTCAGCCTACGGATTCATTATTTAAACCAATGATGCATAATAGCAATAATTTTTATGCTGAACAAACTCTGTTAATGGCGAGTAACGAACATTTAGGCTATATGAGCGATGAAGCTATGATCGATACTTTATTAAGCAGCGATCTAAAAGATGCTCCACAGAAACCAAAATGGGTGGATGGTTCTGGACTAAGTCGTTACAATTTATTTACGCCGCAAGACTTCGTTTACATTTTAAACAAAATGAAAAATGAATTTGGCCTAAAAAGAATGGAAATGATACTGCCAACAGGTGGGCAAGGAACGCTAAAAAACTATTATTTAAAAGATAGTGGTTTTATTTATGCTAAAACGGGATCGTTAAGTAATAATAATTCGTTAAGTGGTTTTCTTATTACTAAAAAGAACAGATTACTTATCTTCTCTATCCTGGCAAATAATTTTCAAGGGTCAAGTACACCTGTAAGAAAAGCGGTTGAACAATTTATAGAAGAAATAATCGAGAAAAATTAATAGCGTAATTTTCGCAAATCCGTTAATCCATAAATCCCACGAATCCCAATTCAGACCAATTATCTTCCAAACATCTTATCCAATTCATTCTTCTTAAACGCAGTATAGACAGGCTTTCCATTGGGTGTAATATTTGGTGTTGTGCAAGCAAAAAGGTCTTCCAACAATATTTTCATTTCTTTTTGTGAGATGGCTGTACCTGCTTTAATTGCCTGTTGCCATGCTAATGAACGCAACAGTTTTTCTCTTTTGCTATATTTAAGGTCATTACTGAAATGCTTGTATTGTTCCAACATTTTTTCGATCGCTGTTTTTTCGCTGCCTTGTTCAAGATCTGCTGGTGTACCTTGTATTACAAAAGTATTTTTACCAAAAGCTTCTATCTGATATCCAAGAAAATGAAGATCGGGTAATAATTCATTCAACACTAAAACATCCACAGGCGTTAATTCTATCGTTCCCGGGAATAGGCTTCTTTGTGTAGCAATTGGTTTTCCTGCAACGGCATTTGTAAAGCGTTCATATAAAACACGCTCATGCGCGTTTTGCTGATGCACTAATAAAAAACCTGCATCATTTTGTAAAACGATATATGTATTATGTAATTGAAGCAATGTTGAATGCTCAATAACAAAATTTGAAAGGCCCGCTGTTAATGGTTCGCTATTATCAACAATGGCTGCATGCCGGTAGGTTCCCGCTGTTCGATCGTCAGCGATCGGTTGTCGGTACTCTTCTTTTTTACTCGGTTCATACACATCTTTCCAATGCTTCAGCTCGCTTTTATTTTCAATAAAATGTGCCTGATTCTTTTGTGTAAATGTTTTGAATAAAGAAGAGGAGGATGCCGAAGATTTATTTTCATCTGTAAATGGCTTATTCACCGCATCCAGACTTTGGATCGTCGCATCCAGTTCAAAATCTAAAGTAGGAGATACGCTAAATTGCGCCAGTGCATGCTTTACCGCACTTTGCACAAAAGCGTAAATTATTTTTTCATCTTCAAATTTTATTTCCTGCTTGGTTGGATGCACATTAATATCGATCTGTGACGGATCAAGATCAATAAACAAAACATACATGGCAAAACTATCTTTCGCGATCATCTCGTCAAAAGCATTCGTCATGGCATGATTGAGATAAGCGCTTTTGATAAAACGATTATTGACAAAAAAGTATTGGTCACCTCTTGTCTTCTTCGCTGTTTCGGGCTTGCCCACAAAACCATAGATGTTCATGTAGTCGCTCTTCTCTTGTACGCTTACTAGTTTTGAACTGTATGTATTTCCTAATATTTGTACAATGCGTTGTTTTAATGTACCGCGTTCCAAATGGAAAACTTCTTGTCCGTTACTGTTCAAAGAAAAAAATACTTCGGGAAAAGACATTGCTACACGAATAAATTCATCAATGATATGCCTTAGTTCAGATGGGTTGCTTTTTAAAAAATTTCTTCTTGCTGGTACATTGAAAAATAAATTTTTCATGGCGATGCTGGTACCTTGTTCCATGGCAACGGGCTCTTGTTTTTTTACAACGCTATTGTCTATTTCTATATAAGTACCTGCTGTATCTTCTGCTTTTTTTGTTTTTAATTCTACCTGGGCAACGGCTGCAATGCTTGCCAATGCTTCTCCACGAAAGCCCATCGTTTTAATATGGAACAGGTCGTCAATATTTTTTATTTTGGAAGTAGCGTGTCTTTCAAAACACATACGGGCATCAATTTCTGTCATGCCTTTGCCGTTATCAATTACCTGGATGAGTGCTTTTCCTGCATCCTGCACAATTAACCTGATCTCTGTGGCGCCGGCATCAACAGCATTTTCCAGCAGCTCTTTTACAGCACTGGCGGGTCGTTGAATGACTTCTCCTGCAGCAATTTGATTGGCAATGTTATCCGGCAATAATTGAATGATATCGGGCAAAATGTATCCTTTGTTTTACTGCAAATTACGACGATAATGTCAGATTTTTTGTTGCGAAAATGTTGTGCTCGGGCAACCAACAACAGCCGGTTTAATCGGCTTCTGTGAAGGAAATATTCTTTTCCCTTAAAAATTCCTTGATCTTATCTACATGAACACAAAGGCCCACGTGCAAAAACGGACTGTTTGAAACTTTGGTTTTTTTCCCACCCTGAACTACTTCTTTATCTTTTACTTCGAATCCCAAATGCAGATGGTTAGTAGCATATTGCATTCCGTATACAATACCATTTGAATCAAAAAGTGGGCCGCCGCTTTGGCCTCTCAATCCGGGAGTACTTAATTCAATACCGGAGATAATTCCGGTAGTATCTCCTACAAACCTGGTCACTATTCCATCGATCGGAAATGAAGGTGAATTTGGATTGCCAGTATTCGTCCATTCAATATCATCAACAGCTGGATTATGCATGAAATTATTGAATTCCGGAAACGGAAAACCCAGTCTGCATAAAGATTTTCCTTGTTTAATGGTGGTACTGTCACGAAGGAATCTAGCATGAGCCGTATACAATATTTTATTAAAGCCTTTGAATTCCAGAATGGCTAAATCTAATGTAGGATGCGCATGACAGGTGATTTCCTGAATGACATCAAAAGCATTTATAAAATTATTTTTAAGCTGTACGGTTGTGTCCTTATTGTATTTATATTTTGTTTCAAGTCCCAATAAATTGTTCTTGTATTTATTATCGTTGGGTAACTTGTTTCTTTCTGTCTTAAATTTTAAATAATTGGTATTCACTGTTTCGCTGGCTGGTATAAGATCCAGCACATGTTTGCAGGTAACGGCCACACCCGAATCATTTACAAAAAAGAAGGTAGATGAGCCAGGAATAACAAGTCCGCCATAAGTTCTGCTAATAGTATGAAGTGGCCTTGTAAATTTTGAAGCTTCTTCGATCGCTGATTCAAACATATTTTGTAAACTTGGTTTAATGTTTAAAATGTCGAAGCCCCGTGATCACCATAGCCAAGCCATTTTCTTTACAATAATCAATGGAATCTTTATCGCGAATAGATCCGCCTGGTTGAATAAATGAAGTGATGCCCGCTGCATGCGCGATCTGCACACAATCATTGAAAGGAAAAAAAGCATCGCTGGCTAATACGGCACCATGCAGATCGAAATTAAATTGCTTTGCTTTATCAAGTGATTGGCGAAGTGAATCGATACGGGACGTTTGTCCGCACCCTTTGCCTACCATTTGTTTATTTTTTACTAAAGCGATGGCATTGCTTTTTAAATGCTTGCAAACGATGTTGGCAAATATCATGTCTTCTTTTTCTGCGGCTGTTGTTTCGCGGCCCCCTTCTTCTTTCCATTCTTTAAAATTGCCTTCGTCGTTTTGTTGGATCAATACACCATTCAATAAAGATTTGAATTGTTGTTTTGATTCGATCTTCGCTTTTTGTGCTAATAATATCCTGTTCTTTTTTTGTTGTAAGATGGCCAATGCATCTCCATCAAATTTTGGTGCAATCAATACTTCAAAAAATATTTCGTTGATCGCTTCTGCTGTTGCTTTATCTACTGTTGCGTTGGTAACTAGTACACCGCCGAATGCGCTTTCTGGATCTGCCGCTAGGGCTGTGTCCCAGGCTGCTTTTACGGTTGGTCTTTGTGCGATACCGCAAACGTTGGTGTGTTTAATAATTGCAAATGTTGTATCTGTAAATTCTGAAATGATCTGCACTGCTGCATCAACATCTACTAAATTGTTATAGGATAATTCCTTGCCATGTAGTTTATCGAAGATCTCTTCCTGGTTGCCATAGAATATTCCCTGCTGATGCGGATTTTCTCCATAACGCAAAACTGATTTATTTTTATCGAATGGATTGGTAAATTCAGTTTGGTTAAAATAATTGGAAATGGCTATATCATAGCCCGTGCAAACGTCAAATGCTTTGATGGCAAATGCTCTGCGTTGCTCTAAATTTGTTTCTCCTTTTTGATCTTTTAAGATTTGCTCTAATGAAGCGTAGTCTTTTTTTGCAGCGATCACTACTACATCTTTATGATTTTTTGCCGCGCCACGTATCATTGACGGACCGCCGATATCGATTTTTTCAATGATCAGTTTTTCATCGGTTGTGGATTTTACCGTTTCTTCGAAAGGATATAAGTCAACTATGACAAGATCCAATTCAGGAATTTTAAATTGTTTCATTTCCTGTATATCTGTTTCATTATCTCTTCTTCCCAAAATTCCGCCAAAAACTGAAGGATGTAAGGTTTTAACCCTTCCGCCTAAAATGGATGGATATGTAGTGATCGATTCTACTGGTATGCAAGGGATATTTAATTCTTCGATGAATTTTTGTGTGCCTCCGGTTGAATAAATTTTTACACCTAAATCGTGCAATTCTTTAACTATATTTTCAAGGCCGTCTTTGTAAAAAACCGAAATTAATGCAGATTGGATCTTTTTCATGTCTCAACCCTGAACAGGGCAAATTTTAAATTAATAATTAGTGTTAGCGCCTCGATTTACATCAAAAACAAATGCTCCTTTATCAGGAACCGAATAATAGTGCAAAAGTAACTCATCGCAGTCTTTTTTCCATTTGTCAATTTTCCACAAACTGTTAGAGGCGTCAAATACATATTCTTTACAATTGAAGATGCCTGCCAGTTGGGCAATAGATAGTTTCGGTGATTGGGAAATGATAATTATATCAACATCCATTTTTTGTTGGCCTGGTTGAAGGTCGAGCGGTTTATTGACCAGCATGATCCGTTTATTGCCGAACTGGTAAAAATTAGCTGACCTAAAAATGCCCGGAAGAACATCCACTTTTTTAGTTAACCGAAGTAATACGCTGGCTGGTTTAAGGTGAAGGTTTTGTAATGAAGTGTCAGCAAGTAAAGCGCTATCGGCAATAACCTGATAATTACTCCCATCGATAAAATATGTTGAGCTATGCTGCGGTATATTATAAACAATTATTTCCTTTTGATGAATTGTTGTCCAGTTATTATAAAAGACAAGTAATACAAAAATCAATGTAGTTATCATGGAGAGATACAATGCCTTTTTGCTCTTATGCATCAACCAAAAGGCGATGGCAATGATAATGATATATAATAAAATAGTGGAGAAAACGGATGCAGACATATTACCTATTACCACAAAGGGCAACGAATTCATTGCAACAATAAATTTGTTCATTGTCCAGGTTAGATAAAAAACTATTTTACCAAGATAGTTGCCAATATAAGGAAGCCACCAAAAAATGATCAATGAAATCTCGATAAATAGAATAAGGGTGGCTAATGGTATCGCAACCATGCTGGTAAATAAAAATAAGACGGGAAATTGATGAAAATAATAAATGCAAAGCGGAAACGTAAGCACTTGTGCCGCTATTGTCAACGCCATCATTGCCCATAATTTATCTAGCCATTTATTTTTTATATAGAAAAGATGGTAAATGTGTTTTTGAAAAATAACAATTCCCAGCACAGCTAAATAAGACAATTGAAAACCTATGTCCCATAAAAAATATGGATCGCAACATAACAATACAAATGCAGAGGCCGCGAGTGAATTATAGACAGGTGTGTTTTTATTAAAGCTTTTTCCAACAATGATACAGGTAAACACAATGGCAGAACGCAAGGCTGAGGCTGACGCTCCGGTCAATAATGCAAATAGCCAAAGGCAACTTATTATTGCTATTGCTTTTACAAAAATTGATCTTTTTACAAAAGGTATCCTATTGAAAATCCAAAGTAATAATAAATATAAAAGTCCTAATGACATACCCGAAACAGCTATAATATGGACTACCCCTGTATTGCTGTAAGCCTGTACCGTATCTCTATCTAAATCACTGGTATAACCTATCAGTAGCGCTTCGGCAATACCAGTAACTTCTTTATTAGTAGTAAGTTTTTCCCGAATGACAGATAAAATATCCTGCCTTGTAGAAAAAATAAATTGCTTGAAAGGATTTACATTTCTATCAGGTAATAATGTCCAGTCTTTTTCTTTTAAAAATACGCTGCAAAATATTTGCTGAAACGCGGCGTATTGTTCATAATTAAAACATCCGGGGTTTCGGGTGTTTTTTATTGGCTGCAACGGTTTATCGATACATAGTTTGTCACCATAGCGTAATCGCTGCGCGGATGAATCTTTCGAAAAATATAATAACAGTTTACCCTTGCATGGAATTACGCTATCATCCTGTACAATGGCTTCAACATAACCGCTTACTTTATATGATCTTTCTTTTTCTACAATTGGTTCATCAATACGAACAATTAAACGATCGTTCTCCTGATAAGAATGGCCAAACCAATTTTTATTATGTCGTATATCCTTCTGCCAGGTGATAAATAAACCAAAACTCAACAACAATAAATTGATACTGATCCCTTGCAAAGGTTGCAACTTAAATCTGGCCCCGATCGGAAATAACCTAAACAATGATACGGTGCTGATGAAACACAGTGCTGCGATAATGATAAAAGACAATGTAAACGATATATACCATTGCAATAAAATCCCCGCCATTACAGGGATAAGCAAACGTATAAATGGAGATTGTTTCCAAATGGATATTTGACTGGTATAGGGCACGCCGCCAAGATAGGGGAGTTATTATTATTTTTTCAGGTGAAAACAACCAAATATTACCGAAAAAAACATTTGGTCTTTTTACAATTTTACTACTGGCGTTATAATGTGTAATTTTACAACATGAATAGCAACGATACGATCTTATCATTTATAACAACGATCAACCAGTCTTTATCAGACAATAGCTTCGTATCAATAACGCTCGGCAATTATAAAGGAACAGAGCCCGCATTGAAAAATATCTACATCAAAAAGATACTGATCAAAAAAGAAGAAAAATTAAGTTTTACTTACCGGTATCAAACCCGCGATATTGTTAAAAATTTTTCGGCCAATGAAGCATTGGAAAATATTACCAGGTTGATAAAAGAAGGATTCAAATTTGCAACCGTTTTTACTACCCAGTTTGATTTGCTCCTTGAACAAACAAAAAATGAAAGTTACACTATAAAAAAAGCAACTGCTACAAAAACGGAAAGCCCTTCTTTACAACATGATAAAATAAAGAATCGCTTAATTGATACTAACAACAAACCCTATCTGCACGAATTAAAAATTACAGATGCTGCAGGAAATGTATTTAAAGCAACGCAGGATAAATACAGGCAGATCAATCATTATATAGAAATTTTGAGTTCGTTAATAAAAGAGCTTCCCGAAAAACAATTATTGAATGTGGTGGACATGGGATCTGGCAAAGGTTATCTAACTTTTGCTTTGTACGATTACCTGACCAACGTTGTAAATGTAAATGCGCAGATTACGGGTGTTGAGTTCAGGGCAGACCTTGTTAAACTATGCAACAGCATTGCTGCCAATTCAAATTTTAAAAAATTACATTTCGAAGAAGGTACGATCGATAGTTTCGATGGCAACGATATAAATATTTTAATTGCCTTACATGCTTGCGATACGGCAACTGACGATGCGATACAAAAGGGGATTACCGCTAACGCAGATCTAATAGTTGTTGCGCCTTGTTGCCACAAACAAATACGCCGCGAGATCGAAAAACATAAAGCTGCCAACGATGTGGAATTTATTACCAAACATGGTATCTTTTTAGAGCGCCAGGCAGAAATGGTAACCGATTCTATCAGGGCGATGGTATTAGAATATTTTGGTTATAAAACAAAAGTGTTTGAGTTTATTACAGATGCGCATACGCCAAAAAATATCATGATCGTTGGAATAAAAAATAATGCGATCGCGTATAAAAGTCCGGCTGTTCTGGATAAAATAAAAGCTGCGAAAAAATATTTTGGTGTTGAAGTGCATCATTTAGAAAAAGCAATGGGTATTTAATGAAGATAAATCATGAATAATAAAAAACCGATCCATCTTATTTTCAACTACTTTATAGTTGCCGTCTGGATCGGTAATGGTCTTTTTTGTAAACTACTAAACTTTGTACCGCGCCATCAATCGATCGTTGTCAGGATCTTAGGAAACGAACACGCTGTATTGTTCACAAAAGCAATTGGCTTTTCAGAAGTGCTAATGGCTGTCTGGATTGTAAGCTCAATAAAACCTCGTATTTGTGCCATAACACAAATGGTAATTATCGCAACAATGAATATAATCGAATTTTTTCTTGCGCGTGACCTTTTGCTATTCGGAAAATTAAATGCGGTATTTGCTTTTCTTTTTGTAATGCTAATATTTTATAATGAATTTGTGCTTGGCAAAACGCCGATCAATCCTACTTAGCTATGTTATCATTCTTAAAAAATCATCCGTTTGCTGTAAAGGCTTTTTTTGAAAGTTCTATCGTCTTGACCTTTGCCGTGCCCAAAGAAGAGCTGGAACATTTGATCCCACCATGTTTAACGCTGGATACTTTTAATGACAAATGGGCCTTTATTGCCGTAGCAATGGTTCAAACAAAAGGCCTTCGGCCCAAAGGCTTCCCTGCCATAGCAGGTAACGATTTTTTTCTGATCGGTTATAGAGTTTTTGTGCGATATACAAATAATGCAGGTAAAAGACTACGAGGGTTATATATTTTAAAATCTGAGACAGATAAAAAGAAAATAGAGTTTTTAGGGAACATTTTTACACATTATAATTATGCAACCACAGATATCATTCGCTCAAAAAATAATATCACAACAAAAATAACTTCATTTTCATCCAATTTTGAAATAGAAACAATGACTGGCGGAGCCGAAATTTCCTTACCCAAAAACTCGCCCTTTGCAGATTGGAAAGAAGCACGAAGGTTTGCAGGGCCATTACCATTCACCTTTACCTACATTGCTTCAACAAAAAAAGTTTTAATTATAGAAGGTGTTCGTGAGCATTGGCAACCTCTGCCTGCGCAGGTAATAAACTATCGCATTTCATTTATAGATTCTTTGGAATTAAAAAATGTACAATTAGCTAATGCTTTCGTTATACAAAACATTCCTTATTATTGGAAAAAAGGGAAAACAGAAAAATGGAACGGATAAGAAAACCTTTGCTGGGAGTAATAAATATATTACGTTTCAACTGGCATTTTTATGCGCTTTCCTTCGTTCTTGTCTTTTTGATCTTTTTTATTACTGAGTTAGCCGTGCCTTTTTATCATTTTTTTATATTTTCTGTCTGTATTGCTATTGTCGCTACTACATTTATCTCATTGCTTATTTCATTTTCTATTTATGACCTTTCAAATTTGTATACGTTCGATTGGTTGGATGACTCAGGTATCCAAACGAATAACATCATTAATATCAATGCCGGATTTGATGAAACAAGCGCTTTACTGCAATCAAAATACTCAACAGCTAATATGCAGGTATTCGATTTTTATGACGAGGGAAAGCATACCGAAGTTTCTATTAAAAGAGCAAGAGCTGCTTATCCTCCATATAAAGACACGATACATATCGACACTTCTTTTTTACCCTTGCCGGATAGTTCCGTTAGTACAGCTTTTTTATTATTAGCGGCACATGAGATCAGAAACGATACGGAAAGAATTACTTTTTTTAAAGAATTAAAAAGAGTAATGGCGGTATCGGGAAGTATTATCGTTACCGAGCATTTAAGAGACGTTGCCAATTTTTTAGCATACACAATTGGGGCATTTCATTTTCATTCAAAATCAACATGGTTGAAAACTTTTACGGCTGCAGGGTTTATAATTACTAAAGAAATTAAAATAACACCATTTATAACAACCTTTATTCTTGAAAAAAATGGAACTACAACTTAAAATAATTGGTTGTCTGCTAATAGTACTGTCATTGCTACACATAATTTTTTCAAAAATATTCGACTGGAAAAATGAATTAAATAACCTGAGCTTAATAAATAAGCAAATGATGCATGTTCATACTTTTTTTATCGCCTTAGCCGTATTTCTAATGGGCTTATTATGCTTAAGCTCTACGAAAGAGTTGATCGAAACCGGATTGGGGAAAAAGATCACGGCTAGTTTATGTGTTTTCTGGAGCGTCCGCTTATTTATTCAGTTCTTTTGGTATTCACCAAAACTGTGGAAGGGCAAAAAAACAGAGACAATCATTCATATATTCCTTTCCTGCCTCTGGGCCTACCTGAGTGTCATGTTTTTTATTGTTTGCTGGAATAACAAAACCCTATAAACTATTCTCTTGCTGTCAGTTACCCCAATTGTAAAATTTTTATTTGTTAGGGGTTGATTTTAAGCATAAATTTGTAAGGTAAACTTACAAGTTTTACTTATTAATTATGGCAATGCAACAAACAGATCAACAATTAGCATCGGATTTCAGGACCGTTATTACCCGGTTAATTAAAAAGCTACGCACTAAATCTGCAACAAGTATGAGCCTGTCGCTTACAGAAAGATCGACAATGGGTTTATTAGACCTTCACAAAGAATTATTGCCGAGCGAACTGGCCGGCATGGAAAAAATAACCACACAATCCATGTCGCAGATATTGAGCCATTTACTGGAGCTAGGTTATATCAACAGGAAAGAATCAACAACTGATAAACGCAAAGCCATCATCTCCTTATCAAAGACAGGACAAACCGTTCTATATAAAGTAAGGAATGAACGCGATCAATGGCTCAACAAAGCCCTGCAGGCAACCTGCTCAGAAAAAGAACAGGAGCAGCTCCGCAAGTGTTTGCCGCTGTTAACTAAGCTGGTTGATTTTGATTAAGAGTTAGTATAGTATTTGTATAGAAAAGAAAGAGGAGTAAATTATGAACATCAGTACATTCAGCGCATTTAAAAGTCGTAACTACAGGTTATATTTCGTCGGACAATCCATTTCATTGATCGGTACATGGATGCAAAAAACAGCAGTAAGCTGGGTAGTATATTCTTTGACGCATTCGAAATTCATGTTAGGGGTTACCTTGTTCTGCACCATGTTTCCTTCATTTTTATTTTCATTCGTTGGAGGTGTAGCGGCTGATCGTTTTAGTAAATACAAATTGTTGTTGCTAACGCAGATCGTATCAATGACACAAGCCATTATGTTGGCAGCGCTAATTTATTTTAAACATTATTCTATTTGGGAAATATTAGTACTGAGTGCTTTATTAGGCATTGTTAATGCATTTGATGTGCCGGCAAGACAATCATTGGTATACGATATGGTAGATGATAAAAAAGATCTGCCGAATGCGTTGGCGCTAAATTCATCAATGGTTAATTTATCAAGATTGATTGGCCCTGGTATTGCAGGCATTGCTATTGAAAGACTAGGAGATGATGTTTGTTTTGGATTGAATGCCCTGAGTTTTGTTGCTGTGATTAGTTCGCTGCTATTGATGAAGTTGCCAGAATATATTTCGAAACCACATACCAAGGATGTTTTGGGTGAGCTACGCGAAGGATTACAGTATGTGAAGAAAACTCCTTCAATCGGTTTTTTAATAGCAATGCTAGGTATGATCAGTTTGCTGGTTTTGCCATTTAGTACTTTAATACCTGTATATGCAAAAGATATATTTAAAGGTACCGCTTCAACATTTGGTATCATCGATAGCGCCATTGGATTAGGGGCATTCACCGGCGCCATATTTTTAGCATCTTTAAAACCGGGCAAGGACCTGAGAAAAATACTGGCCTTTAATACATTTGTTTTTGGTACAGGCCTGGTATTATTTTCACACACGACCTATTATCCGCTGGCATTAATTTTTGTAACTATCGGCGCTTTCGGTATGATGTCACAAATAACGATCACCAACACATTGATACAAACTACCGTTGATCCCGCCATGCGCGGTCGTGTGATCAGTTTATATGCCATGGCATTTTTTGGTATGCAGCCATTAGGTGGTTTAGTGATCGGTTATATCTCTAAATACTTAAGCGTACAAAATACAGTAATGGGCGAAGGTATCTTTGCCATATTGATCGGCTTATTACATGTTCGCTTTTTACGCAGGCATAAATTTAAAACGCCCAGACTTACCGTTGTTGCAAAACCTGTGGAAGTTGCAGCGTAACTTTATATCCTAATGAATACAACTATACTCGAAATAAGATCTGAACAACTAGCATTGTACAAACAATTTTTTATGGCCGGATTAATGGCTGATGAAGAAAGTTTTAGAATGACACCTGCAGATGATATCAATTTATCGTTCCCAACAAAAGATAAGGAAGATGGTTTTACACTAGGTGCTTACGTTGATAATGAACTGGCAGGCGTAGTAAGTTTTGCACGCGAAGGAATCGACAGAGAAAAATTGCGCCATAAAGGACTTTTATTCAGAATGCTTGTGGCAAGAAAATTTCGCGGACAAGGATTAGCGAATAAATTAATTGAAGAATTAATAGCAAGAGTAAAAAAGATCGACACTATAGAACAGATCAACCTCACTGTTATTGCCGGTAATGAAACAGCCAAAACTCTCTACGAAAAATTTGGCTTTAAAACATTTAGTATAGAGCATCACGCAACAAAGTGGAAAGGAAAATATTTTACTGAGGAGCAGATGGTGCTAAGATTAAAATAATCTTATGTAGATCGATCTTCCCGATTATTTTATAATAATATATAACGGATTCCAATCTACACTTTTACCTTGCTTATTATATCCATTAATATTTATGGACAGTGTATTCCCCGGTTCTAATCTTTCAAGCCATTTCTTAGTGCTATCACTTAAAATATTCCCTTGATTAACTATACTTACAATTTCACTGGTATAATTTCCTTCTCCTGTATAGATATAGATAGACCTAATAGTAAGCCATGGAAAATTTGCCGTTACTTTTTTAGCGTGCAATAAAGCGTCTTTAGTAATTCTAACAGTTGTATCAGAACAACCGAGACTATCAATATATAATTTGAAATCTTTTGTAGTTACCTGCGCTTTTACCGATACTGAAAAACACAATAAGGCAACTCCTATTAATACATTTTTTATTATTTGCTGCATGAGGTTTTTCTTATTAATTCAAAAATTGATCAATTTTTGGTTTTTTATATAAAGCCGGTTTTACAAAATATACTCGAAAATGAACTCCTCTTCCTAAAAATATACCCTGAGAAGTAATAACATTTTCATACACATTCACATAATTAACTTCAGAATATAAAATATTTTTAACCGGATCGAAGTAAAAATGCTGATTGATACCATATTCATAAAAGTTTTCAATATTAACTTCCGCCTGTACCTTTTTTACTGCAATTTGATTCCCTGTAGTATCGTCATATATCGGAACTTCAATAACAGGATTTCCATAATTAATTACTTTTTTAGCAGGTATGATGTTATAATGATCATCAACTACTGTAACCTTTCCACTTAACATATCATCAAATAAATGAAAAGAAAACCAGGGATTTTTTAACGTGAATACTTTCATATTTGAACTGTCATTCATTACATCATATTTAAAATTATATACCTGTTCTGAATTACCTAAATCGATACATCTCATTTTTTTTGCAGTAGTTAATGAAATGTCTGAATCATTAAAACAAGATGAATAGGCTGTTGACCATATGAATTGTTGTGGTTCTATTGAATCGATCATTCGTTTAAGACAAAGAGGTGTTACGAGTATGTTCTTTATATAAAGCCTGGCATTCTTATAATAAGGAATCTGTGTAAGCTTATAAACATCAAATTTGTTTCCTTTGAGATCAGAAGTGCAAGCGCATTTTTCTTCATTCATTATAAACGGAGTAGTGTTTCCCAGATTATAATTATTAGTATATTTCAGATAAGGATTGATATCGCTTGCAAAAGAATCTGTGCTGGTCAGCTTATTCCCCAGACAAAATTTTGAGAGAATAATTTTATCGTTTTCAATCCGATAATTTTCAATGCAGCTGTCTTTTTGTAATTGCTGGATAAGGATCTCTCTTATTCCAAATTTTCTGACCTTCGGTGTTATTTCCAAAATCTGATCATATTGAGCGGCCCATTGAATTTTATTATCGCGTTGTATAAAATCAGTATAAGAAGTTTGTGCAAAAGTTACTACGGATATAGAGCATAGAATAATTAGCAAGTAGTATTTCATATGAAGGAGTTGAATAATGAAAGTATATAAAAAATCCGAACAATTGAGTTTGTTCGGATTTTCTATATTTTATTAACAGTTTATTTGCTCAAATGCATACTACGTTCTCTATACAATTGTCTGAAATAAGGATCTTTCAGATCTTTTATAAAGCGTATCGCCTCACCCGTACTTTTCATTTCTGGGCCAAGCTCTTTGTTTACACCCGGGAATTTATTGAAAGAGAAAACCGGTTCTTTTATCGCGAAGCCAGTTAATTTTTTCTCATATTTAAAATCTTTCAGTTTTGCAGAACCTAACATTACTTTAGTAGCGATATTCAAATAAGGTATTTGATATGCTTTTGCAATGAATGGTGTGGTACGGCTCGCTCTTGGGTTGGCTTCGATCACATACACAATACCATCTTTTATCGCAAACTGAATATTGATCAAGCCGTTAATTTTTAACGCTCTTGCAATTTTTTCTGCGTACTCTTCCATTGTATGAACGATCAATGGAGATAAATTGAATTGTGGCAACACACCATGGCTATCGCCACTATGTATACCGGCCGGCTCAATATGTTCCATCACACCCATTACATGGAATTGATCGCCATCAAAAATTCCATCGATCTCCGCTTCCTGGCAACGATCCAAAAAGTGATCGATCAAAATGGTATTATTTGGCAAATGTTTTAATAAACTTAAAACGCCTTTTTCTAATTCTTCGTCATTTAAAACAATACGCATTCTTTGTCCGCCTAAAACATAACTAGGTCGAACCAAAACTGGATACCCAACTTTCTTCGCAACTTCAATTGCTTCGTCTGTATTAAATGCCGTTCCATAGTTTGGATAAGGAATGCCTAATTCTTTCAGCATATCACTGAAACGTCCGCGGTCTTCTGCGATATCCATACTGTCGTATGAGCTACCTATAATTTTTATTCCTTTTTCGTGTAAACGCTTAGCAAGCTTCAATGCTGTTTGTCCACCTAGCTGAACAATTACACCGTACGGTTTTTCATGCTCAACTATTTCCCATAAATGTTCCCAGAACACCGGTTCAAAATATAATTTATCAGCAATATCAAAATCAGTTGAAACAGTTTCCGGATTACAATTCACCATGATGGCTTCGTAACCCGATTCTTTGATCGCTAATAAACCATGTACGCAACAGTAATCAAACTCAATACCCTGGCCAATTCTATTAGGGCCGCTACCAAGTACAATTACTTTTTTCTTGTCGGACACTTTGCTTTCGTTACTTACTAATTTATTAGCAGTAGCAGGTTTATTTTCAAAAGTAGAATAGAAGTAAGGTGTTTTTGCTTCGAACTCAGCGCTACAAGTATCCACCATTTTAAATACTCTTGTCAAGCCCATTTTCTTTCTGCGTTCGTAGATCTGTTCGCTGTCGATATCATCTTCTTTCATGATGCGCGCTAATTGCTCATCACTGAATCCTAAAAATTTAGCTTCTGTCAGCAATTCATCCGGCAATGTTTTCAATCCGAATTTCGCGATCTTCTTTTCGCAATCAACTATTTTTTGTATCTGGTAGATGAACCACCTGTCAATACCCGTTGCCTCAACAATTGTTTTGATACTAACGCCCGCCATCAACGCATCTTTAATTCTAAAGACCCTATCCCATTTCGGTATCTTGATGTATTCAATTAATTCTTCTGCATGCATTAAGCTTTTGCCATAGTAACCTAAGCCAACTGCGTCATTCTCCAAACTCTGACAAGCTTTCTGGATCGCTTCTGCAAAGCTTCTGCCGATGGCCATTACTTCACCAACACTTTTCATCTGGAAACCCAGCGTATCATTTGCTCCTTTAAATTTATCAAAGTTCCAGCGAGGTATTTTTACGATCACGTAATCCAATGCCGGTTCAAAATAGGCTGATGTTGATTTGGTGATCTGATTCTTCAATTCATCCAAATTGAAGCCTATCGCCAGTTTCGCGGCGATCTTTGCGATCGGGTAACCTGTTGCTTTACTTGCTAACGCAGAAGAACGGCTTACACGCGGATTGATCTCTACAACAATTATTTCTTCTGTCTGAGGATTCATGGCAAACTGCACATTACAACCGCCGGCAAAATTTCCTAAAGCACGCATCATTCTGATAGCGGTGTTACGCATTGTCTGGTATGCCGTATCGCTTAATGTCATGGCAGGTGCAACTGTAATGCTATCGCCAGTATGTACACCCATCGGGTCGAAATTTTCTACTGTACAAATGATCACCACATTATCATTATCATCGCGCAGCAATTCTAATTCATATTCTTTCCAGCCTAAAACTGCTTTCTCCACTAATACTTCATGTATCGGAGAAGCCGTTAAACCGTTATTCAATGCCTCGTCTAATTCTTCTTTTTTAAATACAATTCCACCACCTGATCCACCTAGTGTGAACGAAGGCCTGATCACCAATGGAAAACCGATTTCCTGTGCAAATTCTTTTCCTTCTAAAAATGAGTTGGCTGTTTTTGCCGGACAAACAGGAATTTCCATCTGTATCATCCATTGGCGGAATTTTTCTCTATCCTCTGCCTTATCGATCGCTTTAATATCTACCCCGATCAGTCTGCAATTGTATTTTTCCCAGATGCCCGATTCATCAGCATCTTTACAAAGATTCAAAGCTGTTTGTCCGCCCATAGTAGGCAAAACAGCATCGATCTTATTTTCTGCTAATATCTTTTCAATACTTTCAACCGTTAACGGAAGCAGGTAAACCCTATCTGCCATCATTGGATCCGTCATAATTGTGGCGGGATTACTGTTGATCAGGATCACTTTTACACCTTCCTCCCTCAAGCTGCGGGCAGCCTGGGTACCGGAGTAATCGAATTCGCAGGCCTGGCCAATAACAATGGGGCCTGATCCTATAATAAGTACTGTTTTGATGGAATTATCTTTTGGCATAAGTAGTGTGCCGTGGAGGCGGGCAAAATTAGTGCAATTCTGTTAAAAAACCGAGAGCAAATAAAATTTAGCGTTTGCCCCCGTCCCCTAAGGGGAGTTATATAGCGCGAATATTATCTATGATGCACTTTTAAAAAATAAACTCTCGGAGAAAAAATATTGTTGTCAAATAACTCCCCTTTAGGGGACGGGGGCAACTTCTTCTCTTTAAATTTGCACATATGAATTGTAGCAAGGTTTTCTTTTTTTTAAGTTTTATTAGTACTGGTTTTGCAAGTTCTGCCCAGGTTTTTCCTGTCAAAAATTATCCGAAAGGTTATTTTCAATGGCCCGTTGATGCAACTGTTGGTTTAGCTGCGAATTTTGGGGAGCTGCGACCTAACCATTATCACATGGGGTTGGATTGCAGAACGGATCAGGTACAGAACAAACGTGTTTTCGCCGCCGCAGATGGTTATATCGCTAAAGTAAAAATTGAGCCTTCCGGTTTTGGCAGGTGTATCTATATTAATCATCCCAATGGATTGACGACGGTGTATGCGCATTTAAATGAGTTTATGCCTGCTTTGGAAAAATATGTGACCGAACAACAATACAAGTTGCAGAGCTGGAAAATATTTATTGATATCCCTGCCAATCTTTTTCCCGTAAAAAAAGGGCAGGTGATCGCTTACAGTGGTAGTACCGGTGGTTCAGAAGGCCCGCATACACATTTTGAGATACGCGATACCAAAACGGATAAAGTATTAAACACCTTATTGTTTGGATTTCCTATCACCGATAATATCCCACCAAGTGTATTGCGGTTAGCCGTGTACGATAGAAGCATCAGCGTGTATGAGCAAACGCCAAAAATTTATCCTTTACGAAAAGTAAATGGCGTTTTTATGCCGCCGGCATCTTTATTAATTGAACATACTGATAAAGTAAGTTTTGCCATCACTGCATTTGACAGGTATATCGGCTCTACACATGAAAATGGTATTTATCAGGCTGTATTGTATGATAATGAAAAGCCTGTTGTCGGTTTTGATATTGATAGCATCAGCTATGATCAAACAAGGGATGTCAATGCACACATTGATTATAAATTAAAAAACAGCGGCGGCCCGTATGTGCAGCATTTATCAAAATTATCGGGATACAATGAAAGTATTTACAAAGAGATAAGCGGTGATGGTGTTATCGATATTAGCAACGATAGTACACATCAAATTAAAATAGCGGTGATGGACGCCTACGGAAATACGTCTTATGTAAAATTTGATGTGCGCAGTAATATTCCTTATAAACCAAAGACTGCCGCTGATTCAATAGAAGACCCCAATGAATTTCTTCCGGGCTGTATCAATGTTTTTGAAAATAATAATATCAGTTTTTATTTACCCGAAGCAAGCCTGTACGATTCCATTCGTTTTAAATACAATGTATTAAAACCTAACAGCTCTTATGATGTTTCTGATATTTTTGAATTGCAGAATGGTACCATTCCCATACATGGCTATTTTCCAATCAAAATAAAAGGTAATGTAAGCGATACTTTTAAAGATAAAATAGTGATGGAGAGATATTGGGGCAATAAAAAAGATTTTGCTAAAGCTGATGATCAAAATGGCTGGTACAAGGCAGCATTCAAAGAATTTGGTTATTTTAAACTATTGCTTGATACGATCCCTCCGATTATCAAACCAATTGGCTTTCGCGATGGAATGAATTGTGCAGGTATCAGGCGGCTCGCATTTGTTATCAGCGATAATTGCAGCGATGAGAGCAAAGACATCATAAATTTCAGGGCAGAATTGGATGGTAATTGGTTAAGATTTACCAACGATAAAAACCTCGCTTATATTTATAATTTTGATGACCATTGCGCAAGAGGCCCGCATGAATTAAAGATCAGCGCAGAAGACCTTGCAGGAAATAAGACAGAAAAAATTTATCATTTCACCAGATAGTCTTTTCTTGTTGCTTACGCTAAGAATGACAAAGAGAATATCATTTAAATAATACATTAAACGATCATGACAACATTAACGGAAGGAAAAAAAGCGCCGGTATTTAAAGGCGTAGATCAAAACGGAGAAAAAGTTTCTTTGGCAGATTTTAAAGGGAAGAAAGTGATATTGTATTTTTATCCTAAAGATGATACGCCGGGATGCACTGCACAGTCTTGCAACTTAAGAGATAACTACACCGAGCTATTAAAAAAAGGGTTTGCCGTAATTGGTATTAGTACCGATGATGTAAAGAGCCACAAAAAATTCGAGAAAAAATTCTCTTTGCCTTTTCCGCTGATTGCAGATGAAGATAAAAAGATCGTTGAGCAATATGGTGTTTGGGGAGAGAAGAATTTTATGGGCAAAAATTACATGGGCACGATCCGTACTACTTTTTTAATTGATGAAGACGGAAAGATCAAAAAAATAATCAATAAGCCCGATACAAAAAACCACACGGAAGAAGTATTGAAAGCCTGGGAAGAAAAATAATTAATCTCCTCTCGGACACTGATAACTACTTGATAAATTAAAGGAAAGCCCGATCTCCGCAATAACGTATTGATCTTTTTGTTTGCTCCAGCCACGTTGTGTTCCAGGTACTGAACCTAAAGTTTGTCCGGGACTTCTATCCTGCAGTTTTTCCGCATCTGAACCGGGAGGAAAGCTTAGTGGGCCAGCATAGGTGGTACTAACATCGTCTAAGTAATCTGTAGTAGTAAGGCGCTGTATGACCTGAAAAGAAAAATTGACACCGTTACTTAAATTATATTTTATGCCCATGCCAATTGGAAAACACATGGCCACGCGGCTATAAGGTTTACGCCCTTCATAACCAACATTTTGTCCTTCTGTACCAAGCGGCTGCAAATAAACATCTCGTCCGGCAATATTTGCATATGGATTAAAAGTAAATACGCCAACGCCGAGTGTTATAAAAGGCGTAAAAGAATGATGAGGGTCGCCGGGAATGAACTTAAAAAAATTAAAATCTCCATGAACCGCCAGCTCCCAGATATTGCTTTTGAAGCTAAGGTTTCTTTCTTCCTGATATGGGTTTCTGCTATAAGCATCGCTATAACCAACCTGCGCAAAATGTGCACTCACACGCATTCCTAAATATTCATTGAATTGTTTCAGGTAATAACCGCCAACAGCTACCCTCGGATCATTGATGCTTCCATTGTGATTTAGATCGCCAAAATAATGTGCAGCACCAACAGTAAACCCAAACTCACCAATATGCGTGTATTGTGCTGTAGCATTTGTTGCTGCTACAATGGTCAAAAAAATAATGAGGATTCTATGCTTCATGCTTACACTAAGATATAAATTGAATTGCTAAACTTTACTTAATTTCTTTTATCAAGACCCCAAGACAATTTATTACGCAGCGTTTGTAAAAAATTATTTTCATTCAGGCGTATCAGATTAATATAGAATTTCTCTTTTTTGACAGCTATCTGAACTTCTGTTGGCGCAATTTCCCTGCGGCTATCAAGCGTACATAAAAATTCGTCTGTTCTTCCTTCTACTTCAAAAGAAATGATCGTATTATCAGGAACGATGATGGGACGAATATTTAAGTTGTGCGGCGCAACCGGTGTGATCACTAAACTACCGCTATCAGGAAAAATAATAGGCCCGTTACAACTAAGCGAATAACCGGTAGAGCCGGTTGGCGTAGCAACGATCAATCCATCGGCCCAAAAAGTATTTAAAAATTCACCGTTTAAATAGGTATGAATTTTTATCATTGAACTCGAATCTTTCTTCTGCAAGGTGAATTCATTCAGCGCATACGGTGTCTCGCCAAATAAAGGAATGTCTGCATCTAAATGTATCAATGTTCTTTTATCCAGTACATACGACCTGTTGATCAGCGCTTGTATAGCAGAGTGTAATTCTTCCCTGCCAATGCTTGCTAAAAAACCAAGTCGGCCATAATTGATACCCAAAATAGGAATGCCTTTATCACGTACCAATGTTACAGTATCTAACAAAGTTCCATCGCCGCCTAAACTGATGATCGAATCAAAGCTTTCGTCAAGATCATCGGAAGAATTAAAAGTGGAGTATTTCCCTTTCATATTCACCGTTGAATAAAACTTATTGAAAAAATCCTGAAAGAAAACGGCTTCTACTTTATAAGCGTCTAACTCTTTCAACAACAATTCCATGTCGGTGTGCTGATTATTTTCTATCCCCCTGCTATAAATTGCTATTTTCATAAATAATATGCTATTAGCCTACAAACCTTTCTGCAAATGCAAAAATAGCCCCTTTTCACTTAATTGATCAATACTGTATTCTAAGCGCAAATTTAGATCGTAAAAGGTAAGTACATCAATTCCTGCGCCATAAGTATATAAAAATCTATTGTTGAAATAGGTGTCATACTTCGTGGGAATATACGCGTAGCCGATATCCGTATATAGTTTTGCAAATACGGCAAAAGGAACTCGCTGCGCAATTGATTTAATTAAAAACGGGAAAGAAACGACAAATAATTTCTTTTTCAAGGTCGTTCTCGCAAGTCCATATGCCGCACCGTCTATTACATAATATTCTTGTCCGCGTAAATAAGATTCGCCATAACCAAGTGCTTGTTGATTGATATACGCCTCATCAAAAGGCAGCTTTATTTTTGCCTGCATTTGTTCACTCAAATACCAACCTCTTTGTAAGTTCCAATATTTATTATACGCCCCTGCTATTGAAAATAAATTAACGCCGCCTGTTAATCCAAATCCTCTTTTAAAAACGGTGAAAGCTCCTGTGGTTCCTTCTAAGGGAAATCCAACATTATTTACATTGATATACTGATAGGTATAACTAAGGTCAACGTACATTTTATACGAAACCGAATCTTTAAAATAATTAGGATTATAGGCAGCTGTGATCACTGAATCGTTTACGTTGGAATAGGTAAACGACAAATTGAAAAATTGTTTACTGGTAATTTTTTTTCGAAGGATATAGGATGCATTGAGCACCCAGTTTTCTACTGCATATTTTGGGCCTGAAAAATAGAGCGCCTTATTGCTAGAATCTGTTTTATAAATAAGCTGCCGGCTTTGTGATAATCCGCCGGCAATAAAAAAACCTTTTGTTAGTGATGAATTGATATAAGGTAGCGAATACGCTAAAGAAATAGTACGCGTATAACCGTCGATCAAATACAAACGTAACTGATCTTTTCTTCCCGTAAGATTATAATGAACAAACTTAGCGCCGTAATTGGTTCTTGACAGGTCGCCTTTATATTTTACGAGCCATTCATTTAAATTTCTATCGGCTATCTGAAATACCGGCACAGGAAAAATATACCAACGCTCTTTTACTGTTATATTGATATCAATGGCCCTGTCTGATACGATTGCTGTTTCTATTGTAACATTGCTGAATAAAGTAGTATTGTAGATCTGTTGCCGAACCCTTCTTAATTGCTCAGCCAATGCTGTAATAGTAATTGAATCGCCATCATTGAATTGAATTTCCCGATAAATAATATAGGCTTTCGTGCTGTTATTGCCTGTTACATTAATTTGGTTCACCATTATTTTGGCAGAAGAATCTTTAGCCAAAGAATCCATTGCAGGCAGGTGAATAATAATATCGCCAGCCCTGTCAATATTTTGAGCAACTACAGCTGTGGCGCTACAGAAAAAAAAACAGCAAAGGAATATTTTTTTCAAAAAGGTCATTAGTACACAATTTCGCCTTGGCAAAGAATAAATGTAATTGTTATTAACGAAATGCTGGCGCTAAAGGATGGAATGAATTATTATATATCCAGGTAATTCATTAAATGCTTGTAATTGCTATGGATGGTATTTTCGAAATTTTCGATCCCGAAATAATAGATAATATCATAATCATACCGTTCAAAAGTTGATATTACGCCGGCGATCTCTTTTTTATTAAGATGAAGTGTAACAGTTAACATACCTGTTACTGCATGAACGATGGTATTCAAATGAAGTATCGTTGCATCGTTGCTTTCAACGATCCTGCTTATTTCAGAAATAGCAAAATTGGTTCGTTCCATTTCTAAAACAATGATACCGCCGATCTCATTGGCGCCCGAAAAACTGCCCAATGCTTTTAAAAGATCTGTTGTAGTAATAACGCCCAACAATTCTCTTTCTTCATTTACTACGGGTACAACTGTTGTTTCGTATTGATTGCTACAGCTAACTGCATTTAAAAAATGTTGGTTATCGCCAACAGCTGCGGGAATAAAATTTTCTTGTAAAGCCTGGATGGTTACTTTATCGTTCTCTGCATCTAACAGGTCTTCTTCGCTGATTAATCCAAGGAATTTATCTTCTGCTGCTACGGGTAAATGAGACACCCTGAAATCTGATATCAACTGCAAAGCCTTGCTGACAGAATCCTGCAGGTCTAAACGTGGGATATTATTATTTATAAGTTCTACTGTCAGCATCTTAACAAGTTTATATGTTTAGTATACTATTTTGTTATGAAACTGTGGCACTAACAAAACAATCGGGTACAGAACTAAAGTATGAATACTTACGCAGTTACAGCAGTGTTAGGATTTGTAACCTTCGCTAAAAATGCAGTTAATATTGCATTGAATTCTTCCGGAACTTCCATCATAGGAGCATGACCACATTTATCGATTAAATGCAGCTCACTATTAGGGATCAGCTTGTTAAATTCTTCGCCAACAAAGGGAGGCGTAATATTATCATTGTTTCCCCATATCAAACAAGTAGGTTGTTTTATCTGGTTCAACTCTTCACCTAAATTATTGCGAATGGCGCTTTTTGCCAATGCGATTATTTTAATAGCTTTCAAACGGTTCGTTGTTATTTCCATCACCTCATCTATCAACTCCTCTGTTACCATTTTCGGATCGTAGAAAGTAAGCTCTGTTTTTTTACGCACGTATTCTTTGTCGCCACGTTTTGGATAGGTATCGCCCATGCCATTTTCAAATAAACCCGAACTGCCCGTTAAAGTAATAGACTTAATTCTTTCGGGGTTTTTCAGCACATGTACCAATGCGACATGGCCTCCCAAAGAATTACCCAATAGATTAATGTTATTGTAATTGCGGTGCTCTATAAATTTTTGGACAAATTTTTGCAATCCTCCAACCGATGTATGAAGCAGGTCCATATCCAATAAAGGGAGTATCGGCACAATAACCTTGTGCGATTTCTGAAAATGATCAATTAATGGCTCAAAATTACTTAATGCACCAAATAAGCCATGAAGCAGCAATAAAGGTTCGCCCTCACCCGCTTCTATGAACTTAAATTTCCCGTCTAATTGTATGTCGTAAGTCATCTTGTCTTAAAAGTATCTCTCAATTATCTTGCAAAATAATCGATTTTAAAGTAAAAAATATATAAAAAATTAAACTGGACCCAATTTTTGCAAAATTAAGACAAAAGCTCTTAAATAAAGGCTAGTTAACCAAGCGCCGTTTGGTAGATTAATTCGAAATATTTTTTCTTTATCGGCCTAAAAAAATAAATAAGGGTTATTACCAATAATAAAATGCTGGTAGCCGTAAATATGTTGGGGAAGTATAACCAGGTGGCGGTCAGTAAAATAAGCATTCTTACATATTCCAGGTAAAGGATCCAGGTGCGTTGTTCCAGTATTGCCCCGCTATTGATCAGGCTAACAATAATAAAGGCTGATAATAGAAAGGTTTGAACAAATGATAGGCTATCGATCCAGTAGATTAATGAAAAAAGCAATAGCATACTGGCGGCTGTTTGAATAGAGATATAAACGCGCATGCCATTTGTAGTGGGAACTGATGGCCTTATATTCAATAACCTTTTTTCAAGGTATAACCTGTAGCGTGGGTCAATCGTATCAGGTTTGCCTAATAGAATTGCAATCTTAGCTTTTATCCCTTCTACAGACCTGAACGCCAAAGTCAATTCAAGTATATAATGGAAGTGTTGCCATAAAAAACTATGGCTGTTCAAAGGTTTGGTTAGGCCATAAGCCGGCGCTTCTTTTTCGGCGGTATACGTACCGAATAATTTATCCCAAAGGATAAGCATATCGCCATAATTTTTATCCAGGTATTCAGGATTAGAAGAATGGTGAACGCGATGATGCGATGGTGTAACAATTATATATTCTAGCCAGCCTAATTTACCAATGGTTTGCGTATGGGTAAAAAATGGATAGATGCCGTGGATCAACAAAAAAGTAGCAATAATATGCGGAGGGAACCCCATTAAAGGCAAAGCCGCCCAGAACAAACAGCGAACAACTGATTGAAATACCGTGATCCTTGCTGATACTGTATAATTAAAGTCATCGCTTTGATGATGCACAATATGTACGGCCCAAAATACATTTACTTCATGTGCCAGCCGATGGTACCAGTACCATACAAAATCCGTTAATAAAAAGAGGGCGAGATAGGCCCATGGACCGATCTTGAAATGAAATAAAGCGTAATGGGTGTAGATATAATTAAAGAAATAATAAAAGGGAATGATCGTAAATACATCCAGTAAACGCTCTGCTATGCCAACATTCAAATTGGCTACCGTTTCTGCAAACTGAAAATAGTTTTTTCCTTTTCGCTTTGTATACAAATATTCCAATGCTATGAAGAATAAAAATAATGGAACGGCGTAAGCGAAAAATTTTTGGTGAGCCATAGTAAATTTTATTAGTCTATCTTTTTTATAGACTAACGTAAAGCTACTGATTGGGGAAAACTTTTCCAAGTTTTAAAAAGCAAAAACTGTGTTAATGCGGTTATTTACCAGAAATCTTTTGAGGAACTCCTGCGAAAAAGCTTTCCAGGTCGTTGAACATATTTTTAAAAACGGGCAAGACCTCTCCAAATCCATCGATCACTTTTGGTCCCCAGGGCTTGATAAATGAATAGGTCAGTGAAGATTGAATAGCGGAATCAGTGAGTAAATGTATTTTATCGGCATAGAATAAAAAAACACTAAATATCATTGTATAGAGCACTGCATATAATAATATACCGGCCAGTTTATTGGCCCAACCCAAGGCAGCCATTTCAAATAATTTTTCTATCAATTTGGCGCCCAAATGTATCAATAGTACCGTCACTAAAAAGACAAGTGCAAAAGACAGGACAGGCAATATTTTGGCCGAAACATTCACACTGCCTTTTAAATGATCAGCCACATATAAAGATAATTTTAATGCAGCGGCAAGTCCGATCACAAAGCCTATAAAGGAAAACAGCGCAATAATTAATCCTTTTTGATATCCTTTAAATATAGCCAGGATCATTAATATGGCATAGATGATATCGATCATTATAAAAAGTTGAAAGTTAAAAGTCAAAACCTAAAAGCCAAAAAACATTTTACTTCAGATCACTTTTTGGTTTTAACTTTTGCCTTTTTATTTTGCAAGAAGCTCCTTAACAATAGCAGAAATTGTCTTCCCATCTGCCTGCCCACCCAATTGTTTACTGGCAATTCCCATTATTTTGCCCATATCTGCAGCAGATGAAACATTATTTTCAGCAATGATCTTTGCGATGATCTCTTTTAAAGCGCCGGCTTCCAATTGTTTTGGTAAAAATTTTTCTATGATGGCGATCTCTTCTCTTTCCTTTACGGCCAAATCTTCCCGGCCCTGTTTTTCAAATATTTCCAAAGAATCTTTACGTTGCTTCATCATTTTTTGCAAAAATTTTTGTTCGGTCGCTTCGTCAATTTCTCCACCTGCTCCCGGATCGGTCTTTGCTTTAATGATCTCTGCTTTGATGGCTCTTAAACCACGTAAAGCCGCTTCGTTTTTTGATTTCATGGCGTCTTTCATTTCTGCCATTATTTGTTGTTCTAAAGCCATTTTTAAAGTATTAAGTAGTAAATAATAAGTAGTAAGTCTAATACAAATTAGCACATTAGCTAATTAGCACATCAACACATTGCTCTACTTCTGTTTTTCTATTTGTATTGCTTTGAATTTATCGAAGAATTCTTTTGCGAATTTTTTCATGTCGTCAGTTAATCCTTGTTCTTGCGTGGCTCTTTTTAAAGTATCGGCCATTGTCATGAGCATTTGATAATAGAAATCTGCCATTTCATCTACCATCATGTCTTTGGTCCAAAGGTCGATGCGCATGGCTGTTTTATCTGCTCCGTCCCAAAATGCAAGGCACATTGCTTTTGCTTTTTGCGCCATATCCGCCGTGCTATCCGTTGCGTTCCAGCTAATGCTTTCGGGTATTTTATCGGCATCCAGCAACACATCTATTTTTATTGACGATTTATTCATATTTTTTTATTGATCAATTTTAATGTTGGATAGCAAATATACATTTTATGCAGGAGTTGTTTTTACAATCGATTGCCACAATAAATTTATCGTTTTATCCAGATCATACTGCATCACTTGTTGAGTACTTTTCAGTATCAATTCATTTCTTTTATTTTCATCTTTAAAGACCAGCATCATTTTGTCTGCAATATCTTCAAAACTATCCGGATTGATATACAATATAGCGTTTTCGAAAGCCGTTGCAATTCCTGCTATATTACTTGCAATAACAGGCACGGCACATTGCATAGCTTCAAGTATTTGTATAGAAAAAACTTCGTACAAAGAAGGATACATAAAAACATAGGCGGCTCCGGTAATTTTTGCTTGTTCTGACAACGACAAATCAGATAAAAGCTTTACGTCTTCTCTGTATTTATATGTTTGCAGGCTATCCTCAAAATCGATAGCGATATCATTGCTAACGATCACTAATTGCATATTGCTTTTTTGTCTTTTTTTGAAAAAGGAAAAAGCCTTGAGCAAGGTTATTAGATTTTTTTCCTGATTGATATCTCCTGAGTATAAAAAATATTCTCTTCCTGCTGTATATTTTTCTTTGACCTGTTCTTTTTCTTCCCAAGGAAGCGGGACAAATATTGTATTGGCAGCAGCATACACTACATCGATCTTGTTTCGATCTATTGTGTATGTATCAATTATTTCTTTTGTCAGAAATGGAGAAACCGTTACTATTCTTTTGGCTTTTTGCAAAAATTGAGCTGCATGTTTTTTATAAAAACGAAAGTGGGACTTCTCGATCGTTTGAATGGAATGTAAAGCAGGCAAATCACTCAAAAATAAAAGCTGAGCAATTTTACTTCGTAAAGAACAAATTCCATCCAAATGAATCATAACATCGATCTTTTGCTTTTTCACAATAGATCCAAGCTTATAATTGTACCAAAATTGCCATAACAAAGTATTTTGGGGCCTGGGGCTGATAAGAATAGCTATATTATTTTTTGATGTAATTTCTTTTTTTCTTTCCTCATCAGTAAAAAAAACAAAGCTGTGCTCCGGATACCTGTCGGCAATTTCATTGAAACAGTCAATAATGAAATTGTCATGCCACTTCTCCTGATTTTTAAATGCCCCGCAACTGTTTATTCCTATTATCATTTTTGCAAAAATAAAGCTTAAAACACTTAACAGCATAATAACATACGTTAATACCAGCTTAACTTTTAGTAAAGATAACTTTGCACTCCATTTTAATAACTACTAAACGATGCGTAAATCTTTCATTGCCCTATTGCTGTTCGCTTTCGTAGCAACCTCTGCTGTTTCCGCACAGGCAACTACAGATACTACTAACCTGACTTTGCAGGATGCAGAAAAAATGTTTTTAGATAGCAACCTGTTATTGTTGGCCCAGAAATATAATGTGACTGCTCAAAAAGCACTTGTCTATCAGGCCAAATTAATTCCCAATCCTAATTTCAGCATCTCTCACGGATTGTATTCAGGAACATTGAACCAGTTTTTTCCTACGGGCAACAATGATGAAACCACGGCACAATTATCACAGCTTATTTTGTTGGGCCGTAAACGCAACAAACAAATAAAGATTGCCCAGGCAAATGCGGCATTAACAGAGTATCAATTTTTTGATCTTTTGAGAACATTAAAATATACGCTTAGAAATGATTTTTATAATATTTACTATTTGCAACAATCTGCAAAGGCATACGACCAAGAGATAAGTTCTTTGCAACAGGTGGTAACCGCATTTTCGCAATTAAACGGCAAAGGCTATATCGCAGAAAAAGAGGTTATCCGTATTAAAGCTCAGCTATACAGTTTACAGACAGAATACAGCACCCTATTAAATCAAATCAATGATGTACAAAGTGAAATGAAATTATTGCTACAGGTAAAAGCAAATAAATACATTGTTCCAATTATTGACTCTGCAACAATTGCTCAACTTGATCCGAATAAATTCCCTTTAACTACATTAATTGATTCTGCGTATAAGAATCGCACTGATCTATTGATCGCAAAAACAAATGCCAATATCAACCAGCTGAATTATGGTTATCAAAAAGCTTTGGCAATTCCGGACCTTACTCTTTCTGTCGGTTATGATGAAGCTGGTGGCTTTTTAGCCAACTACGTAGGTATCGGCGCCGCTATTGATCTTCCCTTTTTTAACAGGAACCAGGGCAATATCAAATCGGCAAAAGCTTTGGCCGATTACAGCCAGGCTGCCCAAAAAAGTACAGAAGCAACAGTTGAAGAAAACGTAACAAGGGCTCTGCAAAAAACTTTTGAGCAGGACAAACTCTATCAGGCTATCGATCCAAAATTTTCTTCCGATTTCGATGCCCTGATGCAACAGGTACTGATCAATTATGAAAGAAGGAATATCAGCTTATTGGATTTTCTTGATTTTTACGATTCGTACAAACAAAACATTCTGCAGATCAACGCTGTTAAATTCAACAGGATAAATTCTTTTGAAAATATAAATTATTATACCGGAACCAACTTTTTTAATTAACAATTAATCTTTCGATTATTATGCGACACCTTCTAAAAGTAAGTTGCTTTAGCAGTTTCATTTTTTTATTGACCGGCAGTTTTTTGCAAAGCTGTAACACAGAAGTAAAAAAAACTACAGACGAAAAACAGCAATATGTTATTTCTGATTCATTATTTAAAATACTGAAAATTGATACCGTAACAAAATGCCAGTTGGTCAATGCGATCACACTTACGGGTCAGGTCGATTATAACCAGGACAATGAAGTAAAAATATTCCCCCTGATAAGCGGTAACGTACAAAATATAAAAGTGGCATTGGGAGATTACGTAAAGCAGGGACAGGTTTTAGGCGTTATTAGTAGTAGTGAAATGGCTGGTTATAGTAAGGACCTGTCGAGCGCTGAAACAAATGTTCAGGTAACTAAAAAAAATCTGGAAGCAACACAGGAGATGGCCAAAAGTGGTTTGTCTTCTCAGTTAGACGTATTGGCCGCGCAGACTGCTTATGATCAGGCTCAAGCAGAATTAAATCGTTCGAGTAGGGTAATTAATGTTAATGGCGGCAGCAAAGACGGCGATTATATTATAAAAGCGCCCATCAGCGGCTTTATCGTTAACAAGTCTGTTACCAATGGTATGACGATCAGAACAGATAATGCCACAGATCTTTTTACTATTTCTGATCTTAAAAATGTTTGGGTATGGGCAAATGTTTACGAATCTGATATTGATAAAGTGCACATGGGTGATGACGTTAGCATCACTACACTTTCTTATCCGGGTAAAGTTTTTGCCGGAAAGGTTGACAGGGTAATGAATGTACTGGACCCCACCAATAAAGTAATGAAAATACGTGTGGTTTTATCTAATGACAATTATGAACTAAAACCTCAAATGTTTGCGAGTGTTACTGTTACCAATAAAGTAAACAGTGATGCCATCTGTGTATCGTCTGGCGCAATAATTTTTGACAACAGTCAAAATTATGTTTTGTTATATAATAGCGATTCGGATGTGCAAATCAAACCGGTGCAAGTTATTAATGCAATAGGAGACAGAACGTATATTTCTTCCGGAGTTCAACCGGGAGATAAATTGATCGCGTCACAAGCGTTATTTATTTATGGGGCGCTGAATAATTAATACTGTTTCGATTCAAAATATTCATTGTCATTCGCTAGTTTTTTTACAATTATAATATTCCGGGTTTCGCCAAAAGCGAACAGGGTTTAAATACAAAAAAATGAACAAGATCATAGGAAACGTAATTGCATTTTCGTTGAAGAATAAATATTTCATATTCTTCTCTACGTTATTGCTTTTTATTGCCGGCATTATTACTTTTAAAAATATGCCCATTGAAGCATTCCCGGATGTAACGAATACCGAGATAAGCATCATCACACAATGGCCAGGCAGAAGCGCCGAAGAAGTGGAAAAATTTGTTACCATTCCGATAGAAATTGCGATGAACCCGGTTCAGAAAAAAACCAGTCTTCGTTCGACCAGCATATTCGGACTTTCCTACGTAAAATTAATATTTGATGACAATGTTACTGATAATGAAGCTCGCGTACAGGTAAATAATTTATTGGCAAATGCTAATTTACCCGATGGCGCATCCCTAGCAGTACAACCGCCAACCGGACCAACCGGAGAAATATATCGCTACTCGTTAAGAAGCAAGATCCGCGATGCAAGGGAATTAAAAACAATGCAGGACTGGGTAGTCGATCGCGAACTACGAGCAGTACCGGGTGTTGCCGATATAGAAAGTTTCGGCGGCATGACAAAAACGTATGAGATACGTGTTGATCCCGGAAAACTGACCAATATCGGGATCACTCCGCTGGATGTTTATTCTGCCGTAACAAAAAGCAATATCAATATCGGTGGCGATGTAATTAATAAAAATGGACAGGCCTATGTGGTGCGCGGTATCGGTTTGTTGAATGATATCAATGAGATCAAAAACATTATTGTTACTAACATCAACGGTATCCCGGTTTTAGTAAAAGATGTTGCTGATGTACAAATATCCAATGTTCCAAGATTAGGGTTGGTTGGCCGGTCCGATGCAATCGTTGATTCCGCAACTAAAAACAGAACGATCAGGGATGAACCCGATGTTGTGGAAGCAATTGTTGTAATGCGCAAAGGAGAAAACCCTACAAAAGTTATTCAGGCGGTAAAAGATAGAGTAGAAAAATTAAACAACGAGTTGCCTGCAGATACAAAGATCGTTCCTTATTATAATCGTGAAGATCTTATCAATTTTGCCACACATACGGTAATGCATAATCTTATTGAAGGTATATTACTCGTAACATTAATCGTATCGCTATTCATGTTTAACTGGCGCACGACCTTAATTGTATCCATCATCATTCCGCTCTCTCTATTATTTGCATTTATTTGTTTGCACCTGATGGGCATGTCGGCCAATTTGTTATCATTGGGCGCTGTCGATTTTGGTATCATAATAGATGGCGCCGTTGTAATGGTGGAGGGCTTGTTTGTTGTATTGGACAAACAGGCGATCGATCTTGGAATGGACCAGTTCAACAAAAGGGCCAAAATGGGATTGATAAGAAAAAATGGTGCTCAATTAGGAAAAGCGATCTTCTTTGCAAAACTCATTATTATCACAGGCTTGCTACCCATATTTGCTTTCCAAAAAGTTGAAGGCAAAATGTTTTCTCCTTTAGCCTATACATTGGGCTTTGCATTATTAGGTGCGTTAATTACAACACTTACGTTGGTGCCGGTACTGGTGAATGTTTTATTAAGAAAAAATGTGCGGGAAAAACACAATCCCATTGTTCATTTTTTAACGGCCAATATCATACGTGGTTTCAAATTCACTTATAATCACAAAAAGGCAACGTTGATCACTTCGGCTGTTATCATTGTTCTTGGGTTATATTCTTTTAAATTCATCGGAACGGAGTTTCTTCCTGAATTAGATGAGGGTTCGATTTGGCTGAGGGTACAAATGCCATATAGTATTTCATTAGATAAATCAGTGCAGGTAGCCAAGCTCGTTAGGACCTCTTTAATGGATTTTCCGCAAGTAAAAAATGTAGTGTCGCAAACAGGAAGGCCGGATGACGGAACAGACGTTGCAGGTTTTTATAATAATGAATTTGATGTGATCTTATATCCTGAAGATGAATGGAGCCCGCATATGACCAAGGATGAACTGGTGGATACGATGAACAAAAAATTATCTGTTATCCCTGGGGCGGACCTGAATTTCTCTCAACCGATCTCAGATAATATCGAAGAAGCCGTTTCGGGTGTGAAAGGTTCTATCTGTGTTAAGATATTTGGTGACTCTCTGAATTATATGGAAGACCAATCAACGCAGGTATATAATATCCTTAAAACTGTTGATGGTATTTCGGATCTCGGCGTAATAAAAAATATCGGCCAACCGGAATTGGATATTGACCTTGATCAGGAAAAAATGGCGTTATACGGAGTTGCTACCGCAGATGCCAATGCCGTAATTGAAATGGCGATTGGCGGTAAAGCTGCGAGCACGCTGTATGAAGGTGTTAGAAAGTTTGATATACGTATTCGTTTTCCAGAACAATACCGGGGTACGGTTGATGACATTGGCAACCTGATGGTGCCAACGCAAAGCGGTTCAAAGGTTCCGGTTAAAGAATTAGCAACTATATCAATGAAGACCGGTCCGTGCCTTATTTTCCGTGATGACAACGAGCGTTATTCAGCCGTTAAATTTTCTGTGCGTGGGCGCGATATGGGAAGTGCCATTGCAGAAGCACAGCAAAAAGTAAAACAACAGGTTACTTTAAAGCCAGGGTACAACATGGTTTGGCAAGGTGATTTCGAAAATGCGCAAAGAGCTACCAAACGTTTAGAACAAGTTGTTCCTATCAGTTTGTTATTGATATTTTTATTGCTGTTCGTAATGTTTGGAAACCTGACAGATGCGGGGCTTGTATTCTTAAATGTTCCCTTTGCTATTGTAGGTGGTATTTTAGCGCTACATATTACGGGAACTAATTTTAGTATATCCGCAGGTATTGGTTTTATTGCGTTGTTTGGTATTTGCATTTTAAGTGGTGTATTATTAATTACAGCGTTCAAACAGAATTTAGAAAATATACGAAGAGAGCCCTACCCGTTGTACACATCGATAAAGCTTGGCGTAAACTCTCTGATACGGCCGATCATGATGACCGCATTGATGGCAGCTTTAGGTTTATTGCCTGCAGCTATTTCACATGGCATTGGCTCCGAAAGTTCAAGGCCGCTGGCAAGGGTTGTCATTGGTGGTATCTTATGTGCGATGTTCTTCTCTTTATTGGTGTTCCCATTATTATTTGCCTGGGTATATAGAAAGGTGGATAGAAAACACCAGGATAAAGTTGGCGGTGCCGAACAATAGTAATCTTTTTTAAAGAAATAAAAACAAATCCACGCTTTATAGACGTGGATTTGTTTTTCATCGTCTGTGATTTAAAAAATGTTTTGAATATATTTGATGTTGCAATCCTTCACGGTTTAAAAATAGCAATGACTTCAACTTCACTTTTTAAAAAATATGGCTACAAAATAAAAGTGAGTGTTTGCTTTGTATTATTGTTTGCTGCATCGATTTCAACTGTTGCTGCGCAGAAAGATTTTTTTGAATCATCTCCTACCTATAATTCTTCCCGTGTAAGAAGTGTGGTTATTGGCGAAACAATTGTAAGTGCTGCCGTAAGCGTGGGGCTGAATTATTTATGGTACAAAAAATTTCCGCATAGCAGATTTCATTTATTTAATGATAATAATGAATGGTTGCAGATGGATAAATTTGGCCATGCAACAACAGCCTACAATCTTGCCGCGTTGCAAAATGGATTATTAAACTGGGGCGGTGTAAAACCAGGCGAGGCTGCAGCCATCGGCACGCTTACTTCTCTTGGACTAATGACCCTAATTGAAATAATGGATGGACATTCGGAAGCCTGGGGCTTCTCCAAAGGAGATATGTTGGCTAACATCACAGGCTGTTTATTGTTTGAAGGACAACAATTGATGTGGGGGCAACAGCGCATGGGTTTAAAATATTCTTATCATGGGAGCATATTTGCAAGATACCATCCTGAAGAATTAGGTGATAACTTACCGCAAAGAATGCTGAAAGATTATAACGGGCAAACGTATTGGTTCTCTGTAAATATCGGTTCCTTTTTACCTGGCAATACAGATTTTCCTAAATGGTTAAATCTTACTGCAGGTTATGGCGCCGAAGGAATGATAAGCGCAGTAAACAATCCAGCACAAGTAGATGGAAAAGATGTTCCTGATTTTGAGCGCTACCGCCAATTTTATTTTTCTTTCGATACTGACCTGTATCGTATCGATAATGCATCCCCTTTTGCAAAAACTATCCTCACTTTGAATCGAACTTTTAAAATGCCTGCGCCTACTTTAGAATGGAACAAAAAAAATAAATTGAAGTTTCACGCTTTATATTATTAGGCATGATACCGAACATGTAAAACTGAATGCAATATTTACTTTTTGATTTTAGGAATTATCAAACGTAAATCCAAACGTACTCCCTCCTCCAATAAAACTATTGACCCAGATATGTCCGCCTTGTGCTTCTATAAATTCTTTTGAGATCGCTAAACCTAACCCTGTTCCTGTCTGTTCATTTGTTCCCGGAACTTTAAAATAGCGATCGAATATTTTTGGTACGTATTTTTCTGCGATCCCTTTGCCCTGATCTTGCACTGTAAATTTCGTTTGGTCATTCTCGGTATAAACATCTACATTGATAACAGATGAATCAGCAGAATATTTAATAGCATTCGTCAAAAAATTGATCAATACCCAGGTTGTTTTTTCTGCATCAACATGAATGATCGGTAAATGATCGCTGATACGAACTTTTATATCGATATTTTTTTGCTGGGCCTGAAATTTAACGGCCAATATCGCTTCGTCAACAATTAGCGTTGGATTTGTTGTTTGCAATTTCAATTGGATATTGCCCGTTTCCACCTGCGCCATATTTAATAGTTCGCCGGTGATCTTTAATAATCTATCTGCATCTTCCCGGATACTTGTGATCAATTCGTTCTGTTCTGCATTCAAATTTCCGGTGCGCTCATCCGTCAATAATTTTGCGCTCATCTTAATAGAAGAAATGGGGGTTTTCAATTCATGTGAAACAGTTGCGATGAAATTCGTTTTTGCTTCATTCAATTCGTGAAAAGGAGTAATGTTACGCAAAACAATTACCTTTCCAATGATCGAATTATTTTCTGCATTTTTTACATTTAATATATCCTTATTAAAATAGCTCTCTTTATTGTCTGCATAAATTTTTAATTCTTTTTTATTGTTTTCTTCAGAAAGCAGGGTTCGCATCAGGTCGTTTTTTAACGCTATGTCAGGAGCATAATTTCCAATGATCTCAATTTCTTTTAATCCTAATAACTTTTCTGCCACTTTATTTAAGAACAAAATATTCCTTTTGTTATCCAGCCCAACAATGCCATCTTTCATTTGATTGATGATCGTTTCGATACGGCTTTTTTCAAATTTTATTTCGGCGAGATTACTATTTTCATATTCATCCAGTTTTTCAGCCATGCTGTTGAACGACGCGGCCAGATCACCAAACTCATCATCCTGATCTAAATAAATTCTCTTATTATAATTTTTATCCGCGATCGCTGCAATACCTTCTGATAATACTTGTATAGGATTAGAAATGATACTGGGAAAATTCACTACTAATGTAAAAGCGATCAAAGTAAGTATAGCAAAAATTATGGTCAGGATAAAATTGGCGTCCTCTGCTGTTTTATGCGCGCTATTATTTTTCCGAAGAATGGCATTTTCGTTCAAACTGTTAATGATCTGAATGGATTGACGTATTTGAGGATAGTTCGACGAATCAAATGGATCAGCTTTTAATTCATTGAAATTTTTTCTAAGGTTGGCCGTTGCTTCTTTTTCGCCCTGTTCAGTAATATTATTCTCTTGTTTGTTGAGATTGTCCTCAAATATTTTGTATGCTTGTGGGTTTTGTGGCAGTTGATCCAGCTCTTTCAACATATTGCCGCAAAACATTAATGTTTCAAAATTATTTTTTAATATCCTGTCTTCGTTAGTACTCAGTTTATTGATATAAAAAATACTTAACACACAAAAAGTGAGTATCACTAAAAATAAAAAACCTAATGCAAATGATAATTTTGTTTTTAATCTCATAACCGTTCTTTTCTACGATAAAATTACAATATCAATATCTGATGCAGATAATTTGTTTAATAATTGATTAAACACCGCTGTGCTCAAAATGATATTCAACAAACTAAGGTGTGGTTTGCCGATACAGATCGTTGTAATCCCTTTTTCTTCGCTTGTTTCTATGATGCCTTTGGCAATATTGTTTTGTTTGATCTTAATAACTTCTCCGCCGAGCTCCGTTGCCAGTTTAAAATTATTGAGTAAATGCCTTTGTGCTGCCAGGCCAATATTGTCACCGCTTTCTTTTGGTGTTTGCACGTATAATAATATCCAGCTTGAATTATAATAAGATGCTAACCTTGCTGTTTTACGAATTACTTTTTTAGCGGTCTCGTGATTGCTGCCGATACAGGCCAAAAATCTTTCGCTTTTAAGATGTCCGTTTCTTGGAAGTTCAGTTTGAATTTTTCTTTCTACCTGCGAGGCTACTTCTTTTAAAGCCAGCTCTCTCAGTTGTAAGATTCTTTCTGCCTGAAAAAAATTCTTTAAAGCGATAGGGATCTTTTCAGTCTTATAAATTTTCCCTTCTTTTAACCGAACGATCAATTCATCTGCAGTCAGATCAATATTCACAACTTCGTCTGCCTGTTGTAAAACACTGTCCGGAATTCTTTCTGCCACTTCTATTCCTGTTATGGCTTTTACTTCTGGGTTCAGACTTTCAATGTGTTGAATATTTACAGCGCTGATCACATTGATACCTGCGTCTAAAATATCCATTACATCCTGCCAGCGTTTTTCATTTTTGCTTCCTTCGATATTGGTGTGTGCCAATTCATCAATTATTACAATTTCCGGATGAAGATTCAAAATAGCCTGCACGTCCAACTCTTCTAGTTCTTTCCCTTTATAAAAAAGTTTTCGCCTTGGTATTAGTGGCAAGCCTTCTAAAAGATCATGGGTTTCTTTTCTTTGATGCGTTTCGATATAGCCGATCTTCACATCAATACCATTACGTAGTAAAGTCTGTGCCTCTTGCAACATGCGAAAGGTTTTACCAACACCTGCACTCATGCCAATATATATTTTAAACTTTCCGCGCCTTGACCTGCGGATCATTTCCAAAAAATGTGCTGCACTTTGTTCGTCGGGCATTGTTAAAATTTTAATTATCTAAGAACAAGTTACCCTCCTCAAACCGGAGAAGGGTAACATTTTTGAAGACCAGCAGAAACCTTCTTTAAAATTATTTTAATTTATCGAGTGCGATGTTTAGTTGTAAAACATTTATTTTTTCTATCCCAAAAAATCCAAACAAGGGCTTTTGCATATTGTCTACTATTAATGCTTCTATCTTGTCCTGCCCGATATTTCTGATCTTGGCAATTCTTGCCACTTGTACATAAGCCGCAGCCGTAGAAATATCCGGATCCAATCCGCTTGCTGAATAGGTTACCAATTCAGACGGAATATCTTCTTTTTTTACGTCAGGGTTATGCACCATAAATGAATCAATATGATTTTGCACATCTGCTAAATAATCAGGATTGGAAGGGCCTTTGTTACTACCGCTACCGCTTGTAGCATCATACCCATTTCCGGCTTTAGATGGGCGGCTCCAGAAATATTTATCCTGGGTGAAGTTTTGTCCTTCTAAAGCGTAACCTACCACTTTTCCGTTTAAGGTAACTGTTTCGCCTTGGCCTTTATTTGGAGCTGCTTGTGCAATGCCCCAGATCAATAATGTATACACCACACAAAAGAAAAAGACTGATACCAAGGTTAATCTTAATGCGGGAAGAATATGTTGTTTCATGTTTTTAATTTTTTATTACGACTTTAATATTTTAAAACCAGATCGATACGACAAGATCTATTAGTTTGATACCGATGAAAGGAACGATCAATCCTCCTAATCCGTAAATAAACATATTCCTTCTTAACAAAGCGCTTGCGCCTATTGGTTTATAAGAAACACCTTTTAATGCCAATGGAATTAATAATGGAATGATGATCGCATTAAAAATAACGGCTGATAATATTGCGCTCTCAGGGCTATGTAAGTGCATAATATTTAAACCTTGCAATGCGGGTATTGATACAATAAATAATGCCGGAACGATCGCGAAATATTTTGCTACGTCATTCGCTATACTAAATGTCGTTAGCGTTCCTCTTGTCATTAATAATTGTTTACCGATCTCAACAATCTCGATCAATTTCGTTGGATCATTATCCAGATCAACCATATTACCAGCTTCTTTCGCAGCTTGTGTTCCGCTGTTCATCGCTACACCAACATCTGCCTGTGCTAGAGCCGGCGCATCATTTGTTCCGTCGCCCATCATCGCAACAAGCTTACCACCTTGTTGTTCTTTTTTGATATAGTTCATTTTATCTTCGGGCTTGGCTTCTGCGATAAAATCATCTACGCCAGCTTTTTCTGCGATGAATCTTGCAGTTAAAGGATTGTCACCCGTAACCATTACTGTCTTAACACCCATTTTACGCAAGCGTTGAAAACGTTCTGCTATACCAGGTTTAATAATATCCTGCAATTCTATCACACCAAATATTGTTTCATTCTGGCTCACAACCAATGGCGTGCCTCCGTTTGATGCAATGGCTTTAACTCTCGCTTCTGTTTCAGCCGGAAAAGAATTGCCTGCTTTCAATGCAATGTTTCTGATAGAATCAAAAGCGCCTTTACGAATTCTTAATCCGTTTTGCAGATCAATACCACTGCATCTTGTTTCTGCAGTGAATTCTATAAATTTTGCATCGATGGTATTAAATCCGTTGATATTAAGATTTGCTAACTCAATGATCGATTTTCCTTCGGGAGTTTGATCTGCTAAAGAAGAAAGCACACATGCATCTATAAAATCTTTTTCTCCAATATTATCCGATGGCCAAAAACTGGTAGCTTTTCTGTTACCAATTGTGATCGTTCCTGTTTTATCTAATAACAATGTATCAAGATCACCCGCAGTTTCAACAGCCTTGCCGCTTTTGGTTATTACGTTAGCTCTTAAAGCTCTATCCATACCTGCAATACCAATAGCAGATAATAAACCGCCGATCGTTGTTGGAATCAAACACACAAATAAAGAAATGAAAGCTGCTATTGTAATCGGTGTATTAGCAAAATCACCAAATGGTTTTAGTGTAACACACACAATAGTGAATATGATCGTGAAGCCTGCCAATAAAATTGTCAACGCAATTTCGTTCGGCGTTTTCTGGCGCGAAGCACCTTCTACCAATGCGATCATTTTATCTAAGAAACTTTCGCCCGGTTCCGTTGTAACACGCACTTTTATTTTATCACTCAATACCATCGTACCGCCCGTTACAGATGACTTATCGCCCCCAGCTTCTCTTATCACTGGAGCACTTTCACCAGTGATGGCACTTTCATCAATGGTAGCGATACCTTCAATGATCTCTCCATCCATCGGGATCAGGTCTCCTGTTTCACAAAGAAAAACATCGCCTTTTGCTAATTGTGATGAGGGAACAATTTTTATTTCATTCACATACATATCTCCTACAGGAAATATTTTTTTAGCAGGCGTTTCTTCTCTTGTCTTTCTTAAGCTATCCGCTTGCGCCTTACCGCGTGCTTCAGCAATAGCTTCTGCAAAATTTGCAAATAGCAGTGTTAGAAAAAGAATAATGAAAATGCAAAAATTATAAGCGAAGCTTCCTTGTGCATGATCACCTTTTAAGATAAAGATGCAGACAATAAGCATGATCGCTGTTCCGATCTCCACAGTAAACATCACTGGGTTCTTGAACATAATACGAGGATTCAATTTTACAAAAGAGTGTTTTAACGCTTCTTTCATTAAAGACGCCTCGAAGAGATTATTACTAGATTTATTTCGTGCCATATAATTGATTTTCTTTCGTTTGAAATTTTTTTCAAAGTCAAAAGTTATAAGTCAAAACCAATAACTTTTTTCTTTTCGCTTTTGCCCTTTTACTTATTATATTATCTCATTTTGAAAAACTCTGCTATCGGGCCTAGAACCAGTGCAGGAAAAAATGATAGTGCTGCTACAATGAATATTACTGCAAGCACCAGGATACCAAATGTGCCCGTATCTGTTTTCAGCGTTCCTGCACTTTCAGGTACATATTTTTTATTCGCCATGATACCGGCGATCGCTAACGGACCGATGATCGGCAGGTAACGGCCTATCACCATAATAACACCGTCACTGATATTCCAGAACGGAACATTCGCGCTCAGGCCGGCAAACTCTGATCCGTTATTAGCTGATGCGGAAAAATATTCATACAACATTTCCGAGAAACCGTGATATCCGGGATTATTTAGCCACCCGGAATATGTTTGTGGATCACCAACATACAAATGACAGGCTAATGCTGTACCGCCCAGTGCCAAGAAAATGTGAAGCAGTGCAATAATCGTTGCGATCTTTGTTTCTTTTGCTTCTAGCTTCTTACCCAAAAATTCAGGCGTTCGCCCAACCATCAGGCCTCCAATGAAAACAGCTATAATAACAAAAATGTAAAAATTCAAAAACCCTACACCAACACCGCCAAAGAAGCAGTTTACCATCATGCCCCACATACAAAGCATTCCCGCTAATGGCGTAAAACTATCATGCATCGCACATACGGAACCGTTAGAAGTAACCGTTGCGCTGATACCCCAATATGCTGACAATGCAGAACCAAACCGAACTTCCTTTCCTTCCATACTGCCGAGCGGTTGTGCAATACCCATGTGTGTGATAGCAGGATTCCCCTTCATTTCATAATGCACCGCAGGGATAGCAAAGAGTAAAAATCCTATCGCCATTATGATAAAGAATGTCCACGCCAATCTTTTTCTTTTTAGCATATACCCCATCGTAAACAATAATGCAATAGGAATAAGAATGATATAGATCACTTCAAGTCCGGCAGTAATATAGCTTGGATTCTCAAAAGGATGCGCAGAGTTAACGCCATAGAACCCACCACCATTGGTACCAATTTGTTTGATAGCGATCATCGCCGCAGAAGGGCCACGGCTAACATTTACCGTATCGCCTTGTAAAGAAACAAACTGCCCTTTTCCCTGAAAGGTCATCGGCGTACCGCTGAATACAAGGAAAATGGCAGCAATTATGGAGAGGGGTAGTAATATTCTTGTACACGATTTAATTAAGTATACATAAAAATTTCCTAGCTTATCTGTTGTCTTTTCTTTCATCGCAACAAATACAATTACGCAAACTGCCATACCGGTACCGGCGCTAACAAACTGAAAGAATTGTAAGGTTAATTGCCCGAAGTAGGATACAGCAGATTCACCCGAGTAATGCTGAATATTTGTATTTGAGATGAAACTCATGGCAGTATTAAAAGCAAGATCTGCCGTCATAGATGGATTACCATCCGGATTTAGTGGCAGCCATCCCTGGTTCATCAATATGATCATGGCCAATATGAACCATACAAAATTGACAAGTAGCATCGCAACCAAATTCTCTTTCCAGGTCATTTGTTTTTCTGCTTTGATACCCCCTAGTTTATAAAACAATTTATCCAGTGGATTTAAAACAGGGTCAAGCCAGGTTCGTTCGCCTTCGTATACTTTGCCCATGTATCTACCTAATGGTATTGCGAACAATACCATTAGTACAAACATTATTATTACGCCTACGATTTCTGTGTTCATGTGAATTGTGTGTTTGAATTGTTAGTGTTAAGATTTAAGTATCAGAAGATTTTCTTATTACCCGTCACTTGATACTTGCTACTTTTAGAATTTTTCCGGTTTGATCAATACATAACATAAGTAGAGAAATACCAGAACGGAAACAATGAATAGATAAAGCATATTGTATTATTTTAAATTTTATCAAAGAAATTAATAGATCTGTATAAGAGGATAAAGCATACGATACCTGTTACGTAAAGAATTGCGGTTAACATATTTTTATTTTTTTAGTGATTAGTGAATAAGTCGTTTAAATTTTAAAATAGCAATGTAAACGAGTGCCAGTGCAATTGCCCAAGCTGCTATAACGACTACGATATCGGCTATTCTTTCTTTGGTTTTAATTAGCTTCATGCTGCTATATATTTATTTATAATTGTGTAGGCTTGTCTTAATAGTATGATTTACTAGTGGTTTTAACAGCATGATCTTTGCTGCTTTTAAAAGTTGGCAGGATTAATAACAGGATTAATAGTATAACACCTCCAACAGCCCTCGCATCGCTAAATGCTGCGGCTTGTGCATCGCCTATATTTTCAGCCCAGGCAGTTGCAGATATTAGAGCCAACGTTGTTGTTGCCATAATTGATTTTGATAAAGCTTTCATTTGTTTTGTTTTTGGTTAAGAATAATAAATGAATTCTTGCTGACTGTATAATGCCAAACCCATGCCTACAAAACGAAATGAAAATTAATAGATATGAAAATCAATACAGTTAAGGATTTGATAGGATTTTGTACTTTTCAATACACTTAGAAGCAATAAAAAACCCTTCCGTTTGGGAAGGGTTTTGTCAAAATGGAAAAACTGTTAAACGTGTTCCATACGTTTCAGTGGAATATTATGAATAGGAGCCACCAATAAAGAGGTCTTTTCAATCTTCGTATCGCTTTGATCTAAACTGAATGCTTTTTTATCAGACAATCCTAATCTGCTTAACCAGAAATAAGATTTTAATATAAATCCTTCCTTCATAGAAAATTCATTCTCAACAGAAAGAAAACGTTGTATCAATACATAACGGATATCGGCTGTTATATTGTGTTTATTAAAGCCTGATTGAACACAGTTCGCGTCTAACTCATGGTGCTCTAACATATCCTGCATTACTTTCCTGAATAATAAATTAACGCGCGGCTGTATCCTGAAGCCAAGTTTAAATTCAACGCGAATTATTTTATCATGTGCAATTTCCTCGATCGCATATTCCATCGTATATGGGTCATCCGCTCTTTCGATATGGATCAGCCATAAAACATCTGCACGCTTAGGCCTTTTACTTAGTATTGATTCCAGTATTCTAGTCTCAACACTTTTTACACTATTCGCTTTTGTGAGGTACACAAGATGCGTAGCATATTTAGGTTCGGCGGTATTTGTACTTAGATCGATCAGTCTTGGAATAAAAGAAGAAATATTTTCAAATTGAAGAAAGCGGTTCGTGATTTTTCTCGCTTTGAACCAAACATACATTACATAGACCAGTGTGAATTCAAATATTAAGAATTTCCATCTTGCCGCAAGCTTAATTACATTAGCAATACAGAAGGATGATTCTACCGATATGAAAATACATAAGATCAGTGCAATGAGGAGCGGGTTCCATTTTTTTACAAACTTCATGTAATAGAACATGAGTGTTGTGGTCATGATCATTGCTACCGTAATAGAGAAGCCGTAAGCAACAACCATCGAACTGGAATCTTTAAAATACAGCATCATACCAACACAACCTGCGTACAATATCCAGTTGATGCTCGGTATATAAATTTGTCCGCGGATATTGCTAGGGTATTTAATAGTAATACGTGGCCAGAAATTCATACTTACAGCTTCGCTGATCAATGTGAATGACCCGCTGATCAATGCCTGGCTCGCGATGATCGTTGCTAACGTAGCGATGATGATCGCCGGTAATAAAAACCAGTGTGGCATTATTTCGTAAAATGGATTTAAACTGCCTAAAGTAGTTTTGCCGCTATTTAATAACCAGGCAGCCTGACCAAAATAATTTGCCAGTAATGCCGTCTTTACAAAGAACCAGCTTACCTGTATATTTTTTTTACCGCAATGGCCTAGATCAGAATATAATGCTTCGGCGCCTGTTGTGCATAAAAATACCGCGCCTAATAGCCAGAATCCTTTTGGATAATGTACCAATAAATTAATAGCGTAATAAGGATTTGCTGCTGCCAAAATATTAGGGAAATGAAAAACCTGAATGGCTCCCCAGAACATGATCATACTAAACCAAACCAACATAATAGGACCGAATGCGCTGCCTACTACTTTGGTTCCAAACTGTTGAAAGAAAAATAACAAGGTCATGATACCGATTACAATCCCGATCGTTAATGTATTGCCCGGTACAATTATATTTTCCAATCCATGCACGCCGTTTAAACCTTCGATAGCAGATGCGACTGAAATAGGTGGAGTGATAATACCATCTGCCAATAAAGTGGCGGCACCTAATATTGCTGGAAAATAAAGCCAGTGACGATAACGCCATACTAAGGCATACAAAGAAAATATTCCGCCTTCTCCCTTGTTATCTGCCTGTAGCGTTAAGAAAATATATTTAAAGGTTGTTTGTAAAGTCAATGTCCATAAAACACAAGAGATGCCTCCATAAACTAATTCTTGTGAGATTGGCCTGTCGCCGATAATGGAACTGAAAACATACAATGGTGAAGTACCTATATCCCCGAAGATTATACCAAGGGTTACAAGTAAGCCTGCGGCTGTTACTTTTTTAATGTTAGGATGCATAATGGTTTGCTGCTGCTTTGGTTAAGAATATAAAGATTTGCTGATCGTAAAAAAACGAATTGGTGCTAAGGAGGAAGAGAAACAGTTGCCATAACATTGTTTATTTAAATAAAAAATTATTTTCGGAACACTGTATATAAATAAAGTGTAATCAATGGCAAACAATCGAACCTACACACTAACCAAAGGCTATGCCTAAAAGAAAAAATATTATTATGATTGGCTATAACCATTATCTGGCAAAGGATATAAATTTTTATGCGTGATTTATTTTGTTGGGTACCCAATAAAAAACCCTTCCGTTTTGGAAGGGTCTATTTTCAAAATGAAAGGTTTTATCAAATGATCTTGTATTCTTCGATCTTTCTATAGAGTGTCGTTAGGCCGATGTTCAGCAATTTTGCCGTCTCGGTTTTATTTCCTTTTGTATGGTTTAGTACCCGTTGGATATGTAGTTTTTCAACACTGGCCAGATCAAAGGCTGATAATGTTCCTTGCGTATTAAGATTGGTTGTTTGTAATTCTATCGGTAAGCTTTCGATTGTTAGTTCCGTTCCTTCCGCTAAAATAACTGCCCGTTCCATTATATTTTTTAATTCGCGAATGTTCCCTTTCCAATCATGCTGTTGCAAATGTTCCAGAAAATCTTTGCTGGCATTAGCAATTTTTGTGTTTGACTTTTGTGAAAATATTTTTAGAAAATGCTGTGCTAAAACGGGAATGTCTTTTTTTCTATCGCGAAGCGCCGGCAGAAAAATAGTAAACACATTTAAGCGATAGAAAAGATCTTCTCTGAATTTTCCTTCCTTTACTTCTTGTTGCAGATCCCGATTTGTTGCAGCAATAATCCGCACGTTTACTTTGGTCGGTTTTGTATCGCCCACTTTAATAAACTCATTCGTTTCTAATACGCGCAATAGTTTTGATTGTAGCTCGATATGCATTTCGCCTATCTCATCTAAAAACAAGGTGCCGGTTGTTGCTTCTTCTATTAATCCTTTCTTATCTTTTATGGCGCCGGTAAAAGCGCCTGCTTTATGGCCGAAGATCTCGCTCTCTAATATTTCTTTTCCAAAAGCGCTACAATTTAGTGCCATAAAGGGTTTACCGGCACGTTTACTTCCATTATGAATCGCTTGCGCAAATACTTCTTTGCCTGTACCGGTTTCACCTAATAATAAAACCGTGGCATCCGTAGGCGCCACCTTCTTTGCTAATGTGATCGCCTCTTGTATCAAAGTAGAGCTGCCTAGGATACTTTCAAACCCATACCTTTTCCCTACTTGCTGTTCCAATTGTTCAATCCTTTTTTGCAATTGAACTTTTTCTAATGCGCTATTTAATAATGGAATTATTTTGTCGTTATCATCACCCTTCGTAATATAATCATACGCGCCATTTCTCATCGCCTGTACGCCATCGGCAATATTGCCATATGCGGTCAATAAAATAATTTCAATTAAAGGGAATTTTGGTTTTATCCCTTTTACAAATTCAACGCCATTGCCATCAGGTAATTTCACATCGCAAAGAATTACATCGATCTGGTCCTTCTCAAGAATCTTTAAACCGGCTTTTAAGTTGCTGGCTTCTATGACAGTAAATCCTTCTAATGTAATGATCCTGGTAAGCAGGCTGCGAAGTTTTTCTTCGTCATCGATAATCAAAATTGTTGAAGACATGCTGAGATCAGGTTGAGGAAACAAAATTATTCATTTACTCAGCATTATGCAAAGTATTTATTTTAATACTTTTAGTTTTACGGTTTCTATACGGGTATCGCTAACGTTTAATATATCAAACTGGTAATTCCCAATTGTAAAAGCTGCTTTCTGTTTAGGAATTTCATTTCTGTTATGAATAATGAATCCGCTAAGGGTTTCGCTTTCTTCATTTTCTGGAAATTCCAATCCGTATTTTTCTGTGATAAAATCAAGCTCTAATCTTCCACTGAAAATAAATTCTGTGGAAGATAATTGTTTATCAACAAATTCTTCTGCTACATCATATTCATCATTTATTTCACCGAATATTTCTTCTAGCAGATCTTCCATGGTAACAATGCCTGCAGTGCCGCCAAATTCATCTACTACCCAGGCAATACTTTTTCTTTCTTTTGAAAATTTATTCATGAGGTCCGTAGCGCTCATACTCTCCGGAATAGCGGGAATAGGCAATAACACACTATTAATATCCGGAGGGTTTTTAAACAGGTCTAGTTGGTGAATATATCCAAGAATGGAATCGATATTATTGTCATACACAACCAGTTTGCTAAGGTGTGTGGCAATGAACCTGTTCTTTACTTCTTCGATCGTTGCGGTAATATCCATTCCTTCGATCTCTTTTCTTGGAACAAGGCATTCTCTTATTTTCTTTTCGCCTAAAGATAAAGCGTTTTCAAAAAGTTCTTTGTTTATTTCCGCAATGTCTTCTTCATCGTGATTTTTACTCTGCTGAATAAAACTTTCCAGGTCTATTTTACTGAATACATCTTTCTTTTCATTGAGTTTTACATTAAAAATATACCTCAATATCCATTCTGCTATATTAACAAATAGCGTTGCAATTCCGGCAAAGACCGAATAAAAAAACTTGGCAATATAAGCGATGACGCCGCTTCCAATAATACTATTATTCTGTGCTTTGAAAATCGCTTTGAAAACAAATTCAAAAAACAGCAGCACTGATGTGGAAAGGAGTGTTTCGAAAAATAAGTGTACGTAATCGTTATCAATATTAAGACTAAAAGTTCCTATCCTAATATTATTGTACCAGATATCATGCATAAAAGTGCTCCATAGCAAACCATATACAACCAATAAAATATTGAATCCAATTAATGTAGTGCCAATAAACTGCGCCGGTTTATCTGCATAATCGCTCCAGATTTTTCCGCTATAAAAACCTTGTTTTTTTCTTAGTTCGATCGATAATTTATTGGACGTAACAAACGCGATCTCGATCCCCGAACAAAATCCGATGAAAAGTAATGAGATAAATATGGCTAACAAGGCTATGAGGTCCATAGTATAAAAATAAGAAAGAACCCTGACTTAGGCTATGGAAAGATAAACAGTAAAATTAACTGTTAATAAACTGTTTTATAATGCCTTCGGCCTCGCTGCAAGCTCTTTTTAGATCATCATTTAGTATCTGTTTATCAAATTGATCCTTAAAAGATATCTCGTAAGCTGCTTTATTAACCCTGTCTGCTAAAGATGATTCGGTTTCTGTACCCCGGCCTTCCAAACGATTTTTTAATTCATTTACCGAAGGTGGTTCTATAAAAAGCGTGATCGACGAATCCGGATATTGTTGTTTTACGTGAATCGCTCCTTTTACATCGATATCTAAAATAGGAATTTTTTCTTCTTCCCAAATACGTTGCAATTCGCTTTTTAAGGTGCCGTAATATTTCCCCTCATATACCATTTCCCATTCTACAAATTCATTGTGTTGAATTTTTTGTTTGAATTCTTCCATACTCATAAAATAATAATCAACGCCACTTTTTTCGACACCTCTTGCTTGTCTTGTTGCGGCCGAAATTGAAAAGGTAAGCTGCGGAAAGGTTTGCATTAAATGATGCGTAATGGAAGTTTTACCTGCGCCGGATGGTGCCGTAATAATTATTAATTTGTTAGAAGTGGCCATGTGCAAAGAAACACCAATAATTATTAATTATTAAATTTATTGCCCTATATATAATACGTTTTCTTTTTTATATGGTGCCTGGATAATAAATATCTTATCCGAATCACCATAACGTTTTTGCCACTGCGCCGCTATTTTTTTATACATCCTCATTGATGGATATACGGGTACATTCATTTCGCCATATGACCAATTTTGTACAGACAATACACTGTCTGGATTTTCAATAACAGATAATTTTTTTACAAAATAAGGATGTAATGCTTTCGGTACTTGTGATAATTCAACATCAATATAACAAAACGAAGTATGGCCACCGTAATATTCCGAAGATAAAAAATCATCCCAATAACCAAATCGATTGCTGGAGGGTAAAATAAACCAAAAGACCAGGGTGATGATCAGTATTCCATATGGTTTCCGAAAAGCTGGCCAATCAATATTTTTATTCCAAAAAAGATTGATAGCCAGTAATGGCATGATAATATTTAATGGCCATACGGCAATATTAGAATCGAGGCCCAACGGGCCCAACCACAACAAATTAAAAATATGTAACAGTATAATAAATAGTAAGCCCACTCTTTTAAATGCTTTAAAGCAAAGCGATACACCTAACAACATTTCACAAATTGGAATGCCATAGCCTAATCGCATTATCGTAGCATTCTGTATATATATATGGAGAAATTTTCTAAGGAGGTCTCTCTGCCATACCGTAGTAATGAACGATGGATCCCATTTAAACCAGCCGCTAAAAAAATAGCTGCTGACAATTATTATTTGCCAGCACAACAATCTTTTTTGTTCATTATCGACTGTGATGTAGCAAAATAACAAGAAGAGAAATAAATATATTTCGGGCTGCCACCTGTTTTGATCAAGCAAACAAGAAGCTATTTCAAAAAAGAATAAAGCTATCGCTACTTTTTTATTTGCAGTGGTAATAAATAACAATATACAGATCACGCTTGCAATAAATAAAATAAGGTGTACTACCGGTGGTATAGTATATAAAATTTCATCTACGGGAACTGTAGGAAAGAGTCTGTATGCAGTCCAAAGCGGATAAGTAATGATCTTGGTAAGCAGCCAAAAAGCACAAACCCATCTCATTAAAATTTGAGATGATGCTTGTGCCTTGAATATATTATTTTGAAAGGGTGTCAATAGAGATTTGGGTTGGTCCTAAAAATTTCTATTCAACTTCAACATTACACTCTTTTAATATCAGCGCCTAATGCTAAAAGTCTTTTATCAATGTATTGGTAACCTCTGTCTATCTGCTCGATATTTTGAATAGTGCTTTTTCCCTGTGCGCTCAAAGCAGCAATTAGTAGGGATACTCCGGCACGAATATCTGGTGAGCTCATCGTAATGCCACGTAGTTGTTGTGCCCTTTCCAGACCGATCACTACGGCACGATGCGGATCGCACAAAATTATTTGAGCGCCCATCTCAATCAGCTTATCTACAAAGAACAAACGGCTCTCAAACATTTTCTGATGTATCAATACACTACCTCTTGCCTGTATTGCCGTTACTAAAACAATACTTAACAGGTCCGGTGTAAAGCCGGGCCATGGATGATCATTGATCGTTAACACACCGCCATCCAAATATTTTGCTACTTCATAAATTTCCTGTGCAGGAATATGAATATCATCTCCCTTAAAATTTAATTGAATGCCCAGCTGTTGAAATTTTTCAGGAATAATTCCCAAATGTTCAATGCCCGCATTCTTGATCGTGATATCACTTTGCGTCATTGCCGCCAAACCAATAAAGCTTCCTACCTCGATCATATCCGGCAACATCGTATGTTCCGTTCCGCCTAAATAATCGACTCCTTCGATTATTAATTTATTGCTGCCAAGGCCATTTATTTTTGCGCCCATCCTGATCAACATTCTACATAATTGTTGAATGTATGGTTCGCAGGCTGCGTTGTAAATAGTGGTTGTTCCTTTTGCCATTACCGCCGCCATTAAAATATTTGCAGTACCTGTTACACTTGGTTCATCCAGCAACAGGCTGGTGCCTTTTAATAGTGTGGCATCCAAATGGAAAAAGCCATCATTGCTGTTATAGGAGAATTTTGCATTTAGTTTTTCGAAGCCGATAATATGTGTATCCAATCTTCTGCGGCCAATTTTATCTCCGCCAGGTTTGGGCATGTACGCTTTTTTAAATCTCGCTAGCATAGGGCCAGCAAGCATTACAGAGCCTCTCAACCTTCCGCTTTTTGTATGATAATCTTTACTGTTTAAATAATCCATATCAACATCGTCTGCCTGAAATATACAGGTATGCCGGTCGATACGATTTACTTTCACCCTCATTTCACTCAATAATTCTATCTGCAGGTTTACGTCTAAAATATCAGGAATATTATTGATCGTAACTTTTTCCGGTGTTAGCAAGACTGCCGAAATTATTTGCAGCGCTTCGTTTTTTGCGCCTTGTGGTGCAATTTCTCCTGACAATCTTTTTCCACCAATTACTTCAAATGAAGACATGAATAAAAATTAAAAAATTAAAAATTACGCTCTTGAAAATAAAAAATCTGCTCACAAAAATTGAGCAGATCAATATCATATACTTATAGTAATACGATTAATATCTTTTCTTAAAATTACGGTTGTTATTATTACCGCCGCTGTTACCGTTATTGCCATTGCTGCGGTTACCTCCGTTGTTATTATTACCTCTATTGCCGTTATTATTATTCCGGTTATTATTTCCGCCGCTATTATTGTTATTATTGCGCTGACCGAAATTTTTACGATAACCACCGCCACTGTTACTTCTATAATCATCATCAGGACGATTATCGACACGATGTTTTACAAAAGGACGATTGTTAAATTCTAATTGTCCGTCGGTGATGGTTTGTAATTCACTTTGAATATTGTCATCATGCACTAATTCTTTGTGCCAGTTACTGTATGTTAATTTCATATAGTAAGCAATAGCATTAGCAAAGCCCTGGCGCTTTTCAGGATTTTCTTCTTCTAAAGCTTTATCAATAACTATTTCAATATTTTTTCCCAAATGATTGTAGCGGGGATATCTTTTCGGATAACCTAAAACATCAGGTTTTGCTCTTAACGTTTCTCTGGTTGGAATTGGGTAAGGACTTTTAACATCTAACTCGAAATCGCTTATCAAAAATAAATGATCCCATAATTTATGGCGAAAGTCTTCCACATTTTTTAAATGTGGATTTAAAAAACCCATGAGCTCTATCAACGCCATTGCATTGCGTTGTCTCTTTTCTTCATCCTCGATCGTCTTTACATACTCCACCATTTTTTGGATATGGCGGCCATACTCTCTCACAATCAAGTGGTTTCGTGTGGTGTTGTATTCCATGTTCTCTACATTCAGCATATAGCAAATATAAGTAAAAACAGTGCCAAAACTCACTTTCCTATCGCGGGGAAATCGGCTGTATGCTGTCTTTGGTTAAAAATATTTTTTAATGAACCAGGGCCTTATAAGCTTCTGCAGTCAATAACTTTTCTGCATCAGCAACATTCGCAACGGTTATTTTTATCATCCATCCCTTGCCATATGGATCGGAATTTATCAATTCGGGAGCCCCTTCTAATAAAGGATTGATCTCAGTCAACGTTCCTGCAAGCGGAAAAAACAGGTCACTTACTGTTTTTACTGCTTCGACTGTTCCAAACACTTCTTCGGCAGCCAATGTTTTTCCTTTAGATGAAATATCTACATATACAATATCCCCCAACTCTCCCTGGGCAAAATCTGTGATACCAACTGTAGCAATATTGCCTTCGATCATTACCCATTCGTGTTCTTTAGTGTACCGTAGATTTGCAGGAATATTCATTATTCGTTTGATTTTTAAAATTAGGTAAGCTTGAGATTGCAAAATAAACTAATTTTTCCTTAGTTCACTATTTCCATTTAGACGAAAAAACCTCTACATAATAGCAGAGGTTTTTTATAGTAAGCTGTAATAAAATTAGTTAGTAGCTGCTTTCTTTTTGCCTTTTTTAACTGGTTTTAATGCTGCGATTGAATCTGCAACAGCTTTTTGTCTTGCTGTATAGGCATCAAAATCAGCTGCTGCTAATACTTCTCCTGTTAACACGATGCTTTTTATTTCATCAACGCCAGCCATTTTCACTGTCAAATGTTTTTCAAAATGACCAAGGTTTGCTGCGTTGTAAGTAGCATTGATAACGCCTGTTTGACCAATAGCAATCGGTGTTTTTGTATAATCAGAAATGGTACAACCGCAAGTTGGGTTCGCCTGTTCAATAATCAATGGTGTTTTACCAACATTCGTTACGATAAACGTTCCTTTGGCTGGTACGCTTTGTTTTATTTTACCAAAATCAATTATTTCAGTATTGAATTTAGCAACATCAGCCATAACCAATTTAGGTGTTGCCGGTGCAGCAGGAGCGGCAGCCGGTGCAGGTGTTGTTGTTGTAGAAGTCGTTGTTGTTGTTTGTGCAAAAACTGTAGAAGCAAATGCTAGTATAGCTGCAGAGAATAATAGTTTCTTCATGGAATTGTTTTTAAGTAAATTAGTAATTAAAATTATTATAGTTTTTCTAAATCGCCTAATTCTTTGTTTTCGGGCGCAGAAGTAGCCGGCGTTTTCCATACTTCTCCGCTAATCGTTATAAACTTTGTTAACTTATTATTATAGGTAATCGTAATTGTTTTGCTAAAAACACCTGCTGCTGCTGCATTATAGCCGACTGTAATAATGGTGGTCTTACCCGGTGCAACCACTTTGTCTTTTTCCCACTCCGGTGTTGTACATCCGCAGCTGGCTTGTACATTTGAAATTTTTAATGAATCTGTTCCGTTATTAACCACTTCAAAAACATGTTTTACCGGCCTTCCCTGTGGTATTTTTCCAAAATCAAACGTCTTTTCCTTGAGCGTTAAAAGATCTTTTGCGTGAGACAAACTATCCGATAGCTGCCCCTTTGCCGAAAATGCCAAGATACTAACTATTATAAAAAGTGGTAATATTTTTTTCATTAATAGCAATATTTTTTAATTTCCATTCCAAAGATACAAAATCGGCCAAAATCGTTGTAAATTGTTATTGGCTTGTGATTTTTTTAACAATCATGCTAACTAATAATTTACTTTTGCTTTTATGGATACTGTATTGACTGATGATGCTGCCTTGCAAGAAAAATTAAGCTTCGATAAATTCAGGCAGCAGGTATTACGTGATTATAGCTTTGCCTGCGAAAGCAGGGAAACCAGCCTGATCGGCAGAAAAGAAGTATTGACCGGCAAAGCTAAGTTTGGCATTTTTGGAGATGGAAAAGAAGTGGCACAGGTAGCCATGGCGAGGTTTTTTAAACCCGGAGATTACCGTGCGGGCTATTACCGCGACCAAACTTTTATGTTCGCCGCAGGATTAGCTACGGTTGAACAATATTTTTCTCAATTATTTTCCGATACGGATATTCATAACGATCCTTTTAGTGCGGGCAGACAAATGAATGCGCATTTTGCTACGCGCACAGTGGATGAAAATGGCGAATGGCTGGATCTTGCCAATATAAAAAACAGCACCAGCGATATGGCGCCTACTGCATCGCAAATGCCAAGGGCCGTTGGTTTGGCAGCAGCTTCGAAACATTTTAGAAATATCTCCCAGTTAAAAGAATTTACCAACCTAAGCAATAATGGAAACGAGATTTGCTTTTGTACAATAGGAGATGCCTCCACAACCGAAGGGCACTTTTTTGAAGCCGTTAATGCAGTGGGTGTCATGCAGGTCCCGTTAGCTATTTTTATTTGGGATGATGGATATGGTATTTCAGTTCCTACAAAATACCAAACAACAAAAGGCTCTATTTCTGCCGCTTTAAAAGGATTTCAGAAAAAGCCCGATACCAACGGCGTAGATATCTATCAGCTAAAGGGTTGGGATTATGCGGGTATGTGCCAGGTAATGGAGCCTGCTTTGCAAAAAGTAAGAGATACACATATTCCTGCTGTTTTTCATATTGAAGAACTGACACAACCGCAAGGACATTCAACTTCGGGTAGTCATGAACGTTATAAAACACCGGAACGGTTAAGATGGGAGAGAGAATGGGATGCCATGAAGCAAATGAAGATCTGGATATTGGCCAACGAATTAGCAACTGAAGAAGAATTGAACACCATCGAGATCAGCGCAAAAAATTCCGTAAAAGAAAGCAAACAAAGAGCCTGGGAAAAATATATTACACCGCTTAGAGACCAGGTGACAAAAACTGTTGAGCTCTTAAATGGTCTGCCAACAGAAGATCCCGCTGTAAAAACTTTGATCCATGACCTCGCTGCGATAAAAGAACCGGTACGCAAGGATGTAATGAAAACATTGGCCACAGTGCTTGACATCGTTGGAAATGATTCGAACGCTGCTGTAATAAAAGATTATTATAATGACCTTCGGAAGAAAAATGCAAAGATCTATAACTCCTTATTATATAATGAAGGCCCTAAATCTGCTCTAAAAGTTCAGGCCATCGCCCCATATTATGATGACGATGCAAAAATTGTAAATGGGTATGAAGTATTGAATCATTATTTCGACCTGTTGTTTGCCACGAATAAAAAAGTGATCGCCTTTGGAGAAGACCTTGGTGCCATTGGTGATGTAAACCAAGGCTTCAGTGGCTTACAGGAAAAACATGGTGAAGAAAGAATTTTTGATACCGGCATTCGTGAATTAACGATCATGGGACAAGGTATCGGTCTCGCCCTAAGAGGACTCAGGCCCATTGCGGAAATCCAATACCTTGATTATTTATTATACGGATTGCAACCATTAAGCGATGACCTGGCCACCATACATTACAGAACAGCCGGCATACAAAGCTGTCCGATGATCATTCGTACAAGAGGCCATCGTTTAGAGGGTATCTGGCACAGTGGTTCACCCATGGGCATGATCATCAATTCTTTGCGTGGTTTGTATGTTTGTGTGCCGCGTAACATGGTGCAAGCCGTAGGTATGTACAATACTTTGTTGCAGGGAAATGATCCGGCATTGATAATAGAATGCCTTAACGGTTATCGCTTAAAAGAAAAGCAGCCTTCTAATTTACTGGCCTATACGATACCGCTAGGCATCCCCGAAATCGTAAAAGAAGGAACAGACATGACGATCGTTTCTTACGGTTCTACTTTACGCATTGTATTGGAAGCGGCAGAAACACTGGATAATGTGGGCATTCACTGCGAAGTGATAGATGTACAAACATTATTGCCTTTTGATATTCATCACCAGATCGTAGAGTCGTTGAAGAAAACAAATCGTATTCTTTTTGTTGACGAAGATGTTCCGGGTGGCGCTGCTGCCTATATGTTCAATAAAGTAATGGAAGAACAAAAAGGGTACAAACATTTAGATATAGCTCCAAGAACAATTACAGCACAGGCACATCGGCCAAGTTACGGAAGCGATGGTGATTATTTTAGCAAACCAAATGTTGAAGACGTGCTAAGAGTGATAAAAGAAATGATGGCAGAATAGTAGCCACATTTACAATAACTATGGTATGAACTTAACGCTGTATCAAATTGATGCTTTTACCAATAAATTATTCGGGGGGAATCCTGCAGCTGTAGTCCCATTAAAAAAATGGCTTGATGATAAATTAATGCAACAGCTTGCATTAGAAAATAATTTATCCGAAACCGTTTTCTTTGTCCCATCAAAATTAAAAGATGCTGATTACGATATCCGCTGGTTCACTCCCCAGGTAGAAATTAATTTATGTGGCCATGCAACATTGGCCAGCGCTTATGTACTGTTTGAAATATTGGGACATCCAAAAGAAGAAATAATTTTCAGTTCTAAAAGTGGTTTATTAAAGATCAAAAAAGATACTACAGCAACAACGTTCAAAGCTTTCATGGATTTTCCTTCCTGGAAACCTGAAAGATTAGACATTGATACCGAACAAATATCAGCCATATTGGGCGACATAGAAATAGTTGCAATCTATCAAAACCGTGATGTGCTAGTTGAATTATTAAACGAAGAAGCGGTAAAAAATTGCCAACCTGATCTTGGTTTGATGAAAAGATTCACAGACAAAATGATCATCACTGCCCCAGGAAGAAAAGTTGATTTTGTTTCAAGGTTTTTTGCGCCGGGTGTAGGAGTAGATGAAGATCCTGTTACCGGTTCTGCACATTCTCAGCTAATTCCTTTTTGGTCGGAAAAACTGGGATTAAAAAAATTACATGCCTTGCAATTATCCGCCAGAGGCGGCGAAATCTGGTGCGAGCAGCTAGATGAAAGAGTTTTAATGGGCGGCAATGCCGTTTATTATATGAAAGGAGAATTTGTGATTTAATTTTTTTAAATTTGCAGTTCTATCAAATTGCCCGATAGTATAATGGTAGTATAGCAGATTCTGATTCTGTTTGTCTTGGTTCGAATCCAGGTCGGGTAACAAAACTAATCCTCTTAAAGTCCCTATTTTACTACAGCTTCCGGGTATTTCTTATTTCCCAAGTAACGTTTGAGTAACTAATTTAGTATGAAACGGCAGATTTACCTAATTTTTAGAGTACCTATACTATCAATAAGGTTATACACTAAAATAGCATGCATACAGCATGCTATTAATATCATCATTATAGGAAATTAATATGCTCCTCCTACTTCTATATAGGCACCATTAGTACTATAAGTCTGATTTGCTAAAGTTTTTAAGTTAGTTCCATTAATTGAACAAGAATATAAATGTGCATTATTAAGGCTATCCATAGAAGAAAAGAAAACAGTTTTACCGTCAGGCGATAATCTTGGATACATAGTATAATATTGTCCAGAAGCAAAAGTTATAGGAAGTTTTTGCGCATTTGTACCATCGTAATTCATCGTCCAATATCCAGTAGCGATATAAGGATAATCAACACTACTTTCTCCTGTAGCATATACAATTAGATTTAATTGTGTAGATGGAGATGAAGATTGTGCAACAGCCGTTTTAGTGCAACTCATCTGAAAAATAATAATAGAAATAGAAAATACGAATAGGACAATTGAGCTTAATAATAGTTTTTTCATTTTGTTTTACATTTAGAGTGGTTAATAAGAATTTTGATTGTGAAGCTAAATTAAAACTATTTACTTAGATATATCTAAGTGCTTAGATTTTATTATTTTCTTCTCTTACAGGACTTATGTCAAGTCCTAAATCTGCTATAGAGCTTTATATCATAGAAAGAGTAAAAGAGAGAAGAATAGAGCTTAAACTGTCTCAGGCAGACCTTGCTTTTAAGTTAGGCGTATCCTATGGTTTTATAGGCCAAGTCGAAAGCAAAAAGTTTCCTGCAAAATATAATATGGAACATTTGGACAGGCTTGCTTTTATTTTTAAATGCTCACCAAAAGAGTTTCTACCAGATAAACCTTTTACTAAGAAGATTGATTAGCGTCCCGTAGTTATCATCGATTACCTAAAATTATTATCGTATTCTCACTTGTATCTATTGCAGTACGATTTAACCTGCATATCTTTCAATGGGTATTAAAAAGGTAGCGCCTCATCATCATCTTGCTTTCCCTCTTCTTCTTCATAGTGTTCATCGTACTTCATATTCTCAAATTCATGTATTTCTTCTTCCCTGATATTATTAATATTGAGAAACGATTCATATTTACTATCAACCACTTTTAATAATTTTAGTAAAACCGAAACATTAATATCATCGCAAGCTTCAAAAACTTCCATTGGTATTTGATGTTCTTCTCCAGTTGGTACAGCAGCTGACCATTCTTTCATTTCACCAGTCATGGTAATTTCAAAAATGTTATTCTGAAGGCTATGTATGAAATATTTTAAGCTGAGGGAAGTTTCGAGTAAAGCTTCTCGATATGTCATATCTCGATAAAAGAATTCATTAATCTCCACCTTAGTATTATTTTCCGACTAATATATAACTCATTTGCAGATTGGATATGTAACAACAAATTTTTTTTATTTACCGATACTAATGCCCAACCAATCAATACCTTCCCTTACACTGGGATCCTTGTTAAGAAGAGCTTTCTCAATGTTTGGAGGAATTGTAAAACCATTTAAATCGAACCTATTAATGTGTTTAGAATTAGAACAAAATGTAGTATTTGTACCAATTTGTTCATCAAATCTATGAAGAATAAATTCTGGTGCTTTTTTTTGCCAAATATTCCAGTGGTGGGATAGCTTTGCAAATTTTGCGTTTACATCTGCTGTATCACTCATATTTATATTAATAAATGCGGCATAAGACTGGCTGCCTGCTAAATATTGCCAACTTATATCGTTTATAGTTATTACAGAATAAACCTTAGTCGTTTGGTCTCCTATAAATGCAATATGTTCCGGTAAATTTTGTCTATCTGGAATTGCAAGAGAACATTTAGCTTTCACTTCATCCGACAATTCTTTATTACTATTAATCATACCTTGTACGGTATATGTTATAGAAAATGGACTTCTATTTTCTTCTAAAATTGTAATCCTGCCAGTAGGCTTTCTTATATCAATAGCAAGCAGACCTGTAGACTCTGTAAATTGCCTGAAACAATTGTTATAAAAGCTTCGAGTAAATGCACTTGTATTATTAAGTATGTTTTGAAAGGAACTAATTGGAGCAGTAGTTATTTTTCCTACAATTTTAATAGTTCTATAGGTAAATTGGGTGTAATCAAAATCACAATCAGCTAAAACAAGTATTGGTTTTTGAGTATCACTAATAGGAAATATATTTCCCAAATTATTTATATCTAAGCCTATTTTGTCGACTGGACGTGGAAATATTAATCCTTCCGTTTCTTGGGGAAATAACCATAAAATTTTTGCTTTAGAATTGTCTTCCAATATTATATCGTTAAAAGTAGAAGACGGAACATTCAATGCACTAGAGACCATTTCCAGTTGCGGTGTAGGTTGTCCATTAACAATTTTGGTTGTTATACCTCCTCCTTGTACTTTAAAATCTCTAGGGGCATAAATTGGGAAATCTGCATTCAAAGCATAATTAGAAAGTTTGCCTATTACGGCTATCTTTCCTTTAGGTAATTCTTCACATGTAAAATAGCTTTCAATAATATTTTGTACACTTATATCTTTTGCAAAGACGTTACTTTCTTTAAGAGCTTTTATACCTTTCTTAATTGCAGAAATAACTTTTATATAATCTAATATCGAACTTGCTGTTATATCCATACCTAAATATTTATTTTAAGATCAAGTACCTAACACTATAAACTAAATCCTTACGGAGATATACTCGTAAATATAGAAGTAGGCAGTTACAATAGTTATAATTTTTATTACAAAAAATATCCATGTCACAATAGGGATAAAGTCATGTATTTGTACATCAGAAATATCCTCATCAGTTAGTTTTCCCTTTGTATGTTTCACATCCTTAATCTTGTATTCAATATAAATGGTAGTTGCTCTCCAAATGTATTGGACTACGTCAGCAATTAGCCCGCAAATAATAAGATTCAATGGTGTCAATAAACTTTTGGGAAGTGTTAAATTTGGATTCCTAAAAATCCAAATAACTCCAATGCCAGCAAAAGCAAGATTTCTTATTAAGCCACTTAAAGTTGTGGTGTCATCATAAAATTCTTGTAGCCATTCTTTAAGAGGCTTTTTTGTATTCTCTTCTTTGTCTCCCATATCTATTTTTTTTTGGGTGCTGCTTTTTTTATTGCCTCTTTGGGACCACCATCATGGCCTCTTTTTACGGCTTTCTTAGGTGCTGCTTTTTTCTTAGGTGCTGCTTTTTTTGTTGGCATATCTTATATAGTTTGAAATTTTAAGACTCGATTCATACGTTACAAAATAAAGAATGGTAAAGATTATAGAGTGTATATTTATTTGTTGCACTAAGTAGACAAAACTTTATATCAAAATGTTTATTTACTTGCCATAAATTTCAATAAGGTTATAATTCCTTTTTAACAGTTCTTATTAGATCATCTATTAAGCCGACAGTTTGGCTTTTAGGGATTTTGGCTTTAGGGTTTATTTTTAAAATCGCATCCTTAATTTCTTCCATCCAAAAATCTTTTTCTAAAATGGCAGAAACATTAGTAAGAGAATTAACTAAGTCTTTGTCTGTCATTTTATTTAATGCATTTCTCGAAGGCTTTTTACTTAAAGGAATGTGTAGAATTTCTGTTATTATCAACTCTCGCAATTCTATATGCTTATTTTCTATATTCATGTAGTAGTTTTTTAATTAACTTGTTCTAACAGTTTAGCCATCTTTTCTTTAAACCAATTAGTACTTATTAATTCAGTAGTTTTTAATAAATATTTTTTTATTATTTCTTTATTAAACCAAGATTTCATGCTATACGATTTAAAAAATATTTCAATATCATTAGATTCCAGATATGTAAATAAAGTATTTTCATCAGCTTTATTTCGCAAATTTTCAAGTTCAATTTTAAATTCCTGATAACTATCTCTCGATTTTTTTAAATTAGATATTATTTCATTTTTAACGTTATTCTTTTGTCTAACGATTTCTTTAATGTATTCGTCTTTGTTGTAACCTTCTAGCTTTAATTCATCTATGTTATCTGGATGGTATAGATAATTTTCAAAACAATAATAATCTAGAATATAATAGTTTGGATATTTTCGTTTAATTTTTTCAATTTCACTATCCATTAAAAAATCTCTATCTCTTAGTCCAAATATCTGAGGCCTTGTTTTTACTTGCATAAAAACAGAGGTGCTATCTTTTTCAGGAAAGAACATTATATCTTCTAGTTTCAGAAGATTAAGTAAATCAGCATTTTTGTTTTCACAAACAATCATTCTGTCGTTTGAAAGTCGTCCTTTTACTACATTGCTTGTTAGGTGAAGTACATTCATATCTTCGAGACTTAATGGACAAACAATAGTTTTCTTGCCGTTTTGCTCATAGCGCATTAGTAAATCGTAAGGATAGAAAGATGGATGTTCATAAACTTCGCAGGTTTTGCAAACACAAGGAACCATCTCTTGGTACTTAAGTTTATTATAATCTTTATGGATTTCGTTTAAAGATTTTCTTATCATAAATAAGAATTCTCTTTTATAATCGCCGGAAAGTTCGATGGATATTTTATTTTCAAAATATTTCTCTCTAACAATTGCTTTAGTATTCATATACTCAAGGACAACACCGTATCTCCAATACATGTTATTGGAGATGTCTTGGTTCATTTTAACAATCAATCTTGTCAAAATACCTTTCGGCATAAACTTATAATGGATTTCGAATTTTAGATTTTTAGAATTGCTTTCCCAATTATGGTCGATTTCGTCAACAGGTAATAATCTCGGTACAAGATATTCATTAGCCGAAAGTTCAAAACAAAGATCAAACTTCCTGTTTTTCATTAAGGATAATAGCTCTCTTATTTTGTATTTATATTCTTCATCCGACCATATTCTATTTATGTCTTCAAGATTAAATTTACCATTTTGGCCTATAACCTTTCTGTCATCTAATATTTTGTACACACCACCAGTAATCCATTCATGATTTAATATTACGGTATCTTTTAAATCAATATCGTTTTGGAAGTGTAACAAAACACCTAAATCATGGAAATATTCACTTAAAAACAGAGCGCTATCTGTCTGTCTATAATGCGCAAGGCAAATTTTTAAATACTCAGCTTCAGTTATGTAATTCTTTCCAGATAGTTTTAATTTTTCAATTTCAATGCGAATATCAACCCATTTTTTCGGAAGAGGGGTTCCTATATGTGGCAAACTAGATGCATATGTTATTAGCTTTTCTTTAAGATTTGCAAGGGTGTTTTCAAAACCTTCGGCTAAACTTATTTTTTCAAAGCCAATAATATTATTAAACGTTTCTTTATACTCTTTTATAGGAAGTTCTTTTGTAGGTTGGTCGCATTTGTTCAAAACCATTAATACTGGACTTTTATCACCGAGAAGTTTAATTATATTTAACCAATAGAAAAAGTCATCGTGACTGTCCTCTTTTCTAGATTCTGTTACCAACATGTAAACAGATCTTTTAGTCAGAAAAAATTGGTGTGTTGAATGGTATATTTCTTGCCCACCAAAATCCCATATATTTATTTGTAAATCTCTTTGTATTTTAGGGTTAATAACTTGTACCTCATCTTTAGGTATTATCCATCTGCTAATATTAATACCCTCAGTACTTTCTCGATCTGATAGTTTAAATTTTGGATCAATCAGAGCTTCTGCGATACATGTTTTTCCTACTCTCCCTTCCCCAACTATTATTAATTTAGCTTCATATAAGTAATCCTTTTCTTCCAATTCTTTAAAGAAATTCCTTATCGAATCTATGCCTCTTGCTATTATTTCAGGAGGAATCATTTCAAAAGGATTTCCTTGTACCATTAGCTGTTTCAGCTTTGGCATATTGGCTATCTTAGCCGAAAGATCAGTTAATTTGTTTTTATTAAGGTTAAGATATTCAAGCTTTGTAAGGTTGGATAGATTTTCACTTATTTCAGAAACGTGGTTGTCAGATAAATTTACCCTCGCTAACTTCTTTAGATTAGAAACTTTATCGGGTATTGCTGTTATTCTATTCTTGTTATTTTCCTCACAGTAGTCATCGTTAGATAAATCGATGCTAATTAAATGATCCCAATCAAATATTTCATCAGGGATTTCTGTTAATCCACAATTTCTTAATTCGAGTAATCCCCATTCACCTTTCCTTGCGGTATCAAGTTTCGAGCGGACTTTAGATTTTAGATCCATAGGTAGTAGAGTATGTTAGGTTATAAATATTCGATAAATCTACGGAAATATAAGGGTATCATCAATTAACTAATAAATCTTCTAGTAGCTCTAATTATATTGTAAATCATATAAGAAGAGCAAACTCTCATAAATAAATCGATTATTAATTTTCCTCCTGTAAATTCTGGTTCATTTTTATGCAAAGGATTTATTAATCTTAAGAATTCCGCAGTTGCATTTATGCTACTAGCCAAGTTAGTGTTAGAAAAAATACTGTAATTGTCATACCGAAAAACATTAATTAGAAATATAAAACAAGTTAAATTTATAGCAATAAGCCATACTATCGGCCACATTAAACTTTGTCCATAATTGCTTGTTCTCCTACTAAAAATCAATATCAACTTAGTTCCCAAATTATCAACAGACCATTCAAGGCTTTCGTTATACGCATTCATTTCTAAGGAGTGGAAAAACTTTTCATTAACATAGTCACCTTGTGTAGATAATGCATATTTAATTTGCCTATAGTTATCTTTTTTATTATTAATCCTTTTGTTATTTTCAAGATACTCTATATGTCTTTCACTTTTTTCGTCAATACGGCTATAAATATTATCTCTCCATTTACAATTCACAAAAAGGGATTCGCTTAGGGAGCTATTCATTATATTAAATTCATCGTAGCTAGAAAAATCAAATTGATAAAATTCTGCTCCGGCAAGATTACATTCATCTATAATTAGGTTAGATTTTTCTCCAACATTTTCAAGTGCTCTACAATTAAGTAATTTTAATTTGCCATTATTTATAAGCCCTGCAAGTCTTAAAGTATTAATATTGCAACTAAATATCTTTATTTCAGAACTTAAATCACCATAATAAAGAGAGATTTTATTTACATTAATATTAGAGATTAAAAGCTTATCAAAAAACGATTCGGCAGAAATAGATATCTCTTTTATTCTGTTAGAATTTTTTCCACCACTTATATCTATTTGTTTTATCAGTAATTTTTCTCTTAAGATGTTGCCTAAATTACCCATAACAATTTTGTTACAGTAATTCATTCCAAGAAATAATTCACTAAGCTCATTTCTCCCTAATACGGTAAAATCTTTTCTTATTCTACAATTAAAAAAATGTAATTTACCTGTAATATTAACATCCATAAAACCAACATTTTTAAAAAAAGAGCAATTATCCATGGTAATATCATGGGTTATTGTACACATAAGAAAAATTAAATCTTGTGTGAATCTGCAATTAATAAAACGTACTGGCGCATCTAATGTATAAAAATCATCGTTACCTATAATATCAATATTCTCAATTTCAATTTGAACATATTTCCTCGCAGCAAGAGCATGTTGTTCTTCAATAATCATTCGAACCTCTGCATAACTAAATTTTCTATTTTTAACTTTCATATCAACAGATTTTAATAGGTAGTACTATAAAATTAAATATACATCAATAAATAGCCATTATTAGCTCCATTACTTATTCGATTTTTCATCAGCCCCGCTAAGGTCGCTTCAGATATATTTCACCAACAATGGAGCTAAAAATGGCTTTAAAAGACAACTATTGAGCCGGTGGATTGCTATTGCAATTCTGTGCCTAAATGTCTAAGCATGTATTCACGGCTTTCTTTTGTATAACCCCATGTTGGACTCAGTTCTAACAAAACCTTTAGCTGCTGCTCGACGTTTTCATCCTCATGATATTTGTAGCCTTTTCCTTTTAGGTATGACCTTACAAGCTTGTAACCAAATGCAGAACATTTTTGTTGTTCAAAATTAATATCCTTTCCTTTAGTCACCTCTTTAATGAGCTTAGTTCCAATTCCTTTCCCCATCTCATCAGGGTCAACACATATATTTATGTCGCCTTTCGTAACACCTTCAATCCTATCAGCAGAAAAATACTCTGCTACTCCAATGAGTTTTCCAGCGTTGTTTCTATATAAAAAACGTTCGGAAAAAACATTCTTATGAAAACTTATCCCGGCTTGGCCATGGTCGGGAAATGTTTGTTTTAACTTTCCCCACACTATTGGATATACTGGTATTGGTGTTGTGAGAGTATTTACTAAGTTGATCACTTTTTCTTTTTTCATTTTTGTTTTTTTTAATTATTTAATTAATATTTCTTAGTACTTCGTTGCTACATTTTAACAGTAGCTCATGAGTGTTGCTTGTGCAATCTTGTTATTCAGTTCTTGTATCAAAGGGTTCTCGACACCGAGATATCCATTCTTAGTTACTTTATCTATCATTTCAAGTATTCGGTGTGGCTGCGCTGAATTAGCATAGAAATTGTTCTTCCTATTAGTTTGTACAGTTTTTCTAACTCGTTCTTCACCACCGCAAGCAATGATTCCTTTATAGGCCAGAAAGTCCTTGAAATCAGATGGATTCAATAATTCTCTACTTGGTATCAATACTTTTCCTTTGATAATCTTTAAGTAATGAGAGTAGCTTAGTCGAACAAGATGGTTGTACACTTTTTTATCTAGCAGGTGACCTACAGTTACATTTCCTTTGACTATCTTATGTCTGTTGAACAGCTCACTAATATGTTTTACATTGCGAAATTCATAACGTAAAATATTTTTACCTAAAAACTCATCGGGTACTGTTGCTCTGGCCTTCCTTGCATTTTCTTTTAGCTTATCATAGAAGTGTAACCCAATTTCTGTATTAAAGAAGTTCACACCGGGTTTGTAGTCTTGCTGCTTGTAATTGCCTTTCATCAATAGCTCATCGAAATAGCACTGACAATCATGTTCCATTATAATGTTCTGTGCAATATCAACTCTACTTAAATATGCATCTAATACAGAAACGCCTAGCACTAATTCTATATCAGATAGCACAGTTTGGATATCAGAATGCTTGAGAGGCTCAATGTTGTTACCGTGTCGAAATTTCGGTAATGAAACATTCACCGCCATATAAGTTCCCTTAAACCTAATATCCATTCCATGAACTTTATGGCGTGAACTCAATATTTCTCCCTCGGAAGCTGCAATTACATCTAAAGTTGATTTATCTATAATTGCATTTTTTTCCTTTTCTGTTGTACTTGTTTTAAAACTAAGTGTATCCATTTTTTATATTTTATTTGTTTACGTATTTGGTATTTTTTCTCCGTTTATTATTCTCCGTTATCGATAACGTGTTTAGCTCTGTGATAGGCTATTTCACTTTCGAGTTCTCCAGCTTCTAACATCTGATAAAATGCAAACGAATTGTTTTTAATTTTCTCAGAAACAAACAGCTCTGCGTACGTTTTATGTTTGATAAACAACACAGAGCATTCTGTATCATTCCTAAAAACACCTATAAACCGCTGCTCATTATTTCTTTTTATAGCTATCCTGATGCTAGCGGTACCATCAACTTCTTTTGTTTTTTGTAGAAAAATATTTTCCGAATGCATAATTTTCAGTAGTGAAAGATTTCGGATACCCTCTAACAAACGCTTGTCGGATTGTTTATCAATATTTGGCTTTATCCACCATGGCTTATTGCTACTTTTCTTTAGTCGATAGTAGCCGTTTAGGTACACAGGCTTTTCGATAGCAGTTGATGTGATCTGTTTATTTTTTATCATTTTTATAGCTTTTTTTTATGAAATAATTTGTTGCCTCTTGTTCTAACTCTTCAACGGTTAATACCTTATGTTTTGTTAGATGTGCTTCTATATCAACCCGCTTAAAAAACAGTGTTCTCGAGTCTTCGCTTACCTTAAAATGGGGGATAGTTCTCGCCATTGTTTGCTTATAAATAAATGAGGGCGACCATCCTGTAAGTACCGAAAGGTCTTTAACATTTAAGATTTCTTTTTGGGATCTTAAAAGCTTTTCAACACAATTCAACTTTTCTAAAATCTTGCTTATCATATAATATTTTTAATTGGTTAAAATAGTAAGGGAAGACTGTTAACTGCTTGCTCCTTCAACTGATTGTTAGGTTGAATATATCGCTGGGTAGTTCTAATGTTAGAGTGCCCCATTAACTGGCTTGTAACTAGAATGCTGACACCGCTGTCATTCAGTTGCGAAGCCCAAATCCTTCTTGATGTATGGAACCCTATTTTTTTAAGAATGCCAGCATTTACCATCCATTTTTCCAAAGCCTTTAACGTAGCAGCGTGCGACTTTAAATTGAACAATAATTCATCCTTGTTAATTCTGTTAGCCACAAATCTTAACGCATCTTTATTTAGAATTATTTGAACTTCATTACCAGTTTTCTGTTGCGTAAATTTCAACACGTTATTAATAATATTGTTCCCACGTATCTGTTTTGCGTCACAAAAACGAATACCGCTACGACAACAAAAAAGAAAAGCACGCTTTACTTCTAAATTTGAACAATGCTTTCTAATCAATTTTTTCAATTCCTCAACCGATAGTATTTCCTTGGGCTGAGCTTTAAATTTTCGGTGTTTTAGTACAGGATTATCAGCAATTAACTTTTGTCGGTAGGCTTCGTTAATAATTCTCTTCAACTTCCTCATGTAGCATGAGGGGGTTTCATAGTTGAGGCTTTTTTCAAGAAAGCAGTAGAAGTCGCTCAACAGTTTTTCGTTAATTTCAGACATAAATAAAATGTCTTGTTTCACATATGCCTTTAACTTTTTTATTACCGCAGTCTCGCCTCTATTGGAAATTGCTTGTTCAGCAAAGAGGAAAAAATTTGTTTCGCCATTGATTATTGGTTTAAAACCAAAGGATGAATTAATTAATTCTTCAGTAAGTTTTATCCTTACTAGTTCAGCAATCGCCAGTTGCTTTTTGTTATAAGATTTATCCGCCAAAGTTCTTTCTGGGATTAATCTAATACCAGTCGCTCTGGTCTTTCGTTTTTTTCCTTTGTAATGTGTGTCTGTAAGAATGTTTGTTTCCCCATTCTTCAAGAGCCTAAATCTTAGTTTTACCATTTTTGTAATTTTTTGTTAGTGAATGTTGTTACTATTATAAAGAACTCTAACATTGAAAATGTTGTGCATTTTTTGGCCTTATTCAATAAAAAATTATATAATTGATTAATTTTCAGTCTACTATGGTTGCATCACTTTAATTACTATTTTTGTAAAAAAGGCATGTTGAAATATGTAGAAGTAAAAAATATTCATCGGCAAACAATCATGGAGTATGTTGCGAAGCGGTTAATAGAAGCAAGAGAGAAACGTAATTGGGAATTACTAGATGTAGTTATTATGAGTCAAAAGCGAGTGACAAAATCGACGCTTTCGCGAATGGAGAATGCAAAATATCCAATTAATATTTTTTTGCTAATGGAACTTGCTATGCTATATAATAAGCCTATAAATTTCTTTTTGCCACCGTTAGTTTTTCATAAAGACTTAAGGAATATTATTGAAAACAATAAGAGTAATTAGTTAAACATTCTGGGGAAATTATTAACAGCTTGCATTTTTAATTTTTGACTTTCTCTTACATATCGCTCTGTATGTTTCAAAGAAGTGTGTCCTAATAGTTTAGATGTTGTGTAGATATCTGTACCACCATCAATAAGATTAGCCCCGAAGCTATGCCTACTACAATGATAAGTAATGTGTTTATTTATTTCAGCACTTCTTAACCAGACACGAAGGTTTTTTAAGCATGCCGTATGAGATGGTAACTTAAATAGCAATGCAGTATTGAGCTTGTGTCGTTTTTTAAGTATTTGTATAGCATCGTCATTCAATATAACAATAACCTTCACTTTGGTCTTCTTCTGTATTAATTCGATTTCATTGTCTTTTATATTCTTTCCGGTCAAATCTTTCACGTCACAAAATCTAATACCGGTTAAACAGCTAAATATAAATGCACTTTTTACTTCTTCATTAGGGCAGTCCGTATTAATCAATATTTTAATTTCGTCAAAACTTAAAGTATCTTTTTGTTTGCTTTTAAACGGTCGGCATCTGATATCCATCGATGGGTTTTGTGAAAATATTTTTTGTTTAGTAGCTTCTGCTAACAGTTTTTTTAACCTTTTGAAATAACAGCTTGGTGTTTCGCCAGTCAGAGATGAATCCAAATAATCGTAAAATTTGTTTAAGTACCTTTCATTTATCGCTGAAGTATATAAAGGTTTATTATTAGCATATTCTTTTAACTTACTTATTACAGCAGTATAACCTCGATCAAACCCTTTGCTACTAATGCATGTATCAGCGAAATCAAAGAAATTAATTATTCCAGTCTTTTTTATATTAATACCGTTGGTATGATTAAGGATTTCATTCCATCGTTTTGTTTTTATTCGTTCGGCATATTCTTTTTGTTGTTTGTTATAATCACGGTCAATGGGAGTTTTTTCCGGCTTTAATTTTATATCCAAAAATTCATAGTATCGTGTTCCATTGTAGATGATGTCAAGGTATAAGCTTACCTCTTTATTTTTTTGTTTTTTATACCTTATTGAAATGCCCATATTCCCAAGTAACGTTTAAGTAACGTTTTTGGTGAAACTAGAAGAAGAAGGAGTGTAATAGAAAAGCTTAAAATCCCTGTATTTACTATATAAATACGATTTTTAAGATAGGCATTTGAGGTGGTTTAGTTTTAGGTCGGGTAACAAAACTAATTACTTAGGTCATATTTATATACGACTGGCATTTCAACAGTAAACTTTGAACCTTTATTTTTTCCTTCGCTTTCTACATATATTGTTCCCTTATGCGCTTCTACAAATAGTTTGACAATAAACAATCCTAATCCACTTGATGTTTCTTCTCCTGTTGGCTTTGAGCTTAATTTTGAGAATCTTTGAAAAACATTTTTTTTGTCTTCTTTTGTAAAACCAAGTCCCTCATCTATTACTTCCAAAATTGCCTTTTCGTCTATTTGTTTAATAGCTATAGAAATATTTTTATTTTTTGCAGAATATTTGATCGCATTGTTTAATAAGTTATCGACAACTTCGGCCAGTTTTGTTTCATCTGCATACACTATGGGGTTATCTACTATCTTAATATGTACTTGTTGGTTTTTAGCATGTGCCAGAATCATGTTGTTTTCTACTACGTGCTGAATAAGAGAAACCAGGTCCACTTCGCTATAACGTAATTTAATTTGATTGGCTTCTAATGCTGCTGATTCTAATAATTCGTTAATTGTTTTTGTCATTTTCGAAGCTGCTTTATTAATATAGCTACTCATTTCAACAACCGCTGTATGATTTCTTTTTTCCTCCTTAATTAATTCGGTCCATAATGGAATAGTCGTAAGCGGGTTTCGCAGATCATGTACTGCTATATTTAAAAGTTGATTTTGTTGATCGGTAGCGATCTTGGTTGCCAATCGTAATTCTATTTGATTAATTAAAATTTCTGCCAGGTCTTGTAATACTTCTTTTTGCCATTCTTCAAATTCTCTTGGCCTTCTATCAATAATGCATAAGGTCCCGATATTATATCCACCTTTCATTGTAAGTGGTGCGGCTGCATAAAATCTTAACCTGCATTGCCCTGTTACAAAAGGATTAGTAGATGTCAGTAAATCATTTGCTGCATCTTTCATTAAATAAATATCATTCGATTGAATAGCAACTGAACATAGGCCAAACTCTTTGTCTATTTGTGATACATCTAAGCCAAAACGTGATTTGAACCAAATCCTATCTGCATCCACAAGACTAATAAGTGCTATCGGAACATGAAAAAGTTTTGCCGCCAGTTTAGTGATGCGGTCAAAATTCGGGTTCGGCGGCGTATCCAGAATTTCATACTTTCTTAGGGCATGTATTCTCATTGCTTCGAATTCCACAGTATGATCTTCCTGTATCATTTTTTTTTATTGATTCAATAATATTGCTGTCAACGATTGTATAAATGGAACGCAGACAAACTTTTATTAGAAGAATGGGTATAGGTCATATTGATAACCTTTATAACTAATGGGATTGAAGTAAATTATAAAGATTAGCCCAAGTATCTGTACAATCATTGGGCTAATAAAGGTACGCCTATGCGGCTTTGTAAATATTACACAATTTTTGAAAAAAGTTACATGATTCACACATTTTCAATACAATTTTATTAATACAAAAAATCGCCCTGCAATAAATGCAAGGCGATTGAATTTATTGATTTAAGTGGGGAAATTATTCCTCGTATCCGCTTTTAATAACAGTTGAAACCATTTTGAATTGTTCTTTAGCATTGAAACAATGTACCGTATGGGCCGGTATTATTATCCCATCTCCTTTTTTAAGTAGGAATATTTTTTTATCAATGATCACTTCTGCCGCACCATCTATAATTTGTATATAGATATCGAAAGGTGATGTTTTTTCTTCCAATGCTTCTCCGATAGCAAAAGAAGAAACAGTAACATTACCTGTAGTTTTTTTAAGAATCGTTTTGCTCACTACCGCATTGCTCATGTATTCAATGATCTCAACAACAATGTGCACTTTCGATTTTTGTAATTCCGAGCCTCCCTTTTTTTTAATTACAGTTGCTTTAACCACGGGCTTTTTTTTATCTGTTTTTGTCATAATTTTTTTTTTGAGCATGCTATAATTTTTATGGCTTACAAATCTTCCAATGTATTACGTTTCTTGTTTTTAAGTGATTTAAAAAAAGATGGTGTTAGACCTGTTATTTTTTTAAATTGATTTGAAAGGTGTGCTACGCTGCTATAATGAAGCTTAAAAGCGATCTCTGTAAGATTCAATTCATCATAAATGATCAATTCTTTTACCCGTTCTATTTTATGGATCAAAATAAAATGTTCAATTGTAGTTGCTTCGGTTTCTGAAAAAAGATTGGACAGGTACGTGTAATCATATCCCAGTTTTTTACTCAGGTAAATAGAAAAATTCGTTTCGGGCAACTCATCCGTATAATGAACCATCTCGATAATTACATTCTTTATTTTTTCAATTAGAATAGCTTTTTTATCATCCATCAATTCCAACCCGGATTTTAGTAAAGCTATCTTTAACTGATCGCGTTGTTGTTTTGTGGGATGCTGTTTCATCTCTACCTCGCCTAAATTAACCGTCGTATAAGACAAGCCGAGCTCCTTTAGCTTATCTTTCACTATCATTTTGCAGCGAATGCTTACCATGTATTTAATGTAGAGCCTCAATAGATGCTTTGCTTGAATGTATAATATTGACTATGTAAGGTAGACTTATTAAACAACGGCAGTGGTTTTATATTAATTTCTGCTTGGTTACCCCATTGCCAATATCCTTTTCAACAACTACCTTTGCAAAAATTCAGGAATAAATGCTGCAAATAAACTTCATCAGGCAAAATATAGACTTAGTAAAAGAACGGTTGAGTATAAAGAATTTCAGTGACCTGTCCTTAGTTGATAAAGTTGTTGAATTGGATGAAAAAGTTCGTAAACTAAAGGCTGAATCTGAAACTTTGCAGGCGCAAATGAATGCGGCGAGCAAAGAGATCGGTATGTTAATGGGCAAAGGCGATAAGGATGCAGCAGAAAAAAAGAAACAAGAAGTAGCACAAGAAAAAATAAGCATTCAACAATTAAGCGAGCAATTAGCTGCAGTAGAAAAAATATTGCATGATGAAATTGTAAAGCTTCCCAATCTTCCGCACACATCTGTTCCAAAAGGAAAAACACCTGAAGAAAATGTAGTGGTAAGAGAAGGCGGCAAAAGACCAATACTTCCTGCGACAGCGGTGCCGCATTGGGACCTTATTAAAAAATACGACCTGGTAGATTTTGAGACAGGTGCAAAAATTACAGGAAGTGGCTTTCCTTTATACAAAGGCAAAGGTGCTAAATTACAAAGAGCGCTCATTCAATATTTTTTAGATTACAATACCGCAGCAGGTTATACAGAATATTTGCCGCCATTGATGGTAAATGAGGCAACGGCTTATGGTACGGGCCAGCTACCTGATAAAGAAGGGCAGATGTATCATGTTACTGAAGATGGTTTTTATTTGATCCCGACAGCAGAAGTTCCTGTTACAAATATTTACAGAGATGAGATAGTGAAAGAAGCTGATCTGCCAATAAAAATGACCGCCTACACACCGTGCTTTAGAAGAGAAGCGGGAAGTTTTGGTAAAGATGTTCGTGGATTGAATAGGGTACATCAATTTGATAAAGTAGAAATTATTCAATTAGTAAATCCTGATAACAATAGTTACGATGTATTGGAAAACATGGTAAGCCATGTTGAAAAATTATTGAACTTATTAGAATTGCCTTACCGTATCCTTCGCTTGTGCGGTGGTGATATGGGTTTTACTTCTGCATTAACTTATGATTTTGAAGTGTACAGTGCCGCACAGGAACGCTGGTTAGAAGTTAGCTCTGTAAGTAATTTTGAAAATTTTCAAACTAACAGGATGAAGATCCGATTTAAAGATGCTACTGGCAAAACGCAATTACTACATTCATTAAATGGCTCTTCTCTGGCTTTGCCAAGAATTGTTGCTTGCTTGTTAGAAAATAATCAAACAGAAAACAGCATTGAACTGCCTAAGGTTTTACATACTTATTTTGGATCTGCAAAAATCTAATTCATGAAAAAGATAACAATACTTGCTGCGCTAATTATATTCATCGTAAGCTGTTCGCATAAGACAGCGCCAACAACAGCCATTGTTATTCCTAAACCAGATTCTCCTGAAGCGATTGCAGGCAAAGCTGTATTCACTGCAAAATGTGGCACTTGTCACGATCTGAAAAACCCAGGCGATTACACTCCAAAAGAATGGGTGCCTATCGTAAAAGAAATGGGGCACAAAGCAAAGCTTAACAACACAGAAAAAAACAACGTGTTGGCTTATTTGCAATCAAATGCCAAGCAAGGCTAATATCCTGATTGTTTATTGATTGCCTTTATCGGCACAGGTACCGCTTTGTTAATAGTTAACAATTTAACAGTTAAACTATTGAACTGTCGGCCAGTCTTACCAACTTCAGTAAACAATTTTCTGCGATGCCTGTTTCCAACCGATTAAAAAATCAACACCTCTTATGGCGTGCCGCTTTTGGCCCAATGGCAGAGAACATTGCTGACCTGGATAATATTTCGCAAAAAACTTTGTGGCACACTTTATTGAAAACTTCCGCTGACAAACCACAGGCTATTAATGTTGCTTCTAATTTATTTGACGGGATGGTAAAGAATATCGACGACCTCTCGCAATTTTCCAAACTTACTCAAGATCAAAAAAAACAATTACAGGTTCAATCAAGAGAAGATCTTAAAAATTTAAATCTACGTTGGATGTATGAGATGATCAACGGCAAGGCGCAGTTCAGAGAAAAAATGAGTTTTTTTTGGAACGGCCATTTTGCCTGCAGGATCATCAATATTTTTTATCAGCAACAGTTATTAGACATTGTCAGAAATAATGCTTTTGGAAATTTTGGAGACTTATTAAGACAAGTAAGTAAAAGTCCGGCCATGTTGCAGTTCTTAAATAACCAGCAAAATAAAAAACAACATCCTAACGAAAACTTTGCGCGGGAAGTGATGGAGCTTTTTACTTTGGGCAGAGGCAATTATACCGAACAAGATATAAAAGAAGGCGCAAGGGCTTTTACAGGATGGAGTTACAATCTACAAGGCGATTTCGTTTTTAAAGATGCGCAACATGATGATGGTATCAAAACATTTTTAGGAAAGACGGGAAATTTTACCGGCGATGATATCATTACTATTTTATTAGAGCAAAAGCAGACAGCCATTTTTATTACAAAAAAGATATACCGGTTTTTTGTTAATGATATAGTTGATGATGAAAAAGCGGGTTGGTTGGCGGACCGGTTTTATCAGAATAATTATGATATACAAAAGCTGATGGAAGATATTTTTACCAGCGCTTGGTTTTATGATGAAGAAAATATCGGGACCAAAATAAAATCTCCGGTAGAATTATTAGTTGGCATTCGGCGCTTATTGCCAATGGAACTAACCAATGATGATTCTCAATTATTGTTTCAAAAATTATTAGGACAGATCCTTTTTTATCCGCCAAATGTAGCAGGATGGCCTGGTGGTAAAAACTGGATAGATAGCAGTACACTGATGTTACGCCTGAGATTACCGCAGATCATTACAGATAACGAAGTGGTAAATATCGTTCCGAAAACAGATGACGATGCCATGATGGGACAAATGATGGAAGAAAGAATGAATCAAATGCAAAACAATGAATACGCAGCGAAAGGAGGATCGGCGATCGTTAATTGGAATATTGTTACAAATATTTTCAAGGATGTAAAAAAGGAATATTTATTACCGCAAATATCTGCGGAAGTTTTACAAACAGAAAGTAGGGTAAGCGATAGTTTATTGACGAAGTATATAGATGACCAAAGCAGGGAAGAATATATTAAAACAACGATCGTAAACCTGATGAGTACACCCGAATATCAATTATGCTAAAAGTTATTTTATGGTAATCAAACGTCGTGATTTTTTGCAGGTTGGTGCATTGGCAACAGCATCGCTGATGCTGCCGAAATTTCTAAAGGCATTAGAAAAGCCAATGATGGTGCCACAAGGAAACAAAGTGGTTGTTGTGATACAATTCAGTGGCGGCAATGATGGGTTGAATACGGTTATCCCTGTACAAGATGATATTTATTATAGATCACGGCCGCAATTAGGCATTGCCAAAACAAATGCATTATTGTTGACTGATGATGTTGGATTAAACCCTGCACTGATAAATTTTAAAGATCTATTCGATGATGGAAGTCTGGGGATTTTAAACAATGTAGGTTATCCAAATCCCGACCGCTCGCATTTTCGCAGTATGGATATTTGGCAAAGTGGAAGTAGTAGTAGCGATTATGTCAGCACCGGCTGGATCGGCAGGTATCTGGATGCGCAATGCAATGGTTGTAATAAACCAACACAGGCAATGGAGATCGATGATATTTTAAGCCTGGCTTTAAAAGGAGAAAATAGCAAAGGCCTTGCGTTTAAAGATCCGCGGCGTTTATATAGTAGTAGCAATGAAAAATATTTTAAAGATATCAATGCTGATCATATTCATGGAGAAGCTACGGCAGATTATTTATATAAAACAATGAGTGAGACATTGAGCAGCGCAGATTATATTTTTCAGCAAAGTAAGTTGCATCCAACAAGCGAAGCCTATCCTTCTACTGAATTAGGTAAAGACCTAAAAACAGTCGCATCTCTTATCTATTCGCAAATAAATACAAAAGTGTACTATGTTTCTTTAGGAAGTTTTGATACGCATGTTAACCAGGATAATCAGCAGAAAAAATTATTTACAGAATTGAATGATGCGATAAAAGCATTTACATCCGACCTCAAAAAGAACAATAGATTTGATGATGTGCTATTATTTACATTTAGTGAATTTGGCAGAAGGGTAACACAAAATGCAAGTGGTGGCACCGATCATGGAACAGCAAATAATATGTTTTTAATTAGCGGAGGATTAAAAGAAAAAGGGATCATCAATCCGATGCCTGATCTATCTGATCTGCAGGATGGAGATCTTAAATATACAATAGATTTTAAAAATGTTTACGCCACCATTCTAAATAAATGGCTCGGTGTTGATGACCAAACTATTTTAGGCAGTCAGTTTGATTATTTGAATTTTATTTAAGGCTCTTTCGCGATAGCAATTATATCCTCTTCTTCGCCAATGATGTAACTTTTTTCAGGCAGGCGTTTGGATATAAATAAATACAGAACAATGAATCCGCTTATAATACCCACGTACAGCCAATAATAACTGGCGCCTGTAAATCTTGCAAAAAAACCGCCATTGGCAATATTTCCATTCATAAACGCCACAAATAAATTGCCTACTGTTACTGTTAATAGCCAAATGGCATTCATCGTACTTTTCATGGATGGTGGCGCTTGTGTATAAGCATATTCTAATCCGGTAATCGAAACCAATATTTCACCGAAACTCAAAATGAGGTAGGCTAGTATTTGCCACCAGGCTGATGGTTTTAGTCCTGCGTCTATTTTAGTTTGTAATAATGCAATAATCACAAAGGATAGGGCAGTTAAAATCAAACCCACGCCTATTCTGCGAAGTGGTGTAGTTTGTAAACCGATCTTATTAAAAAACGGATAGATAATGTACGTGAACAAAGGAATGCCGGCTAAAATAAAAAATGGATTAACTGTTTGCAATTGTTCGGCTATATAGGTATGCCCTAGTATGTTCAGATCTAATTTTGTTGCCTGTATGACCCATTCGGCAAGGCACATATCCCACATGGCCCAAAAAATTGGTATAAAAGCAAAGACTGCCATCACTCTTAAAACCGCTTTTGATCCGTCTACAGATTTTGCAGAATATTTTTCTTTCACTGCATCCCAAACCGGCTTTCCATTTCTTGTTTTAAAAAGCTGCCTGAAATATTCAACCAAAATAAAAAAGAAGTTTTCCTTATTGAAACCAGCTGGCGGGACACGAACATATTTTTTTCTGCCAAGCCAAAAAGTGATCGTAGCCAATCCCATCAAAATTCCCGGAACGCCAAAAGCAAGGCCTGCGCCATAATCCTTATACAATACAGGAATTAGTAACGTACTGAAAACCGAACCCGCATTGATGCTAAAGTAAAACCATCCGTACACCTTACTCATTAAATGCTGGTTGCTTTTATCAAACTGGTCACCAACATTTGCAGATACAGACGATTTAATACCACCGGCGCTTACCGCAATGATCAATAATCCTATGGTAAAAATATCAATGTCGCTGGTAGATGCAGATAACACAATGTGGCCGATCGTATATAATACAGAAACAAAAAGTATGGTTTTATATTTTCCAAAAAACGAGTCCGCCAGAATACCGCCAACCAATGGCATAAAATAGGTCAGTGCCACAAAAAAGTGGACCTGTTCATTGCTTTTCGCTTCTGCTATTGCACTAAGTGCAGGATTGTGTGTTGGATTAAAAAATTGAGCAACCAGGAATGTGCTCAATATCGCCCGCATTCCATAGTAACTGAACCTTTCCGCGGCTTCATTACCAATGATATATGGCACGGCTTTAGGAAATTTTCCTTTTTGTGTTACATCTTTCGTTACAACAGCATCCATAGTAGTCAGTTTCTGTTAAGAATTAATCAGGACAAATATTATTTCTAAGTTACTGAATATATTTTCAATGCAGTGAAAAGAAGCCCGTTATAAATTATTTTCAAAATACTGTATTTTATAAAATAGATTTGCGAAATTTTATTTTCACTTCATGAATATTTTAATAATCGGCAGCGGTGGCAGAGAACATACGTTAGCCTGGAAATTGAAGCAAAGTCCTTTTTGTGATAAACTATTTATTGCTCCGGGCAATGCAGGCACTTCTCAATTCGGGACAAACGTAGCTATTTCAATTACAGATTTTGAAAAGCTTTCCTCATTTTGTACAACCAATAATGTGCAGATGCTGGTCGTTGGACCGGAAGAACCCTTAGTAAAAGGTATTTATGATTTCTTTAAAAATAATAAAGCGACTGCACACATACAAGTGATCGGGCCATCAAAAGAAGCGGCGCAGCTGGAAGGAAGTAAAGCTTATGCAAAAGCTTTTATGCGGCGCAATAAAATCCCTACAGCCGCTTATGCAGAATTTGATGCAAGCAATTATGAAGCGGGAATAAAATATATTAGCGCACATGCGTTACCGATAGTTTTAAAAGCTGACGGCTTAGCTGCAGGAAAGGGCGTGCTGATCTGCCAAACTCATGCCGAAGCATTGACCGAATTTGAATTGATGATACAACAATCGAAATTTGGCGAAGCAAGTAAAAAAGTAGTGATCGAGCAATTTTTAGACGGTATTGAAATGAGCGTTTTCGTTTTAACCGATGGCAAAAATTATGTGGTGCTTCCTGAAGCAAAAGATTACAAAAGGATCGGCGTTAAAGATACCGGCCTGAACACAGGAGGGATGGGCGCTGTGAGTCCTGTGCCTTTTGCCGATAAAATTTTTATGGATAAAGTGACGGCAACCATCATTGAACCAACGATCAAAGGTTTTCATAAAGAAGAGCTTGAATATAAAGGCGTTGTTTTTATCGGATTGATAAAAGTAAAAGGCGAGCCATTGGTAATAGAATACAATTGCCGGTTTGGCGATCCCGAAACAGAGGTCATCATTCCGAGGATAGAAAATGATTTGGTAGAATTATTCTCAGCTACATCACAGCAACGCCTAAACGAAATAAAAATAATAACAACAGCTAAAACAGCAGTAACAGTGGTTGCAGTTAGCGGCGGTTACCCTAATGAATATAAAACCGGAAAGGCAATAACCGGATTAGAAAAAAATTCATCGGAAGAAAGCATTGTTTTTCATGCCGGCACCAAAGAAGAAAATGGAAAAATAGTATCGAATGGCGGGCGGGTTTTAGTGGTTACTTCCTTCGGAGAAAATATTCCTGCGGCAGCAAAAAGATCAAATAAGATTTTAGGAGAAATTCATTTTGATGAAATGTATTTTAGAGAAGATATTGGCTATGAATTCGCCTGAGTTTTTAACACAGCTAACGTCAATGAATAGACGAAAATTAAATGGGCTGCTCAATGACTAAATAAGTTAGCAATTCAAGCGTTTTCAACGGAAAACAGCCATTTAAAAGAAAAATTCCTTTTTGATATTATTCCTTTATTTTCCGTAATTTGTCAAAATAAAAGCATTGTCGTTGTTAATTTGAATATTTTCCTTCAACTTTGCTAGCATTGTTTGTTTACATTACATTTTTCTTTTATAAATATGGAATTTTTTAACTTTTTTACTCAGGAGATCGCAATGGATTTGGGTACAGCAAACACACTGATCATTTTTCATGATGAAGTGGTAGTAAATGAACCTTCAATTGTCGCTTTAGATAGAAATAATCCTAAAAACATATTGGCGGTAGGCAAGAAAGCTTTGATGATGCATGAAAAAACGCATGAAAGCATTCGTACCGTTCGTCCGTTGAAAGACGGTGTGATAGCGGATTTTAATGCGGCCGAGCTAATGATAAGGGAAATGATCAAGATGATCTACCCTAAAAAGCCGCTGTTTCCACCAAGCTGGCGCATGATGATCTGTATCCCAAGCAGCATCACGGAAGTGGAAAAGCGTGCGGTAAGAGATAGTGCGGAACAAGCGGGAGCAAAAGAAGTTTACCTTATTCATGAACCAATGGCTGCAGCCCTGGGTATTGGTATAGATGTGGAAGAACCGGTAGGAAACATGATCATTGATATAGGCGGCGGAACAACGGGTATCACTGTTATCGCATTGGCCGGTATCGTTTGTGACCAAAGTATCCGTATTGCCGGTGATGAATTTACAGCAGATATCATGGAAGCGCTTCGTCGTTACCATAGCCTTTTGATCGGTGAACGTACAGCAGAACAGATCAAAATACAGGTTGGCGCAGCAATGAAGGACCTGGATACTGTTCCTCCGGATGATATTCCTGTAAATGGCCGTGATCTGGTAACAGGTATCCCTAAACAGGTAATGGTAAGTTACCAGGAAGTTGCAGAAGCTTTGGATAAGAGCATCTCAAAAATTGAAGAAGCGATCTTAAAAGCATTGGAAACCACACCTCCGGAATTAGCGGGAGATATTTTTAGAAGAGGATTGTACCTGACAGGTGGCGGTGCTTTATTAAGAGGATTGGACAAAAGGATCACTGCAAAAATAAAATTACCGGTGCATGTTGCTGAAGATCCACTTAAAAGCGTGGTGAGAGGAACAGGAATTGCATTGAAAAATTATGACAGGTATCCGTTTGTAATGCGTTAATAAAAAGCAAGGATCAGAAATACCAATAACTGGCATTTTGAGATTTGATAAATTCATCTTCCTGTGCGTAACATTTTTCTTTTCATTAGGCGGTATGTAAATTTGATTCTATTCCTGTCGCTACAGGCACTATCTATCTATTTAATCGTTCATTACAGTAGCTATCAGAATGCGATAGCGTCCGAATCAATGAATGAAATTACAGGGAGGGCAAACACTCAATTCAATAACGTATCCTATTATTTCGCGCTTAAAAGCACCAACGACTCCCTTGTTAAAGCCAATGCCGTTCTATACAATAAATTAAAAAGTGATTTTGAGTTTCCGGATACGATTAATAAAGTGTCTATCGATTCAATAAAAATAGATTCGGTGCTGATCGGCCGCAAATATTTGTATAAAGAGGCCAAAGTTGTTGCCAATTCTGTCTCATCGCCAACCAACTACTTGGTTTTAGGAAGAGGCGCGAACCAGCACCTGGTCAAAGATATTGGCGTTGTTGATCCGAACAATTGTGTAGTGGGTATCATCACCGATGTAAGTAGCAATTTCGCAGTGGTAATGAGTTTACTGCACAAAGACAGCAAGATAAGTGCTAAATTGAAAAAAGGCGGGGACGCCGGTACTGTTACCTGGGATGGCCACGATCCAACCATACTTACTTTAAGCGAAATTAGAAAAAGCGCTAAAGTAGCAAAGGGAGATACTGTACTAACAAGTGGCTATACTACAACCTTTCCTTATGGATTGACGATCGGCACTATTCAGGAAATTATTCCTGAGAAGAGCACAAGCCGCTACACACTAAAGCTTAAAACCGCAGCGAATTTTTCTAACCTGCAATATGTATACGCGATAGATAATTTGCAGAAAGACGAAATAAACAGGTTATTGGAAAAAGCAAAAAAAGAAAGCCTATAATTAATTGTCACGACAATTATAACTATGAGTACACTGGTAAAAAATATTATTCGATTTGTGTTATTAATACTGGCGCAGGTTTTTGTATTGGATAAGATACACGTGAATTATTTGGTAACGCCTTACATATACTTTTTATTTATTCTGTGGATGCCTTTCCAATTTAGTCGTGCATTACAAATGGGATTGGCTTTTGCTTTAGGTTTTACATTAGACAGCTTTAACCACAATCCTGGTTTTCATACAGCGGCTTGTGTGTTGATCGCTTATGTTCGTCCTTATTTAATCAATGTATTGATCCCGCAGGAAGCAGGAGATATTAACTACAATGAACCATCTATCAAAAGCATGGGAGGTTTTATTCCTTATACATTGTATGCAGGCATACTTACTTTTTTACACAATAGCTGGCTGTTTTTATTAGAAGCCTGGCAATTTGGAAACGTATGGTATTTTATTGCAAAGACAATGCTCTCGACCATTATTACTGTAGTACTTATTTTGATCACTGAATTATTATTTAACCGTAAACAGCAATTCAGAACAAATACAATGTAATTTTATTTGTCATAGATGACATAAACAATTAGTAAAACTCAAACAAAGTGCCTGCGTTTAACCAGTCTCGTAATAATATAGTTAGGTTTTGTTTTATAGCCATGTTTATTATTATTATAGCCAGGCTATTTACGTTACAGGTGATCTCTTCTAAATATAGGATCCTGGCAGACGATCAGGGTAAATTCCGAAAGATCGTTTATCCCGACAGAGGAATTGTTTATGATAGAAACGGCAACGCCATTCTACAAAATACCACTATCTACGATCTAATGATATTGCCTTCAAAACTAAAAGGCATAGATACAATTGCTTTATGCAACATATTAGGTATTGATACGGCTCAATTCAACAAGCGCGTTTTAGATGCTATCATTAAAAACTCAAGGTTACGGCCCTCTGTATTCGAAGGTTTGTTAAGTGATGAAAAGCTGGCCATGCTGAATGAAGGCTTGTATAAATTTGTACCCGGCTTTTATTTACAGGAGCGGCCTGTAAGAGATTATCCTTATGATGCTGCGGGTAATATCCTTGGTTATTTATCTGAAGTAGATAGCGCTTTTTTAAAAAAGCACAGTAATGAAGGGTATCAAATAGGTGACTATGCTGGTAAAACTGGCCTGGAGCATACGTATGAAAAAGTACTGATGGGCCAAAGAGGAATAGAATATTGGAAAAGGGATAATAAAAACAGGCTAACGGAAAGATTTGATAATGGTAAGTATGATACAGCTGCTATTGCCGGACAAAGTATGCATTTGTCGCTTGACATCAACCTGCAACAGTTAGGAGAAAAATTGATGCAAAATAAAATAGGGGCCATTGTTGCTATCGACCCTAAAACGGGAGGCATTTTAGCTATGATCAGCAGCCCTACTTATAAACCGAAATTTTTAACTGGTTCGGAAAGAAAAAAACGTATCAACGAATTATTGCTGAACCCTGAATTGCCTTTTCTTAATCGTACCGTTAATGCTTATTATTCTCCGGGATCAACTTTTAAAACATTACAGGCATTGGTTGGTTTGCATGATGGCATGATAACGCCTCAAACAAAATTTTTGTGCACCGGGGCTTTTTATGGTTGCGGTAAACCAATGAAATGTTTAGATCCAGGCTATTTCCTTTTGAAAGATGCTATCACACACTCCTGCAATACTTATTTTGCTAACGTAATGGAACGAGTGATCAACAATCCTAAATTCCCTTCAATGGATAGCAGCTTAAGTCATTGGGCAAATTATATGTACTCTTTTGGGTTAGGTCATAAACTGGGCATCGACGTTCCTTCTGAAAAAAGTGGCAAGATCCCAACACCAGATCTTTACAATAAAGTATACGGCGAAGGCCATTGGAATTTCTGTACCATCCGTTCTTTAAGCATCGGGCAGGGTGAGGTTTTAGTTACACCTTTACAGGTTGCCAATGAAATGGCTTACCTCGCAAATAAAGGCTGGTATATTACGCCACATATGGTCGATTCGATTGAAGGGGGAGATAATGATGGATTATTAAAGAACTTTACACAAAAACATGTTGGTATAGATATTCCCGATAGTGTGTTCGAAGCGGTACACGATGGCATGCAGGGTGTAATGGAAACCGGTACCGGCGCTGCAGCCAAAGTCCCGGGTATTGTTGTATGCGGTAAAACTGGTACGGTTGAAAATTATATCGGATTAGAAAAGCAAAAATCTCATGCATTTTTTGCCGCTTTCGCACCAAGAAGCAATCCTAAAATCGCTATCGCTGTTATTTGTGAAAACGCAGGTTTTGGTGCAACTTCTGCCGCACCAATCGCAAGCTTGATGATCGAACAATATCTAAAAGATTCTATACCTGAACCTGATCGTAAAGTGTTAGTAGAAACTTTAGCCAATACGAATCTTATTCCGCCGAGAATAGCAAAAGCAATGAAAGCTCAGGATTCATTGATACATTTGAAGGATGCAGATAATATTTCTTCAGGAGGTTATCTCAATAGTATAAGAGATACCATCGGGCTTGATAATGACGATGAAGACTATACGATAATAAAAACAAAAGAATCGGTTAAAGCAGCAACTCCTGCCAAGAAAAGTAATAACAGCAACACAACAAAAAATAAACCACAGGCAATTATACCTGAAGAAAAAAAGAAACAGCCAATAAAAAAATAAAACGTGTATCAAAGAAATCCGGCTATAGCAAAAGGTATTGATGGGGTAATGGTATCCCTCTATATGCTATTGGTACTTATCGGCGTGTTATGTATATTTTCTGTCGAATACAAAAGCGGTGAAAACATAATTCAAACCATTGTCTTGCTAAAAAAGAATTACTCCCGGCAATTATTATTTATTGGTATGTCAGCCATCATTGCTGTATTCATTTTATTGACAGATAGCAAATTTTTTACTGCAACATCTAATATTAGTTATGCATTAGGTATACTTTTAATGATCGCGACTTTATTTATCGGTAAAAATATCAATGGTTCTAAATCATGGATACCGTTAGGCTTCTTCAATCTGCAACCCGTAGAACTATGTAAAATATTTACGGCACTTGCGCTAGGAAAGTATTTATCGCTGCCGGAAACGAATTTCCAAAAACCAAAAGCTCAGCTGATCGGCGCGGCCATCATTTTTACACCGGCTATTTTTTCTTTATTGCAAAATGAAACAGGCTTAGCCTTAGTATATTTTTCTTTTTTGATCCCTATGTACCGTGAAGGCTTGCCGCCGGGTTATTTAATAGCTGGTGCAATATTGGGTGTGCTATTAGTTGTTGCTTTATTATTGCCGGCTAAAACATTACTGATCGCTTTTTCTGCTTTAGCCGTTCTGGCAATTTATTTTTCACGCGGATACTTAAAAAGAAACCGTGGCCTAATTTATATCATCTTTTGTATCTGGGGGTTTAGTTGCCTTTTTGTCGGCATCATTGTGCCGTTTATATTTAAGCACGTTTTTCAAAAGTACCAGGCAGACAGAATTTTTAGTATGGTGGGAAGAGACAATCCTTTTGTCAGCGAAAAGACTGTTAGCATATCTGCCGCCGATCTAAAAATTAAGAATGATAAAAAAGAAAAAGAAAATTATAATGTCAAGCAATCCAAAATCGCGATCGGGTCGGGTGGATTTTTTGGAAAAGGATTTTTAAAAGGGACACAGACACAGGGGGATTTTGTTCCCGAGCAACATACGGATTTCATCTTCACGTCTGTTGGTGAAAGTTTTGGGTTTTTTGGAAGCGCCTTACTCATGCTTCTCTATTTAGCTCTTTTATTACGGATCATTCTGATAGCAGAGCGACAACGAAGCACTTTTAGCAGGGTCTATGCTTATAGTGTCGCGGCCGTTTTTTTCTTTCACATTTCTATAAATATTTGCATGACAATAGGCCTTGCGCCTGTAATAGGAATTACCTTGCCTTTAATGAGCTATGGCGGATCTTCGCTATTGACTTTTACCATCTTACTTTTTATTCTGATAAAATTAGATGCGGACAGGCAAATGGTATTAAGATAAGATTAGCCATTTCGAGATATTACCAGCTAGGGCAAATTAAAAATTTACGATGAAAATTATTCCTTTGAGCGAAGGCGCATTCACAATAGATAAAACAAAGGTTTTTGTACCATTTGATACATCAACTGATGACCTGCAAAAAAGGCCGACCGGAAGTTTGTTGGTAGAGATACAGCCCTTTCTTATTATAACCGATAAGGATGTATTATTATTAGATACAGGGCTTGGCTTTACCAATAAAGATGGCATATTACAAATACACCAAAATTTATCCGATAATGGTTTTGGTCCTTTAGATGTTACAAAAGTTTTACTGAGTCATTTGCATAAGGATCATAGTGGTGGTGTGGCGATAAAAGATGCACAACTCAATCAATCTTTTTTAAATTTTCCTAACGCTATCTATTATGTAAATAAAGAAGAGCTGGCATACGCTTTGGAAAATAAAACCAAAAGTTATATCCCCGAAGATTTTGACATATTAAATTCTTCCGACAAAGTTCAGCTACTAGATGATGACGGTTTTATTGATGGCTATATCCATTACACGATGACCGGCGCTCACACCCCATATCATACTGTTTTTATGATCGAAGAGAATGGACAAAAAGTTTTCTTTGGCGGAGATGATGCTCCACAATTACAACAGATGAAAAACCGCTTTGTTGCAAAATATGATTACGATGGGAAAAAATGTATGGAACTAAGACAAGAGTGGTGGCAAAAAGGCCAGCAGGAAAAATGGACCTTTCTTTTTTATCATGATATTAAAACACCGGTAGTTACACCTGCTTCATAAAAATCAATTACTGATCCATTCCGCGATTGGAACGATTTTGTTGCATGGCCTGTCTTCTTTGTATTGCTTGAATTAATAATTGCCTGAATTTACCTTCTGCTTCAAACAAACGATTTACTCTATCCGGACCCAAAATTTTTGTGAATTGTTCTTTATAGCTTTTTCTAATGTCCAGCACTTTTTGATCCCTGTCAAGAACATCTTTGTCTTCGCGGATCACAATATGTATCTCATTTGAATATTGATTATACACTGGCCAAAAAACTTGTGCTTCATCCGGAGTAAGTTCTAACTGCCTGCTGATAAACGCAATTTTTAATGCTTCGATATTTTGCATTTTTGGGTTGTCCATAGGAGGATCTGTTTGCGCACTAGCACAACCAATAATAAATAAAAACAATATCGAAATATATAAACGCTTCATACTGGTCTCCTCATTAATTTTTTGACTGCGATGGACTTAATTGTTGTAAATAATTATCCAATGTTTTTTCATCCACTAAATAATCATCCTGATTAGGAACACTATTTTCATCAAGACTTGATGTCAATACAGCAACATCAGCTTCGTCATTGTGTTTTTCCAAATAACTGGCAATTTCTTGTGTTGAAAGGCTGTTTAATATTTTATTAAACTGATCATCGCCCATACTTGTTCCTTTTTGTATAGAAGGATCTAACGATGCCGCCAGAGAATTATTGGTTCCGGTAAAATTAAACGCTTTATCAACGGTATAAATACCTAGCGCCATTATTCCTACTACTGATGCAGCAATCGCGTATTTGAAAATACCATTACGCTTACGGATAGGTATCACGATTGCCTGCTGTGATGCTATTTTATCTACAATAACATCAGCCAATCCCGCGAAATATCCTGCTGGAACTTTAAATACGTTTTCGTTTTGGATACTACATAACACCGCAGATAAATTTTTCAATTCGTCTGCAACGTTTATTTCCCCCGTTTTTATTTTAGTAAGGATATTTCCAGCAAGCGATTCGAAATAACCGGCAGGGACATCAAATGTCGATTCTTTTCCTTTGATGGAAAATAAAACCGTAGCTGAAACAGTATCAAAATATTCTTCGGGAATGGTAAACACATTTACCTTTTCCATACCTGCCAGTAATGGGCTTACTTGTTTTAATTCGTTCAATATGTCGCTACTACTGATTTTCATTACGTTATTAAGACGTTAATTAAAGCTATAAGTTTAATGATTTAGTATATAATCTTCTATTTTTTTGACTGCATGGTGATAGCTTGCTTTAAGCGCTCCTTCACTTGTTTCCAACACACGGCTCATTTCTTCGTATGGCATTTCATCATAATATCGAAGATTAAATACAGTTCGTTGTTTATCAGGCAATTGCTGCATTGCCAACTGTAATTTCCATTCTATTTTATTGGCATCGAAATCTTTGTCTGCTTTTAAGCGATTGCTTAATCCGCTCTCTTCGCTGCTAATTGAAACCGAACTTCTTCTTTTTTGTTGTTCAATAAAAGTGAGACATTCATTGGTGGCGATACGGTAGAGCCAGGTAAATAACTGGCTGTCTTCTCTAAAATTATCTAATCCTTTCCAAACTTTGATGAACATATTTTGTAGTACATCATTGGCATCTTCATGTTCAACCACCATTCTTCTGCTATGCCAGTAAAGCTTTTCCTGGTACTTTTTAATGATCTGTGTAAAGGCCCTTTCTTTGGTGGCCGGATCTTTAAATAGTAGCAGCAATTCATTATCGTCAGGATATTTATCGGCCATAGCAGATTTGTGTGAGCATAAAATTAAAAAAACCAATCGTAAGATTGGTTTAAATATTAAAAGTTTAATTAATTTTTTGAAATTCAGCTATTTTCTTGCCATTACCTTTTCTACTGCAGCTAAAATATGAGGCACATCCAGGCCATATTTTACCAGTAATTCTGTCGGCGTACCGCTTTCTCCAAAAGTATCGTTCGTACCCACATATTCAATAGGTATCGGTAAGTGACGGGCTGCAACCTGTGCAATGCTATCACCCAAACCACCCAGAACATTATGTTCTTCGCAGGTTACGGCACATTTTGTTTTGCTGATCGATGCAATGATCGCATCAACATCCAATGGTTTTATTGTATGGATATTGATCACTTCAACGCTGATTCCCTTTTCTTCCAAAATTCTTCCTGCTTCAACAGCTTTCCAAACTAAATGGCCGCAGGCAAAAATACTTACATCTTTACCATCAGATAATTTGTGTGCCTTACCGATCACAAAATCGCTTTCTTTTGTAAAAATTGGCCAAACAGGTCGACCAAAGCGCAAATACACCGGCCCCTGATAATCAGCGATAGCAAGCGTTGCGGCTTTCGTCTGGTTATAATCTGCAGGAACAATAACCGTCATGCCCGGTAACATTTTCATCATGCCGATATCTTCCAATATCTGGTGTGTCGCGCCATCTTCACCTAACGTAAGTCCCGCATGTGATGCACAGATCTTTACGTTTTTGTTGCTGTATGCAACTGACTGGCGTATCTGGTCGTACACCCTTCCCGTAGAAAAGTTAGCGAAGGTAGTAGTATATGGAATTTTCCCGCCGATGGTTAATCCTGCAGCCATGCCGATCATATTTGCTTCCGCAATACCGCACTGGATAAATCTTTCAGGAAATTCTTTTATAAAAGGATGAAGCTTTAAAGAACCTGCCAGATCAGCTGTTAATGCAACAACATTTTCGTTTTTTCTTCCCGCTTCTAAAATACCATCGCCAAAGCCGCTTCTGGTGTCTTTATTTCCGGTTACTTGTATATCCTTTAACATAAAAATCAGGGTTATTATTTAAAAAGAAGCTGCAAGATATTTCTTTAATTCCAATTAGCCAATGCCAGTGATAATGGAAACTTGTATTTAATCAGCACATTAGTTAATTACCATATCCTTTATCTTAAGCTCCCATTGCCAGGCAGTCGACATCATGTCATCCAAATTATATTTTGGTATCCATTGCAAAATGTTCTTTGCTTTGTCGTTATTGGCATAAATGGCGACCACATCCCCCGCTCTTCTCGGACCGATCGTATAATTCAATTTTACACCGCTCGCTTTTTCAAATGCATGGATTACTTCCAGGACGGTATAACCATCTCCGGTTCCCAAATTAAAAATTTCGCTTTGGCTTTTATTTTTTTTGCTAATAAGATAATCAAGTGCTAAAGTATGCGCATGTGCAATATCACTTACGTGAATATAATCTCTTACACAGCTGCCGTCTCTTGTTGCATAATCATTGCCATGTACTTCCATCGACTTTATTTTACCGGTAGCTGTTTGTGTAATTGCCGGAACCAGATTCGCCGGCTTGCCCAAAGGCATTTCGCCAATAAGAATAGATGGATGCGCACCAACAGGATTAAAATACCGTAACAAAATTGCCTGTATCGTATTTGCCCGGATCGTATCGTTCACTATTTGTTCGCCTATTTGTTTAGTGGCTCCATAAGGTGATGCTGCGGGCTTTTGCGGTGTTTCTTCCGTTACAGGAATTGAATCGGGATTTCCATAGACCGTACAGGATGACGAAAAAACAAAATTCGGTACCGCAAATTTTTCGGCACATTTTAAAATGTTGATCAGCGAGATCAAATTGTTTTCAAAATACAACATCGGTTTTTCCACCGACTCACCCACCGCTTTGTAAGCAGCAAAATGAATAATGCCTGCTATATTTTTATTTTCTTTAAAGATCGATTCCGTATCAGTAAGATTACAAAGATCTATCGTGTAATTTTTTATTTTTTTATTGACGATCCTTTCCGCTCCTTCCAAAATAGCAATATCGCTTCTGGAGTTATTATCTACCGAAATAACTTCGTATCCATTTTGCAATAGGTCTACAATGGTATGTACACCAATGTACCCGCAGCCTCCTGTTACTAATATTGTTTTCATGTTACAAAGAAATAAAAAAACACTCATTTGCGGTGAGTGTTTTCAAATCATTTTATAAATCTCTATTTAATAAATAAGCTGAGTATTTCGTACACAGCTGCTGCTAACAGGCCGCTTACTGGAATCGTTAAGATCCACGCCCAGATAAGATTTACCGTAACGCCCCAGCGTACAGCGCTTAATCTTTTAGTTGCGCCAACGCCAATGATCGAACCCGTGATCGTATGGGTAGTACTAACGGGTGCACCCAAATTAGCAGCGGTAAATAAAGCAATGGCACCAGCCGTTTCTGCACATACCCCTTCCAATGGAGTGACCTTAGTGATTTTAGTGCCCATTGTTTTAACAATCTTCCAGCCACCACTCATTGTGCCGAGTGCAATGGCAGAATAACAGGTAAGTGGTATCCAGCCTGCGGTAGTAAGTGCTGTATGTACATCTTTATAATAACCTTGTGATACCAATGCCGCAGCGATGATACCCATTACTTTTTGTGCATCACTGCCCCCATGCCCCATACTTAATGCCGCAGAAGAAACCAGTTGCAATTTCTTATACATGTTACCCGTACGATAGGCCGTTTCTCCCCTAAAATAATTATATAAAAAAGCTGAGATAAAAATAAGGCACAAGGAAAGCAACGCATATTTTTCAAATATTCCTTTCTTGTCGTGCTTAAAGGGCACGAAAAAGAAACAGGCCAACATGATTGTGGCCAGTATCAATACCCTCAGCCAGATACTTTTTTGAACAAAGATCAAAGTAATGATAATCGCAATGACCATCCCTATTAAAGGGGCTACAATTATAAATAACACCGTCTTATAAATACTGGATACATCAATACTGGTAAAGCCTGCATGTGCAACGGCTGCTCCGGCAAAACCTCCGATCAATGTATGTGAAGATGATGATGGAATACCATACCACCAGGTTATCAGGTTCCAGATAATGGCTGCGACGATGCCCGCCAATATTACCCAAAGTGTAATGAACTCTTTATGTACAGTGCCCGCAACAGTATTGGCAACATTAAAATCGGTAAAAACATAATACGCGACAAAGTTAAAAAAGGCCGCCCAGACAACTGCCTGGAATGGCGAAAGAACTTTGGTAGAAACAATGGTTGCAATAGAGTTTGCAGCATCGTGAAATCCATTTATAAAATCAAAACAAATGGCAAGAAAAATAATTCCTATTAATAATAGTGGCATAAAATGTTATGGGATTAACAATAGAAAACCTGTAAACAGTTAAGCGTACTTAACTATTATTGATTCGATCACGTTTGCGGCATCTTCACATTTATCAGTTACCGTTTCCAATATCTGATAGATCTCTCTCTTTTTAATTACTTCTTTTGCATCCGGTTCCGTTGCAAACAAACGTTCAATACTCATATCATATACATCATCGGATTGATTTTCTATACTATTTATGGCAACCAACGCATCCGTAATATTTCTCATGTTTTTCATGGTACGCAATTCGGTAACTGCTTTACGAACCTGTACACAGCCATCTGCAATAAGGTCTACCATTTTTTTTATGCCGATATCATTGGGATTCACCCTGTAAAAATTTATTTTTTTTGCGGAAGCATAGATGTAATCCGCAATATCATCCAAAGCACTTGCTAAATGATGAATATCTTCTCTATCAAATGGCGTTATAAAATTCTTCCCTAACTCAGTGAAAATATTATGTGTATAATCATCGTTCACATGCTCCATGTCAATTATTTCCTGGATCAGCTGGCCCCGTTTATCATAATCGGGCTCGTTCACAACTTCTTTTAATTTTTCTCCCATTTTTACCAGCTCTTCCGCTACACTTTCAAATAATTGAAAAAACACCCTGTCTTTCGGTAAAAAGACTTTTAAAATTGAATTGAATCCCATTGGTTTGTAATTTTTGGGCAAAAATAGAGGTATTGCTCATCGCTGCAGAAGTTTTAAAAATGGTAATAATAACTTAACATTGGGGTAACATCAATTGACTATAGGCAGCGTTAAGCAGTTGTTGTATTTGATTATAATGCCATATCAAATAATAATACTTCATACCTTTAATTAAATAGCTACTTATCAATAAATTTCCTAATTAAAACCTGTTTATTGCCATCTTGATGGCATTATCTACATCATGGAACACAATCATAGCCACGACCATTCACATCACCACCATCATCATGCGGTTGATCCTGTAAACATGAATACCGCCTTTATAGTTGGTATCATTTTAAACTTTGCTTTTGTGTTGATAGAAGTGATCGCAGGTTTTTACAATCATTCTCTTTCATTGTTATCTGATGCAGGGCACAATTTGGCGGATGTAGGTGCATTGGGACTTTCCCTGCTGGCTTTTAAAATGTTGAAAATAAAATCAACCGATCAATATACTTATGGCTATCGCAAAACATCCATACTGGTAGCATTGCTTAATTCCGTGGTTCTCTTAATATCAATAGCAATAATTGCTTACGAAGGGGTACATCGTTTATTTCATCCGCAACATATTTCAGGAATAAGTATTTCTATTATTGCGGGTATCGGTATCGTTATAAATTTTGCATCGGCACGTTTGTTTTTTCATAATAAAGAAAGCGATATCAATGTAAAAGCGGCTTACCTGCATTTAATGTCTGATGCGGTTGTCTCTTTGGGTATCGTTGTTGGCGGGATATTGATGTATTATTTGGAATGGTATTGGCTGGATCCATTGATCAGCATAATAATTGCTGTTATTATTTTAGTCAGCACCTGGCACGTATTAAAAGAAAGTTTGCGTTTATCAATGGATGGTGTTCCTGAAGATATCAGCGTAGCAGATATTAAAGAAGCAGCGATGAAAGTGAGTGGCGTTAAAGATTTTCACCATATCCATGTGTGGGCCATCAGTTCTACAGAAAATGCGCTGACGGCACATTTGGTAATAGGGGCCGATGCAACGCCGGTTGAAGAACAAAAAATCAAACACGATGTAAAACACCGGCTGGAGCATAAAAAAATTCAGCATAGCACAATAGAAACCGAAAGGGAAAATGAGCCCTGCGCAGAAATTCCTTGTTAACGATGAAAAAATTAATATTCATTGCCGCTTTTTTTATCTGCTGGATAATCCTTGCACAGAGCTGTATGAAAATGCGGATCAGCGACACTGAAGCCAAAAAACAATTTGCGGCGGCCGGCGTTACTTTACGAACGGAAACTTTTGATGTCAATGGCTTTAAACTACATTTTGTTGAAACGGGCAATGATACTTTACCCACTTTATTTTTTGTTCATGGTTCTCCCGGTAGCTGGGATGCTTTTAGCGTTTATTTAAAAGACAGCGATCTGTTGGCTAAGTATAGAATGATCTCTATCGATAGGCCGGGCTTTGGTTATAGCGAATTCGGCGATGCAAAAAACTTATCGGATCAATCTAAGATCATTAGCCCTTTGTTTCAACATATACAAAATGGCAAACCGATGTATATCATCGGGCATTCACTTGGCGGGCCAATGATCGTAAAATTAGTGGCTGATAATCCGACTGTTTTTTCGGGCATGGTTATATTGGCCGGCTCTGTCGACCCTGCCGAAGAAGCGCCTGAAAAATGGAGAGGATTTTTAAAAAAAAGTGGCCTGCAATATTTATTGCCTGGTGCATTCAGGCCAAGCAATAATGAAATATGGTATTTAAAAAAAGACCTTACGCCTTTGGCGAAACAATTTGCTTCCATTACCTGCAACGTTTGGATCATTCATGGCAATAAAGATAAATTCGTACCTGTTGGGAATGCTGCTTATGCCAAGAAAATGTTGGTGAATGCAAAAAGCGTGGACGTTACAATATTGGATGGCGCTCCTCACTTCATTCCATGGGCTCCCTGGTATAAGAACGTAAAAAAAGTTTTATTACAACTACACGGCACAATGACTCCAAATGGAATGTTGCCATAATAACAACCTTTTCATAATATACTTACATTTATTTTTTAAATTAGAGGCAGCTAGCTTTGCAGCAATTTAAATGTTCGTTCTAAAAAGCGTATAATGATCAGTTTAAAAGACATCAGAAAAAAAATATTGAGCGGCGATTTTTCTTCGTTGCTTCATTGGGGTGGTCATGATAATATTCATCCTTCGGAAGTTGCCAAGTTTTTTAACGATCTTCCGCCAGATGCTGCAATCCGCGCTTTTAATTCTTTCCCTCAAAAAAAGCAGGTCGTTGTTTTTTCTTACCTCGATATTTTATTGCAAAAAAAGATCATTCGCAATACCAATAAAGAAAATGCTTCTTTCATTTTAAACAAATTAAGTTCTGATGACAGACTTACGTTGATCAATTCTTTTAAAGCAGGTGTTGACCGTTCACATATGCTGGAATTGCTGGAAGACCAAAACAAAAAGTCTACACATGACATGTTAGGCTATCCGGATAAAAGTGTGGCAAGGCTTGTTAATACCGAGTTTGCAACGATAAGCGAAAACATGACCATTGCTGAAGCAAATGAACATTTGCGCAATCACCATGTTGATTCTGAAACGGCAAATGTGATATATGTAGTTGACAATAATGGTAAATTGATAGATGATATTCCCGTAAGAAGATTAGTATTGAATGCGCCGAACAAACATGTGTCTGAGATAATGGATGGCTACTGTGTACAATTAAATTTGAATGATAGTTCAGATGAAGCCGTATCAAAATTTCAAGAGTATGATCGTACCGTACTGCCTGTAACCAACGACGACAACTTACTATTAGGCGTAGTAACGGTTGATGATGTAATGGATGTGCAGGAACAGCGTGATACAAGAGAGATGCAAAGATTCGGTGGCGTAGATTCGTTGGATTATCCTTACGTGAACACACCTTTCTTTTCTCTTATCAGAAAAAGAGCCGGCTGGCTTATTATTCTTTTTTTGGGAGAAATGTTAACCGCTACAGCCATGGGGTATTTCGAAGTAGAGATTTCCAAAGCCGTCATGCTTGCTTTATTTATACCATTGATTATTTCGAGCGGTGGTAATTGTGGCTCGCAGGCGGCAACACTTATTATCAGGGCCATGGCAGTTAAAGAATTATCCATAAAAGATTGGTGGTATGTGATGAGGCGGGAAATTCTTTCCGGACTTACACTGGGTGTAATATTGGGCGCTATTGGTTTTGTTCGCATTGCCGCATGGCAAAAACTTCACTTATATAATTATGGAATTCATTGGATGTTATTATCCATAACAATTTTCTTTTCATTGATTGGAATTGTAATGTGGGGAACCCTTTGCGGATCAATGATCCCGATCATTCTTAAAAAATGCAAACAGGATCCTGCGGCTTCTTCCGCACCTTTTGTTGCTACATTGGTAGATGTAACGGGCCTGGTTATTTATTTTAGTATCGCCGCGTTAATTTTAAAAGGAACTTTATTGTAAAATGATTTTTTGCGTATTGGTAATATTATTGCTTTGGAATTTTAATATATATACTCCCGAAGGAAATTGAGCTGATGGAATAGCCGTTACTGCACCTGCAGGAATCGTTGCATAAAAATGCTTGGCCATCAATTTCCCGGTCATATCAAATAGTTCTATTTCAACATGATCATTATTTAAAATGCTCGAAATGTTTATTGTTCCTGCATTGTCAGGATTGGGATAAATTATTAACAAGCGTGGAGATTGTCCTTTCTGAATCGTAAAGTCATTGTTCGAGATGTCATAAAAGATATTTCCTGCTGACATTATTTTTATACGACCTTCTGCAGTATTATTGATCGGTACTTGTATTTGCGCTGTGCCCGTATTAGGCGCGCTACTTAATAATGTATCCGAATAGATAAGTCCGCCGTCAATAGATAAAAGAATTGTTACATTACTACAATTAACGGGTGAAGACGCCGTTCCTGCAGGGTTCCATGTAATTGTTTCCGTATCGCCCGCATTCCATATTATACCTGTTGAATCCGGATAGGTTACTTTAAATGGCCCGGAAGTACTATCCACTGTAACGGTTGTTTCTGCAAAACAAACACCGCCACCTGTTGATCTGTTATCTCTCGCCGTTAATCTAAAATGCATTGTCCGTCCGTATGATGGCATTATTTCGCCAATTGTTGTTGTATTATTTATTACATCTGATATCTGAGGAAAATACCGGGATGTTGAAGACATCGGCAAAAAAGAACGAAAGCAGGGTGCATTACCAACGGGCATATTCCAGGGACCGAAGGGGCCGCCAACATCAACCTGCTCCCAACAATAGGTTAGCGCATCGCCATCCGGATCTGTTGCGCTTCCTGTTAAAACAAATGGTGTTGATAGCGGAATTGTATAATCAGTTCCTGCATTTACTATCGGAGCGTTATTCCCTGTAGCTGTAAGTACAGGACAAGTACTTCCTGATCCGTTAATCGCATATTGTTCTATTTCATCGAAATTAATTCCGTTAAAATAGGGATCGCTGCTTTCCTGTAAATTATCTGATGCACAAAGGATACCGCTGCCAATTCCCGAAGCATAACCCATAATGGTACTACCGCTGCCAGGTTCATCGTTTGTCAGACTGTATCCTTGTCCGGGAGCGCCGCAAGCGTCATAATCAGAATTAAAAGGATGGTGTGCGCCAAATTCATGGCCAATTTCATGAGCCACATAATCTATACTAAAAGGGTCACCTACAGGATCAGCGATACCGGTAACACTATGGGCCTTAAAGGATGATTGACACACAACACCAACAGCGGAAACTCCTCCGGCGCCTGTGCTAAATGTATGGCCAATATCATAGTTCGCATCGCCTATGCTATCGTCAATTACTGTTTGGCTTTCGTTAATTAGAACGCCGGGAGAACCATTACCTGTAAAAGGATCTGTAGCCGGATTTGTAAAAACGATACGATCTTCATTGGCCACTAAAACAAAATGTATGGACAACTCTGTTTTATAAACACCATCAACCCTGTTTACCGTTGTCAATATTGCTGATAAAGTTTCTGCAAGCGTAGGGGCCGATACGCCCGTTGCTGCAATAGCATATTCTCCTGTACAAGCTACGGCCAAACGATAGGTTTGTAATTGCGCACCTACACATTGTGGTGCAGATAATATTTGTGGCGCTATTCCTAAATTAAGGGATGAATTTATTTTTTTTATCTCCGGTTCAGAGAAGGCCCCTGTTTTTTTAACGTCCGATTTAAAATAGGAAATATAATTTACTTTATTTCCTAGCGTGTAGGGATCAATAAAAACACTTCCTCTTACCGGTGATAAGATCATCGCATGAAACCCATAGCTGGTCCAGTCTATTTTTATTGTCGCCATGCTATCGTCTATGCCTCGACCATTGTATGTTTTTAAATTCGGGAATTTTGCCGCAAGCGCAGGTTCCATCATCGAGCTTTCCCAGATATAAAATTGATTGGTACTGCCATCGGGCATCGGTATTTCTATAATGGGACCGCTATTCTTTTGTAGGTTATTTTCTACCGGGAGGGTTTTAAAAAAAGTAAGGAGCGACAAAGTATCCAACGATACAATTCTTCCCTGCTCAGGTATAGCTGTTCTTTTTTCTCCTGGATTAATTGATGGGGCTGTAATGTCTGTAAAAAAAATTGTTTGCGCATTTGCACCAACAGTAAGCAGCAAAAAAACAGAAAATGTAGAAAGGGTTTTATAGATATGTTTCATCGCTTGGATTTACTGTATAAAGGTAGAAACAATATTGGTAACGCCATTTCAATGCCTTTATGGATTATGAGAAAGCTGTGGTTTTTTCTTTCTGAACCGAACCGTTTTTTGTGTGTAATCATTGCATAATACACTGATATTACCATCTACTTCCAATACGCAAAGATCAACTTGACCGATATTTTCAACACCATGTTCACGAATGGCTCTTTCCAATTCATCTGCAGACATCATTGCTTGCTTCAGGCCCGTATTTAATATCACACCTTCGTGGATCAGTATGATCTTTTCTCCCTGAACAAGTTTACTCAAGCCCGGCGATATTCTTAAAAAAAATTTGAAAATATAATTACAAATAAATAATCCAAGTGCCGCGCAAATACCTCCGGGTAAAGATGTGTCTTCACCCACCATTGCATTTTGCACACTATTGCTTATTAATAAAATAAAAACAAGGTCTATCACGGATAACTGTGCCAGTTCTTTTTTACCAAATAAACGTATGGCAATAATAATGAAAAGGTATATGGCAATTGATTTGCCCGCAATGATCAGATAATGCAAAAAGACGTCCATATTTTATTTTTAAACTGTTGAGGCAACATATAAATATCCGAAACTTTATTTTATTAACAATTAATGATTTGTTATCGTTTTGAATGAAATCAAAAATAAGTTTTAGTAAATTGTGGTTTATCATTTATTTAAAAAAATTTTATGGAAGAAATAGAAATCCCCACAGAAGGTTTAAGCGATGAGATCAACGATAAAGCAGGAGAGGCTACTGAAAGGAAAGAAATGAAATGGGTCTTGTTTGTCGCCATTTCCACTGCACTGATGGCCGTGTTTGCGGCTATTGGCGGATTAATGGCGGGCCATTATTCTGAAGACGCCATGAGGCACCAGATAAAAGCATCTGATCAATGGGCCTTTTATCAGGCCAAAGGTATCAAAGCAGATATACGTGAATTACAGCCACAGCTTTTCCCCGGAAGTTTGGCATCTGATTCTTTAAGGGCACAACAGGCAGAGATCATGAAAAAAGCCAAAGAAGAAGAAGAAGAATCAGAAGTGGCAGCAAGCAAACATGAGTTATTGGCACCCGCTGTTACTTTACTGCAAATATCCATTGCGATATCCGCCATTGCGATCATTACCAATAAGAAATTTTTGTGGCTCTCGGGAATAGCGCTTGCTGCAGCCGGGCTCATATTTTTTGTTTGGGCCTTAGTGTCCTAAGGAGCAACAACAGATTTTGTCTGTAGTGTATTTGCGCTAAAATACCCTAAAGCGCCGCCTTGCATATTTGTCACTGGGTTACCGGGAGCTGCACTCTGACTGCTTCCGGTAGCACTTTGATCCAGGCTGTACCAATACTCGTATACGCTCTTATCGATACATTGCATATCAACCTTTACGCTATCTCCCGAAACTATTTTTTTATTATAGGTTGTGGTATCATCAGCTCCAAAATTATTTAGCTCTATAGTAACTTTATTGCCATCTGTATAATCATCGTTTCCTGCATAAATAGTCTGTTGCTCTATTCCATTTATATATTCAACAAAGCGGTAACTATTTCCTTTGCCAAGAGGATCTTTATATTGAACATTCGCTACCTTTTTTGAAGAGCCGAAGGAAGCATCTGTTGTAATAAAAAGGCTGTCGAACGGAACTTTTACCGGCATAGTGGAAACAGCTGAGAATAATTGTCCCGCAATATTTACGTTCAATGTATAACTATGATTTTGCTGGCCCACTAAGGTTGCCGATTGATAAACACCACTATCTGTCGCCACAAACGTAGTGACAACACCGCTATCATCCGTAACCGTTACTATGGCACCAGTTATTCCTATAAAATTATTGTTGGAATAAAAATCTTTTGTCTGGCTTATTAGCACTTGCGCAGTGCCAACCGAATCAGTGATCGTTCCCTCAATAACATATTTTGGTGGCACACTGCCCAAATCCAATGTTATCACTTTTTTGCAGGAGCCCAATATGCTTAGTAGAAAAAATAACGAACAAATTTTTATACAATATTTCATCGCTATTAAAATTTAAAATTATAAGAAATTGACGGAACCATTTTAAACAGTGAAGTCTTAACGGCTTCTGTTTCGTCCGGATTTGTTGTGCTTTGCTGAAAGTCTATACTATAAGCATTCGCTCTTCCGTAAGCATTATACAAACTGAAATTTAACTCGGAAGAATAATGTTTATGTTTTTTTAACTGACAGGTCGCACTCAGATCTAACCGGTTATAATCGGGAAATCTATTTTGATTACGGCCCGTATAATAAAATACCGGCTGGCCGCTTATAATATATTTACCCGAAGGATAAGTAACCGCATCGCCTGTATAATAAACCCAGTTAGCAGAAAAGGACCATTTCTCATTTCGTTTATACATCAGCACAATTGCAATATCATGTGTACGATCCTGCGTGGCGTTGTACCATTGATTATTATTAATGCCGTCTATTTTTCTTTCCGATTTTGATAAAGTATAACTTACCCAGCCCGTTACTTTTCCTACTTTCTTTTTAAATAACATTTCGACTCCGTAAGCTCTTCCTTTACCAAAAAGCAATTGCGTTTCAATCGGATCATTCGTATATACATTTGCTCCATCACGATAGTCAATTTGATTTTGCATTGTTTTATAGTAGGTCTCAAGCGTTAGCTCATATTTATTATCAGCTAAGTTTTTATAATAACCCAAAGCAACCTGATCAGAAATTTCCGGTTTAATTATATTTGTACTTGCTATCCACTTGTCTGTCGGCAATGCTGCAGTAGAATTAGAAATGAGGTGAAGGTTTTGAACATTTCTTACATAAGACGCTTTGATCGAAGTAGAACTATTGAACACATAACTGATCGCTAATCTTGGTTCCAGGTTAAAATATGTTTTTACAAATTGTCCGGCGGTATAGTGTAGTGTATCTGTTACTTTACCTGTGCTGTCGATGTTATAAAAATCGCCTTTGCCTAATATGCTGAAAGCGGTCATCCTTGCACCGTAAGTAACATTTATTTTTTCGGAAGCCTGCCAGGTATTACTTACATATACCGCATTCTCCCATGAATACCTGTTTTGCAAACTACTGCTATTAACACTTGATGTTGCTGCTGATGTTACGTCTCCCGGCCGCATCGTATGATAAATACTATTGAAGCCGAAACGTATCGAATTTTTATTATTCAGGTACAATTGAAGATCCTGTTTAAGATTCCAGTCTTGTATTTGAGAAAAAATATTTGCATTGATCGCTCCGCTGTTGATAGTAATTTTATCATCGTAATCACTATATATCAAAGAAGTATTAGAAAAAAGCTTGTCATTGAAAATATGATTCCATCTTAAAGTAGCGGTCGTGTTTCCCCAATTTAAGCCGAAGGTATTTCCAAAGCCTAACTGATCTCTTCCAAAATAACCGGATAGAAAGAGTTTGTCATTTTTACCTAACTCATAATTCATTTTGGCATTGAAATCGTAAAAGTAAAGCTGGTCCTTATTGATGGTTGAATCTTTCGACAGCTTAAGAAAAACATCCGCATACGTTCTTCTTCCAGAAATCAAAAAAGATGATTTGCCTTTTTGTATCGGGCCCTCTACATTTAATTTAGCAGAGATAATTCCTACACCCCCACTTACCTTATAATCCTGGTTATTACCATCATTCATTTTTACATCCACAACGGATGATAAACGGCCGCCATATTCTGCGGGCATTCCTCCTTTGTACACTGTTACATCTTTAACCGCATCTGGATTGAAAGTAGAGAAAAAACCCAAAAGGTGAGATGCATTGTACACAGGAGCTTCATCCAACAAAATAAGGTTTTGGTCTGCCGCGCCACCACGCACATAAAAACCACTACTGCCGTCTCCGGCAGATTTAATGCCCGGTAATAATTGTATCGCTTTTAAAATATCTCTTTCGCCAAACAATGCCGGGATACTTTTTATTTCACCCATCGTTAATTTCTCAACGCCCATTTGCGGACTGGTGATACTTCTTCCTTTGGGTACCGATGTTATCGTCACTTCTGACATCTGTGCCAATGCTTCCGATAAAAGAATCTCTAGTTTAACATTTTTATCAAGCGTCACATTTTTTATGGTGGGCGCTAAGCCGACAGACGTGATCTCAACAGTATAAGTTCCCTGCGGCAACGTAATAGAAAAAAAACCATACTCATTACTGGTAGTGCCGAAATTTGTATTCAGTATTTTTATTGATGCGCCGATCAATGTTTCTCCTGTTTTTTGCGCAGTAACCGTTCCGCTGATGGTGAATTTTTCCTGTGCTTTTACTGCCATGCATATGGTAATAAACAGTACACATAAAATAAGTTTTGTTATTTTCATTCAGTTGATATTTATCCTTACTGTTATTATTTATTTTTTAATGGCCGCAGAAGATGTTCCATGCCATTTAATTTTATTTCATAGATCGTTTCTAATAATATACCCAACCTTCCTTTCGGAAATCCTTTTCGTTGAAACCATTCCAAATAATGGACAGGCAAATCGCACAATAACCTATCCTTATATTTTCCAAAAGGCATTTGCATACGAACCAATTCCAATAATAATTCCGGGTCTGCTTTCGGTTCTTCCAATGCTCAAAATTTTTTGCTAAGTTAAATGTATAATTTATGCTAATAACATTCAACATAAACATAATGGGTTTTTGTGATGTCAGGTAGGATTGGTTTTTAAACGGATAGTTAAAATAATCCCGGTTGCATGAACTGCGGTTTCTTTAAGTGCAAATTATCAATGTCATTTAGTTTGTCCACCAGATAAACTGTTAGTTCGGGGGATAATGCTTCATTGTGCATATGCATAAAGAAATACAATTCTTCTATGCCATTGTCGAGCCAGTATTTTATCCTTTCTACCCATTCATCTATTCTTACATAATCTGTTGGATGCAGACTATTGCCAACATATCGAATAAATGTTTTCGGTATGGTCATTTCCATGTGCGCACAATCGCGCTTTCCTGCTGTATCTGTGATGACGGCTCCGATATGTAAATGCCGAAGCGTATCAAACAACTCTTTTCTTATCGCTGCATCAGAAAACCACAATGGATGCCGGACCTCGAGAAAAAACTGCAGGTCTGTTGGCAATGATGCTAAATACTTAAATAATTTTTCTTTCCCTGCGGGAGAATATTTTTCACTTATTTGTAAAAAGACGGGTCCTAGGTTTTCTTTAAATGCCAGGATCCCTTCCAGAAAAGAAGTGGTTAAATCATCCGCTTTTGTGAACCCGCTGTAGTGACTGATTATTTGTGGAACTTTCGGACAGAATTTGAAATCCAATCCTTTTGCTTTCGCGGCCCATTTGGCAATGGCTTCCGGTTCGTATATTTTATAATGCGTGGCATTTAATTCTATAGAATTATAATGTTTGACATACTGCTCTAGAAAATTACTTTCTTTTGTTCCCTTCGGATAAATTTTCCCGAGCCATTCCTTTCTTCCCCATTTTGCACAACCAATATATATCGAAGGTGCTTTTATTTTTTCGCCTTTTAAAACCAACTTATTTTGTACCGGATCTACAGGCAAAGAAAAATCGACCTGTGCTAATTCTTCCGTAGTAACTTTTCCAAATTCCATGATACTGTTCTTTTAGAAAGCGGGGGCCTATCTTCCAAAATCATCTTGCACCCGTATGATATCATCCTCATCAGAAGGGTGGTCGCCTTTTGTATGTTGCCATATTTCTGCAACAATTCCCCATTGGCCGGTTCCGACCAAACGATGCCTTTCCCCTTGCTTTAACTGAATAATATCTCCTGGCTTTAAAACGTGGTGGTCTTTTTCTTCATCGGTATCACTGGTGACAACGTCAGCTTTTCCACCGATCAGCTTCCATATTTCTGCGCGGCGATGATGATATTGCCAGCTCAGCCTTTTCTGCGGTGCTACTACTAAAATTTTGGGGCTTAATATTTCCGAGATCAGCAGATCTTCTTTTTTTAAATGAGGAAAATAGGTAGCAATGAAAAGTTCTGCCTGGTCTTCGTCAATTACAAAAAAGCCACCCCAGGGCCGGGCACTATCCTGTTTTATGATCCTAAACTTTAATTCTTTCAGATATTTTTCTACATCGATGAAAACATCCTCTTTACTAATGTGAGCGTTATAAAAAAGAGTCATATAAATTGTTATTTCTATCTACCCATGTAAACCATTAGTATCTGTACATCACTCGGATTAACTCCTGAAATTCTTGATGCCTGTCCTAATGTTTGTGGTTTTATTTTAGTGAATTTTTGTCTTGCTTCGTTGGATAAGGAAACTAATTTATCATAATTAAAATTATCCGGAATATGCAGATCCTCTAGCTGGCTCATTTTGGCAACCAGCTCTTTTTCTTTTTCAATATAAGTATCGTACTTAATTTGGATTTCGGCCTGTTCGATTGAAAACCTGTCAAAACCCTCTAACGCTTTTTTTACTTTTGGGATGGCTTCAACCATGTCTTTTAAAGACACATTCGGCCTTCTTAAAACCTGGGCTGTTTTTTGTCTGCTTACTAACGGTGACGAATGTACGCTTTCAAGCATGTCATTCGCTTCGTCGGGTTCCAGGTTTAAAGTATTGATAATATCTTTTACTTTTTCTACTGCTTCTCTTTTTAAGATCACTTTATCCATTCTTTCCTGTGAAGCAAGTCCCAGGCGGTAACTTTTTTCTGTAAGCCTTAGATCTGCATTATCCTGGCGCAATAAGGTCCTGAATTCTGCCCGGCTTGTAAACATTCTATACGGTTCATCAGTACCCTTATTAATTAGGTCATCGATCAGCACGCCGATATACGCTTCGCTTCTTTTCAAAACGAATGGCTCTAGTTCAAATGCGCTTTGGTGCGCATTGATACCTGCCATTAATCCCTGACAAGCAGCTTCTTCATAACCTGTGGTTCCGTTTATCTGGCCGGCAAAGAATAAGTTCTTTATCAACTTGGTTTCTAAGGTGAATTTTAATTGAGTAGGGGGAAAATAATCATATTCAATAGCGTAACCCGGTCTGAACATTCTTACATTCTCAAATCCTGCAACCTGCTTAAGTGCTTGAAGCTGAACATCTTCTGATAAAGAGGTCGAAAACCCGTTAACATATATTTCTATCGTATTAAAGCCCTCGGGCTCAACAAACAATTGGTGGCGATCTCTTTCAGCAAAGCGGTTGATCTTATCTTCTATACTAGGACAGTATCTTGGTCCCGAACCCTGAATTCTTCCTTGGTACATTGGGCTCTTATCAAATCCACTTTTCAATAGTTCATGAACCTTATCATTGGTGTAGGTGATCCAGCAACTTTTTTGTTGTTCCGGTTTAAGCCTTTCAATATCCAGGAAGCTAAATCCAATTATATCCTCATCTCCCTTTTGTTCTTCCATTTTAGAATAATCAAGGCTTCTTCCGTCAATTCTTGGAGGCGTTCCTGTTTTTAGCCTATTGCTTTCAAAACCAAGCGAGACCAATTGTTCCGTTATACCTGTTGCGGCTTTTTCTGCAGCTCTGCCACCTCCAAAGTTTTTTTCGCCGATATGAATAACCCCATTAAGGAAAGTTCCATTAGTGAGTACTACAGATTTTGCTTTAATATCATGTCCTAAACCTGTTTTAACGCCACAAACCCTACCGTCTTTTATAACCAATCCATTGACCATGTCCTGGTAAAAATCTACATTCGGTGTGTTCTCCAACATTTCCCTCCATTTGCCCGCAAACAACATTCTATCGCTTTGAGCTCTCGGACTCCACATAGCTGGCCCTTTAGAAACGTTCAGCATCCTGAACTGTATCATGCTTTGATCGGTAACAATGCCACTGTATCCGCCCATGGCATCTATTTCTCTTACAATTTGCCCTTTTGCTATTCCGCCCATGGCAGGATTACAACTCATCTGTGCGATGGTCTGCATATTCATAGTAATGAGCAGTACTTTACTGCCTAGATTGGCAGCTGCAGCTGCAGCTTCGCATCCGGCATGGCCAGCACCAACAACTATTATATCATATTCGGGAAACATGGCTGCAAAGATAGCAATAGTAAAAAGCTTTTTAAAATACCATATTAAGTAATGCTCCACGTGGAGCGTAGGGAAGAGCCTCTGATCGAATGTTCCACGTGGAACATTATCGGAGGTAGAGCTGGAGATATTTATCTTCCATCGACCTCATGGTCTTTTCATCAGCCAAAGTCTTGTCCTTATAGCCGCAGAGGTGAAGTACCCCATGAAAGATCACGCGATGCAATTCGCTCTTGATAGTAACCCCTAATAGATTCGCATTATCCCTTACCCGGTCGATGCTTATGTAAATTTCACCTTGTATCTTATTTTTATCTGAAGAAAGGTTGAAGGTTACAATATCTGTAAAGTAATCGTGGTTGAGAAACTGCTTATTGATATCCAGCAAATATGTATCTGAACAAAAAACGTAAGTCAAAGATGTGACCACTTTCTTCTCCCGTTTAAAAACATTTTTAATGAATGCTTTCAATTCCGTTCGTTTTGCAAGCGTAATTGTTCTGTCAATATAAAAAAATTGAATTTCCATGCTTAATTTTATAAAATCGAAATTATAGAACAATAATGAATGAATACTTTTGTAACGAATTAAATAGCCGGAAATGCAGAAACGTCTCTCAGAAATTAAAGTGGGGAAAACAGTTATTATAACGGCTTTTGAAAAAGACGATATTTTTTTAAAACTGATGGAAATGGGTTGTGTACCCGGAGAAACAATCATTGTCGATCAAGTTGCACCTTTAGGTGATCCAATATCTATTTTAGTGGCTGGTTATAACCTTAGCTTACGCTTAAATGAAGCAGAAAATATTTGGGTAGAAGAAGTGCTGCTTGAAAAGAATAAAATTTAATAATTAGTTGATAGTCATTAATTTATGAAAATAGGATTATACTTTGGTTCCTTTAATCCTATTCATATTGGCCACCTTATTATTGCAAAACACATAACCAATACTATACCTCTTCAAAAAGTTTGGTTCGTAGTATCTCCACAAAATCCATTTAAACAATCAGCCTCTTTATTAAATGAATATGATCGTTTACATCTCATCAATATTTCAATCGAAGGGGAAAGCAACTTAAGGACATCTAATGTAGAATTTAGTCTACCTAAACCATCTTATACAGTCGACACATTAACCTACTTAAAAGAAAAATTTCCGGAACACGAATTTTCTATAATAATGGGAAGCGACAGTTTTTCTAATATCACCAAATGGAAAAATTATGAGGTCATTTTAAAAAATCATCTCCTGTATATCTATAAACGCCCCGGGTTTGAAATAGATAATTCCATAACCAAAAACTTTGAAATCGTAGATGCTCCCTTATTAGAAATTTCGTCTACCCATATACGTGAGTTAATTAAAAAAGGTAAATCTATAAAATATTTAGTTCCCGATATAGTAAAAGAAGAAATTGAGAGAAATAGCTATTACAAATAGGCCCTAAAATATCCAGCCTAATAACAAACAAAATAATACTACAACCGGAGCCGGAATTTTTGTAAAATTAAGAATAAGGAAAGTGGCTACAATAACTGAAATGTTCAAACAGCTGATCTTACTAAAAGACATGATGGAAACATCTTTTAATAAATAAAAAGTAGCGGCAAACATTAAACCAACTACAACCGCATTGATCCCTTCAAGTGCGCGATAGACCACCACATATTTTTTGAAATACTGCCAGACGGGAAAGAAAAATAATACCAATAAAGCACTGGGTAAAAAAATGGCAATCGTCCCAATAAGACAACCTAGCAACTGCATATTTTTTCCTTCATCTTTCAATGCAATACCCCCGGTGTAAGACGCAATAGCAAATATTGGTCCTGGGATAGCTCTTACCATACCTGCACCAGTTAATAACTCATCTCTGTCTATCCTTATTATTTTTTCTTTACTATCAGCAAATTTCGCGTCTGTAGGCCTTGCAACGTACTGATCCAATATCATCGGAATCAACACATCACCACCTCCAAAAACAAAACTCCCAAATCGATAAAAGTTTTCAAATAAGTTATATGCTTTTCTGTGTTCCCAATTATTCTTTCTGGCAGATTCACTCAAAAAACCAGCGATGATAAATATCAAAACAAACAACCAAATATTAGTCCACCTAATATGCCTTGGCCTTATCACTTCTTTTTCGGGAATACGCTTACTACTAAAATTTGTTGCAATACCACCAAAAACAATTAACAAGGGAAATACCCAAGGTGTCTTAAACAATAAATAAGTAACTGTTAAGGAAACAACCATTATTATCTGCGTGATCAAATTATTAACAGATATCTTAAAAGCCCTTACAGCAGCAAATACTAAAAAACCGATTGCCATCGGTTGTATAAACTGAAAAAAACTATTTTGCAAATTAACAGTTCCAATTGCAGCAACTAAAAAGGATAATGCACTCATCACAATACAAGCTGGAGCTATCCAAACAATCAATGTAAGAACCGCTAATACAACACCTCCTTTTTTATATCCAATAAGTGTAATAGTTTGTGTGGAAGACGCGCCAGGTAACATTTGACAAAAAGAAACATACTCCATCAACTCTTCTTCTGTAATATCATTTCTTCTTTCTACAAAAGTTTTCATCATCATACCAAAATGCCCCGGTCCGCCAAAAGCAGTTATACTATGAAATAAAACAGTCTTTAAAAAAGATATTTGACGAAGCAATCTCATTAGCTAAAATAAAATATAATTGACAACTTAAAAATTCAATAATTTGAACGGCAATTATAAACCATATTGCGCACTGATTGCCAACATCCTTTCAATTGGTTTTCTGGCAGCTATTCTTAATTGTTCATCCATTTTAATTTCAGGAAGTTCGTATTCCATACATAAATACAATTTTTCCAGCGTATTCAATTTCATATATGGACAATCATTACAAGCACAATTATTTGTTGGCGGGGCGGGAATAAATATCTTATTGGGGCTATCCTTTTGCATCTGGTGTAAAATCCCTGTTTCAGTAACAACTATAAATTCTGTGGCTTCACTCTTCCTTGAATAATTTAACAAACCCGTTGTACTACCAATATAGTCCGCAACACTTAAAACGGCTTCTTCACATTCAGGATGAGCAATTACTTTAGCATTTTTATGGCGGATCTTTAATTTAGTTATTTTTTCAAGGCTGAAGATCTCATGTACCATACAGGCCCCATTCCATAAAATCATATTCCTTCCTGTCTTTTTATTTAAGTAAGCCCCGAGATTTTTATCCGGAGCAAAAATTATTTTTTGCTCTTTCGGTAAACTTTCAATGATAGTTTGCGCATTACTGCTCGTGCAAATAATATCACTTAAAGCTTTCATTCCTGCAGAGCAATTAATGTAAGTAATAACAATATGATCTGGGTACTTATCTCTAAATTGTTTAAACAAAGCTGGTGGTGCAGAATCGCTCAAAGAACAACCTGCTTTAAGATCAGGTAATAAAACCTTTTTACCAGGATTTAATATTTTAGCTGTTTCCGCCATAAAATGAACTCCGGCAAAAACTATCATATCTGCATTTGTTTTCGCCGCTTCCTGCGCTAATCCTAAGCTATCTCCTATAAAATCAGCAACATCCTGAATATCCGGCTCTTGATAATAATGCGCTAAAACAATAGCGTTCTTTTCTTTTTTAAGTCTTTTTATTTCAGCAAACAGCTCAAGCTTACTATCAATATCAATATCTAAAAATCCCGCATCCTTAATTTTTTCTTTTGCGATGTTAATATCTTGCATAATAGATTTTAATAATTTTTATTTCTAAAATAACTTACTACTATTAGGGCTGTGGATTTGTGGACAGAAATTTTTTGTAAAACTTGTAATCTCCAAAATTACTAATTATCCACTTCTACCCACAACCAATTAACATAATTATTAATGGATATATAAACTTCTATAACAAGCTTTTTGTTCTATTTTATTAATTTTTAAACATACCTTAATAAAAAAGACAGAGGATAACAAAAAGATAGTATTGAATATCTTCTATGTTAAAAGGATACCTGATAAATTATATTTTATTAACGGCCTTAATGAATTTACTCTTTTAAGTTATTAGTTCTGCTCAAAATCCCCCCTGTTTCTACAATCAGAAAATGTGCTTATTAACAGAAAAACGCCATTATTAACACAGGTATGTTGATAGCCAGATTCGTTTATTCTTAAAATGGCATTGGCAGCGTAAAAATGTAATAGCTTATGAATCATCATATTTTCATAATAATATACATATTTACCCTATTTTTGCCGTCAATTTTAATTAATACGAGCAATGCAGATTATACAAAATATCCGTGATAAAGGTGCAGCAATTGTAATTGCAGTAATAGCACTTAGTTTAATTGGTTTTATATTAATGGATGCTAAACAAGGGAGTAATCGCATGTTTAGCGGAGCAAACTCATCGGTTGGTAAAGTTAATGGACAGGCAATAGATAATACAGCGTTTGCCAAACGTTTAAAAGAAACAGAAGATCAGGAAGAACAGCAAACCGGACATGCGGTAAGCGGCGACCAGGTTTATGAGTTAAGAGAAAACGTTTGGAATCAAATGGTAAAGGAAAATGTTCTTTTGAGCGAGTTTGATAAACTTGGCCTTACTTTTTCACCAAAAGAACTGGTTACTATACTATATAGTAGTGAAGATGCACCTGCAGCATTAAGACAGGCATTTACCGATAAAAATACAGGGCAATACGATGTTGCAAAAGTTCAGCAATGGTGGGCAGAGGCAAAAAAATCAAAAGGTTTACAAAGAGAATCTCTTGAATCGCAAATAATAGATCCGATAAAAATGAACGCGCTCTTTGTTAAATATAGCTCTTTGATCGCTGCAAGCGCCTATATTCCAACATGGATGAAGCAAAAGCAAAATGCAGAAAATAAAACCTTCGCATCCATTTCTTATGTAGCCGTTCCTTATAACTTGATCAATGATAGTTCGGAGGTAGTAACCGACCAGGATATAACAGATTATCTTCAAAAAAATAAAGAAAAATACAAACAGGATGGTGGCCGTAAAATGGCTTACGTTGCATTCAGCGGAAATCCAAGCGCTACGGATACCGCAAAAACGTTACAATCGGTTTCGGATCTAAAAAGTGCTTTTGCTGCAACGACTACAGATACCAGTGCACAACTTTTCCTTGAAAGAAATATATCGACTACAGATTTTTCGGATGCATATACAGTGAAATCAAACCTGTCTATGTTACCAAAAGATTCTATAACAACTTTGCCTCTTGGTAAAGTGTACGGCCCTTACGAAGACCGCGGAAATTTTGTGTTAGCAAAAATGTTAGCGACAAGGGTACTACCAGATAGCGTAAAATGCAGGCACATATTAATTGCTACCGTTGATCCTCAAAGTCAGCAGCCAACATTAGATGATAGCGTAGCGCATAAACGTGCAGATAGTATTGCAGCAGCTATACAAGGCGGAGCCGATTTTAATGAAATGGTATTAAAATATAGCGACGATCCGGGAAGCAAAGACAAAAAAGGAGAATATACTTTTACTGCAGACCAGTTTACCGGTTTAACCAGAGAATTTGCAGAAACGATTTTTTACGGAAAAACAGGGGATAAAAAAGTAGTACATACACAATTGGGCTGGCATTATATTGAAGTCCTGGATCAAAAAGATTTTGAACCGGCGTATAAAATTGCCTACATGTCGAGACAGGTTTTGGCGAGTGATGAAACAACAACAGCTGCAAGTACCGCTGCTACCAAATTATCAGGAGAAGCAAAAGATCAGCAAAGCTTTAATGCGTATGTTGCTAAAAACGGGTTGACCGAAATAAATTCTAATTCTGTAGTTGGAGAAAATGATTTCCAGATAGGAAACCTACAGGATGCAAGACAAGTAGTAAAATGGGCATTCGGTGCAAAAGAAGGGGAAGTGAGCGATGCCTTTAGTGTAGGCGATCAATTTGTTGTGGCAATCGTTACTAAAATAGTTCCTGAAGGATTACCTGATGCCGCAACAGCCAGGCCAATGGTTGAAAATATTATCCGGAATAATAAAAAAGCAGACGAGATCATTAAGAAATTAGGAAGCTCGCCCACCTTACAGTCAGCATCTGCGGCTTACGGAAGGCCTATTGCAACAGCAGGTGCGGATTCTTCTTTAACCTTTGCATCTCAAATCATAAATGGTGTGGGCCAGGAGCCGCAGTTAATAGGCGCTTCTTTTAACAAAGCTTATCAAACAGCTGTATCGGCGCCGATTGCAGGCCTAAACGCAGTTTATGTAATTAAAATAAACAGTTTTGGTACCAAACCCGATGATGCTCCTGAAGTTGCAGCACAGCAAGCGCTCGATCAAATGAGAACCTTAATGCAACAAAAATCTTACGAGTGGTTTGACGGATTGAAAAAAGCAGCAACGATCAAAGACGAAAGAAGTAAAATTTATTAGTAAAAAAATTATTATAGTTTGAAACCGGGCAAAAAGCCCGGTTTTTTTATTAATGATCATTTCCATTTCTCGAAAACTGTGTATAGTGAAAACCCCGGTATTTGTGTTAAATTTGTACAGAAGAAAAATATGAATAATGGAAGAAACAATCGTTAATAAAGTATCAGAAAGTTTACTGATGACGTTGGATCTGGAGGACTTTTATCCAAAAGAGCCGATTGCATTGTTTGACCTGAAGGACTATTTATTTATGGGTTTGATATTGAAAGAAAAAGATTTTAGAGAAGCGCTTAAAAATCTTGATCTTGAAAAATATACCAATAAACTGGTTGCGGTTACCTGCAGCGCAGATGCGGTAATACCTATGTGGGCGTATATGTTGGCGGCAACTTATTTGCAGCCGGTTGCAAAAGAAGTCGTTTTCGGAAATGAAGAAGAATTAAAACAGCAATTATTATTAAAAAATATTTCGCAATTGCCTGTCAGTGATTTTATTGATAAAAGAGTTGTGATAAAAGGCTGTGGGGAATTACCTATTGGCGAAGCTGCCTATCTTGAGGCCACCAAAAAATTAAGGCCGGTTGCTAAAAGTATTATGTACGGCGAGCCCTGCAGTACCGTACCAATTTACAAACAGAAGTAAATTCTTTCTATCTTCACGCTACAAAATCACCTATAATTTTTAATGCTTAAAGCTATATTACAAGGTCTGGGAATTAGTATGATCTTGCTTTTTTCTGTTGGCCCGGTGATCTTTGCTATCATTAAGCAAAGTATTACGAATGGTCGTGCAGGAGGGTTTAGTTTTGTTGCCGGTGTTTGGGCAAGTGATCTTTTATGGGTTATCCTAAGCAATGCCTTTTCACAATTGGTAAGCGAATTATTGAGCATTCAAAATACTATCAGTTTTGTTGGAAGTCTTTTTTTAATTGGAATGGGTGTTTTTTTCTTTTTCTTTAAGAAACAAAAACTGCGTTCCGAACAGGAAGCTTCTATAAAAATAACCAGTGGCACTCATGCCCGGTTGGCTCTTTCGGGCTTTTTAATAAATACATTGAATCCGGCTGTTATTCTTTTTTGGTTAACGACAGCCACAGCCTTATCTCTCAACAATAGCGTTCAAGACCGGGTTATTATTTTTTCTACCTGCCTCATTTTGAATATGAGCGCCGATGCGCTAAAAGTTATCCTGGCAGGAAAATTGCGTGATAAGCTAACCGACAGAATCATTGGGCTCATCAATAGATTTTCCGGTTTACTTTTTATGATATTTGGTTTGGTGTTGATGATCAATGTTTTTTATTCCATACACAAACGTTAACGAGCCGTTTGTATTTAGCTACCTCTAGATTCTCTTATTTTGTAGTATGAAAAGATTATTGCTATTTATATTGCTGCTTATTTCGGGCAAAGTATTTTCTCAGGCATCAGATTTTATTTTGTTGCAAAAACACAAACAAACAATTGCTTCCTTTTATAAAGGGAATGAAATTTCTTTTGTAACAATAGCCGGCGCAGCCATTGATGCACAAATCACTGCAATAAGAAATGATACGATTTTTTTAGCTCAGTATATTGTACAACAAGTGCCGACTACAGCCGGTGTAAATATGTTGGATACGCTTGGAAGTTATCCTTATCAATTTAACTACCGAGATATAAAATCGATCAATTTAGGAGGAAGGCATTTTAATTTTTCTGCAAGCGGAGCCAGCTTATTTGGTGGCGGTATATTACTGGCCGTTGGAAGTGGCGTCGTTTATCTTGCAGATAGAAAAGATTTTAGCCCTCTATTACTTATTGCTGGCGCAGCTTTGGCCACCGTAGGTTATTTTTTAAGTAGAAATAGCAGCGATGGAACAACGATCGGAAGAAAATATAAACTTGCTTACATTGATGTAACCAGTGATAAAAAGCCGTAAATATTTATATTGCAGCATAATTCAAATCAGGTGATGCAAAAGATCGGACGTTTTTTATTAAAATTATTCCTTTGGCTTTTTTTTCTTCAGCTCGCCTATATATTTTTTTGTAAATGGATCAATCCTCCCATTACACTTACACAATTAAGCAGCGTATTTCATGGGTATGGTTTACATCGCGATTATGTTAATTATGATCAAATGAGCCCGAATATAAAATTGGCTGTTATGGCGAGTGAGGACCAGTTATTTCCTACCAACAATGGATTTAATATCGATGCGATAGAAAAAGCAATTCAATACAATAAAACGCATTCTAAAAGAACACATGGTGCCAGTACGATCAGTCAGCAGGTAGCCAAAAATGTTTTTCTCTGGCAGGGCAGAAGTTATATTCGCAAGGGGCTTGAAGTGTATTTTACTTTTATGATCGAGCATATCTGGGGTAAAAAAAGAATATTGGAAATGTATTTGAATGTGGCCGAAATGGGCAAAGGTGTTTTTGGTGTTCAGGCTGCCTCCCGAAGAAATTTTAATAAAAATGCCAAAGACCTGTCAAGGTCAGAAGCGGCAATGATAGCAGCTTGTCTACCTAATCCTAAAGTATATACGATCAAACCACTCAGCAGGTATGTGGCCAATCGCTATGGAGATATCATGGTACAAATGGACGATTTACATACGGCGCCGGATATAGAAAAACTGATACAATAATCCTATTTTGAAATCCGGAATAAAAATTCTTATGGGGAAGAATGGTTATACAAAATTAAGAATAGTGTTGGGCTTGTAATATATTTGGGTAATCAAGATAAAAAATGGAGACAGATTTTTTAGTAATAGGCTCGGGAATAGCGGGGTTGACGTATGCACTAAAAGTAGCGCAAGACTGTCCGGATAAAACTATCACCATACTTACCAAAGCGCAAAGCGATGAAACAAACACGAAGTATGCACAAGGCGGTATAGCGGCAGTCATGGATTTCGACAAAGATAGTTTTGACAAACATATTGAAGATACGTTGATCGCTGGCGACGGATTATGCAATAAAGACATTGTGGAAATTGTAGTAAAAGAAGGTGTTGATAGGATAAAAGAAATTATCAGCTGGGGCGTGCAATTTGATAAAGAACCCGATGGCGATTTTAAATTAGGTAAAGAAGGTGGCCACAGCGAGTTCAGAATATTGCACCATAAAGATGTAACTGGTAAAGAAATGGAACGGGCCTTACTGGAAGCAATTAAAAAGAAGCCCAATATTCAACTGATCAGCCATTGTTATGTGCTTGATATCATCACACAACATCACTTAGGTTTTTTAGTTACCAAATCAACACCAGATATTGAATGTTTTGGCGTGTATGTATTAAACCTTAACAGTAAGAAAATAGAAAAGATCATCGCTAAAATTACTTTGCTCGCATCAGGAGGTAATGGACAGGTGTATCGCACAACAACCAATCCTGCCATCGCAACAGGCGATGGAGTAGCAATGGTTTACAGAGCGAAGGGAAGAATTGAAAATATGGAATTCATTCAGTTTCATCCAACGGCTTTATATGAGCCGGGAGTACGCGGACAATCTTTTTTAATTACGGAAGCGGTGCGTGGTGATGGAGGTGTATTGCGCAATCATATCGGAGATGCTTTTATGGAGCGATATGATCCAAGAAAAGATCTGGCACCGAGAGATATTGTGGCAAGAGCGATCGACAATGAAATGAAAATTAGCGGTACAGAATTTATGTACCTTGATTGCAGGCATTTTACTAAAGAAAAATTCACCGAACATTTCCCGAACATTTATGAAAAATGTTTAAGTCTTGGTATTGATATTACAAAAGATATGATACCCATTGCTCCGGCTGCACATTACAGCTGTGGCGGGATTAAAACTGATGAATGGGGAAGGACATCTATTAATAATTTATATGCAGCAGGAGAATGTGCCTGTACAGGTTTACATGGAGCCAACCGTTTAGCGAGCAATAGCCTGCTGGAAGCAATGGTATTTGCACACAGGGCATATACCGATGCCGTAAAAAAAATAGATCGTGCAAACATTGCAAGAGATTGGTCAGCCGTTCCTGACTGGAACGCAGCTGGTACCAATGCCCCTAAAGAAATGATCCTTATCACACAGAGCTTAAAAGAAATGAAATTGTTAATGAGTGATTACGTGGGTATTGTTAGGAACAATGAACGTTTACACAGGGCCAATAAAAGATTAGATCTGTTACATGAAGAAACAGAAGCGCTTTATGAAAAAACAGAAGTATCCCCACAGTTATGTGAACTTAGAAATATGATAACAGTTGCGTATCTAATTGTAAAATGTGCAGAATTCAGGCATGAAAGCAGAGGACTGCATTACAACACAGACTTTTTAAATAAGAATAGCAGGCCGCAAAATATCGTACTATAGGTCGCTCTTCATTCACAATTGATTAATAATAAAAGCCGTATTTTTATCGCCTTAACATCCTTGAAAGAATGTTTTATATACTTTACGGCTTTTTGTATCTCCTCTCGCTGCTGCCTTTTTTCATGCTGTACTTTATTTCCGATGGATTATATTTTTTGGCATACTATGTTGTTGGCTATAGAAAAAAAGTTGTGATGCACAATCTTTCGATCGCCTTTCCAGAAAAAACACTGCTAGAAAGAAAAAGAATAGCCAAAGGGTTTTATAAAAACTTTTGTGATTACATAGTCGAGTCTATCAAATTGTTGTCAATGAATGACAGAGTTTTTGATAAGGTGTGTAAGGGGGATTTTTCGATAGTAGATAAATTAGCCAGAGAAGGAAAAAATATTCAGATACATGGCGGCCATCAATTCAATTTTGAATATTGTAATTTAGTTACAGCAAGAAATACACATGAAATTCCTTTCGTTGGTGTATATATGCCGATAACAAATAAATTGTTCAATAAGGTTATCTATAAAATAAGGGCGCGGTATGGAACAGAATTGATCTCCAGGCATGACTTTAAAAAATATTATCGCGCTTTATTAAAACGGCGTTATGTAATGACGTTAGGGGCAGATCAAAATCCGGGCTACGTGAACATCCAATATTGGTTGAATTTTTTCGGCAAGCCTGCACCTTTTGTAACGGGTCCAGAAAAAGGAGCTGTTGCAAATAACCTGGCAGTTGTTTTTATTCAATCTAAAAAAGTTAAGCGGGGCCATTATGTATATGAATGTGTAGAGGTAACAGCGAATGCTGCAGAAACAAAAAAAGGCGAGCTCACCTTGTTATATAGGGATTTTTTAGAAAAAATAATAAGAGAAGAACCCTCTAATTATTTGTGGAGCCATAAGAGGTGGAAGTATGAATTCAAAGAAGAATACCATAAGCAATGGATCGATAAATAAGGTCATGGAACAGGATCATAGCCATGTTTGCCCCAAGGATGACAACGAGATACTCGTTTAACGGTTAGCCACAAACCTTTTATCGGGCCATATTTTTTTAACGCCTCAATCCCATACTCAGAACAACTTGGTGTATAACGGCATTTGGGCCCCAGCCATGGAGAGATGATCCACTGGTATAATTTTATCAGTATAATAAAAGGAAGGCTAGCTATTTTTATTACTGTTTTCATGTATGATTTTTTGTAACCGGTTAATACAGGAAAGTATTTTTTCCGACACGAGCGTGTAAGCCGGGATCTCTGTTCCTGTAAAAATAAAAAATACACCGACTTCTGTACCGCTATTTTTTACAATATCCGTGAGCGAATTTTTTTGTAAGCGGTAAGCTTCCCTCATTAAACGTTTGATACGATTTCTGTCAACGGCGTTTTTGAAATGTTTGGTTCCAACACTAAATCCTGCTTGCAATAGTCCGGAGGGATTTTGGGAATTTTTATGATCACTGATCAGGTAAATAGTTCTGAAAGGAAATAAAGAAAATGACTTTCCATCTTTGAACAATTGCTCAATGATCTTGCGGCTTTTTAATTTATCTTCTTTGCCAAGTGTATATCGTAAAATTTCTTTCAAGTAATTATACAAAATTAAAAAAGCTCCCACAAGGAGAGCTAAATATTTTCTGAAGTCTCCTTAACGGGAGCATTAGATAAAGTCTATTTTTTACCAAAACGTTCGTCAGAAACAGTAAGCTTTACACGGCCTTTTTTGCGGCGCGCTGCTAATACCTTACGGCCGTTAGCTGTTTGCATACGTTCGCGGAAACCATGTACAGATTTTCTGCGACGGACGTGAGGTTGGTAGGTTCTTTTTTTGCCTGGCATTTTATTAAGTTTTTCCTTTTACAAAATAATTATTAACATTTTTGATCAACACGCATCAGGGCACCATCCCTGGTGTTTGTGAAAGGACGGCAAAGGTAAGGGAAATTAGGAAACGAACGAAGGATAAATCAAAGTTTTTTGATTTTATAGTTCGACATGTATTGATTTTACAGGCTTTCCGAAAAAAGTCGCCGCATGATTGTCAAAATCCTCCGGTAAATCAGTTGTATAAAAGGATAATTGTGTGTTTTTACTACAATTTTTTTCTATTTCGGGATGTCGGTCAAGGTAACTGACAAGGCTTTTGGCTACAATTTCCCCCTGCGAGATAATGGTAACATTTTGGGGAACAAATTGTTTTATCTTATTGAGCAACAGAGGATAATGGGTGCATGCAAGCAAAACGGTATCAATATCCTTTGCCTGGTTTAATAGATTTTTGATATTTGTCTCTACAAAAAAATCTGCTCCCGGTGATTGGTATTCATCATTTTCTACCAAAGAAACCCACATTGGGCAAGCTTCCTGATGGACATTGACCTGCGGATAAAACTTAAGGATCTCGATAGGATAAGAATTAGATTGAATGGTACCGTTTGTTCCCAGGATCCCGATCTCGCCGGATCGAGTAAAGCGGCCAATAACTTCTGTAGTGGGGCGAATGACACCTAACACCCTTTTATCAGCACCCATTTTTGGCAGGTCATTTTGTTGAATTGTCCGTAATGCTTTTGCCGAAGCCGTATTGCAAGCCAATATAACCAACGAACAGCCTTGCTTAAAAAACCAATCTACCGATTGTAAAGTATATTCATACACCGTATCAAAACTTCTGTTTCCATAAGGGGCGCGTGCATTATCGCCTAAATACAGGTAATCGTATTGTGGTAATTGTTTAACGATCTCTTTGAGCACGGTTAACCCGCCGTAGCCACTATCAAAAACGCCAATGGGTTGATATTTCATTCATCAAAAATAAATCAAGATTAATTGCATTGCGCAAATTTTATAGAGTAACCAATAAAAAACCCCATCTCTATGTGAAGATGGGGTTGTAGTAAATCTTTTATTGGTTATTGCATCGGGCCTCCGTTCATCGAAGGGGCAGCAGGCCTAGGCGCATCTTTAATTCCTAATTTCTTTTTTACCAAAGGCAAAATATCTTCAGACGGCGGACTAACTAATAGTGCCTGTTGGTCAAGTATATATGTAAAACCGTTTTCTTTTGACACATCTTTAATTGCCTGTATCGCTTTTTGACGAATAGGAACTAATAAAGCCTGTTGTTTTTCGTTTATCATTTGTTGCATGGTCTGGTTCCAGTTTTGCACTTTTTGATACAAAGCAACCAGGTCATTTCTTCTCAATTCTCTTGCTGCAGGCGATAGTTTTGCAGAGTCTCTTACAAAAATGCTATCCTTTTCATTTAATTCAGTAAGGTAATCGTTACCCTGCTGTGTTAAAGAAGTTTGGTAATCTTGCAAAGCAGAATTCGCTTTATCTGCTTCCGGCATTGAATTGATAAGATCTTCTGTATTAATGTAACCAATTTTGTTTTGTGCGGATGCGCCTAAAAACGTGAAAGCCATTAAGCTTAATACTAGTAATTTTTTCATTTTGTTGTGATTGTGTCGTTTTTATTTTGATTGATATTCAGGTATTGTTAGTAGTTTATGATTTAGTCACTACCCCTAAAAATTTTAATACTTCGTCACTTTTATCCAGCTTCGGGTCAGCAAATATAACAGTAATTCCTTCACTTTTATCTAAAATAAAATCATAAGACCTGTCTACGGCTAATTTTTGAATCGCTATGTAAACCTTGTCCTGTATTGGCTTTATGAGTTCCTGTCTTTTTTTAAAGAGGTCGCCTTCAAATCCGAAATATTTTTTTTGCAGGTCTCTTATTTCTTTTTCCCTGTTGTATAATTCATCCTCTCTTTTCTTTTTCAATTCATCGGTAAGCATAACTTCCTCTGCTTCATAATCTCTGTTCATTTGATCCAGAATGGCCTGCTTTCTTTCGATCTCCTGTTGCCATTGTGCACTAAAATCGTCAAGCTTTTTTTGAGCATCTTTATATTCGGGTAGTTTCCCCAAAATATACTTACTATCAATCACGGCATAACGTTGTGCGTTTGCACAAAAGGAAGCAATTACTAGACTGCAAATTGTAAGAACAAATTTTAGTGATTTCATATGAATGTTTTAATATTCAAAATCATTATTCAGGTTCCTGGCCTAACAAGAAAGTAAATTTAAAGGCACCTTTCAATGGCTGTCCAGGTTGAATTCTATCGAAACCTATACCATAATCAAATCCTAACAAGCCAAATAATGGTAAATAGAAACGTGCACCAAGGCCCGCTGAACGACGTAACTGGAACGGATTGTAATCCTGAAAACCATACCAACCGTTCGCTGCTTCGAAAAACGCTAAGCCAAATATAGTGCTACTTGGATTAAGGCTGAATGGATACCTAACCTCCATCGTGTATTTATTGAAAATAGTAAAGAACTCATTAGGAGTAATATTTTCAGGATTTACTTTCGGATCTGACGAATTGTAAACCGGGTAACCACGCTGGGAAATAATATCATAACCCAATATAGCAAAATTATTGCTTAAGCCAGCATCCCCCAATTGAAAACGATCAAAAGGAGAAACACTTAAATTGGTGTTATACCGTCCTATGTAACCAAACTTTGCCGCAACTTTTAATACAAATTGCTGGTTTTTATCGGCACCATGTGCGATGCCCAAGGGAATATAATATTCTCCGTTGAAGCGCCATTTATGAAACTCTGGTAATGTGTATGGATTGGTCGCAGTCCCTGCATTTATACCCATTAAGGAGTAGGGCAATGTAAACTGGCCACTTAATAAAAAATTTGAACCACCCGTTGGAAATATCGGATTTCCCTGTGTTGCGCTTCTTGCCAATGCGATCTTTAAACTGATATTGGTAGCAAGGCCATTACTTAATCCTTTAAAAATATTAGGATAGTTTACCAATTTGTATTGTTGGTAATTAAGCGTGTAGACCAATGAAAAATAATCATCAGGCCATTTAAGCTGTTTTCCTAAAGAGATACCAACGCCTATTGTTCTGATATAAGAAGTGTCTGCACAGGCCAAACAATAATTATTGGCGTGTCCATACGTATTGGCATATTTGGTGCTGTAAAGGCTTGTTGTAAAAGAATTACGCTTTTTACCGCCGAGCCATGGTTCTGTAAATGATAAATTATAAGAACGATAAGCTTTACCGTTAGATTGAACCCTTGCACTCAATTTCTGTCCATCACCAGAAGGCAAAGGATCCCAGGTAGAGCCTTTTAAAATATTTTTGACAGAGAAATTATTGAACGTAACACCTAAGGTTCCTGTCAGGCCGATCCCGCCGCCGAATCCCGCAGATAGTTCCAGCTGATCGCTGGATTTTTCCTCAACACTCCAGCCAATATCAACCGTTCCATTATCCGCATTCGGAATGATATTCGGTGTAATTTTTTCAGGATTAAAAAAGCCTAACTGCGATAATTCACGTTGTGTACGTATCACATCAGCACGACTGAATTTTTCTCCCGGTATTGTTCTTAATTCACGGCGAATAACGTAGTCTTTCGTTTTTTCATTACCAATGATATCTACTTTGCCGATCGTTGCCTGCGGACCTTCCTGCATCCGTATTTCGAAATCGATGGTATCATTATAAACAGCCGTTTCTATTGCATCCACATGGAAAAACAAATAACCATCATCAAGATATAAACTTCCTACATCTCCACCTTCCGGAGATAATTGTTTACCCAGGCGCTTGTTCAGCAATTCCTGATTATATATATCACCCTTTTTAATGCCCAGTATCAGGGTTAATAAAGAATCTGTATATTTTGTGTTCCCTCTCCAGGAAATATTACCGAAGTAGTATTTATTTCCTTCTGACAGCTTAATAAAAATATCCCTGTTGCCTTTTTGATTGGTAATATTTGTATCTGCAACAATGATAACATCCCTGTACCCTTTGGTATTGTAATAGTCTAGAATTTTGCCTTTATCATCAGCATATTTATCCGCATTGAATTTTGCGTTGGCAAACTTTGGACGGAAATACGGTTCAATGATAATGCTTGTTTGTGTTGGTGATAGAAATCCATATTCATTCACATACTCTTTAAAAGTAAGTTTTGAAGCCGTATCATGGTAGGGATTTGGTATTGGAAGCGGAAAGAGCGTAAAACGCGTAAGCTCTTTGGTACCGCTCATTTGTTTTTTTAATTTTGCATTTTCTATATTATCGTTCCCAACAAAATTTATCGAATTTACCTTTACTTTATCTCCTTTATTAACAAAAAATGTGAGCGTAAGGGAGTTTTTAGCCGTTTTAGAAATTTCCTGTTTAACTCTTACTGTAACATTCTGATACCCTTTTTCATCGAAGAAATTCTTGATGATATCAACAGTGTTAAGCTTCATGTCTTCTGTTACCACCTTTTCTTTAGACAGCGCTATTTTTTTCTTTAGATCGTCTTTTTCAGCTTTTTTAACACCTATAATGTCATAATCAGCTAAACGAGGGCGTTCGGTGACCGCAATTTCTACAGATAGGTTTGTGCCTGAAAGATTGGTAAGGTATATTTCTACGTTGGAAATAAGATTTTGTCTCCATAGCTTATTGATCGCTTTGCTGAATATATCTGTACCGGGGATCTGCACCTTATCTCCGATTGCCAGGCCCGAAATAGAAATGATCAGGTTTTGATCAAAAGACTTGTTACCACTGACTGTAATGGATGAAATGGTGTATATTTTGGGAGATTTTGTATCGTATATACTGGTTAATTCGGGATTAACAGATACGGGCGTAGAATCAACAGATGCTTTAGTGCTGGAATCAACCTTAATTTGGGCAATTGCCGCCGTGTTAATTAAAAATACACTTGTAATAAGAAAAAGGCCCTGGTAAATCCTGCGCATTAATTGTTTTTTACGAACGGCAAATTAATTGCTATTATTGAAAAGTATTTGTTAAATGAGCCTACAGTAACAATCCTATTGTATTGATATCCTATTGATTGGCTGTTTTTTCTTCTTTTTTGATCTGATCTCCTGTTTTGCCAAAACGACGCTCTCTGTTTTGAAAATCTATTATCGCTTCGTAAAGGTTTTCTTTTCGGAAGTCTGGCCAGAGCGTATTGGTAAAATATAGTTCGGCATAAGCCAATTGGTATAGTAAAAAATTACTGATCCTGTATTCTCCGCTGGTGCGTATCATTAATTCAGGATCAGGAAATGCGCTGGTGGTCAAATATTCCTGAATCGTTTTTTGGCTAATGTCTTTTGGCTGAAATTTGCCTTCTTTTACTGCTTCAGCAATTTGTTGCACAGTGTTTACAATTTCCCACCGGCTGCTGTAACTAAGCGCCATGATCAAATTCAATCCATTGTTACCGCTGGTTTCGTCTAATGCTTCTTTTAATTGCTTTCTTGCATTTTCAGGAAGCATATTGCTATCGCCGATCATGTGAAGCCTGATATTATTTTTATTTAAGACAGGCACTTCTTTCTTAATAGTATCTACCAATAATTCCATTAATCCGCTAACCTCATAAGCGGGCCTGTCCCAATTCTCGGTACTAAAAGCATAAAGCGTTAAATACTTAACGCCCAACTCAGCGCAACCTTCTACAATGTCTCTTACACTTTCAACACCATGTAAATGGCCAAAAAGCCGGTCTTCGCCTTTTTCTTTGGCCCACCTTCCGTTACCATCCATTATTACGGCAATGTGACTAGGCAGTCGATCAATATGTATACTATCTTTTAAGCTCATTGACTAAAACTATGAGTCAGGCTCGTGGCCTGACTTTGGGCAGCAAAAGTAACAAAATTTAGTCGGAATAGATTTTTTGGCGAAATATTATACTCCGATAAACATTCTCTTTAATATATAGATGCCCTTCTTGTTATTTTACAGAGAACACATAGAGCCCATCCTTTCGCAGAACATACGCCATATTGTTACCCGCTTTTATTTGAACAGCATTCATGAAGTAAGCCGGTAATGGATATTGCAAAAGATTTAATGAACCTGATTTATAGGTGTAAAGCAATGAATCACTAAAGCCATACATATTGCCTTTGATCACTTCAGTATTTTTCCAATGAAGAAAAGGAATATTATTTTTAAGTCCGCCATAATGATCAAAAATGTAAAATCCTTTATGCTGGTCATACAAATAAATAAAACCGTCTCTATCTATTATGTTGGAAGGCGAAGGAACAGAATCAAATAGTATTCTAAAATCAACCGTTTCCGATAATACATTTCCGTTGTTATCAATCTTTTTTAGTTTACTATCTCCCTCATCAAATAACCATATATTATTATCGTAAGAAGTGGCAACGGCCCTTACTTTAAAAATATCCTGTTGACGAAGATTGATAGCCGCAAGTATATTTAAGAATCTGTCTAATACCACTACGCTTGCAAAATCTTCATAGTACAATAAAATTTTAAGCGGGTTGGTTGCATCTATCGATGTAAGCGTTCCATATTTCCGAACATCATTGAACACGCCAACAGAATCTCCATTCGCCCTGAATTTTTTTAACTGATCATTGATTGTTACAAGATAGACATCACCTAAATTATCTACAGTAAAATAGCGATAGTTACCGGGAATTGTTTTTATATAGGAAATGGAAGAATCTGTTTGCGCAATGGCCGGCATTGCAACGAATGAAACCAAACAAAAAGAGAGCAATATTTTTTTTAGCTTACTCATTTGTAATATTTTAGTTCGAGACTACTTCCATCAAAAACCGCGTAGCTGTTATAATTTATCCATTCTCCCAGGTTAATGTAACGACTGTTGTCATTTAGTTTAAAATCGATGGGTAAATGCCGGTGGCCAAAAATAAAATAATCAAAATGTTCTTTTTGCAATATTTCTTTTGAATAAGTGATCAACCATTCATTTTCTTCTCCTAAAAAAACTTCAATATTGCTGTCTTCCCTGTTTCGGCTTTTGTTGGAAAAATAATGCGCGATGCCCATGCCAATATAGGGCGGAAGGAGACCAAAAAGCGTTTGACAAATTTTATTGCGAAATATTTTTTTTATGAATTTATAACCACTATCGCCGGGACCTAATCCATCTCCATGACCGATCAGAAATCTTTTGTTGTTGAGCAGAAAAGTTTTTGGTTCAAAATAAACAGGAATGTTCAATTCTTTTTGAAAATAATCGTTCATCCACATATCATGATTGCCCACGAAAAAATGAATAATTATGCCGCTATCCGTAAGCTCGGCCAGCTTACCTAATATACGCACAAAGCCGCGTGGCACTACCTTTTTATATTCATACCAAAAATCAAACAGGTCACCTACAATGAAGATCTGTTCTGCATCATTTTTTATTTCATCCAGAAACTGAACGATCTTTTTTTCTCTAACTAAACTAATCTCCGCATTAGGTGCGCCAAGGTGAAAGTCGGAAATGAAATAGATCTTTTTATTATTGTTATTATTCAAAACGTTGGTAGAAAGAAGGTGATATAATTACTTTCAAAAATAACTATTCATTTTTCATTAATGCGTATTAATTATTGGGAGGCGAATCGATCAGGAATAAATAAACTTCTTTGGGACCATGCACACCTGTAACCAGGGTCTTTTCGATATCGGCAGTACGGCTCGGTCCGCTGGCGAATGTTATTAAAGAAGGAATGTTGCCGGCGTATTTTTTTTGTATGAATTGAAGCGCATCATCTATATCAAAAAAAAGCTGGTTTGTATAAGCTATGCAAATATGTATAGGCGCATACACGCTAACCGTACGGCCACTTTGCTCGGCCGCACTCATTACGATAGTGCCCGTTCTTGCAACCAGGCATTCACAGCCCGTAACAGATGCATCGCAGCTGGCTAAATTAATAGTGTTGCTGAATTGTTCGTTCCATTTATCTTCTTTGCAATAAATTTTTGTCCATTGTTTTTCTGTGATCAATTGCTGCAATTGTTGCCGCATCTCTTTTTCATCAAAACAAAAAGCAAATTTTCCCTGCAGTTGAGTGAAGGCTTCCGCAAACGTTACATCTAGTTCATCTTTCGGCGCCTCGTAAATAACAGTTGTTTCTTCAGCTTCGGGAAAAGGCAAAGGCACCGGTTTAGCCAGTGCCTGCTTTATTTTTTTTAATATATTTTCTCTTGCAGTAGACAAATTGATAGTCGTTTAAATTGCGGGAGGATTAATTAATTCTTCCGGCAATGATTGTGTTGGATCTTGCGCAACGGCATCTTTTGGATTGGTGGTATTATCGTCATCCAATAATTTCTTTTCTTCGAAAGGTCTTTTACCGATCAATGCTTCTACATCACTTTGGAATAAAACTTCTTTCCTTAATAATTCCTTTGCTAATTTTTCTACGTCGCCTCTTTTTTCAACCAGCAAAGCTTTTGTTTTTATATAAGCCTCTTCAATTAGTTTGCGCACTTCCTGATCGATCATCTTGCCGGTTTCTTCACTATAGGGTTTGGTAAAATAGTTTTCCTGTGTAGGATCATAGAAACTTATATTACCAATTTTATCATTCATGCCATACATCGTGATCATACTGTAAGCGATCTTGGTTATTTGTTGCAGGTCATTGCTTGCACCGGTGCTTATTTTTCCAAAGAAAATATCTTCACTTGCCCGGCCACCCAGCGTCATACAGATCTGATCCATTAACTGATCGGTATTATATAAGTATTGTTCTTTAGGCGTATATTGAGCGTAACCCAAAGCAGCTGTACCTCTTGGCACGATCGTTACCTTTAATAACGGGTACGCATGCTCTAAGTACCAACCACAAATAGCGTGACCTGCTTCATGGTAAGCAATGATCTCTTTTTCTTCCGGAGAAATGATCTTGTTCTTTTTTTCCAGGCCACCGATCACACGATCGATCGCATCCTGAAAATCAGACATGTCAACCGCTTCTTTATTTTTTCTTGCAGCGATCAAAGCAGCTTCATTGCAAACGTTCGCAATATCTGCTCCGGCAAAACCAGGGGTTTGTTCTGCTATTTTATGAATATCTAATGTTTCAGAAACTTTGATGGCTTCTAGATGCACTTTAAAAATTGCTTCACGGCCAACAAGATCCGGACGATCAATAGTTATTTGCCTGTCGAACCTACCCGGGCGCAATAGCGCTGCATCCAATACATCTGGCCTGTTCGTTGCAGCCAAAATGATGATACCAAGGTCGGTTCCAAATCCATCCATCTCCACCAATAATTGGTTCAGGGTGTTTTCTCTTTCATCATTGCTCATCATCATATTCTTTCCTCTTGCTCTACCGATCGCATCGATCTCATCAATGAATATGATACATGGCGCTTTTTCTCTTGCCTGTTTAAACAGGTCTCTCACGCGGCTTGCACCAACACCGACAAACATTTCAACAAAATCACTGCCACTTAAACTGAAGAAAGGAACCTGGGCTTCACCCGCAACCGCTTTAGCCAAAAGGGTTTTACCCGTACCCGGAGGGCCGATCAGCAAAGCGCCTTTGGGAATTTTACCGCCAAGCGCTGTATATTTTTTAGGATTTTTTAAGAAGTCAACAATTTCCATCACTTCAACTTTTGCTTCATCCAAACCGGCCACATCACCGAAGTTGATATTTACCCTGGTTGTTTTATCAAATAAAGTTGCTTTTGATTTACCGATGTTGAAGATACCACCCGGCCCGCCGCTGCCGCCACCCGGTCCGCCGACTTTACGCATCATAAAAACAAAAAATAATCCGATCAATAAAACAGGCAATAAGGTTGAGATCAACTGGCCAAAATATTCTCCTTCATCATCGGGAGAATCTGGTACTTCCTGAACGCCAGGATTTGCTTTGTAAAATTCGAGCATTTGCTCAGCAAAAGTCTTATCATCTACAATGCTAAAAAAAAGCTGCGGCTGTGCTGTTTTAGTAGCAGCTGTATATTCATCTTTACCAAGAATAGCCGTATAAAAAGCTGCTTTTTTATTTAAGCTGTCTTTGTTTAAAAAGATGCGTACAATTTTTCTATTACGGATCGTTTTAATTTTTTCTACGTCACCTTGTTTTACCATTGAAGTAAATTTCACCTTGTTGGTTTCTCCCGCATCGACGCCGAGTGAATTTTGATAAAAGGTGAAACCTACGATACCAGCCAGTATAAGGCCGTATATCAAGTAGATATTATTAAAACGAGGTCTGATATTTTTTGGTTGGTTATCTTCCGGTGGTGTATTGTCAGGATTAATTTTTTTATTAAATCCTTGTGGGTTGTCTGCCATAACTGTCTGCTAAATTATTTGTTGATAGTTATCGGTTGCCGATAACGTTGTTTAAGTTAATCTATATGTTCTGTCATTGATGCATCGCTCCACATTTCTTCGAGGCGATAAAACTTTCTCGGTTCCGGTAGCATGATATGTATAACTACATTCACATAATCTATCAAGATCCATTGTTGAGCCTGTCTGCCTTCATGTTTGTAGGCCACCTCACCACATTTTTCTTTCACATCAAATTCTATAAAATCCGCAATTGCTTTTAACTGCGTGTTGTTCGTTGCTTCGCAGATAATAAAAAAATCCGCAACGGCTTCAGGGATTTTACGAAGGTCAAGACTAACGATCTTCTCTCCTTTTTTTTCCAAAATAGCGTTGATGATCGCTTTAAAAATTTTGCTGTTCTTGGTTAAGCGTGTGATGCTTTTTTTGCGACTATCCAATACTGTAAGATTATTCAAATTCTTTATTGTTTTTATTTTATTGTTTGCTGTGATAACATTCGTAAACCGTTTGTTTTTTTGGCTTACAGCCTGTAGCTTGCAAGTCTACTCAAAAGTACTATTTCTTTATTAATCATTCTACTATGCCTTTGTCAGATTTTTCTTTTACAATTTTGGATAGTGTGGATAGTACCAACAACTATGCCATGGCAAGGGTACATGCTGGATTGGCGAAGCAGGGAGATGCTTTTTTTGCGCATGCACAAACGAATGGAAAGGGCCAGCGCGGAAAACTTTGGCAAACCGGACAAGGAGAAAACATTGCAATTAGCATTGTGCTTGAGCCGGAGCCTTTGCAACAGCAGGAACAATTTTATCTTTCCATATCAATAGCGCTGGCATGTTTTGATTTTTTTAACAAATATGCGGGTGACGAAACCAAAATTAAATGGCCAAATGACCTGTACTGGCGTGACAGAAAGGCAGGGGGTGTTTTGATCGAGACTGTTTTAAGGGGCAACAATTGGAAATGGGCAGTAGTAGGTATTGGCATTAATATTAACCAGGGAGAGTTTAGCGAAGAGTTAAAGAATCCTGTTTCTTTAAAACAAATAACAGGCAAAAATTTCGATGTTGTTGAATTAGCAAAAGAACTTCATTTATTAGTAATGAAAAGAGTCAGCGAGATAAATGAGAAATCTTTCGCTGTTTTATTAAAAGACTACAACAGTCTTTTATATAAATTAAATGAAAAAGTAACGTTGAAACATAACAACGAAATCTTTGAAACAGTGATCAATAGCGTTACTGCGGGCGGACAACTACAAGTCACAGACACCATTCAAAAGCAATTCAATTTCGGCGAAGTTGAATTTTTGATCGCATGATTATTTGGGTCAAGTAATATTAAGTTTTACTTTTATTTAATTCTACACACACAGTACCCAATACATTTTATAAAATAAAACCACACTTATGGGATTTCTAAAAGAATTTAAAGAGTTCGCCGTTAAAGGAAATATTATCGAGCTGGCTGTTGCAGTCGTTATTGGTGGTGCATTTGGCGCCATCGTTGCTTCTTTGGTAGACGATGTTGTTACACCATTGCTTTTGGCGCCTGCTTTAAAAGCGGCTCATGCTGCAGATCTTCATGAACTAGCCTGGGGCGCCGTTAAATACGGGTTATTTTTAGCAGCCATCATTAAATTTGTACTCGTTGCACTTGTATTGTTCTTTGTAATAAAAGGAATAAATATATTGATGAAGAAAAAGAACGCAGAGCCTCCTGTTCCTGCAGAACCATCTTCTACCGATAAATTATTAATTGAGATACGCGACCTTTTAAAAAAATAAATAGCTAATTAACTACAATGAAGAAACTGATCATACTTTCGGCAATTATTGCAATAGGTTTTGCGGCGCAGGCACAAGATCTTTCCAAAGATGTACAAACAACTTTTCAAAAACCTACACATCCCGATGGTGACACAACCCGTAAAAACGGTTGGCTAAAAGGCGCTGTTATCAGTTTAAGTGCAACACAGATAAGTAATAGCGATTGGCTGGCTGCCGGCGGAGATGAATTTTCTTTAACTGCTGCTGCATCACTGAATGCTTTTGCAAGTAAACGCTGGGATAACAGAATGTCTTGGGATAATAATCTGGATGTTAATTACGGTTTGGTAAACACAAGCACATTGGGTGTACGCAAAGTGAACGACCGTATTGACTATGTGACCAAAGTAGGGTACGAACCAAAAAAATGGACCAACGTTAAGATATCTGTATTAGGACAGTTTCGTTCTCAACTAACCGATGGATATGATTATGCCTATTTAGGCAGTACAACAAAAAGAAGAAACTCCGGATTTTTAGCACCAGCCTATGTGGTATTGGCACCAGGTGTCGACTGGACGCCGACTCCATGGCTTTCCATTTTTGCTTCACCTGCTGCAACCAGGTGGACGATCGTAAGTAATGGCCCTTATAGTTATGCAACAGCTAATGGAGAATTCCCTGATCCAAATAACCCGGGTAATTATATCAGAGAAACACCATTGGCAACATTATATGGTGTAGATACTTTGAAAGGCGTTAAGACCGAATTTGGCGCATTTGTAACGATCAGCATGAGGAAAGATATTTTTAAGAATGTGAAATATATCGGTAGAGTAGATCTTTATTCTGATTATTTGGGCGTAGCCTCAAATGTGAGCATTTTATCTACCAACCAGTTCTTGCTAAAAGTGAACAAATGGCTACAGGTTACCTATGAAATCGACTTTTTGGATGATGATAATATCAAAAACCCCAACAGGCCCACGCATGCCGAGGGTTTGCAGGTTTTATCCACACTGGGTATAGGTTTTGCAGCTAAATTGTAATATCTCTTAACTTATTTATACATTTGTCTCCCGCTGCGGCGGGAGATTTTTTATTTCTAAACTTTTTCAGTGAACGCTCCTACTTATCAAATTAAACTCGACCTGTTTGAAGGCCCTTTCGACCTTTTGCTATTCTTTATTGAAAGAGATGAGCTGGATATTTACAATATTCCTATCACCAAGATCACGAATGATTTTCTTGATTTTATTCACAGCTCTGAAAAGCTGAACATCGAATTAAGCAGTGAATTCATTTTATTCATCAGCACTTTGATGCGTATCAAAGCAAAAATGTTATTGCCGCGCAAAGAGATCGATGCTTTAGGAAATGAAATTGATCCAAGACAAGAATTAATTGATAAGATACTTGAATACAAAAAGTTCAAAGAAGCATCTACACAAATGGCGGAAATGGAAGCATTACGCATGATGGTAGTGAAGCGCGGTAACCTACAAAAAGAATTATCGCTGATAGGTGAAAATGCAGGTGAAGGAACGGAGATACAGGCCGTTACTTTATTCAAGCTGATGAAGGCTTTCGAAAAAGTTGTTCAAAGATTACACGATAAAAATAACAAACCGGTCCACACGGTTGTTCAGTATGAATACACGATGGAAGGCAGCCGTGAATTTATGTTAGATACATGCCGGTTAGGCAAAACTGTTTCTTTTGAAAAAATATTTGAAACCTGCGAGAACCGTATCCACGCCATTTTTCTTTTCTTAAGCTTATTGGAGTTGGTGCAAATGAAATTTTTGATGCTATCGATCGGTGAAGGAAGAAACAACTTCATCATTGAATACAACGAAGACCGTGTTGAAGATGCATCAGAAATATTGCCTTATGATGATATGACTTCTTTTTAATTTTATTTCACGCAAAGTCGCAAAGATAGTAAAGCCGCAAAGTCAACTTTGCGGCTTTTGCATTTAACTTAGCGACTTTGCGTGAAACTTTTCTAACTTACTTTCAGTATAGCAACTATATTGTCGAAATGGCAGCAATTCCCCCGCTGGCACTCGTTTTGACATTCACCTCATAAATAAAAAAAGGAAAATAAATCATGAAAACAGTAATACAAAAAGCAGCCGAAAGAGGCAGTGCCAACCACGGTTGGTTAAAAGCAAATTATTACTTTAGTTTCTCCGGATACAGCAATCCGGAAAAGGTCCACTTCGGATTATTAAGAGTTTTGAATGACGATCATATTGCAGGTGGCGGCGCATTTCCCCCGCATCCGCACGATAATATGGAAATTGTAACGATACCATTAAGTGGCGCGATACATCATAAAGATAATACAGGTGGTGAAGGCGTAATCAAAGCCGGCGATGTACAAATAATGAGTGCCGGTAGCGGCGTTCAGCATTCTGAAAGCAATGATTCAAAAACAGAACCTATCAATTTATTTCAATTATGGGTATATCCAAAAGTTAGAAATATAAAACCACGTTACGATCAACGCACGTTCTCTTTGGAAGACAGGATCAATAAATGGCAGTTTGTGGTGAGCCCGAATGAAGCAGATGGTGGCTTATGGATCAATCAGGACGCACGTTTTGCTTTAACCAAAGTAGAAGCAGGCAAAGAGATCACTTATACTAATGCCTTTAAAGGCAACGGTGTTTATTTAGTTGTTATAAAAGGAAAAGTAACGGTCAATAATATTGAATTAGCAACAAGAGATGCCATCGGTGTTTCGGAAACGGATACGTTCACGATCACTGCGAGCGAAGATGCAGAATTGTTGGCCGTAGAAGTACCAATGGATTTCAACGATTAGTTTTGGTTTTGGTGTTTAATATAACCACTGGGCATTCATGCTTAGTGGTTTTTTTATTTAAGCTACCTTTGCACCACATTCACTTTTATGACTTTCGACGAATTAAATTTAAACACCCCATTATTAAGCGCTCTGGATGACCTGGGTTATCGCAACCCAACTACTATTCAACGCAAGGCTTTTTCTGTGATAATGTCTGGCGTGGACGTTTGCGGTATTGCACAGACTGGTACCGGTAAAACATTTGCTTATTTATTACCCGTTCTTCGCCAATGGAAATTCTCAAAAAATAAAGATCCGCAGATATTAATCATTGTACCGACAAGAGAGCTCGTTGCACAGGTTGTTGAAGCGGTGAAAGAATTGGGCAGCTACATGAGTATTGATGTGGTGGGTGTTTATGGCGGCGTAAATATCAAAACACAGGTATCGCGTGTGGAAGAAGGCGTTGATGTTTTAGTTGGCACACCGGGCAGGTTATATGATATCATGCTGACCGGCTCTTTAAAATTAAAGACAATCAAAAGAGTGGTGATCGATGAGGTAGATGAAATGCTGAACCTTGGTTTTAGAACACAGCTAAAAAATATCCTGGATTTGCTGCCACCGAAAAGACAAAACCTGATGTTCTCTGCAACGATCACCGATGATGTAGAAGCATTGATGGATATATATTTTAATGATCCTGTAAGAATTGAAGCCGCTCCAACGGGAACGCCTTTGGAAAATATTATACAGATCGGATACGAGGTCCCTAATTTTTACACCAAAGTAAATTTGCTGGAACTATTGCTGACAGAAGATCTGGAGATGACGAAAGTGTTGGTATTTGCCGCAACAAAAAAACTGGCCGATGAATTATACGAACAGCTGGCAGAAAAATTTCCAGATAAAGTTGGCGTGATACATTCTAACAAAGAGCAGAACCATCGTTTCAATACCGTAAAACAATTCCAGGAAGGCAATTACCGTTTCATTATCGCAACAGATATTATTGCGCGCGGTTTGGATATTGCAGAAGTAACGCACGTGATCAATTTTGATACGCCTGAAGTTCCTGAAAACTATATTCATAGAATTGGCAGAACGGGCCGTGCCGATAAAAAAGGTATTGCCATTACTTTTATTGCAGATAGAGAAACAGAAAACAAAGAAAGGATCGAAGCTTTGATGAATTATACAATTCCTAAAAAAGCTTTGCCGCAAAATTTAGTAATATCGGATGTGCTGACAGAAGATGAAAAACCAAAAGTCTTCATGAAGATCATCAAGCTGAAAGCGCCTGAACAAGCAGGTCCGGCTTTCCATGAAAAATCTGCCAAAAATCAAAAGGTAAATTTTATCGTAAAGAAGAAAGACAGGATGATGAAAAAATACGGCAAGCCAATTACACGCGGGCAGAAAAAGAAAAAATAAATTGTTAATGGTCCAGCAGTTAAAACCTTCGGCTTGAATTTAGTTATAATAAGATAAAAATTAAATGATGAACCTAAGGTTACCGCTAACGCTTTTATTATTACTATTTATTCAATTTTCAAAAGCGGATAACGCAACAGATTCCATTCCTTTTACAAAGATCACCGTTTATACTACAGCGGATAGTTCTGACCTTCGACTAACGCTTACGGATACACTTGGATTTCATTTCTTCGGTCAGCCATTAGAAAGCGAACCCTGTATTTTTGTTGACCCTTCAAAAACATTTCAAACCTTTGTTGGCATTGGTGGTGCCTTAACGGATGCATCGGCAGAAGTATATTTTAAATTGCCTAAAGCAACAAGAAAAAAATTCATGCAGGATTATTATGATCCGCAAAAAGGGATTGGTTATACATTGGGCAGAACAAATATCAGCAGCTGCGATTTCTCTTCTGAAAGTTATAGTTATGTGCAGGATAATGACACCACGTTAAAAACATTTACCGTTGCACACGATAAAAAATACCGCATACCATTTATAAAAGATGCCATTGCTGCCGCAGGCGGCCAGCTTACTTTATTTGCATCGCCGTGGAGCCCGCCGGCCTGGATGAAAGACAATCATGATGTATTGCATGGCGGTAAATTATTACCAGGCTGTTACCAGGCATGGGCCAATTATTATGTGCAGTTTGTAAATGCGTATAAAAAAGAAGGCATACCGATCTGGGGGCTCACGGTACAAAATGAACCGATGGCTATCCAAACCTGGGAGTCTTGCATTTACACTGCAGATGAAGAAAGGAATTTTATAAAATATTTTCTCGGTAAAACATTATGGAACGCAGGGATGGACAGCATACATTTAATTGCCTGGGATCATAACCGAGACCTGATGTACCAACGTGCCAGCGATGTATTGGATGATACCTGCGCAGCAAAATATGTTTGGGGTATCGGCTACCATTGGTACGAACATTTTAACGGCGGCATGCTCTTCGATAATGTAAGGCGCGTAGCAGAAGCATATCCTAATACACATTTATTATTTACTGAAGGCTGCGCTGAAAGCTTCGACAGCAGTAAACTCAACAGCTGGAAATTTGGTGAGACCTATGCGCGCTCGATGATAGAAGATTTTAACAGCGGTACTGTTGGTTTTACAGACTGGAATATTTTGTTAGATGAAAAAGGCGGTCCTAACCATGTAGGTAATTATTGCTTTTCCCCGGTAATGGCCAATACAAAAACAGGCAAACTAACCTACCTCAACTCTTATTATTATATCGGGCAGTTCTCTAAATTTATAAGGCCGGGTGCAAAAAGAATTATCAGCTCCAGCACGCGCGGGCAATTATTAACAACAGCCTTTATCAACCCAGATGGAAAAATTGCAGTAGTAGTAATGAACCAAAGCGATCTAAAATTTACTTATGATCTGTGGATCGGGGGCCAGGCGAGTTTGATCGTTAGTTTGCCTCATTCTATTGAGACGTTGGTGGTGGAGTAGAACTATTATACTTATATTAAGTAAACAAAGTTTGTTTATATGTTGTATTTTGCCTCGTACCATTTAACTTTTCAAACTGGGTAATTCATATTTACTCTATGAACCTATCAAACAATTAATTTGTAATGGCAAAACGAAAGGAAATTCCATTTATACAAGGATCTTTTTTTGAGGAAGATTACTTAATTAGAACATTAGGCGCACTAGCAAGCTCTCCAGAAATTGCATTAACAGAATTAGTGGCAAATGCATGGGATGCGGGAGCAACTACTGTAGAAATTCTTGTTCCGGAAGAGTATGGACAAAAATTAACTATTGTAGATAACGGAATCGGATTAACTAAAGAACAATTCCACACTCGATGGATGCGTTTAGGATATAATAGAATTAAACATCAAGGTAAAAATGTAACATTTCCGCCAGGAGTAGACGGAAAGCGTTTTGCATACGGCCGTAACGGCGTTGGTCGGCATGGCTTACTTTGTTTCAATAATGAATATTCTGTAATCACTTCCTCTCAAGGGGAGAAATCTACATTTGTTGTTACGACGCTCAGTGAAGCACAACCATTTGTAATAAAAAGTGAAAAATTCGAATCTTCAAATAAATATGGAACTCGTTTAGAAGTTATTGTAACTAAGAATTTGCCCAAGGCAGAAAGAATGCTCGATATTATTTCTGCACGGTTTCTACATGATCCCAACTTCATTATTTCAATAAATAAAAAAACAGTACCACTAGAGGCACTTTCGGGCCTCATTAATTCGAAAGAAATTAAAGTGGGAAAAATCACATTACAAGTTCACTTCATTGATTCACAAAAGACAGGCCGTTCAACTTTATACCAAGGAATAGCTTTTTGGCAAAGAGGAAGACTTGTTGGTGAACCCTCTTGGATACTTGGAAGCGAAATGGTTATAGATGGAAGAACAAAATATGCTAAACGATATTCTGTAGTAGTTCAAACAAATGACTTGGCCGAATATATTGTTGAAGATTGGACTGGCTTTAAAAAAACTGAAGCAATGAATGAAGTTTATGCAGCTGTCGATGAATATACAAATGAAATGTTTGGAGTAATAGCAAAAGAAAATATTGAAGAAACGAAAGAACAAATTAGAAGTGATTTTGCACAAGACTATGCAATTTTATCACCTTTGGCGAAGTTTGAATTAAACGAAGCTATAGAAACAATTGCCATAAGTCATCCTACTGCTAAGCAAGAATCTATATCTCTTGCAGTTGAGGCAATAATTAATCTTGAAAAGACAAGAACAGGCAAAGAACTTTTAGTCAAGTTGGCCAGATTAAATGAAGATGATATTTCTGGTCTTAATGAATTACTTGAAAAATGGTCAGTAAGAGACGCGCTTAGTGTTTTAGACGAAATTGATAATCGTATTTCTGTGATTGAAGCGATTAGAAAGCTGTCTGATGATAAGGATATCGATGAATTACATGTTTTACATCCCTTAGTTACTGGTGCGAGATGGTTATTTGGTCCTGAATTTGACTCTGCCGAATTTGCGTCTAATCGCCAATTACAAACAGCCATTGAAACAGTTTTTAAAACTAAAATTAAAAAAGATGTTTTTAATAACCACCGGAAAAGGCCAGATATAGTTGTGTTGGCTGACTCTACTCTTTCCGTAACTGGAACCGAAAATTTTGATAATGAATCAAATCTCTCGACAGTAAACAAAATTCTTTTAATTGAATTAAAACGAGGTGGGTTTAAACTTACAAGGGATGAACGAAATCAAGCAACAGGCTACGTTGAAGATTTTATGACCTGCGGCAGTCTTATTGGTAACCCTTATATAGAAGCCTTTGTTGTTGGTAAAGAATTTTCAGAAAAAGTGCAACCAATTAGTTCTGTTTCAAATGAGAATAAAATCGAAATGGGAAAAGTAAGAATTTGCACTTTTTCGCAACTTGTTGATACTGCAGAGAAAAGACTTTTTGGGTTACGCCAGAAGCTAAGTGAAAGATATGATGATATTCCAGGAATGGAGTTATTTAAAAGACAAGCAACCCAATTGAAAGTCGAATTTAAAGAGAAAGGTCTATTCCAATAAGACTGATAAAATATTCCAACAGCAATGATTTCATATTTCGGAGCAACGCTTCCACAGCTTTCCATTCATAAAGTAGGTAGTAAAGTATTAGATGAGCCGGTTACTTTATCTGAACATTCTTTACAAATCGAGGATGATATTTTAAATGACCTGTTGATGCAATACTTTTTGCAACCTTTTGAAAAGGTAAATGAAGTGTATCGTTTCTTTCATCCGAATGATGACCTGAATTTGAACGAGGTTTTTCATTTTGCTGAAATGATATTTGATGATCTGGCAAGCTTTCATAAAAACTCACAACAGATCGCTAAGCATTTGTATGATATCTCTACACATCCAAAAATAAAGTCAGGCGAATTATACATTGGTTATTTTGAGAACCTGCAAATTGAAGGTGAGCTTTGGCCCGCTATCGGCATTTTTAAATCTGAAACCAAAGAACCTTATTTAACTGTTGAGCAGGACCAAAAACAATTTCAATTACATTACCAGCAGGAAGCCATCAACATAAAAAAATTAGATAAGGGCTGCCTGATATTTAATACAGAAAAAGAACAGGGCTATAAAGTCGCGATCGTTGATCAGACAAATCGTTCAGAAGCTGTTTACTGGATCGATGAATTTTTACAACTGAAGATCAGGAACGATAATTATACACAAACACAAAATATATTAACTGCGTATAAAAGTTTTGTTACCACAGAAATGGATGAGTCTTTCGATATTTCAAAAGCTGATAAGATCGATCTGCTCAACCGTTCTATCAAATACTTTAAGGAGAAAGACCATTTTGATATGGATGAATTTTCTAGCGAAGTAATTTCTAATCCCGAAGGAATAGAAAAATTCAAAAGCTTTACAAAGAATTACGAAGCAGAGTTTGACGCACCCATCAATGATTCATTTTCTATTTCAGATGCGGCTGTTAAAAAGCAAGCACGCGTTTTTAAAAGTGTGTTAAAGCTGGACAGGAATTTTCATATTTACATTCATGGCAATAAAGAACTAATTGAAAAGGGTTTTGATGCAGAAAAGAATATGAGTTTTTATAAGGTTTATTTTAGCAACGAACAGTAAATTTCTCTTTGTCATTCTGAGCGTGAGCGAAGAATCTAATCTTTAAGTAATTTTTCTACCGGTTGAGAATAAGATGCTTCGTGCCTCAGCATGACAAAGGCGTTGAGTAAACGAACAACCTTACATCATACTTCCTTAAAAAGGATCAATGAACAATAACTTTCTCTTTTGTCATTCTGAACGTAAGCGAAGAATCTAATTTTTAAATAATTTTTCTGTTGGTTAAGAATAAGATGCTTCGTTCCTCAGCATGACAAAGGCGTTGACTAAAATAATTATCTTAACGTGTGATATTAAAAGACTTATAAAAAACTTTCTCTTTTGTCATTCTGAGCGTAAGCGAAGAATCTAATCGTTAATTGATCGTTCTGCTGGTTGAGAATAAGATGCTTCGTACCTCAGCATGACAAGAACATGGTGTAAAATAATTATCTTACGACGTACCCTTACATGAAAATCCATGGATCATAACTACTACGTTTATATTCTTACCAATATTCACAAACAAGTATTGTATACTGGCGTTACTAACGATCTTAATAAAAGAATAGCTGAACATACAGAAGACACAAATGGATCAAAGAAAAGCTTTGCGGGCAAATATGCTTGTGTATATCTCATTCACTGGGAACACTTTAAATATATAAAGAGCGCGATTGAACGAGAAAAAGAAATTAAAGGGTGGAAACGCGAAAAAAAATTCGCTTTAATTAAAAGTACAAACCCGGGATTAAAATTCCTTAATGAAGAAATCAAATAATCTCTCCTTTTGTCATTCTGAGCGAAAGCGAAGAATCTAATCATTAATTGATTTTTCTGCTGGTTGAGAATAAGATGCTTCGTTCCTCTGCATGATAAGAGGTTGGAGTAAAAGCCTATCTTACACCTAATGGATAACCAATTCGATCTTTTAATAGATTCTTATCTTGAAAATAATATTGGCATTGATGCTGATTTTTTAACTGATGCTTTATCACAGGGCTTGCAACAAAATATACTTCAACTACAACATGATAATTTAATGGTGGCTGCAGGCATTGGCAACAATGATATTAAAGATGCCAATCAAAAAATGCGCAGCGATACTATTTACTGGATGGACAAAAGCCACGACAATATTTTTGAACAGGAATTTTTGCATCATGTCGATAATTTTGTTGAACGGTTGAACAGCACTTGTTATACCGGCATCAACAGTTACGAATTTCATTATGCTGTTTATGAAGAAGGTAGTTTTTACAAGCGACATAAAGATCAATTCAAAACAGATAGTGACCGGAAATTTTCTTTGATCAATTATTTGAATAATGATTGGCTCGAAACCGATGGCGGGCAATTATTGGTGTATCAAAATGAAGTGGCTCAAAGAATAGAGCCCAACTCTCAAAAAGCCGTCTTCTTCAAAAGCGATGAAATGGAACACGAAGTAACAAAAGCCAACCGTACAAGGATGAGTATCACCGGCTGGTTGAAACGGGTATAATTTTTTAGCATGCTGAGAAAGGGGTTTTGGGTAAAAAAGTACCCGAACACCTTTCAATTTATTATTGTTACACTTGTTTTTAAAAAAGGCATACTTATTGTATTTGTTGGAAATATGAAAAATATAAAAATCTTAATTACAATATTGGCATTATTTGTTGTTACAATAACTCACGCGCAAGTTAGTGTTGAGGTAACGGCATCTATAGCCCCACCACCATTAGTAGTGTACTCACAGCCGGCTTGTCCGGAAGACGGCTATATCTGGACACCGGGCTATTGGGCTTATGGCGATGATGGTTATTATTGGGTTCCCGGCGTTTGGGTGGCACCACCTGAACCTGATTATTACTGGACACCTTGTTACTGGGGTTTTGATAATGGTGTATACGGATTTTATCCGGGCTATTGGGGGCCAAGTATCGGTTTTTATGGAGGCGTTGATTATGGATATGGCTACGGCGGATATGGTTACGGCGGCGGCAGATGGGACCACGGACATTTTCGTTACAACACGGCTGTTACGAATGTCAACAGGTCTGTAGTGCACAATGTTTATGTAGACAGATCTGCAGGTAGCAGGCAAATGCGCACCAGAACCAGTTTTAATGGTCCGGGCGGAATTACAAGAGCGCCAAGAGCAGAAGAACAAAGAGCCGCAAGCGAACCGCATACAAGATTTACACCGCAACAGGAAACACATCAGCAGGCAGCAAGACAGGATCATAATCAGTTAGCTTCTGTTAATCATGGAAAACCTGCAACAGCAGCTATGAATAGGGTTGGCGGTAATCGTATTGCCAGCCAGGGCCATCCTGCAGTTGCTCAAAGCCATCCGGGCGGGGCTTCACATCCACATGCAATGACAGCTCCGGCGCAACATGCACAAGCACGTCCGCAGGTTCATTCACATCCGCAAGGACAAACACATGCGCAGCCACAGCACATGCAACAATCGCATCCGCAGGCACAACCACGTCAACACGTACAATCGCAACCTCAGGGGCAACCGCATATGCAGTCACACCCTCAGGCGCAGCAAGTACACCAACAACCGCAGATGCATCAGCAGCCACCCGCACAACACATGCAAGCTGCACCACAAATGCATGCAGAACCACATCCAGCCGGAGGCGGTGGCGGTGGAGAACATCGCAGATAAGCGTTAAGCGTTAATTATATATAACAAAAAGTTTGGTGGAGAGATTCACTGAACTTTTTTTATGGCTTTTTGTTTGTAGAGAAATAATAAAAAGTTAAGAATTACAAGCTATTGTTCTAATAACTTTCGGACACTTACTTTTGAAAACTATTTGCAACACAATCATATTATGAAACAATACCTCAACGGATTCTTTTTAATCACCCTATTAATTGGTCAGCATAGTGTTTTACAGGCACAGGATAAAAGCGGTTACCATATTGCTACCACCTTTCACATAGCTGGTTCAGGCGGCTGGGATTTTATTGCCGTTGATCCGGGATCGAATAAATTGTATCAGTCGCATGGCACTGTTGTGAATATCCTGGATAGAACAACCGGTGATTCGGTTGGCATCATTCCTAACACCACCGGTGTTCATGGAATTGCTTTTATGGATGAACTCGGAAAAGGTTATACCAGCAATGGGAAATTAAATAACGTAACAGTATTTGATCTACAAACAGATAGTATCATAACACAAATTGCTACGGGGCAAAATCCTGATGCGATCTTGTATGATGCGTTTTCTAAAAAAATAATTACCTGTAACGGACATAGCAAAGATCTGAGTATTATCGATCCTGTTACTGATAAAGTTGTAGCAACAATTTCTTTAGATGGAAAACCGGAGGTTCCTGTAAGCAATAATGCTGGAAAGATCTATGTGAACATAGAAGATAAGAGTGAGATCGTTGAAGTAGACATTGTAAAAAATGTAGTGACCAATCGCTGGCCGCTTGCTCCCGGAGAATCACCAACAGGCCTGGCCCTGGATATAAATACAAAAAAATTATTTGCAGGATGTGATAATAAATTATTGATCGTAATGGACGCAACCAATGGAAAGGTCATTGATAAACTTCCGATAGGTGAAGGCTGTGATGGTGTTGGGTTTGACTCCTCCCTGCAATATGTATTTGCATCATGTGGTGACGGTACGGTTACAGTTGTACAGGAAATAGCGAGTGATACATTTAAAGTAATTGATATTGTCTCAACAAAAAAAGGCGCCAGAACAATTGCCGTTGATGAAAAAACACATCGTATTTATTTACCTACTGCAGACCGTGCTCCTTTGCCAGCTAATGCTGCCGCAGACGCAAGGCCAGCAATTATCCCCGGAACTTTTGAAGTAATTGTGTTGGAAAAATAATGACGGCGGTTAAAAATCACTTTGTATCCCTATAAAAGAAAAATAATATTGTCTTTCCTGATTCGCAGGTGTGATCACCTGCGTGCCCATTGAGCCAATGAAAGTAAATGTTTTATTGATCGTGTATCGGCAACCGTAATTCATAAAACCTGTTGTTGCAATAGTTGGATGATAACTTTTCTGTAAAAAAAATTCGCCCATCAGTTCCCATCGCTTCGACAATTTATAACTCAATAAATTTCCATTGATCAAACTACTGGAATCTTTCTCTACAAATAAATAACCCAACTCTTCCCCAATTACAAATTTGCCAATTGTTTTTGATAGTAATAAAGGCAATAAAAATCCTTTTTGCGTTCCGGTAATTGTAAACTGCGGATAAGTCGTTGCGGACAAAAAATATTTTTCTTCTTTTACAAAATGATATTTTACGCCGAACAAAGGATCAACAAATTTTCCGGAAGAGTGATCTTGCTGATCGATCGTGACCTGGTAAGGCATTTCGATTTTTAATTGAAAATTATCATTCACGCCATAATTGGCATCTACATAAGGAACGGCTAATTGTACTTCCTTTGTTACTTGCGAATTGACAGAAGTATTTATTTCAAACTGATGTTTATTCAATGTAGCCGGGTCATCAGTCAGCATTGGTGGTCCGCCACCCTGGGCATAAGCGTTGCCGTAACATGTAATTGAAATAACAGCTAATAATATATTGCGGATCGATCGCTTCATTTAAAATGACAAAGTTACTTCATAAAAAAAACAGCTGCTTAAAATTTTAAGCAGCTGTTGTAAAATTATTGGACAGAATAATTAATGTTGATTACCCGTTCCGTTTACCTGGTAACAACCTAAGTCTGTACCCGGAGCCGTAATTTCAGAAGAACCATAGATCGGATCAACTGGCACATTGCTGAATGGCGTTAAAGAAGTATTTCCTTTTGCTATCGCAGGAGAAGAAGTTGCCAAATGAAAATCAAAACCAGCCGTGTAGTTATAATTTTGATAAGCGTAATTAGGAAGCGGGAAGGTTTTAAACAATCCGCTATTTACGCTCACAATATTTATTGAAGGCGTATAAGCCTGTCCGAGTAAATAACCTACCGGTAAATAAGTTGAAGGAGTTGGAATGTCTGTAGTTTGAGGATGTGTTACATCTCCCACCGGATAAAAATAATTACAAACAACAGCAGAATCGCCATAATATAAATTGTTACCATTCCCAACATTCAATGTATCTGCAGCACTGGCTCCGCCAACAACCCTTAATCCTTTTTTGCAATTCACAAAAAGATTATTGTAAAGATTTCCACGCGCACCTTTTTCGATATCAATAGATCCGCCGTGAGGAGAAGTACTCGTCTGACGGAAACCACAATCTACATAAGTGTTATTGTAGCAATTCACATTACACTCTGTTGGTGTTAGGCCTGCATTTGAAATTTTAGTACCGTTCGTTGCACTACCTACAAATAAATTGTAGGCAATATTTCCTACCGTACCGCTTTTTACATTCAATGATTCTCCACTGAACTGTCCGGTTTTTTCAAAAGTGTTTCTCATGATATTTACTTTACCGTAGGTAACCCGTACGGCGTCATCAACTGTTCCATAGATCCAGCTGTCTTCCAATATAAATACGCCATTCGCATTTTGAAAGAAGATATCCCATGATGGCGTGTTCGAAGCCAATCCTGATATAGGAGCTGAAGAAAAAGTAGCACCTGCACCTTCAACATGTGTAAACTTCATTACAAATAATGAGCAGGAAGTATCGCAATTGATACCATACCATTTGCCGGAAAACGCAGAGTCTGTTAAAGGATTAACAGAAGGCCCATCTGTTTTAGTTGTTAATGAAGTGATGGTGTTAGGCTGTGCAGCAGTACCGGCAGAAATAAAAGTACCTTTCACAATAACGATAACACCCGCATCTACTTTTACGGTTACACCGGGTTGTAGATACAATGTATCACCAGCATTCACAGTAACATCGCAACCAAGCTCATAAGTTTTTCCTGTAAGCATGGTTCCTTTAATAGATCCGCAAAGTGGAATCGAATCGCTTACGGCCTGGCCTATCTTAAATGCCGGTTTTGAAATAGTAATGGAATCATTTTTTTTGCATGACGCAAACAGTGTTAATCCTGCTGCGAGATAAATAATCGCTTTGAGAGATTTCATGATTGTAGTTTTTATGTTTGTAATATTTGTTTGATTTTAAAAATGATACCGGATCCCCGCCAGGTATGTCTGGCCATAAGATTTTTTCTCTACTAAAATTCTATCGCTACGTGGTTGTGATTTCGATGGCCAATTCGGACTTGTTGCGGTCAGGTAAGTGCTGTTCAAATTCATCTCTATAATATCCGATGTGTTTAACAGGTTACCGAGTTTTGCATACAGGGCAAAGTGCTTCCCTAATTTTTTTTCTGCCGAAAAATCTACGATCACAGATCCGCGTTGCCAGTAATCCATATTATAATAAGGAGAAACATAAACGATATGCCTGCCTGTATAGATCGTGGCTAACTGAAGCTCTAACCCGCTTTTGCCATCTTTATACAATAGAGATAAATTACCGATATGAGCTGCCTGGCCCTGCAATGGAATATTTACTTTTACCGGCCTGGTCGTTGTCGTAGAATCGGCGATATACGCTTGTGTTTTTATTGTAGGTGCGTTAGAATAGGTGTAGGTGTAATTTGCCGATATGCCGAATTTGTGAAAGTATTTTGTGTAGACCAATTCAAATCCGATATTGGTTGCTGTTGCGCCATTTTCCGGTTTTATTACACTTAAGCTGGTGGCGGGCCTTACATAAGCATATTCAATCGGGTTCTCAATGTTTTTATAGAACACGCCTATCAGAATTTGATTAGAGCCGCCCGGAAAATATTCATACCGCAGATCAAGATTCTGCGCCTGTGTATGTTCAAGGCTATCGTTTCCTTGTTCTGTATAATATTCACCTACTTTTTGTGTAGGCACTATTTCGAAAAATCCCGGGCGACTGATAGAGCTGAAGTAAGAAAAATGCAGCGCACTCTTATCGTTCAGTTTATACTTGATATGTAGGCTTGGTAATGGATCGAGGTAACGTACAGTTCCTTCTTTGCCCGTGATCGTATTGGGCACCATTGTCTGATCGTAGGATTGGCTTGTGCTTTCAAATCTAACACCTGCCAGGATATTCCATTTTCGATTGGGTTCCCAACGTGCATCGATGTAGCCGGCACTTACATCTTCGGTTGCCGTATAAATATTTTGACTATTGGGTGTTCCTTTAGCATCTGACGATGGCGTAAATATGAAAGGAGCATCGTACACATTATCAAAAGGTGTTGTAGAAGAAAGAACTTTTAAGTTATAGGTGTTATCATAATTATCCCGTTCCTTATGTCTTGTCATTCCTCCAATGCCTACATTGAATTTTTGCGATGCGATGTTGAATTTATAATGAAGGTTGATATATCCGGCAAGGTCCTTATCTGAATTATGCTGCCACTCGCGTGTCATGCCGGATATTAATAGAGGATCCGTCGCACTATCCTGCGACAATGTCAATTCAGCTTCATCAGGTGTTTTTTGTGTTGCGATCGAATAGACAGCAGACCAATCGGCCGATAATTTATTACTCAGCTGATGTTGTCCCTGTAATGCAGAACTGAAAATATTCTGCACATTTGTTTTTGAACGATACATAAAATCCACAATACCTTCTTTTCCCTGGGAAACATCACGATTGCCTTCTGTTGTATCTGTTATTAATCGTGATTGATAACTTGTTAGCTGGGTAAAAATAGTAGAGAGGTCAATCTTGTTTTTATCATTGATCCTATAATCAATTTTTCCAATGAAGGCAATGCGGTCATCATGTATAGAGTAGCTGCGCGATTCAAGATCTGTTAAGCCCGGCGTACTACCGTATTGCATACTTGTATTGGGTTGTGGATTAATTCCATTGAAAAGATCTTTATAAAAACGATCCAGGCTATTGTACGAACCACTGATGATGATGCCTACTTTATTTTTTAGAAAACGGTTGCCAATTGTTATTCCTAATAATCCATCCGGCAGCGGTTGTTTTGTAGTAAAGACAAGATTTGCTTTGGAAAAATCTGCGTAAGTAGCATTGTAAGCGGGCCCGTTTATTTCAGCTGGTGATTGTTTATTCACCGCACCATGATCATAAGTTGAAAAATTATTATCAAAAAGCATTTGGGAATAACCCAATGCGCCCTGTGCATCAAAAATAAATTTATCAGGCGCATCGCGCATTACCAAATTCATTACGCCACCAACAGCATCACCTTCCATATCGGGTGTTAATGCTTTGATCACTTCCAGGCGCTGCAAGATCTCCGAAGGAAAAATATCCATTGGCACATAGCGGTTCTTATCATCCGGACTTGGAATTTTAATTCCATTGATCAATGTGTAATTATATCGTTTGTCCATCCCGCGGATAACAGGGTAACGGCCTTCACCACTTTCACCACGGTCAACGGTAACACCTGAAACGCGGCGTAATACATTCGCAACAGTGAGATCGGGAGCCAGTTGTATTGTTTTAGCAGAGAGTACGTTCAAAATATTGTCTGCATTTTTTTCTATTGTCCTTGCGCTTTGATCTGTGGCGCCAGCAGGCTTTCCGCTATTTTTTTTGACTACCACTTCCGTCATAGCACCATATGAGCTGATAAGGGAAACTTCTACAACAGCTTCATCATCGTCTTTATCAATTACAATTTCTTTTGTTATGGTTTGATAAGAAAGAGAACTGATAATGATGGTATATTTTCCCGGAGCAATATTTTTAAAAGTAAAGGAACCATCCAGTCCGGTTATTGTTTTAAAATTTGTGGCATCTATTTTTACGATGCCACCAACAATAGACTCTGCTGTTTGATTGTCGATAACGTGTCCTTTAATGATAGCAGCCCTAACTTGCATCAGTTGAAATAAAAGAACGATGCAGAAAGAAAACTTTCTAATTACGGGCTTTTTCAATGTTGGTATATTTTTTGCAAATATTGTGCTTTGCCAATACGAACATCAGCCTTCCGTATAAAATAACAGTAGCATAATGATTGCGTAATAATTAGTTATTCTTTATTTAATAATTTCTTTAAATAAAGCGAACATCTTGCAGCATCTTTTTATTTATAAAATTATTGAGGCGATGAAAAAATTCTTTTTCCTTGGGATGTTATTGCAGCTATCAATAGTTGCAATGGCACAAACAGATAATAGCAAAGTGCAGGAAGCGTCGGGCCATCCAACAGGCGTTATTGATAATTTACAGACAATAAAAAAATCATTGAATTTTTTAGTGATGGGCGATTGGGGCAGACATGGCGAACAACACCAAAGAAATGTTGCGCAGCAAATGAGCAATGCTACTGTAGGTTTAAAGGCAACGTTTAATCTTATTGTGGGGGATAATTTTTATCCTAACGGCGTGATGAGTGTGTTTGATCCTAGCTGGCAAAGCTCTTTCGAAAATGTATACACACAGCATCCGTTGTATGATGATTGGTATGTGGTATTAGGTAACCATGATTACAGAACAAATCCTGATGCAGAAGTTGCTTACAGCAAAATAAGTGCGAGGTGGATCATGCCTGCAAGAAATTACAGCATCATAAAAAAACTAGATGATGGCGGTACTGCCGAATTCTTTTTTATTGATACGAGCCCTTTTCAAACGGATTATTATGGCAGCGAAGAATACGGCGCGAACGTAAAAGGCGTTGATACTGCCGCACAAAAAAAATGGTTGGAAGATGGTTTGAAAAATAGTACTGCCACCTGGAAATTTGTAATAGGCCATCATCCGTTATACAGCGCAGGCGGACGAAAAGGAAAAACGGGAGATATGTTGAATTCTTTCGGTCCGCTATTTGAAAAATATAAAGTAGATGCTTATTTCTGCGGACATGAACATGTATTGGAATTTGATCAGCCGGCAGAATATCATTTCGTAGAAATTATTTCAGGAGCAGGCTCTGAAGCAACACCGGTAACATCTGCTCCTTATGCAAAATTTGCCATGCAGGATTTTGGTTTTGTTGCAGCAAGTTTAACAAGTAAGGAATTGTTGATACAATATATCAATGAAGAAGGGAAGATTTTATATACTACTACACTGAGTAAATAATTTTGTTTCACGCAAAGGCGCTAAGGAAAAAATTAAGCCGCAAAGAATTACTTTGCGGCTTTCCTATCTTGTGCGACTTTGCGTGAAACAAATTTATTGAGAAACTTTTACACCGGCCATTTCTCTTAATGCCTGTGCAATATGATTGGCATCGATACCAATTTCGTTATATAGTTCTTTAGGTGTACCGTGTTCAACCAATCTATCCGGAATGCCCATTATTTTTACATCAGCTTTATAATGGTGCGCATTCATAAATTCCAATACAGCGCTGCCGAAGCCGCCAACTACAGTACCATCTTCGATGGTGATTACTTTATTGAATTTAGAGAATACTTCGTGCAATAATTTTTCATCGATCGGTTTTACAAAACGCATATCGTATAATGCCGGGTTGATGCCTTCTGCTTTTACATCGCGTATTGCAGCTGCAGCAAAATTTCCGGGATGCCCGAAAGAAACAATCGCAATGCCTTCGCCATCTTTTATTTTTCTACCGGTACCAATTTTTATTTCTTTCATTTCCGTTTTCCATTCGGGCATAACACCTTCGCCACGAGGATAACGGATCACAAATGGATTTTTTGTCGACTCTAATTGCGCCGTGTACATCAGGTTGCGCAATTCGGATTCATTCATCGGCGCACTCACGATCATGTTGGGTATGCAACGCATAAAAGCTATATCATAGGCACCATGATGCGTTGGGCCATCTTCACCAACCAGTCCGGCTCTGTCTAAACAAAAAATTACGGGTAAGTTTTGTATCGCTACATCGTGTACCACCATATCATATGCTCTTTGCATAAAAGAAGAATAGATATTGCAAAATACGCGCATGCCCTGTGTTGCCATGCCGGCGCTTAATGTAACTGCATGTTGTTCGCAGATGCCCACATCAAAAGCCCTGTCAGGCATTTTCTCCATCATGTATTTTAAGGAAGAGCCGCTTGGCATTGCCGGTGTGATGCCAAATATTTTTTTATTCTTTTCTGCCAGCTCAATAATGGTATGCCCGAAAACATCCTGGTATTTTGGTGGCTGAGGAATGTCAAATTTCTTTTTAAATATTTCTCCTGTCACTTTATCAAATAAACCCGGCGCGTGCCACTTGGTTTGATCTTTTTCTGCCAGCTCGTACCCTTTTCCTTTTACAGTTTTGATGTGCAAAATTTTTGGTCCGGGAATATCTTTGAGGTCCTTTAAAGTATCAACGAGCTTGGTAATATTGTGTCCATCGATCGGGCCGAAATAGCGTAATTGTAATGATTCAAAAAGATTACTGTTTTTACTTACCACACCCTTTAAACCCGCTTCAATTTTAGATGCCAACTCTCTAGAAAAAGTTTTGCCGGGTAATTTGCCCAGCACTTTCCAAAAATCATCTCTTAATTTATTATAGGTTTGAGAAGTAGTGATATCTGTTAAGTATTCTTTCAATGCACCAACACTTGGGTCGATGCCCATGTTATTATCATTCAAAATGATCAGTACATTGCTTTTTTCAATGCCGGCATGATTGAGTGCTTCAAAAGCCAATCCTGCTGTCATAGCGCCATCACCGATCACCGCAATATGTTGCCTGTCTGTTTCTCCTTTATAATGAGAAGCCATTGCCATACCCAGCGCTGCAGAAATAGAAGTGGAAGAATGGCCAACACCGAAAGTATCATATTCACTCTCGCTACGTTTTGGAAAACCACTTAATCCGCCGTATTTTCTGTTAGTGTAAAAAATATCTCTGCGGCCGGTTAAAATTTTATGTCCGTATGCCTGGTGGCCCACGTCCCAAACCAACTGATCATATGGGGTATTGAAAACATAATGAAGTGCAACGCTTAATTCAACAACGCCTAAGCTGGCAGCAAAATGGCCGCCATAAATACTTACTACATCAATAATGTATTGGCGCAGCTCATCAGATACCTGTTGTAACTGCTCGCGGGACAATTTTTTAAGATCATCCGGGTTATTGATGTTAGCCAGTAAAGTGCCTGCTTTGATTTCCATTGTGATTGGTAAAGGTACAAATAATCGCGAATTTTTGCACGCAAAGTCGCAGAGACGAAAAAGGCGCAAATTCTATACTTAGCACCTTAATCTACTTATTTAGCTTTGCGTGAAATTGTATTTATTGCTCCTTAAAATGATAAAAGGCATTTACCAATATGGCTTTGCCATTTTCATTCAAGCGGATATAATCTGAAACAATTTGTCCGGTTTCTCTTTCGTAGGTGATGGTCACACTGTCTTTTTCCGGAACCAGTTCAATAAATTCAAAATGCAAATTGGGCGCTTCTTCAAAACCCTTTAGAAAATGTTGTTTGAGTTTTTCTTTACCGGTTAGTTTGCCTTCAGTAATTTTCCATCTTTTATTTACCGTAGGAGAATGAAATTCAACCTCATCGGCATAATGATCCATTATTCGATCGATATCGCGCCTGTTCCAGGCTTCGATCCAGTCAGTAGCTAAAGCTTGGTAATTTATATTGCTCATATTGATATTTAGCAAAAATTATTCCGAATTATTGAAGGTGTATAGTAACAGATTGGTGGAAGTATTATAAAAACATTTCCATAGTGTTAGGTTTGGTCTAATAAATATAACGATAAAAAATATTTTTTTCTTACCGTTCATCCCAAAAAACCGAAAAATGTTGCTTTGCGCTTATAATAGTATCCGTTTAATCGTTGTTTAAACAACGATATTCACCATTTTACCTTTTACAAAAATGATCTTTTTCGGTGGCTTCCCTTCTGTCCATTTTTGAATAAGCTCGTTTGCTAACACAATTTTTTCTACTTCTTCCTGCGTAGCAGCTAAAGAAATATTAATATTGGTACGCATTTTACCATTGATAGAAATTGGATATTCTTTATCAGACTCTATCAAATACTTACCATCAAATTTAGGATAGGCTGCATCGATAATATTGCCGGCATTCCCTAACTGGTGCCATAACTCTTCTGCAATATGAGGCGCATAAGGTGTTAACAAGATCAATACTTCTTGTAACACTTCTTTTTTGTTGCATTTTGCATCAGCCAATTCATTCACGCAGATCATAAATGTACTTACTGCTGTATTGAAACTAAATCGTTCGGTATCTTCTTCAATTTTTTTGATAGTACGATGTACAATCTTTAACTCTGCATCGGTTGCTTTTTCATCTGTCCACACTTTACCTTTTACATCATCATTGAACAGGCGCCATAGCTTGCGTAAGAAACGATGCACGCCTTCAATGCCTTTTGTATCCCATGGTTTGCTTTGTTCTACCGGGCCAAGGAACATTTCGTACATGCGGAATGTGTCTGCGCCGTATTTCTCTACTAATACATCTGGATTAACAACATTAAATTTTGACTTAGACATTTTTTCAACTTCTGAACCACAAACGTATTTTCCATCATCTTCGTAAATAAAATGTATCTGTTCCGATCCCATCCATTTTATAAACTTATTAATATCAAGGTCTACTCCGTCAACCATATCAACATGTACATGATGTTTTGAAACATTGAATTCTGAATCTGGTCTAAGTTCATACTGAAATTCAGAAAAATATTTCTGAATATACTTAACGCTTTTTTCTACATCATATTGAATTGCTAAAAGATTTTCATAATGAGTTTTAGAAATGAAAATGCGTCCTCTGTAATTCGATCCTATATTTTTCAAATTTATTCCAAACACAAATCTACTATTACCAGTTATCATCCCCTGATTAACCAATTTCTTAAAAGGCTCATCATGGCCAACATAACCAAGATCAAATAATATTTTTGTCCAAAGACGGCTGTATAATAAATGGCCAACAGCATGTTCTGTTCCGCCGATGTAAAGATCTACCTGCCCCCAATAATCACTTGCTTTTTTATCGCAGAAAGCATCGTTGTTATGCGGATCCATGTAACGTAAGAAGTACCATGAAGAACCAGCATATCCGGGCATTGTAGAAGTTTCTCTTCTGCCGCCTTCGGGTAAATTTACCCAGTCTGTAATATTTGCTAATGGTCCTTCGCCTTCAGGGCCGGGACCGTATTTTTCTACCACCGGTAATATCAATGGCAACTCCTCAGCTTCTAAAGGAATAGCAATACCATCGCTCCAGATTATTGGAAATGGTTCGCCCCAATAACGCTGGCGGCTAAAACCTGCATCACGCATTCTGTAATTTACTTTACGTTTACCGATGCCCATTTCTTCTATCTTGTCAATGGCAATACCCATTGCTTCTTTCATCACTTTGCCATTTAAAAAACCTGAGTTTTCTAATATCGCATCTTTTGTTGCATTGGCTTCTTCACCATTAAAATAAGAACCGATGATATTGGTGATAGGAATATTAAAATGTTTCGCAAAACCAAAATCACGCGGATCGCCGCAAGGCACCGCCATGATGGCGCCGGTACCATATCCTGCCAAAACATATTCTGCTATCCAGATCGGAATTTCTTTTCCATCAAAAGGATTGATGGCATACGCACCGGTGAAACAACCCGTAATTTGTTTTACTTCGCTCATGCGTTCCCGTTCGCTTCTGCTTTTTACGTAATCTAAATATTTATCTATTTCCGCTTTTTGATCAGCAGTAGTTATTTGTGCTACCAGCTCATGTTCCGGGGCGATCACCATAAAATCAACACCAAAAATTGTATCAGGCCGAGTAGTATAAACTTTTAAACTTTTTGGATTTGTCTTTTCACTTTTTACTTCAAAATCTATCTCCGCACCCTGACTCTTCCCGATCCAGTTCTTTTGCATTTCTTTCATCGCATCACTGAATTCAATGCGTTCTAAGCCTTCTAACAAACGATCGGCATATTCTGTAATGCGCAAATACCATTGACGCATTTTCTTTTTTACAACAGGATAACCACCGCGTTCGCTAACACCATTTACTACTTCATCATTTGCCAAAACGGTCCCCAATGCTTCGCACCAATTCACTTCGCCGTAGGCGCTGAATGCTAAACGATAGTCCATTATTATTTCCTGTTGTTGTTTTTCAGAAAATGTTTTCCATTCAGCAGCAGTAAAATGATGGTCGCTATTTAGTAAGCGGTCGTCAGCATTTCCTTTTGCTTCAAAAAGTTCGATCAGCTCAGCGATAGGCGTTGCCTTTTTTGCTGCATGATCGTACCAGCTTTCAAATATTTGTAGAAATATCCATTGTGTCCATTTATAATAATCAGCATCGCTGGTTCTTACCTGGCGGCCCCAATCATAACAAAACCCAATTTTATCTAACTGGCTTCTGAAAGTGGCAATATTTTTTTCTGTTGTAATGGCAGGATGCTGCCCGGTTTCCAACGCATATTGTTCGGCCGGAAGGCCAAAGCTGTCGTACCCCATCGGGTGCAGCACGTTGTATCCTTTTAATCTTTTATAGCGACTGTAAATATCACTGGCAATATAACCCAGCGGGTGCCCTACGTGTAAGCCGGCGCCGCTTGGGTAAGGAAACATATCCAACACATAATATTTAGGTTTGGCAGAATTGTTGCTTACTTTATAAGCGTCAGTATCTTTCCATTTCTGCTGCCAGCCTTGTTCTATCTTTCTAAAATCGTACTCCATTTACTAAGTAATTGTGTTGAATGATTTGTATTTTATTAACAATAAGCCGTTAAAAATTAAAATAATTTTGAATGAGGACAAAAGTACAGGAAAGCCTTTAAAATTAATTACATTTGCGCCCAATTGATAGTCTAAATTATAATTGATACATGTCACAATTTGGAAAAGGATCTAGCTCAAAAGGAAAAACAACTTACGCATACGCTGTTATTGGAGTAGCATTGGTATTGTTCTTACTTGGTATTGTAGGATGGTTTTTTATTGATGTCCGTAAAACAGGAGATTATCTTAAAGAAAGCATTCAGATACAGGCGTTTTTAAACAGAGATGCGACCAAGCCTGAAATAGATAGCCTGCAACAATATATTGCCGCAGTTCCTTACGTGAAATCTGCAGAATATGTAACGAGAGAAATGGCGATACAGCGCTACAATGCGGATAATGACACTAGCTGGAGAGAATTTATTACTAACAACCCATTGCCGGAAAGCATTGATTTTAAAGTGAAGGCGGATCATGTGGAAAAAGACAGTCTGAGTATTTTAGCAGAGAATTTGCAAACAACTTTTCCGGGCGTTATATCAGAAATTAAATTTCCAAGCGAAGCGGTCGATAAAGTGAGCCGATATGTAAAAGCCGGTGCGCTAGTGTTTTTGATCATTGCAATGATATTGACCGTACTGGTTATTATTTCTATTGATAATACCATCAGGCTTGCCATGTACAGTAACCGGTTTTTAATTAAAACGATGCAGATGGTAGGCGCTACGAGGTGGTTCATTGCCAAACCAATTGATATGCGGGCCATTATCAATGGTTTCATTGCGGCTGTTTTGGCTATTGTTGCGGTGTACAGCACCGTATTGGTAGTAGAATATTTTGTGCCTGATTTTAAGAGTCTTCATGATAATAAAAGTATGGCGCTCCTATTTATGGGCATTATTATCCTGGGTATCATTATTTCGGTTTTCAGTACACACCGTGCGGTATTAAAATACCTGCGCATGAAGCTGGACGACCTGTATTAGTTAATACAATCCTAAAGGGATACGGTTTTAAATATTATTTCTTTTATTTGCATATAAAATAAAAAACATGAGCACAGCTAAACAACAACAAAATTCAAAGATGCCCAACCTTTTTGATAAAGGAAACTATCTGTGGATGGTAATAGGCTTAGTTGTTATGGCTATCGGATTTATGCTGATGGTAGGTGGTAAAAGCCACGATCCTATGGTATTCAACGATGCGGAGATTTATAGTACAAGACGCATTACAATTGCACCTATTGTAATTATAATTGGGTTGTTGATAGAGATCTACGCGATCATGAAAAATCCTAAAAGCGAATAATTCTTATATTTTTCAATGAGCCGATTTGATAATTTGTTGATGATGATTCATCCGGATTATCAGATCGGTTTTTTATTTTTACATCCTTAAAATTAGTAGATGAATACTTTACAATCGATCATTCTTTCGATCATCGAAGGCCTGACAGAATTTTTACCCGTTTCTTCAACCGGCCACATGATCATTGCCAGTTCAGTAATGGGCATTGAAAGAGATGAATTTGTAAAGCTGTTCGAGATAGCTATTCAATTGGGCGCCATATTAGCTGTAGTCGTTTTGTATTGGAAGAAATTCTTCGATTTTGCTAAATGGGAATTCTATTTAAAATTACTAGTGGCTGTTATACCCGCACTGGTATTAGGAAAATTATTTGCAGATAAGATCGATATGTTATTGGAAAGTCCGACAGTGGTGGCGGTTAGTTTATTACTGGGAGGTATTATTTTATTGTTTGTAGATAAAATGTTCAATCATCCAACAGTTACACAGGAAGATAATGTGAGTTATAAAAAAGGGTTCATCATTGGTATTTGCCAGTGCCTGGCAATGATACCTGGTGTGAGTCGCAGTGCTGCGAGTATCGTTGGCGGCATGAGTCAAAAGCTGACAAGAAAAGTGGCCGCAGAGTTTTCCTTCTTTTTAGCAGTGCCAACAATGGTTGCGGCAACAGGATATAAATTATTAAAGACATACAAAACAAATCCTGAGATTTTAAAAGACAAACACAACCTGCTATTTTTAGTAGAAGGAAATATCATTGCATTTATTGTTGCGATGTTGGCGATTAAATTTTTTATTACCTATTTGCAAAAACATGGCTTTAAAATTTTTGGTATCTACAGAATTATATTAGGTATTATTGTTTTGGTATTGATTAGTCGCGGGATTATTAATTAGTTTCACGCAAAGGCGCAAAGTTCATAAGTCGCTAAGGTTAAACTTTGCAGCTTTGCTCCTTTTGATTTGCTTTGCGTGAAACACTTTTGAAACGTATCATTTAAAATAGCAAAATGCAAACAGCTTCTAAAAAAGTTATTAATGGATGGAGTATGTACGATTGGGCAAACTCTGTTTACTCACTGGTTATCACGTCGTCTATTTTCCCTGCTTATTACGAAGGCGTTACTTCCGGCAAACCAATCGTTTTTTTAGGAAGAACTTTTAATGAACCTTCGGCTTTGTATAATTATGCAGTAGCTTTTTCATTTTTATTTGTCGCACTTATATCTCCTTTGCTATCTTCTATTGCTGATTCATTTGGCAGTAAAAAAAGGTTCATGCAATTCTTTTGTTACCTCGGTGCATTTAGTTGTTGCGCTATGTATTATTTCACACCGGATAATCCTCAATTGGGTATCGTGCTTTTTGTTTTGGCCTCGATAGGATATGGCGGAAGCCTTGTTTTTTATAATGCGTATTTACCTGAAATTGCAGCAGCGGAAGACCAGGACAATGTCAGTGCCAAAGGATTTGCGTTAGGGTATGTTGGCAGTGTAATATTATTATTGTTTTGTTTGATAATGGTGACTAAGCATGATATGTTTGGTATTGCTACAGCAGGTAAGGCATCACAGATATCCTTTTTCTTAACGGGCTTGTGGTGGGCAGCTTTTGCTCAGATCACTTTTTTTACTTTACCTAAGACAGAACCTAATCCGGTTTCGAAGAGCCATAATTTTTTAACCAAAGGTTATGAAGAATTACGGAAAGTTTGGAACGAAGTAAAGCATCAACCAACATTAAAACGTTTTTTGCTGGCCTTTTTCTTTTTTGGAATGGGTGTAGAAACGGTTATGTATTCTGCTGCCATTTTTGCTAAAGAAGAAATTTTTCCTAATACAGGAAACAAAGAAACGGATGCAAGCAATACAGGTAAATTAATGATGACCATTTTGATCATTCAAATTGTTGCGATCGCAGGTTCTTATTTGTTTTCCTATTTCTCTAAAAAAGTGGGCAACATCAAAGTATTGATAGGAGGTGTATTTATTTGGATAGGTATTTGTGTCGCATCCTATTTTGTGTATTCTCAATTTTCTTTTTATTGTGTTGCGGGCACTGTTGGTTTAGTGATGGGAGGCATACAATCACTGAGCCGTTCCACGTATTCTAAATTAATGCCTCCGACAAAAGACACCGCTTCTTATTTTAGCTTTTATGATGTGTGTGATAAAGTCGGAACGGTGATCGGCACAGCTACATTTGGTATAGTAACAGAAATAACGGGTGGCATGCGAAGTGCTGTTTTATCTTTAATGGGCTATTTTATTATTGCACTATTCATCTTGTTTTATTCTTTGTGGAAAGAACCCAAACTCAAAGCGACACTTTAATGAAGCTATACACCATCAATGCAGGATATTTTAAATTAGATGGCGGCGCTATGTTTGGCGTGGTTCCAAAGAGCATGTGGAACAAATTGAATCGGGCAGATGAAAATAATATGTGCAACTGGGCAATGCGTTGCTTATTGATCGAAGAAGGCAATAAACTTATTTTGATCGATACCGGCATGGGTGATAAACAGGATGCGAAATTTTTCGACCGATATTATTTGCATGGGGATGACAGTCTGGAAAAATCGCTGGCAGCAAACGGATTTAGCAAAGATGATATTACAGATGTCATATTAACACATCTTCATTTTGATCATTGCGGCGGTGCTATTGTAAGGCAGGGCGATAAATTAGTGCCGGCATTTAAAAATGCTACTTACTGGAGCAATCAACAACATTGGGACTGGGCTATTGATCCGAACGACAGAGAAAAAGCATCTTTCTTAAAAGAAAATATTTTACCGATACAGGAAAGCGGGCAATTGAAAATGGTTAATGATAAATGGTTAATGGTAAATGGTATGCAAACCATGGACTCTTCGATCATTCCTGCATTATCGTATATAATTGCAAATGGCCACACACAAGCCATGATGCTGCCAGTCATTCAATACAAAGGCAAAACGATTGTTTATATGGCAGACCTATTGCCATCGCCTACACATATTCCATTACCTTATGTGATGGCCTACGATATGTTTCCGATGAAAACCCTCAATGAAAAAAAGATATTTTTATCAGAAGCGGTACAAAATAATTACATCTTGTTTTTTGAACACGATCCACTAATAGAATGCGGCACCCTTCAATTAACTGAAAAGGGAATACGTATTAAGGAGACTTTTAAATTGGAAGACATCTAAGAATTTCTGATCGCTGATTTTCGCAGCAACACTTATTTCATCTGCGATGACAGAGGATACCTTAAGTTTTTGTAATCGATCATATCAACCTTTACATTCCCTACAACGATAGGTGTTTCGACCCTTAGCAATAAATGATTAGGATCGTCGCTAACCCATGCGTTCATTTTTTCTCCGTCAGTAAACATGGTTCCTTTAATTAATAAAGGTTTAAATCGTATCGCGTGGAACCTCCCGTATTTCGTTCTGATGATTTCTTTCCCCATATAGCGAATGTACATATGGTAGACCTGGTCATCTAAAAACATGTCAAACGGTATCTTATCGTTTGGCTTGAACTTATTAAAATCAATATTTCTCAGACAATAGATAGCACTAACGACATCTTGTATGCAATTAGATGTTTTAAAAACGCCATTAGTACTGATTGCTGTTCCTGCAGACTGGTTAAAAGTCACATTATTATATATTATAGTATTGCCCTCACTCACATTACGCAAAAATTTCAGTGGCAGCATCGTACTGGTATCAATATAACTTTCATATTTATCCCGCACTTTAAAAAATCCGTCAAAGAAAGAGTAAGACTTTCCCTCGCCCACGCAATGGTAAACGGGTTTGCCATTATATTTTTCAAGGCTTGTTGTAAAAGTTGCTTCCCCCGCCCCAATATAGGCACCTAGTGTGTTGTAAAAAACCTTCATCGTCACCATCTCGCCCGGACTGAAAGCTGTATTCCTGATAGAACAAAAGTCGAATGAAGACGTTGGCTTAAAGCTGCACAGCGCGATCAGTAAAAAAGTAGATTTTAAAATATTTGTCATTTTTCTTTTACAATTTTAACACTTAAAATTAAGAATCCGCCAATGATAGCGGGAATTACTAAATTTATAAGCCAAATACCCAATGCTGCCGTACCAACTCCTAACGAATTCGTAGTATAAAATTTAAAAATTTCCCAGCTGGCCTTAGCCCTGATCGGTAATTCTATAAACCCTATTGTTGGCGCTATGGCCATCACCAGGTAAAACACGGATATCAACCAAAAACAGATCAGGTTTGAAATGTCAACCTGCATTACTTTTAATAGCAAGATATACTGACCTACAAAAACCAGGTATCTTATAAATGATAAAAACAAAATACGAGCCAATTGTCTGCTATCAAATTCATCTAATACCGAAATGTGCTTTATAGTTTTCTGCAAACTTGGAATTTTCTCTATCAATTTTACTAGCCAGCCAAGCCTTAAATAAAATAATAACAGAAAAACGGTAACGCTTACACTCAGGTATAGTAATATGCTACTCCAAAAGTCCGGTAAAACATTCGGACTGCTTTCATTATTGTGTGAAAAGAACCTTAAAATAAATAAACCAAAACAACCCATCACCATTGTAACGACCAATTGACTGATGCTACCAACAATCGTTAAAGAAATTGCTTTGATACGATTTCCTTCTTCAACGTATAAAATTCTGCCTCCATATTCACCTACACGGTTAGGTGTTAGCATTGTAACGCTGCAGCCCGACAGCACAGACCTGAATGCTTTAAAAAAAGAGAACTGCTGAATATGACTGACAAGCAATTGCCATTTTCTGGCTTCTAGTCCCCAGTTAACAAATAATAAAATAAAAACCAGCCACAGGCGGCTATCCTGCCAGCTGCTTTTAATTTGTTGCCATCGGTGCGCCAAATCATTCTGATGAATGACCTGATTGTATAAACTCCACGATAGTAGGATAAATAATACCGGTATCAAAAAATAATTGATTAATATTTTAATACTTTTATTCAACTAGGTTTTGGTTATTTTTATATGTGGAATAAATGACAGGTTACTATGCACGGCATTCTACTACAAGTATACTATAAATATCAGGGTTAATATTAAATCAAAAAAATTGCAAAAAAAATCAACGATCATTTTAGGCATTGATCCGGGCACGGTTGTAATGGGCTATGGTTTAATTGAGGCAAGTGGCAGTACAATGCGCCTGATAGAAATGGGCGTATTAAAACCCGGCAAGGTAGACGACAGCTATAAAAAATTGCAGTTAATATATAACACGGTGAGCGGGTTAGTGATAAAATACAAGCCCGATGTTTTTGCCATCGAAGCACCTTTTTTTGGTAAGAATGTGCAGAGCATGTTAAAACTAGGAAGAGCCCAGGGGGTTGCGATTGCTGCTGCAATGAGACATGGGCTGGATGTGACAGAATATTCACCAAAAAAAATAAAGCAATCGATCACCGGTAATGGTAATGCCAATAAAGAACAAGTATTACAAATGCTGAAACGATTGTTAGCATTCGAAGAAGACCCTCAGTATTTGGATGCATCAGATGCACTGGCTGTTGCTGTCTGCCATCATTTTCAATACAACGCTGTGTTAGGGGCTGTTTCTTCAAAAAAAGCAAAAGGCTGGGACGACTTTATAAAAAATAATCCAGGCAGGGTTAAATAGGAGCCCTTTAACCTTCACTTAACATCAATTAACAGCACGATAATAAATTAAAAAAAACCTTTGCACGTATGAGTATGGTAATACGATCGAGAGCATTACGATTGGTTATATTGATCAGCACATTACTGGTTGCTATCATTATTACTGTACAATTGGTATGGTTACAAAAAGTGTATTTTTTTGAAGCAAAGCAATTTAATATCAACATATCAAAAAGCATAAGAGGTTTGTATGAAGATATGCCGTTGTTACAGGGTCCGGCTGTAGGAGTAGAAAAACTGATAGAAAATCCTAACAACGATGTTTATCTTATTAAAGTAGATCCTGATATCAATATGGATACTTTATTAAAGAATGTGAGCAATGAATTGGTTGATTTTGGAATTTTCACAGATTGCAAAATTGCCTTGTACGATCCTCTTGCACAAAAATATATTGCAGAAAAATACATTGATCTGCCGGATGCGTATCATGTTTCAAATAATCATGATATTCCTGTCTTCGAAAGAAACTATGCCTATGTGGTGATGTACTTCCCGCACAGGAGCCAGTACATTATTCAACAAATGTTCTTTTGGATAGTAACAAGCGGCATCTTGTTATTGGTGTTGATCTGTTTTGGCGCGAGTATTTTTTATTTATATCAGCAAAAATTTTTGAATGAAACACAAAAGGATTTCGTTAATAATTTTACGCATGAATTTAAAACGCCTTTGTCGGTCATAAAAATTGCCGCCGATGTATTGAGGCAACAAAATATTACGCAAAAGCCTGATAAGCTTAAAAAATATGCAGCGATCATTACAGAACAAACCATTCACCTGCAACAACAAGTGCAGCGCTTGCTTGAAATTGCTTTTACAGAACAACGTAACCTGCAATTGGTAAAAGAAAAATTTGATGCGAATGACTTGGTGCAAAATGCGATCAATGATCTGCAACCATTGATAGAAGAAAAAAATGTAGTGGTGCATACTTCTTTTATAGAAACAGAACCGGTTATCTATGCAGATAAATCACACTTGTTTTTAGTGATCATTAATTTAATTGAGAATGCGATAAAATATGCGCAAAAGCCAGTCATTGATATCAGCACGTACAGGAAAGACAGCTATTTTTATATAGCCGTAAAAGACAACGGAATAGGCATATCTAAAGAGGATCAGAAAAAAATATTTGAACGTTTTTACCGGGTAACCAATGGTAACCTCCATCAGAATAAGGGTTTTGGTTTGGGATTACATTTTGTAAAAAAGATAATCGATGCACATTTTGGTGATATCGAGGTAGACAGCACATTGGGTGAAGGCAGCATCTTTATTATTAAAATTCCTAAAAATTATAATTAATGAGCAAGGGAAAAATTTTATTAGCAGAAGATGACCGCAATCTTGCATTTGTAATTAAAGATAATTTGCAGGATGAGGGATTTGAAGTTATACATGCAGCAGATGGCGAAGCAGCATGGCAACAATTTCAAAAAAATAATTTTGATATTTGCCTGTTGGATGTGAACATGCCTTTGCGTGACGGCTTTTCGTTGGCAAAAAAAATAAGGGCGGAAAGTGATATGATACCGATCTTATTTATCACGGCCAAAAGTTTAGAAGAAGATCGTATTAAAGGATTTAACACGGGCGCTGATGATTATATTACCAAACCATTCAGCATAAAAGAATTATTGTTAAGGATAAATGTTTTTTTGCGCCGCTCAAAAAAATTGCAATCTGATGTGTTGGAAGAATATACAATAGGAAAATTAAAATTTGCCTATACTGAAATGAAAATATATGTTGATAATGAAGTGATATCACTAACACAGAGGGAGGCCGATCTGCTTCGTTTTTTTGCACAGCATATTAACAAGATATTGAAGCGTGAAGAAGTATTATTGAACGTATGGGGGAAAGACGATTATTTTTTAGGAAGAAGTATGGATGTATTCATTACCAAATTACGGAAACATTTTAAATCCGATCCGGATGTCGTTTTAGAAACAATACATGGTATCGGCTTTCGTTTGAATGCGGGCTAATCCAGGTTGGCAATAATTTTTTGCTGTATTACTTTCAATTCATCTACACTCAATTTCAATTTATCATTTGTGAAATTAATATCATTGGCGCTATTGATCGGCATCAAATGTATATGTGCATGCGGCACTTCTAAACCGATCACAGATACACCGCAGCGATTGCAGTCAAATGATCGTTCAATAGCATGCGCAATTGGTTTTGCAAAAAGCAATAGTTCTGCTAAATATGTATCGGGAACATCAAATAATTTATCTACCTCAACTTTTGGAACAACTAGCACATGGCCCTTCACCAGAGGAAAAATATCTAAAAAGGCAAAGAATTTTTCGTTCTCCGAAATTTTATAAGAAGGAATTTCTCCGGCAATTATTTTTGAAAAGATGGTCATTGTTTAATTTTAGTCATTGATTTTTACATAGTCATAACCTAAGCTTCCTTTTTGGATGCAAAGATTTATTTTGTCTTTTTCGGTTATTGTATTCCAATAGGATTCGCTTACTGTCAGCCTTTTTTCATCATTGTCGATTTCTACAAAAATATAATGATCTGGTCCGTATCTGCTGTATCTGCCGTATTTACTAGCAGAAGTGCTTTTTCGGACAACTTCATATTTATCACAATTCACTTCTTCCGCCGAATAGGTTCTGTTAATAAATGATGCCATGCATGGCGTTAAAAAGAAGAGGCCAAAGGGCAAAAAATATAATAAGTTCTTCCATCTGTCGGGTATGTATTTTCCTAATTTGAATTCCGGCACTGTCCTATAAATTATTAAATAAAATGGCAGACTTACTACTAATCCTAGAAAAGCAAATACAATAAAAAGCTTTACACCATCAATTGTATTTTCAATATATGTCAATTCGAATATTCCCACAAAAGACAATAGCCCTATTAAAAGGCAGGCATAGCCCGCAATTTTCAAAGAAAGAGAAACAGGAGTAACGTTGATGGTATGTTGTACTTCTTTATGTTTTTTATGACCCATTTGTAAGGATTATACTGCAAGTAACAAAAAAGCCTGTTCAAATCGAACAGGCTTTACTAATAATTCGAAAATTGTTATATCGTAATATTTTCAACCTTAAACTTAAGTGTTCCTGCAGGAACGATCACATCAACAACATCACCGATAGCTTTCCCTAATAAACCTTTGCCAATTGGAGAAGTAACGGATATTTTACCCAATTTCAGATCAGCTTCTTTTTCAGAAACGATCTGGTAGGTCACTTGTTTTTTTGTACCCAGGTTTGTAACGGTAACTTTTGTTAAAATAGAGGCCTTGCTTGTATCAATATTAGATTCATCTAAGATACGCGCAGTAGCTATTACCCCTTCCAGGTATTTGATCTTTGCTTCCAGCATACCTTGAGCTTCCTTGGCCGCATCATATTCGGCATTCTCTTTTAGATCGCCTTTTTCACGCGCTTCTGCGATCGCTTTACTTGCAGCAGGCCTTTCCACCTTCTTCATGTGATGAAGCTCTTGCTTCATGGCTTCGTAAGTATCTTTTTTTACGTAATTAGTCGTTGCTTCACTCATAAAATATCTTTTGTACTAAACAGAAAAAAAATACAACGCTCCGGACTTTCTCCAAAGCGTTGTATGTCACAAAGGTAATAAAAATTTAAATGCCCAGCTTTTCCAAAATAACAGTGCTCATTTTGTAAAAAGCCTCGTGGCTGTAACCGCCGATATGCGGTGTTATAATAACATTCGGTTGTTTCGTTAAAAATTCCAGTTGTTGTCTTTGAATATCGGTTAATGTTTCCATCTTTTCGTTCTCTAAAACATCTAATGCCGCGCCGGCAATTTTTTTATTTTTAAGTGCGGAGATCAATGAAGCCGTATTGGTCACCTTTCCTCTGCATGCATTAACGAAATAAGGTTTTCGTTCAAGCAAAGCAAAAAACTGATCGTCGGCCATGTATTTTGTTTCGGCTGTTAAAGGAACATGAAAACTTATTACATCGGCGTATTTACAAATATGGTCAAGCGTGGCTTCTTTAATATTGTCTTTCGCAAAACCGAACTTGTATTTATCGTAGGCTAATATAGTAACATCAAAAGCAGCAAGCAGCTTTGCCAAAGCGCGACCTGTATTACCAAAGCCAACGATGCCAACAGTTTTGCCGGTGAGTTCAGTTCCTCTATTGGCTTCCCTTATCCACTTGCCTTGTTTTACCTCATCAAAGCTGGGGCCTATCTTATTCATTAAATTCAATATCATTCCCAATACATGCTCTGCTACTGCATTGCGGTTACCTTCAGGACTGCTTACACATTGAATGTTCTTGCTTTCTGCATATTCTACATCGATCAATTCCATTCCGCTACCTAAACGGCCGATCCATTTTAATTGATTGGCCTTGTCTAAAATTGCTTTATCGATTTTTAATCTTGTTGTTACAATTAATCCTGTCGCGCTGCTTATTTTTTCACCCAAATCTTCATAACTGATCACAGGCATGTACACAACATCATATCCCTGTTGTTCTAAAGTGGCAGGAAGAATGTCGTGCACCTTAGCTGTTATGATTACTATTGGTTTTTTGTTCATGAGAAATATTAATCGGCAGCGATCATACTGATCTCTACATTGGCATTTTTAGGTAATGTTTTAACAGCAACGGTTTCTCTTGCAGGAAAACCACTAAAAGAATCGCTACTAAAATACTGGCCATATATTTCGTTTACCTGTGCAAAAAGATCCATGTCACTCAAAAAGATACTTGTTTTGATCACATGGTTAAAATTCATGCCCGCTTCAGTCAAAACCGCCTTAAGGTTTTTCATTACCTGGTGAGTTTCTTCAATAATAGTGCCGTTCGCCAGATCCGTAGTGCCTGGTATCAATGCTACCTGGCCGGATAGAAATAAAAAATTGCCTGATTTAACTGCCTGACTATAAGGCCCGATAGGTGCCGGGGCATCGTTTGTATTGATTATTTTTTTGCTCATTATTAATTCTTTTTACTAAATGCAAATATATCTTTTCTCAACCACCTATTTTTGCGAAACAGGAAAACAATGAGTTTACTATTAAACATAGATACCGCCACAGAAGCCGCACACGTGAGTATTGCAAGAGATGGCATTGTTATAGAACAAGCGATCAATACCAATCAGACGAACCATGCCGGGTTTTTACAGGTAGCTATCAAGGATATTTTGAACAAGGCTAACGTAGGGTTTACTGCAATAGACGCAGTAGCAGTAACGATAGGGCCAGGTTCATATACAGGATTACGTGTAGGATTGGCAAGCGCCAAGGGTTTGTGTTATGCTTTAAATAAACCATTGATCAGCATCGGAACATTGGCTGTTTTGGCAAAATCGGCGCTCAATTCATCGGCAATAATCTCCTCAGAAGTCGATACATTGTTATGTCCCATGATAGATGCAAGGCGCATGGAAGTTTTTACGGCAGTCTTTGATCACAGATTATGCGCGATTTTACCACCCTGCGCTTTGGTTATAGACGAAACCTCCTTTATAGAAATGCTGGAAAAAAATAACATAGCTTTTTTTGGGAATGGAAGTAAAAAATGGCAGGATATCTGTCATCATAAAAATGCCGTTTTTATTGATACCGACATTAATTCAATCGCAATGAGCCAATTAGCGCAGGAAAAATACCAAAATGAAGACTTTTCTGACTTGGCTTACACAGAGCCATCGTATATAAAAGAATTTTACTTTAATACAATTTAATATATACAACAAACGTTAATACCCTAAAATAACCGTTTATATAAAACCTATTAATTAATCCTTGCATATTTTATATATTTGCTGTTTCTTACATAAATAAAAATTACTGAATATGATTAGTCAAGATGTTGCAGAAGAAGAGAAATCCGCCTTACAAGAGAAGACTACAATTAAAGTTGATTATTATAATGTAAAAAAAGCCGCACTTACTCTAAGGGCTCTTAACCACAAGCTTCGTCAGCAATTATTGAAATTAATCGATGAAGAAAAAAAGATCACTGTAACAGAGATTTATGTTAGGCTTAAATTAGAGCAGTCCGTTGCTTCCCAGCATTTAGCTATTTTAAGAAAAGCAGGTATTGTTAGTACAGAACGCGATGGCAAGTTTATCTACTACATCGTTAACCATAAAAGGATCGAAGAGATCAATAAATTTGTGGGCGAATTAGTTAATTAATCTTTGTTAAATATATTAAGGAAAGCGGGTGTTTATAACATCCGCTTTTTATTTTTATCTTTGTAGTACGATGTACATTCAACAAATATATACCGGGTGCTTAAGCGAGGCTGCCTATTATATTGAAAGTGACGGTGAGGCGACTATCATTGATCCGATGCGCGATACAGAAGAATATATCCAACTGGCAAAGGAAAGAAATACGGGTATCAAATATATTTTTGAGACCCATTTTCACGCAGATTTTGTAAGCGGCCATTTGGACCTGAGTAAAAAAACAGGCGCACCAATTATCTATGGGCCTGAAACAAAAACAAGCTTCCCTGTGCATATTGCCAAAGACGGAGAAGTTTTCAAACTGGGAAAAGTAAGTATTGAAGTATTGCATACACCCGGACATACACTGGAAAGCAGCTGTTATTTATTAAAAGATGAAACAGGAAAGCCCCATGCAATTTTTACAGGAGATACCTTGTTTGTAGGAGATGTAGGCAGGCCGGATCTCAGCAGCGGCGATTTGAGTAAGGAAGAATTGGCGGGTATTATGTACGATACTATTCAAAATAAAATATTGCCGTTGGCAGATGATGTATTGGTTTACCCGGCACACGGAGCAGGTAGCAGCTGCGGAAAAAATTTAGGCCCGAATACATTCAGTACCATCGGCGAAGAAAAGAAAAGCAACTATGCATTACAACCACAATCAAAAGAGGAATTTATAAAAGTAGTTACAGACGGGCTTGAAGAAGCACCAAAATATTTTTCCATGAATGCAAAAATCAATAAAGAAGGATACGATAGTTTAGATGCCATTAAAGCAAAAGGATTAGTTGCTTTAACTGTTGAAGCATTTAAAAATAAATTAAAAGACGATGTGATCATTGTGGATACAAGGCCCGTTGATGTTTTTACACAGGGCTTTATTCCTGAAAGTATTTTCATCGGCTTGGATGGCCGCTTTGCAGAATGGGCAGGCAGCATATTACCTTTTGATAAAACATTATTATTGGTGACAGAAAAAGATAAAGAAGAAGAAAGCCTGGTGCGTTTAGCAAGAGTAGGGTTTTCAAAAATTGAAGGCTATTTAGCGGGAGGTTTTGAAGCATGGGAAAACGCGGGTGAAAAAATAGACCTGATCATTGAAGTAGAACCGGATGAATTGGCAATGGATATCCCGCACGATCCAAACCTGGTGGTAGTAGATGTTAGAAGAGAAGCAGAGTTTGCTGAAGGCCATGTGAAAGACGCACTTAATTTGCCATTAGATGAAATGGTAGACGTAGCAACTATCGCTGAATTTGAAGAGAACCAAAATCTCTATGTACATTGTGGCGGCGGATACAGAAGTGTAATAGCTGCATCCTTAATGAAAAGGCAAGGCGTACATAATCTACGAAACGTAACAGGTGGGTGGGCAAAAATAAAAGAAGAAAAGGGAATTAAGATCAAGAAGGAAACGAGTGCTTTAAATTAATTGTTGCAATGATACATTGTTTAATTGTTGACACTTCAGAGCATTATTATCTTCACAAACAATTAAGCAATAAAACAATTTAACTATTAAAGATTCGCCTTCAACTCCAATAAAAAACCTTTCAACTTCTTTAAGGATTCTATTGTAGCAAATTTTTCATCTGTCTTTTTGCTGTTCTTTAAAAAATCTTTCGCGCCTTCCAAAGTATATTTTCTTTCTCTGATCAGGTGATGGATCAATTGAAGATTTTTGATATCGGCTGGCCTAAACATTCTATCACCCTTTCTGTTTTTTTTCGGTTTCAGTATATCAAATTCATTTTCCCAAAAGCGAAGCAATGATTGATTTACTTTAAACATTTCTGCTACTGCGCCGATGGTATAATATAATTTTTGAAATAAGATCTCGTCGGGAGGTACATTGATCAGATCAGCACCCGAAACCATTTCCTTTAAACTTTTTCTTCCCTTGGTTGATTTTTTTTCAAGCGGTACATCTATCACTTCAGTCTTGATGATAAGCGGCTTTTGCAGGCCCGCAGGTTTTTTTACCGGGTCCTCATCAAAGGAAAAAGCTATTTGGGTATCGTCAGTCATGGTTTAAAGTTAATCCAAACTTTTTGCACTTCCGGTAGCGGCGATTTTTAATAACTGGTCATACTGATCTGCGTTGAGATCATTGTAAAAGAAATAAACAGGATCAACCGCTTCACCATTAATATGAATTTCATAATGACAATGAGGGCCGGTGCTTTTTCCGGTACTGCCCACCCAGCCGATGATCTCGCCCCTAGTAACGCGTTCACCGGCATGTACTTTTACTTTCACCATATGGCCATAAATAGTTTCATAACCGTAGCCGTGATTGATAACTACGTGGTTACCATAACCACCTTCGTTGTAGCCGGCTTCTGCAATTGTTCCGTTAGCCGTGGCGTAAATAGGCGTACCAATTGGCGCAGCGAAATCGAGGCCCTTGTGCATTTTTGGGGTGCCATATACAGGATCAATGCGCATACCGAAACCGCTTGCGATCCTGGTAAGGTCCTTATTGCTAACGGGCTGTATGGCAGGGATACAGGCCAATTTAATATCCTGATTTTTGATCAGCTTTTCGATCTCTATATAACTGTTTAGTTGAAAAGTAACTCTGGCCGTAAGGTTATTCAATGTTTTTGCAACTTCATCCGCAATTGTATCATCACCAATAATATTTACTTTATCTATTTCTTTTTTCTGTTCTATCAATTGGGCCCTGGCGCTATCGGGCATTGGATTAGCTTCAAAAATGGAACGATAAACCTGGTTGTCCCGGTTTTCCAATACACTCATTTGCTGTTGTAAGGTGACTACTTTATCATTTAAAGCAGCATAATTATCCTTCATCGCCGTGTATTTGCTGCCCATCGCCAGGTCGGCAGGCTTGGGAATAAAACGATTGTAAACAGTGATAATGATAGCAGAAGAAACAAGTGCCGTTGAGATGAAACCGAATACACGCAGCAGTTTTACCTGTAAAGGGGTTACCAGCTTTTCGTACCGTAACGTGTTGGTGTTATAGAAATATTTTATTTTTCTCATACTTATTAGGCAATCTTGCGCTCAACAGTGTAGCTGTCAGCCCTAATCCTTAAATTTGCAGCCTCTGTATTGTTAAGAGTTCACAAATATAGACTGATAAATTGCAAAAAACATCCTAAAAATAATTGGCATATGTCCACCAGTGTTGAAATGAAGTCGTCTACGGTAAATGCAAGTAAGTTAACAGCGAAGGAAATTCGCCAGCAATTTCTCGATTTTTTCCAATCGAAAGGGCATACCATTGTTTCATCTGCACCGATCGTATTAAAAGATGACCCGACTTTATTATTCACTAATTCGGGAATGGTTCAATTCAAAGATTATTTTTTAGGCAATAAATTAGCTCCTCATAAAAGAGTGGCAGATACGCAGAAATGTTTGCGTGTTAGTGGTAAACACAATGACCTGGAAGAAGTTGGTGTAGATACTTACCATCACACCATGTTCGAAATGTTGGGTAACTGGAGTTTTGGTGATTATTTTAAAAAGGAAGCGATCGAATGGAGTTGGGAGTTATTGGTAGACATTTATAAAATTCCGAAAGACCGTTTATACGTTACCGTTTTTGAAGGTGATGTAAAAGAAAATATTCCTAAAGATGAAGAGGCTGCAAGCGAATGGGCAAAGAGAGTTTCTCCGGATAGGATTTTATTAGGAAATAAAAAAGATAATTTCTGGGAGATGGGTGATACTGGCCCATGTGGCCCGTGTACGGAAATACATGTGGATTGCAGAAATGACGAAGAAAGAGAAAAGATAGATGGCGCTACATTAGTAAACAATGATCATCCGCAGGTGATAGAGATCTGGAACAATGTATTTATACAGTTCAACAGAAAAAAAGATGACAGCCTGGAACAATTAGCTGCAAAGCATGTTGATACAGGAATGGGCTTTGAACGCTTGGTTCGCGTATTACAAGGCAAGCAAAGTAATTACGATACGGATGTTTTTACCGGAACCATTGCCGCAACAGAAAAGATCACCGGAAAGAAATACGATTATAGTGACAGTAAGGAGGCCATTGCATTCAGAGTTTTAGCTGATCATATTCGCGCCATATCATTTACGATCGCAGATGGGCAATTACCGTCAAACACAGGCGCTGGGTATGTTATACGCCGTATCTTAAGAAGGGCGGTTCGTTATTATTATTCTTACCTGGATTATAAACAACCGTTGTTGCATCAACTATTGCCGCTTATTGCAAAACAGTTTGATGATGTTTTTCCTGAATTAATTAAACAACAGGATTTTGTAAGTAAAGTGATTCATGAAGAAGAAGAAGCATTTTTAAGAACATTGGATAAAGGATTAAAAAAGATAGATGAGATCATTACATTATCAAAATCGTCAAAAATAATTAATGGCGCTGCTGCATTTGAACTGTTGGATACTTTTGGTTTCCCGATCGATCTGACTAGATTGATCGCTTTTGAAAATAATTTAGGAGTTGATGAGAAAGGATTTGAAAATGAAATGTTACAACAAAAAACTCGCAGCCGCTCCGCTGCTGTTTTAGATACAGAAGATTGGATAACACTAATCGATAATGTACAAAACAAATTTGTCGGATATGATTTATTAGAAACAAAAAGCAAAATTGTTAAGTACCGTAAAGTAACAGCGAAAGGGAAAGAATCATATCAATTGGTTTTAGACACAACACCTTTTTATGCGGAGAGTGGCGGACAGGTTGGAGATACTGGGCAATTGACAATTGGCAATGAAAAATTGACAATTACCAATACAAAAAGAGAGAATGATCTGATCATTCATTTTACGGATAAAATTCCTGCAAAATTAACTGGTGATGTAATAGCTAGAGTTGATCTGGAAAGAAGAAAAGCTATTTCTGTTCATCATAGTGTTACGCATTTAATGCATGCCGCTTTGCGCCAGGTATTGGGCAAACATGTGGCACAAAAAGGAAGTCTGGTTACTGATGAGTACCTGCGTTTTGACTTTTCGCATTTTGCTAAAGTAACAGACGAAGAATTGGCTGCGATAGAAAAAATTGTAAACGAAAAGATCAGGGAAAACATTCCTGTAGTAATTAAATCAATGCATAAAGACGAAGCTGTTGCTTTAGGCGCTATGGCTTTGTTTGGAGAAAAATATGGTGATATTGTAAGAGTGGTTATTATGGATCCGAGTTATTCACTGGAATTATGTGGCGGTACGCATGTTGGCAGTACAGGCGAATTGGGGATATTTAAAATACAAAGCGAAAGCGCTGTAGCTGCAGGTGTTCGTAGGATCGAAGCTGTTTGTGGTAACGCAGCAGAAAAACATATTAATGAAGAATTTGGCTTGCTTAAATCGATTCGCGAGACGTTAAAAAATCCAAAAGAAGTTTCTAAAGCGGTAGATAATTTATTGGTTGAAAAGACTAGCTTAGAAAAAAAGATCGAAGGATTAGAAGCAAGGCAATTAGTAGGCATTAGAAATGAATTGTTGACAAAAGATGAAATAATCAACAACGTAACTTTTGTGGGTGAAATAATTGAAGTGGGTTCAGCAGATGTGTTAAAGAAATTATGTTTCGATCTAAAAAATCATTTGCACGATCATGTGGTAGTATTGTGTGCTAATATTGATGGTAAAGCAAATGTAGCTATTGGTATTTCGGATACTGTAGTAACAGCAAAAAACCTGGATGCAGGCAAGATCATTAAAGAACATGTCTCTGCCCTAATCAATGGCGGCGGCGGCGGACAGAAAAACCTTGCTACTGCAGGCGGGCAAGATATTAGTAATTTGAAACAAGTGATTGCAACGGTAAAAGCTTTATTGTAAACGACTTATAAATAAGAAAAAATGGGAAGTTTTTGCTTCCCATTTTTTTATGCCAACTATTTTCAACCTCTTTGTCATTCTGAGCGTAAGCGAAGAATCTAATCTTCAAATAATTTTTCTGCTGGTTAAGGATTAGATGCTTCGTTCCTCAGCATGACAAGAGCTTAAATTATTTTAAGTTTTAAAAGAAAAGTATATACATAACAACCGGCACAAAAACTTAGGAAAGATTCTAAAAAAGCAAAGATTGCAAAAACGATCGCTAAAACAATAGCAGCTTTTACTAATTCGGTAATTAACAAGATTACGACTACTGTAGATAATACAAACCCAATTCCTGCAGCAAACCTTTTAGGCGCCTGATCAATTGGTTTATTGGGTATTTTAAATTGTTTCACTACTGCACCACTCAAAATATTCAGCGGACTGAATTTTCCAAAATTGAAAGCACGCAAAAAGAAATCGATCGCTAAAAAGATAAATACCGGAAAGGCATTAGCAAAAACAAAAAATGATGACAATACCAATAGTAAAACCCACAGCGCTGTTAACCTCACCCTGTTTTCGTTGACTGTTATAAAATCAACCGGACATTCTTTTTCCATAACAAAATATTTAATAATCTACCAAAAAAGTAGACTATACGAATTTACTACAAAACAGCATAATTAACTAAATCTTTCCTTTTTTCGAAAACATCCGTTTTTCCTGTTTTCTCGTATACTTTTAAGGTTTTCACATTAAAAATGGCCAAAATATCAGGGTATAAATTAATAAATCTTACCAATCAAGGTTAACTTTGCCTCCGTGATGAATAACTCTAAATATGAAGTAGTAATTGGCCTTGAAGTACATGCCCAATTACTGACAAAAAGCAAATTGTTTTGCGGCGATAGCGCTGCTTTCGGCGGACAACCAAATACACATGTTAGCCCTGTTACATTGGCCCACCCGGGTACATTGCCTAAGATGAATAAAAAGGCAATTGAATATGCCATTAAATTAGGACTGGCGCTTAATTGTGACATTGAGCAAAATAATTATTTCGCCCGTAAAAATTATTTCTATCCCGATCTGCCGAAGGGTTACCAGGTTAGTCAGCATACTACGCCCATTTGCAAAAACGGCCATGTAACAATCAAAATAGGCGATACAGTTCGAAATATTATTTTGAATCGTATCCACATGGAAGAAGATGCAGGCAAAAGCTTACACGATGTGGATGATAAATATACCTGTATCGATCTTAACCGCGCCGGTGTTCCTTTGTTGGAAATAGTTACCGAGCCCGACCTGCATAGCGCTGAAGAAGCGTTTGCTTTTTTAACTGAATTGCGCCGCATGGTCCGCTGGTTAAATGTATGTGATGGAAATATGGAAGAAGGTAGTATGCGTTGCGATGCCAATATTTCTATTCGTTTACATGGAGCTACTAAATTGGGGACAAGGGTAGAAGTAAAAAACCTTAACTCGATCAGGAATGTCAAAAGAGCCATTGAACATGAGGTACAAAGATTGATCGTGGTTGTTGAAAGCGGTGAAGCTGTTAAGCAGGAGACAAGAAGTTTCGATGCCAACAATGGCACCACCTTTTCATTGCGCAGTAAAGAAGAAGCGGATGATTATCGTTATTTTCCTGATCCTGATCTTACGCCTTTTAATATTACCGATGAGTTTTTAGCAAGCATACGATCATCTATTCCTGCATTGCCTGAACAGCTGGAAAAAAAATACACTGAAGTGTTCCATTTATCAGCAGCCGATGCGATGGTTATTTGTAGTGATAAAGAACAAGCTGATCTTTTCGAAACCATCATAAAATATACTAATAATTATAAATCTGTTGCGAATTGGTTAATGGGGCCTGTAAAATCTTATACTAACGAAAAAAGTATTGAACTTGCCAGCTTTCCTTTATCTGCAAAACAAATCGCTCAGCTGGTACAATTAGTTGATGACGGGAAAGTGAATTTTGGTATAGCTTCTTCAAGAATATTTAATGCATTAATTGAAGCGCCGGAAAAAGAACCGTTGCAAATTGCTACAGAATTGAACCTGATCCAGGAAAGCGATAGCAATTTGGTAGAGACATGGGTAGATGAGGTATTGGCGAAAATGCCAGATAAAATAAAAGAATATAAAAGCGGCAAAAAGAATTTAATAGGCTTATTTGTTGGTGAAGTAAAAAAAGTCAGCAAAGGAAAGGCGGATATGCAGCTGGTAAATAAATTGTTGGCTGATAAATTGAACAACTAAAATTATTTTAATTGCAATTAATATGAAAAAAATATTCTCAATAATAGGTTTGACGCTTGTTCTTTTTTCCTGCAATAATAAAGCAGCTAAAGGAACATTTTCAGTGATCGGCAATATCAAAAATGCACCTGATCAAAAAGTTTACCTGGAACAATTGTTTTTCAGCAATCAAGACCCACAGGTTTTGGACACGGCAGACATGAAAGATGGCAAGTTCACCATAACGGCTATCGGTCCGGAAGAGGGGCTGTATATGATACGTTTGCAAAAACGCCAATCAGAGTTTCTTTTTATAAACGATCAAAAAGATATTTCTTTTACTGCCGATGTACAGAATCTTCATTTCGCGGGTATATCATTTAATACACCGGCAAATAGTATATTAAGATCATTTATTACTTCCGTTGATTCGCAAGGAAATGTTTTGCAGGAACAACAAAAGGACCTGGATCAATTGAAGGCTCAGAATGTGAGCGATAGTATTTATCAAATCGCTGCTGATGCATTAGATAAACATACAACAGTAATAAAAAATTACATCATTGATTATATTGATACCTGCTCTGACCCGATAGCGGGATTATTTGCTTTAGGTTATGCCAGCAAGATCGATCCTGTTCTATTACAAAAACCTGTTGATGATTTTAGCAAACGTTTTGCTCAAAATCCAACAGTGGTCTCTGGTGTTGCGCAATACAGGCAATCGGTAGCACAGGAAATGGAGCAACAAAGCAAACCCGCAACATTGAGCGAAGGCAGCATGGCGCCAGAGCTAAATATGCCTGATGTTAATGGAAAATCTTTTGCGCTGAGTTCTTTGCGCGGCAAATATGTATTGGTAGATTTTTGGGCAAGCTGGTGCAACCCTTGTCGTGCTGAAAATCCCAATGTGTTAGCGGCATATAACAAATTCAAAAATAAAAATTTTACAATAGTGGGCGTGTCGCTTGATAAAGATAAACAAGCTTGGACAGATGCTATTAAAGCCGATGACCTTAGCTTCACGGAAATAAGCGACCTGAAAGAATGGAACAGCGATGCGGTTACTTTATATAATTTAGAAAGCATTCCATCAAATGTTTTGATCGATCCGACAGGAAAGATCATTGCAATTAATTTAAGGGGAGATGACCTGCAAAATAAATTAAGCGATTTATTTAAATAAGAAAATAGTAGCAACAAAATAGGCGCATAAAATTTATGCGCCTATTTTGTTTTATAGAAAGCATATTAAACTATTTCTTTTTAGGTGCTTGTAATAATAATAACACCGGCAATAAGGTAAGATTAGTTAAAGTGGCCACCAATAAAGTAGCAGAGGTTAGCCAGCCTAAGGCAAACGTACCGCCAAAACTACTTAAGCAAAAAATGATAAAGCCGGCAATTAAAACCAACGAAGTATACACAATGCTTAAGCCGGTATGTTTTATAGTTGAACTCACTGTTGCAGGAACATCATTATTATGCAAAGGAAGTTCCTGCTTATAATTTACTAAGAAGCGAATAGTGATATCAATAGCAATGCCTAAGGCAACGCTAAAAACAAGTACAGTAGAAGGTTTTAGTGCAACGCCAGCCCAGCCCATTATTCCTGCTGTGATCACCAATGGAATTAAATTAGGTATCAGTGAACAAAACAATATTCTAACAGACTTGAATAAGTATAACATGCAAAGCGCGATCAATAAAAATGCCCAGAAAATACTTTGTTTCAATCCTTTGATAATAAAAATACTGCCTTCTAAAAAAGTAATACTTGTGCCTGTTAATTGAACTTTGTATTGTGCCGTGTCAAATAATTGATCGATCCTGTTTTGAATGCCATTTAATACAATAGGTAATTTCACCGTACCAACATCTGCCATATTGATACTAACACGGGTTGACTGTCGTGCTGTGTCAATAAATGAGGTCAGCATTTTGGTAAAATTATTTTGCTTGCCTTTATCATCTGCCCTGGATGGTCTTAAGTATTCTCCTACAAAAGCACCATCAAAAGTGTTGGGCAATATATATTGTGTAGAGTCTCCATCGTAAAATGCCTGCTTGGCAAATTTTAATCCTTCAGCGACACTGATCGGCCGGCTCATTTCTTTTTGCGCGGTAATGTATTGAGATAAAGAATCTACTTTTTGGAAAGTCGTCAGCGCCCTTAATCCTGCAAGCCCGAAACGCTTTTTTGTATCTATTACTATTTCCAACGGCATAACACCTTTGAAATTTTTTTCAAAAAATCTTAGGTCGGTATATATTTTATCGTTCTTAGGCAGATCATCTACAATAAAGGCCTCACTCTTTAATTTGAAGATACCTGCGATAGAAAAAACCAAAATGATTGCTGTGGCTACATATACCCATTTGGCATGGCACATTACCCAATTTTCTAACTTCAACAAAAGCGAAGTGATCAATTTGCTTTGTAAATATTTTGTTTGAGAAGGTTTAGGAGCCGGCAAGTAACTTAATACAGCAGGAAATAAAATGAATGAGATAACAAAGATCACCATGATACTGATACCTGCAACCACACCAAACTCTTTTAATATGGCACTTTTTGTTAAAGCAAAAACAGCAAATCCGATTGCCGCCGCAATATTGCAAAACAAGGTAACAATACCCATTTTGCTGATCATATTGACCAATGAAGCTATTTTATCACCGGATTCAATGTAAGAAGTATGGTACTTATTGATAAAATAAATACAGTTAGGAATACCGATCACCACGATCAATGAAGGGATCAGGGCGCTTAACAAAGTAATATTATACCCACATAAAACCATCGTACCTAAACTCCAGATAACGCCAAACATCACGACTAGCAAGGATAACAGCATCGTACTAAAAGAGCGGAAAAACAATAACAATATCAGCGCACTCAATAATATAGACCCCAATAGAAAGACCTTCATTTCTTTTTGTAACATATCGCCTACTTCTGTTTTTATTAACGGAAGTCCGCTTACATGTGTTTGAATAGTTGTCTTTGATTGAAATGAATCTACAACAGCAACAATATCCGCAACGATCTTAGATCTTTTTTTAGAATTAATAGCATCCTTATTCAATCTTACTGCAATTAAATAAGCGTGTGTATCCGGGTTGTATAATAATGTTTGATAAAAAGGGAGATTTAGAAAAACACTTTTCGCGCTATCTAATTCTTTTTGCGTGCTCAGGTCTGTATTAAATATTCTTACGGCATTCAGTTTTTCTGTAACAGAATCTTTAACCAATGTAATAGAAGAAGGCACACTTAAAACATCTTCTACATAAGTAACTTTTTTAAGATCATTGTGCAGGCCCTGGTAGGCTATAAAATTATGTAGCGTAAAAAGGCTATCGGTTTGTATACCGATCACTAAGGTATTTCCATCATCACCAAATTTCTGTTTAAAAGCTACATAATCTTTATACTTAGGATTATCGGTAGGGATAGCTCTGGAAAAATCATAACTCAATTTTACCTTTGAGGCAAAATAACCCATTAGGCCGGTTGCAGCTAATAATGCAATTAGAAGGGGTAGTCTGAATTTAATTACAAAATTTCCTAAACGTTGCCACATAAGCGATAGTTAAATAGTGAGTTGCAAAGAAAGCCATTTTGTATTGCTTAGCCATAAACATGCCAGTATAAGTTTGTTTACTTTTGTATCATATTATTTATTAGCTCAATATTTTAACATCTCTTTAAGTAAACAAAATATCAGTCTAGTAAATTAGTGGGAAATTATGACCTATAAAACAAAAGGGATAGTATTGCGAACGATAAAATATGGTGAGACCAGCGTAGTGGTTACCATGTTCACTGAATTATTCGGCACACAAACCTATATGGTCAATGGTGTGCGCACTGCAAAAAAATCTTCTGCAAAAGCCAGTCATTTTCAGCCCGGTTGTATTTTAGAAATGATCGTTTATCACAACGAACTAAAAACAATGCATCGCATCAAAGAGTTTAAATGGACTTATTTGTACGAAAATATTTTAAGTAATGTGGTGAAAAATAGCATTGCTTTATACATGGTAGAGCTGATCAATAAATGCCTGAAACAACCTGAAGAAAATAGTCAACTGTTTTATTTTTGTGAAGATGCCTTGATGCAATTAGATGTTGCCACCAAAACCGTTACTGCAAATTTCGCTTTATATTTTACTTTACACCTTACGCATTTTTTTGGTTTCAGGATGAATGATGAGTATGATACCGAACACCCTATACTTGATCTCGAAGAAGGGACATTTGTTTCGCAACAGCCAACTCATCCTAATTTTATCGAAGGAGAACAGGCAATGTTGACATCGCAATTATTAAAAGTAATGCAGCCATATGAATTGGAAGACATGAAATTAAATCACGAGACAAGAAGAAAATTATTATATCGTTACCAGGATTATTACGCTTTGCATATTCATGATTTTGGTTTGATGAAAACCTTGCCCATATTACACGAAGTGCTTTCTGAGAACTAATTAGAGAATTCTTTTAGCTGATGATTGCGGGCTTAATTGCAGGTCATTGATTGCATCAATTAAAATAATGCCGGGTTTTTTCCCTTTATCAAAACTTCCAAAATCATCGGCTATTTGCAGCGCCTTAGCACCGTTGATCGTTGCCCAGGTTAAAATATCTTTAAGCCGAATTGAAGCATCTTTTTGGATCGTTTTCATTTCTTCTACCATATTTAATTGCCAGTTACTTGCGTAACTGTCTGTTCCGATGACCATATCAAAGCCGCCATTTTTTAATAACTCAAGTGGTGGTATTGTTTGTTCAATATATTTATTGGCATTGATACAAATACAGAAAAACAATTCTAAGTTTTGAGTTGTAAGTTTTGAGTTGGCAAAATCAATATCGGCTTTTTTTGCAAAAGTGTTGTGTACGGAAATAATAGATTGCCTGTTTGTAAAATAAGAAAGAAAACTTTGTAAGCTGCTTTTGCCGGTGGGTTCAAAACCGCTGATATCAATGCCAAAATTTTTATACAATTCTAAAAAACCACCCGTCTTGTTCATGTATAATTCTTCTTCGGCAATACATTCCTGGCTATGGATTGTTGTTAGTTGCTGGATTGTTTCATTGTTTAATTGTTGAAACAAAGTTTTTGAAACACTATATGGGGCATGCGGCGCAAGCGTGGCATTACTTTTTGCTTTTGACTTTTCACTTTTGAATTTAGCCAGTACAAGCTTTGCGTCATCCAGTCTTTTATCTGCTACCGCATCTACAAAGCCGCTTACTTCTATAAAATTGTGCCAGTAGATCTTGCTTTTTTGTTTGGTAGGGATGGAGTCCGCTGTATTACAAATATCTCCTACCGCTACAGTGCCAGTTTGGTATAATTCCTGTTCGGCCTTTTGCATGGCATCTAGTTTTTCCTCGTCGGTTGCGCCTCTTTTTGTCATTACTTGTTGCACAAATTGCACCAAACCTGTTCCTGGCGGAACAACATTTTTCATATGGCTCAATTCAAGATGGCAATGTGCATTGACGAAGCCTGGCGTGAGTATTCCGTCAAAAACCTCAATACCATCACCTGCATCTTTTATAGTAACTATATCTTTTATTATTCCTTCATTATCAGCCACTACAACCTGATCCTGATCAAGAAATTCCCTGCCTGTAAATATATTATTAGCCTTAAATTTTCTAAAATGCATGAATTGTGTTTAAAACTTTAAATTTGCCGCCAAACTTTATATAAAAGTTCAATAAAGGTATGCCGTTGAAGTGAGTTCCGATAACTCGGAATGATGATAACACAACGATGTGACAATTGTTCTTCAGCCGGCAAAAATAAAATATATCATGTTAGATAAACTGGATGCGATAAAAGCAAAATTTGATAACCTGGGCGTGGCGCTAACCAACCCGGAAATAGTGAGCGACAATAAGCAGTTCAGTGCTATGAGTAAAGAGTACCGCAGCCTGGAAAAAATTGTATTGGCAAGAAACGCATACGTAAAATTGTTAGGTGATATTGAATTCAATAAAGAAGTATTGGGTAGCAATGATGAAGAAATGAGGGATCTGGCCAAACAGGAGCTTCCGGGAATGGAAGAAAGTAAAACGGAGATGGAAAAGCATTTAAAGAATATGCTGATCCCGAAAGATCCGTACGATGAGAAAAATGCGATCCTTGAAATTCGCGCAGGAACCGGAGGTGATGAGGCCTCTCTTTTTGCCGGCGACCTGTTAAGGATGTATTTGAAATATAGTGAAAAGAAAGGCTGGAAGACAGCTATTTTAAGTGAAAGCGATGGAACCGTAGGCGGCTATAAAGAAGTGCAGGTAGAAATTACAGGTGATGATGTATATGGCACCATGAAGTTTGAAAGCGGCGTGCACCGTGTACAAAGAGTGCCGGATACGGAAGGAAGTGGCCGTGTGCATACCAGCGCAGCAACAGTGGCAGTTATGCCGGAAGCAGATGAAATAGATTTTGAATTGAAAGAGAGTGATGTTAAAATGGAAACGGCACGTAGTGGTGGTGCAGGCGGACAAAACGTAAATAAGGTAGAAACAAAAGTGTTCCTAACGCATAAGCCCACGGGCCTTGTTGTTATGTGCCAGACAGAACGTAGCCAGTTGGGAAATAAATTAAAAGCAATGGACATGATGCGTACTAAACTCTACGATGAAGAGGTACGTAAAGCCGAAGAAGCCATATCTCACAAAAGAAAAAGTTTGGTTAGCACCGGTGATAGAAGCGCTAAAATTCGCACCTATAATTTTCCACAAGGCCGTGTTACGGACCACCGCATCGGTTTAACGGTGTATAATCTGGATACGGTTTTGAATGGCGAGGTACAGGAATTTATCGATGCCTTACAATTTGCGGAAAATGCAGAAAAAATGACGGCTCAAAATTAAAGTACCCGCACTTATATTTTATTGGCATATTATTTGTCTTTTGATAGGCATTCTACAATACACACACAATCTCATAAACAGTTAGTTTTGGTAATCGGCCTCCCGTTCCCGGGAGGCCTATATTTTTTATAGCAGTTATTAGTTTAATTATATGATTTTAAGTTATATAACACCATTTAAAAACAATAATTTTGCACCGAATGAACAAAAATTCGGGTCAGATATTCCAAACTAACAGCGTTACTCGCTGGAGAAGCTTTAAATGGACATTTAGGGTACTATTGATCATTGCGCTGTTTTTAATAATAGTATTGATAATAGCACTTAAAACCGGGGTCAGCCCATCTGCAGTTAACATTCAAAATAGAGGGCGCGCTTATCAGAATACTTTGGATACGGCAAACCCCCTGGCTTTTTCTACGAGCCAAAATAAAAAATACAAAGGATTTAAAAGTTTTCTTTTCAAAAGGATCAAAGAAGATTCTCTTAGGCACATTGCCTCTTTACAGCAGGGAACAACACCGGAATTACCTTTTATCAGAGCCGGATTTTATACGCCATGGACCAGGAAAACTTCCCTGCCCGACATCCAGAAAAATGGCGACAAGCTCAATACTATTTTTCCTGAATGGTTTTTTATTGACAATAAAACTTTCACTATGCAATCAAGAATTGATAGTGAAGGCCTTGCTGTTATGCGACAAAAAGGATTACGCATCATGCCGATGCTTACCAATTACAGCTCTATAAAAAAAGATTTTGATGGCAATCTTTTGCATACCATATTAAACGATACGGTCAAACAAAAAGCATTTATACAAAACCTTGTAGATACTTTATCTTTTTACAGCTTCCAGGGAATAAATGTTGATTTTGAAGACTTGATTGAGCCTACAAACGAGCCGCTCACTCATTTTCAAAAAAGATTATACGAGGCGTTACATGCAAAAAGCATGACAGTTACAATGGATGTAAGTGTTATGAATGATGATTATGATTATAAAAAGTTATCTGATTATAACGATTACATTGTTCTGATGGCTTATGATCAGTTTAGTAATGCAGGTTATCCCGGGCCGGTAAGTGCACAGAAATGGATAGAAGAAGCGGTTGATTGGACCGCAAAAAGAATAGATAGTAAAAAGATAATTTTAGGTGTTGCGGCGTATGGTTACGATTGGACAACCTATGAAACAGACGATGATAAAATAAGGGATACTGTATATGATATGACATATATGGAAGCCATTAACGATGCCAAAATAGCGAATGTTAAAATAGATTATGATGATGACACGTATAATCTGCATTATAGTTATATAGAAGAGAACTCCGATGATAGTCCCGAAAGAATTACAAAAACGCCCCACAATATCTGGTTTACCGATGCTGCCACCGCATTTAACGTGCTCCGTTTTAGCGATGAATATCCAACTGCCGGTACCGCTTTATGGCATTTGGGCGCAGAAGATCCGCGTATATGGAGCTTCTATAATACTAACTTAAGTAAAACGGCCTTATTACAACATCCGTTCGATTTTGATTCGCTTACTTCGATCCCTTACGATATCAATCAGAAACCAACAGCGAGTGGCGAGGGAGAGTTATTGAGCATTTTATATACGCCACAAAAAGGTAAAATCAATTTGCAGATAGACAGTTCTGATATGTTGATCTCAGAACAGGATTATGCCGTACTACCTTCAGGGTATGTGTACCAGCGATTTGGAGAAACAGGCACACCGATCGGTCCGGGGCACAAAATGATATTGACCTTTGATGATGGCCCAAGCGCAGAATTTACCCCCAGAATTTTAAACATCTTAGAAAAAGCGAAGATACCTGCAACCTTTTTTGTTATTGGATTAAATGCAGAACAAAATATTCCTTTATTACAAAGAGAATATAGAGACGGATATGAAATAGGCAATCACACTTTTACGCACCATAATATTGCGGAGATGAGTCCTGAAAGAGCCGGGCTGGAAATGAAAGCTACAAGGTTATTGATCGAAAGTATTACAGGGCATTCCACCATTTTATTCAGAGCGCCATACAATGCGGATAGTGAACCACAAACGTATGAAGAAATTGAACCGATAGCAAGAGCAAAAAAAGATAATTACATTACTGTAGGTGAAAGTATAGATCCGAATGATTGGGAAGTTGGCGTAACAGCAGATAGCATTGTTGCAAGAACGATGCGCCTGGCATTAAGTACCAACGCAAGTATCATATTGTTACACGATGCCGGCGGTGTTACAAGGGAAGCAACTATCGAAGCCTTACCAAGGATCATCGATTCTTTTACCAATAGGGGCTGTGTATTTACAACGGTGGCAGACCTAATGGGTAAAAAGAAAGATGATGTTATGCCGCCGCTTCCGCCAAGTAAAGAAAGCTGGATGAGAAACCTAAATTTCTTTTTTGCTGAAGCTACTTACTGGGCCAGCCATATCTTATTTGCACTATTTCTTGTAGGCATTGCTTTATCTGTTGGCAGAATGGCTGTGATGGCGCTGTTGGCATCCATTCAAAAAAAGAATGAAAGAGAAGCTAAAGAAGCGGGTATTGCTTTATGGCCAAACGGACAATTGCCGTCTGTTAGTATTATTGTACCGGCCTATAACGAAGAAGTGAACGCAGTAAGAACGATACAAAGTTTGTTGATGCAAGATTACCCTAACCTGCAAATCGTATTTGTTGATGATGGCAGTAAAGACAGCACATTCTCGATTGTGAGTAATGCTTTTAAGGATGTGACTAACGTGCATGTATATACGAAAGAAAACGGTGGTAAAGCATCGGCGTTAAATGTAGGTGTTGAAAAAGCAACGAGCGAATTTGTAGTGTGTATAGATGCAGATACACAATTGAAAACCGATGCTGTTTCAAGATTGATGGAAAAATTTCTTCCTCCGCTGATTATTAAAAAACCATTTGTAAAAGTTGGTGCAGTAGCAGGTAATGTAAAAGTGGGCAATGAAGTAAATATGATAACACGCTGGCAAAGCATTGAGTACATTACTTCTCAAAACTTCGACAGGCGGGCCTTTGATCTGTTGAATTCTATTACAGTGGTGCCTGGAGCTATTGGCGCTTTTAGAAAAGATGCTATACTGGAAGCCGGAAGTTTTACGACGGATACATTGGCAGAAGATTGCGACCTTACCATGCGCTTACATAGAAAAGGGTATGTTGTCCGTAATTGCAATGATGCGATTTCTTACACAGAGGCTCCTGAAACGATGACGCAGTTTATGAAACAGCGCTTTCGCTGGAGCTTTGGTGTCATCCAATGTTTTTGGAAACACCGTGATGCTGTTTTCAACAGAGAATACAAAAACCTGGGGATGGTAGCATTACCTAATATTCTCATTTTTCAAATCGTATTGCCGTTCCTGGCGCCGTTGGCAGACCTGTTTTTACTATTAAGTTTGATCGCTGCCGGCCTCGGTATTATTCCTGCAAGTGTTGATCATATACTCTTGTATTATTTTGTTTTCACAATGGTAGATGTGATGGGTGCGGCCCTGGCGTTTGCCTTTGAAAAAGAAGATTATAGAAAATTGATCTGGATAGTCCCCCAGCGCCTGATCTACCGGCAGTTGATGTATTACATCCTTATAAAATCATTCAATAGGGCAATTAAAGGTGAATTACAGGGCTGGGGCGCATTAAAACGTACCGGCAATGTTAAGAAGATGGCGACAGCCGTTTAATAACATACCACAGCTTATAAAAAAAGAGTTTTACTTTTGCAGCCTTAAGATCTGCATTCATTAATAAATAAAATTGGCTACAACAACCGATAGAAAATCATTCTTCAACAGACTTGGCGGCAAGGCAGGGAATGAGCGTGCGGAGATGACTTTCTTTGATCATATCGAAGAATTGCGCTGGCATCTTTTACGCAGTGTAATTGCCTGGTTAATTGCAGCGATCTTTATTTTTATTTATAAGGATTGGGTGTATGATAATTTAATATTAGCACCTGCAGAAGAAGGCTTTTATACCTATGGTGCCTTATGCCGGCTAGGACATTTTCTTCATTTAGGCGACAGCCTTTGTATGCCCCCGGTTCAAATAGACCTGCAGGTAAACACGGTGAACGGAACTTTTACTTCGGCATTGAATATTGCTACCATCGGAGGATTACTAATAGCATTACCTTATATTTTATGGGAGCTATGGCGTTTTATTAAACCGGCCTTATCACCCAAAGAAAGAAAATATGGTACAGGAAGTGTTTTCTGGATCTCTTTCTGTTTCTTTTTGGGAGGATTATTTGGTTACTACATATTAGCGCCGTTTACTTTTAATTTTCTGGCAGGATTCAAATTGGGTACACAAAATATGGTACAGTATCGCCCAACTATTACAGACTATATCGATAGCTTGACCAACCTTATATTGGGCTGTGGTATTGCATTTGAGCTTCCTGTTATTTGTTATGTTTTAGCAAAATTAGGACTGATATCCGGAACATTTTTAAAAAAATATTTCAAGTTTGCTATTGTAATTATTTTGGCTGTGGCTGCAATCATAACACCATCGCCGGATTGGATCAGCCAATTCATCGTGGCACTGCCTTTATTTGTTTTATACTGGATCAGTATTTTATTGGCTTCCCGTGTAGAAAGAAAAAAAGAAGAACAGGAAAAAAAGGAATGGAGTTGATTTAATTAATAATCGGAACTCTTTTTTATAAACAATATTATTATTAAACTAAAGAATATTTCTATGCCAACTTTTGATGTAAGTAAACCCATTGCTATCGGTTGTGATCATGCAGGTTTTGACTATAAAGAAGCGTTGCTTTCATTTTTTAAAACAGAAGGCCTTGCCTATAAAGATTATGGAACCTATTCAAAAGACTCGGTAGACTATCCTGATTTTGCACACCCTGTTGCATCAGCCGTTGAAAATGGCGAAGCTGCTTTCGGTATATTATTATGCGGCAGTGCAAATGGTGTAGCAATTACGGCAAACAAACACCAAGGTGTAAGAGCAGCTATTTGCTGGGCAGAAGAATTAGCCAGTCTGGCAAGGTTACATAACAACGCCAATGTTATCTGCATCCCCTGCAGGTTTGTAGAAGAAAGCACTGCAAAAAAAATGGTTGATATTTTTATGACCACAGCATTTGAAGCTGGCCGTCATCAAAATAGAGTAGATAAAATTGCTTGTTGATCAATTGGTGTTTCAGACAGTTATTGCAATTTGACAAATCGGTTTTTTGTCCACATATACATTTCTGGTTTACGCCAGTCAACTATCTTACAATAGCCTGGGAGTTCGTCTAGCAAATCAGCATTGAGGATGATCATTCTGCTATCTTTTCTATAATCAATGCCGCAAATGCCATCAAAGGAATCAAAAGGTAAATATTTAGCAGAATAAAAGACCCTTCCGTTAATTCTATCAATCACAGCTATATTGGAACAATCCGATCCGCAGCCCCAGGCTGCAATAGTATAATGCCCGGCAAAACTAATGCTATCATTTGCACAGGCTTCCCGTATTGCTGTTCTATACGTTCTGGAATCAGGATCTGTTTTTAGATCTGGTTTGGCAAAAGGCCCTTTGTAAATAGGAATAACTTTGAATGAATTGAAATCATATTTGCTTTTATATTTTCTAAAGACTTCGGCTTCTGTCTTTTTATAATCGGCAAGAATAGTATAAGCTGTATCGGAATAAAGTGTATCGCCATTGCTTTTAATTTCTTCTGGTCGGTTAGCTGTTTTAAAAAAATCAAATTTGAGGTCTTTATTTCCCCAAAAAGCAAAATCACCTACTTTGTATACGCTATCTGTTTTTTTTTCATCTACTTGTGGATCATTCGTAGTTCCTACGCCATGGCTATATAATTGCACAGAGTCAACGGCAACCGGATTAACCTTTTTTTGTTGGACAGTATTGTTACAAGAGGCCAATAAAAGCAGCAATACAAAATAGCGAAATAACATATGATAAGGGATCTATTATTTGTTTAATCTATAGTAAATATAGGTATAGAAATAATAAAGCCGCAGCTATAAACTGCGGCCTTTATATTTTAAGACTCTAATCAAGTCAATCAAAAAAATAAACTTCAATCAACGGTTCAGACAAAATTTTACCAACCCAGTATCCATGCAAATATCAATGGCACCACAATCGTTGCATCGCTTTCCACAATAAATTTTGGTGTATGGATATCTAATTTACCCCAAGTGATTTTTTCATTAGGAACAGCACCGGAATACGAGCCATACGATGTTGTAGAATCGCTCACCTGGCAAAAATAACTCCAGAAAGGCACATCATGCCATTCCAGATCCTGGTACATCATCGGTACAACACAGATAGGAAAATCTCCTGCTATGCCACCGCCTATTTGAAAAAAGCCCACGCCTTTTCCTCCAGAATTATTTCTGTACCAATCGGCCAGCCAAACCATATATTCAATACCACTTTTCATGGTACTGGCTTTCATTTCATTTTTTATAATGTAAGATGAAAATATATTTCCCATTGTACTGTCTTCCCAACCCGGTACTACGATAGGAATATTTTTCTTTGCAGCAGCCAACATCCAGCTGTCTTTCGGATCAATTTCATAATACTGTTCCAATACGCCGCTTAGTAACATTTTGTACATGTACTCATGCGGGAAATAGCGCTCGCCTTTATCATCTGCATCTTTCCATATTTTATGGATATGCTTTTGTAACCTTCTAAATGCCTCCTCCTCCGGAATGCAAGTGTCGGTAACACGGTTATAATGATTTTCCAAGAGGTCCCACTCTTCCTGAGGACTCAGGTCACGATAATTGGGCACTCTTTTATAATGGCTATGTGCCACCAAATTCATAATATCTTCTTCCAGGTTAGCGCCGGTACAGCTAATGATACTCACTTTATCCTGGCGGATCATTTCTGCCAAAGAAATTCCAAGCTCTGCTGTACTCATAGCACCTGCAAGGGTTATCATCATTTTACCACCTTCATCAAGGTGCGTTACATATCCTTTAGCAGCATCCATTAAAGCCGCGGCATTAAAGTGGCGGTAGTGGTGCTCTACAAATTGCGAAACAGGTCCTTTCGTCATTTTTTTTATTTTAGAATGGCAAAAATAGTTTTTTAATGCGAGTAAAATTCATCCAGGCAAACAGTTAATAGTTGCTTATTATTACTGCATAAAGCACTTATCTTTACCAGGCTATACCTAATTACTATATGAATCTACTGGCTCACGCGTATCTTTCTTTTGATCAACCCGAAATGTTGATCGGAAACATGATCAACGATTATGTAAAAGGCAAAAAACAATTCGATTATCCTCATGCCGTTCACAAAGGCATGGTCTTGCACAGAAGTATCGATGATTTTACAGATACCCATCCTGTAACAAAACAATTAAAATCTTTTTTTAAAGATGATTACCGTTTATATGCGGGCGCTTTTGGGGATGTAGCGTATGATCATTTTTTAGCCAATGATACCAACCAGTTTGCCGATGACGAAGCTTTAAAAGTTTTTAGTACTAAAGTATATAAGGTATTAGATGATAATTTTGATCTGTTGCCTTTACCTTTTCAAGGCATGATACCCTATATGAAAAAAGAAAACTGGCTATACAATTATAAATCCCAGCAGGGTATTAAAAATAGTTTTGCCGGCCTGGTAAGACGGGCTGCCTATCTCACAGATTCCGATACTGCATTTGATATATTTAACCGGCATTATGCTGACATAAAAATTTGTTACGATGAATTTTTCCCGCAATTAAAATTGTATGCTGCCGAGCAGTTCCGCCAATTGTCATAATGTTGTAAGCTTATCCGTGCTTGTTTGATAAGGATGAATTTCAACTATATTTATGGCTAGAAAATCATTTATGAAACAATACCTGCTTTTTTGTTTAGCATTTTTTATATTGACTGCCTCATTTGCACAAACTAATCCTATAAAAGTTTTAGTAGTTGTGGCACATCCTGATGATGAAGCAGCGATGTCTGTAACCATCTATAAAATAACACATCAATTAGGCGGAACAGTTGATGAAGCCGTGATCACCAATGGCGAAGCGGGGTATAAATATTCTTTATTGGCAGAATCTATCTACAACATAAAACTCACCGATGAAAAAAGCGGTCGCGAAAATTTGCCAAGAATAAGAAAACAGGAATTGATGAATGCGGGAAAAATAATCGGTATCAGAAACTTCTATTTCTTTGATCAAAAAGATGCGCACTACGGATTAGACGAACATGAGCCTTTGGATACCTCATGGGATGTAACCTGGGTGCAACAAAGGTTAAAAGAAATCATCACTACTAATAAATACGATTATATTTTTTGCTTATTGCCCGAATCGGCTACGCATGGCGGACATAAAGCCGCAACGATGTTAACGTTAAAAACAGTGGCGGCACTGAAAACAGATAAGCCGATTGTTTTGTCTGTTAGCGGTTCCAGTAAAACCGATACAACACAAAAGGCCTTTACTCAATTAAAAGACTATGCTTTTACCAGGATCTCGATTGGAAAGCCATCGTTTTTTATTGATAAAACAGTTTCTTTCGGTTACAACAATAAATTAAATTATAAAATAATTGAAAATTGGGAAATTGCAGAACATAAGTCCCAGGGAACAATGCAAACGTTTATGAACATGGGCGATTATGAAAATTATTGGTATTATGATATCAATGACCCCGCTCAGTTTAACAAAACCAAATTATTTTTTGATAATTTGAATAGCTTGATTCCCGGCAAGTAAATCCGTTAAAAACTTATATGAGGCCATTTGTAATTATTTTGTTTTTTGCTGCAATTATTTCAAGCTGTAACACCAATGGTAAAACAACCGGCACTTTAAACAACGGTCTAGATACTGGTTCAAAGCATAGCGATCACACCATAGGAAAGATATATTATCCTTCAGGAAAAAGAAAAGCAACCATCGCTTTTAATACAAATAAATTGAGAGATAGCATTAGTACTTATTATAATGAATCGGGAAGTGTGGATTCCTCCAAGAATTATACCAATGGAAAGTTGAATGGTGAATCAACAACGTATTATGAAGACAGAAAGGAAGTAACACTTTATAAGAATGATAGTGTGATAAATTTTAGTGTATATGATACCGATAATTTTTTAGAAGAAAGAATTCCACTTGATACAAATATGATCCTCCAACCAAAATACAGACTTACAAATGGGAAAGATTATGTAGATAAAAATATAAAGGATACAATGATTTTGATCATTGATGGTGTACCTCCGGCTAATCGTATTTTGTCAACAATGGGAGCAGGACTTTTGCGTGTCGATGATACCACTTATGTGCTACGAGCCGTGAACGATAAAAATTCAGATTCAGTAAAAATAAATATCGGTATTGAAATTGCACAAGGCAGCATGATCTACAAAACAATACGACTTTTAAAAAAATAGATAGCGAGTAGTCAAAAATGAAAAATCTATACATAACATATTCTGCCGTTTTATTGATAGCAGTACTCTTTTTGGTAGGTTGCCATTCAGGTAAAGCAAAACAAAAATTAGTTATCTATTCTCCACACGGAAAAGAGATGTTGGGTGAATTTGAAAAACTATTTGAAGCAGCGCATCCGGATGTTGACGTGCAATGGTTGGATATGGGCTCGCAGGAAGTGTTCGACAGAGTTAACACTGAATCTCAAAATCCGCAGGCAGATATTTGGTGGGGCTCTCCCTCAACGATGTTTATCCGCGCAGAAAAATTAGGGCTTCTTGAAAAATATAAACCAACCTGGGCCGATGATGTTCCGGCTTACGCAAAAAGCAAAAATGATTTTTGGTATGGCACATTTTCTACGCCACAGGTAATTGCATTTAACAGCAATAAATTATCTGCAGATAAAGCGCCGAAAGATTGGGATGAAATTGTTGGTCCGGCATGGCGCGGTAAAGTTATATTTCGAAACCCATTGGCATCAGGAACTTTGCGGGCTATATTTTGTGCAATGCTTGCAAGATCAATAACGCAAACTGGCAATGAGGCACAAGGCTGGAAATGGCTGCAACAACTGGATTCAAATACCATTGCCTATGCAGCAGACCCAACGCAGATGTACAATAAACTCGGCGGACAAAACGAAGCCGTTACTTTGTGGAACATGCCTGATATGATCTTGCAAAAAGATAAATACCATTATCCGTTCGGATACAATATCCCGCAAAGCGGAACAATTGTTTTGACGGATGGCATCGCCATCATAAAAGGAACAAAGAATGAAGCATTGGCAGATAGCTTTTATGAATTTGTAACAACGCAACAAAGCTTGTTGATACAGGCACAAAAATATTATCGTATTCCATCGCGTACTGATATTCCAAGAGATAGCTTTCCGGACTGGTTAAAAAATACTACCTACAAAACATTGGATGTTGATTGGGATCTAGTGGCTGAGAAAGAAACGGAATGGATGAAAAAGTGGGACGCATCAATTAAAACAAATAAATAATTTCTTTTGGCATTTCTTGAAATAAAAAATATCCGCAAAAAATTTGGCAATAGCATTGTCCTAAACGACTTGTCTATTGAAATAGAAAAAGGAGATTTCTTTTCTTTTCTCGGTCCGAGTGGTTGCGGCAAAACAACTTTACTCAGAATTATTGCGGGCTTGGAATATCCCGATGCAGGACAAGTTATTTTAGATGGTATCGATATTACAAATCTCCCACCACAAAAAAGAAATACCGGAATTGTGTTTCAAAACTATGCCTTGTTTCCGCACATGACAGTTTTTGAAAATATTGCCTATGGATTAAAAATAAAAAAGATCTCATCAGCAAAAATAAATGAGTTGGTAATTGACGTACTCAATACCGTACAGCTACTAAATAAAAAAGATCAGAATATATCATTACTAAGTGGCGGCGAGCAACAACGTGTTTCATTAGCAAGGGCTATCGTAATGCAACCTCAGTTGATCTTATTCGATGAGCCATTATCCAATCTTGATTATTCTTTACGCATAGAAGCAAGAAATGAGATCAAACGTTTGCAAAAAGAGATGGGCATTACCTCGATCTATGTAACGCATGATCAATCGGAAGCGCTTTCTTTATCGGATCAGATAGCTGTATTACAAAATGGAATAGCTGCACAGACAGGAACCCCCAAAGAAATATATTTTAAACCTGTGAACAAATTCGTTGCGCAATTTGTAGGGCATTATAATTTATTTGATCAGCAATACGCAGTTGAGCTTTTTAAGTATATGATCACAGCAGCACAAACAATTGCGATATTACCTGAACACGTATCTATTCATAGAACAACAGAACGATCAACTGCAACCATAAAGGATATTTTATTTGCCGGATCATTTGTTGAGTACATCATACATTATAAAGAACTTATTATAAGGGCCATTTCCACAAATCCCGATCAATCATTTGTGATCGGGGAGCATGTTTTGTTATCTGCCAGTACAGAAAATATTCAAGTGATCATCTAACATGATAAAAAAATATTCAATAGCTAAAATATTACTCACGGGTGTGGTAGTATTTTTTGTTGTGGGGTATATTGTTTATCCGCTTTGTCAGTTGTTTATCCAGAGCTTTTCGGAAAAAGGAACGTATCGACAGTTATTTGATAAAACTGTTTTTACGGCTTGTTTTAATTCCCTATTGTTATTCGTTATTAGTGTTGTTGGTAGCGGGCTAATTGGTGTTTGGCTGGCGTATGTTTTCCAGTATAAAAAATTTGCATTTAAATCTTTTTTCTCAACAATGGCATTACTGCCAATTGCCATACCGCCAATGGTTGGTGTAATGGCATTTTTATTTTTGTTAGGAGAGAATGGCCTGCTGTTAAAAATTTTACCTTTCAACGCTTTTAAGTTCGATGGATGGTTTGCTATTATTGCCTTGCATCTCTATTCTTTTTATCCGTTGTTTTTTCTTTTCGTTGGCGCAGCATTTAAAAACTTGGACAATAGCATTGTGGAAGCATCCTATACATTAGGTGGCAGAAAATTTAAAACCTTCTTCAGTATTATTTTACCACAGCTTGTTCCATCTTTAATCGGCGCATCCTTACTTACATTCATGGCGAGTATGGCTTCTTTTTCTGCACCATTTATTTTTGGCGGTGCCGACAGATTTTTAACTACCGCTATTTATTACGCCAAAATAAATGGCGATAGTGCTTATGCTGCAGTGTTGTCTATTTTACTAACAGTTATATCCATTGTATTTCTTGCATTTTTAGGATGGTACCGCAACAGGCAACCAATTAGCGGAAGAACAAAAGGTGCCATCAAAACGCAACTTTCTTTTGATAATAAAAAATACAGCTACTTTACATTTATCCTGCTGATCATTTTTTGCATTGCTATTGCATTACCTATTGTTTCATTATTTATTTTATCGTTGATTCCGGAAGGCTCACTTATGCTGCCAGGATTACATTATAGCTATAGTTTTGACAATTTTAAAAATATTTTTACTGATAACGATGCCTTACAACCATTTTTCAACAGTGTTGAAAGTTCTGTTATAGCCATTCTGTTTACATTATTAATTGGATTGGGCGTTGCCTATATTGTCAGAGGAAAAAAGAATATTTTTAAATCCCTGCTTGAAATAATTATTTCATTGCCCTATGGAATTCCCGGAACAGTCATTGCCATTTGCTTAATTCTAAGCTTTAATGCGCCTAATTTATTTTCATTCAATACCATCTTAGTAGGAACGTTTTGGATATTACCCATCGCTTATGCAGTAAGAAATATTCCTATTCTTTCCCAGGCTGTTATAGCGGGCCTGCATTCAATCGATCCTTCTATTGAAGAAGCTTCGGCCACATTGGGCGCTACTAATTTTAAAACCTGGCGGTCAATCACATTGCCTTTAATTTATCCTTCTGTCTTGCAGGGATCATTGCTTGTTTTTATTAATGCGTTTGGAGAATTTGTAGCCACGATATTATTATATAATTATTCTACTAAAACTATTTCTGTAGAAGTGTATTCACAATTAAGGTTATACAATGATGGTATTGCAGCGGCTTACGGTGTGATTATATTTTTGATAATTCTTTGCGTGGTTTTCTTTTCGCGAAGGGCACTTAATAATTCATCCGCTATCGATAATTTATAAACAAGTCGCACTATTTTATCAACAGCGATTCGCCTCCCCGAATTTTTTCTGGATATTTACCATATGTGTGGAATAGCAGGTATTATAAAGCATAACCAAAACTTCCAGGTTTTTGATAGGAATGAAATGTTATTTCAGGTCCGCACGATGGCGGATGCAGTTAAGCACCGCGGTCCGGATGGCGAAGGCTATTGGGCCAGTCAGGATGCGTCTGTTGGCTTTGGGCATCGGAGACTTTCTGTTATTGATCTTACCGAAGGTGCCGCGCAGCCGATGCATTATTTAGAACGATACACGATCGTTTACAATGGAGAGATATATAATTACATCGAATTAAAGGACCATCTTCAAAAAAAAGGATACGATTTTAAAACAAGATCCGATATTGAGGTCATTCTCGCTGCATACGACTATTGGAAAGAGAATTGTCTGGAACATTTTGATGGCATGTTCTCATTTGCTATCTGGGACGAAAAAGAACAAACCTTATTTGCAGCAAGGGACCGCTTTGGAGAAAAGCCATTTTATTATTATAAAGATGACGGGTATTTTATTTTCGCCAGCGAGATGAAGGCCCTGTGGTCCGTGGGTGTTCCTAAGCTTGCAGATGATAAGATGCTGTTGAATTATGTTACGATTGGCCATTTGCAAAATCCTGTAGATAAAGCCCAAACTTTTTTTGAAGATATTCGTTCGCTACCTGCGGCGCATTACTTGCAATTATCAAAATCTACAGGAAAAATTGTTATCAAGCGTTATTGGGATATTGACAAAAAAGCAAAAATAGCTATCACAGAAGCCGACGCTATTGAAAAACTCACTTCCTTATTAACTACCTCTGTAAAAAGAAGATTACGTAGTGATGTAGATTTTGGTACCAGCTTAAGTGGTGGCCTGGATAGTTCGTCTATTTTATCTTTGATCAATTATTTAAAAGGAGATAGCAAGAAAGTAAAAACTTTTTCCGCAGTTTTCCCTGGTTTTGAAAAAGATGAATCTCCTTTTATTCAATCTGTTGTTGATAAATTCAAGACAGATAATTTTAAAATTGAGCCAACAATAGATGATCTGATCAATGATTTTGAAAAAGTTTGTTATCACCAGGAAGAGCCTTTCTCATCTTCCAGTATTTACATACAATACAAGGTCTTTGAACTAGCGAAGCAAAACAATATAAAAGTATTATTGGATGGCCAGGGTGCAGATGAAATATTGGCAGGCTATCATAAATATTATCACTGGTACCTACAGCAATTAGCGAGCAAAGCCAAATTTGGCCAGCTAAGGCAGGAAAGAAGAGCTTTAAAAGAAAAGAATATTAAGATAGAATGGGGAGTACAAAATTATTTTGCAACTTATTTTCCTCCGCATACCGCAGTACACCTGGAAAGAAAGGAATACAATAAAATTATAAAGAGCAATGATATCAACCCCGATTTTATTGCGGCCTTGCATGGAAGAGAATGGGAGGGTATAAGGAAATCGAGCATTAATAAACTGAATGATATTCTTTATTTCAATACAATGGAATTAGGATTGGAAGAATTATTACGCTTTGCAGATAGAAATTCAATGGCACATGGAACAGAAGTTCGGCTTCCTTTTTTAAATCACAGATTGGTAGAATTTATTTTTTCTCTTCCTCCTGGTTTTAAGATACACGAGGGCTGGACAAAATGGATCTTAAGAAAAGCCATGAATAATAAACTGCCTGATAATATTGTCTGGCGAAAGGATAAGGTTGGGTATGAACCGCCACAACAAAAATGGATGACCGATCCCAGGCTGCAAGAATATATACACGAAGCAAAAAGAAAACTGGTTAATAAAGGTGTTTTGCAACAGCATCTCTTAAATAAAAAGATTTGTCCGCTTCCGGCGCATGATGCTGATAATTTTGACTGGCGATATTTAATTGCCGCACAACTGCTGTAAAAATTGCATCTTTGCAGTCTCAATTTTTTTCTATGAAGTTAGCAACCAAGATCATTCATGCCGGTGCTGAGCCGGATCCAAGTACAGGAGCGATCATGACTCCGATCTACCAAACGTCAACCTATGTTCAATCTGCTCCGGGAGTGAATAAAGGGTATGAATATGCCCGTAGCCAAAACCCAACACGTAAGGCACTGGAAGAAGCTTTTGCTGTTATCGAAAATGGCAAACACGGGTTGGCATTTAGCAGCGGCGTTGCAGCAACAGATGCCGTAATAAAATTATTGAGCAGCGGGGATGAGGTAATAGCGGGAAGCGATATGTACGGCGGCACTTATCGTTTGTTCACTAAAGTGTTTGAAAGGTTTGGTATCAAATTTATTTTTGTTGATACATCCGACCTAACAAAAATACAGGCTGCCGTTACCGCAAAAACAAAATTGATCTGGATCGAAACTCCTACCAATCCTTTAATGAGTATTACGGATATTTCGGGTGTTGCCGCTATTTCAAAAAAAGCCGGTGCATTATTGTGTGTTGATAATACATTCGCCACGCCCTATTTACAAAACCCTTTGGATCTGGGTGCTGATATTGTCATGCATTCGGCAACAAAATATTTAGGTGGGCATAGCGATGTGATACAAGGCGCATTGGTAATGAATGATGATAGCCTGAGAGAAAAATTATATTTTATTCAAAAAAGTTGTGGTGCCGTTCCCGGACCAATGGACTGCTTTTTGGTGTTAAGAGGAATTAAAACCTTACACGTAAGAATGAAACAGCATAACGAAAACGGATATGTGGTAGCACATTTTTTACGCAAGCATCCAAAAGTTGATAAAGTATATTGGTGTGGCTTTGCAGACCATCCTAATTATAACATAGCTAAAATACAAATGCGTGGTTTTGGTGGTATGATGAGCTTTACTTTAAAAGATGACAGCATTGAAGCAGCCACAAAAGTATTGTCTTCAACCAAGTTATTTTCTTTGGCAGAAAGCCTGGGTGGCGTAGAATCGCTGATCAACCATCCTGCGAGTATGACACATGCATCTATACCAAGAGAAGAAAGAATTAAAAACGGTTTAACAGATGGTTTGATAAGATTAAGTGTAGGCATTGAAGATGCAGATGATCTGGTAGAAGATTTAAAACAAGCGATAGCCTGATGAACGATGGACAATAATAAGCTGAAAGATTTTTTAGATAAAAAGGTTGATGAATATAATCAACCTTCTTTTATTAAAGATGATCCCATTTGTATTCCACATTCATTTACAAAAAAGCAGGATATAGAAATTGCGGCTTTTTTCGCTTCTATTTTTGCCTGGGGAAACCGTACTACGATCATTAACAAGAGCAGGGAGTTAATGATTTTGATGGATAATGCTCCGCACGATTTCTGTGTAAATGTAAGCGATAAAGAACTAAAAAAACTGTTGGGGTTCAAACACCGAACATTCAATGATACCGATCTGTTGTATTTTGTTGAATTCTTGCGATTTCATTATGCTAGCAATGAATCACTGGAAACGGCATTCACTAAATGGATGAGCAAAAAGGACGCGACAACTGAAAATGCATTGAAAGGGTTTTATGAATATTTTTTTTCGCTGGAGCACGTACCGGCCAGAACAAGAAAACATATTGCCTCTCCGGATAAGAATTCTACCTGTAAAAGGCTGAGTATGTTTTTAAGATGGATGGTACGCACTGATAAAAAGCAGGTAGACTTTGGCATTTGGAAAAACATTTCTCCTGCGCAATTGATTTGTCCTATTGATGTTCATGTGGCAAAAGTTGCCAAGCGTTTAAATATATTGCAACGTACGAAGATAGATTGGGAGGCAGCAATAGCGTTGACAGAATATTTACGAACTTTAGATAAGAAAGATCCGGTAAAATATGATTTTGCCTTATTTGGAATAGGTGTATCTGAACCAAGACGTATGTAATTTCTTTTATGCAGAAAGAAGTAATAGATAATATCAAAAAAGACATGGCAATTGCATTGCCCGATGAGATTTCTTTGTTGGAGCTAGAGGAGAAATTAACGGTATATGCCAACCTGCTTATTCAAAAAGATTTTCAAAAATTAGTTACCCTTTTATATCGTATTGATGTTAGCGAAGCTAAGTTGAAATATTTATTACAATTGCGGGCTGATGAAAACGCAGGTAATATCATTGCAAAATTAATTATTGAAAGACAGATACAAAAAATGAAAAGCCGCCAACAATTTGGCAAGAGTAATACCGATATTCCCGAAGAAGAAAAATGGTAAGCAGTTATTCAAATATTTTTTCTTCTCTGGTCAATTGTCCCGCTTCATTTATTCCTTCGATCACTACCCTGATCTTTTTACAATTATCGCTATTATAAAATGGAATGGTTATCCTGCGATTGTTTTTATCCATTAATAAAAAAGGATTCCAGTAAAGCGTAGCACGGTAATCATTTTCTTTGGTGATAGAATCGTTGGCATAATCAGGCGAATAAAATTCTTTTATTGCTGAATAACCATTAATAAGCGTGTAGTCCAATCCTTTTACTGATGAAGTAAGATCTGAACCATTCTTTGTATAGATAGAAATAGCACCACCTTGGCCACTTGTTGTACGACTGCCGAAATCACCCATAAAAGGAGGTCGAAAAACTTTGATCATTGCAATATCATTTACTGAAAGTGTTTTGATCTGATTGACATCAGAGCTTATTTCATTTACAAAAAGACTTGTATTACTACCGCGCCAGGTTACAGAACCATTACCGATTATTGATACCTGAAGTCCTGCAACCTTGCTTTGTAAGTAAGTCAGAATATCCGGAGCGCCTTTAGCAAACTCGTTATCGTCATTAAAAAATGTCATCCCATCTCCACCACTAAAGAATCCGGAAGTGTATTCTGCATCCATTTTTTCATGTACCGTTTTTTTTCTTGCTATAACGGTAACTTCTGCCAAGGATTTTATCTTATTTTCTTTAATAAGATCCTGTTTTAATAAATTAGCGATCACTTTATTTTTTCTAGCAGCAATACTGTCAGGCTCAATAGCAGGATACATTGAAAAAGGCAATAATTGAACCGGAGGTTTTGCATAAGTGTTGTCGAAAGAGAAACTGGCAATAGAAGTAAATCGTTTATCCAAATCGTTGTTAAACTGATAATATAAACGAGCCGTGTCAAAGAAAGAGATGCCATCTGTTTTAAACGTCCCATCCTTATTAACAGGAATAGTTATTATTTCAGATCCTCCTGTTTTATTTTTTAGAATGGTGGTTAGTTCCTTTCCCGTCAATGAATTTGGTGATAACCCATACACTTTCCCCTGTAAAAATAGGGACTGCTCCGGAAGATGATTTATCTGTGGCCATTTATCAGCAAGCAAATTTTCCCATTTAAATCTTCTCCAGCCATTCGTCATCATTACAAGATCCAATTGCTGTTTTACTGAATCCTCATCGCTTGAAAAATAGTAAGCAGGATTGTATACATAGCCTTTCAGGTCACTGGTCAATAATAATTGCGAAAAAATATTTTCCTGCTGATCTGAAGCTGCAGGGTTTAAATTTTCATCCGTAACGGAAATAGAAAGATTGCTAAGCAAGCTACCACCGACATCCACCTGTAAAGTATTATGCCCTCTTTTGGTGATGTCTTTTTCTATGGCATGCAGGTCCGTTATGAAATAATAGTTACCATGATTTATAAATAAAATTCTTTCTGCAACAGGTATTTGCGCTGCATTAAAAACGGTGACCTGTACTATTCCGTCAGCAAGACTATCAGTGGGGATAGGAGCTGTAATAGTTGTCCTTCTAGCCATGTTTACTGTGGCACTATATATAAGCTGTTGCTGCATTTGCGCTACTATATAGTAAGAAGTAAAATTTTCACCAACACTATCGGGCCTGGTCAGCGAAAAAGTAACATTGTTATTACTGTTATTTATGCTCAGTACAACACCTTCTTTTTTTGCATCGGGCAACGCCGTCTCATGTGCGAGCCCTTTTTTATCTTTCCACACAGCTTTATATTGTACATCCGGTAATGGTGTAAATAAAAAATAACCCATGCCATCATGCACGGCTGAAAAGGCTGTGATCTTATTTCCTTTATTATCGGTTACATTTCCATTTATAACAATGGGAGTGCCATCCTGATCATTTGCTTTAAATGCTACCCTTGAAGTAACGCCTGTTACCAGATCTCCGCCTTCGGGAAAAAAATGCAGGCTATATGAAAGAGGGATGCTGGGTTTTTTAGTTGGATGTATAGCGGAAAGTATACGAATGGACTTAGTATAAAAAAAAGAAGAATCAAAATTCAACATCCAGGCTGTATAAGCGCGGACATAAACTAAGGGATTACTCATCGTATCCGGCAATTCAAAATTAGATGATGCACCCCCCAGTACAACGGGCATTACTCTTCTTTGCAAAATTTTTCCTTTTGAGTCGACCAGCTCAGCATACATAATTTTGCTTATTAAAGAAGGCATGTTGGCAGAAGTGAGGTAGGCCTTAAACCAAATTTTTTCTCCGGGATTATAATAAGAACGATCAAAATGTAAATAGACCTTTTCCTGTGGGTAAGCAGAATCCAATCTGTTTAATAAGGAATCAAGCCGTTGGGTATAACCGCTGGTTACAATTGTTATCGAAAGAAAAAAAGAAAAAAGTAGTTTAAATAAACGGCCGCTCATCATTTGCTGTGTCAATTTTTACATAACAAAATACGTCATGTTTACTTATAAAAGCTTTAATAGTATGCTAAAGCTGCTATTTTATTGAGGGTATTCGTAAATACATATTTCTACCCTTCGGTTTTCCCATTGCTGGTAGGGATCACTGTCATCTGCAACAGGTATTTTGGAACCCCAGTAAGATACCCGTATACGATCAATTAAAACGCCATAACTATTCATATAATCGCGTGTAAGAAAGGCCCGCTCCTGAGATAGTTTTTGCGCAGAGGTTTCTGACCCTATCCTTTCACTGTAACCAGATATGCCAATATATAAATTACTATCGCTTTTCAGGATCTCTCGTATGTGATCGAGAATATCAAATGACGCGCTGTTGAGTATGACCTGGTTGGGGTCAAAATAAATAGTATAACAATCCAGCACTTTATCTGTATCGTTAATTTGTGATGGCGGCTTTGTCGTAATGGTTTGTTCTATGCTATTGGTATCGATACCATTTTCGGCTATTATTTCCCGGTTGTTTTTTTCTATGATAGCATTTCTATTTTTATTTTGCCTCGCTTTATTATTGTTTAAGGTATCGGCTATCTCTTTGTTGGCTACTTCCTGATTGTTTTTTCTGGCAATAGCTTTCTCTGCTATTTTATTATTATTCGTAGCCGTATCGGTTACGTTATTAGGAGTAATTATTGCTTGCCAGTCATTTGCCCTGTTATTATTTTCAGCTTTTTTGTGAGTGGCACTAGTTGAATTATTATTCGTATTGATAATCTGCTTGTGCTTCTTATTAGCATTTCCATTATTCAAGGCAATAGTATCAGTAGCATTATTGTCATTCGTTACTTCCTGATTATTATTTACCCTGGCGGCTTTTTTATTTTTATAGGTAGTCTTGCCTTTTACTAAAATGTGTAAAGTGGTTCCGTTTACAGTAGTCGAGTCGTTATCGTTGTTGTTACTTGCTTGCTGATCGTTATTTTTAGCAATGACTTTTTCATTATTTGTTTTATTATCTGCGAATAATGTAGAATCATTCACATTGCCTTTCACCAAAATATTTAAGTGGCCACCGGTAACGGTGTCGTTTAGATTATTATTATTGTTTACTTGTTGTTTATTGCTTTCACCAATAGTGTTTTTATTCAAGGCGGTATCACCCTCATTATTACTACTTGCAACTTCCTGATTATCGTTTGTGGTAGGAGCCTTTTTAGTTGTAGCAGCCACATTGCCTTTCACCAAAATATTTAAGCGGCTTCCCATTACAGTATCATTTGTGACAGTACTATCGCTTGCCCGCGGATTATCATATACGTTGATGTAAGCTTTGTTATCGGTAACAGCAATGGCAGAATCATTTATATTTTTCTTTCTGCCTACAGCCTTTTTATTTTTACCTACTATTTTATTGCCAGAAGCTACATATTGTTCTGCATTAGCAACAACAGGTTTTGGTTTCTTTTGATATACCGCAATCTCTACCCTTCTGTTTTTCCATTGTTCGATTTTATTCTTTTTATTTACCAGTGGCCTTGTGGCACCCCAATAGTATATCTTCATCCGGCCTCCCGGCAGATTACTATTTACTAAATAATTTTTAACAGTGATAGCCCTTTCTGCAGATTGTTCTTTAGCAGTTTTTTTCTGGTTGTTCTTATCGCTATACCCTGATATCTTTATATGTAATGTTTTGTTTTCTTTTAAGAGTTGTCGTATTTTATTAAGTGTAACGAGCCCTTTCCTGTTGATTGAAATTTTATTGGGATCGTAATAGATATAATAAGACATTGTATCGCCATTCACGTTGTCTGCAGCCAAAGTTTCATCAATGGGGATCGGACAACCTTTGTATTGAGGTAAACCGGCTACCGTAGGACATCTGTCTACTTCATCATTAACACTGTCTCCATCGGTGTCAGGGATCGGACAGCCATTGTATCTTCTAAAGCCTGCCACAAAAGGACATTTATCTTCCTCATCATTAATACTATCGCAATCGGAATCGGGGATCGGACAACCATTGTATTTTTTTAATCCTGCAACAGTAGGGCATTGGTCTACTTTATCAAGCACACTATCACAATCGGCATCTTCCGTATCATCTTTTGGAAGGTCGGCTTTCTTCTTTTTTCGTTCATTCAAATAAATACCGAGCGTAAGGCCGATTACCTGATTTTTAAATGATCCTGCATACGTTGGATCCTGATAAAAATTTTGTAGGCCCCTGCTGTAATTCGCAGTAATGAACGAACCTCCTAAGTACACACCTGTCAGCACATCCATTCCATAATCAAAAGTTGTGTATTTACCAGGACCGGTACCTGTGTTTAAATTACTCGTGCTGGTTGAGGTATAATAATTATTAGGGCCAATGGTAGTAGAACTTTCCTGACCGCTATAAAAAAAAGATAAGTAAGGCCCTAGCCCAACAATGAGCGCAACTTTTTTTGCCAATGCAAACTTGTAAACAAAATCCAGTGGAAGATCAATGTAATTAACAAACTGTGTAGCGGTGGTAGCCGTATCGCCGGCCTTGTTAGATTGTGAAAATTTTCTACCCTTATTAGAAAATTCTATGCAGGGTTGAAAATAGAATTTTGATTTGGGCGCCAAAGGAAGATCGGCCATAAAGCCAATATGAAAACCAACTCTTGGCAAATATCCGTTTTTTAGATTGCTAAAATTGGGCTGGTTACTTGTCTCTAATACCGTGGACTCATTCACACCTCCCTCGATCGCTATTCTAGCTTGAGCATGGGTGGAAAAATTTATACCAAAAACTAAAACGAACGCAATTACAAATCCTTTCATGGATTTTATGGTTGGTACCATGAATATTTATACAAGTTTGCGTGAAACTAGTAAATGTTTTCGGCTGAAGACCCCTACTAGTTTCACACACCTGTGTATAAGTATGAATTGCGTGAAGTGATTAGAAATGTTACGCCAGATCGATCTCGAAATTTGCAAGATCTACAAATTCCTGTAAGCGTGTGTTGATATCGGCTTTAGTGATCTCTTTGATACGATCCGTCCCAAATTTTTCTACACAAAAGCTTGCCATGGCGCTTCCTACAATGATGGCTGTTTTCATGTTGTCAAAACTGATGTCTTTTGTTTTTGCCAGATGCCCGATAAAACCTCCCGCAAAAGTATCCCCTGCACCTGTTGGATCAAATACTTCTTCTAACGGTAACGCAGGAGCGCAGAAAACCTGGTTTTTATGAAATAACAATGCACCGTGCTCGCCTTTTTTTATGATCAGGAATTTAGGTCCCATTGCCTGAATAATTTTTGCCGCTTTAACTAAAGATGTTTCTCCGCTTAATTGCCTGGCTTCTCCGTCATTTACCAATAACACATCTACTTTTTTTAATACTGTTTTCAGGTCATCTAAAGCTATGTCCATCCAAAAATTCATCGTATCCATTACGATCAGTTTTGGCCTGGTCTTTAATTGATTGATCACGCTCAGCTGAATAGCAGGAGATAGGTTGCCTAACATTAAAAACTCAGCTCCCTGATAACTATCCGGAACAATCGGGTTGAAATCGGCCAAAACATTCAGGTCGGTTATCAATGTATCACGCGTATTCATATCCAGGTGGTATTTACCACTCCAGAAAAATGATTTTTTATCAGCAACGATTTCTACGCCATCCAATTGAACACCACGTTTTTTTAAACTGTCCATTTCCTCTTTCGGAAAATCATACCCAACAATAGAAATTTGCTGAATAGGGGTTACAAAATAGCCCGCAGCGTATGCTACATAAGTGGCAGAGCCACCTACTATTTTTTCTGCTTTTCCAAAAGGGGTTTCGATGGTATCAAAAGCCATGGTTCCAACTGTAATTACTGACATATCAAAGTTTTATTTTATAAATTTGTACTGAAAGGCAAAAGTAATGTTTTGCAAAGTAATCTTAAATGGAATTTTATGCTTTTACAATTACATCCTGTTAATCCGCAACCAAGGTTGATCAAGCAAATTGTAGAATGCCTGAAAGATGGAGGAGTCATTGTATATCCTACAGATACTATTTACGGACTTGGTTGTGATATTGGCCAGCATAAAGCTATTGAGAGAATTTGCAAAATAAAAAATGTTGATCCGCAGAAGGCGCAACTTTCTTTTATCTGCAGTGACCTGAGCCATTTGAGTGATTACACTAAAAGTATTGATACGCCGTTATACCGGATGCTCAAAAATTATTTACCCGGCCCATACACTTTCATTTTACCGAGTAGTAAACAGGTTCCTAAAATTTTACAAAGTAAAAAAGCAACAATTGGTTTGCGGGTACCTGATAATGTTATTTGCCATCAAATTTTAGTAGAATTAAATAATCCTATTTTAAGTGCGTCATTGCCGGGTGATATGACAGAAGATTATACCGATCCTGAGATCATTTTTGAGAAATTTGAAAATTTGGTTGATATCGTTGTTGACGGTGGTACCGGTGGTATTGTCCCATCAACAATTGTTGACTGTACGACTGACGAATGGGTTATTACAAGACAAGGAGCCGGACAATGGCAAGCGTGATTGTATAATCAGGAGTAAACTGTCAGTACGATATCATCGACCTCTACCACATCAGTATTTATTTTCATCGGTTGAATATTAAAACTTTTTCGATGGTATTTAGTTATACCATGTTCTTCTATCGCTTTGCGATGAATAGCTGTTCCATATCCTTTATTTTGATCCCAGCCAAAATGCGGAAATTCGTTATGCAGTTGTTGCATGTATTCATCCCGGTATGTTTTTGCTAAAATACTGGCCGCAGCAATGGAAGCATATTTACCATCTCCTTCAATAATACATTTATGTTTGATCTCTTTATATGGCATAAACCGATTGCCATCAACCAACAATAGTTTGGGTGTAATGGCTAATTTATCCAAACATTGATGCATGGCTTTGAATGACGCTTGTAAAATATTGATAACATCAATTTCATCATTATCAACACTGGCAACCGAATAAGCGATACTTTCCTTTTCGATGATGGGCCTTAAAATATCACGGTCTTTTTCTTTAACCTGTTTGCTGTCGTTTAATAAGGGATGAAAAAAATCTTTGGGTAAAATAACAGCCGCTGCAAAAACAGGACCTGCATAACAACCCCGGCCGGCTTCATCTAGTCCTGCTTCGATTAATCTTTTATATAAAAAAGGAGATAACATTGCAAAGGCAAAAGTAGAAAGTTAAAAATAAAAAGTAACAATTTTTAATTAACAATAGGGTACTGCACTTTCTTATTCCTTATTTTTTGTTTCTTATTTCTTATTCTCTCTTTACTAACTTTGCAGCAATTTATTTTCATGCGCCTGATCAAAAATTGGATAATAGCTACTTTTATTCTTACTTTTTTAGTAATAATTGCTGGTGGTGTTGTAAGAACGACTCAAAGTGGTATGGGCTGTCCGGATTGGCCAACTTGTTTTGGCAGATGGATACCGCCAACGAATGCTTCCGAGCTACCACCGGATTTCGAAAAGTATTTACACAAACAAGATATTGACCATACGTTTAACGTGTACCATACCTGGATAGAATATATCAATCGGTTATCCGGCGCTTTACTTGGCTGGTTTGCGATCATACAATTAGTATTACTATTCTTTAAAAAAGACATCTACCCAAAAGCGTATAAATTATCACTGGCTTATTTTGGCGTGGTAGTTATAACCGGGTTGTTCGGCGCCCTGGTTGTAAAACTGAATTTAGCGAGTGCCAGTATATCTGTTCATTTATTATTGGCCGTTATTCTGTTAGAGATCCAGCTTGCTGTTTTGCTATCTTTTCAATCCAAATTATTTTCTATACCGGTAGATAAGAAGCTGATAAAAATGCTCTTTGCATTTCTCATCATATTATTGATACAAGTAGTACTGGGTACAAGAGTAAGAATGTATGTGGATGAAGTTTCCAAAGCATTTCATTATGGGGATAGAGGCGAGTGGCTGGCAGATCAACCAATTAGTTTTTTGGTGCACCGAAGCTTTTCATGGATCGTATTACTAACGGCATTATTCATGGGGTGGTATTGTAAAAATATTCCAGCCATACGCAATAAAATTTTTGTTTTGGATGGAATCATCCTGTTAAGCATGGTAACGGGCATCATATTGTTTTATGCTAACATGCCTGCTGTGGCACAGCCTATCCATTTATTGTTGGCAAGTCTGGCTATTACACAAACAATAGCTGTTTTGCTACAAATGCAATCGAAACAAAACATGGTTTCCCTTTAAATTGCGTATAAATAAAAGTCTCAAACAAACTCTTTAGCATCCTTTTTTTGTGTACATTTAGGTAACAAGCTTTATGATAATGCGCCGGTTGCTAACTGACATCTATTACTCTTTTCCTATACAATTGTTGGTATTACATTTTCGTAAATACCAGGTCATATTATTATTCTGGCTATTACTGGTAAGTACTATCGATAGTGGCTTCATGAAAAATTTTGGTGCGGATGCCTTGTTTTTTGTTCCTGAATATCTGGGCAATGTAAATGCGTTAAGTGCTGCTATTATCGGCGTTGCAATGGGTGTATTTTTTATGAGCTGGAACATTACCACCTTCATTTTACACAGCAAACGCTTTAAATTTTTAGCCACTGCGTCTAAACCTTTTTTAAAATATTGTATCAATAATGCCATACTGCCTTTAGCATTTTTGATATTTTATTTGGTACGGGTGTTTCAATTCAACATGCATAAAGAATTGATGAGTGTAGGTGATATTATGGCCTTGGTTGGAGGTTTTATGGGTGGGCTCACTTTACACATTGCTTTTTCATTTGGTTATTTTTTTGGTGCTGATAGAAGGATCCTTCGGGAGATCACACCTGTAGTAGAAAATTCTGAAGCATTCAAAGCGCAATTTGATCCAACAAAAAATCAACAAAAAGACGGGTTCGGCTTAAAAGTAGGCTACTATTTAAGTACGCGTTTTAAGTTAAGAAAGGCCCGTGTAGTATCTCATTATAACCAGGATTTTTTAGATACCATCTTTAAGCGACATCACTTTGCCGGCATGATCGGCATCATGCTCGCTTTCATTTTCTTAATAACGATTGGTTTTTTTCTTGACGTAAGATTTTTCCAGGTACCTGCTGCTGCCAGTGTTATTATATTTTTTGCTGTAATGCTTGCCGTAATTGGCGCACTGACTTATTTTTTAAAAAGCTGGAGCATATTATTTGTGATCGGCCTGGTGATCGTTTTAAATATATTATATGGTGCCGATATCATAGACCCGCGCAATAAAGTGTACGGACTTAACTATAATAATGTAGCTGAAAGGCCGGTGTATGACAGGGATGAGTTGCAAAAATTATGCATGCCTGCAAAAATGGAGGCTGATAAAACCAATATGTTGCAGGTATTGGAAAACTGGAAAAAGAAACAACAATCGGATAAACCGGTCATGATCTTCATCAATGTTAGCGGCGGTGGTTTACGTAGTGCCACATTTGTAATGAATACTTTGCAAAAATTGGATAGCATCACTAATGGCGCATTGATGCAGCATACTTTTTTGATCAGTGGGGCAAGTGGAGGCATGTTGGCAGCAACTTATTACAGAGAACTGTATCGCGAAAAAATAAAAGGACAAGATATAGACCTGAATGATAAGCGGTATACCAATAACATTACACAAGACCTGCTTAATCCTATTTTTTCTTCAATGATAGATAGGGATATTTTTTCGCCCGCACAAAAATTTTCGGTAGGCAAATACAGTTATATAAAAGACAGGGGCTATGCTTTTGAAGAAAAGCTAAAAGATAATTCCGATGGTATTCTTAACACGCAAATAAAAGATTATGTGGCAGATGAAAAAGCTGCAATCATTCCAATGATCATCTTTAACTCTGTGGTTACGATCGATGGCCGCAAAATGATGATTGGTACGCAACCGATCAGCTTTATGATGAAACCTGCAGCTTTCGAAAATGACATGAACATCATGCCGGATGGAATTGATTTTGCCGCCCTCTTTGCAAAACAAGACCCGATGAATGTGCGTGTACTTACCGCGTTACGAATGAATGCCACGTTTCCTTATATCCTGCCTAATGTGTGGCTGCCCACTCAACCGATTGTTGATGTGATGGATGCAGGGTTAAGAGATAATTTCGGACAAGAAACAACACTGCGGTTTGTAGAAAATTTTAATGACTGGATACAAAAAAATACGGGCGGGATAATCATATTGCAAATACGTGATCGGCAAAGAGATGGTTGGCAGAGTCCTCTGGAAAATGGTTCTATCACTGATATTTTAACCAAACCCGGAACGATCCTTCAACACAACTGGTACAAATTTCAGGATTATACACAAACTGATCAGTACAGTTATTTAAAAGATACGACCGATGATAAGATCCATCGTATCACTTTTAATTATATTCCTGAAAATGAAGACATGAGTGCTGCGCTGAATTTTCATTTAACAGCCGCTGAAAAGCAAGATGTGATCGCATCTTTTAATACATCGCCTAATCAGGCAATGCTTAAAAAATTACTCAAATTAATAAAGTAGTAAACTAAAGATTAAAAAACGTGGTCCTGCATTTCGGCAGTTTCTCTTAAAGCGACTTCATCAAATACTGATTCTTTATTAGCGATCGCTTCTCTTAACACATCATTGATAGTTACCACACCTTTAAACCCTTTATTGTCAAATACAAGCAGGTAACGTGTTTTATGGCTATTTAGTAACTGCATGCATTTTTCAACGCTTTCATCCAGGTTAACCATTGGTAAAGACGTGCTCATTACATCGCTTACGGGACAGCTATCACTGTGCAAACCTTTTAAAATTACATTTCTACTATAATCCCTCTCAGAAAAAATACCACTGAATGTATTATCCTTCATTACTATCAAATAACTAAGGTTAACAGAATTCATCATTTGCAAGGCCTCAATAACCTTTGCATCCGGACTAATAGTATTAAAAGCTGGCGCTTTATTTTCTAAGATGTCTGAAACAGTACGCATATGAGTATATATTTTAAGTTAATAAATTACTTGTGGGGATTGATAAGATTGTAATGAAAGACAGACTCTCTTTTAATAAATGGCATTGGGCTGAATTATCGTTTTAATTTTGCAAGATACCGGCTTCGGTTTTTTATAGCATCATCGTTGCGTCGCAAGCACTTCATCGTCACACCTTTGAGCCTCTCTCAAAGTTAACAATTATATTGTAACAACCTACAACTTCTATATTTATTATTAGGGTTGCAAAAGCCGGAAGGCGTTGGGTATAACCTTAATGGTCAGCAGTTCAGCGGTAACGGCCGGCTCTCCATCGATATGCAATGGAGCGATTGCCGGGTTTTCTATAATAAGCTCATCAGTTTGAAAATAAAGAATATCTTTTTTATGAAAACCTTCATTTTTATACTGGTCCACTCTTCCTGAAAATACTTGTCTGGCCAGCGCCCAAACTATCTTTAGCTTGCTCATTTTTTTGACTACCACAATATCCAGCAGGCCATCACGTAGACTGGCTTTGGGTGCAATCGTGAAATTGTTCCCGAATTGATTACCATTAGCTATACTGATAAAATAAGCGTCCGTTGTAAAATGGGTTTCTTTGGTAGCTATTTTAAATAAATAGGGCGTTGCTTTTATGAAATTTTTTAGGCCTTGTTTCATATAAGTAAATAATCCTCTTTTCGATTGCTTGGCAAAATCGTGTGCAACCTGTGCATCAAACCCTACACCGCAAAGCATACAACTAAAATTTTCATTTATCAGGAGAGAATCAATATAAGAAGCTTTTCCTGCAAAAATAATGTCAAGCGCTTTAACAGGGTCTTTTGGAATTTTTGCAGCAAATGCCAGTCCGTTGCCTGAACCCATGGGTATAATGCCAATATTGATATTTATATTGATCAGGGCAGACGCTACCTGATTTACAGTGCCATCACCACCACAAATAATAATATCGGTGATCTGTTCGGCAGTAATTTTTTCTTGCAAAAAATGATACTCTCCTGCTGCATTGGTAGATAGTATTTGGAAAGGAATAGCAAGCGCCTGTGTTTTTTGTTCGATCGTTTTTAGCAAATTCTTTTTGCCTTTTGTGCCGGAGATCGGGTTAACTAAATAAATGAATTTACGCTGCATATGATGATTGCTACTGCAAGATTACCCAAAATAATTGGTCCGCAAGCAATTGCGGTTATAAAAATCCAACTCCATTTTTATCTGTGAACATCAGTCTTTAAGTATATTTGCGCCGCAATGGGACAAAAGAAATTAAAGCGTTTTGCGGAGATCAAAACATTTACCAATGTGTTGGAGTATCCAAATGATATGCCGGGCCAATGGAGGCATTTCTTTAAAAATGATAACCCTTTGGTGCTGGAACTTGCGTGTGGGAGAGGAGAATATACTGTCGGCTTATCAAAATTATATCCTGCAAAAAATTTCCTGGGCGTTGATATTAAAGGCAACCGGATTTACATAGGCGCAAAAAAATGTTTGGATGAAAAGTACACCAATGCGGCCTTTCTTCGAACACAAATAGAAATGTTGCCCACTTATTTTAATGTATCTGAGGTGGATGAAATATGGATCACTTTTCCTGATCCGCAGCTACGGACTTCGCATGCAAAAAAACGGTTGACGCATCCGCGTTTTTTAAGATTGTACCAGCAACTGCTTAAACCAGATGGCGTTATTCATTTAAAAACAGATTCTCCAAAATTATATGGGTTTACGAAAAAGGTTATACAATTGTATGGGTTAACAACAATGGATGATTGTGATGATGTCTATTCTAAAAGCGACAAACAGGAATTAAAAATAAAAACACATTACGAGGGGCTTGACATTGCCCAAAGCAATAAAATATATTATCTACAATTCAAATTGCCTGCGATCATTGCATCTATTGATGAACAGCTTCAGGATGAATTAAAATTAACAGAGACTGAGCAATGAACCTTTTATCATATCAAAATGGATACACCACTTATAAAAGGCGAACATTTTTATTACAATGAAGAGGGCCTTATTGTATTTACAGCTTTATTTCATTTGAATAAAGGGTTTTGTTGTGGCAATGGTTGTAAACATTGTCCCTATGATTTTAAAAATGTTCCGGAGCCAATACGCACCGAATTATTATCTTTAAGGAAGGATGAAAAAAGCAACGACTAAAAAAAAATCTCCATCAAATAAAAAGGAAGAAAAACCCCGTATAAAAGGTGCCGCCAAAGAGTATTCTTTTTTTCAGGATGTATTTGATGTAGTTCGACAAATTCCCAAGGGAAGAGCTACCTCTTATGGAGCTATTGCTAATTATATCGGTACTAAATTATCTGCAAGAATGGTTGGCTGGGCAATGAATTCGGCACATATCGTCAAGCCGAAAGTGCCGGCACACCGAGTAGTAAACAGAAATGGAATGCTTACGGGAAGGCATCATTTTTCTACGGCAACCCTGATGGAAGAACTATTAATAAAAGAAAAAATAAAAGTCAAAGACAATACGATCGTCGATTTTGAAAAAATATTTTGGGATCCTGCGCAAGAGCTTACCTTGTAACAAATAACAATCAAAAATTTCAGCAAATCAATAATGGAAACTGTTCAGGGAAAAATTACTTTTATACACCATGAGAAGCAATATGCTACCATTGAGTATACACAAAATGGTAAAACAAAAACGATCAATGGTAATATTTCAGAAGCGGAACAGCTGAGATTAAAAGAACTAAAGATCATTCAAAAAATTCACCATTATAATATTGGAGATGAGGTGAGTTTTATTGTTGCCTTATCTGCCAGAGGCGATAAACAGATCGCGGATTGCTTACAATTTCTTTTCAATAATGAATTGGATAATATTATCAATAAAGCAAACATTGAAAATAGATTGGTCGGCTATCTTAAAAAGGTAGACGATGATTATTTTGTAAAAGAAACCAGCAGCTATATTTTGTTTCCGCTTATTTTATCTCCCTGGGAAATAAAGCCACAAACAATAAAAGTAAATGAGCCGGTATTTTTTAAATTAGATAATTTAAAGAAAACAGGTAAACATACGGCTTCTATGTTCAGAAGTGAATATATCCCTGATTTTTTAACAGCAATGAATTATTTTAAAAAGAAAACCGTTGTTGAGGCTATAGTCTACAATGTAAGTCCGCATGCTGTTTATGTAAACGTTATCAGCGATAAGATCCAGGCAAAAATTACGATGGAAAAAGAAATGGGGGCTATGGCCGATGTAAAGATCGGAGATAAGATACCTGTAAAGATCACTTACTTAAGCGGGTTAAAAATTATAATAGAAAGAGTATAGCGTTACAACTGCGTAGCTTCTTCATCACTTAGTTCTAACTGGAACACGATCTTTTCTTTTGACGGAGACAACATTAAATAGATCATCACCAAAGCACCTGCTAAAAACAGAAATGAATAATCACCGGTGAGTAGAAATCCAAGAATAGTAAAAAGGCAGGGTCCTTCAATTAATGCGTATTGGATAATACAAGCGCCACGGTAAGCTTCTAATTTTGTTGAAAGTGTTGTTTTCATTTCTTTAATTGAAGTGATCCGCATTTTAAAAATGGCGTTTCCTATAATAAAACCTCCAACAGAAAGTATAATAGATATTATTTGTAATGGCTTTTCAAGTCCCGTTTGTTTTACATTGATGAAATTATTATAGACCAGAAAAAAAGCAATTGTACCCAATATGATCTGGCTTACTAAAAACGTTTTATGTAATATGCTCAATGTTTTAATATTACTATTTTCCGGATTTGTTGGTATCATAGGTTTTTATTTAGTTGTTAACTATAATAAGGACTTATCATTACATATACAATTACTCCGCTAACAGCTACGTAGAACCAAAGCGGCCAGGTTATTCTTACCAATCTTTTATGTTCTTCATATTCTCCGATCAAAGCGCGGTAAGCGGTAAATAAAACGAATGGAAGGATGATCGCTGCCATCGGAATATGTGTGGCAAGAATGATGTAATAAAATATCCTTGCGTTTCCGGCCAGCACTTTTTCATCCGGACTTAAAATCCCATCATGATTTAGATCGCCAAATTTTGTTTCACCTGCAAATAAATGATGGCATATATACGACACAAGAAACAAGACGGATAATACAATTGCCGTTAACATTATCTTTTTATGCAGGGCATATTTTTTCTGCTTGGCAGTAATTAGCCCAACGATGAGTAATAAAGCCACTATTGAATTAATGATAGCATTCACCAGGGCAAATACATGAACATTAAAGCCAAGGTTCATTTTTAATTTATACTGGCTTAAAAAAGCAACTGCTGCAAATACTACAACGGAAACTATCCATATCAACTTTTTTGCCTGGGTATCATTTTTTTGTAACGAAGGTTCTGGTAACATAAATCTATGCGATGTTTTTATTTTAGCTTCTCTCAAACAGGTCATTTAAGAAATCACCAAAGGTTCTTTTTTTATTTTTTTCTAACATTAATAATGGAATATCTCTTACCAGTTTTGCCTGTTCCAGCGTATCAAAACCATTGTACCAACCTCTAACAACTCTATCTCTGTCTAATAAAAAGAAATTTTCTGTGTGTATGAAAGTCGTATCGATATTAGTATCGGCTACGCTTGCTTTTAATTCATGCAATCCAAAATCATAAATATCTTTTTTATTGCCGGTTACAAACCACCAGCTATCATGATTGGACGTATAGCGATTGGCAAATTTTCGTAACTGTTGAACTGAATCATGCTCAGGATCGATACTTATAGAAATGAACTGAACAATACTGTCATTGTCATTTGGAAATGACCTTTGCAAACGCGCCATTGCTTTTGCCAAACCCGGACAAACACTTGGACAACGTGTAAAAAAGAAATCGATCACCAGTATTTTGCCTTTAAGCGAATCAAGGGTCACGGTTTTTCCCAGCTGGTTAATGAAGGTCATATTTTTTGCCTGGTGCCATATTGTATCAGTGATCGCTTTGCCATTATCCTGTGTAACAGCTATGCTATCGTAAAAATAACGCCGGGGCATTTGGGTATCTCTCTCGCTGTAATATTTAACAGCCCAATAGCCGGTAAGCGGCATAACGATGGCTAGCAGTATTCCTAAAATTGCCCTCTTATTCATGTTAATTTTGGCTTGTTGGTAACAAAAAACCATTGCAAAGGTGCAATGGTTTTGGCATATAAATCGTTAATTAATGATTATTCTTTAACTTCTTTTGGAGCTGGAGCAGCCTGTTCCATATCAGCTGGCCTGTTGTACCTGTTACGTAATGTTTTCCAACTGTTTCCATCAACCAGGAAAGCGGTAATGAACCAAATGAATAAACAAAGAGGTACTACGATGGTCATGATCAGGTTTCTAACTTCACTGCCTAAATGCATGAAAACAGAAACAATATAATAAGCTTTTGCTAGCGTTAAAATACATACCATTCCTTTAAAGGCTAATACAACAGATGCATGCGCTTCTTCACCTCCCAGTTTTATATTATATATAGTTAACCCTATTGTTAATTCAATAACTGTAAGCGCTGATAACAACCAAAAGGTTCTCCAAATTACTTTTGTATCTGCAGCGTGTTCCGGTGCAAAGGTTACTTCCGGTGATATAACATTGTGGTCGCTCATAAATTCTGTTATTTTAAGTACTAAATTTTTAAATTATTCTTGTGTTAAACCAGGTAAAAGCAAAGGAATACAAATACCCATACCAGATCAACAAAATGCCAGTATAGCCCTGCTTTTTCGATCATTTCATAATGTCCGCGCTGATCAAAATGCCCTAACCTGGTTTTGATATACATGATGATATTGATGATCACACCACTAAATACATGGAAACCATGGAAGCCTGTAATTTCAAAAAAGTAACTACCAAAAGCTATTGGCCCCGGTGTATGTACCATTTGTCCGTTAAACAAAACCTCAGGACCAAACGGGTTATGCGAAACCGTCGTGTTCCAATGTTCCAGATGCCCGTTCACAAGTACAGCGTGCTCACCTGTCAATAAGTGATGCCATTCCCATGCCTGACAACTTAAGAAAGCAGCCCCACCAATGATGGTCAATATCATAAATTTCTCTACTCCCTTGCGATTCATTTTATGCCCTTCGTGAACGGCTAATACCATCGTAACAGAACTGAAGATCAAAATGAACGTCATCAAACTTACAAATGCCAAAGGCAAATTATGGCCTTCTGCAAATGGGAACGAGTTGAACACCTTATTAGGATCCACCCAAAAATTTCTGCTAAACCTGATGGTACCATAGCTAATAAGAAATGCGCCAAAAGTAAATGCATCACTCATTAAAAAGTACCACATCATTACTTTACCATAGGTGGCATTGAACGGACTTCTTCCGCCACTCCACCATTTTGTTCCTTGTTGTACTGTTGCTGTCGACATAAAAGTTCTAAGTTTTAAGTTCTAAGTTTTATAAACATCAAGTTGTATTTACTTAATGCTTACTACTTATTACTACCTAATCATTATTAAAAAAATCAAAAGATATATCCATAAAAAATCTACAAAATGCCAGTAAGTACTCATTACTTCTACAGGCACGATATCATAATTTTTTACTTTTCTATTAAATGCTTTTGCAAATAAAACAAGCAAAGCAATGATACCGCCAATAACATGCAATCCATGTAACCCAACGATAATGTACATAAAGGAAAGCGACACGTTTTTTTGCAATGTCAATCCTTTTTGCCATAATTCATTGAAGCCTAAAAACTGCAAGGCGATAAAAAGAACTCCTAAAAGCAGCGTTACAACGACCAAGCTTCTATACTTTGCCATTTGTCTTTGCTGAAAAGCATTTTGTGCTATCCATAAAGTAACACTGCTTGTAATGATCACGGCAGTTGAATACCAAAATACAACCGGTAGCTCAAACGCAAACCAGTTAGCCTGGTTACGTTTAACAATGTACGCACTCGTTAATCCTGCAAACATCATGATAATACTTGCAATACCTACCCAAAGGGTAAACTTATGCGGATGTATTCTTTTTCTTTGTTCCATTGCCACTATACTCATTCTACTATTTTGTCTGACCAATGATTAATATGACTATTTTGATCGCACTATTTACGCAACTATTCTATTGGCAAACAATGCAAGCAATACGATCATCAAATAAAAATAAGAACTAAACATTACCATCTTTGCACTCTTCACGTCCATTCTTATAAACAAGATAATGCTCTTATACACCATCCATAAGTTACAAGCCAGCAGTATCCACATACTGGTCATGCCGGCCATCTTTATAAAAAACGGTAATAAGCCAACCGGTATCATTAAAGAACTGTAGATGATACATTGTAAGGCTGTAAATTTTGTAGGGCCTTTATCACCCGGTAATAATTTAAAACCTGCCGTAGTATAATCTTTATGTGCTATCCAGGCAATTGCCCAAAAATGAGGGAATTGCCATAAAAACTGGATGCCAAATAAAACCCATCCGCCCAACCAGTTAATATCTCTGTTACCGAAAGCCGCAACCCATCCGATCAGACAAGGTAAAGCACCGGGAATGGCCCCTACTAATACGGCAACAGAATTCACTTTTTTTAATGGCGTATAAATAAAGCCATATAAAAACAAGCTGAACAATCCTATTAATGCGCTTTGGTAGTTAAACCAATACCACAGGATAAATACACCCAGCGCTCCCGTGATGATCGCAAAATAAGTACCTTCCTGCGTACTCATTCTGCCACTGGCAATGGGGCGTTTAGCTGTACGTAACATCATTGCATCGGTATCTTTTTCCAATACCTGGTTAATAGCATTAGCAGATCCCGTTACAAACATGCCTCCAACAAAAAGTAAAAGAACTGATAGTATTCTTGATCGTGAAAAATTATCTTCATTCGGCGCGATCAGAAAACTTACAACCGTACTGAACACTACCATAAAGCTTAAAGTGAATTTGATCAACTGAAAGTAATCCTTCACTTTGCTTGCCAATACAAACGAATTTGAATTAGCTATGGTATTGTTTTTTTGCTGCATCCTTTCAAAAATCTTAATTATATATCATCTCACCCCACTTCACATTCACAAAATAGTTACAATATCAACCAGTCTTTTTTAGTGATCACTTTCATTCGGGCCGATCGGTTCCGTCTGCAGAATGAATTCTCTTCCATCTTTACCGTAATCATACGCACCACGAAAAACCTCAGGAATTTCTCCAGGCCAGTTGCCATGTCCCGGAGTGATCGGCGTTGTCCATTCTAAAGTATTAGCACCCCAAGGATTAGTCGTTCTTACTTTCCTTCCTTTAAAAATGCTATAGAAAAAGTTGAAAACAAATAATAACTGTGTTACAAATACCACGATCGCAACAAAGCTGATGAATTGGTTCAGACCTGCAAACATTTTAAATGATTCCCAGGCAGAATAATCATAATAACGGCGAGGCATACCTGCTAAACCTTCGTAATGCATTGGCCAGAAGATCAAATAAGCACCTACTATAGTTACCCAAAAATGGATATAAGCCAATGTGTTATTTAAATAACGACTGTACATTTTAGGATACCAGTGATAAATACCTGCAAACATTCCAAAGAAAGATGCCACACCCATTACAATATGAAAATGTGCCACAACGAAGTAAGTATCGTGCAAGTGAATATCCAAAGCAGAGTTACCTAAGAAAATACCCGTTAAACCACCGCTGATGAATAAGCTCACAAAACCGATAGCAAATAACATAGCAGGTGTAAAGCGAATATTAGCGCGCCATAAAGTAGTTAACCAGTTAAATACTTTAATAGCAGATGGAACCGCGATCAATAAAGTAAGCAATACAAAGAATGCACCCAGGAACGGATTCAACCCTGTTACAAACATATGATGCGCCCATACAAGGAAGGCCAATATCGCGATAGCGAATAAAGAACCAACCATTGCCATGTAACCGAAAATTGGCTTACGGCTATTCACAGATAATATTTCAGAAGACATACCCATTGCCGGCAATAGAATGATATATACCTCAGGATGGCCCAGGAACCAGAACAAATGCTGGAACAAAATCGGGCTACCACCTTCGTTTGGTAATATTTTACCGTTGATAACGATATCACTTAAGAAGAAACTGGTACCTAAGTTTCTATCAAACAATAATAAAATTGCACCTGATAATAATACAGGAAAAGATAGAACACCTAATACAGCAGTAAAGAATAATGCCCAGATAGTCAATGGCATTCTCGTCATGCTCATACCTTTTGTACGCAGGTTAAGAATTGTAGAAATATAGTTTAAGCCCCCTAATAGAGAACTTACAATAAACATTGCCATGCTTAACAACCATAGGTCCATACCAATTTTTGAACCTTGGGATGCATCACCCAAAGCGCTTAACGGAGGATAGATCGTCCATCCACCTGCAGCAGGGCCTGTTTGTACAAACAATGAAGAGAACATAATGATAGAAGCTAAAAAGAAGAACCAGTAGCTTAACATGTTCAACATCGGAGATGCCATATCTCTTGCGCCGATCTGCAATGGAATTAAGAAGTTAGCGAACGTACCGCTCAATCCTGCAGTCAATACAAAAAACACAAGGATAGTACCATGCATCGTTACCAATGCATAATAAAATTCAGGTTGTATTTTACCACCTTTGGCCCAATGGCCCAACAGGTCTTCTAATATGGGGAAAGTAGAATTAGGATATCCTAATTGTAAACGGAACAATACAGAGAATAAGCCTCCGATCATAGCCCAAATGATACCAGTTATTAAAAACTGCTTGGATATCATTTTATGATCCATACTGAAAACGTATTTACTGATAAACGTTTCGTGATGGTGATGTTCGTCATGCGCATCATGTGCTGCATGTACATCTGCTCCGTGTAAGTTGATTTCGCTACTCATAATCTTTTACTATTTTTCGATACTGTACTAATACTATTTTTTGTCATTCATTGCTACAGGCGGCGTTGCTGTTGCTTTTGTGCTATCAGCCCCTGACGCAGGAGTCTGGAAAATGGTAGAGTATTCTGACTTTTGTGTTGACAACCATTTTTTATAATCTGAATCACTTTCAACAATGATAACGCCTCTCATAGAAAAATGCCCGTTACCACACATTTGATCACAACTGATCTCGTATACAAAGTTCGGATCTCCTGAACGTACTTTCATTTCCTCTGTTGTGTACAAAGGCGTAAACCACATGGTCGTTGGGATACCGGGAACCGCATCCATTTTCATTCTGAAATGAGAAAGGCCCACATCATGAATCACGTCCTGAGAATTGATCACAAATTTTACCGGTTTACCTACAGGAACATGCACCGTTGTTGAAACGTGTATATCATCTAAACTTGCAGGATCACTAAAATCAACACCTAAGCTGTTAGCACCTTTAGTTAATTTATAATCTTTTTTACCTAAGATCCCATCCGGTCCCGGATAACGGAACTCCCATCCAAACTGGTGACCTGTAACTTCAATAACAATCGCATTTTTAGGGGCATCGCTTGTCATTTTGAACCAGTATTTTAAACCAAATACTACCAATACAGTTAAAAAGATAGCAGGAACAGTTGTCCAAAGCAATTCCAATTTAGTATTGTGCGGAAAGTAGAAGGCTTTATTGTCGTCTCTTTCCTGGTATTTGAATGCGAACCAGAACAATAGTACTTGTGTAACCACGAAAACCACACCTGTTACACCAATGGTGATGTACAACATCAAGTCGATCTTTTGTCCCATTTCAGAAGCAGCCCCCTGGGGGAACAATGTTTTTCCGTAGAACATATCATTGCACCACCATACACCGATCAAACCGAAAACCAAAAAGGCGATCAGTAAAAAGGCATTGATCTTATTATTTTGCTTGCGCGCTTTATCCTCGCCTTTAAGTACGCTTACATATTCACTAGCTTTAGCGATCTGAAAGATGACTATGAAAATCATTACCAGTATAGCTATCAACAAAAAATCTGTCATGATGCAAAATTATTGTGCCCCATCCCCTAAAGGGGTGTTTGAGCGTTATTATTTAAAACGTTATTTTATTTTTTAGCCGAACAGTAGTACTACTATTTAACTGCATTGGCGTCGCACATTTCATCAATCTGCAACTATTAAATATCCACATTATCAAACGCACTATAAAAATCAAAAATATTTATCAGATGAATGGTCAATTTATCATTTACCATTAACCATTCACACTTATTAAGTGTGGTGTATCATACTTTCTTTTAGGAAAGGATGGTTTTTTGCAAGCAATGAATTGCTTGAAATAAAAACACCTACTCTCCACATGATGATGCCTACAAACAATGCGGCAATTCCAAATTCAAAAGGCATTAATTCAGCATGGTCTTTTAATGTACCAGGCATTACCATTTGCCAGAAATCCAGCCAATGTCCAAATATGATCAGGACAGCCATAAACGTCATCAATGTCCAGTTACGTTTAGTTGCTTTCTTCATTAATATCAATACCGGAAAAATGAAATTCAGTATAAGGTTAACGAAGAAGATGCCACGGAACGGTCCTTCAACACGTATTTTAAAGTAAGTCGTTTCTTCTGGAATATTTGCGTACCAGATCAACATGTATTGATCAAACCATAAGTACGTCCAGAAGATAGAAAATGCGAACATGAATTTACCCAAATCATGTAAATGTTCATCAGTAACATATTCTAACTGATTCTGATTCTTTAAATAGATAACATAAATAGCTATCAAAGAAAGGCCCGGAACAAAAGTGCTTGCAAAAGTGTACCAGCTATACATTGTGCTGTACCAATGAACGTCAATGCTCATTAACCACAACCATGGAATAGTGGAACCTACAGTTAAACCGAATATTACTGTGTACAAAGCTGCAACGGTAATGTTTTTACCCATCCAGCGTTTGGATGTTTCATAATCCATTTTGCCATTCTTATCACTATCAGCACTTAATGAACGCATTTTTTTACCTAATAACCACCATGCTAAGATAGTACCCGCAGAAAACAGGATATAGAAAGTAGGATTTAAAAAACCGCTTTTACCTGCTATTATGCTATCATACAATGGAGATGTTTTATCGAATACACGAGGATCAGCCCAAGGATAAATATCTCCACGGTGGCCCAAAACTATAGAAAGCAAAATAACAAAAGTAATTAAACCCAGTACAGGCACTACACTTGAAATAGCTTCAGGCACACGGCGAAAAGCTACCTGCCATCCGCCCATTGCCAATGTGGTGAAACATATAAAGAACATGGATGCATTTACTACTAATAACCAATAAATACTATTCTGTAATAAAACAGCCCAAAAACGTGTACTATCAATATGATCACCATTTACAGGAGTGGTAAATGGATGGTACGCTATTAAACCATATAACAAGGCAATACTGCCGGCTACAATAAGACCGATTGTCCATTTTTTATAACTGCTCGGTAATTCGAAAGAATGATTCATCTAAACTTTATTTTGAGTGAATGCTTTTATTTTGTTGCTGTACTACTTGAATCTGCTCCAGCTTTTGGTTGTAATGTTCTAATGTATTGAATGATCATCCAACGTTGCTTTCTGGTTAACTGAGAAGCGTAGCTTCCCATATTGTTTTTACCATAATTAATGCTGTGAAACATTGTTCCATCTGCTAATGCTGAATGCAGCGCATCGGTTAAATTAGCAACACCACCTATTTTACTGGATAATGGCCCATCTGCTTTTCCATCTGCACCGTGACATATGGCACAGTTTATATTAAATAATCTTGAAGCTTCTGCACTATCAATCGAATTTAATGGCGGTAAAGGATTTTTAACCTGCGCACTCATTGCATAACCGGCAGAGTCATCCGCATATGGATAAGGCATTAGGTCACCTCTTCTCATTGTGCCTGGCACAGGCATGCGGTTGTAATATATTTCTTCCCCGATCTTAGAACTATCATCTGTAAAGACAATAGAATCCAATTCTGCGTAGGTTTCTATGGCGCGACTGTAAGCCATATCCGGCATGTACACTTTACCTGGTTCACGTTTGCTGTCAATACTACAGCCTGTCATTACAGCGGCAACCCCTGTAATGGCCAGTACTAAAACGGTTATGATTGTATTTTTTTTCATTTCAGTCTTATAAATTCTATAAAATCAGTTTATTCTCGTTGGTGTTGTATTAATATCCTAGCTCGTCGCTATACAATTTTTGTTCTTTATCGTATGTTCCTATCCACCATCCTGTTTCTGCATTTTGTACGTTTATTTCTTTAGCGCCTGCGGTCTTCAAAAAAGTTGTCACTTCAGCTTCGCTTGTCTTTTCAGTACATTCAATAACCATTATAAATTGATCGTCTGTAGCTCTTGGATGAAATACATGCTTTTTTATAAAAGGAGCCAATTGGCATAAATAACAAAAGGTAAGTACCATTCCAACTGCTGCAAATAATACAGTCAGCTCAAATGTAATAGGGATCCACGCAGGTAACGAAAAGTGTGGCTTACCACCAAAGTTTAAAGGCCAGTCTCTAACCAATATCCAGCTAATGCAGCTTAGTGCCGTTGTGGTTCCGGTGATACCATAGATGAATCCTGCCGTGTGTATACTTGTTTCTCTTAAACCCATTGCATGGTCCAGGCCATGTATAGGAAAGGGCGTGTATACATCGTGAATCTTGTAACCTGCACGGCGAACATTCTTCACCGCAGGAAACAATACTGCTTCATCATCGAAACTTCCTACCACAAATTTTTTAATTCCTCCAGCCATATTAATTAAATTTTTTTTGCCCCCATCCCCTGAAGGGATGCTGAGCGGTATTATTTAATGTTCAATTCAAATATTCAGTCTCCAGTTCCTCTTTAGGGAATAGGTGCTATTTAGTGTGCGTGTTCTACTTCTTCGATATAAAACTTTTCTGAATCTAATTTTTCTGTTTCCGTCATTTTCACTTTATAACTTTCACCTGCAGTTTTTAAGATACTCTTGATCTCAGCAACAGCAATTACAGGGAAATATTTAGAGAACAAGAAGAAACAGGTAAAGAACAATCCGAATGTACCTACATAAAAACCAATCTCATAAATAGAAGGGCTGTAGTAGGTACTCCAGGATGATGGCAGATAATCCCTGTACGTAGAAGTAACGATAATTACAAAACGTTCGTACCACATACCTACGTTCACCACGATACTCATAAAGAAAGTGAACGGAATATTTCTTCTTAATTTTTGGCTCCAGAATAACTGTGGCGATACCACGTTACAGAACATCATCAAATAATAACTCCATCCATAAGGACTAAATAAATTCAAACGATTCTGACTGAATGCGTACCACTCGTAAGGATTTTGTCCGTACCAGGCGATGAATAACTCAGTGATATAAGCAACACCCACGATAGAACCTGTCAATACAATTACTTTATTCATTGCTTCGATATGGCCCAACGTAATATAATCCTCTAATGCAAATACTTTTCTTAAGATGATCATCAATGATTGCACCATTGCAAATCCACTGAATATCGCACCCGCAACGAAGTAAGGAGGGAAGATCGTTGTATGCCAACCAGGAATAACTGAGGTCGCAAAGTCAAAAGATACGATCGTATGTACAGAAAGTACCAATGGCGTACTTAAACCAGCTAACACCAATGATAAGCTCTCATGACGTTGCCAGTGCTTAGTGCTACCAGACCAGCCAAAAGACGCCACACCATAAAACATTTTGCGGAATTTAGTTTTTGCTCTATCTCTTACAGTTGCCAGATCCGGCAATAAACCGGTGTACCAGAATAAAAGGGATACAGTAAAATAAGTTGATATCGCAAACACATCCCAAAGTAGGGGAGAGTTAAAGTTTACCCATAATGGCCCGCGGGTATTAGGATAAGGCATTACAAAGAAAGCCATCCATACGCGGCCCATGTGCCAGATAGGAAACTGGCCGGCACACATTACAGCGAAAATTGTCATTGCTTCAGCAGCACGATTCACACCGGTTCTCCAGCCCTGGCGGAACAACAACAAGATCGCGGAGATCAATGTTCCGGCATGCCCGATACCTACCCACCAAACGAAGTTTGTAATATCCCAACCCCAACCGATAGTTTTATTGAGGTTCCACTGACCGATACCATAAGTTACTTCGCGGTAAACGCTGTAACCACCAAAGCATAATAGCGCAACACTTACATAAAAGCCAATATACCATAAACGGCTCGGCTTCATTTCGATGGGGCGTATAATGTCTTCCGTTACCTGGTGATAATTTTTATTACCATCTACCAGCGGTTCCCTAAGTTGTGATTCGTACTTTAATAATGACATATCTTTCTTAAGTTAAAAGTGAAAAGTCAAAAGCAAAAAGTTGCTGAAATTCAGGACAGCCTTTTGTTTTTATTTCCTCTTTTTATTTTTAATTATTACTGACTTATTTTTTGCCCAACATTTGTTCTTTATTCGACTTCAGCGGCGTCGCACATTTCATCCATGTACTACTATCGTCACCTTTTCAAATCAACTACGCTTCAGCTTTTGCATTGGTAACAACTCTGTCCGTATTCTTGAATTTAACCATGTAGTTAACATTCGGCAATACGTGCAATTGTTCTAACACATAGAAATTACGATGTTCTTCTTTCCTGATCTTAGCCACGTCACTTTCAGGATCGTTCACGTTGCCAAAAACGATACAATTACTCGGACAAGCCTGAGCACAAGCCACTTTCACGTTTCTAACCATTGTTGGATCCTCTGCTTTTTTAGCAGCTAATTTGCTATCCTGTAAACGTTGTACACAGAAAGAACATTTTTCCATCACACCTCTTGAACGAACCGTCACATCCGGGTTTAACACCATTCTTGTAAGGTCATCATTCATTTGCATAACGACATCGTTCATATCAACACCAATTAAAGGAAGCTGGTTGTCTTTGAAACTATCTGCACCAGTGAAATCTAACCAGTTAAAGCGACGAACTTTAAATGGACAGTTGTTAGCGCAATATCTTGTACCGATGCAACGGTTATATGCCATTTGATTTAATCCCTCACTGCTATGGTTAGTCGCTGCAACCGGACAAACATTTTCGCAAGGTGCATTATCGCAATGCTGGCACAACATAGGTTGGAACACAACATCAGGATTTTCCATATCGCCAGTAAAATAACGATCGATACGTAACCAATGCATTTCATGCGCTCTTTGTACCTGTATCTTACCTACAACACTCACATTATTTTCAGCCGTACAAGCTACTACGCAAGCGCTACAACCTGTACAAGTATTTAAATCGATGCTCATGCCCCATTTGATACCTGGCCTTTCTAAATTCGATTTGTTATAGATCGATGCATCTTCTCTATAATCTTTATTGCCAAAAGGGATCAATTTCATTCTTTCAGCAGTTGGCTCTTCCAACACTGCATCAGGATTAGCAATAAATGATGCTAAAGAAGTTTCATACACAACAGGGCGATGTTCTGATGAACCGTGTACCTGTGTTTGTGCCAATGAATAAGTATTGTTTGTTGTTGCAACAGTAGCAACGGTTGAATAAACAAAACCGGTTCCATCAAAGCTAACCCAAGGGAAGGCATTAACACCCGCACCCGCAGCAGCTCTTCCTATAAATTCGGCAGTTTTGTCTTTATCATTGCTTTGTCTGCCGTATCCTAACGCAACCGCAACAACATTTGGATGAACACCCGGAATAATCAATACGGGTAATTCAAGTGTTTGTCCGTTTGCAGTAATAGTGATCGTTGGTTTTTCAGGAGTTACTTCATATTTATCTCCCTGGCGCTGATTGTGCAATACATCTATTCCTAACAATGTTTTTGCTAAAGCAGGACTAACCATTGCGTAGTTATCCCAGGTAACTTTTGATACCGGGTCAGGTAATTCCTGCAACCATGGATTGTTAGATTGGCTACCTGTTCCGATAGATATTTTTTGGTATAATACTACTTCAATGTCGCCGCTTTTTGCAGCAGTTGCTTTTGCAGCAGCGCCAGCTAATGAAGCATTGTTGAATGCAACAGTACCAATAGCCGGAGCAGTAGTAGGTTCTACAACACCGTCTTGTAATGCTTTGTCATAAGCATCACTCGTACCGCCTAATTTAGCGGTCCAATATGTTTTGAAATATGTTTCGTAGTCAGCAGTATTGCCACTCCATTTTAACAAAGAAGTTTGAAAATCCCTTGTTTTAAATAATGGGTTGATCGTTGGCTGCATCAAGCTGTAGTAGCCGGTTTTAGGCTCAGCATCACCCCAGCTTTCCAACCAATGGTGAGAAGGAAGGATATATTTACAAAGTTCTGCTGTTTCGTTCAATGTTGCATTGAATGAAACCGTTACAGGAACTTTTTTAAGTCCGTCGATGAATTTTTTGCTATCGTAGTAATTGTAAACGGGGTTGGTAGCATATACGAATAAAGCACCAATAGTGCCGGCGTTCATGTCATCAACCAATTTAGTGATATCTGCATCTACTCCCTGACGATAGTTAGCCGTAGTGTTCCAGTCGATCGTTGTGCCGTTAGCCCCGATCGCGTTGTTGATCGCATTTACAATGATCTGTATATTCACATCATTGCTTCCGCACACCACTAAAGCCGCACCTTTATTAGCGTTTAAAGCAGCCGCAGCAATTTCAATGCCTTTATTTAATTTATCATCTGCAATCGCAGGCGCAGGAACATCGCCGCCTAATTTAGCTAATAAAGCCAAAGCGATAGCACCCGTGTCAGATGGTTTGTGTATAAAACGGTCATCCGCATTACTGCCGGTCATACTTAAATTGCTTTCAAAATGAATATGGCGGCTCATTGCAGGGTTTTCCAATTTCACCCTTCTGCTATCAGCATACTGAGATGAGAATTCAACCGGACTGATCCAGGTACCTAAAAAGTCTGCAGCTAAACTAACTACAACTTTTGCTTTATTGAATTGATAAGATGGAATTACTCTTTTACCATAAGTAGCTTCGTTTGCTAATAATATACCGCTATAACTAACTGCGTCATATTGTACATGGCGACTACCCGCGTTCTTAGCTAAAAATTCAGCAATGATCTGTTTTGTTGTTGGAGATACGATCGTAGAAGTTAATAATACGATGGATTTTCCACCAAGGTTTGACAGGCCAAAATCTACTAGTTTATCAAATGCATCGAACGTAGTTACTTCTTTAAAATTCTTGCCATCGTTCTGCATTGGATAACGCAAACGTGTTGTATCGTACAGGTCCAACACAGAAGCTTGTGCCTGTGCACTGGTACCACCTTTCGTTAAAGAAGACAATTCATTACCTTCTATTTTGATAGGACGGCCATCACGTTGTTTCACAACAACAGCGATCGCATCACCTTCATTTACATACGTAGAAGCATAGTAGTTGGGAACACCGGGAACGACATCATCCGGCCTGTGTAAATAAGGTACAACCTTACGTACAGGCATTTCGCAACTTGCTGCAAGCGTAGCGGCAGCTGTACTAAAGCCTAAATATTTAAGAAAATCCCTGCGAGGGCTTTTAGCATTCAACAATCCGTCATCAGCAAGTTCCTCTAATGGTAACAACTCTTCTTTAAACTCATTCTTAGCTGACTCCTGATATGCTTCAGACTCATTTAGCTCTCCAAAATTTTGCCAATACTTTTTACTCATAATATGATAATTCGATAGTGCTAATTAAAAAACTTATCTACTTCTAATTGTTCATTAGCCGCTAGGCTAATAAATTATTTTAATAATGACATTTTTGACATTCAGTTCCGCCGATATTTTCTACAGTTACACTGTCCATTTTACCGCTTTTGATATCATCGTGAAATTTCTCGTAAATACTATAGTATTTATTGCCTTCGCCGGTTTCTTTATTGTAAAAATTAACCTTTGTTTCTCTGTGGCAATTGATACACCAGCCCATGCTTAAAGGTGCAAATTGATATACCTGCGATTCTTCCTGTATAGGACCATGGCAGGTTTGACACTGTTGCTTACCAACTTTTACGTGTTGGCTATGGTTGAAATAAACGTGGTCAGGTAAGTTGTGGATCCTGATCCATTCAATAGGATGACCAGGTTTGTCGTAGGTTTTAGTATCAGGATTCCATCCTGCGTAAGTATATAATTTTTGTATTTCCGCGTTGGCGTTTATTTGTTCGCCGTCTTCCGTAATAATAGGGTCTCCGCTGTATGATTTGATCGCTTTGTGGCAATTCATACAAACATTTACAGAAGGAATGCCTGCCGTTTTGCTGTCCTGCGCACCACCATGACAGTATAAACAACTGATCTGGTTAGTACCTGCGTGAACTTTATGTGAATAATAAATAGGTTGTACCGGCTGGTATCCCTGCATACGGCCCAGGCCTATGGCGGAATTGATCAGGAAGTAACCACCAATAAAGAACAACACCAAAACGCAAAGCATTAAGTAAGTTTTATTACGGTAGAAAGGAACCGGTTCGCTGCGAACAATGCCTTCTTTATCATCAGTTAATTTACGTAAGCTACTATTTATCTGTAGTAATACCAATGCGATAACTGCAAGTATTATTGTAAGAATGCCATATAAGAACGAGTTGTCTTCCCCACTACCGCCTGCAGCACCGGGCGCGCCAGCAGTAGGAGTTGGAGCTTTATAGGCATCGGCCCAATCTAAAATCGCTTTGATGTCGGCTTTGCTAAGCTGTTGTTGGGTCATTTTGGTACCAAACTGCGCATGCAATTTTATCGCATACGGATCGGTATCGATCATCGAGTTTACATTATCTACCCATTTATAGGCCCATTGGTCATTTGGCTCTCTTTTTCTGGCTCCTTGTAACCTAGGACCCTGAAAATCTTCCAGCGGTTTGTGGCACGTTACACAATTTGCTTTGTACAATGCCTCGCCATCCTGGGCAAAACTCTTGTTACTAAAGGCAATTAATGCAATGAAGACTAAACTTGCGAAGATTTTTGCGAAGATTTTGCTATAACGACTCATACAGTTAATATCTGCTTATTGTGTAAAATGTCCTAGTTGGGATGCAAAAATAAGTAAGGATGTTGACATAATATCAACATTTTTAAAAAAAATTTTCCCTTATTTGATGCGGGTTTCAGCCGATTATGCCATTTACCATTGGGTCTTTGTCATGTTTTTGTCAACCAAATTTTACTTTATAGTTTTTTTGCGGCGAATGCTTATTTACAATTTTTTATTAGACTTTTACCGAAGGTTAATCACAACGGACAAAAAGCAGAAAATATACAATCGCCTCTGCCACTGGTTTGTAGCCATTTCGGCTTAATTTTTAGCTGATTATATATAAATATTTACCATAGAATGCCTGAAAAAAAAACACCTGATATTATCAACATTGCCATTTTTGCGAGTGGAGCCGGAAGCAATGCACAAAAAATTATTGACCACTTTCGTCATCATCCAACAATAAAAACAGGGTTGATCGTTTGTAACAAAGAAGGAGCCGGGGTTTTATCCATCGCACAAAAAGAAAATATTTCTTTTTTGATGATCGATAAAGAACGTTTTTTCCGTGGAGACGCTTTTGTTCCTGACCTTAAAGAGCATGGTATTGATTTTATAGTACTGGCGGGATTTCTATGGAAAATTCCTGTAAAATTGATACAGGCCTATCCCAATAAGATCATCAATATACATCCTGCGTTATTGCCTAAATATGGAGGCAAGGGGATGTATGGCAATTTTGTTCATGACGCAGTTATAGCGGCTAAAGAAATTGAAAGTGGCATTACAATACATTATGTGGATGAATTATATGATCATGGGGGTGTGATCTTTCAAGCAAGTTGCGAAGTGGATAAAACAGATACGCCTGCAATGCTGGCTAAAAAAATACATCAGCTGGAACATTTGCATTATCCAAGAATTGTTGAAGAAGTGATCCAATTGCGAAATCCCCGTTAAAAAAGCAGGTGGGCAAACGGCACAACTGTTGTTAGTTTAATATTGCATTTCACGAATACCTATACTAATTGGGGCATCTGTATAAAACATATTTTTTAATTGTTTGTTTATTATTTGTAGCCGGTAATATTTTTGGCCAGCTTACTGTAAGCGGTACTGTGTACGATTCTACAAGAACCATTCCTGTAAAAAATGTTTTAATTAAGAGTAAAACTGGCCATCATGTTGTAACTGATTCGGTAGGTTATTATACTATCCCTGTACAGAAGAATGATTCGTTGGTATTTATTTACCGAAATAAATCTACCCCGGAATTTGCTGTAAGTGAAATCGAGGACCGAAGCAATTTTGATGTTGCCTTACGGGTAAGAGTATTAGGGAAATTTAAAACCTTGAAAGAAGTAACAATCACTTCCAGATCTTATCAAGAAGATTCAATTGAAAACAGGCAAGACTATGAGCATATATTCGATTACCACAGGCCCGGTTTACAGACGAGTATAGCGGAAAATTCCGGAAACGCAGGTTTGGACCTGGATGAATTAATTGACGCCTTTCGGTTTAGAAGAAATAAAGAACTGCATTTAATGCAACAAAGACTGGAAGAAGAAGAACGAGAAAAATATGTTGATTACCGATTCAATAAAGTGCTTATCAAAAGAATAACAACAATTGACAGCACGGATATAGATGTTTTTATGAAACGCTACCGTCCTGGATTTGAATTTACGCAAAGCAGCACTATCGCTGATTTTTATCAATATATTTTAAATGCGTCCTATCAATTCGAAGCGGATAAAACAAGACGGGATTCTTTAAGTATTTGCAGGTAGTGCAATTATAAATTATCGTATTCGTACAAAGGATCAATAGAAGTTCCCGGTGGCATTTCGAGTACGGGTTTAATCAGGCCATCCTTTAATCCATACACCCATCCGTGTAAATGGGGCCGTTGTTCATTTTTCCAGGCACGTTGTATGATGGAAGTCTGCGCAAGATGCATTACCTGTTCCTGTACATTCAATTCCGTTAGCCTGTCCGTTCTTTTCTCTTCATTTTCTATTGCACTTAATTGATCCCTGTATTGATGGTATACATCTTTGATATTTCTTAGCCACATATTCAAAACGGGCTTGTAATCATTGTTGTCCATCGCCGCTTTTATACCACCGCAACCATAATGTCCGCAAACGATCACGTGCTTTACTTTTAAATAATTTACTGCATAATCCAACACGCTTAACAAATTCACATCGGTATGCACTACCATATTGGCAATATTGCGATGTACAAATATTTCGCCTGGTTGTGTGCCGGTAATTTTATCTGCGGGCACCCTGCTATCACTACAACCTATCCATAGAAATTCAGGTCTTTGTATAGATATCAAACGCTTAAAAAACTCAGGGTCTTTTTCTTCCTGTGCTTTTGCCCAGGCCTTGTTATCTAGTAAAAGTTTTTCGTACGTAGTCATGTTAAGTAGGAATTTGTAATTAAGAATTAATAATTCGGATAATTCAAATCGCTATTAAATATTTAAGCCGCCGCAAACACTAATTACCTGCCCGGTAATATAACTGCTTTGTTCACTTGCCAGGAAAAATGTAAGGTTGGCAATATCTTCAGTAGTGCCAAATCTTCCTAAAGGAATATCTTTTTTATATTTTTCCGCGGCTTCGCCTTCCTGTAAATAATTAGTCATATCGGTTTCTACAAAACCTGGTGCTATTGCATTACAGCGAATATTGCGACTTCCTAATTCCTTCGCGATACTTTTTGTAAAACCAATTACGCCGGCTTTAGATGCTGCGTAGCTGCTTTGTCCTGCATTTCCCATTTCTCCAATAACGCTGCTCATATTAATGATGCTGCCGCTTTTCGCTTTCATCATCGGGCGAATAACATTTTTAGTCATGTTGAAAACGCTTTTCAAATTTGTTTGCATTACTTCATCCCATTGTTGTTCTGTTAAACGAAGTAATAAATTGTCTTTACTAATGCCCGCATTGTTCACACAGATATCAATCGTCCCAAATTCTTTCAACACATCATTTACAAAAGTTTCGCAGGCTTCAAAATCACCTGCATTGGTCTTATATCCTTTGGCTTTTACTCCTAATGTAAAAAGCTTTGCTTCTAATGCTTTTGCTTTTTCTGCACTGTTTTCGCTTACGTAAGTAAAGGCAATATTGGCACCTTCTTCTGCTAATTTAAGGGCAATTCCTTCTCCGATTCCACGCGCTGCTCCTGTTACTATGGCAACTTTGTGTTGTAATAATTTCATGAATAATTTTTATTAGATGTTTTATTAGTTGTGCGAATTTAACAAGCGTAACTGAACTATTCAAATTAAGTAGCTAAAGCTGTTGGTATATAGCATCAGGAAGGGTTGATTATTGCCAGTATTTCTTCAACAATATTTCGCTCATTACTTAACCTTGGCACTTTGTGTTGTCCGCCCAGTTTGCCTTTTATGCGAAGCCATTCTTTAAATGTTCCTTTCGGCAGCGAGTGGATCACCGGTAAACGCAAGGCTATATCCTTGTGGCGCTTGGCTTCATAATCGCTGTTAATATTTTTTAAAGCCGTATCTAACTCAATTGTAAACTGATAGATATCAGCAGGAACTATATCAAATTCGATCAGCCATTCGTGGGCACCATTGCTGTTATCACTAAAATAAAGCGGCGCGGCTGTATAATCATTTACGATGCAGCCGGTTTTTTCTGCAGCAATAGCAATGGCGTTATCGCTATTATCAATGATTACTTCTTCACCAAACGCATTGATATAATGCTTTAATCTTCCGGTTACCTTTATTTTATATGGATTGATCGAAGTGAACTGAATCGTATCGCCAACAAGGTATCGCCATAAACCGCCGGTGGTACTTATTATCAATGCGTAATTTTTATGCAGCTCTATTTCTTTCAATCCAATTGTTGTAGGGTCTTTTTCTCCATATTGTTCCACCGGCATGAACTCGTAAAATATTCCATGTTCCGTGAACAGTAGCATACTGTCATCTCCCGGCAGGTCTTGTCCGGCTATAAAGCCTTCGCTGGCATTATAAATTTCTAGATAGTTGATCGGTGCACCAATTATTTTATCAAACTGATCGCGGTAGGGTATAAATGAAACACCTCCATGAATGTACAGTTCCAAATTGGGCCATACTTCTTTGATGGTTGATTTTCCTTTTATTTCCAGGATCCTTTTAAGTAATAAGAGTGTCCATGTGGGTACGCCTGCCAACGATGTTACATTTTCTTCAGCCGTTGTTTGCGCCAGCTTTTCTATCTTATTTTCCCATTCATCCAATAATGCCACACTGAGTTCAGGTGTGCGTAGCCATTGTCCCCAAAAGGGAGAATTTTGCATTAATACAGCGCTCAGGTCACCATACTGAATATCATCATTAATCCTGCTTATCTGATGCGATCCGCCTATTACCAAACCCTTTCCTGTTAACAGATCGCTGGAAGGGAAATTTTTATAGTAGGTGGTCAATACATCTTTCGAGCCCTGGTAATGGTTATCCTGCAAGCTTTCATTGCTTACAGGAATGAATTTGCTTTTATTGCTGGTAGTGCCGGATGATTTAGCAAACCATGCTATCGGCGTGTTCCATAAAATATTTTGTTCACCTTCCATCATCCTTTCGATGTAGGTTTGTATATCATTGTACTCGTGAATGGGAACTTTTTTTTTGAATTCTTTTACAGAAAATAATGTGGAAAAATTATATTTTTTACCAAACTCAGTGTATTGAGCTGCTGTAATAAGGTCTTGTAAAACGGTTCGCTGTGCTGCTACGGGATTATTGCTCCAGTTCTCAATGCGCCAGGAACGCATTCTCGCTAAACGTGATATGGCAGGAGATAACAGTTTCATTAATGGGCAAAGTACATAATACTAAGGAAAGATAGAAGGCGAACGACAATCTTTTATATACCGTTCATAATTTATTCTTCAGCTTCTATAGTTAATTGCATTTGGAGATTGCCGAGGGGAGTTTTAATAGCATATAGCTTTTGAACTAAGCCACTTAGTCTGATTTTTACAATAACCCACCATAATCTACCACTCAATATTTGTGAGCTATCTGTTTTAAAAAAAAGTGAGTAGTTGTTATAATTAAGGTCGGGTAACTCACCTAATACTTTTTCTAATACTTTCTTTGAATTATTGGATTTTGTTTTTTCTATTTCCAGTTTCAAAGAATCTTTCAATTCATTATAGCTTCTGAAATAGTCACTGAATATAAAATTCAAGCCCGAACCTGTTTGATCTTTTATTGCATTCAAAGCCGTATCAGTTTGAGTTTGGATGTATTTTGTAAAAGGGAGCAACGATTGGGTCGGATTTTTTTGTGTAGTAGGCTGAGTTGAAAAAGTAGCTTTTTCTGCTTCATCATGCAGGTAATCTTTTCTCTTAAGCTCAAAGTTTCTACCAAGATATAAACGCCGAACCTGCTCATCTCCGGCTAATTCTTCTGCAGTACCGTGTTTAAATATTTTTCCATCAATTAGTAGGTAGGCCCTGTCGCAAATAGATAAAGTTTCATTCACATTATGATCGGTAATTAAAATACCTATCTGCCTGAATTTAAGTTTGGCAACAATAGATTGGATATCTTCCACAGCAATGGGATCAACGCCTGCAAAAGGCTCATCCAATAAAATAAATTTAGGATCAACGGCCAATGCCCTTGCTATTTCTGTTCTTCTTCTTTCGCCACCGCTCAAAGTATCTCCGTTATTTTTACGAACATGTTGTAACCTGAATTCATCCAGCAGCTCTTCTAGTTTTGCTTTTTGTTCAGACTTATTCAGCTTCGTCATTTCTAAAATAGCACCGATATTATCCTCTACACTTAACTTACGAAATACACTGGCTTCCTGGGGCAAATAACCAATGCCCATTTGCGCCCTTTTGTACATAGGCAGCTTGGTAATATTGATATCATTTAAAAAAACATCACCTTCATCCGGCCTTACCAAACCTACTACCTGGTAAAATGAAGTAGTTTTACCGGCGCCGTTTGGTCCTAATAAACCAACGATCTCTCCCTGGCTCACCTGGAACGATACATTGTTAACAACAGTACGACTACCGTACTTCTTGATAAGATTTTTTGTATAGATGGTTAAATTCAAACGGTGTAGTTTTTGGCAAATTTAGTGTAAACAGATAAAAGCACTTACAGCGTTTATTATTTAACAGCAGTTTGTGCTTTATTATTACTTACCTAAGTTTGCACATATTTTATAGAAATGAAAGTTACAGAACATATACAACAAGCAAAAGACACGTTGGTTTCTTTTGAAATTTTACCGCCATTGAAGGGTAAAACGATCAATTCGATCTATGAACATTTAGATCCGTTGATGGAGTTCAAGCCTTCTTTTATAAATGTTACCTACCATCGTAGTGAGACAATGTTCAAGAAAAAAGCAGATGGAACATTTGAAAAGGTAGAAGTGCGTAAAAGGCCCGGTACGGTTGCTATTTGTGCGGCCATCATGAATCATTATCGTGTGGATGCGGTACCACATTTAATATGCGGAGGTTTTTCTAAAAGAGAAACAGAAGATGCATTGATTGATCTTAATTTTTTAGGGATCAATAATGTGTTGGTGTTACGTGGCGATGCTGCCAAGAACGAAGCTTTTTTTGAACCTCACCCCGACGGACATAAATACGCTATTGATTTGCAAAGACAAGTAATGGACCTGAAAAATGGCATTTACCTGGAAGAAGATATTAAAAACGGTGTAAGGCCTGACTTTTGTATTGGTACAGCAGGTTATCCTGAAAAACATTTTGAGGCACCCAATCTGCAAACCGATATGGAACATTTGAAAGCAAAAGTAGAAGCAGGCGCAGATTATATCATGACACAAATGTTCTTCGACAACCAGAAATTCTTTCAGTTTGTAAAAGAATGCAGGGCCAATGGTATCAATGTGCCTATCATTCCGGGATTGAAACCAATTACCAATAAAAAACAGCTGACCATCCTGCCTAAAATATTCCATGTAGATATTCCAGCGGATCTGTCGAATGCGATCTTAAAAGCCAAGACGGATGAACAGGTTGAACAGGTAGGAACAGAATGGTTGATCCAACAATCTAAAGAGTTGAAAAAATTTGGTGCGCCGGTGTTACATTATTATACATTGGGCAAACCCAAAGTGATCTATAAAGTAGTGAAAGAAGTAAAATAAAAAAGGCCTGCACTCAATTGAATGCAGGCCTTTTTATTAAGTATAAAATTATTTCAATAACGATTGAAAGACAGCTTCATTCACTTTAACAGGATATTCTTCCTCTAGCTCTCCGATCCATTTTTCTTCCAGATAATTTTGATAATCGTTTATTACTAACCCTTTTGACTCGGCAAAACTGCGTTGTTCATTATCCGGAAATACCTTTAATATTTTTACAAAACTGGCCGTATTATCTGCGTTATTAATTACTTTGTCTGTTACCAGGCCTTCTGTTACGGTAGTCCCCGCAGGTAATACAATTTGAGTTATTTCATACCGGCCCGAATCTGCTTGTATGGTTCCTTTGCTGTCTTTTTCAATCTCTTTCCAGTCTTTGCCCGTTTTTAATATTGCCTTAGCGCTGTCAGCAGCTTTGGGGCTATTGCAATTAAATAATAATACAGTGACACTTTTTGTCCAGATGTATTTTTCTTTATGCTGGTTATAATAATTCAACAAACCTGCGCTATCATTTGTTGCTTTATTCCATACATTTTTTTCCATGATGGCAAATAACAAATTGCCATCTGTAAATTCCCGCATTTGGTATTTGAATTCATCGTTATACTCTTCCAAATGATTTCGATAATAGGCTATTGCTTTTTGCGCAACGTATTTATTGAACATATCGTTATCCGTTTCCCCTGGTTTTAGCCTGTAGTCTTTTACAAAATTTAACCAGTCAACTCCTTTTACAGAAGCTTGCTCAAAAGAAAAGATCTCTTTATTATTAATAGGATAAACGCCTACCTTTCTTGAAATATATACACTATCTGCAAATTGGAACAGGTCGATATCCCTTATAAACATATTTCTTTTGAATTGTGTTTTTGGTAACACCACATTCTGTATAAACCGTTCATTTACCGCATTCACTCTTGCATCACGCAATACCTGTTGTTTTAATGCGTCCATGTAGGCATCATTGTTCTTGTTGACAGGCGTTGGTATTTGTTGTAATTTTTTTACGATGTGAAAGCCATAACTTGTTAAAAAAGGAGTCGTTATTTCACTGTCTTTTTTTAACGCAAGTACCTTGTTTTCGAAAGCAGGCTCATATTTACCCGTTCCAAATTCCGCGACTACACCACCGTTGGCATACGTCAATTTATCATCACTATATTTTTTTGCAAGTAAGCCGAAGTTTTGCCCCGCTTTCAATAATTTATAAATCGAGTCTGCTTTTTGTTGTATGGCTTTTACATTTTCAGGAGTAGCATTTTGTGGTAGTGCAAGAAGGATTTGAGCCACTTTTAATTTCCCGATGCTTTTTCTTTCTTCAACATTTTTTAAAATATGCCAGCCCGTTTTCGTACGAAAAGGTGCTGATGATTGTCCCGCATGTAAACCATAAGCAATGTTTTCATAACTATATGGCATTGAGAATACAGTTATATAGCCCAGGTCAGAAAAAATAACGTCGCCGTTTTCTTTGTTTAATTTTTGATAATCGGTTTTGCCTGATTGTAAGTCCGCATATATTTTTTGTATCTCATCATATACTTTTGCCGTGTCTGCAGGAGTAGCTTTTTCATTGATCGCAACATAAAAATGTACCAGGTGAATATCTTTCTGGCTTCTTTCAAAAACTTCATTAACAAGATCCGTCAGGCCATTTTTATCACTCATATAGCTCTCCACTATTTGACTGCGAAAATTTTCTATATCACTCCGCATCTGTTGTAGCGTATCCATCTTTAACTGTCTGGCAGCTTTGACCTTCAGCTTAAATTTTGAATATAGATCGAGGTATTCCCGGAGAGATTTTTCTTTATCGGTAACAGGTGTTTTATTTTTATTGTAGGCACGTAAAAATTCCTCTTTACTAACGGCGTCATCACCATAAGTAAAAAGTGTTTGAGAAAAAATTTGTGTCGAAAGAAATAGTAAAGCAATTGCTACAAACGCCTTCTTCATTATTAAATAAGGATTTATATATTAATTAGTTTTGTCGTTGGTTGTTTTGTTTGCCCATTTTAATTTTAAAAACTCGTCTATTTGTTCCCAGCTCAATTGTTTGATAACAATTCTTTTGTCTTTATCCAATAAATATAAAGTAGGTGTAGAAGTTACATCATACAATTGTCTGAAACCGGGCCGCTGCGCGTCTTCATCTGCTTTTTCCATTTCTGGTGTTTGATACACATTTGTCCAGTCGCCGAGATGATGTTCCTGGATATATTTGGTCCATTCTTTTTTTACGTTTTCCGTTAATACGGCATAGACCTTTACATTGTGTTTTTTCCAGCTTGCTTCATAGATCGAATCTATCCTGGGAATTTCAATTTTACAATGTCCGCAGGTAGGATCCCAAAAACAAAGAACGGTGTAATCACCTGCAACACTATATAGAGAAGTCGGTTTGCCTGAAGAATCGATCAAATTGAGATCCGCACCGGGTGTGCCTAATAAGTTAGACATTTCCATATAAGCGCGGTGACTGATGGCATCTTCCTGCTTTTTACTTAACCAAGGACTAAGCCCCTGACTATGGTATTGCTGAAATAAGTGCACCAATATTGCATCCTGCCCCATGTACTTTGGAGAAAAATATTCATCTGTCAGCCAATTCAATAATAGTTTATACATTTCAGGACAAGTGCGCGCCAATAACAATTGATAATCTGATTCGGCAATGATGCTATCCGGATTTTGTGATATTACCTGGCGATAATACCTTTCTAATTTTGGTAAAAAGAATGGCGTACGAATGATCCTGTCATCCATAAAAGTTACACCATCCCAATAATGTGCTTTATAGTAATCGTAATTATTAACAGAATCCTGGCGTGTAAGCGGTTTTGCTATCAGTAGCTGCGGATCCTTCATTGCCAGCAATAAAACGGCTAACATTGACGTAGGATTTTTCTTTACCAGGCTGTCCCTGTACTCGTTCAATTCCTTATTATACCTGGTATAGTTGGCCTCATGCAAAAGAGAATCAGCTTTTGTTTTTGATTCGTTATAAGCATTTCTTTCCTGTTCTAAAACTTTACCTGTTGGTACTATTGCTTTTTGGTATTGCCTGAACAGGTCATTTTCAGGAGAATTGGTTATGACTGTTTTATTAGTAAGGTCGGTTGTATCTGTCTTTATACTAATTACCTGTGATTTATCAATCAAAAAATCAAGTACCTGTGTTTTCCCCGGAAACACGATAGCATAGATACCGCTTTGTAATTTTTGATTACCTGAAAAAACGACAATCCCTTTATCGTTTATGATCCCAGAATCTTGCGCATCAAGACTTTTACCAAAGTGATAGGCGAGATAAGCAATGCCACTTTTAAAATTGGGCGTTTTAACAGTGATCTTATAGGCTTGTGCATGCGCAGTAACAAAACAAACGGTCGCTATAGCTATGCTAAAGATTTTTTTCATATTACAAACTTGAACGAGTACAAATGTATTTAAAATGAGCGGTTATTTTAATGTTAGCGCTTTCCTAAACGTTAAAAATTTCAATTCATTAACGTAATATATGATTTACTTTTGCAGCGTGAAGCGAAAAAAATACTTACTTGAAAAAGTGGCTGTTACCGGCTATGCTGCCGAAGGTAAAGCATTATCAAAACAAGATGGCAAAGTTATATTTATAGAAGGCGCCGTTCCGGGCGATGTGGTGGATGTATTTATAACAAAAGACAGGAAAGATTGGGCCGAAGGAAAAGCTACTTTAGTAAGGGAGTATTCGCCGGAAAGGGTAAGCGCTTTTTGTGAACACTTCGGTATTTGCGGAGGTTGTAAATGGCAGATGTTGCCCTACCAAAAACAACTGGAGTATAAACAACAGGAAGTAGTTCAGAATTTAAAACGAATCGGTAAAGTTGACCTGCCGGAAATATTGCCCATTATAGGAAGTGCTGCTACCGTTCATTATCGAAATAAATTAGAATTTACTTTCAGTAATAAAAGATATTTAACGAACGAAGAAATAAAAAGCGAAGCGGTAATGCCAAATGAAAATGCGCTCGGTTTTCATGTGCCCAGAATTTTTGATAAGATAATTGATATACAACATTGTTACCTGATGGATGATGTCAACAATCTTATCAGAAACAATCTTCGTGCTATTGCAAAGGAAAACGAGTATACGTTTTACGATATTAAACAACATACCGGCTGGCTGCGCAATATTATTATTCGTTATTGCACCAACGGCGAGCTGATGGTAAATATTTGTTTGGGATATGAAGATGTGGCAGCAACAAAAAATCTATTGGATAAACTATTAGAAAAAGTGCCGGCTATCACAACATTATTATATACCATCAATACAAAATGGAACGATAGTATTTACGACCTCACTCCGCAAACCTATTTTGGCAAAGGTTTTGTGATAGAAAGACTGCAAGAATTTAGTTTCAAGATCGGGCCTAAATCATTCTTTCAAACAAATACAAAACAGGCAGAAACGCTGTATGCCATCACAAAGGATTTTGCCGGGCTTACCGGTACAGAAACGGTGTATGATCTTTATTGCGGCACTGGCAGCATCGGTATTTTTGTGAGTGGCGCGGCTAAAAAAATAATTGGTGTTGAAGTGGTTGATGAAGCAATTGAAGACGCTAAAATAAATGCTGCCCTAAATAATATTACCCACGCTGAGTTTTTTGCAGGGGATGTAATCAAAATTTGCAATGATGAATTTTTTGCGCTGCATGGCCGCCCAGATGTCATTATTACTGACCCGCCAAGAGTAGGTATGCATGAAAAATTAGTCAATAAATTATTAGATATCGCTGCTCCCACAATAGTATATGTAAGCTGTAATACGGCAACTCAGGCAAGGGATATCAATTTGCTGAGCGAAAAATATACTGTTGAAAAAATACAACCGGTGGATATGTTTCCGCACACACATCACATTGAATGTGTGGTGCTTTTAAAACTAAAAAATTAAATTTTAACTTTGCTGTATGGCATTCAATTCAATACAAAAAGAAACTCCTGTCCTTTTTAATTTAATAGCTATCAATGTAGTGATCTATGTAGCTCAACTGGCAGTACCCGCCGTAACAGAATATGGGGCATTGCATTATTACGGCTCCAGCATGTTCAGGCCATACCAGTTAGTTACCTGTATATTTATGCATGACCCTGTCATTACTCAAGGGCATTTCGGGTTTTTTCACATCCTTTTTAATATGTTTACCCTTTTTGTATTCGGGAATATTTTGGAAAGGTTCTGGGGATCAAAAAGGTTCCTGATCTTTTATTTTATCTGCGGAATCGGGGCAAGTATATTAATTGAATTAACCATAGGATATAGCGCAGCGCAAACTGCTAAACATTTAGCAGCGCTATCTCCAGGAAATGTTCCCCCTGATCAAATAGCGCAATTTATAGCAGACTACAAACAAGATTATACAGCGCTTGGTGCATCCGGAGCAATTATGGGCGTAATGGCGGCGTTTGCTTATTTGTTTCCCAATACGGCATTGTATGTATATTTTATCCCGATCCCGATTAAAGCAAAATATGTGGTACCTCTTTTAATTTTATACGATCTATTTGGTGGGTTTTATCAATTTAGCGGAGATGATGTAGGGCATTTTGCCCATCTTGGTGGAGCATTGATCGGACTTTTATTGGTCATTTACTGGAACAAAACCAATAGACAAACAATGTATTAGCAGGCGGATAGCGATTACAAATATGCAATTCGCTACAAAAACCAAATAAGATAACAGCCTTAACAGCTGTTTTACACGGTTGCTTCGTATTTTTGTTATAGCAAATTATGGGAGAGTCAGACAGATACGGCGAATACAAAAGTCCAAAGAAAAAGATATTTAATCTTGGACAAGAAGGCAATGCCTTAGTAGGCCTGTTCACCATTAATGTTATCTTTTTCATCGTATTACTTACACTGCAGGTAGTGTACAATAATTTCGTTGCCGATCAAAGTTTGTATGCTACACAGGCTGTACAATATTTCGAGCTTCCTGCCCATCTTACAAAACTTAGCGAAAAACCCTGGACATTTTTGGTTTATATGTTTAGCAATATTGGCATTTTAAATATGCTGAGCAATATGTTGTGGTTGTGGACCTTTGGATATGTGCTGCAAGATATCACCGGCAATAACAAGATCATTCCTATTTATTTATATGGTGGTTGGTTAGGCGGCCTATTTTTTATTGCAGCGAGTTATTTAATACCGGTACTACGGCCACTTGCGGGCTCATCTTTTTTACTGGGTTCAAACGCCGCTACAATGGCAATTGCAGTTGCAGTAACTGTATTGGCACCCGGCTTTCGTTTTTTCAGGCATTTGAATGGCGGCATTCCTCTTTGGGTACTAACGGCATTTTTTATTGCTATTGATCTTTTATCGCTTTCTAGTATGGGTGATGCAGCTATCCTATCATCTCATGTCGGGGGAGGAATAGCAGGCTTTCTATTTGTTTATTTTTTACGTCGCGGAAAAGATGGAAGTATTTGGATGAATAGTTTATATGATTGGTTCATGAATCTTTTCAACCCGCATAAAAAATCCAATGTTCATTCCATTAAAGAAAAAGTTTTTTATAGCGTAGGGAATAAAAATCCGTATAAAAAAATATCTACTGTTACGCAGCAACGTGTAGATGAGATACTGGATAAGATCAACCAGCAGGGATATCATTTTCTTACAGATGAAGAAAAAGATATTCTAAAAAGAGCGGCCGAAGCAGATCTTTAATACACATACTATTTGCCCAATTTTTGTTTACTATATCTTTATAATAAATGCCACAACCTCTTTTGCGTAAACTCATAATAAGGAGCTTTGCTGTTATTAATATAATAATGGCAGTATTGTTTTTATTGGGTTGTTATGCAAAATGGTTCAACCCTGCTAATTGGTGGTTCATCGGACTTTTTACGCTGGCCGCTGTCTATTTGTTTTTTATTCTTTTCATTTTCTTCATTATTTGGTTATTGGTACAGCCTAAATTATCGCTGATCTTTATTGTCGTGATTATTCTTGCCTGGAGACCGATTCAAAATATTATTCCGTTCCGGTTGTCTTCGACTTTTACTGTTAAAAAACCGGCAAATACTTTGCGTGTCATGAGTTGGAATGTTGCCCAGTTTAATATTTTGGAAGACAAAAAACATCCTGAGGTAAGGAAACAAATGCTGGCACTGATCAATAAATATCAACCCGATATTGCCTGCTTTCAGGAAATGGTTGCGGGAGATAAACCGGTTGATCTTACTACGCCTTACTATCACAGATTTCGATTCTATCCACTCACCAATTTTGTAGACAGCCTTCATTTCCCCAATTACTTTTACGGGTACAATTACAAAGAAGATTTTTTAGATAGTCAGCATTTTGGTATTCTTATTTTATCAAAATATCCGCTTATTAACCGGCATGCGGTGATGAAATATCCTTACGACTATAATTCTATTTTTCAATATGCAGACATGGTAAAAGACGGGGATACGTTTAGGATATTTAATGTTCATTTACAATCCTTAAAATTTACGCCCACGAATTTAAATTATATAGATAGCCCGTCGCTGGAATCCAGGGAAGACATTGAAAGATCACAAAGTGTATTGGGTAAAATAAAAGTTGGGTTTCTAAAACGAAAAGCTCAGGCCGAACTGGTTAAGGCAGAAATAGACAGCTCTCCTTATCGGATAATTCTTTGTGGCGACTTTAACGATGTGCCTAATTCTTATGCGTACGCTACCATTGGCGGTAGTTTACAAAATGCTTTTGTTGAAAAAGGTTCAGGTATCGGAAGGACGTTCAGCGGTATCTCATCTACATTGCGTATTGACAATATTTTTGTCGACGATGCATTTACGGTAGAGCAATTTACAAAGATCAATAAAAAACTGAGTGACCATTACCCTGTTATCACGGATCTGCAACTTAAACCCACCAACCCTTAAATGAGGCTTTTTCCTTACATTCGTTTTCAATTCCAATAAGCAATATGTCTCTTAAAGTTCACAATTCATATACAAGGCAAAAAGAAGAATTCAAATCTATTACTCCCGGCCATGTGGGCATGTACATATGCGGGCCAACCGTTAGCGGTGAAAGTCATTTGGGACATGCAAGGCCTTATATAACTTTTGACGTAGTATATCGCTACTTAACTTATAAAGGATACAAAGTAAGGTATGTAAGAAACATTACCGATGCCGGACATTTTGAAGAAGAAGGCAGAGCCGCTGAAGATAAAGTAAGCAAAAAAGCAATTTTAGAAAAGTTGGAACCAATGGAGTTGGTACAGAAATATACCAATCTTTTTCATTGGGCCATGTTGCAATTCAATTGTGTTGAACCAAGCATTGAACCAACTGCAACCGGGCATATTGTGGAACAAATAACAATGATCGAAAAGATCATTGCTGCAGGATTTGCCTATGAAGTAAATGGATCTGTTTATTTTGATGTAAAAAAATACGCGGCACACTATGATTACGGAAAATTAAGCGGAAGAATAATTGAAGATCTTTTAGAAACAACAAGAGAACTGGAAGGACAGGAAGAAAAAAGAGACCGTGCTGATTTTGCGTTGTGGAAATCAGCATCGCCAGAACATATTATGCGTTGGGTAAGTCCGTGGGGAGAAGGATTTCCGGGCTGGCACATTGAATGTTCGGCAATGGCCACTAAATATTTAGGGGCTGAATTTGATATTCATGGCGGCGGTATGGACCTGCAGTTTCCGCATCATGAAAGCGAAATTGCGCAGAGTACTATTTGCAATCATCATAATCCTGCGCGTTATTGGATGCACAATAATATGATCACCATCAACGGCCGCAAGATGGGCAAGAGCTATAACAATGTTATTAAATTAACAGAATTATTTAGTGGTAACCATCCATTACTAACGCAGGCATTTAGTCCGATGACGATACGTTTTTTCATTTTACAAAGTCATTATCGCAGTACATTGGATTTTGGTTCTACCGCATTGGAAGCATCTGAAAAAGCATTTAAACGTTTGTGGGAAGCCTATGAAATATTAATGAAGCTAACCATAACAGAAACGAGACAACCGGTGCTTGATGTTGAATTGAATGATAAGATCGTACGAATGGTAAATGAGTTCGATGAATTTATGGATGATGATTTTAGCACAGCTAAAATATTGGCGAATATGTTTGAGCTGGCATCTACCATCAATTCATTTAAAGATAAGCTGATCGATATCAATGTTATTTCCGCGGAGACTTTAGCTTTATTGCAGAAAGGTTTCAAAACTTATTTAGAAGATATTTTTGGTTTAAAAGATGCAACACCTAACAGCGATTCTTTAGAAGGTGTAATGCATTTGTTGATCGATATCCGCAGAGAGGCAAAAAGCAAAAAAGATTATGCCACATCTGATAAAATAAGAAATCAATTATCAAGATTAGGTATTGAGTTGAAAGATGATAAAGATGGAAATGTGAGCTGGAGCAATACGTAATATTATGGAACACGTAGAACATCTTTCCAGGGATAAAAGATTAAGAGAAATAATTTCGCTTCAGGATCCATATACTCTAGTCAAGAGAAAAGGTATTTATTTGATTTTGTGCAAATCGATCGTCAGCCAGCAATTAAGCACGAGAGTTGCCGAAGTTATTTATGGAAGATTCCTGGATTTATACAAAAACAAAAAACCTACTGCACAACAAATAATCGATACCCCTTTAGAAAAATTACGCAATGTAGGTTTAAGCAATGCCAAAGCCAATTACCTGCAGAATGTTTGTCGCTTTTTTATAGAAGAAAAGTTAACCGATGCGAAATTGCATAAAATGACCGATGAAGCTATCATCGAAAAACTCACGCAAATAAAAGGCGTTGGAAAATGGACCGTAGAAATGATCTTAATGTTTGCTTTAGGTAGAGAAGATGTTTTCGCAATGGATGATCTGATCATCCAGCAACATTTCGCACGACTCTATAAATTAGATGTTACCGATAAGAAAACATTGAAAATTAAAATGTTTGCTCAGTCAAGTAAGTGGAGCCCTTATCGCACTTATGCTTGCCGATATTTGTGGGGCTGGAAAGATAATGGTTAATGATAAATTGTAAATGAACAAGAGTATGATTACTTATGAAAGCCGTAATGCGTTTACCATTTATAATTTATCATTTACCATTATCAATGTGCTACCAACCAATTGTCTCCCGAACCAATTTCTGCATCAGTAGGCACGCCGTTTGGCAGAACCAGTGCCGTTTGCATACAATGTAAAATAATTGGTTTGATTATTTCTACTTCATCTTTGTGCGCATCAAATACCAATTCATCGTGTACCTGTAACAACATCCTAGATCTGAAATTGTGCTTTTTAAATTCATGATGGATTTTTATCATCGCGAGCTTTATCATGTCGGCCGCTGTGCCCTGAATGGGAGAGTTGATCGCATTTCGTTCTGCAAAACCACGGACGGTGAAGCTGGCGCTATTGATATCTTTCAGCCAGCGCTTGCGACCCATCAGGGTTTCAACGTAACCAGATTCTTTTGCAAAGTTGATGGTGTCATCCATGTATTTCTGGATATTGGGAAACTGTTTTTTGTAGTTATCTATGATCTCTTTTGCTTCTGCTCTTGGAATGCCCAAGTTCTCTGCTAATCCAAATGCTCCTTGTCCGTAGATGATACCGAAGTTTACACTTTTTGCTTTGTAGCGCATTTCTTTGGTCACATCTTTTTCCTCCACATTGAAGATCTTCGCAGCAGTTGCTGTATGAATATCGATACCACTTTTAAAAGCGGCGCACATATTTACATCGCCGCTGATGCCGGCAACGATGCGTAATTCAATTTGTGAATAATCGGCACTTATTAAAACGTGGTTCTCGTCTCTTGGAATAAATGCTTTGCGGATCTCTCTTCCTTTTTCGGTTCGTATAGGAATATTTTGCAGGTTAGGATTATTGCTGCTTAATCTTCCTGTAACAGCAACTGCCTGTGCGTATGAAGTATGTATACGGCCTGTTTTTTTATTGATCATTTCAGGAAGCGCGTCTACATAAGTTGATTTTAATTTAGTAAGCTCACGGAAAGTTAATATGTCATCGCATATTTTATGTTTGGTTGCCAATTTTGCCAATACATCTTCACCTGTTGCATATTGACCCGTTTTTGTTTTTTTTGCTTTAGGATCCAGTTGCATTTTTTCAAACAATACTTCACCTAATTGTTTTGGAGAAGCTAAATTAAAACGAACACCCGCTTGTTCATAAACACTTTCTTCACTTTTTTTAGCAACGATATCTAATTCTTTAGAATAGTTTCGCAGGAAATCTTCATCAATCCTTATTCCTTCAAATTCCATTGCGGCCAATACTTTTACCAATGGATTTTCTACTTCGTAAAAAACCTTTTCAACTTCTTTTGTTTTTAATTGAGGAAGAAAAATATTTTTTAATTGCAAAGTGATATCAGCATCTTCGGCGGCGTATTCTTTTATTTTTTCCAATTCAACATCGCGCATATTGCCCTGTGTTTTTCCTTTTTTGCCGATCAGCTCTTCAATATGTACAGGTTCATACCCTAAATATTTCGCACTCAATAAATCCATGCTTCTTTTTCCTTCAGGCTCAATTACATAGTGGGCAAGCATTGTATCAAAGGTTTCGCCACATAGTTCAATGCCGTACCATTTTAATATCAGCATATCATATTTGATATTCTGGCCTATCCATGTTTTGCCAGCATCGTTAAATAATTCCTGAAAATTATTCAGCAGGGTAAGACAATCTTCTTTATCAACCGGACAAGGAACATAATAACCTTCGCCGGGTTTAACAGAAAAACTAAGGCCTACCAGCTCTGCATCATTTGCATCAATGCCAGTTGTTTCCGTATCAAAACATATTTCTGTATGCTGATTTAATAATGATATTAATTGCTGGACCTCTGCAGTAGTTTCAGCTAATACATAATCATGCGTGGTATTGTGAATATTTTTATCAGTAGTTATTCCTGTGTTGAATTCACCTTCATTACTATCGGCGCTTTCATTAATAAACTCTGATGTTTTTGCTTTTGGCGCTTCAATAGGATTGCCAAACAGATCCATCTGTACATTTTCAGTTGCTGGCCGTTGGTCACCGGTCAGCGCAGCAACGACATCTTCACCCAATATTCTTTTAGCGATCTGCCTGAATTCTAACTCCGTAAAAATTTCTTTCAGTGCTTCTTTATTTTGTTCCTTTATTCTGAAATCTTCTTCGTGAAATTCCACAGGCAGTTCAGTAATAATGGTCGCTAATTTTTTACTCATTATTGCCAGCTCTTTTCCATTGCGGACTTTTTCTCCTAATGCACCTTTTATTTTATCCGCGTTTGCTAATACATTTTCTAACGTTTTATATTCTTTCAATAATTTGGCTGCTGTCTTTTCACCCACACCCGGGATGCCGGGAATATTATCTACAGAATCTCCCATCAATCCTAAAATATCAATTACCTGATCCACATTTTCAATGTCCCATTTGGCACAAACTTCTGCCGGGCCTAAAATTTCAAAATTTCCGCCTTGATAAGGAGGCTTATATATTTTTATATTTTCAGAAACCAATTGTCCGTAATCTTTATCGGGTGTAACCATGTACACATCGTAACCAGCCTTCTCTGCCTGTTTAGCCAATGCGCCGATCACATCATCTGCTTCGTAACCATCAATGGCAATTACAGGAATATTAAAACCTTCAATTATTTTTTTTATGTCGGGAAGAGAGGAGCGAATATCTTCCGGTGTTTCTTGTCTGTTGGCTTTGTAATCTGCAAAATCTGTGTGGCGCTCCGTTGGTGCGCTTGTATCAAAGCATACGGCCATGTGTGTAGGATGCTGGTTATTGATCAGATCAACCAGGGTGTTCGTAAACCCAAATTGCGCATTGGTATTTCTTCCGGCACTGGTAACGCGGGGGCTGCGAATTAACGCGTAATACGCACGAAAAACAAGGGCCATTGCATCTAATAAAAATAATTTTTTCCGCATGGCGTAAAAGTAAAACAATAACGGATTAAATAATTAAAAAGGCGAGATGTTAGTCTCGCCTTTTTTTATTCCACCACACCTTCTTTAATTTCTGTCCATAGATCACTATAACATTTTGCGGCATAGCTGCTACGGGCAAACTCTTCAATGGGTTTGCGGTAAATACCCATTTTTTCTACGTCAGATAAAGCGGGAATATAATTTTGGAAGAATTTTTTGTCTTTATACAACTGTTCCATTATTTCATTGTGCATATTCTTACGAAGATCTACCAGCGTGAAGAAACACATCATCTTACTGCCATCAAGGTCCTTCTCTTTGAAATAATCCTTCACCATATTATAGGTTCGGATCGAAAGAGTAGTTGGTATGATCGGCATCAATACAATATCGGCAGCACTAAAAATATTTTCGCTCAGTGCGCTAAAGCCCGGCGGACAATCAATGAAAACGAAATCGTATTCATTTTCCAATTGTTTTAAAATGCCTTTTAAGCGGGTTTTATTACCCTTCATTTCTTCCACCATTATGTCGAAACTTTTGGCGGAATTATCTGCAGGAATAATTTCAAGGTTATCGAATTCAGTTGCAAGAATGGCACTTTCCAAAACAACATCTTTACTGATGAGTTTTTTTATGCCCATATTGTTTTTAGGTTTTACATTATAATAAAATGTAGTAGAGCCTTGAGGATCGATGTCCCATAGCAAAGTTTTATAACCATCTTTTGCTGCCAGGTAGGCAAAATTTACGCAAGACGCCGTTTTGCCAACACCACCTTTAAGGTTGTAAAGTGCGATAACTATCATGTGTAGAGGTTTTTATTAATATGAAAGATAAGAAATTATTTTTTCATTCCTTCCAACTCCTTCTGCAGCCTGAACATTTCATCCCTTAACCTGGCTGCTTCCATGAAATCGAGGTCCCGGGCAGCTTTTTCCATTTCCTTTTTGGTTTTGCCGATAGCTTTTTCTATTTGAGGAATAGTTTTATATACCACCTGGTCTTCCGCTGCAACATTTACCAGTTCTTGATCGGCGCCAATGGAGTATGGGTTTGACGGATCGTAACCCTTTACATCGAGTACAGAACCTTGTGCGAACACTTGCTCTTTGCTTTTGATAATTGTTGTAGGTGTGATATTGTGCTCGATATTATAAGCTATCTGCTTTTCTCTTCTTCTGGTGGTTTCATCGATCGTTTTTTTCATGCTATCGGTTATTTTATCCGCATAAAAAATTACAAGGCCATCTACATTACGGGCCGCCCTGCCTGCGGTTTGTGTTAAGCTTTTTTCGTTGCGAAGAAAACCTTCTTTATCTGCATCTAAAATGGCTACCAGAGATACTTCCGGCAGATCCAGCCCTTCTCTTAATAAGTTAACACCTACCAATACATCGATCACGCCTAAACGCAGGTCACGTAAAATTTCTACTCTTTCTAACGTATCCACTTCGCTATGAATGTATTTACTTTTTATGTCGATGCGATGTAAATATTTATCCATTTCTTCGGCCATGCGTTTGGTTAAGGTGGTCACTAAAACACGATCACCTTTTTTTATTCTTTTATCTATCTCGTCTAAGAGGTCATCGATCTGGTTTAATGACGGACGAATTTCAATTGGCGGATCTAACAAACCGGTTGGCCTTACTACCTGCTCTACCACTACACCGCCGGTCTTTTCTAACTCATAATCAGCCGGGGTAGCAGATACAAATATGGTTTGATTCAGCATACTTTCAAACTCGTTAAAATTAAGCGGACGGTTATCCATGGCCGATGGCAAACGAAAACCATAATCAACCAATACTAATTTTCTGCTTCTATCGCCGCCGTACATACCACTTACCTGTGGAATGGTTTGATGACTTTCATCTATCACACACAAAAAATCATTCGGAAAATAATCTAATAAACAGAAAGGCCTTGTGCCCGGTTTTCTTCTATCAAAAAACCTTGAGTAGTTTTCAATACCATTGCAATAGCCGAGCTCACGTATCATCTCCAGGTCGTAATTCACTCTTTCTTCTATGCGTTGCGCTTCGATATATTTCCCCGTCTTTTTGAAATATTCTACCTGTGCGGCTGTCTCATCCTGTATCTCGTATATCACTTGCTGCATGATATCTTTAGGCGCTAAATATAAATTTGCAGGAAAGATCGCCGCATTATCTACTAAGCCAATACGCTTGCTGGTAGTAAGTTCCAGCGTTTCGATGCTTTCTATCTCATCACCAAAAAAAGTAATGCGGTAACCAAAATCAACATAGGGTAAATTGATATCGACCGTATCTCCTTTTACCCTGAAAGTACCTCTTGTAAAATCTATCTGTGTTCTTTTGTATAGACTATTCACTAAAGAATGTAAAAATCCTTGTCTTGACAATACCTGGCCTTTTTGAATGCGTACAATACCATTTTCAAATTCAGTCGGGTTACCCATACCGTAAATACAGCTTACACTCGCTACTACGATAATATCTCTTCTGCCGCTTAATAATTGTGCCGTTGCTTGTAAACGGAGCTTATCTAATTCTTCATTGATACTGAGGTCTTTTTCGATGTAGGTATTACTGACGGGCATGTATGCCTCAGGTTGATAGTAATCGTAATAACTAACAAAATACCCGACAGCATTATCAGGGAAAAATTGTTTGAACTCGCCATACAATTGCGCCACTAGTGTTTTGTTGTGCGTTATAACTAATGTAGGCTTCTGTGTATTTTGAATAACATTCGCCATGGTATAGGTTTTACCGCTTCCGGTAACGCCTAATAGCGTTTGATATCTTTCACCATCCAAAATACCGTTGGTTAGTTTTTGTATAGCATCCGGCTGATCGCCGGAAGGGGAGTATGGTGATTGTAAGTTGAAAGGCATAATGCAGTTACGCAATTTACTGATTGTAAAAAGAAATAAAAACTGTTTACAGGTATTTACTGATCAATCCAGCAATTCCCTTGCCATTTAAAAAGTCGCGCTCATATTGTTTGATCGTTTCAATATCTAAATCGAGCAGGCCTTGTTTATTCAATTCGCGTATTTGTATCGTTTCACGAATGGAAATACTACCGTCTAATAAAAACCCGATAACGATTAACAGTTCGCAGATCTTTCTTTCTTCTTCATTAGCGGTTTTTAATCTTTCAAGATACCCGGTTTCTAAAAAATGCGTTTCTTTCGGCTGGATCTTGTAAATAGTGAACAACATTTTGGTAAGCACAAAATGATTTTGGTGAAAGTCTCTTTTGTTGATGGCAATGTATTGCATGGTATCATACAAAAGATTTTTAAATTCAGCGGTTGGTGCCTGGTCCTTTCTTATTTTGACAGCAACCTGCTCGATCAAATTTTGTCCCATGATGACCACTCTTGCTTCTTTCAATATCACCTTTGTACCGTAAGCGTTCCATGCAGCAAATATTGGGATGCCTGCAAAGTCTTTAACAGCCTGCAATGCATAACGCCCTAGCATACGTTGTATCAACACCTTGAACAACATATTGCTCAAAGTTGCTTTTAGAATAAAGAAAAAGTTCCAGGTAAGCAGCGCCGTTTTATTAATGCCCTGTAAAGGATCGATACCATATTTTAGTTCCTGTTTATTTTTCTTTTCCAACCCAATATCTACCAGTAAATTTCTTTTGTGTGTTGATTGTTTATTTTCATGTGTCAAAAATCCTGTTGCTACAGCTACTTCGTGTGCGCACCAAATATTTAAAAAAGTAAGCAACGTAATTTCTATCATCACTAAAACAAAACTATACAGCATCATTATAACCGGAATAGCATACGGCTTATTAAAAACAACAATTGTATACGATGGAAATAAATGCGGAAACGCATATTGGGGAACATATAATAAAATGACACCCATCGTACCAAAAAAAGCCGCCAGCCAAATAGCGATGCGTTCTTTCCTGCGGATGGTTTTTATCTCATCTTTGGTCAAAATAAAAAGCTCACTACCTGCATTCACTTTGCGGATAGGTAATAAACGATAAAATACGTGATAGATGATTCTCAATATGTCAATTTAATAACTGGACCGAAAAAATAACGCCAATCTGTACTAGCTGGTAAAAGTAACTATTACCCATATTTAATTCAAATTTAGCCTTGCTTTCCGGCTGAATTTGAGTACCTTTGCGGCTCGAAAAGCGTTTGGCTATTGGTGGTTATCGATATAACTCTCTAAAAATCAATCAGCTAAAGCTAAAAGTTACAATTATGAATATAAGAAACATCGCCATCATTGCCCACGTAGATCATGGCAAAACAACATTAGTGGATAAGATCCTTCATACTACCAAAGTATTTAGAGAAAACCAGGAAACAGGCGACCTGATAATGGATAGTAACGATCTTGAAAGAGAACGTGGTATCACCATTTTTAGTAAGAACGCATCTGTTGTTTACAAAGACTATAAAATTAATGTGATCGATACCCCAGGACATAGTGATTTTGGTGGTGAGGTAGAACGTGTTCTAAAAATGGCCGATGGTGTTGTATTATTAGTAGATGCGTTTGAAGGGCCAATGCCTCAAACCCGTTTCGTATTGCAAAAAGCCCTGGCTTTAGGTTTAAAACCAATTGTTGTTATCAATAAAGTAGATAAACCAAACTGCCGTCCGGATGAAGTACATGATGCAGTATTTGAATTATTCTTTAACCTTGATGCAACAGAAGAACAATTGGATTTTCCAACATTCTACGGATCGGGTAAAAACGGCTGGTTCAATACTACATTAGAACAGATTGATAATATCAATCCTTTGTTAGATGGTATCATTCAATATGTACCGGAACCAAAGATCAGCGAAGGTAATTTGCAAATGCAGATCACTTCATTGGATTACTCATCTTTCCTTGGCCGTATCGCTGTAGGAAGAATAGCTCGCGGTAGTGTAAAAGAAGGGCAAAGCATTACTTTAATGCAGGCAACAGGCAACAAAAGACAAAAGATCAAAGAACTATATGTGTTTGAAGGAATGGGCAAACGTCGTGTAACGGAAGTTATGGCCGGCGATATTTGTGCTGTAGTTGGATTGGAAGAATTCAACATTGGTGACACCATCGCTGATTCGGAAGCTCCTGAAGCTTTAGCAATGATCACGGTAGATGAACCAACAATGAATATGTTGTTCAGCATTAACAACTCTCCATTCTTCGGTAAAGATGGAAAGTTTGTAACGTCACGTCATTTACGTGATCGTTTACATAAAGAAACGGAAAAGAACCTGGCATTAAAAGTAGAAGATACTGATGGTGCGGATAGCTTCCTTGTTTATGGTCGTGGTATCCTTCACTTAGGTATTCTTATCGAAACAATGCGTAGAGAAGGATATGAATTAACTGTTGGTCAGCCACAGGTAATCGTTAAAGAAATAGACGGCAAAAAATCTGAACCATTTGAAAACCTGGTTGTAGACGTGCCGCAAGAATTTGCAAGTAAGGTAATTGATTTGGTAAGTCGCCGTAAAGGTGAAATGTTGATCATGGAAACCAAAGGTGACATGCAACATTTAGAATTTGAAATTCCTTCACGCGGTTTGATCGGTTTGCGTACACAAATGTTAACAGCAACAACAGGTGAAGCTGTGATGGCACATCGTTTCTTGGAATACAGACCATGGAAAGGCCCTATTCCAGGAAGAAACAACGGCGTATTGTTATCTAAAACAACAGAAAAAACAACAGCATACTCTATTGATAAATTACAAGACAGAGGTACTTTCTTTGTAGATGCAGGTGAAGAGATCTATGTAGGGCAGATCATCGCTGAGCACATTAAGCCAGGAGATTTGGTAGTAAATGCAACGGAAGCAAAAAAATTAACCAACCACCGTGCAAGCGGAACGGATGATGCTTCCCGCATGGCACCAAAGATCGTTATGTCTTTAGAAGAGTGTATGGAATATATTCAGCAAGATGAGTGTATTGAAGTAACTCCTAAGATCGTTCGTTTAAGAAAATTGATCTTAAATGAAGATGACAGAAAGAGAGAATCTAAAAAAATGGAAACAGCATAATATTACGAACGGCGAAATGAAAATTTCGCCGTTTTTTATTGCCGCCCTTTTTGTTAGGTTACTTTTACTTCAATGTTATTTACAAATTGTAGATTTAACTACATGAATTTTAGAAAATATACATTTAGGTATACGCTTTTAACTGTACTGCTTGCGATTTCTTTTTCTATCGAGCTCTATGGACAGGATACTTCCCGCGTGGTTAATGATATATCACAATTAAATCCAATCAAAGTCAATTCTATAATTGTACCCACAACAACAGAAGAAATAATCAATGCCGTAAAAACTCATGGTGGCCCTATTTCAATTGGTGGCGGGCGTTATAGTATGGGCGGACAAACTGCTACTGAGCAAGCGTTGCAAATTGACATGAGGCATTTCGACAGCATTGTATATTTCTCAAAAGTTAATAAAGAAATTACCGTTCAAACGGGTATTACCTGGAGAAAAATACAAGAGTTCATCGACCCTTATAATTTATCAATTAGCATAATGCAGACATATGCCAACTTCACTGTTGGAGGGTCATTAAGTGTAAATGTCCATGGCAGGTATATTGGACAAGGCCCCATTATTTTATCAGTAAAAAAGATAAAAATTATTTTAGCAAACGGAGATTTAATAACAGCAAGTCCAGAGGAAAATGCGCCAATTTTTTATGGCGCAATTGGCGGTTATGGAGGACTTGGAGTTATTACCGAAGCAACGTTACTGCTAACCGACGACAATAAAGTTGAACGCACCAATCAAGTACTTTCAATAAAAAAATACAAGCAATTCTTTTTCAATAATATAAAGGGAGATACAACAGTCATTTTTCACAACGCTGATATTTATCCGAATAGGTACAAAAAAGTAAGAGAGATTTCATACAGTACAACATCAAAAGAAACTACCATACACTACAGATTAAAGCCGAATAAGGAAAAGTATAAATTTGATAGGTTTGTTTATAAGATAATTTCAGGATTTCCGGCAGGCAAATGGGCTAGGGAGCATTTACTTGATCCTATACTATATAGAAAAGATCCTGTTGAATGGCGAAACTATGAAGCCAGTTACGATGTACTTGAATTAGAACCTAAATCGAGAAAAAAGTCAACTTATATTCTTCAGGAATACTTTGTTCCGACTGAGCAGTTTGATACATTTTATCCTTTAATGACAGGTATTTTAAAGAAGAATAAAGTGAATGTGATCAATGTATCTATCAGGTATGCAAAAAAAGATCCTGGTTCAATTCTGGCCTGGGCAAGAACAGATGTGTTTGCGTTTGTACTTTATTATAAACAAGGAACTAAACAAGAAGACAAAGACAAAGTGAAAAAATGGACAGAACAAATTATTGACGCTTCTATTTCTTGTCAAGGAACATATTACTTGCCCTATCAAATTTATGCTACACAAGGACAATTTCTAAAAGCATATCCAAGAGCACCAGCGTTCTTTGCACTTAAAAAACAGCTTGATCCTACGAATAAATTCAGAAATAAATTATGGGATAGTTACTATAAATAAAACCAACTACCTTTACAAAGTGAAAAAATTGACCTTCATATTATTCAGCCTTTTCATTGCGATCAATGCAATGGCACAATGTTCTATCTGTTCTAAAACAGCGGCGCAAATGGGTGAAAAACCTGCGGCAGGATTAAATAGCGGCATTCTTTATTTGATGTTGGCTCCTTTTGTTCTTATAGGTGTTATCGGCTATCGCTGGTGGAAAAATAATGGCAGCCAGTCGCAAGATCAGTCGTAGTTTTTTATAAACCGGTACAAGTTAAAATCGGCGCCTTCTTTTTTAATGCTTTCCTGCAATTCATTTTTATCAATATCTTTTAATCTTTTTTGTTGTATCAGGTAGTAAGCTTTTTCTGCTAATAACCAAAAGTGTTTGGTGTTTTTTGCAGCCAGCTTCAGGTTCTCATTGATGGCGATAAACAATTCTTCAATGCCCTCTTTTTGTGCTGCAATGGTTTTTATTACCTGTACGGGCATTTCCTCTTTATGAAAGGCTGGCGCTAACATCAAACGTAAATTCTTCACAAAAGTATCTGCATCGGGCCTGTCGCTTTTATTCACGACAAATAAATTGGCTATTTCCATTAAGCCTGCTTTCATCGTTTGTATTTCATCTCCCGCTTCGGGTACAACTACAACAACCGTTGTATCTGCCAATCCTGCGATCTCCACTTCACTTTGTCCTACGCCAACTGTTTCTATTATTATATAATCGAATCCCGCAACTTTTAACAGGTCCGTTATTTCAATGATCTTTGGGTGTAATCCGCCAAGCGACCCCCTTGTAGCGAGCGAGCGAATAAAAACATGCTGGTTGTTGTACCATTTATTCATCCTTAGCCGGTCACCCAATAAAGCGCCGAAATTAAATGGGGAGGATGGATCGACACACAATACAGCGACTTTTTTATCCTGCTCAACTATTAATCCAACTAAAGCATCTACCAGTGTGCTTTTACCCGCACCCGGTGGCCCGGTGATACCAATTACGGGCGTTATTGAAGATGGCAATAATCGCATGAGTGCCTCATAGCCGGTCACCTCATTTTCAATTAATGAGATGCATCGTGCCAGGGCCCTTACATCGGCTTGTTGTATTTTTTCCAGGTATTGTTGCCACATAAGTACAAGCAAATTTCAAGTTCCAATAACCAAAATCCAAATTAATTTAATATGGCCTTCAAAATAGGCTCAAATCATTAACAATTTACCATTAACAATTACCTATTATCATTTTATATTTGCAGTAATCAGTTATGACGAATTTTATTCCCATTTTTCCGTTAGGTATTGTTGTATATCCGGGCGAGGAGTTGAATCTCCATATTTTTGAACCGCGATACAAACAGCTTATTACAGATTGCAAAGAATCGAAAAAACCATTTGGCATTCCTTCAGTCGTTAATAATAAAATGACTGAAATGGGCACACTCGTAGAAGTAGCAGAAATTACTACAGCATACGATAATGGCGAATTGGATATTAAAACAAAAGGCATAAAACCATTTCGTATTTTAGAAGTGATAAAAGATATACCCGATAAATTATATGACGGCGCCATTGTCAATTATCCCGCTAACGATTCGAAAGGCAGTAAAAAATTAATGCAAAAAGTAATTGAAGCAACCAGGCAATTACATGAGCTATTAAAAGTAAATAAGAATTTTAAAAAGACAGAAGACGAATTGATGAGTTACGATGTGGCGCATCATGTAGGATTGTCTTTACAAGAAGAATATGAATTATTAGAGTTGTTAAGAGAATTATACAGACAAGAATATTTAAAGCAACATCTTGCCAAAGTATTGCCGGTAATGGCTGAAATGGAAATATTAAAAGACAGGATACAACTGAACGGGCATTTTAAAAATATAGAGGGCTTTAATTTATAGCCATCTGCAGAACGTATAAAATGAATACAACCATTTGCCTCGATTTTGGAAATACACGCCTTAAATATGCAGTATTTGAAAATACCCATTTTAAAAATGAAGGTGTTTTAGCAAATGGCTCGGTTGAAACTATTAAAACATTGCTGGATAAATATAAGCCGCAAAAAACCATTCTATCTTCTGTTGTTGAACACGATATTGCAATAGAAGATTTATTGTCAGCACAAACACGTTTTCATAAATTATCACACCTTACTACCTTAAATTTTACTGCACCTGTTAGTAAACCGCAAACGATCGGTGCCGATAGATTAGCGTTAGTCGCTGCCGCTGTTCATTTTTATCCCAATAAAAACAATGTAGTGATAGGATTAGGTAGTTGTATTACGTATAATTTCATCAATCAGAACCATGAGTTTCTTGGCGGAGCCATTTCTCCCGGTATGGAGATGCGTTTTAAATCAATGCACGATCACACTGCTTTATTGCCATTGGTAAATCCGGAATGGAATTTTCCGGTTATTGGGTATGATACTAAAACAAATTTGCAAAGTGGCGTAATTGCAGGCATGGCCTATGAGATAGATGGCTTTATTAATTTTTATAAAAGCAGATACGATAACTTAAACATAGTTTTAACCGGCGGCGATGCAACTTATTTTGCAAGCCAACTGAAAAACAAGATATTTACCGACCCTGATTTTTTATTTAAAGGGCTTTATGCACTCAGTGAAATTAATAATGGTTAATACAAGTGCAACCAAAAATGAATAACAAACACTTATATATAAAATTGATCACTGTCTTTTTGGCCGGCTGTTTTTTTATGGGTAGCTGTGAAAATAAAGAAGACGCAGCTGCAATAGATACCGGCAAAAAAGTAGGTGTCGAAGAAGCAAAAGATGTGGTGGTAAGGTATTCTGTCGGCCATAACCGAAAAGCGTTTTTAAAAGCACCGCTAATGTACCGGGTTGCTGATACCGTTGTTTATACAGAGTTCCCCAAAAAAGTACATGTTGACTTTTACGGAGCTACGGATAGTTTGGAAAGTCAGCTTGATGCTAATTATGCAAAGTATAAAGAGAATGAAAACAGAATTTTTCTAAGAGATAGCGTAACAGTTATTAACGTAAAAGGTGACACGCTTCACTGCAAAACGTTGTATTGGGATAGGAGCCGGACCGGCGCAGAATTTTACACCAGTGATTCTATCTGGATCAGGACAAAAACGCAGATCATTAATGGGATTGGCTTAGATGCCCAGCAGGATTTCAAGGCATGGCATATTGTACGTCCTACGGGATTTGTAGAAGTGCAAAATTCGGAAGTGCCGAAATAATTATTTAACATTAACTTACTACATTTACAACACTAAGTCTGCGTAATGTAAGATACATTACTTTATAAATTATTAATTTTAATTACAATGGAATACCGTCGTTTAGGAAAATCAGGATTACAATTAAGTGTGTTGTCCTTTGGTAGCTGGATAAGTTTTGATACACAGATAGCCGATAAAATGGCCGATGAATTAATGGGCGTTGCCTACGACAACGGCATCAACTTTTTTGATAATGCCGAAATATATGCATTGGGCGAAAGTGAGAAAATGATGGGTAGGGTATTAAGCAAAAAGAAATGGGATCGTACTTCCTACACGGTTTCTTCAAAAGCATTTTTTGGTTGGAGGGGAGATAAAAATAAACCGAATCAAACAGGCAATAACCGTAAACACTTGATCGAAGCGTGTAACGAAGCATTGCAGCGTTTACAGGTTGATTATTTGGATCTGTTCTATTGTCATCGGCCGGATAAGAACACACCAATTGAAGAAACGGTTCTGACAATGAACCACCTCATTCAACAGGGAAAAATTTTATATTGGGGAAGTAGTGAATGGAGTGGCGTAGAAATTATGGAAGCACATAGGGTTGCCGAACATTACCGGTTGATTGGTCCGACAATGGAACAACCGCAATACAATTTGTTTGAAAGAAATAAAGTAGAGAACGAATTTTCTGAGATATACAAAGGAGTGGGATTGGGAACAACCGTCTGGAGCCCTTTGGCATCAGGATTGTTGACTGGTAAATACAATGATGGTATTCCTAAAGGAAGTCGCTTAGGTTTAAAAGATACCGGCTGGTTAAAAGAAAGAATATATGTTGAGGAAAAATTAAAAAAAGTAAGAAAGCTGACGGAATTAGCGGGTAAATTGGGCATCACAACAGCAGCATTAAGTATTGCCTGGTGTATCAAAAATCCAAATGTTAGCACGGCGATTTTAGGCGCTACAAAAAAACAACAGCTGTTAGATAATTTGAAAGCATTAGATGCACTTCCTAAACTAACACCTGAAGTGATGGAGAAGATCGAAAAGATCATGTTAACGAAACCTAAGTTGCCGGAATATTAATTTAGTGATCATGACTATTTACGGAATACCTAATTGCGATACAGTTAAAAAAACGTTGGATTGGTTTAAAAAGAACAAGATCGATTATGAATTCCATGATTATAAAAGATCAGGTATAACAAAATCGAAATTAGAAACATGGAGTAAAAAAGTTGGTTGGGAAACCTTACTAAATAAAAAAGGGACAAGTTGGAGAAAGCTAACGCCGGAGGAACAGGAAAAAGTAACCAATCAGACAGCAGCTATAAAAGTGATGATGGAAAATAACAGCATCATCAAACGGCCGGTTGTAGAAGCCGGAGAAAAATTGCTGGTAGGCTTTAACGAAACAGATTTTATCAAACAATTAAAATAAAAAAAATGAAACGTAATGCAACCGCCGTTTGGAATGGCACAGGAAAAGAAGGTACAGGCCATCTTACTACACAAAGTACTACTTTGAATAAAACACAGTATTCTTTCAACTCCCGTTTTGCTGATGGGGTAGGGACAAACCCGGAAGAATTAGCAGCAGCAGCGCATGCAGGCTGTTTCACTATGAAACTTAGTTTTGTTTTAAACGCGGCAGGTTTTACTGCAGATGAAATTTCAACTAAGTGTGATATTAGTTTAGAAGACGGAGCTATTACAGAATCGCATTTACATGTAACTGCAAGGGTGCCTGGTATTTCTAAAGAGCAATTTGATGCAAGCGTTGCTGATGCAAAAGCAAATTGCCCAATTTCTAAATTGTACAATACAAATATTACACACGAAGCTGTTTTAGCTTAGTAGAATAATTAATAAATAACAATGGCCGGCTATTGATGCCGGCCTTTTTAATTAAATTTGGTTAAACAAGTTGCTATGTCATTTCAAAATAAAACAGTCTTAATAACCGGCGCCTCAAGAGGTATTGGTAAAGCGATCGGCATTAAGCTGGCAAAAGAAGGCGCGAATATTATTATCGCTTCCAAATCAATAGAAGAAAACCTGAAACTTAGGGGTACTATTTTTTCTGCAGCAGCAGAGATAGAAGCCGCTGGCGGAAAGGCTTTGCCGGTACAATGTGATATTCGTGATGAAGTGCAGGTACAAAATGCGGTGGACAAAGCTGTGGAGCGTTTCGGCGGCATTGATATTTTGATCAACAATGCATCCGCTATTTCATTGACCAATACGGAAACAACGGAGCCTAAACGTTTTGACCTGATGTACGATATCAATGTAAGAGGGACTTTTTTCGTCAGTAAAGCTTGCATACCGCATCTTAAAAGATCAACGAACGCGCATATCCTTACTTTATCTCCGCCCATTAATATGGATATGAAATGGTTCACTTATCACCTGGCATATACGATGAGTAAATATAATATGAGCATGATCGCCATGGGATTGGCCGCGGAACTAAAAAAATACCATATCGCCTCCAATGCATTATGGCCGCGAACTACTATTGCAACAGCAGCGGTGAATAATTTATTAGGCGGAGAGATGTTAATGAAGATGAGCCGTACTACTGATATTGTGGCTGACGCAGCCTATTATATTTTATCCAAATCATCTAAAGAATGTACGGGCAATACTTTTATTGATGAACATGTTTTAGCAAACGAAGGCATTACCGACTTAAGTAAATATTCAGTTATGCCGGGCTCAGAATTGTACAATGATTTGTTTTTATAAATGAGACTTCTTTGCTATGGATGTTTTATAATTTATCACTTCTATTAATTTACCTAATTTCCATTTTTCCCTTCGTATTAAAAATCCTTTTTCATTCCAAAAATACCAATAACCCACCTTATCAATATTATCTAAAATACCATCACTACCTTGATATTTTAGACTATCTATATTCGTCGTAAAGCCGTAACTGCCTTTCGATTCCATCATTCCATTTGCATAATAATTTATCTCGATTCCATTTTCACATTGACCACGACCACATACTGATTGAGAATTATAAACAAAATGTTTATCGTTATCGAAATCTAATATTGTTGCTTTTTCTATCGAAAATTCGTTTATTCCATCGGGATTCTTGAGAATTCCATTCCATACAAAAACAGAATCATTTGCAGTTACAATAATTCTAATATTTTTATTTTGCGAAAAAGTAGTATTGGAAAAAATAGAAAATAATAAGATTAGATTAATTGATTTTAGCATAAGATGGAAATATTTATTCTGCTACTTTCTCCGGCCTCATCTGAGGGAAGAACAATACATCCTGTATAGAATGCTGATTGGTCATCAACATCGTTAAGCGATCAATTCCAAAACCAATACCACTTGTCGGCGGCATGCCATATTCCAATGCCCTTAAAAAATCCTGGTCAATGAACATGGCTTCATCATCACCACGTTCCATCAATTTCACCTGTTCTTCAAATCTTTCTCTTTGATCGATCGGATCATTTAACTCAGAATAGGCATTCGCAATTTCTTTACCGTTGATCATTAATTCAAAACGCTCTACCAATCCTGGTTTACTGCGGTGTTTTTTTGTAAGCGGACTCATCTCTACCGGATAATCGGTAATGAAAGTTGGCTGAATATAATTGCCTTCACATTTTGATCCGAAAATTTCATCGATCAATTTTCCTTTGCCCATTTTTTCATCTGTATGAATATGCAACTGTTTACATACATCGCGAATACCCGCTTCATCCATTGCTGAAATATCAAAGCCTGTATGTTCTTTGATCGCATCATACATAGTAATTCTTTTGTAGGGCGCTTTAAATTCAATTTCTTTGTCGCCTACTGTAACTTTAGTAATGCCATTTGTTGCAAGCGCCACTCTTTCTAATAACTGCTCTGTTGTTTCCATCATCCATTCATAATCTTTGTACGCAGTATAAAATTCAAGTACGGTAAATTCGGGGTTATGTGTTCGGTCCATTCCCTCATTTCTAAAATTGCGACTAAATTCATACACAAAATCAAAGCCGCCTACGATCAATCTTTTTAAATATAATTCGTTGGCGATGCGTAAATAGAAAGGAATATCTAACGCATTGTGGTGCGTTTTAAATGGCCTTGCGGCAGCGCCACCCGGAATACTTTGTAATACAGGTGTATCAACTTCTAATGCGCCTCGTTCATTTAAAAATTCACGAATGGCATTCATTAATTTGGTGCGCTTGATGAATGTATCTTTTACAGATGGATTTACGATCAGGTCTGCATATCGCTGGCGGTAACGAAACTCGGGATCGGTTACTTCGTCAAATGCTTCCCCGTCTTTTTCTTTTACAATTGGTAACGGACGTAATGATTTTGATAAAATAGTAAATTCTTTTACATGGATAGAGGTCTCACCTGTCTTGGTAGTAAATACATATCCTTTGATACCGATAATATCACTGATGTCAATTAATTTTTTCCAAACGGTTTGGTACAAAGTTTTATCCTCGCCCGGACAAATATCATCCTGTTTAATATAAAACTGGATCTTTCCGACCGCGTCTTGCAACACTGCAAAATTTGCTTTGCCCATATCACGAACGCTCATAATACGGCCGGCAATGCATACATCGGTAAACTGATCTTTATTTTCCTCGCCTTTGTAATGCTCTTTTATATATGCAGAAGTAGTATTAACCGGGTAAAGTGGTGCCGGATAGGCATCAATGCCCAGCTTCTTTAGTTCTTCTAATTTTTCCCTGCGGATGATCTCCTGTTCTGACAAGTGTAAAGTACTCATATGTGCGTTAGTGAAAATTTTTGCAAAGATACCTGTTGGAACTGATTCTCCCATATCATAGTATTTTAGGAAATTTTACGGCTGAAAGTTTCCCCCATTGATATTTACTATAGGATATGAAAGTAAAAAAACAAAAAAATGACAGAAATCGGGCATAGGATTTGTTATGATTTATTATTTTTATACCATTAACTATCTGCTATGAAATTTGAAAAAATTCATAATAAAGGTCAGGCGCAGCTTTTTAAAAACCAATACCTCGAGCATCTTACCAAAACGCATCCTTTGGTGATATTTGCGCTTTACCTGCCTGTTGTTTCTTGCCTATTATATTATAGTAATTCACACATAGGCCTAAGCATAGAACAAATAGTGGTCTCCTTTTTGCTCGGCATGTTTTTCTGGACCTTTTTTGAATATATTCTTCACAGGTTTGTTTTTCATTTTATAAGTGAAAGCGAAAAGGCGATGAAGATCGTATACCTCATCCATGGAAATCATCATGAATATCCTCGTGATAGAGAGCGGCTTTTTATGCCGCCTGTGCCAAGCATCATTCTGGCTTGCGTTGTTTTTATGTTGATGTATTTCACGTCACATCTTTTTAATGCCAGTAACTATACATTTTCTTTCTTTCCGGGTTTTATAATAGGCTATCTGATGTATGGTACGATGCATTATGCCATTCATGCCTGGAATCCGCCATACGCCTGGATGAAACCATTGTGGCGCAACCATCACCTGCATCATTATAAAAATGAAGAACGTGGTTTTGGTGTCAGCACAACTTTATGGGATAGATTATTTGGTACGATGTTCGATCTGAAAAAAGAAAAAGAAGACAAAGAAAAAGTACAGGAGCTGCTATTTAGATAACATACTACTAATGGCCATTACGAGCCAAAACAATGGCGTTTTTAAAATCTTTCGTTTTGCCTGTAAGGTTGAATACTTTTGTGTATACGATATAAGTACCTTCTACTAGCTTTCTGTTTTTTTCTCCCAACCCGTCCCATAAAAATTTACCCTGTGTTCCGCATAATGCATTTTGTTCTAATAAACGCACCATTTTTCCGGCAGCATCAAATATGGTAATGCTTGCCACATAACCTGTTTCAGGAAAATTGTAATCAATGCTTAAAAAGTCATCAATGCCATCATTGTCCGGCGAAAATATTTCAGGATAAACATTGATCTCTCCGGAAGCATATTGATCAATTCGATATTGAGAATTTTTATACGTTGGTGTTCCGTAGCCTACATTAGTAGCAGCAGAGTGCCAGTTTGATTGTGATTGTGTTGGGGCATCATAATCAATTCTTTCAAGTGCCACGCCTTGTACATTATCAATTAATTGAAACTGCCAGCTGGCGTCGTACTGTAATTCATCAACAATATTTCCCTGTGCATTTAATATGATCGCATCTCCGTTATCATCATTGAACGACGGCATATTGTTTACCTGCACAAATGCATCCGGATTCTGCGCAACGTATTGAGATTTTACGATCGAAGGGCTGCTGGTAACGACAATATAATTTTGTGGAAATAATAAATAATTATCAGCTGTCAATTGCGCAATGCTGCTAATAATATCCGAGCTGTTGCGATTGGCAATATATAGTTGTTTTAAGTTGACGATCTTTTTACTGCGGTTATATAATTCTACATAATCAACGCCATTGTCTTTCGGGTTAAATAATATTTCGTTGATAACTACATCAAAATTTGTAGCCACCGAGCTTATGCCTACTCTTGCAGTATCAGTGCTGCTAATAATATTGCCTACACAATCAGTAACGCCCGTAACAGTAATGGTGTATGTTTTCTTTTGCGATAACGGATTGGTCAATTTTAAATTGACCTTATCAAAAAATGGCGCTACAGGTGTTGCGGTTTGTGGTGAGCCGATGTTTCCATTGATGCTGTAACTACCGGCGATCGACGCTTTGGTGCTATCCAAAGGCTCATCAAAATATAAAGTGACATTCAGACTATCCGCAGCAAAAGCACGCAATACTTTAGGCGAAGTTTGATCTGCATTTTTAGCATCGATAGAATTTATTTTTCCTGGCGTTCCCCCGTTAACATCCGTGCTCGCTTTCCAATTGGAATATCCACTGCATGGATTTTTGGTGTCGATCATTTCCAGCGACCAGCCACCTTGTTCTTTCAATGCATTTTGATACCATGAAGAAGTATAATTGACTGCATCAATAATTTTTCCTAGGGGATTTTTTAATACTAATTGATCTCCGCTATTACTTAAAGAGGGAAAATTAGTAACGGAAATTGTTGGCCCGAATGCACTCATAGCAGTTACTGCGCTACCGGTACAGACAATCACAAAACTGTTCGGTTGCAAAATAAATGAAGTCATTGCCCCAGTTTGTGTAATAGTATCCCCAAGGATAAAACCTTGTAAATTGATTGGAAAGGCAGAAGTATTTTTAAGCTCTATCCACTCATTGTTCGGAAGTCCTACTTGCGGTGTAGGATCTGCCATAATTTCATCAATGATAATATCATATTGTTGTGGAGTATAAAAATTAAATGTTGCCGTAGCATTACTAATAGCATTTCCCGCAAGATCCTGTACGTTGTTTATAGTGAGTGTACAACTGGTTCCGTTAGGGATTTTATTGGCAAAACTAAGGTGCACCAATGCAGCATTTGAAACATCCTGCGTAGCAGCAACCGGATTACTCAAGCCATTATCAGCCGTATAATTTGTTATTAGCTGGCCACTTGTATTATCTACCGGCTCATCAAAAAGCACATCTATCATCGTAGGAGAAATGGCAGTGATAGATTGGATAGTTGGAGGTGTTATATCTGGTACGTATGGCTTAACAACTATATCATCAAAGAAGTGCCGTTGAAAAAAACTTGCTGTACTTTGTTTAACCAATATGCCAAAAAAAGACGACGTATTGTAAGTGCTGTCTATACCATTTCCTTCGGTAAAATAATTATTACCCGTTCCTGTTATATCTCTTGATAAGGTCCATTGATTGGCCGTATTGCGGATCACTTTTATTTTAACCACATTATTGCTGGTATTTAAAATACCATTTACGCCGTCAATGATCTTAGTAATGACACCGCTGGAATCTTTTCGGTACAAACAGATATCATCATTGGTGCTGCCAATGCGTACAAAATATCCGGAGGTCGATAATTGTGTAATATCACTTGCAGAAGCAGTTAAATAAACATCCACATAATTAGCCGAAGAAGTATTAAAACCAAGCTTGGTATAAAATTCCCATTGAGCTGTTGTTGCTAAAGTACTTGCAGTACTTATATAAAATATACCATTGGCTATTGTGTCGTTGCTTTGTAATTGGGAAGACGAGTTAACGATCCAATTACTGGTATCGCCTATCCATATTGGATTACTAGTAAAATTACTATCAGTAAAACTTTCCGTGAACTGCGCGAAAGAAACAGCTGAAAACAGCAATAATACCGATAAACAGGAAGGTAGTTTTTTATTCATAAGTAGTGGGACTTGCGTTTAAAGTTAGCAACTTTATTGAATTGGCCGTTAACTATTAATAAGCTGGGTGTAAAAAATATTTTTTAATGTTTGGGAGATATATAATTAGTTGCTACTTTTGTGCCATGTTTTTGATTATTAAACAAATTAAGATTACAAAGAAACGTTCCGATCAACGGGAGGGTTAACTGGTGTTTTGTTTGTTCTACAATATTCACAAGCCTTCCAATAAAATGGGAGGCTTATTTTTTAACACTCATATCTAAAAACAAAAAAATGAAAGTAGCTGTAGTGGGCGCTACCGGTTTGGTAGGTAGTAAAATGTTGCAGGTTTTAGCGGAAAGAAATTTTCCGGTTGATGAATTAATTCCTGTTGCTTCTGAAAGATCAATTGGTAAAGAAGTTGAATTTAAGGGAAAGAAGTATAAAATTGTTGGCTATGCTGATGCTATTGCGGCAAAACCACAGATCGCTATTTTCTCTGCAGGTGGCGGTACATCACTTGAGCTTGCACCAAAATTCGCCGAAGCGGGTATTACTGTAATTGATAACTCCTCTGCATGGCGCATGGACCCTACTAAAAAATTAGTGGTGCCGGAAGTAAATGCCAACGTATTAACTAAAGCAGATAAGATCATTGCGAATCCTAACTGCTCAACTATTCAATTGGTAGTGGTATTAAAACCATTACACGAAAAATACAAAATTAAAAGAGTAGTGGTATCAACGTATCAAAGCGTTACCGGTACAGGCGTAAAAGCGGTAGATCAGTTGATGAATGAAAGAAAAGGTATCCAGGGAGAAATGGCATACAAGTATCCAATTGATTTGAACGCAATACCTCAGATCGATGTGTTCCTTGATAACGGCTACACTAAAGAAGAAATGAAAATGACCAACGAAACTAAAAAGATCATTGGTGATGATTCTATCAAATTAACAGCAACGACTGTACGTATACCGGTAATAGGCGGACATAGCGAAAGTGTAAATATTGAGTTTGAAAAAGATTTTGACCTGGCTGAATTGAGAGATCTTTTAAGCAAATCGCCGGGTGTAATTGTACAGGATGATATTGCCAACTTCATTTATCCAATGCCTTTAACAGCACACGAAAAAGACGAAACTTTTGTAGGAAGGATCAGAAGAGATGAAACACAAGCCAACACGTTAAACTGCTGGATAGTGAGCGATAACCTTCGCAAAGGAGCTGCTACTAATGCAGTGCAGATCGCCGAATATTTATTGCAGAATAAACTGGTGTAAAGAACAACATTCAAAATACCAATCACAAAAAAGCCACTGTTATCAATAGTGGCTTTTTTAATAATATTAATTCCTTTTTGGGATCTTGGGGAGTTATCCTATTGTCCAGGTTTCACCACCTCTTAATAGTTTATCTAAATCGCCTTTGCCTTTTTTAGCAATGGCTTCTTCAATTTGCATGGCCATCACATCTTCATAACAAGCCCTGTCAGTTTCATAGAATACACCAAACGGACGAGGTAAATGCCCTTCCACTCTAGGGTCATCGAACATGCGCACTAAAATTTGAGCTTTGTAAAAATCTTTTTCATCATGTATCCAAAGGTCATCGATACTGGCGTCTTTGCCAATTTCAACAACAATAGGTTTAAAGCCATCCAGCTTGATACCTTTATTTTGCGTAGCACCAAAGATCAATGGCTTGCCTTGTTCTAAAAATAATACTTCATCTGCCTTTGTGCCTTTTTCAGTAAATGTTTCAAACGCACCATCATTGAAGATGTTACAGTTTTGATAGATCTCTAATAAAGAAGCTCCCTTATGCGCCTGCGAACGAATCAACATCGCCTGTAAATGCTTTGGATCCCTATCCATACTTCTTGCCACAAAACTTGCGTCTGCTCCTAAAGCCAATGCCAACGGGTTAAAAGGATGATCGATACTTCCCATCGGCGTGCTCTTCGTCACCTTATTTTGTTCTGATGTTGGAGAATATTGCCCTTTAGTTAAACCATATATCTGGTTATTGAAGATCAATAAATTGATATCGAAATTTCTACGTAAAAAATGAATGGTATGGTTACCACCGATGCTTAAGCTATCGCCATCACCACTCACCACCCACACACTTAATTCTGGTCTTGCTGCTTTTAAACCGCTCGCAATTGCCGCCGCTCTACCATGGATGCTATGCATGCCATATGTATTCATGTAATAAGGGAAACGACTGCTACAGCCAATTCCTGATACAATCACAATATTTTCTTTTGGAATGCCCAATGTAGGCATCACTTTTTGTACCTGTGCTAAAATAGAATAATCGCCACAACCCGGGCACCAACGAACTTCCTGGTCCGTTGCAAAATCTTTTGCCGTTAATACCGGTACTATTTTCTCTGCTGCTGTTATTTCGCTCATATGACTTGTTGTTAAAGAGGGACTGCAAGGTACGAATAATGCCTAATTTTTTAAAAACTTTGGCCTATAAATCCTGCTAATTGGGTGTATTTGGCTATTTCTACTTGCGAAATGCGGCATTTTGGCAAAAAGAAAGGATTGAAGAGAATAATTCTTCAATCCTTTCTCGAGAAGCTTTTATAAGCGGACAAAATATTACCCGATTTTAGCATCGATCTCTTTGCATAAACTCGCAAAGATCTCACTAACACTTCCTTCGCCTTCGATCATTTCTACCTTATTGGATTTCCTATAATATTCTGCCACCGAGCTGGTTTCATTGTGATAGACATTGAATCTTTTTCTAATGACATCAATATTGAGATCGTCTGCTCTTCCACTTGTTTTGCCACGTTCTAATAAACGTTTTTCTAATTCGGCTTCACTCACTTCCAAAGCAAGCATTAAATTGATGGAAGTTTTTTTCAATGCCAACAATTTGTCCAGAGCAATAGCTTGTGCCGTAGTTCGTGGAAAACCATCAAATAAAAAACCTTTGGCCTGTGGGTTTTCATCCAACTGAGAGCTAATCATGCCTATAACAACTTCATCAGGAACTAACAATCCTTTGCTGGTAAAAGCCTGTGCTTCCAATCCTAACGGCGTTCCCTTTTTTATTTCGCTGCGAAGCAGATCACCTGTGCTAAGGTGCTTTAACCCATATTTTTTTATCAGGTTTTCGCTTTGGGTTCCTTTGCCGCTGCCGGGAGGGCCAAATAAAATTAGATTGAACATAGTAATTTATTGAAGCGCAAATATAGCAATTTACTTATTGAAGGATATTAGTTAAGTATAACAATGCCATGTTTAATGGCATAGATCACTAAACCGATCCTTGATTTTACCTGCAGTTTATCAAACAGGTCGCAACGATAACCATCTACGGTACGCGGACTCACACACATTTCATCGGCTATTTCTTTATAAGTTAATTCTGTGCAGCTGTGTTTTAAAAAATCAATTTCCCGATTGGTTAGTTTGATAAAATTTTTTAATTCACTTCCATCATCATCTATCCTGTTAATAGCGTTGATCAGTTTACCACTTACAAGATCAGAATAATAATAACCTTTATTCATGATGGCAACAATGGCAGCTTGTAATTCGGCAGGCTCGCTGTCTTTTAAAAGATATCCTTTCGCACCATTTTTAAGCATTCGTATAATGGCATTTTCATCATCATACATACTGAGGGCTAATGTTTTGACGGATGGCTGGTTTGCTTTGAGCCAGCCGGCAGTTTGATAACCATCCATTTCAGGCATGTTGATATCAAGCAATACGATATCGGGTAAAAGTTTCGGCTTTAAATTTTCGATGAAATCTTTGCCATTATCAGCTTCAAATAACACCTCATGACCGAGGCTTCGGACTAATGTTGCTAAACCCTTGCGCAATAGCGCATGGTCATCAACTAAAACAATATTTGCCATTAGTGGGTTACTTGTTTAACGTTATTTGAATGGTAGTGCCGGTATTTATTGTTGAAGTTATAGAAAAAATACCGCCAATCAAAGTCGTTCTGTTTTGCATATTTTTTAACCCAATGCCTTTGTGTGATGATTGTAATATAGATGTATCGAACCCGATTCCATCGTCTGTTAAAATAAATTTAAACAAACGCGGTTCATACAGTAATGAAACATCAATATTTTTTGCTTTCGAGTATTTGATGCCGTTATTTAAAGCCTCTTGCAGCACACGAAAAATAACTATCTCTTCCTGATTATTTAATTTAAAAGGCTCGCCGATAATTTTTAATTCTGTTTTATATTGTTGTGTGTTCTGTAGAATTTTTAATTCATTTGCTATTGCTTCTCTTATTCCAAGATCAGCAATTTTATCACCATGCATGCTTCTGCTAAGGTCTCTCAGGTCATTGATCGCTTTGCCTATCAGGTCCTTTGTATCGCCTACTTTTAGCTGAATATTTTCATCTGTAGTTGCCGGAAAAGTATTGAGGTGCAGTTTGGCCAGACTAAGTACCTGCCCTACGTTGTCGTGTATTTCCTGACTAATGGTTTTAAGCGTTTGTTCTTGAATTTCAATTTGTGTATGCAAAAGTTCTTCGGTGAATTGCACCTGCAATAATTGCTTTTCTATTTTATATTGCCTTCTTTTTCTTTGGTAGATGGAAAGAAAAGCGATGATAAACGTAGTCAATAAAAAAAGTAATAAGGAAGTAGCTATAATGGGTATTAAGATATCACGGTTTATCATGCTGTTTTTTTTGTTTTAACGTAGTGGTTGCGGACAGATCTAATAATAATCCTATTGAAAATGCTATATACATGAAAATATTAAAAAGATCGTATACTTGAAATAACACATTGAAATATTCATTTCTTGTAGTTGTGATATAACCCCAAAAACAAAATATTAAAACAGTACAGCTTGTATAAAAAAATAAACCGAGCAAATACCAAAAAAGCGGCATCTTCTGGCCCAGGTATATTGAATCATCTTCATAAATTTCCAACAGTAACAATAAGATCCAGGCGGTAAATATTATGTTATTAAAACATACCCATTCGCTAATAAAGCGTTTTTGTATGCCATCAAATACTAAAAAAGCTATTGCCATTAAAAATCCTGCAATAGCAATAAAATAGAAAATTTTTCCTTTGCTTTTTGAAAAGAAACTTGTTTTGAAAAAGAAGAAAATGACAGTATACTCTATTGGAATGTTTATGTTATAAAAAAGATTTCCTAAAGAAGTATTTGTTCCCATGAATTCGCTCACCATCTGCGGAACGCTTCCAGTAACAACTAATAGGAAAATTAGCCTTGAGTTTACCTGTAGTTTACCAAAAGCTAAAATCCCTATTATTGTTGGAATCAAAATACTCCAAGTGGAGATGTTTGTAACTATTGTTTCAATAAGCCTAATTTTTAATGACCAACAAAATAGTCAATATCGTTGGGTTTTTGTGTCTTTGAAGTTGTATTTCTTACGACCTGGCCTTTTGGAGGAGGAGGTGGTGGCGGCGGTGGAACAGGATTTGAATACTCGTTGGCAGTAAACTTGAGTTTTTTCATTGGGTAATACCTTGTTTCGGCTTTACCCTTTGCATTTTTCTCTACCTTTTTTTCAACGCCGGCCGTTATTACAGTTAAGCCGCCGCCATCGTAGCCTTTTGTTTTTCCGTGATGAGCACCTAAGATCACCATCAGGTAGTTGGCGCTAACAGGGTTACCATGTTCGTCTTTTTCACTGCCATCAAAAAAACGGAGAATGCTTTCTTTACTAAAAATAAAAGCCTGGTGATCGCAATCGATCATCGTTTTTGCTTTTTTTAATAGAGCGGCATCTGCGCCCTTTGCTTTTGAAGCACTCACTTTGGTTTCAGTGATCTTTTTAATTTGGCCATGCGTGTGGATCATCTCGGTAGCTTCATCCCAGGAGATCGGTTTTCCATAGCTCTCGTTCGTTGTTTTCATAAACGCTGTTTTGTTTAGATAAATAAATGATTGTAAAACATTGTAAACGATAGCATGGAAAAATTATTATTGGGTTAGATAAGAATAGGCGATAAAAAAAATATTAAGGGTGTTTTATGCAGCAACTACATTTTTTTTCACGGGGTTAACGACAGTATTTTTTGCAGATTAAATTCATATAATAAAAAAACCGCAACGATCATGTTGCGGTTTTGATTAAAATATTATTTAGTTTTTAAGCGGCATCAAAACGTTCGGCAACTTTTTTCCAGTTTACTACATTCCAAAAAGCGGTTAAATAATCAGCACGGCGATTTTGGTATTTTAAGTAATAAGCATGCTCCCAAACATCAGCACCTAAAATTGGTTTGCCTTTAACTTCGGCCACATCCATTAATGGATTATCCTGATTAGGGGTGGAAGAAACTTCTAATTTTCCATCCTTGATAAGTAACCAGGACCAGCCACTTCCAAAGCGTGTCATACCTGCTGCTGCGAATTTTTCTTTGAATGCATCAAAAGAACCAAACGCATTGTTGATAGCATCAGCTAGTTTGCCTGTTGGAGCACCACCTGCATTTGGAGCCAGGCTTTCCCAGAAAAAAGTATGGTTCCAGTGTCCGCCACCGTTATTGCGTACAGCGGGGCTAATAGTGCCTGCTGCAGCTACCAGCTGTTCAATTGTTTTTCCTTCGTTTGGTGTACCGGCAAGGGCTTTATTCAGGTTATCTACATAAGCCTGATGGTGTTTGCCATGGTGTATTTGCATGGTCAAAGTGTCGATATTTGGCTCAAGTGCATCGGGTGCATATGGTAGAGCCGGTAATGTAAATGCCATAATTATTATATTTTTTTGTTGATTGAAAATTATTGAACAAATGTAGTGGTGTTCTTCTAAGTTCACAAATACAATGCCACAAGAAGTTTACGAATTACGAAGACTTTTCCTTGATGATCACTTTTACTTTATCTATCCTGTTCTTATTTATTTCCAAAGGAATAAATATATAATCACCGCTTACTATTTCTTCATTTACCTGAGGAAACTCACCGGCTATCTCTAATATTAAACCGGCAAGCGAATCGCTATCGCCCCTTATTTCTTCAAATGTATTGGGAGGTAACCCGATTGCCTGGCACACATCATTGATCATTGTTTTGCCTTCAAAAATATAAGTAAAATCATCGATCTTTTTATTGCTGCTTTCCTCATCATCAAATTCATCTTTGATATCACCTATTATTTCTTCCATGATATCTTCCAGTGTTACAATGCCGGAGGTTCCGCCAAATTCATCTACTACTATGGCAAAGTGAATGCGCCGGTTACGAAACTCCTGCAATAGGTCTTCGATTAATTTTTGTTCATGTACAAAAAACGCAGGACGGATCAAACTGTGCCAATCATAATTTTCTACTTTCGATGCGTTCACGTAAGGTAAAAGGTCTTTTGTATGTAACATGCCGGCTACCTCATCTAAATTATTTTTGTATACCGGTAAACGGGAATAATGAAGCTCTTCTATTTTTTTAATGACGTCTTCGAAACTAATGGTATGTTCAATGCCGCTAACATCCAGGCGTGTACGCATTATTTGTTTAACGGTTGTGTCGCCAAACTTTCTAATGCCTTTTAATATTTGTTTTTCTTCGACCGTCGCTTCATTCTCCGGCAACAGGTCAATGGCATAATCCAGCTGACTATTATCCATTGCAGTAGAATTGTTGGTAGAAAAATTTCTTTCAACCCTGTCGCTAAAATTCACAAATCTTTTGCTTAAGCGAATAAAAATGCCATTGAAAATTTCTATTACTAAAGAGGACGCAGCAGCAAACCAGATCTTATGATTAGTGGCCCAAACCCTTGGCAATACTTCTCCAAAAAGTACGAGTATGATCGTGACAATAAATATCTTAATTAGAAAACTGATCCAGAATGATAGGACATAAGCTTCCATCCATCCATTCAATAAAATATTTAAAATTAAAATGATGGCGATGTTCACCAGATTATTGGCGATCATTATGGAAGCCAATAAAGTTTTAGGCTGCTCCAATAATGTAATAATACGTTTGTAAGCCGGCAGCTGCTTTGTTTTGAGCAGGTTGATATCTTTATACGTAAGAGAAAAAAAGGCAACTTCAGAACCGGCTATCAAAAAAGAAAGAACAAAAAGAAATAAAGCTAAAAAGATAAGTATGGCGGAATCTGCAATTTGGATGGAGAGCAAGGCAAAATGCAAATGGGTAATAAACTTAGCGGCCGAATAATAATCCAAAACAAAAAATTTAAGTGAACAATTTATTATAAAGGCAGAACGAAAAGCCCTGCCTATAATAAGTCAATGATTAAAAGGGTAGCTGCTCGGGCCCATCTTCTACAGGAGGTATATCTCCGTCAATTCCCTCACTACCGTGGTTGCCATCGGTACGTTTATCAAGCATAATTAAATTATCTCCCACAATTTCCGTTGCAAATTTTTTGTTACCATCTTTATCTTCCCAACTGCGGGTTTTTAATCTTCCTTCAATATAAACAAGACTGCCTTTATGTAAATATTTTTCTGCCAGCTCTGCTAACCCTCTCCACAATACAATGGTGTGCCATTCAGTTTGAGAAATAAGTTTGCCATTTCTGTCTTTATAAGCTTCAGTAGTTGCTAATGAAAACTTAGCTACTGAAATATTTCCTTCCAGGATTTGAATATCGGGGTCTTTGCCTATGTTGCCGATCAGCATTACCCTGTTTACGCCTCGCATGTTGTTAGGTTTAAAAACGGTTACTAATTCCTATCCCTTATAACAAATTTAAAGATACATTTTTATCTTTCAAATAGGCCGTGATAAATTTTGGAAAAGGTAATTTATCCAGTTTCTTTAACGCTATAGCTTCATAACCAACAACTGATAGCGGTTTGGAAACGGTTAATTTAATGAACTGGCCATGTATGATTTGATGGGTCAATAATTGCTTGTATGGCTTTGAAATCTGTATTATTTCAAATGGTATTTTACCGAATATTTTTTTGATAGATGGAAGCGTTTTTAAATTTTCAAGTGCCAATATTCCATCGTTTTCAATGAGTACAAATTCATACAAATTTTCCCAGATATCTTTTGCTCCACGTTTACGAACTAAAACAGTGTCATTATTTTCTATTAATAAATAATACAGCCACCTCGTTTTTTTTATAATTGATTTTTCTTTGATCGGCAGCAAATTGATCGTTTCGTTTAAGTAGGCACTGCATTGGTTTTTAAGCGGACAATCATTACACAAAGGTTGTTGTGGCTTACATATCGTAGCACCAAGATCCATTAACGCCTGGTTGTAAATCCCGGGCTGTTTTTTATCCAGCAATTCATTGGCAAGTTGGGTAAATTCTTTTTTACCTGTAGTGCTATCAATAGGCGTAGCAATACCAAACACCCTTGATAAAACACGGAATACATTTCCATCTACAACGGCATGGGGTAAGTTGAAAGCAAAAGAACTGATGGCCGCTGCAGTGTATGGCCCAATTCCTTTTAAGGAAAGTATACCCTCGTAATCACCAGGAAATTTTCCTTTCAGGTCACCGGCAATGTATTTTGCAGTAGCGATAAGGTTTTTACAACGGGTGTAATAACACAATACTTCCCATAATTTAAAAACGGCTGTCTCGGGCGCCTTGGCCAGTTTTTGGACAGTAGGAAACTGAGTAATAAAACGATTATAATAGGCCAGCCCCTGCTCAACACGTGTTTGCTGTAGTATGATTTCGCTGAGCCATATTTTATAAGGGTCTTTTTCTCCTTTCCAGGGCATTTCCCGATCGTTATCTGATTGATTCCAGGCAAGTAATTTTTTGGCAAAGAATTTTTGATTAACAGGTTCCTTCATTATTGTTCGAATTTCTAATAAAATTTGCTGATAATCAGCTTCTAAGCTTGTTTTTTTGAAAAAAAAGTCTTACTTTTCCTGTACTACACTTAAATTAAATCTTATCAAATATGAGAAAGGCTGATTTAATAGCAAAGATTTCGGATAAAACAGGCATCACCAAGGTAGATGTTATGATAACGCTTGAAACAATGTTTAAAGAAGTTAAAGAATCTCTTATTGAAGGAGAAAATATATATATACGCGGGTTTGGTAGTTTTATTACTAAAAAACGAGCCGCTAAAATTGGTAGAAATATCAAAAAGAACATTGCCGTAGAGATCCCTGAGCATTTTATTCCAGCCTTTAAGCCTGCTAAAGAGTTTATTCAGGAGGTTAAAAATAAAAAGATAAGTACCGACACAAGTGAGTAATAGCCTACCTTTGCGCTTCTAAATTATTTTTGTGAAGCAACAAATGATCCTTGCCGGCGGAGGTATACTCCTTTTGGCTTCTTTATTCTTCTTCGGAAAAACAGTTGAAAAAAAGGCTGCAATGCCGATTCCTGCTATGGGCATGTCTGCCATTATTCCTGCATTTAATGTCGATAATTATATACTTACCCAAAAGAAGAAACTGCCTGTTTCACAATCAAATTACCTTGATAAAGTAGAGAATAGGGTGTCAAGAGGAGACGTAAAAGAACAGCAAATAAAGGTTGACAATGAGCTGGCTGCTTTTTGGAAAGATTCGGCACAACAACGCGATTTATTTAATTATTATACAGGAAATGCGGCAGAGTTGGAAAATTCTGAAAAAAACCTCACCTTTGCAGCCCAATTAATTTTGCTGGGGCTGCACGACGAGCAGGATGATAGTAAAAGAGGTTGGGAAGCCGAGCAGGCAATAGGCCTGTTCAATCAGGCAATTGAATTGGATCCTGATAATGAAGATCTGAAGGTTGGTTTAGGAAGTTGTTACGTATTTGGTAAAGGAATGGCCGGCGACCCGCAGGAAACAATGAAGGGTGTGCAGCAGTTATTATCGGTAGTACGTAAGGATTCCAATAACATGCAGGCGCAAATGGTATTGGGCATTGGCGGTGTAATTTCAACGCAGTATGATAAAGCAATAGAACGTTTATCTACCGTAGTAAAAAAACAGCCTGAAAATAAGGAAGCAGTATCATGGCTTGCTGATGCATATGCAGGTAAAGGAGATAAAGCCAATGCCATCAAATGGTATGAGGTAAGTAAAAAACTAGTTAACAAACCGGATTACAGCAAAGCGGTTGATGAACGGATCAAACAGCTTCAATAAAAGAGAATAAGAACACAACATACAAATTATTTAAAAATCATTTTTCAACAACAAAAAGACTAGAATATGCCTTGTGGTAAAAAAAGAAAACGTCATAAGATTGCTACACACAAGCGTAAAAAGCGTTTAAGAAAGAACCGTCATAAGAAGAAATAATTTTTTCTTTTTATAACAGGTGCCGGCATCCTCGCCGGCACACATTTATCAGCATGCTTTTTAGGTTATGTTCATAAATTATGAGTTATAGGTATAGAACACGAAGTGTATTTACTTAAAATTTATTATTTAGAACTTATTACTTACGGCGTGTATTGTAAGTTTTTCCTTCCCATAATGTAACAGGTCTAATTTAAAAAAAATTACGCTTGACAAAGGAATTAATCATAAATGTGGTGCCTCAAGGTGTTGAAATTGCACTGATGGAAGGCAAAAGGTTAGTGGAGTTGCATAATGAAAAAAATGACGCCAACTTCAGTGTGGGAGACCTATACCTTGGAAAGGTTAAAAAACTCATCCCCGGCCTTAACGCGGCTTTTGTAGATGTGGGATTTGAAAAAGATGCTTTTTTGCATTATACAGATCTTAGCCCTTATATAAAATCTATCCTCAAATTTACTACCCAGGCAGTTAACGATAAAAGCGAAGGCAGTTTTGATTTCGGAAAATTTAAAGTAGAGCCTGAAATTGTTAAGACGGGTAAAATATCTGAAGTATTAAGTGGCAAGCCACATATTTTAGTACAGATATTAAAAGAACCTATCGCAGCCAAGGGCCCGAGATTAAGCTGCGAGTTATCCTTACCCGGAAGATTTGTTGTTGTTACTCCCTTCAACGATGTTATCGCGGTATCGCGTAAAATCCATAGCTCAGAAGAAAGAAAAAGACTACACAAAATCATCGAAGCGATCAAGCCGAAAAATTTTGGTGTAATCGTTCGCACAGCAGCAGAGGGGATGAACACGGCTGAATTGCATGACGATCTGTTATCACTGATCGATACCTGGAAGACAATGCAGAATAATTTGAAAGGTGCAACACCTCCTGCAAAAATATTAAGTGAACAGGGTAAGACCACCAGTATTTTACGTGATCTGCTAAATGAAGATTTTCACCGCATTGTAGTAAACGACAAAAGTATTTTTGCAGATACTAAAAATTACATCCAACGTATAGCACCGGATAAGGCTGATATTGTTAGCTTTTACAATAACGGATCTCCTATTTTCGATAGCTTCGGTATCACGCGGCAGGTAAAAGCAGCTTTTGGAAAGACGGTCAATTTACCAAGTGGTGCTTACTTAATTATCGAACATACGGAAGCGTTACATGTTATTGACGTAAACAGTGGCTATAAAAGCGTAAGTAATAACCAGGAACAAAATGCGCTGGAAACAAATTTAGAAGCAGCAGAAGAAATTGCGCGCCAGTTAAGGCTCCGTGATTTAGGAGGTATCATCGTTGTTGATTTTATCGACATGAAATTAGCCGAGAATAAAAAACGATTGGCCGATGAAATGGAGAAATACATGCATGCAGATCGTGCCAAACATTCTGTATTGCCTATTAGTAAATTTGGATTGATGCAAATTACGCGTCAGCGCATGAAGCCGGAAATGAGTATCAATACAACGGAGGTTTGTCCGACTTGTAGCGGTACCGGAAAAATTTCTTCAACAATGATATTAGAAGATGAGATAGAAAAAAACCTTAGCTATCTTATCATGCAAAAACATACAGGATTAACAATTGAAGTACATCCTATTTTACACGCATTTTTAACGAAAGGCTTTCCTTCTAAAAGAAGAAAATGGAGCTGGAAATACAAGCAGAAAATCAAGGTCATTCCTAACTCTGCTTATCATCTGACAGAATTCCATTTTTTTGATGATAGCGATGAAGAAATAAAACTATAAATAAAAGGCCGATCAATTGAAGCGGCCTTTTATTTAATATCATAGATAAATTTCCTGATGTTCCGCGTCTATTTCTTCTGAATAATCTGTGTCTTCTTCTTCAAACAATTCGTCGTATGCCTCAACTTGTGCATCGGTTAACTGATCAATTATTTCAAATATCGGATCCGATTTTTTTCTCCAGAAGGTAGTTTGTTCATCATCATGAATTTCTACTAAAACACATTTATTCGTTTGCATTAATACTTGTATCAAAGAAACCTCTTCTCCTTCGTTTTCAATGATAAGATAAGCCTGGTCTAATAATAGGTTGGAATAATTTGTCATGGTTGTATGTTTTACATAAAGTAAAACAGTTACTATGACAATAAGATGAACACAAAGTGAAATAACTGTTATGTAATTGGCCTGTTTTTTTGTTGCAGCTTACTGATGTATTTATTTATTATTGCTTTATCAGTAGCAGACCTGGAAAGATCGAAGGATCGTTGATAATGCTCCAGCGCTTTATCGTTATTAATATCTGTATACAAATTTCCCAGTAAAGAATGATACAGATGATTATCGCTTAGGTCTAATTTTTCCGCTTCGACAATAGCGACCGCTTTACCATTTGCTTTTGCTAAAGCATAAGTCCTATTCAGAGCGGTAATAGGAGAATATTCTATTTGTAATAACCTGTTATACAATTGCAGTATTGTTTCCCATTTTTCTTTGGTATCATTTTTATGTGTGTGCCAAAAAGCAATGGCAGCTTCGTAATGATATTTTGATATCTGATCTCCTTTTGAGGATTCTTTTAAATGGTAAGCACCTTTATGGATTAACTCATTGTTCCACAAGTTGGTGTCTTGGTCTTCATACAATATTGTTTCTCCTTTTTCATTCGTTCTTGCATCAAACCTGGAAGAATGGAAACACATCAAGGCAAGCAGGGCATTTACTTCCGGCGTATTGGTGTTTCCATTTTCTTGTAATAACAATGTCAAGCGCATCGCTTCGATACAAAGCTCTTTTCTAATGAGCTCATCCTGCAAAGCCGAATAATATCCTTCATTAAATAATAAATATAAGGTTGTTAAAACAGTTGCTAATCTATCATCGATGTCAGTCAAAGCCGGCTGTTCTATCTTTACTTTTTCAACTTGCAGCTTTTCTTTTGCGCGATTGATCCGTTTATAAATAACCTCTTTATTAGTTAAAAAAGCGTTGGCAATTTCATCTATACCAAAACCACATAATAAGTTTAATGATAAGGCAATTTGTGATTCAGCAGAAATGCATGGATGGCAAACCGCAAACATCATCGCAAGCTGACTATCATTTATATTTTTTATGGAAAGGTCAATTTCTAGTTCTTCAGATTTTGCCGAAATGTATTTTACAGCAGGAGAGATCTTTTGAACAAACAACGCGTTACGTTTTAAATAATCTTTGGTCTTGTTTTTTGACACGGCATATAACCAGGCTGTGGGATTTTCAGGCAACCCTTTCAATCCCCATAGTTCACTTGCTGCTAAAAAAGTATCACTCACAATATCTTCTGCAATTTCAATATGTTCAATACCAAATAGCTTACAGAGTACAGCAATTATTTTTCTGTATTCAGTTCTAAATAAATGTGGTATCAATTCTTTTTGTTCCATAATAAAAAGCCTTTGTAAAAATACAAAGGCTTTGAGTGTTTACGTTAATTCGATATTACATCGGGTTAATTTCTCTTACTTCAACATTTCCTCCGATCATAAATATCGGACAACCCTTTGCAATTTCAACCGCTTCATCCATCGTTGCTGTTTTAACGATAGAGTAGCCGCCGATCAATTCTTTGATCTCTGTATAAGGCCCATCAGTAACAACATTTTTAGGTCTTACGACTTTTCCTCCTGATGTCAAACGATTTCCAGGACTTGTCAGTTTATTTTGTGCGGCAATGCCACCCACCCAGTCCATCCATAATTTTGTAACAGCCTGTAATTCTTCCGGCGAAGCCGTTGGTTGATTGATGTAATCTGCTCTGTAAACGAATAAGAAGTCTTTCATAATTATATATTTTAGTTGTTAAAGACAAATAACGATTGAGGATTGAAAATTGGACATTTTTTGCAACCAATCAATATTAATTTATAAATATAAGATAATCAATTAGTTAAGACTTTACCCATAGGTATAATTTGCTATTTGTTTTTTGCCATTTCAATGTTGATTTATTGTGCAAAACCCTTACCTTTGCTGCCCCTTAGCCCACTGGCTTTGGGATTCACAAATTTTTAAACTAAATCAAGGGAAAATGAACAACTACGAATTGATGGTGATTTTTACCCCGGTGTTGTCTGAAGAAGAATTTAAATCTGCTCAGGCTAAGTTTGCTGCTCTTGTTAAAGAGAATGGTGGAACTGTTATACACACTAATCCCTGGGGATTAAAATCACTGGCCTATCCTATTGCCAAAAAGACCACTGGTCTTTACTGGGTAATGGAGTATTCAGCGCCAACCATCTTCAATGAAAAGTTGAAAACACAACTTTTACGTGACGAATCAGTAATGCGTCACATGTACACTGCACTCGATAAATACGCCGTCGAGTACAATGGTAGAAAGAGAAGCGGCGCACAACATTTTGGAACTGAAAAAGCGGGAGCATAAATCATGGCAAAACCAAACGAGATCAAATATCTCACAGCGATCAAAGCTGAAAAGCGTCCAAAGAAATATTGCCGCTTTAAGAAAATGGGCATTCATTATATCGATTATAAAGATGCAAACTTTCTAAAAAAATTCCTGAACGAGCAAGGTAAATTATTGCCACGCCGTCTTACTGGTAACTCTTTAAAGTTCCAACGTAAAGTAAGCGATGCAGTAAAGAAAGCTCGTCAAATGGCGATATTGCCTTACGTAACTGATTTATTAAAATAGAGAGGGTAAGACAACATGCAAGTAATATTAATTCAAGATGTAAATAACCTAGGTGGTGCTAATGAACTGATAACTGTGAAAAACGGTTATGGTCGTAACTACCTTATTCCAAGCAAATTTGCGGTAGAAGCTAGTCCGTCTAACTTAAAGCAACTGGAAGAAAAGATCAAGCAAGCGAAGAAAAAAGAAGCTAAATTATTAGCCGAATTAAACAGCGTTATTGCAGCTCTTCAAACAGGTCCGTTGAAAGTTGGTGCTAAAACTGGTACAACCGGTAAAATATTTGGTAGCGTTACTTCTGTTCAGATAGCTCGCGCTATTAAAGAACAAAGAGGCTATGAAATTGATCGCCGTCGTATCACTATCGTAGATGACATTAAAGAGCTAGGAACATACAAAGCTAAGATCGATTTCGGTAACGGTACCGAGACTGAGGTTGAAGTTGAAGTAGGAGCTGAATAATTTATACATCATACATTTTTCAAAATCCGCTTCATTTATTTGAAGCGGATTTTTTGTTTCTGGAATTGATTTTAACCGTAAAGAGCACTTTGCGATTAAAATCAATATTACATATCTACGACAAAGACAAAATTTATAAATAGTATCTTCGCATAGACAAATTTCGATATGAGCAAAAAAGGGAAAGTTTTAATGGCCATGAGCGGCGGTATTGATAGTACCGTAGCAGCCCTTATGCTCCATAAAGAAGGATACGAAGTGATAGGTATCACCATGAAAACATGGGATTACGCCACCAGCGGAACAAGTGAAAATGGCAAAAGCAAAAAAGAAACAGGATGTTGCAACATCGATTCTTTTAATGATGCCAGGGCAGCAGCAGTTGAACATGGTTTTCCGCATTTCATTTTAGATATCAGGGAAGAGTTTGGCGATTTTGTTGTAGAAAATTTTGTAGAAGAATATATGGCGGGCCGCACGCCTAATCCATGCGTCATGTGCAACACGCATATTAAATGGCGCGCCTTATTAAAAAGAGCTGATGCAATGGGTTGCGATTTCATTGCAACGGGCCACTATGCGCAAATTCATAAGCATACCAATGGCAGGTATTTTATCCGTAAGGGAATTGATGATACCAAAGATCAGAGTTATGTGTTATGGGGATTGCAGCAGGATCTGTTAAGTCGTACTTTATTACCATTAGGAACCTACCATAAAACAGCAATTCGCCAAATGGCGCACGATTTCGGTTATCCGGAATTGGCAAAAAAGGCAGAGAGTTACGAAATATGTTTTGTGCCGGATAATGATTATCGTGGTTTCTTAAAACGTAAAGTAGCAGGGTTGGAAGAAAAAGTAGATGGCGGAAATTTCGTTGATAAAACAGGTAAGGTATTAGGCCAGCACAAAGGATATCCTTTCTATACGATCGGGCAAAGAAAAGGATTGGAAATTGCTTTAGGCAAGCCAGCTTTTGTAACAGCCATCGATCCTGAAACAAATATCGTGATGTTAGGCGAAGAAGACGACCTGAAAGGGAGCAAAATGATGGTGGCTAAAATGAATTGGATAAAATATGATGGATTGCCTGAAGGTTATGAAGCATTTACAAAGATCCGCTATAAAGATAAAGGTGCGATGGCAAGCCTGTATCCATCAAACGAAAGAGTAAGCGTTCGGTTTTACAATGATGTAAAAGGCATAGCACCCGGACAAAGCGCCGTTTTTTATGAAGGCGATGACGTAATTGGCGGCGGAATTATTCAGCGTTCTGAGCAACCTTTTATATAAAAACTGGCTCTATTTAAGTAACTTCCTGTTGTATGAACAGATTCATTTTCATAGCCATTATTTTTTCTGCCTTTCTTTTTGGTGCCTGCAACAAAAATGATAATTATAGTATGGCGCCTTTAAGTGATTATTATCCTTTGGTAGTAGGTAAATATATTACTTATGATCTCGACTCACTGGTATTTACAAATTTTGGAACAGAGCTGGATACCTTTCATTATCAAATTCAATATGTTGTTGATGCGCAATTGCCTTATAATAATAACGCAGCAGCCTATCGCGTGATCAGGTATATACGCCCTGATTCTACATTTTCCTGGACACCGGATGAAACGGATCTGGTCACCAATAGCGGCAACCTGATAGATTTTACAGAAGAAAATATGAAGTACATAAAATTGAGTCAGCCTATTCAAAATGGATTTTCGTGGAAAGGGAACTCATTTCTTTTTGTGGATAGCAGCAGTGTACAATATTTAGCAGATTGGGATTATACGTATGACAGTGTGAATACAACTATTACTTTAGGCGCTTTAACTATCGATAGTACAATAAAAGTAAACGAGCGTAATGAAGTGATCAGCGATCCTGCAGACCCTACCGTGTATAGCAGGCAAACCTATAGTACTGAAAAATATGCAAAAGGGATAGGATTGGTTTATCGCTATTTCTTTTACGATGAATATCAACCACCACCACCGCCGTATATAACTCAGGGTTTCAGTAACGGTTACGGCATCATTTTAACGATGACAGATCATAATTAAAAATGATTAGATAATATCTTCTTCATCAGAATAGACTCTTTGTAATTTGAACTTGTTTGCCGGCGCAACTATCAAAGGATATTTTTCTACGCTTACATTACTCTGTTGTAACCCGAATCCTTTTTCTTCACTTAACGAAAGTCCTTTTATCCAGAAATATAACTTCATGATCAGGCGCTCCATCAGCGGCAATTCATTATCCTGCGATAAGAATTTTTCCATTACAACGAACTGAAAATCTCCTACCACATTGTTACGCTGCTGACTTTCATAACGGCTCGTTACATTCACTTCTTTATTGATCACAAGGTCTTCTACTACTTTTTTAAACATTAAATTAAGGCGTGGAGGAATTCTAAATCCAAGCCTGAATTCAACACGGATAATATCATTCGGAATAATATGCTCCACTATGTATTCGCAGGTATATGGATCATCCAATGTGTCAACGTGTACGAACCAATAAATATCAGCACGTTTTGGTTTACCGCTTAGGATAGAATAAATAATTTTATGTTCGATCTCCTTTGGATTATTAGCGCTGGTGAGGTATACCAAATGTGTTCCATATTTTGGAACAGTCGTATCATTGCTTAGCTCTTCGATCTTAGGAATATATTCTTCCATACGCACAAACTCAACATAACGGTTCCTGATCTTTCTCGACCTGAACCATACATACATTATTACGAATAGTGCACCACCCATGATTACCGTAACAAAACCACCATCAGCAAATTTGCGCACGTTGGCAATTAAAAAACTTATTTCGATCGTTAAGAATACTGCCAGAAAAAGATAGATCAGTACCGGATAAACACGACGCGATATCATGAAGTTGGAAAACAGAATAGTAGTCGCCAACATACAAAGCGTAATGGCTAAACCATATGCAGCACCCATCGCACTTGAGGTTTTGAAATACAAAACAACACCGCAACAGCCTACAAATAATAATGTATTGATGCCTGGAATATATAATTGCCCTTTTGCTTCAGAAGGATAATTGATCTTCATTTTTGGCCAGAGGTTCAACCGGATGGCTTCACTGATCAGTGTAAATGATCCGCTGATTAAAGCCTGACTGGCAATAATAGCTGCAGCAGTAGCGATAATAATTCCGGGAAGCTGGAACCAATCAGGCATTACGCCGTAAAATGTTTTAGAAGTATAGACCGTATTAGAATGATATTTTAATAACCATGCCCCCTGTCCGATATAAGAAAATATTAAAGCGGTTTTTACAAAGATCCATGATACCTGAATGTTCTCTTTTCCTACATGGCCCAGATCGCTGTAAAGTGCTTCGGCACCTGTGGTACAGAGAAAGACGGAACCAAGCAGCCAATAACCTTTAGGATAAGTGGCTAATAAATTAATAGCATAATAAGGATTAAGGGCCCTAAAAATATGCCAGTCATCAGAGATATGGATAAGTCCTAATACCAATAACATCGAGAACCAGATAAACATGATCGGTCCGAATAATTTACCGATAGAGGCTGTACCAAACTGTTGCACAAAAAACAGAACGGCCAATATCCCCAGTACAATATAGATGATCGTTGATTCCTGTATCTGGCTAAATTCCGGCCTGATCTTTAAACCTTCAATAGCAGAGGCAACAGAGATAGGAGGCGTTATCATTCCATCTGCCAATAGCGCAGCACCACCGAGCATGGCCGGTATAACCAACCACTTTTTTTGTCTTCGTACTAAAGTATATAAAGAGAAAATTCCGCCTTCACCTTTGTTATCTGCCTGTAGCGTAAGAATAACATATTTAACGGTGGTTTGTAAGGTGAGTGTCCAGATAATGCAACTCAAGGAACCGATGATCAGTTGCTCATTGATCGTTCTGCCATTTATAATTTCATCAAATACATACAAAGGTGAGGTACCGATATCACCGTATATAATTCCTAAAGCAATTAATAAACCTGCGGCTGAGAATTTGTTGAGATGCTTTGACACTAAGAATAAATTTTAGTTAGGTGTTATATCTAAGAAATGAATTATATATATAATATTACTTAAAGATTCTACAAATGTATATCTAGAATAAATATAAAGTACAAAAGAAAAAAAAATGCCGCACTTTGCCTCAAAACCTATCAATAACGAATCAATAACATCTATTATAAAAAATAATTATATCCGATGATGATCAGCTCTCCAGTTTTGGATAGTCTTTTTGATCTCTGTTGGACTCATGCTTTCTTTTAGCGCCTTATCTGCTAATAGAATAAACTGACTGTCATCTGCAAAGCGTAATGCAATGATCTGTCCCATCGTTAATCCCTTATCAAATAATTTACCCGTCATAGAAAAATAACGCAGGTTTTCTTCGGCCCTGATGGCACGGTCCTGTGCTTTTAACGGAAACTTGCGGAAAAATGCAAAGCCCATCAACAAGGCGATATTCATCAGGATCAATATTATCGATAATAAATGCCCGCCGGGCATACAACAAGATTGAAAAAAATAAACAATGGAAAGAATAAGTGCAGCGGTGCAAACAGACGACATTCCGAAGTGAAACAATGGAACATACCTGCTGTGATTTTTAAAATTTTGAGTAGCCATTATTTTGAGTTTAGAGGTGACAATAAAAATACCAACTGCTATTTACAGCTGGTATTTTTATACTTGAAATGATCTGTAAAATTACGTAATTAATCTTCTTGTTGCTCTTCGGCGAACGCTCTTTTATTTACAAAAGAGTTAAAAAAGGAAAGTAGCAGGCTAAACAGCAAAGCGTGCCAGAAACTGTCTACTTTAAAGCCATGTACAAAGTGTGCATCAATTAAGATGATACAGGCATTGATAACAAAAAGGAAAAGTCCTAATGTGAGAATAGTTGCTGGCAAAGTAAGTAATACCAAAATTGGCTTGACAATGGCATCTAATATGGCCAATACAACTGCTACCGTAATTGCCGTAAAAATGCTGTTATTAGCAATGGCGACACCCGGAAGTATGTACGCAAGTATAAAAACATTTACTGTGCTGACCAAAATTTTTAATAAGAATCTCATTGTTTTTTTAGATTACAATTAACTCATAAAAATCTTCTTCTCTTAAATATTTCTCTGATAAAGTTTTCAATTCTTCAGCAGAAACCGTTTTGATTGCTTTGATAGAATCGTAAAAATATTTTTCATCGAGATTATTCAGAATGATATTTTTCCATCTTCCGATAATATGAAACGGTCCATCCAGGTCACCTAAAATAGAACCGATCAAATAATTACGTACCAATGACAACTCTTCATCGTCGATCAATTCATCACGTAGCAATTTCATTTCTTTATATACTTCTTCAACCGTTGCCTCACAAACATCTTTACCCGCTTCTGTGCTTATCAGCCAAGCACTATCTTCCATATGATTTTGCACATAACTGTGTATGCCATAAGTATAACCTTTTTCTTCACGGATATTACTCATCAACCTTGATCCAAAAAAACCACCGAAGACTGCATTCAGTACCATTGTCTTTGCATAATCAGGATGATGGCGGTTGGGAAATGGCCTTGCTATTCTTATAGCGCCTTGTACACCATTTACGTCATTTTGAATGCGGTATTTTTTTTCTGCCGCAGGAAATGCCTTTTGATCCGGAACAATTAATGGCTGTTTATTTAACGGCAAACCGCCAAAGTTATTATTCAGCTGTTCAAAAATATCGGCCGTTAACTTACCGGCAACAAAAATGACGCATTTGCCATTCAGGTAATATTTGTTGAAATGTTGTTTTAACTGATCTGTCGTTAGCGCTTCGTAATCTGCCGCAGTAATGTATTTACCGTAGGGATGGTTTTCTCCAAACACATAGGCATCGATCAAACGATTGGCAACAAAATCACATTTTTGTAGACTGACAGATAATTTTTGTTTACAAATTTGTTTGTAAGTAGCTAATTCATCTTCAGGAAAAACCGAATCCGATATCATCTCTTTCATCACCGGCAACAAAACATTTAAATGTTTGTTCAGCGTATGCAATGATAAAGATGCGGTTTCATGCGAACAGCTGCGATTGCAATGTGAGCCGTAATATTCAAAATGTTCATTTATCTGAAAGGCCGTTTTAGCAGACGTTCCATTCTTTAACATGTGGTTAGTTACTGCAGCTACTGCATTGGAGGACTCATAACTATTGCCGGCATAAAATATCATTTCCAATTGTACTACATCTTGCGCGCCAGCGTTAATGGCATAAACTTCCACACCGTTATCCAGTGTGAATTTCTCGTAAGGTTTTAATTGCAGTGTAAATTCTGTGGCGTCTTTTATTTCCGGAGCTAATGTTCTGTCAATCATTTATTTAATTATTTGAATAGTAGTAAAGTGTACTGCAATTTTTTTCATCAAAAATTACACGGCTTTCATTAATAATATCGGTTGTAGTAACCGCCTGGTATCTTCCCAATTCTATGTTGATCAAATTAGCATCACCTAATAATTCATACATCGCTAAGCTGGTAGCACGGTTCATTACGCCCATATCTTCAAAAGCCATCATGCTTTCTGTTTTGTTTTTTACTTTTTCCAGTTCTTTCGCTGTGATGCCTTCTGCCTGCAATTTTTTTATTTCTTCGTTAATGGCAGCTTCAGCATCCTGCATACTCACCCCTTTTACTAATTTGCCTTCAATAGTCAATAAGCCTGCGTCGGTGCTGCCAACATGATAACATTCAATATTGCTGAATAATTTTTTCTCTTTAACCAAAGATTGAAATAAACGAGAGGAACCTCCTCCGCTTAAAATTTCTGTTATAAGATCAGTAACGTAATACCTGGGATCCAAGCGATCATAAATATGCCAGCATTTATAAATGGCATCTAACGGCACATTTGCTTTCACTTCTAATTTTCTTGCTTCAGTTTGTTTAGGCTCTTGCGGAAGGGCGCGCTTATATTTATTTCCTGCGGGAATTGACCCGAACCATTTTTCTGTCAGTGTTTTTATTGTTGCAGTGGTTACATTTCCTGCCACTACTAAAATAGCGTTGGAAGGTGTATAATGTTTATGAAAAAAATCTTTTACATCTTGTAGGGTTGCATTTTCAACATGGCTCAATTCCTGGCCGATCGTCATCCATTTATAGGGATGTTGTGTATACGCCAGCTCACGCATTTTATGCCATACATCGCCGTAAGGTTTGTTGATATAATGTTCTTTGAATTCTTCACTTACTACTTTGCGTTGTACTTCCAGGCTTTTTTCGCTAAAAGCCAGGCTTAACATCCTGTCGCTTTCCAGCCAGAAAGCGGTCTCAATATTTTCTGCCGGTAACTGGCAATAATAATTCGTTAGATCGTTGGTTGTAAAGGCATTATTTTCTCCTCCCGCAATTTGCAATGGCTCGTCATATACGGGAATATTGATGCTTCCACCAAACATTAAATGCTCAAATAAATGTGCAAAGCCGGTTTTATTAGGGTTCTCGTCGCGTGCGCCCACATCATAAATGACATCTATTACGGCCATCGGGGTGCTTTTATCTTCGTGTACCAATACTCTTAGTCCATTGGCAAGGACAAACTTCTCATATTGAATCATTTTGCAAAGTTAAGGGTCGGATGCAGTAAAATCGTATCAAAAAATACATTTAAAGGTATAAATGTGTAAAAATAAAAATACAGTTGAATCAATGTACTTTTGCTAATAAATATTGTGAGAACGATAAGCAAAACAATACCAGTATGAACATAAACGATCTATATCAAAAAGCGCTTGATCAGGAATTTCTTTCTGTAGAAGAAGGGGTTTATTTATTTGAAAACGCGCCGTTAACGGAGCTGATGTATGTAGCAGATGAGCTGCGTAAAAAGCAGGTGCCTCATGGAAAAGTTACCTGGATAATCGATCGTAATTTAAATACAACGAACGTATGTGTTGCCAATTGTAAATTTTGTAATTTCTATCGCATACCCGGACATGCGGAAGCGTATATCACGGATATAGAAACATACAAAAGGAAAATTGATGAGACCATTAGATATGGCGGTGAACAATTATTATTGCAGGGAGGCCACCATCCGGATCTTGGCTTAGATTATTATGTAGGCCTTTTTAAAGAATTAAAAAGCTTATATCCGAATTTAAAATTACATACGCTTGGTCCGCCCGAAGTAGCGCACATTGCCAAGGTTTCTAAAAAATCACATGTAGAAGTATTGGTAGCATTGAAAGAAGCAGGGCTGGATAGCCTTCCCGGCCCCGGTGCAGAAATTTTGGTGGATCGTGTTCGCCGCCTGATCAGCAAGGGAAAATGCGGTAGCCAGGAATGGTTGGATATTATGCATGAGGCTCATAAATTAGATATCACAACATCTGCTACAATGATGTTCGGACATGTTGAAACGATCACAGAACGTTTTGAACATTTAGTAAAAATAAGAGAAGTGCAAAGCCGCAAGCCGGAGCATGCAAAGGGCTTTATCGCTTTCATTCCATGGACATTTCAGGATGTTGATACCTTGCTGACAAAGATCAGGGGCGTGCATAATTTAACTACGGCTGAAGAATACATTCGCATGATCGCGATGAGTCGGATTATGTTGCCGAATGTAAAAAATATACAGGCAAGCTGGTTGACGGTTGGTAAAAAAACAGCGCAAATTTGTTTGAATGCGGGCGCTAATGATTTTGGTAGTATCATGATCGAAGAGAATGTGGTAAGTGCTGCTGGCGCTCCGCATCGCTTCACCAGCAAGAGCATACAGGAAGCCATCAAAGAGGGTGGTTTTGAGCCACAGTTGCGTAATCAACAATATGAATTTAGAAAAATGCCGGCAGTAATGGAAGAGCAGGTAATTGATTACTAAACCAAATCTTTATGAAAGAAAATAAGTTGATGCAATTATTTAAAATAGTTGCGATCGCAGAAGGGGTATCTTTTTTAGTATTATTATTAATAGCAATGCCGCTTAAATATATAGCCCATTATCAAAAACCGGTTAAGGTTGTAGGAATGACGCATGGCATTTTATTTATTACTTTTCTAATTCTTTCTTTTGAAGTAGGAGGTAAGTTGAATAAAAAATTCGGTTGGTTTGCTAAAGCTTTTATTGCAGCCATTATTCCTTTTGGCGCTTTTATATTTGAAAGACAATTTCAAAAAGAAATGGTAGCAGAACAAATCAATTAACCCACTATAAATATTGAATGAAAACGACTGCTCTTTTTGTAAGCCTGCTTGTTTGTTTAACAGCCTGTCATAGTACTAATTCAAAACTCAAATCAATAACTGCAGATGCCGATAGCGTTGCTATTAATTATTTTAGAGGTGATGGCAGCTTTGATACAGTAGTTACGGTAAAAATAATCAGGGATAAAAATGCCATCAATAAATTGAGTGAGTATGTTGCAGCTACATCAGCAACACCCGATGTGCCATGTGGATATGATGGATCAATACATTTTTTTAAGCAAGACAGTGTAGTACAGGATGTTTATTTTAGAATGAATGATGCGCATTGCATGTTATTTTCTTTTCTGCAAGACGGAAAATTAACAGCTACTGTTTTATCTGAGGATGCGAAATCTTTTTTACAGACAGAAAAACAATAATTTATCTCTATACCACAGCGACAATAATAATTGTTAACCTATCCAATTTCGGCAACAAGCATATCCTTACTCAGCATATCTGAAATATCACGCATGGAAGGATTGACAGTAGCTATATTATTGCGCATGCCTTGCGATAATACGTAATCGATGACCCTGTCCGTTTCGTCTTCAAAATATATGGCGGGTTTTGGTTCCTCGGCTAACCATGCGGCTATTTTTGGATAATGTTTTTCTTTTAAACTTTTAATAACAGGGATATCAAATTCTTTTATTGAAGCAGCATTACATTGTTGTTCATACTGGCTCTTCATCGGAATGGTGAATAGCTTTTTACCCATATGCATAGCTTCTGCCGGCGTTTCAAAACCTGCTCCACATAGTATGCCTTCGCAAGTTGTAAAGCTTCCTGTAAAATCAAAAGCATTAACAGGCCGCACCCAGCAGTTTCCGAATGCATACGCTTTTTTGCAACGCTTTGAGAATATATGCCACTGCACTTCTTTAAATTCACTACAAACTTTCACCAATTTTTTCTCATCATACGCAGGTAGATACACCGTGTAATGCCCCATGTTTTTTGGTTGCGCGTTGCGGATCTCTCTCCTTATCACAGGTGTAAAAATATCGTTGCCATAGTTTTTAAAGTGAAAACCAACGCCTTGTTTGCAGGGAGCATAATAACGTAAGACCAGCCAGGACAAAGGATCTGATTTTAATGGCTTCGGTGCATTTTTGTGTAACACTGCATATTGATGGCTCATTGCCATGCAGGGAACATTTTTAATTTTGCATGCCCATGCGCTGATGGGTTCAAAATCATTTATTACCAAATCGTAGTCTTCAACGGGCAAATCTTTTATTTCTGCTAAGAATTTTTTTGATTGAAGCTGTTTTAATGTTTTGTAAAAATCGATCCCGCCCTTCTTACCAAAAACAAAACTCAAACCTTTTCTACGATATTTTATAAAATGATTCAGGTCGATATCGGCTTCCGTGCCACTTACTAAAATATCCAGCTCACATTTTTTTTCCAGCATAGGGATAATTTCGTTGGCACGACTGATGTGCCCGTTTCCTGTAGCTTGTATGGCGTATAGTACTTTCATAATTTTAAGAGGCTAGGTGAAAATCTTCCATCATCATTTTAAATAATTCTGTTGTGCGCAGGTAAGCGGCTTCATCCATATATATAGAATCATTCGATTCGTTCACTTCCGTATCTTGTTGATAGTAATAAATGTCCCACTTATCATTCTTGTATTCTAATGCAGTTAAGTTTTCTATCCAATCACCTGAGTTCAGGTAATTTACTTTTCCTTTTTCGGTTACTATCTCTCTATTGCAAGGCTGGTGTATATGTCCGCAGAGTACATAATCATATCCTTTTTCGATCGCGATCCCTGCCGCTGTATCTTCAAAGCTGTTGATATATTTTACAGCACTTTTTACAGAGTTCTTTATCTTTTTTGAAAGAGATATTTTTCCCTTACCCATTTTCTTGCTGAGGTAATTGATAAAGGCGTTGATGTAGATCAACATATCATATCCGACAGCGCCTAACTTGGCAAGCCATTTACTATACTGCATTGTAACATCAAATACATCTCCATGAAAGATCCAGCTACGGGTATTGTTGGTGTGATGGACCACCATTTTATTAACAATATGAAAATTGCCGATAGAAAAATTTTCAAACCGGCGCAGCATTTCATCGTGGTTACCGGTGATGTAATAAACTTTTACACCACGACTCAGCATGCTTGTAATTTGTTTGATCACCTGCATGTGCCCCGTTGGCCAATACTTTTTACTGAATTGCCACATGTCAATGATGTCGCCATTTAAAACAAGGATGGTAGGATCAATTGTAGACAGGTATCGGGATAATTCGTTAGCGTGGCACCCATATGTTCCAAGGTGAACATCAGATACAACCGCTACATCCATTTTTCTTTTTTCCAAAGTGTATAAACTTTGTACAAAGTACTGATGTGAATGTTGCCAAATTGTAAAGGAGATATTATCTTAATGTGATGTTTAGCAAAAGGTTATTGATCCTTTTTGCTGATGAGCGTAAAGCCAAAAGTTGTACCTACTTCTAAAGTACTACGCACATGCATGGCCTGTTGATGTGCTTCAATGATATGTTTACAGATAGAAAGCCCTAAGCCGCTGCCACCGCCTTTTCTACTTCTGGCAAGGTCCGTTCTGTAAAAGCGTTCAAATATTCTTCCTAAATGTTCTTCAGCAATGCCTGAGCCGTTATCGCTGATCTCGATCAAAATTCTTTCGCCGTCAATCTTGTAAAAGCTGGCTTCGACTTCTCCGTTTTGCTTGCCATATTTAATAGCATTGTCTACAAGATTGGTAGCAACCTGTCTTATTTTTTCTTTGTCTGCGTAAACGGTCAAAGGAGGCTCACATCCTTTTTTTATAGCTAATTTTATTTGCCTTTCATCTGCCTTGATAGAAAGTGATTCAAATACTTCTTTAAAAATATCCTGTATCACAAAATTCTCAAAGTATAATTCTTGTTGGCCACTTTCCAATTTAGCGATCTCATCAAGGTCATCAACAAGATTAACCAACCGGTCAACATTTCTGGAAGTGCTTACGAGGAATTTTTTATTTACTTCTACATTGTCCAATGCGCCATTCAATAAAGTATCTACATAACCTTGTATCACGAAAATGGGTGTCTTTAATTCATGCGACAAGTTTTGCAAAAATTCTTTTCTGTATGCTTCATTTTGTTTTAGTACTTCGATCTCAGCTCTTCTTTGCTCGGCCCATGTTTCCACATCCTGCCTTACTTCATCGATACTTTTTTGCGGCAAAATATTTTTATAATAAAATTCCTCCCTTTTACTTGCTTTGGTTTGATAAATGAGTTTATAGATGAGTTTTATTTTACGGTATAAAAATCGTTGTACCGTATACAGGATCAATCCATAGCTGCCCAAAAAGATCACAATAAAGAATGTCAAAACGATCCACCAATTAGGCTCAATAAAATAAATACTTCCACTAATAGGGATTGCGAGTGCCAATGCTGTTAATGCGGATAATTGCTGAGGGGAGAAATTTTTGGGTGATAACATATTTACACGTTTACGGGTTTGTGTAAAGATAAATTATAGTTCAAACTTGTAGCCAACTCCTTTTACAGTAGTGATGCAGTCTAAACCCAATTTTTGACGGATCTTGCGGATGTGAACATCAATGGTCCGGTCGCCTACAATTACTTCGGTACCCCATACCTGATTTAATATTTCATTGCGTAAAAAAACTTTACCGGGTTTCGAAGCAAGTAATGCTAACAATTCAAATTCTTTGCGGGCAAGAATAATGTCATTACCCTGGTAATTCATGATATATTTTTCACGATCAATTTTAAGATCGCCAATTTGTATAACAGAGCTTTCACCTTTAGTTAACCTTCTAAATAAAGCGCTCACTTTACTTACTAAAACTTTAGGCGTAATTGGTTTGGTAACATAATCATCCGCGCCTGTTTCTAAACCCCACACTTCTGTGCCTTCATCGCTGATAGCGGATAGAAAAATAATCAGGGTACCATAAAACGCAGGTTGCTGACGAAGAATATTACAAACCTCAATACCATTTTTACCAGGCATCATGATGTCTAAAATGATAAGGTCCGGCTGGTGTTTTTTTGCCTGTTCAATAGCTTCATCGCCATTTTTAGCAGTTATAACGGTATAGCCTTCCTTTTGCAAGTTGAACTGAAGTATCTCCAGTATATCCGGCTCGTCATCAGCAATTAATATTTTCTTAACAGCGCTCATATTATTATTTGCAAAAGTAGTCTAACATGATAAGTATTGCATCAGGCTCAAGCTATTAATTGTATTATCAAATTGTTAACTGATTTAGATTCTACTGTTTACATATTAAAAAGGTTGACGTAACTTAGTAGCTTTACAGATACACAACCCATGTTAAAGCTTTTTTTTCTTTCGGCATTTTCGATGCTTGCTATTACTGCTTTTGCCTGTGTAGATACAGTCAAAGTGCCTTTTGTGCGCGTCCTCTTTCATGATAAAATAACAGCCGAACAAAATTTATGCGATAAAGAAGATGGCAAGCAGGACGGCATCATTAAAGTTACGGATAACGATGAGATAAATCTACAGGTTACGGATGTAATATTCCGGCAGGTAAATGACATGGTAGATTCTGTGGAAACGAACAGTAAACTACCCTCCAACAATGATAAGGTTCGGTACCTGCTTTTTATCAGAGATATGGTAAAGGGTTTCAGGATGGCTTATGATAAAAAACAGATCAATCCATCATTTGCAGGTATCCTGATTGATAATTTTCAAAAGATCATGATCGCTAATATCGATAGTATTAGCATGGTGCCCTGTATTCAGGAAGTGCCTTATGAAGTGGGAAAGATAAATGCCGAGATATTTAATAAAAACAAGGGGTATGATGAAAGCATGAAAATATTGTACCTGAAATTCTGCGTGCTGCATCCCGATAAAATATTGTCAACTATCAGGCCTTATGTGAATGAGCCTTTTGCCGATAGCCTCATTACAGCCGTCACATTGCGCGATCCCGTACAGGTATATGATTATGCCTCTGCCGTTAATTCGCCCGAAGGGCAATTGATACGCAGAAGTACCAATCCTACTGTAAAAGTGGTAGCTGGTTTAAGCCAAACTCCGAATGCTTTATTTTATTTTCCTTTTTTGGATAACATATTAAAAGGTAAAATAACGATTGATAGTATAAAAAAATATGTTGGTGATGGAGACAAAGTAGATTACTTCAAACTATTGGTAAAAACAGAGATTGGTTATAATATCCGGCTTATCAACAAGGACACACCTATTGCTATGCTCGGCCCTAATGGGCTGCGCGATGTTTTGCAACATAAGGCCATTGAGGATTTTATTATACCGATCAATGATTTACATGAGCAAACGAACCTGAACATCCGGATGAAAGCCCTGGATCCGCTTACCGCTGAAGAAATTTATTATGTATTGGTAATGGGGGAAAATGATATTTATACATCAAGTTATAAATATGGTTTTGCACGGATGCTACAAAAAATGGGACAGACTCCGCGAAGCGATCAGCTGCTCCTGAATGTAAATATGGACTATTTTAAAAAGTTCATAAAGATGGCCGCTAATTTTAATCAGTTGGATGCTTTTTTAAAATTGATGCCGAAAGAGAATTCTCAAACTTTAATGAAAGGTTTTGTTGCCAATCTTGATAATACCGGAAGTTTGGAAGATGCAGTGGATGTGGCGGATAGTTATAGCAGTATTAAAGATTCAACTTTACTAAAAACTATTTTACAAAACGTGCAGGACAATGAGGAGCGAAGTATAACCGATAGCAACACCAAAGGGAAAATTATTTATGGATTGTTAAAAACAATTTTTCGATCTGCCAATAATCCGACAATTGATCTTACCAATGAGATCGGTATTCCGTCGATATATAGTATCAACGATTCGGTATTGGTAGACGATAGTGGCAGGGTAATTGAACAAGTTTTCTTTTATGGTGATGATGATGGAAAAAAATACTTTCCCGATTTTGTAAATTCTTTCTCTCCGACGGAATGGAAAATAACCATGCAGAAAGAATGGGTAGAGATCAAATCAATAAAAGGAAAAAAGGTTTGGATATTCGCCAATCGTCCGTTAGATAATGATACCAACCTAGATGATTCTGCACAGATCCACCTGAATAAATATTTATATAAAAATGACCTTGCCCCTTCGGTTGTTATTCACAGGGGCCATAGTTATTGGCTACCCCGCACTATTGCACGAATGCCGGGCACTGCAAAGGTCATTGTATTAGGTTCTTGCGGCGGGTATAAAAACCTGAATGAGATATTGGATATTTGTCCGGATGCACATATTATTTCAACAAAAGAAATTGGGAAAGGAGATATCAATAAACCAATATTGAGCTACCTCAATCAAAATCTCATGTCAGGTAAAACATTGGTATGGAAAGATATGTGGACTTCTTTGACTAAACTTTTTGCTGCAGATCCTAATAAAGATGTGCGCGAAAGCTGGGATGATTACATTCCACCCTATAAAAACCTTGGAGCAATTTTTATCAAAGCATATAATAAAAAGATAGAGGCGCAGTAAGATGAGCGAACCAAACAACGACAAAAAAAAATTCAATTCTTCTTTGCTGCGCAGGGTCTTTAAGTTTACTGCTCCCTATAAAAATAAATTGCGCTGGTCAATTTTTTTAGCCATTTTTTTAGCAGTGATATCTCCCATCAGGCCTTGGCTGATACAAATTACTATCAATAACGGCTTAAAGCCTGACGCACATGTTTGGATATTTAGAAATCCTGTAGACGTTATTATCGGCATCACAATAATTCAATTAGGATTGTTATTGATCGAAACTATTTGTCGTTTTATTTTTACATTTTATACGGCGGCCCTTGGGCAAAATGTGGTGAAAGATATGCGCGTGGCTACTTATGAAAGGATCATCGATCTCAACCTTTCGCAATTTGATAAAACACCCATTGGCACACTAACGACAAGAACGATCAATGATATTGAATCTATCAACGATATTTTTAGCGATGGATTGATCCCCATCTTCGCGGATTTTCTTTCTATCATTGCGGTCATTGCCTACATGTTTTTTGTCAGCTGGAAATTAACGCTCATTTGCCTTGCGCCTTTTCCCGGGTTGATCATTGCTACTTATTATTTTAAGGAAAGTGTAAATAAATCGTTTATCCGTGTACGTAATGCAGTCGCACATTTAAACGCCTTTGTACAAGAGCATTTAACAGGTATGAGTGTTGTGCAGGCTTTTGCTGTGGAAGACAGAGAGCTCAATAAATTTAAAAAGATAAATACCGAACACCGCGATGCTAATATCAAAGCCATTTTTGCTTATTCTGTTTTTTTTCCGGTGGTAGAATTGGTAATGGCGCTCTCATTGGGATTATTGGTTTGGTGGGCAGGCGGGCAAGCGGATCCTAAGGCGGCAGGGATCATTACTTCTTTTATCCTTTGCCTGAATTTATTGTTTCGCCCATTGCGTGTGATGGCAGATAAATTCAATGTCTTACAAATGGGCGTGATCGCCAGCGAAAGGGTATTTAAAGTTTTGGACAATACTGATATTGCAGCTAATAAAGGAACAGTTGTAACACCAACCATCGGCGGTGATGTTGAATTTAAAAATGTTTGGTTTGCGTATAATGAAGAGCACTATGTTTTAAAAGACATCAGTTTTACGATCAGCTCGGGTGAAACGCTGGCTATTGTTGGCAATACGGGTAGCGGAAAAACTTCTATCATAAGTTTATTGAATCGCTTATACCATATTCAAAAAGGAAGTATCACCATTGATAATATTGATATTGAAAAATATGAACTTTCTTTTCTGCGTAGCAAAATTGCGGTTGTATTGCAGGATGTGTTTTTATTCAGCGGCTCCATCTATGAAAATGTTACGTTAAGAAATGAGGCTATAAAAAAAGAAGCAGTAGTAGAAGCTGCAAAGCTTATTGGCATCCATGATTTTATTATGCAGTTGCCCGGCGATTATGATTATAATGTAATGGAAAGAGGCGCTACCTTATCTTTAGGACAAAGACAATTACTCTCTTTTGTAAGGGCCTTATTATACAATCCGTCTATTTTGATCCTGGATGAAGCCACCTCATCCGTTGATACTGAAAGTGAACAATTGATACAAGCGGCTATCGATAAACTAATAGCCGGAAGAACTTCCATTATCATAGCCCACAGATTGTCAACGATCCGTAAGGCAAATAAAATTATTTTACTGGAAAAAGGTGAAATAAAAGAGGTTGGCACCCATGATGAATTGATCCGGGAAAAAGGAATTTACCACCAATTACATAAAATGCAGTTCGAAAAGCAAGCGAAGCTGGTCTAATTTCCTTTTCTTTTAAAATATTCCCTTTTTTTGCAATTTTAAAGTATAACTTTTCGGTTTTCAGCTGACCGGTGCTTATCTTTGCGGCAAATTTAGGAAATAAAATGGCAAAAAATAGCATAAAAGCATTACTGGTAGCGACTCTCAGCCTATTTATGGTATTATTTTGCTATATCTCAAAAGCTCAAGAAATCACTACATTGCCTGTAGAGCACCATACTTCAGAAAAAAAGGAAGAAGGTCTTGATCCCGCGAAGATTATCATGGATCACATTAAGGATTCGCATGAATTCCATTTTTTCAGTATCGGAAATTTTAATGCAAGTATTCCTTTACCAATAATTGTTTATTCTCCTACTAAAGGGTTATCAGAATTTTCCTCTGCACGTTTCGGTGAAGAAGGAGAAGATTTTTATAATGGATATGGATTAGATGAAAACAAACAGATCATATCATCTGATGGTACTGCCGTATATGATTTTTCACTGACAAAGAATGTGATCCAAATGTTTTTGGCGCTGACTGTTTTAGTATTGATAATGGTAAATATTGCAAAAAAATATAAATCAGGAATAGGTCATACATCTGCTCCTACAGGTTTTCAAAATGCAATAGAGCCGGTAATAACATTTGTAAGAGACGATATAGCAAGACCAAGCCTTGGTAAAAATGCCAACAAATATTTACCGTACTTATTAACTGTGTTTTTCTTCATTCTTATCAATAATTTATTTGGAATGATACCAGGTTCGGCTAATGTTACCGGTAACACAGCCTTTACGCTGGTATTGGCGGTTATTTCGTTGATCGTTATTTTGTTTAGCACCAATAGACATTTTTGGGGTCATATATTCTGGCCTCCGGGAATACCTTTTTTAGTTAAGATCATTTTAATACCGATAGAATTAGCCGGTGTATTAATCATTAAGCCGGCGGCATTAATGGTGCGTCTTTTTGCCAACATGGTTGCGGGGCATATCATTATTTTAAGCTTTGTGGTATTGATCTTTATTTTTGGTGCAATGGCATCGATTGCGGGATATGGCTTTTCTCCATTATCTATCGCGTTTGTAGTATTTATTTATTTCATTGAAATATTAGTGGCGTTTATTCAGGCATTTATATTTACGGTTTTAACAGCTGTATTTATTGGCCAGTCTTTGGAAGATGGGCATGGCGCAGGGGACGGCCATGATGATGCTATTACCATGTAATTTTTTATTCATTCATAAAACAACAGTTATGTCATTATTGAACATTGTGTTATTAGATGTAGCAAACACGTCAAACCTTGCAAATGCGGGTGGTGCTATCGGTGCAGGTTTAGCTGCAATTGGCGCTGGTATCGGTATTGGTCTTATTGGTAAAGGAGCAACTGAATCTATCGCTCGTCAACCGGAAGCTGGTGCAGATATTCGTTTAGCTATGCTATTAACTGCTGCATTCGTAGAAGGGGTTGCCCTTTTCGCAGTTATCGCAGGTTTACTAGCGGTATTGAAAAAGTAATTTTTAAAGTATTACTGCAGCTGAAGTACAGGACGGAGGATGCAGTAATACAATTACTCAAAGAAGTTTAAAAGCTTTTAATCAGTAGCGTTAGCTACTTAAAATATATATTATGGATTTACTATTGCCGCATTTTGGCCTTATTTTCTGGACAATGTTGTCTTTTATAATAGTGTTGATCATTCTTAAAAAATTTGCATGGTCGCCTATATTGACATCTTTGAATGAAAGAGAAAAATCAATTGCTGATTCTATTGCTTTGGCAGAAAAAGTAAATGCAGAAATGGCGCAGTTGAAAAATGATAATGAAACATTATTATTACAGGCACGCGAGGAAAGAGCATTACTGCTAAAAGAAGCAAAAGAAACAAAAGATAAGATCATCGGCGAAGCAAAGGATCAGGCGAAGATCGAAGCGGCGAAAATCATTAATGATGCACAAGCGGCGATCAATCAGCAAAAAATGGCGGCTGTTACAGAATTGAAAAACCAGGTTGGCAAATTAGTTGTAGAAGTAAGTGAAAAAGTATTACGCAGAGAACTAGGTAATAAAACAGAACAGGAAAAATACATCAAGCAATTATCAGAAGAAGTAAAATTGAACTAATCACAAAATGAACAATCCAAGATTAGCAGGCAGGTACGCAAAAAGCATCGTTGATTTATCAATTGAACAAAATCAATTAGAAGCGGTGTATGCGGATATGAAGTTCATTAAAACTATCTGCAAAAGCAATCCTGATTTTGTGGCGGTATTACGCAGCCCTATTATCAAAGGCGATGTAAAGGGGAAGATCATTGATTCGATCACAAAAGAAAGGGTATCAAAATTAACCGCGGCATTTGTTACGCTGTTGATAGTAAAAGGAAGAGAATATGATCTGCCTGAAATTGCAGATGCCTTTATTGATCAATACAACGAAATAAAAAATATCCATAAAGTAAAGATCACAACTGCTGTTCCGGTAGATGCCAACTTTACGAATGCGCTCGTTGCTAAATTAAAAGCGGCTTCCAGCATTAAAAATGTAGAAGTGGAAAATGCCGTGAATGAAGAATTGATCGGTGGATTTATTTTAGAAACCGGCGGTAAATTAATTGATGCCAGTGTATTGAAAGACCTTAACGAATTAAAGAGAGAATTTTTGAACAACGAATACATTCATAACATAAGATAATTTTATAAAAATAAATAAGATGGTAGACATTAAACCAGATGAGATATCGGCGATATTACGCCAACAGCTAACCAACTTCGACGCAGGTGCTAGCCTTGAAGAAGTAGGAACTGTATTGCAAGTAGGTGATGGTATTGCCCGTATCTATGGCTTAAACAATGTTCGCTCCGGTGAATTGGTTGAATTTCATAACGGGATAAAAGCGATCGCTTTGAACCTTGAGGAAGATAACGTGGGTGTGGTGTTAATGGGTGATAGCGCAGGTATCAAAGAAGGCGACAAAGTAAAACGTACAGGCAAGATCGCATCTATTAAAGTAGGTGAAGGAATGAGCGGCCGTGTTATTAATACATTGGGCGAACCGATCGATGGCAAGGGTCCGTTGAAAGGAGAATTATATGAAATGCCGTTGGAACGTAAAGCTCCGGGTGTAATTTTTCGTGAGCCGGTTAAAGAGCCATTGCAGACTGGTATCAAAGCAATTGATGCGATGATCCCGATCGGGCGCGGACAAAGAGAGTTGGTTATCGGTGATCGCCAGACTGGTAAAACAGCAATCTGTATTGATACCATTATTAATCAAAAGGAATTTTTTGCAGCAGGAAAACCTGTTTATTGTATATATGTGGCGATCGGCCAAAAAGCTTCTACCATTGCGGGTATCATGAAAACTTTGGAAGAGCATGGTGCTATGGCTTACACAACAATCGTTGCAGCTTCTGCGGCTGATCCTGCTCCATTACAATTCTATGCGCCATTTGCGGGTGCAGCGATCGGAGAATTTTTCCGTGATACCGGCAGACCGGCATTAATTATTTATGATGATCTTTCTAAGCAAGCAGTTGCATATCGTGAAGTATCATTGTTATTACGTCGCCCGCCAGGACGTGAAGCTTATCCTGGAGATGTATTCTATCTGCATAGCCGTTTATTGGAAAGAGCTGCAAAAGTTATTGCTAAAGATGATATTGCAAGACAAATGAATGATCTTCCGGAATCTATCAAGCATTTGGTTAGAGGCGGAGGTTCATTAACAGCTTTGCCTGTTATCGAAACACAAGCCGGTGATGTATCAGCATACATTCCAACAAATGTTATTTCTATCACTGACGGACAGATCTTCTTAGAAGGTAACTTGTTCAACGCGGGTATTCGTCCGGCGATCAACGTAGGTATTTCTGTTAGTCGTGTGGGTGGTAATGCGCAGATCAAATCAATGAAAAAAGTTGCGGGTACATTAAAACTGGATCAGGCGCTTTACAGAGAATTAGAAGCGTTCAGTAAGTTTGGTGGTGATCTTGATGCCGCTACTAAAAATGTAATTGATAAAGGAGCTAGAAACGTGGAATTGCTAAAACAATTACAATACTCTCCAATGTCTGTTGAAAAGCAAGTTGCTGTTATCTATTTGGGTACACAAGGTATCATTAAAGATGTGGCGGTTAAAAATGTTAAAGCATTTGAAGCAGCTTTCTTAGCAGAAATGGATAATAAACTTCCAGAAGTTTTGGTTGAATTTAAAAAAGGAAATTTACCGCAGGATGGCATCAACAAAATGGTTGACCTTGCTAAGAGTTTAATTCCTCAATACAAATAAGAATATATAATTCTATATAATTGAAAAGAGAAGATGTAAAAGTCTTCTCTTTTTTTATTGTGTTTTTTGTCATACTGAGTACGAAGAATGACAAGAGAAAGCTAAATAGCAGTACAAATGTTCGTCCCAAAATAAAAGCCTCCATAATTGGAGGCTTTATTATTAAGCAGGTTATATTATTTTTTCTTCAACGCTTCAGCCATTGTTTTGCCAATATCAGCAGGACTAGCTACTACATGAATTCCGCAGGCAGCCATGATCTTCATTTTTGCTACTGCTGTATCATCTTCTCCACCAACGATAGCGCCAGCATGACCCATACGGCGTCCCGGAGGTGCTGTTTGTCCGGCGATGAAGCCAACTACTGGTTTTTTATTGCCTGTTGATTTGATGTAGTTAGCGGCTTCTGCTTCCATACCACCACCAATTTCACCGATCATTACGATCGCTTCTGTTTCAGGATCATTCATTAGTAATTCTACCGCTTGTTTAGTAGTAGTCCCGATGATTGGATCTCCGCCAATCCCTATAGCTGTTGAAATACCCAAACCAGCTTTCGCGATCTGGTCAGCAGCTTCGTATGTTAATGTGCCTGATTTAGATACGATACCAATTTTTCCTGTCTTGAAAATAAAGCCCGGCATGATACCAACTTTACATTCGCCGGCAGTAATTACGCCCGGGCAATTTGGCCCGATCAAACGTGTATTAGTACCGATCAAATAATTTTTAACTTTCACCATATCCTGTACGGGAATACCTTCTGTTATACAAACAACCAAAGCAATACCTGCTTCAGCCGCTTCCATAATAGCATCAGCAGCAAAAGCCGGCGGTACAAAAATGATACTTACGTTAGCGCCGGTAGCTTTTACAGCATCCGCCACTGTATTAAAAACAGGTTTTTCCAAATGAAGTGTACCACCTTTATTCGGCGTAACGCCACCAACTACTTTAGTGCCGTATTCAAGCATTTGCGTTGCATGGAACGTGCCTTCTGTACCGGTAAAACCCTGTACAATTATTTTTGAATTTTTATTAACGAGAACTGACATGTTTTAATTAATAATTAAAAATGAAGAATTAAAAATCAGTTGCAAATATAGGGTACATATGCCTATTGAACGAATAGAATATTTTAGGATAAGAGGCAAAGGATGGAGCACAGTTTGTAACATTTAAATATTCTTTTCACCGCGTTACCACCAGTAACTACATAAGACGCCTCTTTACTACGGTTCCGACAAAGGAGGAATTGAAAAAAATGCGAAGCTTTTTTCAAAGGAGTAAAAGTAGCGGCGTTGGAGTTACGAAGCCCGCCGGCTTGAGGCAAAACGAAAAAGAACAAGAGAGCGTTATTTAAGCAGATCATCCATATTACGGTCATTATCGATCTTGCCTTTTGCTTCCAGCATCCGCATGTCTTTCGCATCTTTTAAGAATTCAGATGCGAAGATGAAGTTATTCAGGCGCTCATTTTTACTGAAGATGATTTCTTTATTATTACCGCTCCATTCTTTTTTGCCCTGGTACATGTATAAAATGTTTTCGCCAATTTCCATTACACTATTCATATCATGTGTATTGATAACTGTCGTCATATTGAATTCTTTGGTGATATCATAGATCAATTTATCTATTACCATGGAAGTCTGAGGGTCAAGGCCTGAATTAGGCTCATCGCAAAATAGATATTTAGGATTTAATACAATGGCGCGTGCAATACCAACGCGCTTTTTCATACCACCACTAATTTCAGCAGGAAATTTTTTATTAATGTCTTTAAGGTTAACCCTATCCAATACTTCGTTTACACGTTTTAGTTTTTCTGAATGATTCTTTTTGGTAAACATATCTAATGGAAACATGATATTCTGCTGAACGGTCATACTATCAAATAAAGCAGAGTTTTGAAACAGCATACCGATCTGCTGACGTAACATTTTGCGATCCTCTTCGGTCATAACAGTGAAACTTTTTCCGTCGTAAATGATCTCGCCACTATCCGGCTCAAATAATCCTACGAGACATTTTTGCAAAACTGTTTTTCCGCTGCCACTGGTACCAATAATTAAATTTGCTTTGCCACTTTCCATCACATGGCTCACATCATTTAATACAATATTGTCGCCAAAGCTTTTCTTTATATGCTTAAACTCAATCATATTAGTGCGTAGGGTTTAATAATAATTGAGACAATACATAATCCGCGCATAAAAGCATGATACAACTTACGATCACACTTTTGGTGCTGCTTTTACCAATTTCCAATGCACCGCCTTTTACAGTATAGCCGAAATAGGCGGGAATACTGCTAATGATAAAAGCAAAAACATAGGATTTTATGAGGGCAAAATATACGTTATAGGGGACAAAGTTTTGTAGCAAACCTTTGTCATAGGTAGTCGCATCTAACACACCAGATCCGATGGCTGCAACTCTTCCGCCGAAAATACCAACAGTCATTGCGATAACAACCAATAATGGAATTGTAACAAGTGATGCGGCAATTTTTGGTAAGACCAAATATGCCTTAGTATTGATGCCCATAATTTCCAAGGCATCGATCTGTTCACTTACGCGCATGTTGCCGAGTTCACTGGCTATTTTACTCCCAATAACACCGGCCAATACGATACAGGCAAGTGTAGTGGAGAATTCTAAGATGATGGAGTCGCGTACAATTTGTGCAATGGTGGAGCGTGGAATAAGTGGACTAACCAATTGATAAGAAGTTTGTACAGCGCTCACCGCACCAATAAAAAAGGAGATCAATGAAATGATACCTAATGAACCGATACCAATATCAACACATTGGTGCATAAATTCTTTCCAATACATCCGCATGTTTTCCGGTTTGGTAAACATGCCCTTCATCAATAAAACGTAGCGGCCAAAATGATTAAAAACGTTCATTCAATTTTTATTTATGATATACACTTATTGCAGTAAATATTAAATCACTATAAATGTATGCTATTCTATTTTATAATTCGTGTGCCGTCTTTCTTTTGTATACACCATTCTTCTTTATATCGGCCGGTTCGCTTTTCATTTGCGCATCTACAACAGCGATCAATACCATGTTAAATATTGAACGGATCGAGCTACCCAATTGCAATACATGCACCGGTTTTTTTAATCCCAATAAAACAGGGCCGATAGAATCTGCTCCGCCAATTTCCTGTAATAAATTATAAGCGATATTGCCCGCAGCCAAATTAGGGAACACCAATGTATTCACTTCTTCATCAACCAATTCGCTAAATGGATAATTCTCTTTTAAAATATCGTTGTTAAAAGCCATAATGCCTTGTATCTCGCCATCACAAATAAGATCTGGTTCTTTAGTTTTTACAATTTCCCTTGCTTTACGAACCAGGCCTGCTTCGGTAGAATCACTGCTGCCAAAGTTAGAATAGGAGAGCATGGCAATTTTCGGTTTGATATTGAACAGGCGTACTTCTTTTGCAACCAGCAAAGTAATTTCAGCCAGCTCTTCAGCAGTGGGATTAAATTGAATAGTTGTATCAGCTAAAAATAACGGTCCGCGTTTGGTGAAGAGTATGTACATACCCGCTACTTTTTTAACGCCCTCTTCTGTGCCGATCGTTTGTATAGCGGGTTTGATAGTATCAGGATAATTTTTACTTAAACCTGTGATCATACAATCAGCTTTACCGGTGTCTACCATCATGCAGCCGAAATAATTTCGGTCCTTCATCATTTTAGTTGCCTCAAATTTATTAATGCCTTTGCGTTGGCGCTTGGCAAAAAATATCTCTGCAAATTCTTTTCTTAATCCTTCGTTCGTTTCTAATTCAGGATCAATGATAGGAAAATTATCAATTTCGATACCATTTGCAAATGCTAATTTTTTTATTCTTTCTTCGTCACCTAATAAAATAGGAAAGCCTACACCTTCTTCATGTGTCATTTGTGCCACTTTCAATACTTTCAAATTCTCGGCTTCTGCAAATACGACACGTTTTGGATCACGGCGCGCTTTATTTCCTATAGCGCGACTCAATGAATTATCTAAACCTAAACGTTTGTTCAATTCAACTTCGTACGCTTCCCAATCTGTGATAGGATGTTTGGCCACACCACTTGCAATGGCGGCTTTAGCAACAGCAGGTGCAACGGTGGCGAGTAGACGAGGATCTACAGGTTTTGGAATAATATAGTTTGGCCCAAAGGTGATCGTCTTTTCATTGTAGGCAAGATTAACGATATCCGGTACTGGCGTTTTAGCCAGTTGTGATAAGGCTTTTACTGCTGCCAGTTTCATTTCTTCATTGATCGTTGTTGCACGAACATCTAGTGCGCCACGAAAAATATAGGGGAAGCCCAGCACATTATTTACCTGGTTAGGATAATCACTTCTACCCGTTGCCATGATCACGTCTTTCCTTGCGGCAACGGCATCTTCATAACTAATTTCAGGGTCAGGATTGGCCATGGCAAAAACGATCGGGTTCTTGGCCATGCTCTTTACCATATCCTGTGTTAGAATATTCCCTTTGCTTAAGCCGATGAATACATCAGCATCTTTTAAGGATTGTTCTAAGGTTACAACTTTGCCGGTATTGATAAAGCCTTGTTTAATTTCATCCAGGTCGTTTCTGCCTGCATGTATCAAACCTTTACTATCGAACACCCGGAAGTTTTCTTTCTTAGCACCTAAAGCAATATATAATTTCATGCAAGAAGTTGCTGCAGCACCCGCACCATTCACAACAAATTGCGCTTTCTCAATTTTCTTTTTTTGAATTTCTAATGCATTCAATAATGCAGCAGCACTGATGATGGCCGTACCATGCTGGTCATCATGCATTACCGGAATTTTTAATTGCTCCTTTAGTTTTTGTTCAATGTAAAAACATTCAGGCGCTTTGATATCTTCCAGGTTAATGCCGCCAAAAGTTGGCTCTAATGCTTTAACGATCTGTACAAATTTTTCAGGATCTTTTTCATTGATCTCGATATCGAACACATCAATGTCTGCAAATATTTTGAAGAGTACACCCTTGCCTTCCATCACTGGTTTACCCGCTTCGGGGCCAATATCGCCTAAACCTAGTACTGCCGTGCCATTACTAATTACTGCGACTAAATTTCCTTTGGCGGTATATTTATAGACATCTTCCGGATTGGCAAAAATTTCCAGGCATGGTTCTGCAACTCCGGGTGAATAAGCTAACGAAAGATCACGTTGTGTTTTTGCTTCTTTGGTAGGAACAACCTCAATTTTTCCCGGTCTTCCTTTGGAATGATATTCCAAGGCCTGCTGTTTTCTTAATTCTTTCGACATAATATTTCAATCCACATTCCATTGTATTGAATATGGGTATGCAAGGTACAAAAAACAGGATTAATATAGAGTTAGCTACTTGGGTTCATAAATTTGACTTAATGAACTATTTATCTAAATTTGATTAACAGAAAGAAAACAATCTTAGTTCCCCCTTAATACAATAGCATGTTTACAGATTTAAAAAAGTTTTTCAAGTCATTCCTCGTTTTGGCAGTTTCTTTATTTTTTTGGCCTACTGTTGTGCAGGTCTTTAGTACAAACTCTCCCATGGGTCAGGCTTTCTTTTCGAATCTTAATACTGTTTCTCGGCTTCTGGGCGTTTTATTCTTATTGGCATCGGCTGTTGTGGGAGTACTTATTATTTATAAAGAAAAAACATCTGACCGAATCCTGGCAGAGGCTACTGATAAAGATCGCTTTTGGAATAAGGATGAAATGACCTTACAAATCAAATCCGTATTCTATAAGGTGCAAAGCGCCTGGGAAGGGAACGATATAACTTGCATAAAGAATTATGCAACGGTAGATTTTCTGGATTCATTTTCGGAATTGCTTAAGACTAAAAATGAGAATAGCCATGTAATTGATACCATCGAAATTTCTGAGGCACAAGTGATCGGCAGTCAGGATTTTATAAATAATAAGAACGATAAATTCATAGGCTATATCAAAGGAAGTTTTGGTACAACAGCTATTGATCCCCAAACCAATGAACCAATAAGAAAAGAGTTTTCAGAAATGTATCACTTCATTAGAGGCGATGATGACTGGATGCTTGATAGCATCAATTATAAAGTTGGTATTTGGAATTTGCTTTCTATAAAGGACGTTTGTGAATAATGCGGGTTTTATACTTTAGCGCCACTTTTGGCAGGGATGCCAACAACGGCGCTAAAAACCATTAATATGGGATTTGGCTATTAGCTAAAACTTTTATTCGATTATATTAACTTGTGCAAAAGCGAATATATCCCTATGGCAAAGAAAATAGTATTAATTGCCTGCGTTTCCAAAAAATTAAATCATAAAGCAAAAGCTAAAGATCTTTATATAAGTCAGCTTTTCAAAACTAGCATGGCTTATGCTCAGAAGCAAAATCCTGATAAAATTTTCATCCTTTCTGCGCTTTATAATTTACTGGATATCGACAAAGAGATTGAACCGTATAATATAACTCTATGTAATGTGCCAAAAAATAAAAGAAAACCGGAGTTAAAAATTTTGAATAAAAAAGAAAAAGAAGAGTGGGGTGAAAAAGTGATAGACCAACTTTCTAAACTAACGGATTTAAAAAATGATCATTTTATAATTTTAGCTGGTCAAGAATATATTAAACCAATTATTAAAGGTATTTCGCATCTTATAAATCCATTAACCGGACTTGGGCTAGGCCGAAGATTAAAATTTCTTAACATTAATTCTATTTAAAATGAATGATTGGAAAATTATTAAGCAACAAGCAGAAAAATTTTTGGAATCGGAAATCGAATGGAAATCGTTTGTAATGGAAAGACGATATAAAGTCATTTCGGTAAATGATAAAAATATATTAATAGAACGATCAAGTGGTGGAGCCCCTGTTTCTTTAACCAAAACGATGGTAAATTCAACTTTAATTAGAATACGAAATGAAGGAACGATAAGGAAAGAAGATCTTACTACTATGCCAGTAGCAACAGCGGCAACAATAGTAGGATTACACCCATCTCTTAAGTGGGATTTAAATGCTAGAAAAATTATTTGGCTTTCTTCAGAAAATACGTTGGAACAAGCATCGGAATTTATAAATGAAGCTTCTGACGATGAGTTAAATAAAGTCGAAAAATTAGTCAATCAAAGAAAATTTCAAAACAAATTCCGGAAGAATCTCTTAAAACTATATGAGGGAAAATGTTCTGTTTCTGGTGTGGATATTGAATATGTTTTACAAGCTTCTCATATTTCTGAACATTCTAAATCTGGAAATAACGAAAATTCAAATGGCATTTTGCTTAGAGCTGATTTGCACATTTTGTTTGATAGAAGCCTTTTATTAATTCACCCAACGGAATTAACTGTTCATTTGCATCCCTGTTTATCAAATTCTTATTATAAAAAATATTTGACCCAGAAAATTACAGAACGAACAGATAAATCTAATATCAATCAGAGATTTCTTCAAGAAAAATGGAACGCGGCTGACTGGACAAAGTCAATCAAGTAATTGTCTATCCCATATTCGCCAAATGCTGTTGCAAGTCAGCATCAGTCTTAATATAAACTTCCCTTGCTTTGCTACCCTGATTAGGGCCAACAATACCGGAAGCTTCCAATTGATCCATTAAACGGCCGGCACGATTGTAGCCCAGCTTCATACGGCGTTGTAATAAAGAAGTGCTACCAACCTGGCTGGTCACTATTAATCTTGCAGCATCTTCAAAAAGTGCATCTTTATCATTAATGTCGAAATCTTTTCCTTCCATATCTTTTTCGTCAACATACTCAGGTAATAAGAATGCCTGCGCATAACCACGCTGACTGCCGATAAAATCAACGATCTTATCTACTTCAGGTGTGTCAACAAAAGCACACTGCAAACGCACCAGCTCACCGTTATAGCTTATTAGCATATCACCTTTTCCTATTAATTGTTCTGCGCCACCTGCATCCAGGATGGTACGGCTATCGATCTTACTGCTAACTTTAAACGCGATCCGCGCGGGGAAATTTGCTTTGATCGTACCGGTAATAATATTTACAGATGGACGTTGCGTAGCAATAATTAAATGGATACCAATGGCTCTGGCTAGCTGCGCTAAACGTGCGATCGGCATTTCAACTTCTTTGCCAGCAGTCATGATAAGATCGGCAAATTCATCTACTACTAAAACAATGAACGGTAAAAACTGATGGCCTTTTTCAGGATTTAATTTGCGCGCTACAAATTTTTCATTGTACTCCCTGATATTACGACAGCCGGCTTCTTTCAACAGATCATACCGTGTATCCATTTCAATGCACAAAGCATTTAATGTATGTACTACTTTTTTTGTATCGGTAATGATCGCTTCTTCTTCACCGGGTAGTTTCGCTAAGAAATGTTTTTCAATTGTTTTATAAATGCTAAGCTCAACTTTTTTAGGATCAACCAAAACAAATTTTAATTGCGATGGATGTTTACTGTATAATAATGAAACAAGAATAGCATTTAAGCCAACAGATTTACCCTGGCCGGTTGCACCTGCCATTAATAAATGCGGCATTGCTGCCAGGTCAACAATAAAGTTTTCGTTATCTATTTTTTTACCGATCGCGATCGGCAATGCAAAATTATTTTTCTGGAATTTTTCTGAAGCCAATAATGTTTTCATGCTCACGATCGTCTTCTTCGCATTGGGTACTTCAATACCAATTGTTCCCTTGCCCGGGATCGGGGCAATGATACGAATACCTAAAGCCGCTAAGCTTAATGCGATATCATCTTCTAAATTTTTGATCTTAGAGATGCGCACACCTGCAGCAGGGATAATTTCATATAAGGTAACAGTCGGTCCAACTGTTGCAGAAATTTTTGAAATGGTGATATCGTAATTCTTAAGGGTATTGATGATCTGGTTTTTATTCACTTCCAGTTCATTATTATCCTGTACGATCTTTTCACTGCCATGTGTTTCTAAAAGATCAAGCTGCGGATATTTATAATCCCTCAGGTCTAATATAGGATCGTAAGGCGTATTGATTGATCCTGCCTTAGGAAGGTCCGCTGGTTTATCAGGCACCACTTTAATTTCTAATGGTAAGTGATCGTGATCATTGTCTCCACCATTTTGTTGTAGATCTTGCATTGATAGGTTATCATCTTCCTCAGGTAATTCCTCAATAATATGTCTCGGAAAATTTATGGGCGGTGTAACTACCACACTAGCCGGTTCGTCTTTTTCAATGATACCGAGCTCATGAGCGTACTTGTCATTAATCGTTTGTTGGATGAATAATTTAGCGCCATCACCCTTCATGGAGTTGCCGGTTACCGGATCATCTACAATTTCATTATCTGCAGGTGATTCATCAGCAGAAATAATTTCCCCTGTTGGATCAGTTGAGATAGGATCGACAACCGTTTTTTTCACCGGTAATTTAAATGCAGGATTAAATCGCCAGATGATATATGCAAAAACAGCAACGCCTAAAATCGCCAGCGTGCCTGTTTCTCCGATCGTACGATACATCCAGTCTTTTATCATATCGCCTACGGCACCACCCCATGCGAAAGCCCTGCCGCCCATTGCTACAGATGCCAGCACGCTCAGTACCAATAATCCAATGATCACATACTTGATGTTTCTTGCAACAGAAAAAACGTTCTTGCCAAAAATTAAATTGATACCTACTACAAAGAAGAAACTACAAATAAGAAAAGATGCTACACCAAAACCTTTGTAAATAAATAAATGCGCAATGAATGCGCCGAAGGTTCCTAATAGATTATCTACTTTATCGGCATTGCCCCAAAATAATTTATAACCGTGCAAAAAAACTTTATCCTGATCTTCCTGCCAGGTAAATAAGTAAGAGGCAAATGCAAAAAATAATATAAAAGAGAACAACAAAGAAAGTGTGCCGGTAATTTTATGGGTACGTTCGTCCTGTAGTAATTGTTTAACGGCTACCTTTTGTTCAGGTTCGTTTTTCAGTGCGGTTTTATCAGCAGCTGCAGGTTTAACTGGTTTCGTTTTATTCGCCATCGCTAACAAAGATATATAAAACCACAACTTTAAGTGGTTGTGGCGTAGGGGATCTGTACTATAAAAATACGAACAATTTTATCAGCTGTTACTTAAACTTTTTTGGCAACCCCTATCAATAATAATATCCATCCAATAATGAAGCATATACCGCCTAGTGGGGTCATTATTCCTATCAATGCAGGTATTGCTGTTTGTTGATATTGTAAATAGCAAATAGTGTATAAAGAACCACTGAATAAAAGAATGCCGGCAATAAAAAAAACACCAGCCAGATCGATCTGTTTGTTAAAAAACTCTTTATGTAAAATACCAACAATCAATAGTGCCAGCGCATGATACATTTGATACCGCACAGCAGTATCAAAAACCTGCAATTGCTCAGCATCTAATATTTCTTTTAACGCATGTGCGCCAAAGGCGCCTAGTACAATTGATAAGGCAGCTAATATTGCGCCTGCTTTAATGGCTCCTTTATGCATAGTATTTTAATGGTTTATTATTTCTTTCGCAAATGTTTCGACAGTAACCTCCGCCTCAACCAAAATTATTTTAGCCTGGGTATAATATGGTTCTCTTTTCATTATTGTTTGCTCGATATACACCAATAATTCGATCGGGTTCATATCTTTTAAAAGAGGGCGTTTATCTTGTTGCGTAATAACGCGCTTCATTATTATATCAGGAGGGGAAGTAAAATAGATCGTTGTTCCCTGATCATTCATCCATTGCATATTATTGTTGAAACAAGGCGTACCGCCACCACAGGCAATGATCATATTTTTTTGCCCGGCAAAACTGTGTAATATTTTACTCTCAACTTCACGGAAATGAGCTTCACCATTAATGGCAAAGATCTCAGCAACGGTTTTTCTTTCGGCTGTTTCAATAGCATCATCCAGGTCAACAAAAGGGATATCGTTGGCTTCTGCCCAGCGTTCCCCCCAATGTGTTTTGCCACTGCCCATAAATCCTACAAGAAAGATCAACATAACGGTAATGCCTAGTGGCAGATTGATTAATTATTATCGGTTGGCGGAGGAGCCGCAGCTTTATTTTTAAAATCGCCCCGTTTCCATGCTTTAATAAATTCAGCCCAGGCAAATGGATTAAAGATATTTTGCGGTGGAACTTGCCCTGTATATGAATAACTGGCGGCCTGGTTACTTAAATATCTTGTTACGGCTTCTTTTCCATCTCTTGGCAAATTAGCAGCTAAATACCTGCGTTTCGAGTCGTCGTTATTCTTACGGGCAATTTCCAGTTCATCATCCGGTACTTTTGTATTTAAGAAATCCCGCTCAAATTGTTCCCTACTCGGTCGCTGCTTAATAATTGTTGCAGCTAAATAAACCGTGTCAGTAACCATTAATTGGATAATACTGTATTGATTTCCGGGGATATTTTTCGGGACAATGACTGTCTTAGGTTTAAAGCCGATGCTCGAAAATTGGATAACGTCTCCTTTTAAAACTACAATGCTAAAAACGCCCTGGTCATTGGAAATAGTACCCCTGTTTTGTCCTTGTACCATAATACTTACTGCTGGTAAAGCCTGCAGACTATCAGCCGTCATCACCACACCGTATAATTGTACAACTGAATCTTTAAAGGCCTCGAACTGTGCTTTTGCAGCTACAGGCAAAAGAGTAACGGCAATCAGAAAGTATTTATAAATTTTTTTCATCAAAGTTCAATATTGGTATGTCGTACGATCTGATCATTATCAGCGTGCGATGTAAACGATGTTTAATTAATAGTTAAAGCCCGGTACAAAAATACCAACATTCCTTAATTAATAAACAAAGTAAGATTATCAATGGTTATTTTTGCACCCACAGCGGTATTTTAACAAATAATTGAACGATGACGAACGAAGAGATTCTCAAGGCCCTCAGCAATGTGCAGGAACCGGATCTGGGTAAAGATCTGGTTACATTAAATATGGTGAAAGATATCGTCGTCGACGGTAAAAATGTTTCTTTCACGGTAGTGCTTACTACGCCTGCCTGTCCATTGAAGGACATGATCAAGAATGCCTGCATCAACGCGGTAAAATTATTGGTAAATAAAGAAGCGAATGTTACCGTAAACTTTACCAGCAATACAAGTACTAACAGAAAAGATGCCAAAACTATTTTAAGTGGCGTAAAAAATATTATTGCAGTCGTGAGTGGAAAAGGGGGCGTGGGCAAGAGCACTGTAGCATCAAATTTAGCACTGGCCTTATCGGAAGGCGGTGCAAAAGTTGGCCTGATGGATGCGGATATTTACGGTCCCAGCGTACACATCATGTTTGGCGTTCGTGGTGAGCGGCCATTAATGCGTGAGGTGGATGGAAAAGGCGTAATTGTTCCTTTAGAGCGTTACGGTATCAAATTAATGAGCATCGGTTTATTGATAGATGAGCGGCAGGCAGTAGTTTGGCGTGGCCCAATGGTAAGCAGCGCCATCAAACAATTTGTTGGTGAAGTGGATTGGGGTGAGTTGGATTATTTAATAATTGATATGCCGCCGGGTACCGGAGATATACATTTAACCGTTGTACAAACGGTTCCTGTTACTGGGGTGATCGTGGTTACAACGCCACAAACTGTTGCACTGGCAGATGCTAAAAAAGGTATCGCCATGTTCGGACAAGCACAACTGAAAGTGCCGATCATCGGATTGGTTGAAAACATGAGTTATTTTACTCCGGCAGAACTACCGGATAATAAATATTATTTGTTTGGAAAAGACGGAGGCAAAAATTTAGCAGAAGAATTCGATATTCCTTTCCTCGGACAAATACCCATCGTACAAAGTATTCGTGAAGGTGGAGATCTTGGCATTCCGGTAATGGCAGGTGATGATGAGATCGTTAAAAAAGCATTCATTGATTTTGCAGGTAAGGCAGCAAGAGGCATCGCAATGCGCAATGCTAATCTGGAACCTACCGAAATTCAACAAGTTGTTGTGTAATTTTAGCCTAACATTTTACTGTTATGAGCATTGGTAGCAGTCTGTTCTGAGAACTTTCGGAACCAACATTTCATCGGCTGTACATCTATTAAACAAAGCGATTGTTGCTTATATTTGCCGCATGAACCGTTTGCAACTTATTGAACAGATCAACAAAAAAAGATCTTACCTCTGTGTCGGTTTAGATACGGACATTACCAAAATTCCCACGCATTTACGATCGCATCCAAATGCCGTTTTTGAATTCAATAAACACATCATCGATGCAACAAAAGATTGTTGCGTAACCTATAAAATAAACACAGCATTTTACGAAGCGCTAGGAGTAAAAGGCTGGGAAGCTTTAGAACAAACGGTCAATTACATTCCAAAAGATATTTTTACAATTGCAGATGCAAAGCGTGGTGATATTGGCAATACTTCTGCTCAATATGCTAAAGCTTTTTTTGAGACGTTGAATTTTGATGCGATCACCGTTGCTCCTTACATGGGAGAAGACAGCGTAAAACCATTTCTGGAGTATGATGGTAAATGGACGATCGTTCTCGGGCTAACAAGCAATACCGGTAGCAAAGATTTTGAACAACAAAAAATAGGCGAAGAATTTTTATACGAACGCGTATTACGTAAAGTAAGTGAATGGGGAACACCTGATAATTTAATGTTCGTCATCGGCGCAACAAAAGCAAAGGATCTGGAACATATCCGAAAGATAATTCCAGAACATTTTTTATTGGTGCCGGGCGTAGGCACGCAAGGCGGTAGTTTGGAAGAAGTGAGCAAATACGCCATGAATAAGGATTACGGCTTACTGGTAAATGCATCAAGAGCAATTATTTACGCAGGCGAAAAAGAAGATTTTGCCGAAGAAGCAAGAAAAATTGCGTTACAATATCAAAAAGAAATGAGTGGATATTTCACAAAAGCATAATATCCGTTTTACATTTATCAGCAAAAAATTAAACGAACTTTATCTACTAAAATAAAAATGACAACAATGGAAGAGTTAATAAAAAACCTAACAGAAAAAGCAGGCATTACTGAAGAACAAGCACACCAGGCTTTGGAAACGATCAAAGATTTTATAAAAGAAAAATTTCCAATGATGGCAGGGGCAGTAGATAATTTATTTCCTGCCGAATAGATCATTGATTGCAATAGGCTAGTATGGCATCGATTTCATCCTTGTTTAAATCAGGAAATGATGTCATTGTGCTGCTATATTTTTGTTGCAATCCTGCTGCGTATGCATCTTTTTGAATGACTGCTGTCGGGTTCTTTACAAACTCATACAGCAACGCTTTATTTTCCCACCTGGATGCTGCTCCTTTCAATGCGGGTCCAACAAAGTCTTCGTCTGGTTTGTGACAGTTAGAACAATTAATTGTAAATAACGTTTCGCCTTTGGTAGTTACATCACTTGTAGGAGTGGTTTCAGTGGAAGAATTGCAACTTAGAAGAATGGCAATTATCCAAAATAAAAAAAGGTGTTTCATAAATAATTATTTCAACGCCGCTCTCGCGATCACGATTTTTTGTATCTCACTTGTTCCTTCACCAATGGTACAAAGTTTACTATCACGAAAAAATTTCTCTGCAGGAAAATCTTTGGTGTAACCATAACCACCAAAAATTTGCACAGCATCCGTGGCTACTTTTACCGCCACTTCACTTGCGTAATATTTTGCCATGGCAGCTTCTTTGGTCATGGGTAAATGTTTTATCTTAAGGTCGCAGGCCTGATCGATCAATAATTCTGCCGCTGCAATTTCAATGGCCATGTCTGCCAGCTTAAAACTTATTCCCTGAAAATTAGCGATAGGCTGTTCAAACTGATAACGTTCTTTTGAATATTGTACAGCAGCTTCATAAGCACCTCTGGCAATGCCTAAGCTTAATGCTGCGATAGAGATTCTGCCGCCGTCCAATACTTTCATTGCTTCATGAAAACCATCGCCAACATCTCCGATACGATTTTCATCGGGTATGCGGCAATTATCGAATATCATTTCAGCCGTTTCACTGGCACGCATGCCTAACTTATTTTCCTTTTTACCCCCACTAAATCCGGGAGTATCACGGTGAACCACAAACGCAGTTGAATTATCTTTCGCCCTTGGCTCTCCTGTTCTGCAGATCACTACGGCAATATCGCTGCTTTTACCATGTGTGATCCAGCATTTGGTGCCATTTAATATCCAATCATTTCCATCTTTTACGGCTGTAGTCTTCATATTGCCTGCATCACTGCCTGTACTCGGTTCTGTCAATCCCCAGGCGCCAATATATTCTGCAGTAGACAACTTCGGTAAATATTTTTTCTTTTGTGCTTCGTTACCAAAAGCTAAAATATGCCCTGTACAAAGCGAGTTGTGTGCAGCCACCGATAAGCCGATTGAGCCACATACTTTTGATATCTCCTGAAGGATAACATTGTATTCATGGTAACTTAATCCTGCACCGCCATATTCTTCGGGCACTAATACGCCCATCATTCCAAGCTTACCTAATTCTTTAAAAACAGCAACGGGAAACTCCTGACTCTCATCCCATTTCATCACATTGGGTTTGATATATTGTAACGCAAAATCTTTGGCTGTCTGGGCTACCTGTTGTGTTAGTTCGTTCGTTTCGAAATTCATAGTATCAAAGTTAAGGGATAGAAGTTATTGAAACTTACTCTGTAACTTTTAAATAGGGCGACATTTTATTAAAAGCATCATCTGTTACCAACACGATCTTTTTTATATCCGCTATACTCACGTAGTTGCCGTGTTGTGTTCGGTATTGTACGATTGCATTGGCAATGGCATAACGTATGTAGGGATGGACCTTCATTTGGTCTACAGTAGCTGTATTAATATTGAATTGAGTCAGCGGTATAGTCGTAATAACTAGTCTCGGTTTTATTAATTGAAAAACAGAATCTCGAAGACCGTATATTTCTTCGATTTGCTCGATTTTATAAAAGCCACCCAACTGATTTCGAAACGTAACAATTCTGTTGGCTAATTTACTGGCGATACCCGGTAGTGCGATAAAGGCCGAAGTATCCGCAGTATTAATATCAATAGGCTCTTTATTCGCTTTTTTATATGGCGCATATGCGTTATCGTTATTTTCTTTTTTATTGTTTTCTTTTGATTCTTTACTGTCTATCGTTTTTTCGATTCTAACATACGGAATTAATTTGTCTGTCTCATCTTTATGAAACCCCCAGATCTTATTGATATCGTCCGGTTTGTAAAACCTTCCACCCTTGAATAAATAATTCTGAATTGTATGTATTGTTTTATCATTTACGCCTAATTTTTTCCAGCCTTCGGCAGATAGAGTATTTGGATCAAAATAAAAAAGCGTTGCGCTCTCGTAGCCCGAATATTTTTTTTCTAACGACTTGTTATTTGTTGCGTAATTTTCTTCACTAACATTTTGCTGAAAGCTATCTGTTTGTTTAGCGTTGAGTTTTGCTATACTCACTTTAAATTCCTGGGAATCATATTTTTCAGGAGTAAGAATAAACGGTAGAAGAAAGGGAATAATAATTAACAAAAGAATGGTTCCAAGAAGAACAAACACGCCGTTTCGCTCTTTTTTTGAAAAATTTAGGTATTTCATAGTATATTTTAATAGGGTAGATAAGCCAAGATAGCATTTTTATACAGATAATTATTTATATATATATAAATTTTAAAGAATAATTATAAGCAGCACAATTGTTAGGCGCCGAATCTATAATTAAGTTGGGTTGTTTGTTGTGTAAGATCAAGATTAAATAACCTGGAAATATTTAACATAAAATGTAATAGAATTCTCATTTTACCGTTTCAGTATTCAACGATTTGCATAATTTCTGCGAAAACCGAAAATAGGTGAACAATAACTTTACCATTAAAGATTTAACGAGTAGCTTTTTATCCCAAATTCTGATTAAATCATCCTTTAGATGAATTGCAACAAATTTGATAGAGCATAGATTATTTTAAAACAACGACTTATACATTAGTATATAATTAAATATATGTATTACAGTAACAAATAAACATAAAAAAAATTTGTTAATTAAAATACAAAATGTACTTTGTATCACTTTATTTAAGAAACACGATTCTGTTTGTTATAAAATGCTCCCCCAGAGATTTTATTTCAATATGACATTTATTATTTAATTGCTAGTAGTAGCGTTATTGATGTTTTAACATCGATTATGCTGTTTTTGTTATTTACCGGGTTAAATCCGTTGTAAGCAATAGAACGGGGTAAGATTAAATAAGAAAAATGATTTTAGCAGGAATTGGAATTATACTCCTTTTGTATTTAATATTTAACGCTAACAACAATTGAGTATGCTAATAGACTGTTTTCAATTTATTATTAAAAAATAAATCGTTTAGACATTCAATTGAATTATTAGACATTCAATTGAATTAAGTATATCCAATTCCAAACCTTAAATGAAAAGCACAAGTTTTTATACAGAAAATCTTAATATGGAAAAAATTTCTACCCAATCTCTAATTTCTCGATCAGGCATTTTAAAAGAATTTCTTACAACTGTAGGATTGTTTTCAAAATGTACAATACGCTCCATGAAAAAAAGCATGTCAGTATCTAAATTGACTTTTCTTTTTTTTGTATTAATAGCAAGTGCATCCTGGAACAAGGCATTAGCACAAAACACCGATGTAACAATAAGTTCGGCTGCAACATCGGGAGGAACCTGGTCTGGAGGAGTAACAGGCCCATACGTTTTTACACCCAATATTGTAGGAGCAGGAACGGCTAATATAATTACAACAGATATTACCAACAGATTGACTGGAACGGGTCTTGCAGCTAATAACGTAACGATCATAACCACAAATGCTGCAGGAACGGGAGGAAATGGTGACATTACTATCAGTAATACACTTACTGCAGCCAATACAGCTGCATCAAACTTTACTTTAACTTTCACGGCAGCCAGAAATATTGCTGTAAATGCTGCAATCAATTTAACAGGCGGAGCTGGTGTTCCTTCAGGTAGTGCTGCGGCATCTGCGGGCAAGATAGGCGATGCTATAAATTTAACTGCCGGGGCCTCAGGTACTGTCACGGTTGCAAGTGCAATTACAACAAGCGGTGGTCAGGGTGCAGTACCTTCTTCTGGTAGCACTAATGGAGGCAATGGCGGTAATGGGGGTGTTATAAGTATAACAGGCCCGGGCGGTATAACGATTTCCGGAGCGGGAAGCTCTTTAACTTCAACAGGTGGTAACGGAGGTCTTCCGAATGGTAACAATGGTAGTGGCGCCGGTGGTATGGGGGGAAATATCTCATTAAGCGCAACTGGGGGAACGGTAAGTATTACAGCTACCGCATCATCAATTAATTCATCAGGCGGTACCGTTCCCAATGGTAATAATACGGTTGCTGGTAATGGTGGTACCGCAGGTACTATCAATATAGCGTCATCAAGCGACATAACTGTTGGAGCAGGAACAGCTTTAACTGCAAATGGAGGATTTACAGGGGCATGTACCCAGTGCACACCCACTAATACTGGTGGTTTAGGAAATAATGTTATATTAAATTCATCGGCAGGAGCAGTAACTGTAAACAGTTCAATAAGTTCAACAGGTGGTAATGGAAATACGGGAGGAAACAGTACAACAGGCAGCCCTGCAGGGGCTGGAGGCAGTATTTCTATTACCGGGCATAGCGGTGTAACTGTTGCAGGACCTCTGACAACAATTCCCGGAGTACCAGGGGTAAACGATGGTCAGGCTCCCGGAGCCAATGGTTCTAATGCGGGCAATATTTCACTGACATCACCAGCGGGGGTAATAACTACAACAGCCGCTCTAAATACAACAGGTGGAGCGGGGACAGGTGCCACCAGTACCAGTTCGGGCGGTACCGGTGGTAACGGAGGATCTATTAATATAGCGGCATCAGGCGGTATAAATATCTCAGTGGCAGGGTTAAGTGCAAATGGCGGAGCTGGTGGAAATTCTGCCGGCTTAGGTAATAATGCAAATGGCGGCGCTGGTGGTACAGGTGGGGCTATTACATTGGCTGGCACAGGTGGTATAACCGCATCACAAATCATATCAGCAGCGGGCGGAGCAGGAGGTACTAAAAACGGTTCAGGTACTGCCGGCGCCGCTGGTACCGGGGGTGATGCAATTATTACAGATGGTGCTGGTGTTGTTACATCAGGAGGTAGTAATGATGGAATTTCCGGAGTTATTTCGGGACGCAACATCAGCAAACTAGGAGCAGGAACTTTAAATATTGCAGGACTTAATACATATACAGGAACGACAACAATTAGTGCAGGTACATTACAGATAGGGGCTACTAATACTATTCCGGCTACGAGTAATGTAACTTTGGGTGGGGGTAAACTTAGTTCAGGTAGTGGTGTGGGCTTTAGCGACCAGATGGGTACATTAACTGTAACAGCTGCTTCCACAATTACTTTGGGAACAGGGAGCCATTCATTAAATTTTGCTGCAAGTAACGCTACAGCGTGGGCAGGTGCACTTACTATTACAGGATGGCTAGGGCTGGGAGGATTTACGGGCACTGCCGGTAAAGTGTTTTTTGGCACCACAACGGCCGGATTGACAGTTGCTCAATTAGCAGCAATTACTTTCACTGCACATGCCGGGGTGGCAACCATATTAACTACCGGAGAAGTTGTACCTCCCAATACAAACCCTATAGTAACTACTGTATCTGCAACAGCAATAACTACTACATCAGCAACTATAAACGGGACTATAAATGCGAATGCGAACGCAGGGGTTACGGCTAATTTTGATTGGGGGCCTACACCATACACGGGTGGTACGGGTATTGCAGCTACACCAAGTTCTATACCGATCGGACCTGCGGTTAATGTTTCATTAGCATTAACAGGCTTAACACCTAATACAGTTTATCATTACAGACCGAATGCGGTTGCAGGTACCACTACTAATGGAGCAGATTCTACTTTTACTACTTTACCTAATCCACCAACGGTAGGTACCGCTAATAATGTAACTTCTTCAGGATTTACAGCTAATTGGACGGCTCCAACTGGTGAAGGTGCCGCATCTATAACATACACGGTGCAGGTTTCAACAGACCCTACATTTTCTTCCGGGGTTACAACGGTAACAGGTGCAACAGGTACTTCTACAATAATAGGTGGTTTGAATACTGCCACAACATATTATTACAGGGTTGAAACAGTTAATGCATCAGGGTCTTCAACCTGGTCTGCAATAAGCGCCCCTGTTACGAGTAACGTTTCAAACTCAGTTGCTTGTAATACGGGTACCGGTGCTCCAGGAAATGGAGGAACTATTGCAAGTAGTACTATTTTACCTACGATTGATGGACAGGTAGATCCGGTATGGGGAACTATTCCTGCAAATAATATATCGTTCCCCGCAGCGGGAACACCTACAGTTCCACCTAATACTCAGACGTGGAAAGCGTTATGGACTCCAGATAGTTTGTATTTTCTCGTACAGGTAAATGACCCTACACTTATTTCCCAGGCTCCTACGTCAAATCTTGGCTCCGGTTCAGGTGGAGATCCTGGTGGACGTGCATGTACAACAACGGTTCCAGGTGCAACACAGAGTACTACTGGTGAATATTATGAAAGCGATGGTGTAGAAATTACCCTTGATGGAAATTATAGTCACACGAGTAGCTATAATGGTTATAGCGATGTCCAGTTCAGGTTTAATTTGGGCGGTTGTACCATAAGTGGGGAATCAGGTGGTGGGGTTTCAAATTATGTTGGTTCAGAATTTTTAGCAGTATACTCAAAGATCGATTATAAAGTTATAACGACTTCTACCGGATATAATGTAGAGGTTGCTATTCCCTGGGGAACCAGTGCCGCAAATCCTGGTATAAATGATTCTACTGCTTCTAATGTGTATGGTGCTGTATACGCTGGAAAGAACATAGGTCTGGATGTTCAGGTCAATGATGCTACAGGTCCAACAACGAGAGCAGTGCAATACTCTTGGTTTAATGGCAGCAGTGCAACTTATTCTGATCCTTCGACCTTTGCCCAGGCCACACTTCAGGAATGTAATCAACCACCGGTAGTAGTGCTACCTACCCATACAAATATTACGGCTACCTCTGCGGTATTAGGTGCAACCGTTGATTCAGCCGGCCGTAACTCCGTTGGTGCGGCACTTTCAATAGTTACTAGCGGTACCGCATATGGTACAACACTTGCGGGAGATTCTTCAAACCCGGCAGCCTCTATTCCTGTAGCTACATTATTAACTCCATACACAACTCCTGTTACAACAGGTCTTAGTCCACAAACAAAATATTATGCTTTAGGTTATGCGACGAATAGTGCGGGAATAACGGCTGTTAGTATATCAGATAGTTTTTATACTTTATCACAAATACCTACAGTACAACCTACATTATCTTCAACAGGTTGTATGAATATGGTATTGAACTGGACTGCAGTAACATTTCCGCCTGCGATACAAGCAACTAAAACAGGTTTTTTAATTTTACGTACTACAGGGGCTACTCCGCCTACTACAGCAGGTATCATAAACAGGAATCCAAGTTCAGCCTTTACATTTCCTGGCGGAACTACTTTAGTAACGGTGATAACTGGCAATAATGGAGCTGCAGGTAGTGGTACAACGGTTACTTATACAGATGCCACAGCAGTATCAGGTACAACTTATAGTTATTTATTGGTTCCTTTTTCTTGGGATGGTACTCCTGGAGATTCTACTTATAACTATTTTACAACAGCAGCACCAACAACTACCGCTACTTATACAACAACGACTATAACACCAACGTTCAATCCATTACCACCGATATGTTCTGGCGCATTGCCGTTGCCAGTGCTTCCTCCGTCATCAACAAATGCGACGCCAATTACAGGAACATGGTTGCCGGCAACAGTAAGTAATACAGCAACAGCAACCTATACATTTACACCAACAGCGGGTCAGTGTGCGGGTACGGCAACGTTAACCCAAACAGTTAACTTAGCACCAACCTTGGTATTAACTTCAGGTAGTACAGCACAGACAGTATGTACAGGAACAGCAATTGGTAATATAGTATATACGATCGGCGGAAGCGCAACGAGTGCAACCTTAACGGGCGCACCGGCAGGTGTAACCGGCGCTTTAGTAGGAACAACCTTTACGATCAGCGGTTCACCGACAACCAATGTTGGCAGTCCGTTCACATACTCAGTAACGACAGTAGGCGGCAGTTGTACAGAAATAACTTTAACTGGAACAATAACAGTTAACCCTGTACCGACACTTGTTCATACATCAGGCAGCACGGCACAAACAGTGTGTACGAATATAGCAATAGCACCGATAGTGTATACAATCGGGGGAGCAGCAACAAGTGCAACTTTATCCGGCGCCCCGGCAGGCGTAACAGGCGCTTTAGTAGGATCTGTGTTTACGATCAGTGGTTCACCGACAACAGCCGTTGGTAGTCCGTTTACTTACTCAGTAACAACCGTGGGCGGTAGCTGTACAGAAATAACTTTAACAGGTACAATAACAGTTAACCCATTACCAACCTTGGTATTAACATCAGGCAGTACAGTGCAAACCACTTGTACGGGCACAGCGATCACACCGATAGTCTATACGATCGGTGGAGCAGCAACGAGTGCAACCTTAACAGGAGCTCCAGCAGGTGTAACAGGCGCTTTAGTAGGTTCTGTGTTTACGATCAGTGGTTCACCAACAACAGCTGTTGGCAGTCCGTTCACTTACTCAGTAACAACAGTAGGTGGCAGCTGTACAGAAATAACTTTAACAGGAACAATAACGGTTAACCCGTTACCAACTTTAGTATTAACATCAGGCAGTACGACTCAAACGACTTGTACAGGCACAGCGATCACACCAATAGTGTATACGATTGGAGGAGCAGCAACAAGTGCAGCCTTAACAGGAGCGCCAGCAGGCGTAACGGGAGCTTTAGTAGGTTCTGTGTTTACGATCAGTGGCTCACCAACAACCAACGTGGGCAGTCCGTTCACTTACTCAGTAACAACAGTAGGTGGCAGCTGTACAGAAATAACCTTAACAGGAACGATAACGGTAAACCCTGTACCGACGCTTGTTCATACATCAGGCAGTACTGCACAAACAGTGTGTGCGAATACAGCAATAGCATCAATAGTATATACAATCGGAGGAGCAGCAACGAGCGCAGCCTTAACAGGAGCGCCAGCAGGCGTAACGGGCGCTTTAGTAGGCTCTGTGTTTACGATCAGTGGCTCACCAACAACAGCGGTGGGCAGCCCATTCACTTACTCAGTAACAACAGTCGGCGGCAGCTGTACAGAAATAACTTTAACAGGAACAATAACAGTAAACCCTGTACCAACGCTTGTATTAACATCAGGCAGTACAACGCAAACGACTTGTACAGGTACAGCGATCACCCCAATAGTGTATACGATCGGAGGCGCAGCAACAAGTGCAGCCTTAACAGGAGCACCAGCAGGCGTAACCGGTGCTTTAGTAGGTTCTGTGTTTACGATAAGTGGTTCACCAACAACGAATGTTGGCAGTCCGTTCACTTACTCAGTAACAACAGTCGGCGGTAGCTGTACAGAAATAACCTTAACAGGAACAATAACAGTCAATCCTGTACCAACGCTTGTATTAACATCAGGTAGTACCACTCAAACTACTTGTACAGGTACAGCGATCACCCCAATAGTGTATACGATCGGTGGAGCAGCAACAAGTGCAGCCTTAACAGGAGCACCAGCAGGAGTAACGGGCGCTTTAGTAGGCTCTGTGTTTACGATCACTGGTTCACCAACAACCAATGTTGGCAGTCCTTTCACTTACTCAGTAGCAACGGTCGGCGGCAGCTGTACAGAAATAACTTTAACAGGAACAATAACAGTAAACCCTGTACCAACACTTGTATTAACATCAGGCAGTACAACGCAAACCACTTGTACTGGTACAGCGATCACACCAATAATATATACGATCGGAGGAGCAGCAACAAGTGCGGCCTTAACAGGAGCGCCGGCAGGTGTAACGGGAGCTTTAGTAGGCTCTGTGTTTACGATCAGTGGTTCACCAACAACGAATGTTGGCAGCCCTTTCACTTACTCAGTAACAACAGTCGGCGGCAGCTGTACAGAAATAACTTTAACAGGAACAATAACAGTAAACCCTGTACCAACGCTTGTATTAACATCAGGCAGTACAACACAAACTACTTGTACAGGCACAGCGATCACACCA